>OJTY01000001.1_pt1 | contig 381579 bp, 281 predicted proteins | sample 1599811 | NCBI WGS metagenome assembly OJTY01 (sample SAMN04436924, study PRJEB24849) | human gut metagenome | biome: human gut; feature: NICU; material: stool | host: Homo sapiens | place: USA: Saint Louis, MO | collected 2012-05-21
ACAGGTCAATCCGTGAAAATCCGCGATTCCGGACACACTTTTTGACCCTTAACCCGCACGTGACACTGTTCGGCGCACTGGCGGATGCACGGTTACCCTGCTCGTAGTGCCACCCATGCCAGCAAAAGGAATCCCATGAAGAAGGCGCTTGTCCTGGCAGTCGTCACCACATGTGCTGTCACTCCCACGATCACATCTGTTTCCCCAGCTCACGCAGCCGTTTCCCCCACTCCTTCAGCAGCCACACCGTCGTCCACCCGCCACACCGGCCATGCGGCAATCGGCGCAGAGACGAACGTCATCGATCATGTCGTCGTGGAGCAGACCGACCAAGGCCTTCGCGCCCACGTCCACCTTCGCAGGGAGGGATTCCGTCCTTCCATGAGGCTGCACCCCCAGATCAGCGGGGACAAGGTCTACCAGGAGTACGAACGCAAGTCACCGTCCTCGGTGCACGGCCGAAAGTTCCGCGACCAGCTCGTGTGCCATCTGGCAACCGTCGGATACTGGAAGAATCCATGGAATCTTGAGGCGTGGCGACCAGACGTCGGCTATGCCAGAACGGTTCTGGCAGCATGCAACCCCGGCGACGAAAGGACGGTGACCCCATGAACCCCCTGAGCCATCCGGTCATGGGAATGCCCCTCATCACCTGGGGCTCACTGACGACATTGAACCGCGTCCTCGACATGATCGACTACTCGGAACCGGGCAGCACTGCCCTACCGTGGACACCGCTCGCGCTGTTGGGGGCCACCCTGATCACCGGTGGCTGTCTTCAGCCGTGCTGGCGCCGCTACGCCAAGCAATGACGTTGCCCGTGGCCGAGCACAGCCCCGTGGCCGATCACAGCCCCGTGGCCGATCACAGCATGGCGTGATCCGCACTGCCCGTCCGACGGGGTTCATACTCCAGCGCCTTGCGACCCTGCTACCTGCCTGATTCAGATGCTGCTGTTTGCCTGACAGAAACCCTGCTACTTGCCTGATTCGATTGTCGGTCGTCCTATGATCGACGTATGGCCTACCTCCGACGCACCGTCGACACCGAGCTCGACGAACTCTTCGACGACGTCCCTGCCATCGCCATTGACGGTCCCAAAGCCGTCGGAAAGACCACAACTGCTCAGCACCGCGCCGAGGGCACACTGCGTCTTGACGACCCTGCGACACGCAGCGTCACCCAGGCAGACCCCTCCACCATCCTGCTTCGCAACCGTCCGCTGCTCGTTGACGAGTGGCAACACGTGCCCGCCGTGTGGGATGTCATTCGACACAGCGTTGACGACGACCCCCACGGTGGGCAATTCCTCCTGGCAGGATCAGCCACACCGTACGAGCAGACACGTCAGCACTCAGGAGCTGGACGTATCGGGCGACTGCGGATGCGCCCGATGACCCTGCAGGAGCGCCAACTGACCGAGCCGACCGTCAGTCTTGCCGATCTTCTCACCGGTCGTCGGCCTGCGCTGCAGGGAGACAGTCGGTTTGGCCTGCCCGAGTACGTCGAGGAGATCGTCGCCTCAGGCTTTCCGGCGATCCGCACCATGCGGGAGCGAGCCAGGCGATTCGCAATCGACTCCTACCTACGCAACGCCGTCGACAAGGACGTCCCGGAACAAGGATTTTCCGTGCGCCGACCCGAAGCCATGATGGCCTGGCTGAGAGCATACGCGGCAGCAACGTCGACCACGGCGAGCTACTCCCAGATCCTCGACGCGGCGACCCCGGGGCAGGCGCAGAAGCCAGCACGTTCCACAGCAGATTCCTACCGCGGGGTGCTCGCCTCACTGTGGCTGCTCGACCCAGTTCCCGCCTGGTTCCCCTCCGGCAGCGTCCTCAACAGGTTGGGAAGTTCCCCCAAACATCATCTGGCCGACCCGGCACTGGCTGCGAATCTGCTTGGTCTGGATGCGTCGAACCTGCTCAACGCGGAAGGCACCCCGCTGGATCCTGCTTCTGGAACGATGCTCGGATCCCTTTTCGAGTCACTCGTCACCCTGTGCGTGCGGGTGCCTGCCCAGGCCCATGAGTGCCAGGTCCATCACCTGCGCACCCGCAACGGTGACCATGAGGTGGATCTCGTCGTGGAACGCCGCGACGGACGGATACTGGCGCTGGAGGTGAAGCTTGCCTCCACCATCACCGACCGCGACATCAAGCACCTCACCTGGCTGCAGGAGGAGCTGGGGCCGAAACTACTCGATACCGTCGTCATCAGCACCGGCCCACAGGCGTACCGGAGGCCAGACGGGGTTGGCGTGGTGCCCCTCGTTCTGCTCGGGCTGTGATCCTTCTGCCACCTGCCTGATTCAGATGCTGCTACTTGCCTGACAGAAACCCTGCTACTTGCCTGATTCGCTCTGCCACCCGTTGCCAGGGCAATGTTGAGGATCTTCTCAGGACTGCCACGAAAACTCCGGGGGACACAGCCAGCCGGCCGGCACTCGCGCCACACGCCGGCAGCGCGGCACATAAACGTCACACTCGCATTGAAAAAATTGCTGAGATTCTCTTGAACTGCAGTGTTCCCGTCGATTCTGCCCAGCCGGTGGCATACCCTGTCATTCGTGACCTCGTGCCGAAAACTCACCCGCGCACTCGCTGCGGGGATGATTGTCCTCCTTCCGCTGTCAGCCTGCAGCGGGGGGTCGTCGGGTTCGAACAAGTCTGACGACTCCCCAGCAGCCAAGGCCACACCGATCGTCGTCAAGGACAGCCTCGTCAACGGGGCCACGAGCACACACTCGACATTCACCACGCCACGAAGCATCGACGTCAAGGTGCCCCAGATCGCTCCGGCCCGCAACCTCTCCCAGGCCATCGAGGTCGTTCGGGAGCGCAGCCTGCGCCAGGCCCAGTGGGACTCGGCGACAAAGGTGACGCAGACGTCGTCCTTCGTCGCCTCATCGGCACAGATCCTCGGAGTCAAGATCTCGACGACGATCGAGGGGCCCAAGCCGCACACATTCGACACCACGCTGTGGTACGACGCCAACTACGGCCAGACCTTCTCCCCCAGCGTCCTCATCTCGTGGCCCGGATGGGCCAAGTTCCGCAACGCCGTCGGCCAAGCTGCCGACGACGCCTCCGTCGACAAGGCCAAGGCCCTGGCTGCCCTCCAGGAATCACCAGCCCCCTACGGCACCGGCCCTGCGATGTCGTTCGGCTCGGAGGGTGAACTGTTGGTGGCGTTCCCCGCCGGGGTGTTGGACAAGGAACAGAAGACGCTCCTGGTGCCCAAGGACAAGGTGGATCCAGTGCTCTCCGACCTGGGGGTCAAAGCCCAGGGGGCATCATTGCACCCCTCGACCTTCTCAGGCACCCCCGATGCCCGCAAGACGTGGTGGAAGCCAGCCAACGACCGCCCTGCCCCGCAGTCCTCCCCCAACCTGCACCCACTGCCCGGCGACTCCACTGCCGGCAAGGATGCGTCCGCCGATTCGCAGACCAGGCCCAGCAAGCAGCCCACTGCCCCCTCAACCACCTCCACCGCCATCTCCGCGGCCCCGGTCAAGGACGGCGAGCACCCCTCAACCGCAGTGGGCATCGACTGCATCGCTCGGCAGTGCGTGGCACTCACCTATGACGACGGCCCCGGCAAGCGCACCGGTGAGCTCCTGAAGACCTTCGAGAAGCAGAAGGCTGCCGCCACGTTCTTCGAGATGGGCAATTCCATCGACGCCGCCCCAGACACCACACGCCTGGTCGCTGCGTCCGGATTCGAGATCGGCAACCACTCCTCGACCCATCCCGACCTGGCGACCCTGAGCACCCAGACGCTCAAGACCGAGGTGGGTGGCAACTCCGACCGGCTGGCCAAACTCACCGGGCGACGCCCCATGCTGCTGCGCCCGCCCTATGGCGATCACAACGACACCGCCGACAAGGTCATCACCGACAACAACATGGCAGTCATCAACTGGAGCATTGACACCAACGACTGGCAGACGCACTCGGCACCGAAGACCTTGGACAAGATCAGCAAGGACGTCAGCATCTACACCGGGCCGATCACCCTCATGCACGACATCCACGACGCCGCCATCGACGCCAGTGCCACAGCCGTCCCGAACCTCACCAGGCGCGGCTACCAACTGGTGACCGTCTCCGAACTCACCCTCAACACCGGCGGAGTGCAGGCTGGTCATGGCTACTGCCGCGGCAACGCCCTGGTGCAGGACGGGTACCTCTGCAAGGGCTGAAGTCCCCACGGCGCAGGGGACGATCCACACCGTGTGCCGTGCAGGTACCAGAGACAGTGTGTGCCGGACCAGACACCGGAGACCGTGTGAGCGGCGGTGCAGGAGGATGTGCCTTCGCACCACCGCCACGCGTTCTGCCGAAGGTGTGGCGCGCCCGTGGCACAGCCCCTTGAACCTCGGAAAAGACTCTGAGCCTCGGAAGGGCGAGCCTCACAGCCAGCAGGAGCACAGCACGCAGCAGGCGGGCGTCTGCCTGCCATGACGTGCAGGACTATCTGACCACGTGCAGTTTCCGTCCCAGGCCGGCCACGGCGTCGGTGACCTCGGGGATCCGGAAGAGCTTGGACGCCAACACGAAGATTCCGACGAAGGCCACCCCACCGACGATCGTCGCCGCAGCGTTGAGGAGCCACCGGCTGCCAAGCATCCCGAAGAGCTTGACGATGAGCCAGGTCGGCACTGCCGCGAGCACCGACGCCCCGAGCAACCGCAGCCACTGGTCGATGACCGAGATCATGCCCAGCCCATTCATCTGACGAGAGGCGACACGCACCCACACGATCGACACGATGGTGTTGGCAATGGTCTGGGCAGCCGCCACGACGAGCAGCGCCGTGTTCGCCGGAGCGATGAACACGGCCAGCAGGCACATGAGCTGAGCCCCCGACAACACCAACTGCATACGGAAGTTGAGCCGTCCGTCCTCCCGGGCGAAGCAGTAACGCTGCTGCAGCGTGGAGACGCCGAACGGGAGCAGTCCCAGCCCCATGATGGCCACGGCCCAGGCGAGCACGTCGACCTGGCTGGGTTGCAGCCGGAAGATGGTCTGCACCCCTGGTCTGGCCAGGACGACCATGGCCAGGCTGCACGGGATGATGAGCAGCGCCGGAGCCGAGAGTCCCTTGCGCACCAGACGACGCATCCGCGGTTCATCCCCGTCGGCGAAGGCCTGGCTCATCTGGGGGAACAACGCCGTGAGGATCGACGTCGTGATGAAGCTGTGCGGCAGCATGAAGACGAGGAAGGCATTGTCATAGGCCGCCACCGAGCCCGACACCTCCGGGTGCCGCAGCCGCACCCACGACAACAGGCGCTTGGTGAGGATACCCACCAGCTGGGAGACGAGCAGGGCGCTGAACGTCCACATCGTGATGCGCGCCGCGGCACCGAGCCCATGACCACGCAACCCGAACCTCGGCCGCCAACGGAAGCCTCCACGTCGCAGTGGGATGATGAGGAACAGCCCCTGCACGGCAATGCCCAGGGTGGTGAACCCGGCCAGCACCCAGACCATCTCACCGGTCCAGGTGGCCGGGTCGGGGTGGGACCCCCACTGCACGAGGAACCACACCAGACCGGCGATCTGGATGAGGTTGGCCAGTACCGGGCTCCACATGAACGCCGCGAACTGGCTGCGGGCATTGAGCACCTGACCCAGAATCGCGTACAGACCGTAGAAAAAGATTTGCGGCATGACGATGAACCCGAACAGCACCGTCAGCTGGCGGGTCGCCCCCGACGCCGAGAAGTACAGGTCGAGCAGCCACGGGGAGGTCACCGTGGCGAGCACCGCCACGATGAGGACCACCCCGAAGGAGGCGGTGAGCAGCCGGTCGACGAAGCCCTGGCCCCCATCAGGTTGTTTCATCGCCTTGGTGATCTGGGGGATGAGGATGGCGTTGAGCACCCCTGCCGACAGCAGGATGAAAATGACGTTGGGCAGGGTGTTGGCGGCTTGGAAGGCGTCCAGGGCCAATGACGTACCACCGGCGACGGCCGTCAGCAGGAAGGTGCGCACGAATCCCAGCACCCGCGACACCATGGTGCCGGCCGCCATGACCACACTGGCTCGTCGGATGGAGGGTTCGGCAGGCGTGGCAGCCGTCTCACCCGCGACCCCTGCTGCACCACCAGCCGCCGCATCGACGGCCTCGGACTCCTCAGCCAGGTCCGTGACGGTTGGTTCCTCCCCAACCAGCCCATCATCAGTGGTCCGAGGGTGTCCTTTCGCAGCACGGCCAGTGGCCGTCGAACCGGATTCGACGCCCGAGCGACGAGCTGTTCGGTGTGGACGAGGGCGGGCGCGTCGATCCTGTCGCTCACGCTGGCGCACTCGTGCCGCGACACCGGTGCCCAGCATCGTCGCATCGACGTCGAGGAAGTCGTAGACGTCGGGTGGGGACAACGAATCGGGTACGTGGAGCAGATCGTAGACGTCCACCTCGTCTGAGGCCTGGTCTGCCGATCCACGGCGATTCGCCGGGGAGAGCTTGCCGCTGGGCATTCCTCCCACCTTGTCAGACATGGATCAGCGACCCGTGCCCGCGTAGACGACGGCCTCACCTTCAGCATCCAGCCCGAAAGCGGTGTGGGCCGCACGTACGGCGTCGTCCACCTGATCGGCGGACACGACGATGGAGATACGGATCTCGGAGGTGGAGATCATCTGCAGGTTGATTCCCTCACTGGCCATGGCACGGAAGAATGTGCCCGTCACACCGGGATGGGAGCGCATGCCCACACCGACGATCGACACCTCACCGATCTGGTCGTCGTAGAGCAGGTCCTCGAATCCCAGTTCCCCCTGCAGACGACGTAGCGACTCGATCGCCTTGCGTGAATCGCTCATGGGCAGGGTGAAGGTGATGTCGGTGCGTCCGTTCATCACCTGCGAGACGTTCTGGACGATCATGTCGATGTTGATACCGGCATCGGCGATGGTCTCGAAGATACGCGCAGCACGTCCGACGGAGTCCGGGATGCCGGCAATGGTGATCTTGGCCTCGGAGCGGTCGTGGGCGACCCCCGAGATGATGGCTTCCTCCATGTCTGGCATCTCCTCGTGTTCCTTGGCGAAATCCGGATCACAGACCCAGGTTCCCGGTTTGTGTGAGAACGACGACCGCACGTGGATCGGCACATTCTCCCGCCGCGCGTACTCGACGCAGCGCAGATGCAGGATCTTCGCTCCGCAGGCTGCCATCTCCAGCATCTCCTCGTACGAGATCCGCGGGATGCGGCGAGCACCGGGAGCGATACGTGGATCGGCGGTGAAGACGCCGTCCACGTCACTGTAGATCTCGCAGTAGTCGGCGTCCAAGGCCGCCGCGAGGGCCACTGCCGTCGTGTCGGAGGCCCCACGGCCCAAGGTGGTGACGTCCTTGGTCGTCTGGGAGACGCCCTGGAACCCGGCCACGATGACGACGTCCCCCTCGTCCAGGGACTTGACGATGCGACCCGGGGTGAGGTCGATGATACGGGCATTGCCGTGGGCGGCAGTCGTGATGACCCCGGCCTGGGAGCCGGTGTAGCTGCGGGCCGGCACCCCGATGTCGGACAGGGCCATGGCCAGCAGTGCCGCCGATTGACGTTCCCCGGTGGTCAACAGCATGTCGAGCTCACGGGGAGCCGGCTGTGGGGACACGTCGAGGGCCAGGTCCATGAGATCATCGGTGGTGTCTCCCATGGCCGAAATGACGACGACGACCTCGTTGCCGGCCTGTTTGGTGGCCGCGATCCTTCGGGCAACCCTCTTGATGGATTCGGCGTCGGCGACCGAGGACCCGCCAAATTTCTGGACGACTCGCGTCATCGCTCCTCCTGCATGTGCGGACACTGCAGTTTAACCTCTCCTGACGGATGAGACGGGAACCACCTCGCCCAGCATGGATCTTGACGGGCAGAATCGTGTTCTCCCACGCAGGGTGTTCCGGTGTCGTGAGCAGTTTGGTCGAACTGGCCTCGAGCGCCGGCCAGCTCACTTACAGTGTCTCCATGAGCACCGTTGGTAGGAGTATTCCCCATGCCTGAGTTCTCAGTGACGTGGCAGCGGGGCAGACACGCCGTCAACGGCGATCGTACCGGTGACTTCTTCCTCATGGTCGACGGACGAATCACCGCCCAGATCACCTGTCAACAGTTGCGCCCGGGCCTCGTGGGTCTGGTGGTGGTGCTGATCCACCCCAGCCTCACCGAGCACCTGCACACATTCCTCATGGAACGTGTGCTCACCCAGCTGCGCTCGGAGGGGTCGAAGGTGCATGCCTCCTCACCGCGGGTCGTCGACTGGCTGCTCTCCCACCCCGACTACACCGAGATGTACTACCAGTCCTGAGTACGCCACGCGAGCCGCCGTGTCCTTCCCGGCAGGGGCTTCTCGGGAAGGACACCAGCCACCCTGCTCAAACCTTGACGACCTGCACTGCAAGATCCAGATCGAGCTCGACGGCCCAGTCGGCCCCGCGTTCAGCGCGCGTGGCGCTCACCGCGAGCACCTCGTCGGTGATCTGGCCGAGGTGTTCCTCAACGGCTTCCGCCAGCTCCCCGGAGGCATCCCAGGCCAACTCGATACGGTCGGAGACGTCCAGGCCGGCCTGCTTGCGGGTGTCCTGGATGAACCGGATGACGTCACGGGCCAGGCCGGCGCGAGCCAGCTGCGGGGTGATCTCCAGGTCCAGGGCAACCGTCTCACCCTGCTCGTTGAGTACGCTCCACCCCTCCCGCGGACGCTCGGAGATGATGACGTCCTCGGCGCTGATGACGGCCTGACCACCCTCGACCTCGGCAACGGGGAGACTGACCGGCCCACAGGCGAGGTCGGTGGCCAGTTGCGCGGCATCGGCAGCGGCGATCGCGGCAGCCACCTTCGGGGTGGCCTTGGCGAACCGCTTGCCCAGGCTACGGAAGTTCGCCTTGGCCGAGTGGTCCACCAGATCACCGGCGGAGCTGAACGACTCCAGCGCCACGACGTTGAGCTCGGACCTGATCTCGGCCTGCAGGTCGTCGTCCAGCTTGGCCAGGGCGGCACTCGAGATGAGTGCGCGGGCCAGCGGCTGACGGGTCTTCATCCGAGCCTCGGCACGGGCACCTCGTCCCAGCTCGACGATGCGCCGCACCACGGCCATGGCCTCGTCCAGCTGCTCGTCGACGACGGACTCCTCGACCGTGGGCCAGGAGGCCAGGTGCACCGACTCCGGCGCGCTGGGATCGGTGGTGACGATGAGGTCCTGCCACACCCGTTCGGTGATGAACGGCACCATCGGGGCCATGAGACGAGTGAGCACCTCGAGCGTCTCGTGCAGGGTCCACAGGGCGCTGGGGTCCCCGGCCCAGAACCGGCGCCGGGAACGACGCACGTACCAGTTGGACAGGTCGTCGATGAAGGCGGCCAGCAGCTGGCCGGTGCGTTGGGTGTCGAAGTTCTCCAGGGCATCGGTGACCTCGCGCACCAGCACATTCGTCGCGCTGACCAGCCAGCGGTCGAGGATGTGGCGTTGTTTCAGGGCGGGGGGGACGACCTCACCGGGCGTCCAGTCGTTGGCGCGGGCGTACAGGGCGTGGAACGACACCGTGTTCCAGTAGGTGAGCAGCACCTTGCGCACGGTCTCCTGCAGCGCCTCGTCCCCCACGCGACGGGCGCTCCACGGCGATCCGTCGGCGGCCATGAACCAGCGCAGGGCGTCGGCACCGTGAGCGTCCATGAGGGGGATGGGCAGCAGGATGTTGCCCAGGTGCTTGCTCATCTTGCGCCCATCGGCAGCGAGGATGTGGCCCAGGCACAGCACGTTGCGGTACGGGGACTGCTCGAAGACGAGCGTGCCCACCGCCATGAGGGTGTAGAACCAGCCGCGGGTCTGGTCGATCGCCTCGCAGATGAAGTCGGCCGGGAAGTTCTGCTCGAACTTCTCCTTGGAACCGGGCACGTGCGGGTATCCCCACTGCGCGAACGGCATCGACCCGGAGTCCAGCCAGGCGTCTGCCACCTCCGGCACGCGACGGTAGGTGTGGCCGTCGCGGGTGAAGGTCACCTCGTCAATGAACGGGCGGTGCGGATCCATGTCGGTGAGGTCACGCCCGACGTACTGCGAGAGTTCGGCAAGGCTGCCCACACAGATGACGTCGGAGGGGTCGTCCTCGTTGCGCCACAGTGGCAGCGGGGTGCCCCAGTAGCGCGAGCGCGAGACGGCCCAGTCGATGTTGTTCTCCAGCCAGTCGCCGTAACGGCCGTGCTTGATGGTGTCGGGGAACCAGTTGGTCGACTCGTTCTGCGCCAGCAGCTGCTCCTTGACCTTCGTCGTACGGATGTACCAGGACGGCTGGGCGTAGTAGATGAGCGGGGTGTCGCAGCGCCAGCAGTGCGGGTAGGAGTGCCAGTGCATCTCCAGACGGAACATGATCTCGCGCTTGTCGAGGTCTTCACAGATCGGCTTGTCGGCGCTCTTGAAGAACATGCCGCCGACCATGGGAAGGTCCTTGCAGAAGGTACCGTCCGGCTCGATGGGGTTGACCAGCGGCAACCCGTACTTGCGACAGGTGAGCAGGTCGTCGGCACCGAAGGCCGGGGCCTGGTGCACCAGGCCGGTGCCGTCCGAGGTGGTGACGTAGTCGGCAAGGATGATGAAGTTCGCGTCGACCGGGGTGGGGCGCCCGTCGGCGGTGACGTGCTCGGTCGTCGGCCAGTCCAGCAGTTCGTAGGGACGCTGGTAGGTCCACAGCTCCATCTCGGAACCCAGGAAGGATTCCCCGGTGAGGCTCCACCCCTCACCGAGCACCTGCTCGAAGAGCGGCTCGGCGATGACGAGATCGTCGCTGGTCGGATCGGCAGAGCTGGCACTCGCCGTCGTGTCGGCGCCCTCGGGGTCGGGATCCTTGTGGGCGACGACGTAGCGCACGTCGGGGCGCACGGCCACTGCGGTGTTGGAGACGAGGGTCCACGGTGTGGTCGTCCACACCAGCAGCTGGGCGCGTCCGGCCAGTGGCCCCGAGGTCACCGGGAAACGCACGTAGATCGAGGGGTCACGGTCGTCCTGGTAGCCTTGGGCCAGCTCATGGTCGGACAGGGTGGTGCCGCAGCGTGGGCAGTAGGGGGCGACGCGGTGGTCCTCACCCAGCAGCCCCTTGTCGAAGACCTGCTTGAGCCCCCACCACACCGACTCGACGTAGGACGACTTCATCGTCCAGTAGGCGTCGTCCATGTTGACCCAGTAGCCCATCCGCTCGGTGAGTTCGCGGAAGGCGTCGACGTGGCGGGTGACCGATTCGCGGCACTTGGCGTTGAAGGGTTCGACGCCGTACTGCTCGATGTCGGGCTTGCCGGAGAACCCCAGTTCCTTCTCCACGGCGAGTTCCACGGGAAGTCCGTGGCAGTCCCAGCCGGCCTTGCGGTCGACGTGGTAGCCGCGCATGGTGCGGTAGCGCGGAAAGACATCCTTGAACACCCGAGCCTCGACGTGGTGGGTACCCGGCTGGCCATTGGCGGTGGGAGGACCCTCGAAGAAGGTCCACGGCTCACCGTCCTTGGTGGCCTCCAAGGTCTTCTCGAAGGTGTGTTGGCGGTGCCACAGGTCGATGATCTCGTGCTCCATCGCGGGCAGGTCCACCTGTGGTGGCACGGCAGCATAGCGGCCGGCTTCGGGGGTCGTCTCGCTCATCGGATGCAGTCCTTCGTCTCGTCGGTGTGACGAGGGACGAGAACCCGGACGTCCGGGGTACCCGCGGTACCACCCTCATTGCGTCCCAACAGATGACCCTGACGATCCTGGATCAGAACGGCTCGACCATGCTGGTGTCGCTCGCCCCGATCGGCGCTGGTGACGCCGCTCATTGGCCCACCGCTGCCGGGTCTAGTGAGGCTCGCGCCCGTTCTTCCGGCGGCTCCGGGGTGATGGCCCCATCATCGCTGTGCGGTCCACCACAGTGTAATCCCGTTCAGAGACGCTCCAGCAAACCCTCCACGATCTGGGCAACGCCGTCGTCGTCATTGGACTCGGCAACGTGATCGGCGGCCTCCCTGGCCTGCGCGACGGCATTGCCCACCGCCCAGGAGGTGCCGGCCCAGGTGAGCATCTCGACGTCGTTGGCACCGTCACCGAAGGCGACGACGTCGGCACGATCCACCCCGAGGTGCTCACACAGCAGGGCCAGACCGGAGTCCTTCGTCACCCCGGCAGGGCTGATCTCCAGCATCGGCACCCCCGAGGTCGTGACGTGCACCTGGTCGCCGCCCACCGAGACGGCCAACCGGGCCAGCTCGTCAACCGGCATGCTGGGGTGACGAGCCACGAGTTTGAGGCAGTCCTGGGCCACGACGTCCTCCAACGGCAGGGACGGCATGGTGCGCGGGTCACGATTGTGGTCGGCCACATCGGCCAGCTCGGCATAGCCCGTCTGGGAGACGAACTCCTCCCCGTCGTCCCGAATGGTGGCGAACACGGTACCGGGAGCGACCTTCAGCAGATCCTGGGTGAACCGCTGGCACATCTGGGCGTCCATGAGTTGACGGAACAGGATCGTCTCGTCGGCAAGATTCCAGCAGATGGCACCGTTGGAGCACAGCGCCCAGCTGGTCAGGACGTCTCGCCACCCGGACAGACCATAGATCTGACGGGCGGTCACCGGCACTACCGGCACCCCGGCGCGTGCCGCTGCAGCGAGCATGCGGCGAGTGCGTGAACTGAGCTGCTTGTCGCCGGTGAGTAGGGTTCCGTCCAGATCGGTGGCTATCAACACGAGCATCAGCCTATCGGGACTCCGATCAGCCCGGCTCGGTTCCTCGATCACCCCGAAAGATGCGCCTCGCCCAGGCCCTCGATGAGGCATCCCCGGGGTTCCTGATGAACTGACCGCAGAAATCCCCAATTCTTTGGGAATTCGGCGGCTGGGGCGACACAATGAGAGATGCCGATCAGGGCGGCGGAGCTGCCACGCACCGTGCCGACGCTTCATGATCGCCACTGTTGAACCACGCACCGAGGAAGGACGACGATGGCATCTGATCATGGACACGGATCTGGCCCCGGCCCCATTGACGACGCCATCTTTCGCCCGAACCAGAAACCCCGGAAGAATCATCCGACGAACTCCGCGGGGTCAAGTTCCACGGGATCAAATTCCGGGGGGCCAGACTCCCCCGGGCCGCTGGACGACGAACCCACCGCCGTCGAGATGACCCTGCGCCCCGAGGAGCTCACCGCCATCGAGGCGTCGACGACATGGTCGGTCCCGGCGATGACGACGACCTCCCCCACGATCAACCAACCCAGCCCCACACTCCAGCCGGCAAAACCACCGCCCCGAGCCCGACGTATCTTCGGACTCCCGCTGGATCGCTACCTGCGTGACACCAAACCGTTGCCGTTGGCCTCCGACCTGCAGTCCGCCGAGGACGACATGGAGGCCCGCCAGGCCCGTCTCGTCGTCGACCTGGTGGAGCGAGTCACCTCGATGGCCATCTCGGTGGGCGCCTCCGCCTCCGAGGCCGTCGCGATGGCCCTGCGATTGGCCGCGACGTTCGGCATCACGATTCACGTCGACGTCACCAACACCTCCGTCATCGTCACCCAGCACCGCAGCATGGACGACGACCCCATCACCTCGCTGCGCGTCGTGCGAGGACGCACCTCTGACTACCAGCGTCTGGGGCGACTGCAGAAACTCGTCGACCAGATCTGCAACGGCGAGGTCGATCTGGAGGACGCCCGCAGCCACCTGGAGACCCTCGTCGCCGCGCCCCGGCTGTACCGACCGTGGTTCGTCACCCTCAACATGGGGTTGATGGGGGGCGGCATCTCCTGGCTGTTCAGCGGATCGATCTGGGACGTCCTCCTGGCCTTCTTCACCACCTGCCTGGTGGACATGGCCGTGCAGGCCATGGGACGCCGACACGTCACCAGCTTCTTCACCCAGGCGGTGGGCGGCGCCGTCCCCACCGTCATGGCACTGCTCGTCATGATCCTGCAGTGGAAGGCGAACATGTCCCTGCCGTTGTCGCCCTCCCTGGTCGTCGCAGCAGGGATGATCTCACTGCTGGCCGGCACGTCGATGGTGTCCGCCGCGCAGGACGCAATCGACGGCTACGTCGTCACCAGTTCGGGGCGATTCGTCGACGTCTTCGTCCAGACCGGCGGCATCATCCTCGGTGTGATGGGCGTGCTGTGGATCGGTCTCAAGGTGGGCACCCCGTCATACATCAACCCGACGGTGTGGGTCTCCGGACCCATCATCACGCAGATGCTCGCCGCAGCCATCGTCTCCTGGTCATTCGGGGTGTCCTGTCACGCCGGTCTGCGAGTTCTGGTGACCTGCGCATTCCTGGGAGCGATCGGCTGGGGCGGTTACGTCCTCGGTGCGGCCCTGGGGATGTCGGCCCCGGCAGCCTCCGGGGTCGGCGCATTCCTGGTGGGCATGGCAGCCACCGCCGCCTCCAGGCGATGGGACTTCCCGCAGGTCGGACTGGTCACCTGCGGTGTCGTCACACTCATGCCCGGCATGATGATCTACCGCGGCCTGTACATGATTCTGGGCTCACAACTCGACCAGCCGAGTGCCGCAGGCGGTGGGACGGTCCTCATGCAGGCCCTGCTGGTTGGCATCGCCATCGCCATCGGATCCAGCCTCGGTGCGCTGACGGTACGCCCCCTCATCGTGCCACTGGACCACGCCTCGCGGCTGGCGACGTTCCGGTCGTGGGGCATGGGAGCCACGGTGCCGCGCGAACGTACCAGCTCACGAGGTATCAGGAAGCGGTGGCGTAACTTCAAGGAGCGAAAGGCAGCTGGGACGAGCTGACGCGTACCACGCTCCCCTCGCACGGCCCCACCACTCGTCGTCTCCACGCCTACATGACGCGTCGTCGCCACTCCGGGACGGAACGCACCGTCAGGTACACCATGCCACCCAGCACGATCGGCACGCCGAACACCAGTCCGGCCAGCTGGCCCCATGGCACCCACGTCAACGTGGTGTGCTGTCCCAGGAGGGACAGGGCGATGATGGGGGGCACCGCCCCCACCAGTGCTCCGGCAACATGTCCGACGAAGGTGGAGATCAACGTCTGGATCGCCGTCATCCTACGCATCGATTCACGGGAAGCCCCTATGGACGACAGGGTCTCGCGTTGGGACCGGGAATCCGCCAAGGTCAGGACGGTTGTGAGCATGCCGATGGCCATGAGCATGACGATCGCGATCCCGGTACCCCGATTCACGATGGTGCGCCCCATCCGCGAAGGTCCGGAATCCAGCAGGAGGGTACTGGTGGGGCCAGAAGCCGCCGTCAATGACCGGCTGATGGCTCTTCGATCATGGGCGCTGATCCCATGCGGCGTCCGAGCCCATATGTCTCCCCCGCTGGTCTGGACGTCCTGATCCGCCACGCCGAGCAGCCGAGCAGCCGCATCCCGACCGATGAGCACGGGAACTTGAGTGGCCTCGGTGTGGAATGGCGCCCGGAAGGCATCGACCTGCCTCACCTGGCTCAGTTGGGTGGCTGCCTCGCTGAACATCCCGATCGTGAGCTTGCCATCCTCCAGCTGATCGTGATTGAGCACCACCGGTCCGCGATGCAGGGCATCCAGAACGGCAGCATCAGGCTCGTGCCCGGTGATGACCTTGTACAGCGACCCGTCGTCAATGACGACCGGAAGCTGCGAACCCGTGACCTCACGCAGACCGGTGTGGGACTCCTCGGAGGCTGGGCGCACACCGACATTGGACACCTGTGCCGTGAGGATGTCACAACCCGACCGTCGCCGGCACCCCGGCTGCTTGATGAGTTCCTCAGTGACATGATCAACTGGCCCCACAGTGGCCTGAACCACTGCGATCTGTTGGGTGCGCACCACCTCGGGAACAGGGCGACCGGGAGCAACCGTCGACTCCAGCACGGCAACGTTCCTGGGCAGCCGGGGTGTGTAGTGATCCACGTCCAGCCGATCGACGAATCCGCCGATGGTCAACACGGAGCTGAACAGCGTCATGACGGCCATCGATGCCGCCACACAGGCCGAGGCACGCTCCCGATTGCGATCCATGTCGCGCAGGGCGAGGGTGGCATAGACCCGCCGTTTGGGAAACTTCCCGACACTCCAGTGCAGCACCCACGGGATGGTCATCAAGATGGCTGGGTACAGCAACATGACGCTGAGGAGTACCGGAAGCAACACCTCACTGTCGGCGAGCTGGGTGACGGAATGGCCGGCTGCCGTCGTGTGGGGCACCACGATCATCACCGCAAATGCCAGCAGGGACAGGATGAGAATGATCCATCGACCGCCCAGCCTCCTCGGGGGCCGCAGGACATCTCGCACTCCCAGCAATGGATTGGTCGAGGCGACCTGCCGGGCCGGCAACCACGACGCCATCAGTGAGGACGCCATGCCCATGACGATGGCGCACAGGGCATACCGCCAACGAAATGACATGGGCACCGGATAGTCCAGGGAATTGAGGTTCTGCAGCCAGATGACGAAATTGGCTCCTCCACACCCCAGCACCGCCCCCAGGATGGAACCAGTCAATCCGAGCACCAGTCCCTGCTGCAGGACGATTCCCACGAGTTGACGCTCCACTGCCCCCGTCGTGCCCAGGATGGAGAGGGTCTGCCGTTGCCGCTGGGCACAGATGACGAAGGCCGAGGCAGCCACCGTCGCGCTGATGAGCGCCACGAGCGCTCCGCCGGTGAGGATCTGCGCAAGGAGCTGGGTACGTACTTCGAGCGAGTAGTCACCGGACAACGCAGCACGACTCACGACGGCCAGGCCCATGTCATTGAGATGGTCGACTTGTGCAGCTGTGAGCTGGGGACCGCTCACGAAGTAGCTGGGAAAGGTGTCGGAGACCACCAGAGAGCTTTCCGGGCGTACCCAGACCTCAGGTTCCCAGGTCTTCGAGGAGCGAACCAGACCGGTGAGAAGGTACTGCCTGCCATCCATGGAGACCGTCGTACCCACCTGCCAGTTGAACTGCTTGGCCGTGGTGGCTGACGCCCACATCTCGCCGGCAGCAGGCATCGGGGCATTCGGAATGACGAGACGCCGGTTGAGCATGCTGGTGAGATCAATGCCGTACACCTGCACATTGACCCAGGTCTTCCCCCACCTCAACGGTTGCCTGGCGGTGCGCATGCGATGCAATTCATGGTTGTCGAGCGTGAGCTTCTCCAGCGCCTTGCTCTGCTCGGTCTCCAACTCGCCCGGCGTGCTGTCCACAGCCGAGTCACCGCAGGAACGGCGGCTGAGTCCGTCCTGTCGACAGTGACCGTCCCAGTTGTCGATCCGCTCGACGATGAAGTCTGCGTCGCCCAGGATGTCACGGATCTGATCGTTCGGAGTGAGGTACTGCGCCTCGAGCGCGGTGCCCATTGCCGTCACGAAGATCACGGGCAGGGCGATGAGCATGACGATGGCCATCGAGCGGTATCGGTGCTGAGTCATGTCCCGCCAGGCCAGTCTGGACAGCAGGTTCAGACGGGCCTCGCGACGATGCCCGTGTCGGAACAGCACGGCCCTGTGATGCCGAGGTGCCGCCCCATCGGATGATTCCGCTCGGTGTCGCGTCTGCCCAAGATGATCATCTTCGCCCGGGGCGTCACTCATGTCCACGGCCCGTCATCGGGGTCGAACGGATCGTCGAGGTCGCCGAACGGGTCAGGTGGCATGGCGTCGGGAATCTCGGGCCCGGTCTGGCCATCATCGGATGCGACGCCGGTCACATCATCGGCAGGCTCAACAGCGTCCACGATGTCGGCGACGTCGTCCTGCAGCAGTAGGTCCATCGGATCACTGTAGGCCGCCGTCTCGTCAACGAGGACGCCGTCACGCAGGAAGACGACCCGATCGGCCCACCCAGCGTGTCGGGCCTCGTGGGTGACGAGGAGGACGGCGACCCCGGAATCGGCCAGATCTCGGATGAGGGACATGACCTCGTCACCGGAGGTCGAGTCCAATGCGCCAGTGGGCTCGTCGGCCAGGAGCATGCGACGATCCCCCACCACGGCACGGGCTATCGCAATGCGCTGGCGCTCGCCTCCCGACATGTCATCGACGAAACGATCGGCCAGCTGTGCCATGGAGAATTGTTCGAGCACGGACATGGCAGCCTCACGTGCCCGAGAGCTGGGAACCCCGTCGAGTTCGAGAGGCAGACAGACGTTCTCCATCGCCGTGAGGGTCGGGACGAGGTTGAGTTCCTGGAAGACGAATCCGAGCTGACGCCGTCGTATCCGTGCCAGGTCGTCGCGGCTCAGCCCATCCAAGGACTGCCCGGAAATGCACACCTGCCCGCTGGTGGGCCGCTCCAGGCCCCCGGCAATGGCGAGCAGGGTGGACTTGCCGGAGCCCGAGGAACCCATGATCGACACGAATTCCCCGGTGTCCACCGACAGGTTGACGTCGTGCAGGGCAGTGACCTTGCCCTGCCCGTGACCGAATGAACGAGTCACATGGTCGAGCGCAATCACCGGTTGACGAGCAGTGCTGGAAGCAGACGTCGTACCTCGCGATGCATCCATACCTGCCTTCAAGGTTCAGACCTCCAGAGCTCAGCCTGCCACACCACCAGACGGTGGCGTGGCATCCTCGCGACAAGGATACAGAGCCTACGAGGTACTGAAGCTCACGGGAAGCAGGCGCACAGAACCATTGCTCGTTCTGGCTTGCCTGCCTCCGGTGCAGGACTGGCCTCAGTGCGCGAGCTGAGTCTCACGTGCCGGGGACTCCTCGGGAGCCTCGACGCGCTTCTGATGGGAGGCACGCACTGCGGCAGCCTCGCAGTGGTCGAGCCAACGGATCTCCGCCTCGGCATCGAAGACCATCCGCTCCAGGATGAGCTGACCGGCAAGGTCGTCCTCGGCAATGGTGCGGCGAACCTGACGGTACTGCTGCAGGGCCGAGACGGTCACCCGACGCTGGGCCTGCACGATTCCTGCAACGTCACGTCCCTTGGTGGAGGCAGCGATGGCCAGCTTGATGGCGATCTCATTGCGAGGTGGCGTGTCCTGGACAACCGGGTTGCCGAACCACTCGTCAACGGCGCGACGGCCCTCCTCGGTGATGGTGACGATGACACGTCCGTCCTGGTTCTCCTCGCCGCGCACGCAGAGTCCATCACGTTCCAGACGCTCGAGGGTGGTGTACACCTGACCGATGTTGAGCGGCCAGGAGTGGTTGGTCCGCCGATCGAACTCGGACTTGATCTGGTAGCCATGGCGCGGCCGCTCGGCAAGCAGTGCCAGGATGGCGAACTTGATGGACATGGTCCCTCCCCTATGCGGTGTACCGATGACTGAGCCCACCGGTGCAAAGAATCGATTTCAGTGTCGACATACTCAAGAACCCCACGGCCACGAGAAATATTCCTTCCCCTGCCATGAAAAGCCCATACACATGCCATACATGTAACTGAAACGGCTCAGCAGCTCGACGACACCCACTCGTGATGCCATCAACACGTACCCATACGCAGCGTGCCAGCCATTTCTTGGTTCCCAAGGCTATCCCACGGCATCTCACCGGGTACCACCACCCCCCTCCATTATCAGGACAGCACGGCAGGTATCCTTGAGACCGCTGGTTTCCAGCGAGAAACTTCACAGTTCCATGTGCTTCCCCCCGGGAATCACCGCGTGCCCCTGGGACCACCGCGTGTCCGTGAGCTCCACTGCCCACGACCTCCGCGCCAGAACGGAGGCAACCGCCACGGGCGGTGCGACAGCTATGGTGGTCGTCATGACCGCGAGGAGTTCCATGGCCCCACCCTCTGAGGACGCCGCAACCCCATCGGAACCACGTCGTCATGCCCCCTCCCCGCAGGCCCGACGTGCCCGCATCGGCACCCTGCTCATGTTCACCGTCAATGGGATGACGTTCGCCTCACTGGTACCGCGCTATCCACAGATCAAGGCCGATCTTGACGCGTCCCGGACGACATGGGGCTCGCCGTGGGACTCGGGCCACTCGGTGGGCTGACCCTGGGGTTGTCCGCAGCTCACCTCATACGCCGACATGGTTCGCGCACCATTGCCCTGTGGCCCCAGATCCTCTCGACGACCTGCCTCCTCCTGCTGGCCCGCGCACCACACACCGCATGGGTGTTCGTGGCGATGATCGTCATGAACGTCTTCGACGCACTCACCGACATCGCCATGGACAATGTCAACTCCACCCCGGGACTGGCGGCTGGGTCCGGCCTCACGGTGGCGACGTGGAGCAGAAGGTTGGGTTTCATGATCCACCCCGTGCTCATCGGCCTGCTGGGCGACACCGTCTCGCTGCGTGGGGCGCTGGTCTGCCTGCCGGCAGGGGCAGCGCTGATCCTGATGGCCACCCCGGCGTTCCAGCCAGTCACAGCGGCGCCCCCGGACTGACACATCCACAGAGGCGATGACAGCCTGAGTCTGATCGATCAGCGACCGGTCAGGCGTTGGCCTCGACGTGCCGCCGCCCCTCGAAGGCACGTCCCAGGGTGACTTCGTCGGCGTACTCCAGATCACTGCCGACGGGGAGCCCGGAGGCCAGACGAGAGACCGCCACCCCCATCGGCGCGATGAGCCGGGAGAGGTAGGTGGCCGTCGCCTCCCCCTCCAGATTGGGGTTGGTGGCCAGAATGACCTCGGTGACGGTGCCGTCGGCCAGCCGCTGCATGAGTTCGCGAATGTGCAGATCGGAGGGGCCCTTGCCATCCAACGGCGAGATGGCACCACCAAGGACGTGGTACAGGCCGCGGTACTCACGGGTGCGCTCGACGGCGACGACGTCCTTGGACTCCTCGACGACACAGATCACCGTCTGGTCCCTGCGCGGGTCGCGGCAGTACTGACACTCCTCGTCGGAGGAGACGTTGAAGCAGATGTCACAGAACCGGGCCTTCTCCTTGACCTCACGCAACGCATCCGCCAGCGCGCCGACCTCCTCGTCCGGAGCGTCCAGGACGTGGAAGGCGATGCGCTGGGCGCCCTTGGGGCCGATGCCCGGCAGTTGCGCCAGGGCATCGATGAGGTCCTGAAGCGGACCGTCGTACATGTGGTCTCCTCCTCGATCACTGTGGCACGGCCGATGACCGTGGTTCAGTGCTACCACCTCACACCACCTGGCAGGTGATGATCCAGTCAGGTTCGGTGCCGGGTGTGCCGGCCATGCACTCCGAGACTGACAACCGAGACGATCAGAGTCCCATTCCCGGAATCCTGGGTGTCATGGCCTGCTGGGCTGCCGCAGCCTTGCCGCTGGCGTCATGGACGGCAGCAATGACCAGGTCGGCCAGGGTGTCGGTGTCGTCGGGATCGACGGTCTGCGGGTCGATCGTGAGCCCGGTGAGTTCCCCGGTGCCGGTGACGACGGCTTTGACGAGCCCGCCACCCGCCGAGCCGTCAAAGGTGGTGGACTCCAGCTGCTGCTGGGCCTGGGCGAGTTGGGCCTGCATGGCCTGGGCCTGGGCGAGCAACCCGTTCATGTCCACGTTGGACAGGTCGAAACCGCCGTTGGGTGTCGTCATGATGGATCCTTTCAGTGTTGTTCGAAAAGGGGCTGCCACCGCGAGGAGCGATGTCTTCCTGAGCTGAATGGGATGGTGACGATCGAATCATCGATTGGTGGTGGTTCGTCGCGGCCGATTGCCGTGCAACCTCAGGAGGCGGACCCCCGTTCATCGGTGAGGACGACCCCGCCAAGTTCTGTGGTGATGAGTTCGATGGCCGATTCCCCCGAGGAGTCCAGGATCTCACCGTCACCGGAGTCGGCCAGCTCCCACATGTCGTCGGGGGGCATGTCGTCGGCTGGAGGCTCCGATGGTACATGCCGGTCGAAATCACCATGCGGGTGCCCACCCGTCCCGCTGGCCTGGCCGGGGGCGTCATGGGCAGTGGACCTCTTCTGCCCGGGTGCGGGAGCGTCGAACCGGTGGGCCCGGCCAGCAGCCTCGTCCGGGCCGGAGGCGGCACCGCGGGGGGTGGGCTGCGACGTCAGACGTCGCCGTGCGGGGTCCAGGAAGCGAGACCGCGCCGATTCCGGGTACACCTCGGCAGGTGTCTGCACCTGGTGTGGTGGCGGCGTCTGGCCCGACTCCGGGACGTCGGCAGCCTCGTTCACCGAACTCGTGTGCGCCGAGGAGTTCTCGTCGTCCGACGTGTCTGCCCGGCTCTGCGGGGAAGCGTCCGGTGGCTGCACGGGGTTGTTTGGCTGCACAGGGTTGTTCGTCGCCGGGGAGACGTCCGGCGGGGTGCTCTGCGCAGCTCGGTGGATGTCGTCGGCGTCATCGGCACCATGCGTGGAATCGTCGTCGGCAGCTGGGGGGCCACCAGCGGGACCCGTTTGGCGTGTCTGGGAGCCCTGCGGATGGGGGTTCGCCCCGGTCGCCCGACTCCGTGCATCGGGGGCTCCCCTGCCGGGAGCACCTGCTGATCCCGACCGGGGGCCGTCCGGTCTGGTGTGACGCTCGTCATGGCCACGATGGGCCAATGGTTGGACGTCGCCGGTCACCGGAACGAAGTCCACGTCGACACCGAGCAGTTGGGCGACGACGTCATGCAGGTGCTTGGCATGATCACCGTGCAGATAACTGTCCCGCGCACCGGGGTTGGAGAATCCCAGGGTCGCCTGATTGCCGTTGATCCCGAGAATCTGCGCGTACTGGTTGAGCACGACGCTCATGTAGCGGCTGTACTCGGATCGGAACACCTCGATGATGCGTGGCCAGGCGTCGCGCAGCATGGTGACGTCCACCCCGTCGGGCCGCTCGGCGGTGGAGCCAGCGGATGGCACGGCAGGACCAGCGGATGCCGACGGATCAACCGGCCGAGCCCCCGACGAGGCAGCCTCGGAAGGCTGCTGGTGGGGCGGTCGTCCACGCGTGGGAGGTTCTGAGGCGGACCTCTGCTGCATCGGGGCCTGGGACTGCTCGGGAGTTGAGGACTGGGCAGGTGTCTGGGACTGCGCGGCCCGCGGGTCTTCCCGTGAACCGGCCTGTCCTGTCATGCTCTGCGACGGCGCCTGGGGCTCCTGGGGAGCTGTCGTTCCGGCACCAGTGGGACGGTAGTCCGCGCGCCCCGGTCGTGGGCGACGCGGTCTCTCGGTCGGGTCGGGGGAGGGTGTCGTCCGCGCACCGGGCTGACTGCCCTGCCGGGCAGTTGCCGGAGCTGACCCGCCATCTCTCGAAGACTTGCCCAGAGCAGGATCGCCACCCCGCGGGGCACTGGCCGGGCGGCCCGGACGCGCTGGACGCTCACCGCTCTGCCACCGCTGGTGCTGGGCGGTCTCGTCATGCGACGACTCAACCTCGACGAGATCTCCGGAGCCGGCAGCACCGGCACCGACGATCCCCACCCGTCGTTCCAGACGGTCCAGACGCGCGTGCACCCCACGTTCGTCGGTGTCGGCGTCCGGCAGCAGGATGCGGGAGCACATGAGCTCCAGGTGCAGTCGGGGAGCAGTCGTCCCCCTCATCTGGGTGAGCCCGGTCGCCAGCACCTCGGCGGCTCGGGTGAGTTCCCCCGCCCCCATCGCAGCCGCCTGATGGGCGAGTCGCTCCCCCTGCTCCGGGGAGACGTCGATGAGTCTGTTGTTCACCGCATCGGGTACGGCAGCGAGGATCACCAGGTCACGCATCCGACGCAGCAGGTCCTCGGCGAACCGGCGCGGGTCCTGCCCCATGTCCATGACCTTGTCGATGGTGGCGAAGACCTCGTGGGCATCACCAGCGGCGAACGCATCGACCACCTGGTCCAGCAGGGCGTCGGGGGTGTAGCCGAGCAGGGCAGCCGCCAACTCGTAGGAGACGCCGTCCTCGTCGGCCCCGCCCAGCAGCTGGTCGAGCACCGAGAGTGAGTCACGTACCGATCCGCCACCGGCCCGCACCACCATCGGCAGCACGGCATGGTCGACGGCGATGCCCTCCTTGTCGCACAGCGTCTCCAGGTAGTTCACCAGGGTCGCCGGGGGCACCAGCCGGAACGGGTAGTGGTGGGTCCGGGAGCGGATCGTGCCGATGACCTTCTCCGGCTCCGTCGTGGCGAAGATGAACTTCACGTGCGGCGGGGGTTCCTCGACGAGCTTGAGCATCGCATTGAAGCCCTGGGTGGTGACCATGTGGGCCTCGTCGATGATGTAGATCTTGTAGCGGGAGCGCACCGGGGCGAAGAATGCGCGTTCCCGCAGGTCACGAGCCTCGTCAACGCCGCCGTGGGAGGCCGCGTCGATCTCGATGACGTCGATGGAGCCTGGGCCGCCACGCGCCAGGTCGCGGCACGACTGGCACTCACCGCACGGGTACGGGGTCGGCCCCTGCTCACAGTTGAGGCAGCGGGCGAGGATGCGGGCACTCGTCGTCTTGCCGCAACCGCGCGGCCCGGAGAACAGGTAGGCGTGGTTGACGCGCCCGTTGACGATCGCACGCTTCAACGGTTCGGTGACGTGCTCCTGACCGATGACCTCGTCGAAGGTGTCCGGGCGGTAGCGCCGGTAGAGGGCCAGTGGCGGGTTCTGCACCGACGTGTCTCGTGAGTCGGCGGCGGCCGCCGGGGTGGGGGACGCGTCGGTGCCCCCGGGTGGGTCACTGGCGGCGGGGGCATCGTCGTCGGTCACGTCCGCCGGCTCGGTGAGTTCGGCGACTCGATCGACCACGCGGGGGTCGAAGGAGTCGTCCTGCTCGTCGGTGTCCAGACCATCGGGCTCGGCAGGGGACTCCGGCCCGGCAAGGACGTCATCTGGCTGGGTCGGCTCCTCCGCCGTCGCATCGGCATCCTGTTCCGGCTCCGCTGCGCTCGTCCGGGAATCCGTCTGATCGGTGGAGCCGGAATTGCGCAGCTCGTCCCGGGGCGGCTCGTCCTGACCGAACAGGTCGGGGCCGTCCTGGTCGTACCACTCGTCGGCATCGCGATCATTGCTGGCCTGGTAATCCTCGTCCACGCACAGAAGCCTAGTTGACCGGTGAGACAGTTCTCAGGAGACGAAGCTCAGAACGACGACGAGAAGCGTCACCACCGTGAAAACGGCCCATGCGATGAGGACGGCACCGCGTGCGGAATGTCCCAGCCGGCTGGCCTTGCGACCGCATGACGTCGCAAGCAGGGCCGGGACGAGGAAGGCTGCGATCTCGCAGGCGATGACTGTGTAGGTGACGGAGTCCGGGACCCCGGGTGAGTGCAGCTGTGGATACCCCAGATTGGCTGGCAAGGTCGTCTGGACGAGCATCGCGACGAGCCCGGAGAGCACGAAAATCAGTAGACAGCACCATGTGATCCGGTTCCAGATCTGTCCGGCCCGATCCGTCGTGATGATTCGACTGGGCATGCACACCCCCTGACTGTGACGATCCTGCTGCCGCACGCTTGCACCGGCTGAGCACGGCCCGGCCTGCCAGGAACGAGACTACGACACGACCCGCCTCGCACACAGTGCTGACCAGAAGGATCAGACGCCTCGAGACGCGCAGGTCCTCGCGGGGCGACAAGGTCCCCGGTCACCAGGAAAGCCTCATGGAATGAAAAGGGGCTCCCCGCGCACCCGGTAGAGCCAACCTACCCTTGCTGCCTCTCGGCCCTGGGGGAGTTCGGTCAGGTGCCGCCGCGCGGAGAACCTTGCATCCATACTAGAGCGCCACCCAACCCCCCGCCAAACCCATCGCAGCATTCGAATCCCACAGCCGCCCGGACGGCTTGCTGGGAAGGCGCCGCAGGAATTGACACCACCCCCGAGAAGCCCAGAGCAACACAGTTCGGACTGGCGGCCACGGGAAATCTCGCACCCGAGCTGTGACGGGGGTTCACCTCATCTACGCCCCCGGGAGACCGGGGTCTGTGGGGCCACCCCCAGCAAGCCTCGAAAGGTTGCACGAGGGTCGCTTCCCTTGCATCATTGAACAATGACTCGCATTGACGCGTGGCTGTGGTCCGTTCGAGCCTTCAAGACGCGCTCCATGGCCACTGCCGCCATCAAGGGCGGCCACGTACGGCTCAACGACGCCCCGGTCAAACCCGCCCATGAGGTGCACCCCGGAGATGTCGTCACCATCCGCACCCCCGGCTGGGATCGGGTGCTCAAGGTGGTTCAGCCGATCTCCAAACGAGTCGGCGCCAAGGACGCCGCCCTGGCCATGGAGGATCTCTCACTCCCCCGCCCGGCATATCTCAATGCCCCGGTTGCCAGACGTGACCGGGGCGCTGGACGACCCACGAAACGCGACCGCCGCAAGATCGACAGCCTCATGGGACGCTCGAACCGACAGCCCTGAGCGGAGAGGGGATTGTCAGCCGCCCCGTACCCGCCTGGAATTGCTCTCCCAACGGACCGCCACAAGCAGCAGTGCCCCTGCCCGACATCATGCCGTCTCAAGCGGCAAGATAGGCGCTGAGGGCCTCCCGGATGAGCTGCGAGGTGGTCTGACCGCTCGTGCGCTGCCGAGCCCTCAACGCAGCATCGAGTTCTGGATCCAATCGCACCGCAACCGTACGAGCTGGCCCGTCACCCATTGACGGACGCCCAGGATGAGTTCGACTCATCGTCACATCTGGAAACCCTGCCTCTGCATTGGCCACCATCGCCTCGATGTCCTCATCGCCGACCGGGACACCACCCACCGTTCCGTACTCACTCATCGTGCCCTCCTCACACGCTCCAATGTCGCCCGACGCAACCCCATCGCATGTATGACCAGCACCCGCTCGTCATCGAACACCAACCCAACGACCTCGAACCAGCGCCCCGAATCGTCACAGCACACACGCAGCACACGCCCCGGACGGTCATCCTCCAGCCACACCTGCTCAACCCCCTGGCCCCACAGCCCAACGACTTCATTCACGCCAAGACCGTGCTTGAGAGCTGAACGGTGCACCTGAACCTTCACATCACACACAATATCGTAAACGAAAAGATTTCACCCCCACTGGGAAGATTCGCCCCGACTGCTACCGGAACCTGCAGCGCCAATGTGACCACCACTCCGTCCGGCATATCTCAATGCCCCGGTTGCCAGACGTGACCGGGGCGCTGGCCGACCCACGAAACGCGACCGCCGCAAGATCAACGACCTCATGGGACGCTCGAACCGAAATGTCTGATTGGCGTCATCGTCCGTTCACCCGTATGATGTCTCGCGGAGGATTCGCCTAGAGGCCTATGGCGCTCGCTTGGAAAGCGGGTTGGGTTCACGCCCTCACGAGTTCGAATCTCGTATCCTCCGCCACCAGCCCACTTGACCATTGGTCAGGTGGGCTTTTTCGCGGGACTGCCCCGCTCGTTCCGACACCGAGCCAGGACACAGCTCGCGGGAGCACGAACGCAGGGCAGCACCGATACCGGACAGAGCACCATGCCCACACCCCAGCTCCACCTCCACCTTCGAGACTCTCGCCCTCGCCACCCCACCTTCGAGGCCCGCGTCCGGCAGCCCATAGCCTTGTGGTCATGGAGTCGCTCGTGGTCACCGGTGGGGCCGGATTCATCGGCAGCAACTTCGTGCACTGGGTGATCCAGCACACGGATGTCCGAGTCATCGTCCTGGACGCCATGACCTACGCAGCCAACCCGCGTTCCCTCACCGGCCTGCCCGGTGATCGCTGCACGGTGGTTCCCGGCAGCATCACCGACGCGAATCTGGTGGACGACCTCGTGCGCGAGGCAGACGCCGTCGTCAATTTCGCAGCGGAGTCCCACAACGACAACTCGCTGCGCAATCCCGAACCCTTCCTCACGACCAACATCATGGGCACCTACACCGTGTTGGAGGCGGTTCGACGCCATCACGTGCGATTCCACCAGGTCTCCACCGACGAGGTGTTCGGGCCACTGGGAATGACGGACCCACCAGTCACGGCCGACGCGCCGTACCGCCCGTCATCTCCCTACTCGGCATCCAAGGCCAGCGCCGACCATCTGGTGCGAGCCTGGGTGCGTTCCTTCGGGGTGGCCGCGACCACATCGTGTTGCACGAACAACTACGGGCCACGTCAACATGTCGAGAAGTTCATCGCACGCCAGATCACCACCATCCTCGACGGCCATCGCCCCAGGCTCTACGGCGACGGCCGGCACATACGCGACTGGATCCACGTCACCGATCACATCCGGGCCATCTGGACGATCCTGCACCACGGACGAATCGGACAGACGTACCTCGTCAGCGCCGAGAACCAGGCATCCAACCTGGAGGTCGTCCATCTCATCCTCGACCTCATGGGGCATCCGATGGACGACTACGACCTCGTCGCGGACCGGCCCGGCCACGACCTGCGATACGCCCTGGACTGCACTCGAACGCGTGAGGAGTTGGGCTGGCACCCGCAGTACACCGATCTGCGCGCCGGACTCGCGGACACGATCGACTGGTACCGAGCCAACGAGGCCTGGTGGCGCCCCGACAAGGCAGCCACCGAAGCCAGCTACGCACGAACCGGGCAATGACTCCCGGGCGAGAATGACCCCGACAACGATCACACTCCACCACGACTGCCCCAGGAAGGCACCCCCCAGGGAATCGACCGTCGTCTTGCAGGGCTCCGCACCCGTCCCCCGCGGCCCAGCAAGACACCTGAGGTCTCATCGCGTAACATGTGGCCTTGTCACAGGTTTTCCAGCGCTTTTGTGTGCCGTTGACGCGCTGTCGTGCTCCTTTTTCCGTGGGCACTGGGTAGACTCACTGTGACTAGGGTGTGTTCTGCAACCTGACGAGCGCATTTCGCAGGGCCTGGAAAGGGGGACTCGTGGGTATCTTGGACAAGTTCAACGTGGACCTCGAAAGGGTCTCCGACAACCTGTTCTCCCGAATATCCAAGTCCGAGGTGGAGCCCGTCGAGATTGCCGCTCGACTGCAACGCGAGCTCGATTCCCACGCCAAGCTGTTGTCCAAGGGCCGCCGGCTCGTCCCCAATGAGTTCACGGTGCGCCTGTCACCTCAGGACTACGAGCGTCTGGCCCCCTACACCAAGACACTCAACGGCGAGATCATTCCCCAGCTGAGGGATCACGCCACCGAGCGCCGCTACGTCTTCAACGGGCCGATCCGCGTCGACTACGACTTGGACGAGGAGTTGGGAATCGGTCGTTTCGAGGTGGACTCCGGTCCTCGTGCCCAGGCCACCCACCCCAGTTCGGGACGGCTCGTCCTGGAGGTCAACGGGGTGCGTCATCCCCTCACCCCACCCGGACTGTTCATCGGACGTGGCACCGAGGCGGACCTGCGGCTCAACGATCCAGGAGTGTCACGCATGCATGCCCGCCTGCACGTGTGGCCCACCGACGACGGCGTGGGGGTGTCCATCGAGGATCTGGGATCGACCAACGGCATCATCGTCGACGGGGTCCGGGTGAGCACGACAGAACTGCACGACGGATCGCGCATCGAGGTTGGTTCCACTCGCATGCTCGTCCACGCCCCGACGGGAATGTGATACATGAGTGAGTTCCTCATCGGCGTGTTGCGTATCGCCTACCTGGCAGTGCTGTGGGCGTTCATCCTCCTCGCCGTCAACGTCATCAGGACCGACATCTTTGGCCACAGCGTGGCGCGAGGCGCCGAAGGGCATGTCGGCACCCCGGCCACCGTCTCCACTGGTCGCCGCCGGCACCGACTGGGCCGCAGGAAGGCTGACCGGCCCGCCACCCTGCAGATCATGTCCGGTGACCAGGCCGGCCTGGAGATTCCGCTCATCGACACGATCGTCATCGGCCGTGGCGGGGGCTCCACCCTCGTCATCGAGGACGACTACGCCTCCACCGAGCATGCCGAGATCAGCCAAGGATTTGATGGACTCTGGTTCGTCGAGGACCTCACCTCCACCAACGGCACCTACGTCAATGGGCAGAACATTGAGGAGCTCACCCGTCTCGACGTGGACGACGAGGTCCGCATCGGTCGAACCGTGATGGTGGTGCGGGGCCAGCGGTGACGACGACTTTCTCCCTCAACACACGCAGCCACAGCGAGATTGGGCTGGTCCGCAAGAACAACCAGGACTCGGGCTACGTCTCCGCCACGATGCTGGCGGTGGCCGACGGCATGGGTGGTGCCGCCGCCGGCGACCTGGCCTCCACCGTGGCCATCGACCACATCTGTGCCGCCGATGCCCACCGTGAGGGTGAGGACATGCTCACGACTCTTGCCGGGGCCGTGGCGGCAGCCAATGATGACCTCGCCGACCTCGTCGCCTGGGACGCGAGCCTCGATGGCATGGGTACGACCTTCTGCGGAGCCATGTTCTCCGGGACCCAGCTCGGCCTGGTGCACATCGGTGACTCACGTGCCTACCTGCTGCGCAACGGCCAGCTGAGTCGTCTCACCCACGACCACTCCTGGGTGCAGTCCCTCATCGACGAGGGTCGCATCACCCCGCAGGAGGCTGCGGTGCACCCGCACCGTTCGCTGCTGCTCAAGGTGCTCAACGGACAGGCCCAGCACTCCCCAGACGCCAGTCTGGTCGACGTGCGTCTGGGTGACCGGTTGCTGTTCTGCTCCGACGGGCTGTGTGGTCTCGTCGACGACGAAACCATCAAGCGCCTACTGACAAGGCCAGATCCCAACGAAGCCCTGTCCCGCCTCGTCGACGCCGCACACCGTGCCGGAGGCAAGGACAACATCACCATCATCGTCTCCGACGTCGTCGCCCAAGATGACGAGCTGGACGCCGTCGAGGGCACGGTCATCGGGGCTGCCGCCACGACACGGATCCCACGTCACGAGAGCACCACCGAGATCCCGACGACATCCGAGCGTCCCGCGCATGCAGCAGATCACCCCAGCCGCCAGGTGCTCTTCGACTCAGAGGCCGAGGAGTCCATGCGCTACGCCCCGATCGCGAAGTCGGCCAGGCAACGATTCCGCTCCTGGCTCGTCGTGCTCGTGTGCATCGCCGCCGTTCTCGTCGCAACGATTCTCGGCGCTCGGGCCTACCTGAGGTCGCAGTACTACGTGGGAACCAGTGGTGAGAACGTGGCGATCCATCAAGGGGTGCCCGAGAAGCTGTTGTGGATGGACCTGCATTCCGCCGTCGAGGATTCCGACATCCGAGTGGCCGACCTGCCCCGTGACTACCGCAATCGTGTCGAGTCAGGCATCCAGGTGCCCTCGGTGGAGTCCGGGCGAGCCACACTGGGGGAACTGCGAATCGGCGAGCAGTACTGCCGAGCGGTACGTGACCAGCGTGCCCGCTCGACCAGCACGACACCATCGGCACCCGCAACGCCGTCTGGTTCACCGAGTGCCTCAGCAGCAGTGACCCCGTCGGCTGCCCCCTCCGCCAGCAGCACACCGACCTCCGAGGCCCAGTTGCCCCAGGTGCAGGCAGGAGACTGCCCGTGAGTGTGTCCACCGACGAGCAACAGACCATCATCGTCCAGCCCAAACGCCATTGGAGCCAGCTGGGACTGCTCATCCTCGCCTGGGCGCTGGGGGTGAGTGGCTACCTGCTCACCGAGCTCAACATCCACGATGATCTACCCACCAACTGGCAGGTCATCGTGGGAGGTTGGCTGGCAGTCGTACTGGCATGTCACCTCGTCACGAGGTTCGCCATTCCCTACGCCGACCCAGTCATCCTGCCGGTCGTCGTCACCCTCAACGGGCTCGGTCTGGCGATGATCCACCGCATCGACCTCATCGCAGCCCCACCCCGGCATCGCTTCGAAGCCCAGCTCGTCTGGACCCTGGCCGGCATGATCCTGTGGGCGTTGACGGTGACCGTCCTGCGCGACTACCGGAAGTTGCAGCAGATCCCCTACGTGCTGTTCCTCGTCGGTCTCGTGCTGCTCCTGCTGCCCATCGTCCCGGTGATCGGCACGGAGATCAATGGATCGCGCATCTGGGTGCACCTCGGACCGTTCTCGTTGCAGCCCGCCGAGATCGCAAAAGTCGTCCTGGCCGTCGCATTCGCGGGGTATCTCGTGGAGAAACGCGACGTGCTCTCGGTGGCCGGCAGGAAGGTGCTGGGAATCCAGTTGCCGCGACTGCGCGACATCGGCCCCATCTCCGTGGTGTGGCTCGCATCCATGCTCGTCATCGTCTTCGAGCGGGATCTCGGCACCGGCATGCTGTTCTTCGGCATGTTCGTCGTCATGCTCTACGTGGCCACCGGCAGGACTGGTTGGGTGGTGCTCGGTAGCATCGCCGCGATCGTCGGGGCGTGGGGAGCCATCGCCCTCACCCCGCACGTCGGTACTCGTATCAATGCCTGGCTGCACCCGTTCGACGACTTCGACAAGAACCGTCAGGTCATCGAGGCCCAGTACGGTATGGCCTGGGGAGGCTTGGCTGGGCGCGGATGGGGGCTGGGACGTCCCGGCCTGGTGACCTTCTCGTGGAGCGACTTCATCTCGTCCTCCATCGGCGAGGAACTGGGCGTCACCGGGCTGCTCGCCATCATCGTGCTGTACGCCTTGCTCGTCTTTCGTGGCCTGCGAGCCGCCCTGGCCTCCCGGGACGGTTTCGGGACGCTGCTCGCCGCGGGGCTGGCCTTCGTCTTCGCCCTGCAGGTCTTCGCCATCATCGGTGGTGTGACCAGGTTGCTGCCCCTCACCGGCCTGACGACCCCATTCATGAGCCAGGGCGGGTCGTCACTCATAGCCAACTGGGTGATCATCGGGATCTTCATGACCATCAGCCACCAGGCACGTCGTCCCGTCGACCAGATCATGATTCCGACTCCACGAGGGGGCGAGCAGGCATGAACCGTCCGATTCGCGCCGTCGCCGTGTTCACGGCGCTGATGTTCCTCGCGCTGTCCGTCAACGTCACCTATGCTGCGCTGTTCCGGCAGTCCGACCTCAACAACGACTCCCGCAACACCCGAGTGCGGGACGCCGAGTTCTCCCAGAACCGCGGTGACATCCTCGTCGGGTCGACGGCCGTGGCTCGTACCGTCGCCTCCGACGGGAAGTTCCACTACCAGCGCACCTACGCGCACGGCAGGAAGTACGCCCCCATCACCGGGTACTACTCGTACTACTACGGGCGCACCATGCTCGAGCAGACCCAGAATCCACAGCTGACCGGCACCTCGGACGCCCAGTGGCTCTCGCGCCTCACCGGCACCCTGGGCGGGCACAAGCCACAAGGCGGCTCGCTGTTGACGACCGTCAATGCCAGTGCCCAGGACGCCGCATGGGAAGGTCTGCGCGGCAAGAAGGGTGCCGTCGTCGCCCTCGACTACTCCACCGGCGCCGTGCTGGCGATGGCCTCCAACCCGTCCTTCGACCCGAACCTGCTGGCGACCCACGACCTCAAGGCCTCCCAGCAGAGTTGGAAGCGGCTGTTGGATGATCCCGACAACCCGATGGCCAACCGGGCCAGCCGTGAGATCTACCCGCCGGGGTCCACCTTCAAGCTCGTCACGGCCGCCGCTGCCCTGCAGCACGGTTACCGACCAGACTCCAAGGTGAGCTCTCCCCGGGCGTACACCCTGCCGAGCACCACCAATTCCCTGACCAACGAGATCAACTGTGGCGGTGAGAACATCACCCTCACCCATGCCCTGGAGATCTCGTGCAACACCGCCTTCGCCAAGCTCGGTGTGGGGCTCTCCGAGCGCACCCTCGCCGACCAGGCGAGCAAATTTGGTTTCGGTTCCAAGCCCGACTCCGACATCTCGATGGCCACCTCGAAGTTCCCCACCAAGCTCAACGACGCCCAGCTCGCGCTGAGCTCCATCGGACAGTACGACGTCGCCGCCTCCCCGCTGCAGATGGCAATGGTGGCCGCAGGAATCGCCAACGACGGGGTGCTCATGGAGCCCTACCTCACCAAGTCCGTGCGAGCAGCGAACCTGCAGACGGTGTGGACCCACAAGGACACCCCGATGTCGACCCCGATGACGCGCGAGTCCGCGAAACAGCTGCAGCAGATGATGGTCTCGGTCGTCAACAACGGCACAGGCCGGAATGCCCGGATCGACGGCGTCACGGTGGGTGGCAAGACCGGTACGGCACAGACCTCCCCGGACAAGCCGCCCTACGCCTGGTTCGTCGGTTGGTCCGACAAACCGAAGGTTGCCGTGGCGGTGTTCGTCGAGTCGTCCAACACGGAGCGCTCCGAGATTGCCGGCGGACGTCTCGGTGCCCCCATTGCTCGCGACGTGATCGAGGCCCTCAGATGATCGACGCGGCACCGTTCCTCACCACGGTGATCGGCACTGGCAGGACGCCCGGAAGTACTGGGGCGAATGCCAGGACGAACATGCCAACCATCACCAACAGGTGGCACATCCTCACCAGCAGTCCCGTCCGCACGAACGCGACGTCCTGCTGTGAACCCTGCGAAGGAGTACTCCCATGAGTGATTCAACGACATGGCTCGGTGATCGCTACGAGCTACTCGACATCATTGGTCGCGGCGGCATGGCCGAGGTGTGGCAGGCCCGTGACCACCGGCTGGGGCGTCTGGTCGCCGTCAAGCGCCTGCGCGTCGATCTGGCCAGTGATTCCACCTTCCAGGCCAGGTTCCAGCGTGAGGCACAGTCGGCGGCCGGGTTGAACCACCCGAACATCGTAGCCGTCTACGACACCGGCGAGACCACCGATCCGACCACCCACATGCCGGTGCCCTACATCGTCATGGAGCTGGTGGAGGGCCACACCCTGCGTGAGGTGCTGCGGGACGGTCGCAAGATCCTGCCCGAACGTGCCCTGGAGTTCTGCGTGGGGGTGCTCAACGCCTTGGCGTACTCCCATGCAGCCGGCATCGTCCACCGCGACATCAAACCTGCCAACGTCATGCTCACCCGCAACGGGTCGATCAAGGTCATGGACTTCGGTATCGCTCGAGCGGTGGCAGACACCTCGGCGACGATGACCCAGACGGCAGCTGTCATCGGCACCGCCCAGTACCTTTCCCCGGAACAGGCTCGTGGTGAGACCGTCGACAATCGCGCCGACATCTACGCCACCGGGTGTCTGCTCTACGAGCTGCTGGTGGGCCGTCCTCCCTTCGTCGGCGACTCGCCGGTGTCGGTGGCCTACCAGCACGTCCGTGAGGTCCCCTCACCGCCGTCCACCCTGGACCCAGAGGTGACGCCTGCCATGGACGCCGTCACGCTCAAGGCCTTGGCGAAGGATCCGGAGCACCGCTACCCCACCGCCACACAGATGCGTGAGGATCTGGAACGGGTCCTCACCGGAGCAACTCCGCAGGCTCTCCTCGAGAGCAATGAGGACGCCTCTCCCGACGACCAGGCCACCCTGCTGGTTCCAGCCGTCACCGCCGAGGAGTCGCCGACCCGAGCCCTCACCTCGACGCCGGCCCACGCGGCCCCTGGCGAGCCCGTCGGTGATGATGTGGCGAATGAGGACGAGACGAAACCACGCAAGAAATGGCCCATCATCCTGGCCATCGTGCTGGTGCTGGCCGCAGCCGGTACTGGATTCGCCCTGTGGCACGCGCACCGTTCCGGTCCCCCCGCCCCCAGTCCCACACCGCAGGTGAAGATGATGAAGGTTCCTGCCGTCAAGGGACTGAGCAAGGACGGTGCCATCTCGACCCTGAAGAATGCCGGTCTCACTGCAGAGGTGAAACACACCAACTCCGACGAGGACACCGCCAATCAGGTGCTCAAGCAGAACCCAGAAGCTGGCAAGTCGGTCCCCATGGGGACGACGGTGACCATCACCGTCAACGACGGACCTGGTCAGCACACAGTCCCCGGAAACCTCATCGGTCTCAGGGAGAGCGAAGCCCGTCAGGCCCTCAAGGATGCCGGCTTCGGTGACGGTGAGATCCAGGTGCAGAATGACAGCCCCGGGAGCGAGGACTCGAAGGCCAGGCCGGGAACGGTCACCCAGGTCTGGCCCTCACCGGGCAGTGAGGTCGACAATGGCACGACCGTGACGCTCACCCTGGCCACCGGAAAGTCCACCGTCCCCGATGTCAAGGGTCAGCCGAGGTCACAGGCCGAGGCGAATCTCAAGGATGCTGGCTTCGCCGTCGCCGCCAGCCCGGGGAATGCCTCACGGGGCGACAAGGTGGAATCGCAGTCACCGTCTGCCGGCAGCGTCCTGAATCGTGGCGAGACGGTCACACTGAACTTCCCGAAGCCTCAGCCCGACAACATCCAGCCCACTGAGCAGCCGAGCACACCCGACAGGGGTACCGAGCCCACCACGCCCGATCAACCCACCCAGACCGACCAGCCGAGTGAACCACCCGTCGATCCCAGCGAAGAAGGTGACCCAACCGAGCGCTGAGGCAAGGGCGGTGGCCCTACCCTTTTCCCGGCAAACCTGACGAGAGCAGGAGCTCACGGGTGCCCGTCAAACCTGACGAAAGCAGGTACCACGAGGTGCCCGGGCACCTCGTCCCGTGACGGCGGGGAGGGGATCTGACTCGTCGGCCTTGGCCGAGGCCGACGTCATGTCGGCCGGCTCACCTCGTGGGTTGCGGGGTGACCACACCTGTGGTGGCCTGGCCCGCGAAGGGCGGCATGATCACCGAGGGCTTGTCCCTGACCTTCCACCCCAGCTGGTAGGCGTCGACGTACTGCTGGTAGATGCGCACCGACTCCGACTCGTCCAAGGCTTGGTGCAGCGACTCCAGATCGCCGATCGCCTGGATGTGGTACGGCGGGGCGTAGGGCACCCCGTGCAGGACGACGGTGTTGCCCACGCACTTCACCGCAGTCATGGCGGTGACGCGCTGACCCTGGATGGTCATCGCCTCGGCACCACCGGACCACAACGCATTGACCACGGCCTGGATGTCCTGCTGGTGCACGACGAGCATGTTTGCATCGACCCCATCGGCCTCGACGGACAGTGGTGCATCGGAGAGGACGACCTCGATCGCGGGACCCTTGACGGGTTGCAGACCTGCCGGTGCTGCCACGGCGCTGGCAGTGGGATCGGCAGAAGGGGCTCCCTGTTTCTCCCGCGACAGTTTCTCCACCTCGCTGCGCAGGCCATTGGCCTCGGTCTGCAGATCGGAGTTGCGCTGTGCCTGTTTGCGCACGATGTCGGTCATCGAGGAGTTGGTGTCGGGGCGCAGATCCTGGCCGCGGGAGTTGATGGCGGCCGTCGTCATCATGAATCCAGCCAGGCACACGACGAGAATCGACGCGCCGCGACGTCTGCGTTTGGTGTGCGGGCTGGACCCGTGATCCGAGGAGGGATCGGCATCTGAGTCCTTGCCGGCGTTGCGCCCCGGCCGCGGAACAACCCTGGAACTCGAGGCAACCGTCTCTGGGCGTGAACTTCGAGAAGCAGGACGCTCAGTCCCGGGATGCTCGTCATGGTCGTCAGCCATGATCTTGCCTTCCATCAGTCCATCAGTTCCTTAGGGCGCGGCCCCAACCAACCGCCGTGCGCCAACGACTCAACTGTAGTTGCCGGTCTGTCAGCAGCTGTGCTGTGTCGTCTGCAGTGTCTGATGGGCGTGGACGATTACCCGCGCCGTCGAACCGTCAACTAGGCTATCCCTACCACAACGTCGATCTCACATTCTAGGAGCAGTGCCGTGCCGGAATCGAAGGTTCGTCCCTCTGCCAAGAAGAAGGCCCAGGCCAAGCAGCACGACAAGGAGCGTGAGGCCGAAGCCAGGAAGAAGGCGGCTCCCGTCGATCGCTCCTGGGTGCCGTGGGTCTTCGTGCCGCTGGGCCTGTTCGGGGTGCTGTGGCTCGTCGTCTACTACATCGGCGGCGCGTACATCCCGTTCATGAAGGCCATGGGCAACTGGAACATGCTGGTCGGCATCGGTTGCATGGCCGCATCGTTCGTCGTTGCAACGTTCTGGAAGTAATCGGACCAGGGCTGGCCACGTGGATGTGACCAGCCCTGCACTTGGTCTCTAGCTTCCCGTGACGTCCGGGCACAGTGCTCGCACGCCACGGGTTTGCGTGCGGTGGCGTACCACGACGCCACCGCAGCAGCTCACCGTTCTGGTTTGAGCAGGGGGAACAGGATCGTCTCGCGGATACCGGCGTCGGTGAAGAGCATGACGAGCCGGTCCACACCAAGTCCCAGCCCACCCATGGGTGGGCAGCCGAACTCCAGGGCCTCGAGGAAGTCCTCGTCGAGCTCCATGGCCTCCGGGTCGCCGGCAGCTGCTGCCAGGGACTGTTCGGTGAGCACCTTGCGCTGGATCACCGGGTCGACGAGCTCGGAGAATCCGGTGCCCCGCTCCATGCCACCAATGATGAGGTCCCAGGCCTCCACCATGCGCGGGTCGTCGCGGTGCGGGCGAGCCAGCGGCTGGGCGATGGCCGGGTAGTCACACACGAAGGTCGGCTGGATGAGGGTCGGCTCGACGATCTCGCCGAAGAGTTCCATGACGATCTTGCCGGCCTCCCATGCCGGATCGATCTCGACGTCGTGCTCGGCGGCGATGGCACGCAGCTCCTCGACGGGAGTGTCCAGGGTGATCTCACGTCCCAGACGCCTGGACAGCTCGGGGTGGACGTGCACCCACTCCCACTGCCCGTCCAGATCGATGACGCCCTGCTCGGTCTGGATCTGACGCCCGCCCAGCGCATCGGCAGCACGCACGATGATCTGCTGGATCACCTCGGCGATGGTGAACTGGTTGCCCCAGCTCATGTAGGCCTCGAGCATGGTGAACTCGGCGGAGTGGTTGGAGTCGATGCCCTCGTTGCGGAACACCCGCCCCATCTCGTAGACGCGATCCATGCCACCGACCATTGCCCGCTTGAGGTAGAGCTCCAGGGCGATGCGCAGGCTCATGCCGATGTCGAAGGCGTTGAGGTGCGTGTTGAACGGGCGGGCAGCCGCGCCACCATGCACCAGCTGCAGGATCGGTGTCTCGATCTCCAGAAAGCCCAGCTCGTCCAAGGTGGTACGGATGGCCCGGGTGATGGCGGCACGCACCCGCACCATCTGACGAGCCTCCTCACGGGCCACCAGGTCGGCGTAGCGACGCCGTACACGGGTCTCCTCACCGAGCTCCTTGTGCAGGGTGGGCAGGGGACGCAGTGCCTTGGAGGCCATCTTCCACTCGGTGGCCATCACCGAGAGTTCCCCGCGGCGAGATCGGGCGACGAATCCCTTGACCCACACGAAGTCGCCCAGGTCCACGTCGGACTTCCAGGCGGCCAGGGCCTGCTCACCGACGAGGGCCTTGGACAGCATCACCTGGAGGCGTTCCCCGTTGGACGACTCGGTGAAGCCGTCCTGCAGGCTGGTGAAGCAGAGCTTGCCGGTGTTGCGCAGGAACATGACACGTCCACCGATGGTGACGACGTCGTCGGGAACCTCCTCACCGACCTCGAGGGTGAGCTCACCAGCCTCGTCGGTGTACTTCTCACGGATCTGTTTGAGGGTGTGATCGCGCAACAGGTCGACCGGGTAGGCCTGCCCACCCTCGTCGATGATGCGAGCGCGCTTGTCGAGACGCACCTGCATCTGCTCGGAGACCTCAGGGGACGTCTGTGGAGTGTTTTCACCAGTCTGCTGATCGTCAGTCACCAGACAAGACTACCCAGCGAGTCGGTCAACCAGCCAGCCGGTCACGGCCATGCCTCAGGCGAGGCGCCCCGACGTCACCTCGGACGCACCATGACCCCCGTCTCGTCACGTACGAACTGCACCTGGGAGAGGTCTGGCACGACGACGTCGGCGTGGATCCGCTCGATGGGCAGGGTCGTGAGGAGCCCCAAGGTGGCACATCCAGCCGCCTTGCCCGAGACGAGACCAGCCTCGGAGTCCTCCACGACGAGGCATTCTCGCGGATCGACGTGCAACCGCTCGGCCGCAGCAAGCCACGGCTCGGGATCCGGCTTGCCGTGCTCGACGTCGGTACGGGTGATCGTCACCGAGGGAACGGCCAGCCCCTCGAACAGACCACAGCGTTTCTCGAAGAGATCGCGGTCACAGGAGGTGACGATGGCACACGTGTGATCGTCCAGCCCCGCCAGGGCGTCCCGCCCACCGGGGGCCAGGACGATACCGTCGGTGGCACCCAACTCGAGCTGACGGATGCGTGCCAGGGCCTCGGGGCGTCGATCGGGGTCGATGACGGCGTTGACGGTCTCGATGACGGGCACACCGTGTCGCAGGGCAGCAGCCTCGACCCCGAACTCGTGCACCCACTGTCGCCAGGAGCGCTCCACCGCACTGGTCGAGTTGACGAGGGTGCCGTCGAAGTCGAACAGGACGGCTTGGAATCGACGCGACACCCACTGGGCCAGATCTGCGGCAGACATGCCCCCAGTTTACCGAACCCGCAGTCCGTACCGCTCGGTCTGACGAGCTGCTGCGTCGGCAACGGCCGGCAGCATCGTCGAGACGGGAGCGCTCCCGGTCCAGGCGCGAGTGATCGGGGCGAAGGCCTCACAGGTGGCCTGCCAGGCCGGTGATCTCGCCGAGTCACGGGTGATTCTGGCCCCCAGGTCGGACAACTGGACAACGACGTCGGACCCGATGAACTGCCAGGCCTGCGGGGTGACGAGCTTGTCGACATTGGCAGCCGGCATGAGTCCGCGGGGCACGAGCAGCTCGGCATTCCTGCTGCACGTGGCAGCGAAGGCCAACGCGTCGGTGACGCTCGGACAGTCCTTGAAGACGGCCCACGAGCTGCCGCCGTAGGAGACGATGCGTTCGGACTGCCCGGTGGGGTTGGGCAGCTGGGCCACCGCCCAGTCGTGTTGCCGCGAGCTGGGGCGCCGGGACAGCCCGGACACGAGTGCCGGTATGTCGCGTGGGGCACCGATGTGGCCGACGAGCGCCCCGGAACCCAACAGCTGAGCGATCTGTGGGGAGGTGAATCCGTGACTGAGCGGCAGGCCTGCGTCACGTACGAGTTTCTGCCACGTCAGTGCCAGCGCGGCGACCTGCGCGGAGTCGATGTTGATCTGCCAGTCACCGTCATCGGCGACCCGGAACCACGGGGTACCGGTGGCATCACAGATCGCGGCGAACCAGGCGATGTCGTTGACCGGGAAGTCGGTGATGTACCTGCCCCGTCTGGCAAGTGTCGTGCCCACCTTGAGCAGATCGTCCCACGTCGTCGGCACGGCAACCCCGGCACTGTCCCAGGCCTCGACGTCGTAGAACAGCACCAGGGGCGAGGAGTCCAGGGGCAGTCCCTGGATGCGATCCAGGTAGGTGATGTGGGACATCGGGCCACGGTCGAAGATGTCGCGGTACTGCTCGGCAAAACCGGTGACATCGCCCAGGATGCCCTCCTGGGCGAACTGGGGGACGAGGATGTCGGGAAGTTGGGCCAGGCTGGGGGCATTGGCGGTGTCGATCGCCTTGCGGAGCTGGGCAAGGTACCCCGGTCCGACCATCGATTCATGGATGGTGATGGCCGAGGCCGGCCGGCGGCGTCCGAAGTCGAACGCCATCTGTGTCATGGATCGTGCCTGCTCGTTGGGTGGCAGCTCGTGCCACACCCGTACGCGGTGATCCTCACCGGAGGCGGAACGGTCCCGGGCACGGGGAGCGCAGGCCGTCGCTGCAGCGGATGCCGCCAGCAGGGACAACACCGTCCGTCGCCCTGGCTGCGCCATGTCATTGCCTGCCTTCCAGCCCCACGATGGCTCGTTCGTCTCGTCTCGATGCCCCTGCGGCATCGACACCAGAACCCTAACGCGTGGGATTCCTCGGTGCGCAGGATCGCCCGGTCGGCCGATCGCGTGGCCATCGTATTCTTGATACGTACGTGTTCGTCCGTGAGCGGGAGGGGACGTTGTCCACTTGCGTGTGAGTGCTCACTCACATAGCCTGCCCTCGTGACACCACGAGCCAACCCCATGCCCGCCGACCAACGGCGAGCGTCCATCATTGCCGCAACCCGCCCCCTGCTGGCTGAGCACGGGCTGGACCTCACCACCAGACAGGTCGCCGAGGCCACCGGCATCGCCGAGGGGACGATCTTCCGTCACTTCACGTCCAAGGACGAGCTCATCTCCGCCGTGATCGCCGACAGTCTCGACGTCGATTCCCTGAGTGCGGACCTGCGTGCCATTGACCTCGAGCTGCCCCTCACCGATCGGGTCGCCGAGGCCATGACCGTACTACGGAGCAGCTTCACCTCGATCCATGAACTCACCGCAGCCCTCAAGACCCGTCCTCAGCACACCTGCGTGATGCGCGGGCAGGACAAGGAGGGGTTCAGCCATCCCAATCACGACATGATGGCCACCTGGACTCGCGAGATCACCACCCAGATCGTGCGTATGCTGGAACCCGACGAGGAGCGACTGTGCGTCGACCTCGACGTGGCGGCCCAGCTCGTCCTCGCGGTGAGCCACATCGGCCTGCACCGTTTCGATCCCACCTCCGTCACCTTCTCGGCAACCCAACTGACCGACGTCGTGCTGCACGGCGTCGTGCGTCATCCCGAACCGATGGAACAGGAGCCGTCGTGCTCATAGGACTCATCAACCGCCACATCAAGCCGTACTGGCCGCAGCTGCTGCTCATCGTCATCCTGCAGGCCGGCGCACAGGTGGCTGCGCTCACCCTGCCCACCATCAACGCCAACATCATCAACAACGGTGTCGTCACCCTGGACACCCACTACGTCAAGACCCACTCGGCCGTCATGCTCGGCGTCGCCGCGGTCCAGGCCCTGTGCCAGATCGTCGCGGTGTACCTTGCCGCCCGAACTGCCATGGGATTCGGCCGCGACGTGCGCGACGCCGTCTTCGACCGGGCCCTGAGCTTCTCGGCGCGCGAGCTCAACCAGTTCGGCGCCCCCTCGCTCATCACCCGTACCACCAATGACGTCCAGCAGGTACAGATGCTCGTCTTCCTCACCCTGGCGATGATCGTCGGTGCCCCGATCATGATGGTCGTCGGCGTCGTCATGGCGCTGCGCGCCGACGTCAGGTTGTCGTGGATCATCGTCGCCGCCGTCGTCCTGCTGGGCAGCATCGTCGGGGTCATCGTCGCCCGGATGGGTCCGCTGTACCGCACCATGCAGCAGCGCATCGACGACCTCAACCGCGTCGTGCGCGAGCAGATCACCGGCATCCGCGTCGTGCGGGCCTTCGTGCGCGAACCCTACGAGTCACAACGATTCGACCGGACGAACTCCCAGCTGCGCGACGTGCAGATCCGCGTCGCCCGACTCATGGCAGCGATGTTCCCCGTCGTCATGTTCGTCATGAACCTCTCCCAGGTGGGGGTGTTCTGGTTCGCCGCCCCCCGCATGGACTCCGGGCATCTGGAGGTCGGCGCCCTGGCATCGTTCACGACCTACCTCATCCAGATCCTCATCTCCGTGATGATGGCGGCAATGATGGTGGTCATCTGGCCCCGGGCCGCCGTGTGTGCCGAGCGCATCACCGAGGTGCTCGACACCGAGACGAGCGTGCCGGAACCTGCCCGGCCCCTCACCCGCATGCCCGAACGTGGCACCGTCGAGTTGCGTCACGTGGAGTTCAGCTACCCCGGTGCGCAGTCCCCGGTGCTCTCCGACATCTCGTTGCGCATGGAGCCGGGAACGACGACGGCGATCATCGGCTCGACCGGTGCCGGCAAGACGACCCTGGTCAACCTCATCCCCCGGCTCTTCGACGCCACCGGCGGGCAGGTGCTCGTCAACGGGGCAGACGTGCGCGACCTGGACCCGGAGGCCCTGTGGAGCACGATCGGTCTGGTGCCGCAGAAGCCCTACCTGTTCAGCGGTACCGTGGCCAGCAACCTGCGTCTCGGCAACTCCGAGGCCAGCGATGAACAGCTGTGGGAGGCACTGCGCATCGCCCAGTCCGACGACTTCGTCCACACCATGGACGGTGAGCTCGAGGCGAGCATCTCCCAGGGCGGCACGAACGTCTCGGGTGGTCAGCGTCAGCGGCTGTCCATCGCCCGGGCCCTGGTCAAGAAGCCCGACATCTACATCTTCGACGACTCCTTCTCCGCCCTCGACGTCACGACCGACGCGAAACTGCGTCGGGCGCTGGGCCGGCACACCGCCCAGGCCGCGGTGCTCATCGTCGCCCAGCGTGTCTCGACCATTCGCGACGCCGATCAGATCCTCGTCATCGACGAAGGTCGCATTGTCGGCGCCGGGAGCCACGAGACCCTGCTCGACACGTGCCCCACCTACCAGGAGATCGTCAACTCCCAGCTCTCGGCCCAGGAGGCGGCAGCATGAGTTCGAAGCCCACGTCCACGAAGGCCACCACGAAGAAGTCGACCACCCTCACGGCCGAGGAACAGGCCGAGATCGCACGTCAGTCGTCCCGCACCATCCGCCGAGGTGGCGGCCACGGTGGCGGCAGCCGGGTGGCCGAGAAGGCCGTCACCTTCGGCCCCTCACTCAGACGTCTGCTGGGCACCCTCAAGCCCTACCGGGGCGTGTTGAGCATCGTCATCGCCATCGCCGCCATCGCCGTGACGATGAACGTCATCGGACCGAAGATCCTGGGACGTGCCACCGACGTCATCTTCGGCGGCATCATGACCCGTAGGATCGGTGAGCGCATGCCCCAGGCCAAGGGGTTGACGACCGAACAGTTCATCGACCAGCTCAGGTCCAGCGGCAGGGCCGACGGCAAACTCATCGACATGCTCGGTCAGTACCCCGGCCTGCGCATCGGTGCGGGGGTGGACTTCCATCGTCTGGGCATGATCGTGCTGCTGGCCCTGTGCCTGTTCACCGTCTCGGCGATCCTCATGTACCTGCAGGGGGTGCTGCTCAACACCGCGGTGCAGCGTGCGATGTACGACATGCGCAGCCAGGTGAGTGCCAAGCTCGACAAGCTTCCGCTGAGCTACTTCGACAGGCAGCCGCGCGGCGAACTCATGAGTCGGATGACCAACGACATCGACAACGTCGCCCAGACCCTCACCCAGACCATGCAGCAGCTGCTCAACGCCATTCTCACGGTCATCGGTGTGCTCATCATGATGTTCTGGGTGTCACCGCTGCTGGCCGTGGTGAGCCTCGTCGTCATTCCGACTGCCGGATTCGTCGCCGCACGCATCGGCAAACGTGCCCAGGTGCAGTTCGCCCACATGTGGAAGGCCACCGGCATGCTCAATGCCGAGGTCGAGGAGAGCTACACCGGTCACTCCCTGGTCAAGGTCTTCGGACGACGTCAGGAGGTGGCCGAGAGCTTCCACGAGCGCAACGAGGAGCTCTACCAGGCCTCGTTCAAGGCGCAGTTCGTCTCGGCGACGATCCAGCCGGTGATGTTCCTCATCGGCAACATCAACTACGTGCTCATCGTGCTCATCGGTGCGCTGCGCGTGGTTGCCGGACGCATGCCCCTGGGTGACGTCCAGGCATTCATCCAGTACTCCCGGATGTTCACCCAGCCGATGACGCAGATCGCGTCCATGACGAATCTGCTGCAGTCGGGGGTGGCCTCGGCAGAACGCGTCTTCGAGGTGTTGGACGCCGAGGAGCTCCCTGCGGAGGGGCAGGGCCGTCTGGCCCCGACACGCGGCCACGTCGAGTTCGAGCACGTCCGCTTCTCGTACTCCCCCGACAAGCCGCTCATCACCGACCTCAGCCTGGTCGCCAAACCGGGCCAGACGGTCGCCATCGTTGGACCGACCGGGGCTGGCAAGACGACCCTGGTCAACCTGCTCATGCGGTTCTACGAGATCGACGAGGGACGCATCACCCTGGACGGGATCGACACCCGCACGGTGCCGCGCGCGGAGCTGCGCTCCCACGTCGGCATGGTGCTGCAGGACACCTGGCTGTTCAGTGGCACGATCCACGACAACATCGCCTACGGCCGCCCCGAGGCCACCGAGGACGAGATCCTCGCCGCCGCCAAGGCCGCCTACGTCGACCGATTCGTCCACTCCCTGCCCGAGGGCTACGACACCGTCATTGACGAGGAGGGATCGAACATCTCGGTGGGTGAGAAGCAGCTCATCACCATTGCGCGGGCCTTCCTGGCACGCCCCGACCTGCTCATCCTCGACGAGGCCACCAGCTCGGTGGACACCCGCACCGAGATGCTCGTCCAGGAGGCCATGAACAGGCTGCGTCGGGGACGTACGAGTTTCGTCATCGCCCACCGGCTGTCGACCATCCGCGATGCGGACCTCATCCTCGTCATGGAGCACGGCGACATCGTCGAGCAGGGTTCCCACGACGAGCTGCTCGCGGCGCAGGGGCACTACTACGACCTCTACCAGTCGCAGTTCAGCGCGAGCGTGCCCCCGGAGGCATGATCGTCCGCTTCCCGTGCCGAGACCGCGGGGGCTCACCTGCGACCTCGGCACGTGCTGCCAAGACGTGACGCAGGACCCGCCGGTCCGACTCGGTGAGCAGCCTGACCAGTTCGACGAGGGTGTCCGAGCGTGCTGCACCGGCCTCGCCGAGCACCTGGGCCATCTCGCCGGCCAGGAACTGTGCCTTGGAGCTGGCCGGCCGGTACCACCAGGCCCGTTGGTGCTGCTGGCGCACGACGACGTGCTTCTTGGCCAGCCGGCCGAGCACCGTCATGACGGTGGTGTAGGCAATCCTGGCGTCGGCGAGCAGTTGGGTGTGGACATCTCGAACGGACTGTTCCTCCTGCGATGCCCACAACACGTCCATGACGCGATGCTCCAACTCTCCCAGTACGGCCATGTCCTCAGTCTAACCACAAGTACGACGCATCGTAGTAGCAGCGTGGGGAAAGGCCGTCCAGCGCGTCGTGCCCCTATACACCATCCCCCCGTCAGGAAATGGACACCCCCTCCTCTTTTGTAACTTTCGACAGAAAGTACAATATCCGAGCCATCCTTGTAGACTCCTACCCTCAGTCGTAGTAGTTTTCGTCCCATGGACCAGACAACGATCGCCCGATGGCAGTTCGGGATCACGACGGTCTACCACTTCTTCTTCGTCCCGATCACCATCGCTCTGTCGATGCTTGTCGCTGTGATGCAGACGGCGTGGTACAAGACCGACCGCGACAGGTACCTTCGGCTCACCAAGTTCTTCGGCAAGCTCTTCCTCATCAACTTCGCACTGGGTGTCGTCACCGGAATCGTGCAGGAGTTCCAGTTCGGCATGAACTGGTCGGAATACTCTCGATTCGTCGGCGACATCTTCGGCGCTCCCCTGGCTCTGGAGGCGCTGCTCGCGTTCTTCATGGAGTCGACCTTCATCGGCCTGTGGATCTTCGGCTGGGACAGATTGTCCAAGGGCGTGCACCTGGCCACGATCTACCTCACCGCCATCGGCACGATGGTCTCCGCCGTGTTCATCCTGGCCGCCAACTCCTGGATGCAGAACCCGGTCGGAGCCACCTTCAACCCGCAGACCGGCCGTGCCGAGCTCACCGACTTCGGCGCCGTGCTGGGCAACCCGGTGTTCCTCACCACCTTCCTGCACACGATCGCCGCGTCGTACATGGTCGGCGGGGCCCTCATTGCCGGCATCTCGTTCTGGCACCTGTCCAAGGTGGCCCGTGGACGTCACACCTCCGAGATCTCCGACGCCAGTGAGGTCGAGGACGTCTCCACCTGGCGCTGGGCAACGAAGTTCGGCGCCTGGGTGCTCATCGCTGCTGCCGCGATCACAGCTGTCAGCGGCGACATCCAAGGCAAGGAGATGACCAAGCTCCAGCCCATGAAGATGGCTGCGGCCGAGGCCGCCTGGGAGTCCACCAGCGATTTCTCCGTCATCACCTTCGACACCGGCGACGGCACCGAGGAGATCGGCGGCATCAAGATCCCCGGCATGCTCGGTTTCCTCGCCAACAACGAGTGGGGTTCGCAGATCCAGGGCGTCAACGACCTCAAGAAGCACGACGTCAACGCCTACACCTACACCCACAACGACGGTTCCCAGACCGAGCTGCAGGCCTCCTACGCCTCCGTGCTGCGTGAGAAGGTCGACGCCAACAACATCGACCTGGCCCCGAGCATCGGACTGTCCTACTGGAGCTTCCGTCTCATGATCGGGCTGGGCATGGCCGGTGCCCTCATCGGACTCATCATGCTCATCGAGCTACGCGGGGGACGCAACCCCCGGCAGACCGGATGGCACAACTTCTGGACCTTCGTCACGCCGTTCCTGCCACTCATCGGCATCTCGTTCGGGTGGATCTTCACCGAGATGGGCCGTCAGCCATGGATCGTCACCGGCGTGCTGCCCACCGCCTCCGCCGTCTCACCGGGGGTGTCGGCCGGATCGGTCCTGTTCTCCACGATCGCCTACACGGTGGTCTACGGAGCCCTGGCCGTGGTCGAGCTCTTCCTGTTCCTGAAGACGATGCGAGCCGGCCTGCCCGACGTCAGCACCACCGACAACGCCGCGGACGGGGACGCCCCCCTGTCCTTCGCATACTGAGGAGATGAGCACTGTGTTCCCGCTTCTTGAAGTTGCTCATTCTGCACTGACGCCGGTGTGGTTCATCCTCATCGCCGTCCTGTGGATCGGATTCTTCTTCCTCGAGGGATTCGACTTCGGCGTGGCCATGCTCCTGCCCTCCCTGGGCAAGGAGGACGAGGACCGCGACATCATGGTTCGTGCCATCGGACCGACCTGGGACGGCAACGAGGTGTGGCTGCTCACCGCTGGCGGTGCCACCTTCGCCGCATTCCCCGGCTGGTACGCGACGATGTTCTCCGGGCTGTACCTGCCGCTGCTGCTCGTGCTGCTCGGTCTCATCGTTCGTGGTGTGTCGTTCGAGTACCGCTCCAAGCACCCGTCCAGCTCCTGGCGCAACACCTTCGACTGGATGGCCGCCATCGGCTCCTTCCTGCCGTCCCTGGTACTCGGCGTCGGGTTCGCGAACTTCGTACGTGGTCTGGCCGTCGGCCCCCATGACGTGCCCGGCGGCGGTACCGCCCCGCTGGTGACGACCTCCTTCTGGGGGCTGTTCACCCCGTTCGCCCTCGTGGGCGGTGTGCTCTTCGTCATCCTGTTCTGCGCCCACGGCGCCGGGTTCATCGCCCTGAAGACCCGTGGACAGATCCACGAACGGGCCTCGAGGAAGGCCGTGCGGCTGGGCTGGATTGCCGCCGTACTCATGGCTGCCTGGGCGATCATGCTCAACACCATGTACGCCCCCGAGACGAGTGTGCGCCACACCCTCACCTGGATCCTCGGCCTGCTGGCCGCCATCCTGGTGGCCGTGGCCGCCACGTCGCAGAAGAAGGGCAGTGACGGCCTGGCCTTCGTCCTCAACGGTCTGGCCATCGCCGTCATGATGGTGACGATGTTCATCAAGATGTGGGTCAACATCGGATTCGTGCCCGAGGGCATCAAGTTCGACATGTGGATCGCCTCGTCCAGCCCGATGACGCTGAAGATCATGACGATCGCCGCATGTGTCTTCGTACCGATCGTGCTGGCCTACCAGGCGTGGAGCTACTGGGTGTTCAGCAAGCGGCTCTCGCGAGAGGCCATCTCGGACAACGCCGTGGCAGCCTGAGATTTGCTCGACCACCCATCACCTTGACCCCCGGGAGTACCCTCCTGGGGGTCAAGACATGTACTACGGAAGGTGCACATGGCTGCCCCGCTTGATCCCCGGCTCGTGCGTCGCGCCCGGGCGACCCTGCCGTTCCTCGTCGCCCTGTGCGTGGTCGGGGTGGGCACCGCGCTGCTCATCCTCGCCCAGGCCTGGTTGCTGGCAGAGTCGATCTCCTCGGTCTTCGGCACCCACACGACGACCGGCCTGGCACGGTGGGCCGGACTGCTCGCCGCAGTGTTCGCCGGGCGAGCACTGCTGGCCTGGGCCCAGGAGTCGCTGGCCCATCGCGCCTGCGCAGCAGTGAAGTCGCAGCTGCGCCGGGACGTCCTGGCCGCTCGGCTGGCCCGTCCCACCGACGCACGCACCTCCTCGAGCACGCTCATCACCTTGGTGACGACCGGCCTGGATGCCCTGGACGGCTACTACTCCAAGTACCTGCCCCAGTTGGTGCTCGCCTCGATCGTGCCGGTGGTGCTCGCCATCGCCATCGGCCTGCAGGACGTCCGAAGCCTCGTCATCGTCATCATCACCGTGCCACTCATCCCGGTGTTCATGGCCCTCATCGGCTGGCGCACCGAGGCGGCGATGAAGAGACGCTGGCAGACCCAGGCACGATTGGCCAACCACTTCGCCGACCTCGTCGCCGGGTTGCCCACCCTGCAGGTCTTCGGACGGGCTCGTGCCCAGCTCGCCGGACTCAAGCGCACCGAGGACGCCTCACGAGCCGGAACCATGGGCACCTTGCGCATCGCCTTCCTCTCCAGTTTCGCCCTGGAGCTGCTCGCCACCTTGTCGGTGGCATTGATGGCCGTGACCATCGGTTTCCGGGTCGACGCCGGCGGCATGGATCTGCGCACCTCACTGTTCATTCTCATTCTGGCCCCCGAGGTGTACCTGCCCCTGCGCCAGGTGGGAACCCTCTACCACGACGCGGCGGACGGCATGGCAGCTGCCGAGGAGGCCTTCAGCCTCATCGAGCACGGCCAGCTCACGGCCGGTGTTGCCCAGACCGTCCCTTCGGCCCGCACCTCCCCGCTCGTCGTCGACGAGCTGACCTACACCTACCCCGACGCGCAGACCCCTGCCGTGGATGGTGTGAGCCTGCGCATCGAACCCGGCGAGCTCGTCGCCCTGGCTGGCCATTCCGGTGGCGGCAAAACGACGGCGATGAACTGTCTGCTGGGTTTCCTGGCACCGCAGGCCGGATCGATCAGGATTGGCGACGTCGACCTGTGCCAGGCCAGTGCAGCCACCCTGCAGGCGTGGCGGGAACAGATCGCCTACGTCCCACAGACTCCTGGCCTCATCCACGGCACCGTCGCCGACAATGTGCGACTGGGGCATGCCGAACTCACCGACGCGCAGGCTAGGGAGTTGCTGGACCGCTGCGGAGGCCAGTCGTTGGCTCTCGCCAAGCAGGTCTCGGACGACGCCGAAGGGCTGTCTGCCGGGGAGCGACGCCGCGTGGCGCTGGCCCGAGCCCTGGCCCGGGTGGAGCTGGGCGGGGCCGGGCTACTCGTGCTCGACGAGCCCACCGCCGGGTTGGACGCCGACACCGAGCAGACCGTCCTGGACGCGGTACGAGCCAGCGGTGCCTCGGTGCTCGTCGTGAGCCACCGGCCCCAGGTTCTCGACCAAGCCGACCGCGTCGTCACCGTGACGGAGGTGGCGGCATGACCAACAGACACACTGAGGGCGCGAGGCCCACGACATCCACCACGCCCAGCAGCACCGGTGCCGTCAGCGAGCGACCCGTCGACATGGAGCCCCATGACACACAGCATCCGAGCACGAGACGGGGTGCAGGCCCCATGACGAACTCCACGGACGCTGGGTCTCGCTCACGGACCGAGATGCACCAGGGCGAGCAACACACAGGCCAGATCAAGCGCACGGGACAGATCATGAGCCACCCCTCTCCCGGCGTCGAGCTGGCCGAGACCGGCCCGGTACGCACCCCACGCAATCTTCTGAGGATCCTGCTGGCCGACGTCAAGCACGGCCGTTGGCTGCTCGTGCTGTCCACCCTTCTGGCCGCCTGCGCCTCAGGTGCCTCGGTGGCACTCATGGGCGTGTCGGCCTGGCTGCTCTCGCGGGCCGCCGAGATGCCTCCGGTGCTCTACCTGGAGGCTGCTGCCGTCGGGGTGCGATTCTTCGGTATCTCCCGCGGCGTGTTCCGCTACGCCGAACGACTCGTCGGCCACGACCTGGCCCTGCGGATGCAGGGAGTGCTGCGGATGCGCAGCTACGACAAGTTGTCCGGCACCACCTTGGTGGGGCGACGACGCGGCGACCTGTTGGTACGCGTCACTGCCGACGTCGAGGCGATCCTGGACGTCGTCGTGCGAGTACTGGTGCCGGCCTGTGCGGCATCGCTTGCCATCATCGGGACGACGGCCCTGCTGGCCCGATTCTCCCCGGCCAGCGCCGCCTGGCTGCTCGGTTCGGCCCTGCTGGCCGGGGTCGTCATCCCGTGGTTGACGCAGGTGGCCTCCCGACGCGCCGATGGGAGCACGGTGCCGCTGCGTGGCGAGCTCGCCAATCGCACCAGGGAACTCGCTCATGCCGCCCCCGACCTGGTGGCCCTCAACGCCGCCGATCATCAGATGGAGCGGGTGCTCGAGGTGGACGCCAAGCTGCGTGACGCCGAGCGCCGGGCAGCCTGGGTGCGTGGTCTGGGCACTGCTGGGCAGATCCTGGCAGCCGGGGTGGCCGTCGTCAGTGCGCTGCTCGTGGGTGGGCAGGCCGTCGCGGACGGACGTATCGGTGGGCGGATCCTCGCCGTGCTGGTGCTCACTCCGCTGGCCCTGCACGAGGTGTTGGGCTCGTTCAATGCCGCCGCACAGACCTTCACCCGGGCTCGGACGGCCCTGAATCGCATCGTGGAGATCCTCGACGCCCCGATCGTGGGGGTGGGCGACTCCCCCACCGCCGAGAGCACCGGGCAGTCGCCCAGTCTGGAACTCACCGACCTCACCGTCGGTTGGCCGGACAGCGGGTTGGTGCAGCGCCACCTCGACCTGCAGATCCATCCCGGCGAGTCGGTGGCCCTGGTCGGGCCCTCCGGCATCGGCAAGACGACGATCGCCGCGACGATCATGGGGCTCATCCCGCCGATGTCCGGGCAGGTGCACACCACCGGGCGAGTGCGCTACCTGGCGCAGAATGCACACGTCTTCACCACGAGCATCGCCGAGAACGTGCGGATCGGTGCCCGACAGGCCAGCGATGAGGAGGTTGTGACGGCTCTGCAGCGAGCCGGACTGGATCTGCAGCCCGATCGGCTCGTCGGTGAGGACGGGGCGACGATCTCCGGCGGTGAGGCCCAGCGCCTGGCCCTGGCACGGGTACTCGTCTCGCACGCCACCAGCACGGATGACGGGGAAACTCACGAGCCGACGCCGGTGCCCGACACCAACACCGCGCCCGGTGACGTCCTCATCCTCGACGAGCCGACCGAGCATCTGGACGTGGAGACCTCCGAGGCTCTCATGGACGACCTGTGGGCCACGACACCGGGTGCGGCCAAGCTCGTCATCACCCACGACCCGCTCGTCATGGAGCGCTGCGACCGGGTGTGGGAGCTGGGTTGACCTCACCAGCGCAGTGGCCAATGACAGGACACAACCTGATCGCAGGAAACAGACTCCAGCCACTTGCCCATCTCCACCATTCTCAGTATCCTCCGCCTGTGCAGACACAGTTGACGTGCCAGTTCTCTCGCAGCCAGGACGCTGTTCTGCAGCAGGACTGGAACGATCGGATGGGGTCGACAGCTCAAGGGGATCATCCCGCCTCCATACGAGGAATCCATGGAAAGAGCCCCGTCTCCGTCGACTCCTTCCGAGTTACTGACTGAGGACCACATATGATTCTTGACGAGGTGACGTTCTCCTACCGGCGCCACCAGCCCGTGCTGACTGGCGTGAGTCTCGAGTTCACCCCGGGTCGCACCGTGCTGCTGGGCCCCAATGGTGCTGGCAAGTCGACCCTCTTCTCGTTGTGCTGCGGGTCGCAGGTGCCGAGCTCGGGGTGGATCGGGCTGGACGCGAGGCACCCGTCATCACCGCGCGAGTTGCGTCGCCGGGTCGGTCTCATGCGCCAGAACATCCGCCCCATCGCCGGGCTGAGCGTGCGCGAACAGGTGACCTACTGCGGCTGGCTCATGGGGTTGACGCTTCGCGAAGCCTCGTCGCGCACCGACGAGATCCTGGCAGCCGTTGATCTCATGCCCAAGGCGCAGACCCGCTGTGGGCAACTGTCCGGGGGCCAGCTGCGTCGCGTCGGGCTCGCCCAAGTGCTCATCGGTCGGCCACAGGTGTTGCTGCTCGACGAACCCACCGCAGGACTGGACCCGGCACAGCGGATGCGGCTGCGCACCGTGTTGCACCGCGTTCCCGACGACAACGTCGTGGTCGTCTCCACCCATCAGGTCGAGGACCTCACCGAGGACTACGACCGGGTCGTGGTCCTTGACGCTGGAGGGGTGGTTTTCGACGGCACCCCGCGAGCCTTCCTCGACCTCGCCCCCGAAGGGACGCCGCGGCGGGCTGACATGGCCTACCTGAGTCTGGTGACCGACGAATGAGGTGGTCCACGAGGCTTCGGACGGCTCCAGGGGCCTGGCTGTCGCCACTGGTGGCACTGGCCCTCGTACTCAGCACCCGCAAGCCCACCGGGGAACCGTACTGGGTCAGTCGCATCGTCGCTGATGCCGGCGCAGCGGTGATCACCACTGCACTGTGTGCCCTGGCCGGGGCCCTTGAGGGACACCGACTGCGCACCGTGGCACTGACGTGCGACCGAGTGCGGCCCTGGTGGCGCGTCGTCATGGCCCCATGGGTGTGGTCGGCCACGGTGCCCACTGTTCTCCTCACTGTTCTCATGTCTCGGCATGGCTTCGCCACCCATCTGCTGGGGTGGCAGGTGTTCGGGGCGACGGTTGTGTCCATATGGGCGTGGGCGCTGGCCGGGATCGCCCTGGGACTGTCGATCCCCTTGGCCGTGGCAGCGCCGCTGGCTCTGGCCACACCCCTGGCATGGGTCATCTTCCCACCGGGAATGTCCATCTACTGGCTGCGTCACCTCACCGGGGAGTGGATCGACTGCTGCTCAGTCACCCAGACCCTTGATCCAGCCGTCGTCGCCGGGACAGCAGCCGTCAACCTCGGGCTGTTGCTCGCCTCCGGTCTCGCCGTGCAGGCCCGGGTCGTCCGAAAGGGCCGCAACCTGCTCCTGACCACCAGCATCGTCGTGCTGGCTGGTGGACTGGTCATCGGGGCCAGCCAGGTGAACCACATGGACGCCTTCTCCACGAGGCCCCGTGAGATGGCCCTCACCTGTCGGCCGGTCACCGGCACGTCGGCCCGGCTGTGCCTGCTGCCCGAACATGAACCCCAGCGCAGTTCGGTCACCGCTGCGATGCAGCGGGTGTGGCCCGTCTGGGCACGTTCTGGAGTGCAATTGCCCGTGGTCTACTCCGAGCAGCCTGTGTCGGACATTGACGCGGTGGCCGTCAGCGCCTCCCCAGGTCTCACCGATCCCTCCCGCGTCACGGCAGCCCTGGCGAGCGCCACCGTGACGTACCACTGCCCGGCACCCACCTCGGGACAACAGCCTGTTGAGATCGTCGAGTTTGCCGGTCGCATCGATGCATGGCTGCGCCGGGTGGCTCGCGACGGTGGGCTCGAGGTGAGCACTGACGATCTGGACCCTCGGGACCAGAAATGGGCAGATGACCTCACCGCCCGCAGTGCTGCCGTCCAGCGACACACTGTCTCCCAGATGCAGGACTATTTGAGGGCGTGTCCGCGGTGAGACTCTGGCTGAAGAATCGCATGGCCGTGTGCCAGCTCGTCGTGACATGCGTCTTCTCGGTGGTGTGCGCGCTCACCGACCCGACCGGGGTCACCGTTCCAGCAGTCTTCGGCAGCATGGGGACGGTCGTCGTCGTGGCCAATCTGTTCGGGTTGGTTCTGGCGGTGCTGTACTCCGTGGGGCTGAGCAGGGCCGAACCCGACGTGGAGTACCGCTCGTCTCGACCGGTTGGCTGGTGGGACGCTGCCCTGGGCGTGATCATCGTCCTTCTCATGATCCCTGGGTTGTGGGGTGGCCGCTCCAGTGCCTCGGTGGTGCGTGACGTACCGGTGCTCATGGGGTTGACGATGCTCGCGTCACGTTGGGTGCCTCGCACTCTGGCCTCGCTGCCCGCGATCGGATTCTTCTTCGTCTGTCTGCTCGCCGGGCGTCAGACCGAGGGAGCCGACGCGTGGTGGAACTGGGTGGTCGCCGACCCGTCGGGAGCTGTGAGCCTGGGGTGGGCCGGGGCGTCGATGGTGCTCGGAGTGCTGGCCATGGGCCTGCCCCGACGTGGCACCGCGCCGCAGGCGTGACTGACCCGTTCGCACAGCGGCTGGATGACGTTCAGGCGAGGCTCCGCGTCGGTGGTGTCGCTCACTGAACCCCCCTCCGAACTGCAGTACGTGTCTGCGACGCATTGATGCCCCCGGGTTCGGGCGGAGGCGTCACCGACGAAGCGGTCAAGTACTCAACGTCACCGCGGTGCCCGCCGCCAAGGAGGCGGGCACGTCGATGAGGCGCTGGTTGTCGCTGCCCCGCCACGCCAGGGCGAGGGTACGACGGGCCAGCAGGAACGGGCCGTCCACCAGCACGTCGACCTCGCCGAACAGCTGGGCGAGGTCGGGCTCGGTCTGGGCACGGCGCAGCAGCACCTCGAACCGGTGACCCGACCAGCACCACACGTCCCACCCGATCTCGTGGGCGTGACGCGCGAGCACAGCAGCATCGGCGGCCTGCTCGCTGGCCTCGCCACCGGTGAGCGTGAGCCCCTGCGCCAGCGACGAGGCACGCATGTCGGCCATGATCTCCGCCACCGGCATCACTGCACCACCGCACGGGTCCCAGCTGGCAGGATTCTGGCACCCTCGGCAGTGCAGGGAGCAGCCTTGGGCGAAGACGGCGTATCGCACCCCGGGTCCGTCGACGATGGACTCGGGCTCGATCCCCGCGATCCTCATCTGCGTCAGCCGTGCCGGACGCGGTCGTTGACCTCGGCGCGCTTGGCGTCGTTGAACCGGTCCAGCCCACCGACGAGGTAGCCGGTGATGCGACGAATCCGCTCGAACGGCCCGGACTCCTCACCACGCCCGCACCGGGGGCACTCGTCGTCGATGATGCCGGTGTAGCCGCACTCCGGGTCACGATCGACCGGGTGGTTGATCGACCCGTACCCCACACCGGCGTCGTGCATGGCCCGCACGATCGTCTCGAATGCCTCGACATTGCGGCTGGGATCGCCGTCGAGCTCGACGTAGGAGATGTGCCCGCCATTGGTCAGCGCATGGAACGGCGCCTCCAGGCGGATCTTCTCGGCTGCACCGATGTGGTGCCAGACCGGGATGTGGAACGAGTTGGTGTAGTAGTCACGGTCGGTGATTCCCGGCAACGCGCCGAACCGTTCCCGGTCCATCCGCACGAACCTGCCCGACAGCCCCTCGGCCGGGGTGGCCAGGGTGGAGAAGTTGAGCCCGGTCTCCTCGGCGGCGCGGTCGGTACGCTCCCGCAGATGGCTGATGAATCGGTACCCGAGGTCCCAGGCCTCCTGGGACTGCCCGTGATGGGCCCCCACGAGGGCGGTGAGGGTCTCGGCCAGGCCGATGAACCCGATCGAGAGGGTCCCGTGCCGCAGCACCTCCTCGACGCTGTCGTCGGGACCGAGCCCCGCAGAGTCGATCCAGACCCCCTGCCCCATGAGGAACGGGAAGTTGCGCACCTTCTTGCGAGCCTGGATCTTGAATCGCTCCAGCAGCTGATCGATGACCAGGTCGATGGATGCGTCGAAGTCCGACATGAACCGATCGACGTCATGGTCTGCCTGGATGCCCAGACGCGGCAGGTTGATGCTGGTGAACGAGAGGTTGCCACGCCCCCAGGTCTGCGCCCTGCTGGTGTCGTGGACGTTGGACATGACGCGAGTGCGGCAGCCCATGTAGGCGATCTCGGTCTCGGGATGGCCGGGGCGGTGGTACTCGGCGTTGAAGGGGGCGTCCTGGAAGGAGAAGTTCGGGAAGAGACGCTCGGCGCTGGTGCGGCAGGCCAGCTGGAAGAGGTCGTGGTTGGGGTCGCCGGGATGGTAGTTGACCCCTTCCATGACGCGGAAGATCTGGATCGGGAAGATCGCCGTCTCGCCATTGCCCAGCCCGGCGCGGGTGGCCTCCAGCAGGCAGCGCATCACCAGCCGGGCCTCCGGGCTGGTGTCGGTGCCGTAGTTGATCGAGGAGAACGGCGTCTGGGCACCAGCGCGCGAGTTCATCGTGTTGAGGTTGGCGATGAAGGCCTCCATCGCCTGGTAGGTGGCCCGTTCGGTCTCGGCCACCGAGCGGGTGCGCACCTCGTGGTGGACCCGGGCCACCTGCTCGGCGGAGAGTTCGGGCCAGGCCTCGGCGAGTTTTTCCCGCTCGGCGTGCTGGGTGGCGTCGTCGGCCTCCAGAGGCCAGGTGGCGGCAAGCTGCGTCACCTCGTCCTGACGTTCCTGGTCAGCACCGAGGACGCCAGCGGACTGAGCCATGTTGGCTCGCATCCGATCGGCGCAGGTGAGGGCGACGCCGGGGGCCATGTCCCGGTCGAAGTTGGGGACGGCCTGACCACCATGCTGGTCGTTCTGGTTGGACTGGATCGCGATGCACGCCAGGGCTGCGTAGGAGTTGATCGAACGCGGGGAGCGCAGGTGTCCGTGTCCGGTGGAGAAACCGGTGCGGAACAGCTCGCTGAGGTTGATCTGGCAGCAGGTGGTCGTCAGGGTGAGGAAGTCGAGGTCGTGGATGTGGATGTCGCCGTCCCGGTGGGCGGCGGCATGGGCCGGGTCGAGCACCGAGAGCAGGTTGAACTGCTTGGCCGACTCGGTGCCGAAGCGCAGCATCGAGCCCATCGCTGTGTTGCCGTCGACGTTGGCGTTCTCGCGCTTGACGTCGCTGTCCCTGGCATCGGAGAAGGTGATCTCGCGCAGCGAGGTCATGAGGGCCGACTGCTGTTCGCGAGCCGTGGAGCGGCGCTGCCGGTAGAGGATGTATGCCTTGGCCGTCTCGGCCTGGCCGCGCTCCATGAGGACCTTCTCCACGACGTCCTGGATGTGCTCGACGTCGGGGATCACGGGGCCGGTCGCGGTGGCGGCCACCGTACCGGCACCGGGGCGCTGCTCGCTGCGTAGTTCGTCGACGACGGCCAGTGCGACGCCCAGCGAGATGGCCTCGGCCTCGGCGACGCCGGTGGCCTCCAGGGCCTTGCGAGCGGCATGGGCGATGCGGGCGGGGTCGAAGGCGACGATGCGCCCGTCGCGCTTGCGCACCTGACGCAGCACGGTGGAGGACGTCTGCCCTGGTCCATGCGACGTGAGCTGGGACGTGGTGGTGTGCGTCATGGGTGTGGTCGAGGGCGTCTGGGGGTGGTGTACGGTCATGTCTCTCCTCGGAGTTCGCCGCCCCTGTCACAGGGCTCGTGCATCCGGGTCACAGCCCGGGTACTGGCAGGTCTTCGGACTCGGGGACGTGATCGTTCGATCTCCTACTGGGCGACGCTTCCCAGCCAGTGGCCAGTGCGTGTGTCGCCGGTCGTTTCCCCATACCGCTGCGGGACAGTCCCGGATTCCCACCGGGTTCCCTCTTGGCTCTCATATCCCAACATCTTGTGTTTGGACTGAAAGACCAGTACGACATCTAGTTATACACCATGTGGGACCTTCCGGCAGGCACACCCTGGGGCGTGTTCGGTGCAGGCGAATCTGCGGGCATGGGGAACGCCTCCACCCGATTGCTCGAGCAGAGGCGTTCCTCAAGGATTGCGTCAGTCGATCAGTTCACTGATCTTTCACGACGACGACGTGGAGCTGACGTGGTCCGTGCACCCCATTGACTCGGGACAGCTCGATGTCGCTGGTCGCCGAACCACCCGAGATCCACGTCAACGGGTGATGGTCGAGCACGGCCGGCTTGACGGCCTGCACGGCCTCCGGCACATCGGAGACGACCTGGCTTGCCTTGATCACGCAGACGTGACGGTCGGGAACCAGGGTGAGGGCACGTCGTCCCTGGTCGGCCAGATGGGTGAGCACGATGGTGCCGGTGTCGGCCACACCGGAGGCAGCTGCCGTGACGACGGCCTGGGTGTCGTCCAGCTCGGTCTTGCTCAGTTCCGGATCGTCGACACGAACCTCGATGCCAGCCTCGGCGATGGCCGTGCGCCAGGACTCGTCGAGTCCGGGGGGGACGACGACGGACTCGTCGGCACCGGTCTCCTTGAGGGCGTCGACGACGGCCTGGGGCACGTCGACGGCGGGAACCTCCACGACGGAACAGTTGTAGTCGCGCACCCGCTGCACGAAGGTGCCCACGACGTCGTCCATGTCGATACCCCGACCGTACTGCCAGGTGATCGGCGCATCCTTCTGCGGATCGGACTGCGTGACGTCTGCGGTGGCCTGGCGGATTCGGGCCAGGATGTCCTCACGGGCCTGAACTTCGTCGATCATCAGTGCTCCTCCCGATTCTTCTTCCACCAGTTGCGGAAACTCTGCGACGGGATCTCGTCGACGTCGCGGTACTTGAGCCATCGTTCGGCCACGGGAACCGGAATCGGCCCCAGCTTCTTGCCGCGCATCACCTTGCCGGCCAGCTGCGAGCCCTTCTGGACCATCTCGAAGTGCTTGGCGTCACCCAGGGCCCACTGTGAGGTCTTCATGAGCCCCATCTCGCCGGCCACCTCGTAGTCGGCGGGGATCTTGTCGGCCTTCTCGGACTGCACGACACGCTGACGCAGGTGCACGAGGATGTCGGTGAAGGGGATCTTCACCGGGCACACCTCGTTGCACGCACCACACAACGAGCAGGCGTAGGGCAGGCCCCGGTCGACGGGATCCTCCACACCACGCAGCTGCGGGTTGAGGGCGGCACCGATCGGTCCGGGGTACACCGAACCGTAGGCGTGGCCGCCGGTGCGCTCGTAGACCGGGCAGATGTTGAGGCAGGATGCGCAGCGGATGCAGCGCAGCACCTCGCGTCCCAGCTCGTCGGCCAGGGCGTCGGTACGACCGTTGTCCATGAAGATGACGTGCTGCTCCTGGGGGCCGTCACCCTCGGTGACACCGCTCCACATCGAGTTGTAGGGGTTCATCCGCTCGCCGGTGCCCGAACGGGGCAGCAGCTTGAGGAACACCTCGAGGTCGTCGTAGCTGGGCAGCACCTTCTCGATACCGACGACCGACACGAGGGTCTCGGGCAGGGTGAGGCACATGCGGCCATTGCCCTCGGACTCCACGATGACCAGTGATCCGGTGTCGGCGAGCACGAAGTTGCCACCCGAGACGGCCACCTTGGCGCGCAGGAACTTCTCACGCAGGTGCAGACGGGCCGCGTTGGTGAGCTCCGGCGGGTTCTCCGAGATGTCCTCGGGGGCCGGACGGCCGTAGTTCTTCATCTCCTGCAGGAAGATCTCCCGCACCTCGGAACGGTTGCGGTGGATGGCCGGCACGACGATGTGGGAGGGGCGGTCGTGGCCCAACTGCACGATGAGCTCGGCCAGGTCGGTCTCCCAGGCGGCGATGCCCTGTTCCTCCAGGTACTCGTTGAGATCGGTCTCCTGGGTGGTGATGGACTTGATCTTGACGACCTCGTCCACCCCCTTGGACTTCGCGACCTGGGCGACGATCTCGTTGGCCTCCTGGGCATTGCGGGCCCAGTGCACGTGCACCCCGTTGGCCTTGAGGGATTCCTCGGCCTGCAGCAGGTAGGTGTCCAGGTGACGCCCCACCCGGTCCTTGATCTCCTTGGCGGCACCACGCAGATCCTCCCAGTCCGGGGACTCGGAGACGCGCATGGCGCGCTTGTTGCGGATCGTCGTGGTGGCGTTGCGCATGTTCTTGCGCTGCACACCAATGCTCAGCTCACGCTTGGCGGCTTCGGAGAACTTCGGCATCCCCAGGAACGTTCCGGGGTTGTCCGGGGCCGGGGTGAGACGGGCGACCCCGTTGTTGCCTTCGGTGATCCGACGCAGTTCGGTGGTCATGGTCAGTCCTCCTCCGTGTTCGCCAGGATCTCGGCGAGGTGAATGGGCTTGACGCCAGAGTTCTGCCGCGACAGCACTCCGCCGATGTTGAGCAGGCAGGAGTTGTCACCTGCGACGACGTACTCGGCGCCGGTCTCGCGCACGTGACGGGCCTTGTCGGCCGCCATGGCGGCGCTGACGTCGGGGTTCTTGATGCTGAACGTACCGCCGAAACCGCAGCACTGTTCCTCGGCGGGCAGGTCCACCAGGGTCATGCCGCGCACGTTCCTGAGCAGCTGGTAGGGGCGGTCGCCCAGGTGGATGAGACGGCGTCCATGACATGACGGGTGGTAGGTGACCGAGTGCGGGAAGTAGGCGCCGACGTCGGTGACACCCAGCACGTCGACGAGGAACTCCGGCAGATCGTAGGTGCGCTTGCTGGTCTGGGCCGCGGCTCGCTCGAGCCCCTTGTCGCCGATGTGCTCGGCAATCATGGTGTGCTGATCACGCACGGCTGCGACACACGAACCCGACGGGGCGACGACGTAGTCGTAGTCGCTGAACGCGTCGACGTAGGAACGGATCATCGGAACCGTCTCGTCGAAGTATCCGGTGTTGGTGGTGATCTGGCCGCAGCAGGTCTGCTCGTAGGGGAACTCGACGGTGCAGCCGAGTCGCTCGAGCAGGCTGGTGACGGCCTGCCCGGTGCGAGGGAACATGACGTCGTTGATGCACGTGATGAACAGTGCGACGGTCATCCCCTGACCGGGACGCCCAACCTTCTCGGTGGCGTTCTGCGGGGTGATGGTGGTCATTGGAGCACCTCCTGATGGTGCATGGAAGGGGTTGACGACGTGACAGTAGTAATCATGGCACCATCCAGCCCAGGACCGGTGTGGACATGAGTCCAACGAGGATACACATGAGTACCAGCAGGATGAGGGAGTACTTGAACACCTTTCTCAGGATGACCGACTCGCCGCCAGCCAAGCCGATGGCAGTGGCGGCCACGGTGAGCGACTGCGGGGAGATCATCTTGCCGACGACACCACCGGAGGCACCGGCACCGACGAGCAGGTGCTTGGTGCCCGCGACGCCCAGGTGGGATCCGGCGCCGATCTGGTCACCCACGCTGGCCTGCAGCTGGGAGAACAGGATGTTGGCCGAGGTGTCCGAACCGGTGACATAGGTACCGATCCAGCCGAGGATCGGGGCGAGGAACGGGTAGACGGCACCGGCACCGGCGATGAACAGCCCCAGGGCGAGGGTCTGGCCCGAGTCGCCCATGACGTAGGCCAGGGCGACGACCGCGCCGATCGTCAGGGCGGAGAACTTCATCTTCTTGGCGTTGTTCCACAGTTCGGTGAAGATGTCCTTGATCGACACCCGGTAGATGAGCCCGACGAGGATGGCGACGATGGCCAGCAGGAATCCGGGCTGCGACAGCCAGGGCCAGGTGAAGCTCTGGTGGGCCGATGGTGCGCCGGAGGCGGACATGAGTCCCGAGAGTCCGGGCCAGATCATCGGGGTGTCCGCCTTGGCCAGGCCCTGTTTGATGCTGGGGATGGCCGCCACGGAGAAGACGGCGATGACGAGGATGTAGGGCACCAGGGCCATGACGATGCGGTGGCCGGTGAGGCCCTCGGTGGAGGGGGCCTCGGCCGAGACGGGTTCGGTCTCCAGTGCCTCGTCCATGGGGATGCCGATACGCTCGGCGGCTTCGCGGCCGCCCTTGGGCTTCCACACCTTGAGGAAGATCATGGCCAGGGCGACGGTGACGACGGCGGCGAAGATCTCGGTGAGGTTGTACACGGCTGTGCTGCCGACGATGATCTTGGTGGCTCCGAAGACGATGCCGACGAACAGGCCGAACGGCCACACCTCCCTGACGCCCTTGCGGCCGTCCATGATGGCCAGCATGAGGAAGGGCACCACCAGGCAGAGCACGGCACACACCCGGGCGGTGATCGGGGCGACGTCGGTGACGTTGAGCCCACCGGTCTTGGCGGCCATGAGCACCGGCAGACCGACGGCGCCGAAGGCCACCGGGACGGTGTTGGCGACCAGGGCCGTCACTGCGGCACGCAGCTTGCCGAAGCCGATGGCAACGAGCATGGCGGCGGCGATGGCCACCGGGGCACCGAAGCCGGCCAGGGCCTCGAGCAGACCGCCGAAGCAGAAGGCGATGAGGATGCCGAGCACACGCGGGTCGTCACTGATGAGGAAGAAGGTGCGGCGCAGGTCGTCGAAACGACCCGAGATCACCGTCACCTGGTACATCCAGATGGCACTCAGCAGGATCCACACGATGGGGAACAGACCGTAGAGGAAACCCTCCACACTGCTGGAGAATGCCGTACCGAACGGCATCTTGAAGGCGGTGATCGCCACGACGAGGGCGACGAGCCACGAGAAGAGGCCGGCCCAGTGGGCTTTCCATCGCAGAGCGCCCAGGGTGATGAGCATGGAAAGAATGGGTAGCAGCGCCACCAGGGCAGACAGCCACTGCTTCCCCAGGGGGTTGGGATCAGGCGTGAACGCCTCGAGCAATACCATCGGGACTCCGTTGTTCCACAGTTTTGTTGTTCCACAATTTTTCAGGGCAAGGTGCAGGGATGGCCACGCGCCCCAGCGAGCACATCCGTGCAGGACCGTTATTGGTCCGACCAATAACATTGAGCCTATGGGGCGAGATTTCGCGTCGTCAAGCGGTCTAGCCGGATACTTCTACCATGCTTCTGCACGTTCGTGCAGGGGCTCGATCATGACCACGCGGACGCGACGACGTGCTCCCTCGGGCGGTGACGAGCACGTCGGGTGTGCCACACTGGTGAACCACACGAATGAGGCTGCTGGGCCCCACCGGTGACGTCGACGTCACCGTGCCACGGACCATGACAGTCCCGGGAGGAAACCGTCGCCTGCGACGATCATGCTCACGCACCCCGAGAGAACACGCCCCATCCGGTGTCCCCCGAGAGCCCTCCGCCCGGAGCGCCCCGAACCAGGAGTGAGACGATGCCCGACAGTTTTGTCAGACCCGGCAGACGCAGCCACGGCGGAGGTTTCGACGTCGCCCTGGACTACTTCGAGGAAGGGATTTCCTCAGGACGACTCACCAATGGTGACAAGCTTCCCAGTGAACGTGACCTCGCCGCGCAACTGGGTGTGAGCCGCGGGGCGGTGCGTGAGGCGATACGGATGCTGCAGGCCCTGGGCATCCTCGTCTCGGAGACCGGGCGGGGCAACGGCACCCGGGTGGAGTCGTCCCCGTCCAACGCCATCGGAAGAATTCTGCGGCTGCAGCTGGCCCTCTCCCTCGTGTCGTTCTCCGACCTCACCGAGACCCGCGTCGCCCTGGAGCGCGCCACCAGCGCTGCTGCCGCACGTCAGCGTCGCCCAGAGCCGTTGGTCCGGGCGCAGAAGGTTCTGGATCGCATGTCCGACGCGAGCGACCAGGACACCTTCAACGAGCTGGACACCGATTTCCACATCGCCCTGGCCGAGGCGGGGGGCAATGGCCTCATGAGTGACCTCACGGTGGCCATCCGCGAAGCGGTGCACTCCCCCATCAAGTCGGCAGAGTTGGCGGTGGCGGACTGGCCCGGCACCCGACGGCAACTCGTCGACGACCACGTCGCCATGCTGCAGGCCGTCAAGGCCGGGGACACGGAACGGGCCGCGCGCCTCACCGAGAAGCACATCCGGTCGGCCTACGCCACCTTGCTGCACGAGTGAGCCACCCGGGAAGATCGCCTCGGGCAGGGTGCCCCCGAACCAGCGAGGCGGGCCACTGCCAGACCAGTCATCGTCGGGGCACGCGGTCACGTCTGCGTGGGAACGCTCAGCCCTGCTGCTTGTCGAGTTCTGTCTGCAGACGCTCGAGCTTGGCCGTCATCTCGCCGGTGCGACCGGGGCGGATGTCGGCCTTGAGCACCAGCGAGACGCGAGTGCCGTACTCACCGACCGCCTCGGTGGCGCGCTTGACGACGTCCATCACCTCATCCCAGGAGCCCTCGATCTCGGTGAACATGGAACTGGTGTGGTGCGGCAGACCGGACTCCTGGACGATGCGCACGGCGGACGCCACGGCGTCGGCGACCCCACCGTCCTCGCGGGAGGCACGACCACCACTGGGAACAAGACTGAATGCAACGATCATGGGTCCAGTATGTCCCCAGTACCCACTCAGGAGGAGGGGAACCGGACCACTTCGGGAAATCATCTAGACTGCTCGACGCGGGCCTTGTCACACGAAAGTTCCCCGGCACATCGCACGAGGTGCTTCGTCACCGACACACGATCAGCCACCACCGCGGTGGCTCTCAAGCACAGTCGTACGTCCGCGAGGAAAGGATTCATGTCCAGCGGAGTCATCACACCTGCCACGATCCCCCAGCAGAGACGGTTCATCCGCAAGGTCACCCTTGCCACCGCGTGGGGAGAGGGTCTTGATGGCTACGACCTGGGAATCATCAGCGTCGTCATCGCCTCCATCGCCAAGAACCTGCACATGGGGGCTGGCGTGACGGGTCTCATCGGTGCGTCCTCACTCATCGGCATCTTCATCGGGGCACCCCTGTTCGGTTACCTCACCGATCGCTATGGCCGACACAAGATGTTCCTGCTCGACCTGGTGATCTTCCTCATCGCCGGTGTGGCCCAAGCCCTGGTCTCCGACGGATGGGTCCTGTTCTCCCTCCGCTTGGTCCTTGGCATTGCCGTGGGTGCGGAGTACTCGATCGGTGCTCCCATGCTTGCCGAGTTCATCCCCGCCCATGACCGGGGCAGACGTCTTTCGCTGCTGGAGGTCTTCTGGTACGTCGGGTTCCTGCTTGCCGTGATCGTCGGGTACGCATTCGCCGACGCAGGAATCCACTGGCGGTGGACCCTGGCCACGAGCGCCGTGCCGGCCGCCATCACCCTCGTCGCCCGTCTTGGCATCCCTGAGTCTCCTCGCTGGCTGGCACGTCAGGGACGCACCGACGAGGCTCGAGAGATCGTTGAACGTTGTCTCGGGAACGGTTACTACGACGCCGAGGCCATGGATGCCGAGGAGCCCCAGTCAGGCGGAATGGGGAAGCTCTTCACCCCGGGGGTGCGAAGCCGTACCCTCTTCGTCTGCACCTTCTGGACCTGCCTGGTGGCACCCTATTTCGCCATCTTCACGTTCGCTCCCCAGGTTCTCGGGGCGCTGCATCTCGATGATCCAAAGGCGGCCACCATCGCCACCAACAGCATCGCGCTGCTGGGGGTCACCGTCGGCATGGTGGTGATCGAGAGGATCGGACGCCGTGCCATGCTCATCCCGCCTTTCTGGGTCCAGACCGTGGCACTGCTGGTCATCGGACTCTGGAGCGGGGCCCCGACGTGGATCGTGGTGGTCTGCTTCGCGGCGTATGCCTTCTTCAACTCCGTGTCCGGGAATCTCACGGCGGTCTATCCAGCCGAGATCTTCCCCACCGATGTCCGCACCAGTGGCGTCGGCCTCGCCGCCGCTGCCAGCCGGGTGGGTGCCGCCATCGGCACCTGGCTGCTGCCACTGGAAATCGCCCACCTCGGCATCAGGGCATGCATGCTCATCGGCGCAGCCATGTGCGCCGGCGGCGCGCTGATGTCGCACTCCATGGCTCCCGAGACCACCGGGAAGGCCCTGACCCGAACCAGCGGTTGATCCCCCAGCGGACAGACGAGATGTGATGACCGTCCTGCACCAGACGAAGCTGGTTCGGGTGGTTCCTCAGGTGCACAGCGCTGCTCACCCAGAGTGAACATCCGTGCCACGCAATGAACAAAATTGCATGAGTGTCGTCAGTTGATGAACGAACCGCAAAAGGTACTACCATCGGTCGTAGTTGACCCGATGATCGAAAAGGGAGAAGTCAGGCATGAGCACGGACACCCCGGTCGCCCCCGAGGAAGAGGGCTACTTCGTCAAGGAACGGCAGGACATTGCCGAGCGCCCAGACCTGTCGAACACCACAGGGCGCGTGTCGCCGGTACGGTCGCGCCGTCCCGTGTATTTGGACATGCTGCCACCGTGCAACGGTGGGTGCCCTGCTGGTGAGAACATCCAAGAATGGCTGCGCCTCATCAAGGCCCACGAGGAGGAGAAGGCGTGGCGTCAGCTCACCACCGACAACCCCTTCCCCGCCATCGAGGGACGTGTCTGCTACCACCCCTGTGAGGTCGAGTGCAACCGTGCCGACCTCGACGGTGCCGTCTCCATCCACTCCGTCGAGCGTTACCTGGGCGACATGGCCATCGAGAAGGGATGGCACTTCGAACGCCCCGTGGAGCGTTCCGGGCACCGCGTCCTCATCATCGGAGCCGGCCCAGCCGGACTGTCCGCCGCCTACCACCTGTCGATGATGGGCCACGACGTCGAGATCTATGACGCCGGCGACAAGTACGGCGGCATGATGCGCTACGGCATCCCCGAGTACCGGCTGCCGCGCGACATCCTCGAGGCCGAGGTGGAGCGTCTCGTCAACGACCTCGGCGTGAAGATCGTCCTCAACCATCCCGTCCAGGACCTCGACGAGGAGCGCGCCAAGGGCCGTTTCGACGCCGTCTTCGTGGCCATCGGTGCCCACCTGTCCAAGCGCGTCGACATCCCCACCGTCGACGCCGGACGCATGGTCGATGCCGTGAGCTTCCTGCACGACGTCTCCACCGGCAGCAAACCCGTCGTCGGACGCCGAGTGGCCGTCTACGGTGGCGGCAACACCGCCATGGACGCTGCCCGCGTCGCCAAGCGTCTGGGGGCCGAGGAGTCCATCGTCGTCTACCGTCGCACCGCCGACCAGATGCCGGCCAATGCCGAGGAACGCGAGGAGGCCGAGCGTGAGGGGGTGCAGATGAACTGGCTGCGCACCATCACCGAGGTGGGCGACGACCTCACCGTCGAGATCATGGAGCTTGACGAGAACGGCAAGCCGCACGGCACCGGCCGCTACGAGAAGCTCGAGGCCGACACCCTCATCCTCGCCGTGGGTCAGGAGGCCGACACGAGCTTCCTGCACAAGATGCCCGGCATGCGCTTCCGCCATGACGTCGTCGACGTCAACCCGCACACCCTCATGACCGACATCCCCGGCATCTTCGCCGGTGGTGACACCGTGCCCTCCGAACGCACCGTGACGATCGGCGTGGGACACGGCAAGCGCGCCGCCCGCCAGATCGACCTGTGGCTCAACCGTGAGACCGCCTACCCCTCCCCGCGCAACACGACGGTCGGGTTCACCGACCTCAACCTGTGGTACTTCGGCGACCACGGACGCCGTCACCAGCCCGAGCTCGATCCCACCCAGCGCATCGGGTTCGCCGAGGTCATCGGCGGTCTGGGCGACCAGCAGGCCCACTTCGAGGCCGAACGCTGCCTGAGCTGCGGCAACTGCTTCGAGTGTGACGGCTGCCTGGGAGCCTGCCCGGAGGACGCCATCATCAAGCTGGGCGAGGGACACCGCTACCAGTTCGACTACGACAAGTGCACCGGTTGCGGAGCCTGCGCCGAGCAGTGCCCCGTCCACGCCATTCAGATGATCCCGGAGGACACCCTCATCGAGTCCATCCAGGGAGCCGGCAACCCCACGGCCGGATGGGCCGTACGCCCCACGCCGAACCCCGTGCGTTCGGCACAAGCCAAGTTCAAGCTCGTCGAGAAGAACTGAAACGGAGAGACGAGGACATCATGGAACGTACCCGCATGATCGCAGACGGAAACACCGCCGCTGCTTCCGTCGCCTACCGCGTCAACGAGCTCTGCTCGATCTACCCCATCACCCCGTCCTCCCCGATGGCCGAGACCGCCGACGAGTGGTCGGCCGCCGGACGCGAGAACATCTGGGGAGCAGTGCCCACCGTCATCGAGATGCAGTCGGAGGGAGGCGCCGCCGGAGCCATCCACGGCGCCCTGCAGGGTGGTGCCCTGAGCACGACCTTCACGGCCTCCCAGGGCCTGCTGCTCATGATCCCCAACATGTACAAGATCGCCGGTGAGCTCACCAGCACCGTCTTCCACGTCGCAGCCCGCTCCCTGGCCGCCCAGGGCCTGTCGATCTTCGGTGACCACCAGGACGTCATGGCCTGCCGGCAGACCGGTTTCGCCATGCTGTGCTCCTCGACGGTGCAGGAGTGCCACGACATGGCACTCATCGCCCAGACCGCCACGATGAAGTCGCGCGTGCCGTTCATGCACTTCTTCGAGGGGTTCCGCACCTCCCACGAACTCAACGTGCTCGAGACGCTCTCCGACGACGACCTGCGTCAGTTCATCACCGACGACATGGTCCACGCCCACCGGGAGCGCGCCCTGTCACCGGCCCACCCGTTCATCCGTGGCACGGCCCAGAACCCCGACACCCACTTCCAGGCTCGTGAGACGGCCAACTCGTACTACAACGCAGTGCCCGGCATCGTCTCGGAGATCATGGACCAGTTCGCCGAGCTCACCGGACGTCAGTACCACCTGGTGGAGTACCACGGCGACCCGGAGGCCACCGAGGTCATGGTGTGCATGGGCTCTGGTGCCCGCACGATCGAGCACACCATCGACTACCTCAACAGCCGCGGCCACAAGGTCGGTCTGGTCGAGGTGCACCTGTTCCGCCCATTCCCGGCTGCCGAGATCGTCAAGGCCATCCCGTCGACCGCTCGCGCCGTCGCCGTGCTGGACCGCACCAAGGAGCCCGGTTCCAACGGTGAGCCGCTCTTCCTCGACGTCGTCGCCGCCCTCTCCGAAGGTGTGAGTCGAGGTGACCGCGCCTCGATGCCACTGGTCTGCGGTGGACGCTATGGCATCTCGTCGAAGGAGTTCACCCCGGGCATGGTGGCCGGCATCGTCGACGAGCTGGAGAAGGAGGAGCCGCGTCCGCGCTTCACCGTCGGCATCAACGACGACGTCACCAACCTCTCCCTGCCCTACACCGATCTGGACATCGAGGATCCCAAGACCCTGCGTGCAGTGTTCTTCGGCATGGGTTCCGACGGCACCGTCGGCGCCAACAAGAACACCATCAAGATCCTTGGCTCCGACGCCGACACCTACGCCCAGGGCTACTTCGTCTACGACTCGCGCAAGTCGGGGTCGCGCACGACCTCGCACCTACGTTTCGGGCCCAACCCGATCGAGGCTCCGTACCTGGTGACCAAGGCCGGGTTCATCGGCATCCACGCCTGGGGGATCCTCGAGTCCATCGACGTGCTGACGATGGCACGCGAGGGCACCACCGTGCTGCTCAACTCGCCGTACGGCCCGGACGAGGTGTGGGGCAAGCTGCCACGCACCTTCCAGCAGCAGGTCGTCGACAAGAAGCTCGACCTGTGGACCATCGACGCCCTGTCGGTGGCACGTGAGGTGGGCCTGCGCAACCGCACGAACACCATCCTGCAGACGTGTTTCTTCGCGATCTCGGGAGTGCTGCCCAAGGACGAGGCCATCGAGCGGATCAAGGACTCGATCCAGAAGACCTACGGCAAGAAGTCCCAGAAGATCGTCGACATGAACCATGCGGCCGTCGACGCCTCCCTGGAGCACCTGTTCCAGGTGAAGGTCCCCGAGTCGGTCGACGCCAACCACGACCTCGTCGAACCGGTGCGTGACGACTCGCCGGAATTCGTCAAGACGATCACCGCGAAGATGATCACCGGCGAGGGAGACCTGCTACCGGTCTCCAGCCTGCCTGCCGACGGCACCTACCCAGCCGGTACGACCCGTTTCGAGCACCGCACCCTCTCCGACGTCATCGCCGAGTGGGACCCGCAGGCCTGCATCCAGTGCGGAAACTGTGCCTTCGTGTGTCCGCACGGCGTCATTCGCGCCAAGTACTACCAGAAGTCGGCCCTGGAGGGCGCCCCGGAGACCTTCGAGTCCGCCCAGCTCAACGCCGCCGGTCTGCCCGAGTCGTGCTACACCCTGCAGGTGGTGCCCGACCAGTGCACCGGCTGTGGTCTGTGCGTCGAGGCATGCCCGGCCCATCCGGTCGGACGCCCGGATCGCAAGGCCATCAACCTGGCCGAGCACTTGGACAAGACCGATCAGCGCGAGAACGTCGAGTTCTTCAACTCCCTGCCGGTCAACGACCGGTCTCGGGTGGACTTCGCCACCGTGCGTGGCACCCAGTTCCTCGAGCCGCTGTTCGAGTTCTCCGGTGCCTGTGCCGGCTGCGGTGAGACGCCCTACGTCAAACTCATCACCCAGCTCTTCGGTGACCGTGCCGAGGTGGCCAATGCCACCGGTTGTTCGTCGATCTACGGCGGCAACCTGCCGACCACCCCGTGGGGCAAGAACGCCGACGGACGTGGACCGGCCTGGTCGAACTCGCTGTTCGAGGACAATGCCGAGTTCGGTCTGGGCATGCGGCTGGCCTCCGACGTACAGGCCGGGCTGGCCAAGCGTCACCTGCAGGCCATGTCCGACCAACTCGACCCCGAGCTCGTCGACGACCTGCTCAACGCCCCGCAGCTCACCGAGCACGACCTGGTGGACCAGGAACGTCGTGTCGCCAAGCTCGTCGACCAGCTGCAGACGATGGAGCAGACCCCGCTGGTACGCAACCTGCTGAGTGTCGCCGATCACCTGCTGCGTCGCTCGGTGTGGATCATCGGCGGTGACGGCTGGGCCTACGACATCGGTTCGGGCGGCGTGGACCACGTGCTCGCCTCCGGCCGTGACGTCAACGTCCTGGTGATGGACACCGAGGTGTACTCCAACACTGGTGGTCAGGCCTCCAAGTCGACACCGCTGGGTGCCGTCGCCAAGTTCGCCTCCGGCGGCAAGCAGACCGCCAAGAAGGACATGGCCATGCAGGCCATCGCCTACGGCTCGGTCTATGTTGCCCGGGTGGCCTTCGGCTCGGACCCGCAGCAGGCCCTGCAGGCCTTCCGTGAGGCCGAGGCCTACCCCGGCCCATCGCTCATCATCGCCTACAGCCACTGCATCGCCCACGGCTACGACCTCAAGAACGGCCTGGACCAGCAGTACAAGGCGGTGCACTCGGGGCACTGGCCGCTCATGCGCTACAACCCGGTGCTGGCCGAGGATGGCAAGAACCCGTTCCTGCTCGACTCGCCCCGTCCGGACACCACGTGGCGCGACTACACCAAGCTGGAGCTGCGTTACCGGATGCTCGCCAAGGCCCACCCCGAGGAGGCCGAGCGGCTTCTGGACCTGGGTCAGCGTCAGGTCGAGAAGAAATGGCAGGAGTACGAGCAGATGGCAACGATGGGCCCGGAGTCCTTCGCCATCGACGCCCGACTCAAGAACATCACCTCCGGCTCCAACCGGGGCTGAGACCCACCAATGACGCCGGCCGTGGCTTTCCGTATCCATCGCGTACCCCTGGGCCCACCCCCGTACGCGGGAGCCACGGCCGGCCCTTTCCCCGTCCCTCCCACATCACTGGATCCTGGCCCCGTCGGCCCCGATCCGTCAGCCATCCACATCCACCTGGTCAGAAGTCAATCTGCCCCGGACCCGTCTGAGAGGTGCATCCCATGAGCGTCGATCTGAGCACGAACTATCTCGGTCTGCCACTGCGCAACCCCATCGTCGCCTCTGCTGGACCCATCCAGCAGACCACTGACGGCGTCAAGGCCCTGGCCGACGCCGGGGTCGGGGCCGTCGTCATGTACTCCCTGTTCGAGGAGCAGGTGAGGCATGAGGAGGCCCGGATGGCCGAGGTCGAGATGGAGTACATGAACTCCTTCGCCGAGTCACTGAGTTTCTTCCCCACCGTCGCCAGCAACGCTGGTGGCATCACCGAGAAGTACCTCAAGCATCTCGAGGCGAGCGTCAAGGCGGTCGACGTTCCCGTCATCGGCTCCCTCAACGCTGCCGGGGTGGGCAACTGGGTCAAGACCGCCCACCGCATGCAGGACGCCGGAGCCGCGGCCCTGGAGTGCAACATCTACGCCGTGCCCGACATCGGGATGAGCGGTCCGGAGATCGAGGATCGCCACATCGAGATCGTCTCGGCCGTCAAGGACGCCATCGACATCCCGGTGGCCGTCAAGGTACTCCCGTTCTTCTCCGCCCCCGGCAACATGATGCTGCGACTGGCTGCCGCCGGAGCCGACGGGCTCGTCATGTTCAACCGGTTCCTGCAGCCCGACATCGACATCGAGACCCTCGGTGTCGAGTCCGGGGTGTGGCTGTCCAACAAGGTCGAGCAGCGCACCGCCCTCACGTGGATCGCCGCCATCTCCAAACAGGTGGACGCCTCCATTGCCGCCACCTCGGGTGTGGCCACCCCCGAGGACGCCATCAAGTACATCCTTGCCGGTGCCGATGTCGTCATGTCCACCTCAGCCCTGGTGCGCAACGGCGCCGACTACGCCACCAAGCTCATTGACGGGCTGAGCAGTTACCTGGAACGCAAGCAGCTCGACCTGGAGCAGGCTCGTGGCCTGCTCGCCGTGCCCGACGACGCCTCGGCAGCCGAGTACGAGCGCAACGGCTACGTCTCGGCCCTGGAGAAGGCCAAGACCACCTACGGCAGCCTGCGCTGAGATTCCCGTAGTACTCCCCGTACTTACACAGCTCAGTACCGCACGACCCCGTACTGCACGGCGCAGCACCTGCACGGTGTCGGTACCGTACAGCTCTGCTACACAGCACTGCACGACCCCGTACTACTGCACAGCTAGTACCCGTACCGTGAACAGGGGCCGTCAGCACCCGAACGCCCTGTGGTCCCACGGCACGTGCCGTGGGACCACACAGACGTCATGGCCTGGTGAGATAACGAAGCGGTTGGCGTCCCAATACGTTGTGAGGGCGTTGCACAACAGGCTTGACGCACATCGTGGGGCTCGCGACGGCTGAAGTAGGCCCACACAGACGGAGACCCCACCACGTGCAAGTCGATGCCGGACCTGCGGACCACCACCCCGGAATGGAGGTGGACCCAAGCGCGTGCAAGTTGGGCGCGTGCAAGTTGATGGGGCCTCAATCTGCACGACGATCGGTCCTTGAGTGGATGTTGTTCGGGCCGACCCCGATGGGCCGGCCCGGACAAGAAAGTTGAGAGAGCTCAGTCAGCAATGAGATGACGCCCCGTCCAACAGGCCAGTGGAAACGGCACGGGCAGACGGAACGCCCGTGATGATCCGGTGCGGCCGGATCACCATCCACTCACTGGTGGTGCGCCGTCACCAGCTCACTGGTAGCGCACCGTCACCAGACCGGCACCGGGAGCAATGGCGTTCATCGCTGCGGTGGAGAGGTCCAGGCAGCGTCCTCCGACGTAGGGACCGCGGTCGTTGATGCGCACCGAGACCGTCTTGCCATTGCTGACGTTGGTGACGCGAATGGTCGAGCCGAGCGGCAGGGTGCGGCTGGCAGCAGTGAGCTTGGAGGGGTCGAAGGTCTCACCCGAGGCGGTCGGACCACCCGCGGTACCGTCGCCAGCTCCATAGGTGGAGGCCTGACAGGTGGTCCCGCCGGTCACCGGATTGGAGTTGGAGCCGCCACCGTTGCTGACGGTCGACGCGCTGGCAGACTTGCCGGCAGCGCCCTTCTTCGCGGGTGAGGGTTTCGACGTGGACTTGGTCCCGACCTTCTTCACCTCGTCGGTGGCAGGCTTGACGACCTTGCTGGAGATCTTGCGCTCACCAGCCTTCTTGCCGTTCTTGTAGGTGATCTCCCAAGTCTCCTCGTTGACGCCGTTGACGCCCTTGGTGGTGATCTTCGTGGTGCCCTTGTCCATCGAGGAGTCCTTGACCGTCTTGGTCTTGAACTTCGCGTCGGACTTGCGGGTCTCCTTCTTGGTATCGACCTTGGTGAAGTCGATGACCATGCCATAGGTGAGCGGAGTGCCCAGGCCCGGCTTGGAGATGTCGTTGGAGTCCACCTTGATGCCAGCAGCCTTGAGGGCGTCGGCAACGGTTCCCCGCGCAGAAACCTGCTGGCTCTTGGAGCCGGTCTTGACGATGACGTCCTGGGCGGTGTCGACGTTGATCGACAACCCCTGACGCGAGATACCGGACGAGCGGCTCACCGACAGGTTGTCGTTGGAGTCGACCAGGCCTGCCTTCGCGAGGAAGTCCGAGACGTTCGTCTCGGTGGTCCAGCGGGTGACCTTCTTGCCATCCACCGTGAGGACGACCTTGCGTCCGTACTTGACGGTGATGACCGATCCATCGGAGACGTCACTGTTCAGTGCCGGCTGCACGGAGTCGTGCTCACCCACCGTGATGCCCTGGGAACCCAAGACCTCCTGAACAGTTCCGGGGTGCACCTTGGCCTCACGGGAGACGCCGTCCACCGAGATGGTGACATCGTCACGGTTGAGGACGTTGGCCATCGTCACGCCACCGGCAGTGGTCAGTGCAACGGCTCCGGCGATCGCAGAGGCAATGATCTTCGACATTCGCTTCCCAAGAGGTCGGGGGCTCGAGTGCTCTGTGGTTCTCGAGGACCCAGAACGGTCAGTTGCTATGTACCGGCCGGGCGTTGACGCCCAACCGCACGCCGCGTGCGCAGCGCTTGGTAAACGATACGACGCATTCCCCCCAAAAACCAAAAATTTCCTGAGAAAAACTCAGACAGCAGGGCGCATGATGTTCCGCACCGAGCCATCTGAGCCCTTCATGGCGGGGTGAAATGGGTTTCTCATGTTCTCAGGATCGCGGGCGGAACCCGGTGAGCCTCAGACTGTTGAGCACGACGAACACCGACGAGAACGACATTGCCGCAGCAGCAATGACCGGGGTGAGCAGACCCAGGGCGGCGACGGGGATGGCGAGGACGTTGTAGCCGAATGCCCACCACAGGTTGCCCCGGATGATCCGACGGGTGGCATCGGCGAGCTCCAGGGCATCCACCCCGGCACCCAGATCGGCACGGGTGAGGGTGACGTCCGCTGCAGCGATGGCGACATCGGTACCGGTCCCCATGGCCATGCCCAGGTCTGCCGTGGCCAGGGCAGCCGCATCGTTGACGCCGTCACCGATGAAGGCCACTCGACGCCCCTGCTGCCGCAGCTGCTCGACAACCGTCACCTTCTGGCCAGGGGTGGTCTCGGCATGGACCTCGTCGATGCCGACGGTCTCGGCCATCGTGTGGGCAGCGCCGGGATTGTCACCGGTGAGCAGCACGGGCCGCAGCCCACGACGGCGCATCCGTTCGACGGATCGGGCGGAGCTGGGGCGCACGGTGTCGGAGACGGTGAGCGCCCCGCGCACCTGATCGGCCACGCTGACGACGAGTACGGTGTGGCCGCTTTCGGCGGCCTGTTCGACGGCGGCACGCAGGCCTTCGGGCAGGGGAACCAGGCCGGGGCGCCCCACCACGATCTGGACGGGTTCGGCCCGCAAGGCCTCCTCCTGTTGCCGGTCAGCGTCCGGCCGATCCGGTGTGTGCACCTCGCGTGAGTGGTCCTGCGCCTGGCTCAGTCGACCACGTACCCCCTGCCCGGGCAGGGCCTCGACGTCGTCCACCTGGGCCGGACGAACACCCAGCTGTTCGGCTCGGTGCAGCACCGCATGGGCGATGGGGTGTTCCGAGCCGGACTCCACCCCGGCCGTCAGGCGAAGGAGTTCCTCGGCCTGTCGACCGTCAAGGGCTTCGCCGTCAGGTCCAAGGACCTGTGCCACGGCCATGACGGCACTGGTGAGGGTGCCGGTCTTGTCCATGACGACGGTGTCGATGCCCTGGGCACGCTCCAACGCCTGGGGTCCACGGATGAGCACCCCCATGCGGGCGCCGCGCCCGGTCCCGGCGAGCAACGCCAGTGGGGTGGCGAGTCCCAACGCACACGGGCAGGCGATGATGAGCACCGAGATGGCCGCGGTGAGGGCCGCTGACACGTGTCCGGTGGCGAGCATCCACACCACGAAGGTGAGCACGGCGATGCCGATGACCGCCGGGACGAAGACTGCCGAGATCTTGTCGGCCAGGTCCTGGCTGGCCGAGCGTCCGGTCTGGGCCTCGTCGATGAGACGGGCGATGTGGGCGAGCTGGGTGTCGTCGCCCACGGCGGTCGCCTGTACGACGAGCCGACCGGAGCTGTTGATCGCCGAACCGACGACGGCGTCCCCCGGACCGACCTCCACCGGCACGGATTCACCGGTGAGCATCGAGTTGTCGACGGCAGAGCGCCCCTCGACGACGGTCCCGTCGGCGCTGACGCGTTCCCCGGGGCGTACGACGAACCGTTCGCCCACCCCCAGGGCTGCGATGGGGCGTTCCACCTCGGTGCCGTCACTGGTGAGCAGGTGGACGGTGGTCGGACGCATGTCGAACAGAGCCTGCAGTGCCGAGCCGGCCTCGGCCCTGCTGCGATGTTCGATGTAGCGACCCGCCAGGATGAACATGATGACGCCGACGGCTGCTTCGAGGTACAGCGACCCAGCGGCATGTGTCTGGGAGCTGGACAGTCGCCAGGTCATGTGGTGCCGCATGCCGATACGGCCCGCATCACCCCAGATGAGTGCCCACAGGGACCATCCCAGGGAGGCCAGGGACCCCATGCTGATGAGGGTGTCCATGGTCGTCGCGCCATGCTTGAGGTTCACCCAAGCTGCGCGGTGGAAGCCGAATCCGCACCAGAACACCACGGGCAGGGTGAGCGCCAGGCAGACCCACTGCCAGGCCGGGAACTGCAGTGCCGGCGTCATGGACAGCACGATGACCGGCAGACCGAGCACCACCGCCCCGATGAGGCGATGCCTCAGCTGCGTCTGGCGATCGACGACCGGTTCGCTGGTGGACGACGGCCGGGCCTGGTATCCGGTGCGGGTGACGACGTCGATGAGGTCGTCCTGGCTCACCTGGGGCGGGGCCAGGACGTGCGCCTTGGCCGTGGCGTAGTTGACGGTGGCCTTGACCCCGTCGACCTTGTTGAGCTTCTTGGTGATCCGGGCAGCGCAGGAGGCACAACTCATGCCGGAGATGTCCAGGTCGACGGTTCGGCGCGCCCCACCATTGTCGGCAGGCTCGTCAGCCGTCATGACGTTGGTGCCCGGGCCACCATTTGCCATGTGGGCGTTGCGGGTCGCCGTGTGGACGTTGTGGGCAGGCATGCCGGTACGCGGGGAGCCGGCAGCCGACCCTCCGGTGCTGATCGGATCAACACCGGAGGCACCGACCACCGTGACGTTCCTTGACTCGTTCTGGTCGTGTCGAGACGTGGTTACTCCTCAGTGATGGCCGCCGCACTTGCACTCGCCCTCACCGTGGGCGGCGTGCTTCTCGGCAGCATCGGCAGCATGGTCGTGATGGTGGTGTCCACCGCACTTGCACTCGCCCTCACCATGGGCAGCGTGCCTCTCAGCAGCATCGGCGGAGTGCTTGTGCTCGCCACAGCCGCAGTCACAACCATCCTTCTCGTCGTGACAGTCGCACTCACAGTCCTTGTCGGCACCGGCCTCGCCAGCGTGCTCGCAGCAGTCATCCTTCTCGTCGTCGCACGAGCAGTCATCGTGCTTGTCACCGCACTGGCAGGCGTCCGCCGAGTTCTTGCCACAGGCACACGTACCCTCGGGGTGGCCAGCGGTGTCGAGGCTGTCCGCCTTGGTCGCGGTGTACTCGCCAGCCTCGTCCAAGGCCTTGTTGATGGCATCCATGCTGATCTCCTCAGCCGAGTCGATGGTCATGGAGCCGGTCTCCAGGCTCACGTACACCTTGTCGACGCCGTCAATGGCCGAGACCTCCTCGGTGATCGCCTTGACGCAGTGCTCGCAGGTCATGCCGGTGACCGTGTATGTCGTGTTCATGTCAGTACCTTTCGTTGGGAACGTTGGATCGTGGGAAGAACGGAGATGACGTCTGGCCCGAATGGGAGTCCAAGACCCCTGGAGCCGTGCACGGCGGGAGTGCGGAACCGAGTCGAGCCTCAGGACCTGACGAGCCGGGCAATGGCACGATTCGCCTCGTCGATCTTGTCGGTCGCCTCCTGACCACCGCATTGGGCGGCCCGAGCCACACAGTGGTTCATGTGTTCGGACAGCAGCTTGAGCGACAGCGACTTGAGGGCGGAGTTCACCGCAGCGATCTGGGTGAGGATGTCAATGCAGTACTTCTCCTCCTCAACCATCCGCTCCAACCCGCGCACCTGACCTTCGATACGGTGCAGACGACGCAGGTAGGCGTCCTTCTCGCCGAGATATCCGTGCCCCGGCGACCCGAGGGCAGTGGTCGACGACGTGGCGACGCCGACGTCCGTACCTTCCTGGGGCTCGACGTCCTCTCGGGGCATTGCATCCGAGACCGACGCGTCCTGGGAGAACGCGAGATCCATCGCACTACCGCACTGGCACGATTCAGCCATCCGTCACCTCCGACTCGGAGGATACCCCAGTGGGGTATTCGAGACAATGGCTCGACGCTGCTCTTCACCCTCGACGAACGTCCACCATCCGCATCCCCTCACCCGTCGCATCCCGCCAACCGGGAACGACACCTCGAGCCATTCGAACGCCGGCTGCGATCACGACCCCTCACACCCCCATGATCATGTGGACAACTCCTTGCCAGAGCAGGAAAAAGAAGTCACTCGGGAGTGTTCGACACCTGTGTGCAGCACGTTCGATACACAGGGTTCACCGGTGTGTCACTGCCGAAAAATATCGGTCGTTTTTATGTTTCTCCTAGTCAGAGCGGTTCTATCGGCGTGTCGTCAACAGGGAACAGTGAGTTGTCCACAGTTGTCCACAAGTTTTCCCCACCCGGTCCACCGGCTTCCACCGGTTGTCCACACACCCTGTGGAAAACTCCGTCCTGGTTAGTTGACAAGCGTCCATTCCAGCCCCTTGAATGGAGCCGGCGACACCGTCCTGCCGTTGCGCAAGCGCTGCACACGTTCAACCCTGTGACGGCCGCCCCGGCACCCGCACGTCCCGAGAGGCACACCGCCTTGCCGGGCCCTCGTCCTGAAGGTGATGACTTTGCCAGACCCAGCGAGCAGCATGCGCGCAGATCTCACTCCGCCCCAGGACCTCGATGCCGAACGCTCCGTGCTCGGTTCGATGCTCATGAGCAAGGACGCCATCTCCGACACCGTCGAGATCCTCAAGGGACGGGACTTCTACCGCCCGGCCCACGAGACGATCTTCGACGCCATCCTGTCGCTGTACTCTCGCGGCGAGCCTGCCGACGCCATCACCGTCGGCGCGGAACTGGAACGCACCGATCAACTCGATCGGATCGGTGACCGCGTCTACCTGGCCGACCTGCTCGGTTCGGTCTCGATCGCCGAGAACGCCTCGTACTACGCCAGGATCGTCTCCGACAAGGCAGTACTGCGCCGTCTCGTCGACGCCTCGATGCGCATCTCACAGATGGCCTACCAAGGGCAGGGGGACGTCGCCGACACGGTGGACGCCGCCCAGCAGGAGCTCTACGACGTCGCCGAGGGACGCACCAGCGACGACTACCACATCCTGTCCGAACTGCTCGAGAGCACCTGGGACGAGTTGGAGTCCATCGAGAGCCGTGGGGACGCCATGGGCGGCATCCCCACCGGGTTCGCCGATCTTGACGAACTCACCAATGGCTTCCAGCCAGGGCAGATGATCATCGTCGCGGCTCGTCCGGCGATGGGCAAGTCAACGGTCGGGCTGGACTTCGCCCGGGCCGCGTCGGTGAAGAACAACCTCACCAGCGCCATCTTCTCCCTGGAGATGGGGCGCAACGAGATCGTCATGCGACTGATGTCGGCCGAGGCGGGCATGGAGCTGTCCCGGATGCGCAGCGGGCGCCTCACCGAGGAGGACTGGCAGCGGTTGGCGTCCACCGCGACGAAGATCTCGTCCGCCCCGCTGTACATCGACGACTCCCCCAACCTCACCATGATGGAGATCCGGGCCAAGGCACGTCGCCTCAAGCAGAAGCACGACCTCCAACTCGTCGTCATCGACTATCTGCAGCTCATGACGAGCGGCAAGCGGGTGGAGTCGCGTCAGTTGGAGGTCTCGGAGTTCTCCCGCCAGATCAAGCTGCTGGCCAAGGAGCTGGAGATCCCGGTGGTCGCGCTCTCCCAGCTCAACCGTGGCCCCGAGCAGCGCACCGACAAGCGACCCATGGTGAGCGACCTGCGCGAGTCCGGATCGCTGGAGCAGGACGCCGACATGGTCATCCTGCTGCACCGTGAGGACGTCTACGACAAGGAGTCCCCGCGCGCCGGGGAGGCCGACTTCATCGTCGCCAAGCACCGCAACGGCCCCACCCGTACCATTCCCGTGGTGTTCCAGGGCCACTACTCGCGGTTCGTCGACCTGCAGAAGTGATCGATTGTTGGGCCGAAACACACGACGGGCTACCGTGAGGTCATGGACGCCATGCATGCTGTCGCCGTCACCCAGTCCCTGCCGATCACCGATCCCGACGTCTTCGTCGACGTGGACCTGCCAGTGCCCAGCCCTGGCCCGCTCGACCTGCTCGTGGAGATCGAGGCGATCTCCCTCAACCCCATCGACGTGAAGCTTCGCCGCAAGGCCGGAACCCCCGACGAACCGCTCGTCCTGGGTTTCGACGCCGCCGGGGTGGTACGCGCCGTCGGTGAGCGGGTGAGCAACTTCCAGGTGGGCGACGTCGTCTGGTTCTCCGGGCAGAGCAACCGTCCGGGCAGCTACGCCCAGTACACCCTCGTCGACTCCCGGATCGCCGCCCGACGCCCGACAAGCCTGAGCGCCGCCGAGGCCGCCGCCATGCCATTGACGAGCATCACGGCATGGGAGGGGCTGCACGATCACCTGCGCATCGGCGCCCACGACTCCCTACTCATGATCGGCGGTGCCGGCGGGGTGGGGTCGATGGTGATCCAGCTGGCCCGACTGACCACCGACGGGGACGTCGTCGCCACGTCCTCCCGGGAGGCGTCCCGAGCCTGGTGCCGGGACATGGGGGCCACCGCAGTCATCGACCACCGCAATGATCTTGCCCAGGAGCTGCACGAGGTCGGGGTCAACGGCGTCGAGACCGTCTTCTCGGCCTACACCGTCGGTAGGGAGGCCGAACTGGCACAGCTCATGAGCCCGTTCGGCAGACTCGTCATGATCGACGGCACCGACTCCTTCGACATGACGGCGTTCAAACCCAAGTCGTTGAGCGTCACCAGCGAGTCGATGTTCGCTCGTCCCATCTTCGGCACCGACGACGTCGCCGAGCAAGGCCGGATCCTGGCGCGAGTGGCCGATCTCGTCGACGAGGGGCGACTGCGCACCACGGTGGCCCATCAGTTGCAGGGTCTGACAGCGGCCAACATCGTCGAGGGGACGGCCCTGGTGGAGTCTGGCCGGATGGTGGGCAAGATCGTCGTCACGGCGTGAGGGTCCAGAACCATCCGAACGACGCGACGCCCGAACCGCTCGGGTCATGGCAGCACGAGGAGGATCTGACATGTCAGAGCCAGGATGCGTGGCCGGGCCGGGACACGTGACAGGGCCAGGACATTCCCGGCCACACCCCTTGGGGAAGAGCGCTGGGCTGGACCTGTCCGAGCCAGCCGATCGGGTGGCACCACGTCTGCTCGGGGCGACGATCATGCACGGTTCGGTGGGGGTACGACTCACCGAGGTCGAGGCCTACCTGGGCATTGACGACCCGGCATCGCACGCGGCACGCGGACCCACCCCGCGCAGCTCGGTGATGTTCGGCCCACCCGGTCACATGTACGTCTACCTCTCCTACGGCATTCATCGGTGCGTCAATGTGGTGTGCAGCCCGGACGGGACGGCCTCGGCGGTGCTGCTGCGTGCCGGGCAGGTCGTGTGCGGGGTGGACGAGGTGCGTTCCCGACGCGGCACCGTGCCCGCACGTCGGCTGGCCAGTGGGCCGGGCAATCTCGGATCGGCTCTGGGAGCGGATCTCACCGACTGGGGAGCGGCCCTCACAGTGTGTGCCATGGGTTCGCCCATCGAACCGGCCACCGAGGACCTGGTAAACGATCCCCCGCACCCGGACGGCCATGACCGGCTGAGCGCGGATCAGTCCACACCAGATGGCGTCACCCACCATGACTACCCACCCCGATGGCGGCTCATCCCGGCCCGCGAGCCTGTTCGGTACCGCACCGGGCCGCGGGTGGGGATCAGTCGCAATGCCGATGCTCCGTTGCGATTCTGGATCGACGGCGACCCCACCGTGTCCGGGCGACGATGAAGCTGCCCGGAACCTGACCCTTGGTCGCGAGCCGACGAGGTGTCGAGACGGAACCAGCCACGAATGACGAAGCATCGTGACGAAACCAAGTCACGGCTGACGGGGTATCGAGACGGTGCCAGGCCGCGAGCGGAACCGAGGGCAGCCACCCGCCCAGCCCCTCCACGTGCCCTCCGGGAAGCAGGCGTCACCAGGAGACCGGGGTTGCCATTCGGAATTGTTCGGCCCCATTCACCGTCCCGACCGGGTCGTGCCGCGCATCGGGGTGGCGGTGAGCGGGTCCTCGGGCCACGGGTGCTTGATGTAGCGTCCCCGATTCTCCGCTCGTACCTGCGGGTAGACGTTGGCCCAGAAACTCGCGAGATCATCGGTGACGGCCAGGGGACGTCGAGCCGGGGAGAGCAGGTGCAGGAGCACCGGCAGGCGTCCGTCGCAGATCACCGGGGTCGTCGTCCACCCGAAGCACTCCTGCAGCTTCACCGCGAGCACCGGGGGTGAGTCGTCACCGACCTCGGGGTAGGCGAGCCGAATGTGGGAACCGGTGGGCACCTCGATGGTCTCGGGAACGAGGTCGTCCAGATGGCTGGCCTGCGGCCAGGGCAGCAGGGCACGCAGTCCCGCTGCCGGGCTGAATGGTCGTCCGGCAGCGACGGCGTCCAGGTCGATCCACTCACGCGCCCGGTCGATGAGGGCAGCTTCGCCCACATCGGGCCAGCCTCCCCCAGCGCTCCCGGCATTGTCGGCCCCCGCGCCCATGACCCCCGCACCCATGACTCGGTGCAGCACGCCGAGCCGTCGACGCAGCATGTCTGCCGAGGCCGACCAGGTGAGCACCCCGTGACCGCCGATACCCAGGCCATGCTCGTGCAGTGCCGTCACCACCGCGTCCCGAGCCGTTTGCCCACCGACGGTGATCGGGGTGGAGCTCAGCTCGATGGCACCCAGCCGGTGCACCAGTCGTCCCTGGACCTTGCCGCCACCAGATCGACCCGTACTGTCCTGCCAAGTGGCAATCTCCTCGGTGACCTCGAGGCCCTGCGCAGCCTGCATGGCGTGTTCCGGGGCCAGTGGCGCAGCCGAGCGGATGACGGCACCGGACTGACCGCGCCGCGTGGTGCGGGAGACGTCGGCCACCGCGAGCCACTGCGCACCCGTCAACGGTGATCCGACCGGCAGATCAGCTGCCGTACCGGAGGCGAGCAGATAGTTTCTCGACCCCGCACCACGCTGGCGTGCGACGTTCTGGGGGCGGGCCAGGGCCACGACGAGGGCCACTGCGTCGTCCGCGTCACCGGCAGACCCTCCGCCCGGGGATGCAGCACCGTGTGAGGTTGGTCCAGCAGCGCCCCCCACCCGGCCATGTTCAGTGGGGCCAGGCTCGGTTCGACCAGGCTGGGCCAAGCTGGCTCCTGCCGTACCCGATTGTTGCGAGCCCTGGTCTCGGGCGATCTGCTCCAGCCGCCGCACCTGCTCCCGCCACTGGGGTGACGCACGATGGTTTCCCGACCGCAGTGCGTGCACCAGCCCCGGGAGATCCGCCTCGGCGGTGCGTTCCCCAAGCTCCAGGGCGGCGACGGTCTGTGCAGCGGCCCGGGCACCAACCATCTGGGCTCCCGTGAGCAGGCCGCAGGCCAGGGCCGGGCTCGTCGGCACCAGGGCGAGCCGTCGTCCCCAGCGTGTGGGGCGTCCCTGCTCGTCCACGGCGCCCATGACACGCAACTGCTCCACGGCGTCCCGCACCTGGTCCGGCGGCAGCGGATCGGGCAGGGGCATCCCCTCACCGCAGGGTGCGCCCCAACAGGACAGGGTGAGCAGCGGCCCAGTGAGGTCGGCGTGCCTGATCTCCGGGGCGGGTTCGGCATCCATGCCGGTCCAGTCCTCGGCTGCCAGGCACCGCACCGCCACCCCCGGCCCCAGACGAGCAGCACGTCCGGAGCGTTGGATCGCCGCAGCCCGGGACTCCCGAACCGTCACCAAGCCGGTCATGCCCCTACCACGGTCCAGACGCGGCTCCCGGGCCAGCCCTGAGTCGATGACCAGACGCACCCCCGGTACAGTGAGGGACGACTCGGCGATGGAGGTCGCCACGACCACGCGCGGTCTGGTCGGGGCAGTGAGCACCTGGTCCTGATCGCGCAGGCTCATCGAGCCGGTGAGGGTCATCACCTCGACCTGCGGCAGCGCGGTACGCAGGTGCGCAGCCACCTGTTCCACCTCCCATGCCCCGGGCAGGAAGACGAGGGCACAAAGAGGTGCGTCGGTACCCGATGCGTCCGGACCGTCGTCGGCGCGTGGTTCCCGGGCGCCCTCGTCACCAGACCCACAGGTGTTCCCGGTGCCGGGATCACTGGTCAGCGTCGTGATGGCCTGGCAGGTCTGACGGCTCACATGGTCGAGGAATCTCCGATCCACCCGAGTCCCGTCGGTGGCAGGCGCACCGAACGGCGCCCAGCGCACCTCGAGAGGGTGCAGCACCGACGGCACCTGCACCGTGGCCACCCGGCGTCCGGTGCCGCGGGTCAGCAGGTCCGACCACCGTTCGGCGTCCAGGGTGGCCGACATGGCGACGAGTCGCAGGTCGTCGCGCAGCTGGGCGAGCTCACAGAGCATGGCGACCAAGAGGTCGGAGTCGAGGTGACGCTCGTGGACCTCGTCGAGGACGACGGCGTCAACCCCGCCAAGTTCGGGATCGGTGAGCAGCCGGCGCACCAGCACCCCGGTGGTGACGAACTCGATCCTGGTCGAGAGGGCGAGGGTGGACTCGCCACGCACGGTGTGGGCAGCCACCTGCCCCGGCCGGGTGCCGGTGAGTTGGCACAGACGCCGTGCCGCGGCCCGAGCCGCCATCCGTCGCGGCTGGGTGACGATCACCCGACCGGTACTCCCATCGTTCGGATGGGCACCGTTCGGACGGGCATCACCCGCAGCATCCGTGGCGGGGAGGGCGGCGACCAGGGGCGGCACGAAGGTCGTCTTGCCGGTACCGGGTGGGGCCTGGACGACCATCGCCCCATCTGCCAGACCAGCTTCCAGATCGGCGCGGTACCTGCTGATCGGCAGTCCGGCGCCGATGTGCTGCAGGTCGATGGGCCCTGAGTCGACGGGCATTGGGTCGACGTTCACCGGGGCTGGGAGGACTCGTCCACACCATCATCCGCCGAGGTGGCAGATGGTTCTGCACCACCGTCGGGGCCGGACTCGTCGGTACGAGGACGCCGGAGGTTGGCGTCCCGGGACACCGGGGGCTGCCCCACCGACTCGGGATTCTGCACCGTCTCGGTGAGTGGTTCGGGTGCGTCGTCCAGAGTGAATGCGGTGGCCGGCACCTCGGACCAGACACCAACGACGTTGCGAGCGATCATGGCCATGATCTGCACGGCGTCATGTTCGGCACCCGCCAGGACAGCGAACTCGTCGGGGCTCATCCAGGCCAGTTCCCGGGACTCCCCTGGTCCGGGTTCCCCCACCGGGTCCTCGTCGGTGATCATGGCCATGACGAGGTCGGAGTGGAAATGGCCCGGGTAGGGGCTGTGGGTGTTGACGGCAACCGGGGCGGGGTGCATGACGTCGTGAATGCAGCCCTCGACCACCGGCAGGGCCTGCAGCACGCGCAGCTGGCTGAGCTCGTAGCCGGTCTCCTCGCGCAGCTCGTGGGCCAGTGCCTGCCACGGATTCTCGGTGTGCTCGATGTGCCCGCCGGGCTGCAGCCAGATGTTCAGCTTGCGGTGCCGGTGCACCAGAGCCTTGACCTCACCATCCTGACGGCGCATGATCCAGGCGCTGATCGTCATGTCGTGTCCGTGCGGCTGGGTGTGAAGATGCGGCATGGGTCCAGATTTTCACACCCGCACAAGGGTTGTCAGTCCACAGCTGGATGGGCGGCTCACCCCACGGTGAGAAGGTAACATTCCTCACATGAGCCGTAACACCACCATCATCGCCAGCGTGGCCGTGGCCGCCGTCACCATCGCCTCCGCCACTGTTCTTGCCAAGGCGCGCAGCGGCGCCGATCCGCGTATCGACGCAACCTCCAACGACTCCTTCAAGACCCTGCGCAGGACTCGTCCGTCCGGGGGCCGGCACACCCGCCGTCGCGATCCGCTCGCCGATGGCCATGCCACCCCCGCCGCCGGACTCAACTCGGTGCGTCAGGCCCCGAAGTACTTCACCTACGGACGCTGATCGGCGTTGGGGCGCAGCGTCACATTGCTGTAGAATCAAGTACCGGGAGGTTTGATTCATCATGACTGACGTTGATCCCACCACCGGCCTCAGCCTCAAGGAGGCACGCGAGGCCATGCACCTCACCCAGCGTGATCTTGCTGAGCACACTGGGATCTCCCAGCCGACGATCGCCCGAATTGAGTCTGGACAGCGTCGAGCCTCACTTGCCGAGCTGTCAGTACTGGGAGAGGCCTGTGGCGTGTTCCTCAACGACATGCTGGGGGAAGGTTCGCTGGCCGATCAGGTGCAGTGCGCAGGCCGAACTGACTCCGAGGGCTCCCAAGCCTTGTCAGAATACTTGGTGTACGCCTTCACGCTGAGTCAGCGCCTGGACCAGCTTGGCGTGCCGGAGGTGGTATGAGCAACGAGGAGGCAGGCCGCGAGGCTGCACAGAACTTTCGTGCCGAGTTCCACCTCGGTCACCGTCCGCTACCCAATCTTCCACGTCTCATTGAGCAGACGATGGGCATCGGCGTCGCCTGCGTCGCCGTTGACGCTCCCGGACATGGCATGACGATGCGCCTCGGCACGCGCTACCTCATGGCCGCTGGATGCACCGATCATCCCATGAGGCTGCGCTCCACCCTTGCCCATGAACTTGGCCACGTCCGTCTCAACAGTGTCGAGTGCTACGTCGATCACGGCACGTGGACCAAACGCACGCCCGAGGAAATTCAGGCTGATGCCTTCGCCCGTCATCTCCTCGTCCCCCTCGATGCTGTTGAAGCCGAAACCCACGGCTCCGAGCCCACCTTGAAGCTCCTGTCCAGTCTCGTCCAGCACTACAAGGCCTCACCTCAGATTGTCGCCATCCAGTTGCGTGAGGCTGACATCATCGACGCCAACTCCTGTACTGAGTGGGGCGAACTCACCTCTGGACAGCTCGCGTCCACGTTTGGTTGGCATGCCGAGTACGAAGCCCTTGCCGTGCAGTCACACACTCCGCGTCCTCCACAGACCCTCATGGCGCGTACTATCGAGGCCTTCCGCTGGGGAGTTGTGACACCGGCAGTCGTAGCCCGTTTGGAGGGCAGTGACGACCCGCAGGCCGTGGCAAAGCGTCTGGCAGACGCCGGAATCACGCCAACGAGTGAGGACTTCACTGCCGACCGACCAGAACCCACCGGTCGTGAACTCACCCCAGAGGAATTAGCCCTACTTGGAGATGGCTCCGAGTAAACAGCAGACCCCGAATGGCCTACATCTTCGACACCGGTCCATTGTTCAAATTTCTCGCCACGGACTGTGTACCGCAGTTGATCAGTGCCATAGGGGGCAGCACCGTAGTGGTTCCGGAGGCGGTGGACTTCGAGATCCACGACACCCCCGATCGCCGCCCCCAATTTCGACATGCCCGCGACGTGTGGAAAAAGTTTCCTCCTCGTTTCAGGGATGTCATCCCAGACTCACCTTCTGAAGAGCTCAGACGATGCTGCAACCAGGTTTTCGGCATCGATCTTGAAACGCTGTACCGTCACAAGAAGGATCTGGGCGAAAACATGATGCTGCTTCACGGCTTGTCCCGAGCACACGCTGATGAAAAAGTTGTTCTGATCTGCGACGATCAAGGTGGGATCGCGAAAGCGGAAGAACAGATTCGGCTACTGCGTCACAGGCAGCATCTCGGCACGGGTCCTGCCGAAGGATCATTGAGTTACGCAGAAACGACCAGTCTCCTGCACTGGGCCATCGAAGTTGGTTCCTTCAAATCTCAGGAACATTTCATCAAGAAATACAACATGATGGCCGAACTCGATGAGGCACTGCCAAAAAAGGTCAAGGACACAGGTCTGGCAAAACGTCCCCCGTGGCCGCCAGTGGACCATTGATGACAATCTGGCGAAAAGCCGCCACGCGGTCGGTGCCGCGCCAGGCCCCGGAAGCGGGGACGCCGATCCTCCAGTACCGATGACGTGCCCCGCTGCAATCCCTCACCCTCGAGCAAGCTTGTCGGAGACCGTTCCGACCGCCTGGCTGACGAGCCGACCGGCCCCACCTGCCAGGGATCCAGCCGTCCGACCAGCCGCACGCACCGACTCGTGCACCGCATGGTGCACCCGTCCGGCACGGGTGCGGGAGCGTCCGGACTCCCACTGCTCCATGACCTCGTCGAGCAGCTGCTCCATGGTGCGGGCCGCCGCCTCACGGGAGTACCTCGTGTTCAACAGCTCGGCCTCCCGTGCAGCCCACCGTTCCCGGGTGGCCTCATCGGCGTCCAGGACGGCGCGTACCCCGGAGGCGATGTCGTCGGGATCGGTCACCGCGCCGATCTCGCCGTCGTCGATGACCTTGGCGAGTGGTGTGCGGGCATTGGTGACGACCGGCAGCCCCGCCGCCATGTAGTCGAAGAGTTTGGTGGGGCTCATGCCCTTGTCGAACACCGGCATTGGGGCAAGAGCATGCAGCCCGATGTCACAGGCCTTGAGCAGACGTGGGATCTGGGTCTTGGCGATCGGGTCGCGGAACTCGATGTTCGAGATCCCCTTGGAACGCGCCAGTTCGACGCAACGATCCTTGTCGCCACCCTCACCGACGAGCAGGAAGTTCACCTCAGGGCAACGCTCGGCGGCATTGACGATGTACTCAATGCCGTACTGGATGCCGTGCGATCCGGCGAACACCGCCGTCACCCCGTGGATGTCGAACTCCTCGCGCAGCTTCTCACGGTCCTCGTCCACCTCAAAGTCCGAGAGCTGGGTGCCATTGGGGATGACGACCATGAGCCCCTCGGGATCGATGCCCAAGCTGCGGAAATGATCACTCCAGTCGACGACGGTGACAACCCGCTCAGCTTGGGTGTAGATGAACTTCTCGAGCTCGATGAGCACCTTGTGGATGGCGCTCCCCTCACGCAGGCCGCCGGTGGAAACCAGTGAGTCGGGCCACAGGTCACGCACCTCGGCGACGTAGGGGCGCCCACGCAGCCGGGCCGCGATCATGCCGGCCACCGGGTTGAGCAGGTGGGGGCTGGAGGCGTACACCAGATCGGCCTTGCGCACGCTCGCCACAACAGCTGCCTCAGCTGTGAAGAACAGCCATCCGACAAGGCGTTTCACGCCGTTGTTGTGATACTCTGGAACCCAGACCAAGGTGAATCGTGGATCGTCGGTGTGCAACCGCTGTTTGGCGTGATGAGCGAAGTTCGCGCCAATGAAATGCGGTGTCCAACCCGCCACACGACCGAAAATGTCGGCATTACGCGTGGGGCCGACGACTCCTTGGGGCACGGCGAACTGGTTGACGACGGTGACTCGTCGTTCGGTGGTCATGGGCGTTCCTCTCCGGCGAACCGACTCGCCTTGTCCTTCACGATATCGATCTCGTTGTCTACCAAGCTTCGTCCCGGCAGGGCGAGCCGAGAGCCCACCCTGGTCTTCGCGCGAGGGCCCCTGCCATTCTGTTCCCTGGGCAAGTTCCGCGACGAGAGCCTCAAGGATACGGGACTGGGACTCGAAGTTGAGCTGATCGGCGATGGCCTGGGCCCCGGCCTGCCCCATCCGGGCACAACGCTGCGGGTCGGCCAACAACTGCGCCAGCCCAGCGCAGGTGGCGTCCAGGGACTCGGTGTCGACGAACACTCCGGCACCCCAGCCGCCGAACATCTGCTGCCAGGCATCGAAGTTCGAGGCACAGAACGGTACCCCGGAGGCCATGTACTCGAAGAGTTTGGTGGGCAGGGAGCGGGTGTAGTTGGGCAGTGGTTCGAGCATCACCAGACCGATCTGGGCCGAAGAGATGATCTGCGGCACTTCGGTGGGCCCCACCATCCCGTGATAGGTGACGATACCTTCGGCCACGGCACGCTCAACGACCGTGAGACACTCGTCAGTCACTCGTCCCGCCAGATGCAGGCGAACGACTGGGTTCCCGGCATGCAGACGCTGAACGACCTCGATCATGAAGGAGAGCTTGCGCTCCTCGGTGAGGTCTCCGACGTAGACCAGACGACCGGGCACCGGCTGAGGATCGACGGTGAAGTTGCGCTGCCACGGGTAGTTGCGCACCTGCACGGTGCGGGCGTGGGAGTACGCGTCTGCGATGGTGTCGGTTGCGGCGACGATGGCGTCGGCGTGTCGGTCGGCCAGTCCGGTGAGGGCTCGAGCCACACCGCGGGCCACCGGGCGGGTGAGCCGGTTGAGGTATGGCTTGGTGTCAATCTGGCCGACGAGGTCTTCGTGGGCGTCGTAGATGACGGCGCAGCCACTGCGCGCCTTGAACACCAGGGCCATCGGGATGAGTTCGGGATCGTGGATCTGCAGGACGTAGGGGTGCAGCCGCTCCAGCACCGACCAGGCCTCCCACTGGCCGCACACCAGTCGTCGCAGGCGTCCGCCCGGGTGCAGGGCGATGATCGGCACGCCGTCGTCGACACCGTCCCGGTCAGCGCGAATCACCAGGTGGAAGTCGTACCCAGCCTCCACCATCGCCCGAGCCTCCTTGTTGAAGACTCGGTTGTCATGGGTGTGGTGCACGGTGGACAGGTGGACCACGGTGGTGTCAGCAGTCTGGATCACTGTTGTCCTCCTCGATCGGTCTTGTCGGCAAGCTCATGTCTCCAGCCGTCGCCTGAGCTATGTAGGTGGGTGTCGTGTAGCTGCTCATCATCGTGAGGTCTGCGCCCGGTACCAATCTGGCTGGCTATTCGCAGGTCACGCACACCACGCTCCCGCTGTGGCCCTGACGATTGCCGCTGGGCGCCGTTTCTCACGTCATTCTCTGGCCCATCCGGGTCGTCAAGCACCAGCGCCGTGAGGCACATCATGACAGCCATCCACGCCGATGTGACGTTGGGGCCGATGAATTGACTGTTGGCGAACATCAGCAGCGGACTTGCCACGAGAAGCCCCATGAGAACGCCAACCGTTGCTGCACGTGTTCCCCTCGGATGGGTTCGTCCTGCATGCCACGCAATGATGACGGCACTCAACCAAGCTGCCACGAGGAGAACGAGAACGATCAAGCCATAGTCCACCGCGACCTCAATGAGTCCATTGTGTGCGTTGACCTTGCCGTGAAGCGAAAAAGTCTGTTGAGTCGCTGCAGCCCGGGCAAAGCCATCCGGCCCGGCTCCCAGGAGCTGATGCCCCTGCAGCAGGGTAATCCCGAAGGCCAACAGAGACATGCGCACTGGTATGGATCTCGGCCCCAGGTCCGCATGATCGCGCCACACGGACATCCACATCTGCCAGTGGTTCGCACCCAGCCGCCACACAACCAAGGCCGCCGTGAGTACACCCAAGCCGGCGATACCTGCGACAACCGGTACGGGTAGCTTCTGCACGATCCCAGCAGCCACGAGCACCAGAAGCGCCAGAACGCAGGCTCGCGAATGGGTGATCCACAGCAGCCAGGCTCCGCACAACAGGACGACACCATCCCACGCCAGCGTCCTGCGACGTTGCCCGGTACGGATCCGGCAGGAGGTCAGCCAGCCCCCCAACGCCAGTCCGACGGTGAGGAACAGGGCATAGTAGTTGGGATTGACGAAGAAAGTTGCAGGGCTGAAGTACGAGTTGGGGTGGTGCTGCCACACCCCGCCGCCGTAGTCGGGCAGGTGACGGGCCGTCCGCCACTCCCAGAATGCCAAGGGGGCGCTCATGATGATGGCCCACTGCCAACCTCGCCCGATGCAGGTCAGGAAATGCCGACCACGCAGCCGGGCCAAGGTCCACGCCAGCACCCAGCCGAAGGCGAGGTTGACGATGCCGCCGAGGGACGCCCCAGGGTTGGCCAGGAACGAGACGACGCCCAATACCAACCAGGCGGCTCCGAACCCGAGAAACCACCACTGGCCCCGCCACGCACGTCCACCCAGCGCCGCCATGACGAGGAGCACAAGGACCAGGGCGCGAAACATCGTCATCGACCCGAAGGCGGCATAGTGACCGAGCAGGACGCTCCATGGCAAGAGGAAGCCGGCGGCGTTGATCGCTCTGTCACCAGCCGGACCAGTCGATCCGGGAGTTTTCACGGCATCATCCCACTGCGAGATCGGGGCGCACCGAGCATGAGAGGTTCCCGACTCGCCTCGAGGAGATTGAAATGATCATACGCACAGTCGAGATGTCTTTCGGAAAGACCCCGCTCTCCTCTCCCCTCTCGGTGCGTCGGTTGGGATCTGTCAAGCGGTGGCAGGGCGGTCAAGTCACCGTGGGGAGCACGATCGAGAGAACTGGGCTTCGTCGGAGGCGGAGTTGATCCAATCGTCACGAGTGGTCCCGCTCGCCAGCTTCCAGCAACACCGTTGCAACATTGCGAGCAGCCCTGCCATCACCGTACGGGTGACCCGGATCATCGTCAGGATGCGGGCGCGTGGCGTACTCGTCCAGGTGTTCGGCGTCGGGATCGAGCACGTTCCAGCCGTTCTCGACGGTCTCCACCCACTCGGTCTCGGTGCGCACCGTCGTGCAGATGGTGCCGAGCAGGAAGGCTTCCTTCTGAAGACCACCCGAATCGGTGATGACGCCGGCGGCATGGGTGACTGCGTTGACCATGTCGGGGTAGGCCAGCGGATCGATGGTGGTGAGGTTGCCACGGGCAATGGTGATGCCGTCGGCCTCGGCGCGGGCACGCAGCCGTGGATGTACCGGCAGGATGACCTTACGATCCACGTTGCCGAGAGCGTCGAGGATGTGGGTCAGGCGCTCGGGATCGTCAGTGTTGTCGGCACGATGGATTGTCGCCATGACGTACTCCTCGCCATCCTTCACGCCGGGTACCGGGCGCGGATTGGCGAGGACGGAGTCGCGCACCTGCAGGCAGACATCGGTCATGACGTCACCGACGAGCACGGAGCGAGCAGCCAGTCCTTCGTCGGCCAGGTGACGCATGGCCACCTCGGTGGGGGCCAAACACAGGTCTGCAGCATGGTCGGTGAGAACGCGGTTGTGTTCCTCAGGCATGCGACGGTTGAAGGAGCGCAGCCCAGCCTCGAGGTGGGCCACCGGCAGGTGCATCTTGACCGCCGATAGGGTGCCGGCAATGGTCGAGTTGGTGTCACCGTAGACGAGCACCCAGTCCGGGTTCATGTCCTCCAGCACCGGGTCGAGCTGTTCGAGCATGCGGCCGGTCATGACGCCGTGGGAGCCGCCCCCCACACCAAGATGCAGGTCCGGGTTCGGGATGCCGAGTTCGACGAAGAAGGAATCGGACATGTTGACGTCGTAGTGCTGTCCGGTGTGGATGATCCTGTGGTCGATCCCCTTGGCGGCAAAGGCCTTGGCCACCGGGGCCAACTTCACGAACTGGGGACGAGCCCCGACGATGCTCACGACGCGCATTGATGAACCTTTCTTGGGGCGGAGGGCATGCTGTACGGCACTGCAGTCTAGCGGCTGGCACCGGCGACGCCGCGGCGCAATGCCAATGCCAGCCCGCCACCTGTCCACAGACTGCCGCGTGATCGGTCTGGCCTCACCGCCGCGCAGATGTCGAACGTTGGTGGCTGTGCGACCACGGGCAGGTGAGAGGTCAGCACTCGACGATCCGGGAGTCCGGACGCTTGAGAGCGTGTTGTTCCACCTCGATGAGGGCAGGCACGTCGGCCTCGAAGTTGAACTCCTCCTCGATCGCTCGACGTCCCCTGACGCCCATCTCATGACAACGCTGCGGATCAGCCATCAACTCAACAGCAGCTCGTTGCGCCTCGCTGCTGTCCTGGACGGTGTCGACGAAGACGCCACAGTCCCATTTCTCGAGGCTCTCAACCAGTGCAGGAAGATTCGAGGCGATGAACGGGATTCCAGCTGCCATGTACTCGAAGACCTTGGTCGGCAACGCGTCCAGGTGGTTCTTGTCAGGACGCATGAACATCAGTCCGGCAACTGCCGAGCCCAGCAGGTCAGGCACCTGATCACCCGGAATCGTGCCTCGGTAGTCCACACTCGGATGCTTGTCGAGCTCGTCGAAGAGGTGAGCCACCTCCGGGTCAGGCTTTCCGGCTATGACCAGCGTCGCCTTGCCACCGAGTTCGTCAGCCAGCTCGAACATCTTGTCGGTCTGCCGCCCACCGGAAAGCATCCCGACGTAGACCACCCGATCCGGAACCTTCTCGACATCGACCGGTAGGTGGAAGCCCGAGAGCAATGGATAGTTGTGGACCAGTCGCTTGTTGGAATGGGTAAAGCCCTTGGCGACGGCAGGGGTCACCGCGATGATGCCGTCGTAACACTTGTCGGCAAGGGTGACCAGCGTCTTGGCCACCATCCGGGCCAATGGGCGTACCCGCTCGGAGAGGTATGCCTTGCTGTCGATCTGGGCGACGAGGTCCTCGTGGGCATCGAAGACGGCAGCGCGGCCACGCAGCTTCACCCACGCCAGGACCATGGGGATGAGCTCGGGATCGTGGATGTGGACGAGATCGGGGTTGACGCGCTCCAGCGCCTTCCACGCCTTCACCTGACGACGGGTCAGGCGGTCAATGCGATTGGTGGCCTTGCCGATCCCGACCACGTGCACCCCGTTGTCGATCTCGTCACCGTCCTGGGCACCGATGAACCACACATCGGCACCACGCTTGGCGAGACTGGTGCATTCCTTGCGGAAGATACGGCCGTCCCGCGGCGGATGGACGGTGGACAGGTGGCAGACGCGGGCAACGCTCATCAGGCCACCTCTCCGTCACCGATGACGACGACCTGCACGCTGTCCCACTTGGCCGGGTCGACGACGTGACGACCGTCGACGAGCACCTTGATGCCCGGCAGGTCGGCCGGGGTGAAGTCCTGGTACTCAGGATGGTCGGCCTGCAGCAGGGCCGCGTCCACCTCGTCGCCGACGTGGTAGGCGGTGAAGCCGAACTTGGCGAGCTCCTCGTCGGTGAACATCGGGTCGTGGACGAACACGGTGGCCCCGGCGGCCTCGAGGTCCGCGACGGTCGGGAAGACGCCGGAGAAGGCGGTCTCCTTGACCTTGCCGCGGTAGGAGGCCCCCAGGACGACGACCTTCCTGCCCTGCAGCCCGCCCAGCCCCTGGGAGGCGGCGTCGACGCAGTACTGCGGCATGGTCATGTTGGCCTGACGAGCGGTACGCACGATGGTGGCGTCCGGGTCGGTCCACAGGTACAGACGCGGATACACCGGGATGCAGTGCCCGCCGACGGCGATGCCGGGACGGTGGATGTGGGAGTAGGGCTGGGAGTTGCAGGCGTCGATGACCTTGTAGACGTCGATGCCGTTCTTGGCGGCGAACTTGCCGAACTGGTTGGCCAGGCCGATGTTGACGTCGCGGTAGGTGGTCTCGGCGAGCTTGGCCATCTCGGCGGCCTCGGCGGTGCCCATGTCCCACACACCGTTGGTGCGCGGCAGATCGTCACGCTCGTCGAAGTCGAGCAGCTGCTGGTACAGCTCGATGCCCTTGGCAGTGCCCTCGGCACTCAGTCCGCCGACGAGCTTGGGGTAGCGGCGCAGGTCGGCGAAGACGCGGCCGGTGAGCACCCGTTCGGGAGAGAAGACGAGGTGGAAGTCCTGGCCCTCGGTGAGCCCGGAGATCTCCTCGATCATCGGCTTCCAGCGATTGCGGGTGGTGCCGACCGGCAGGGTCGTCTCGTAGGAGATGACGGTGTCGGGGGTGAGGTGGGCGGCCAGCGACTTGGTGGCGGCATCCATCCAGTCGAAGTCCGGCTCCCAGGTCTCGTCGTTGACGAACAGCGGCACGACGAGGACGATGGCGTCGGCCTGTGGGACGGCCTCGGCGTAGTCGGTGGTGGCGCGCAGCTTGCCGGCCGGGACGAGCTTCTTGAGCTTCTCGTCCAGGAAGGCCTCGCCGGGGAACGGCTCGTTGCCCTTGTTGATCTCGTCGACGACGCGTTGCTGGACGTCGACACCGATGACGTCGTGGCCCTTCTCAGCGAACTGCACAGCCAACGGCAGGCCGATCTTGCCCATGGCAATGACGGCGATCTTCATGCAAGACTCCCTCTGGTCTTCTCCGAGGCTCAACACTCGGAACGGATTGCGGCGCGCCGCCCCAACTCACACGAAGCAAACCCGCATGGCCGCGTGAAGTACGAACCCGTGCAGGCAGGGCAGACGATCACCGACAAGTGTACCTTGCATGCACCGGTGATGGCAGTGGCCAGATGAACACGCCCCGGCCCAACTGGCTAGGCTCGGGGCATGGACAACGAGACCCCCCAGACTCCGAATGACGGCACCCCGGTCGTCGAGCTGCGTGACGTCAACAAACATTTCGACGACTTGCACGTGTTGCGGGACGTCAATCTCTCGGTGCACAAGGGCGAGGTCGTCGTCATCCTTGGACCGTCGGGATCGGGAAAGTCGACGCTGTGTCGCACGATCAACCGGCTGGAGACGATCGACTCGGGCACGATCCTTTTCCACGGCAAGCCGCTGCCCACCGATCCACAGCAGCTTTCCACCCTGCGCACCAAGGTGGGAATGGTCTTCCAGTCGTTCAACCTGTTCGACGGGATGACAGCACTGGAGAACGTCATGTTCGGCCCGACGAAGGTGTTGGGTGTCGCCGAAGAGGAGGCCCGCTCGCAGGCGATGGAGTTGCTGAGTGGCACCGGGATGGCCGAGCAGGCCGACAAACACCCCGCCGAGCTCTCGGGGGGTCAGCAGCAGCGGGTGGCGATCGCCCGATCGCTGGCCATGCAGCCTGAGGTGATGCTCTTCGACGAGCCGACCTCGGCCCTGGACCCGCACATGGTCCACGAGGTGCTCGATGTCATGACTGGTCTGGCCGACTCGGGGATGACAATGGTCGTCGTCACCCACGAGATGGCCTTCGCCCGGAAGGCGGCCGACCGGGTGATCTTCCTGGCCGACGGGCAGATCCTGGCGGACACGGACCCGCAGACCTTCTTCACCCATCCGGACACCGAGCAGGCTCGGGAGTTCCTGGGTGAGCTGGAGGGGTGAGAGAGGGCCTTGGAAGTCGTGGGAGGACCACCCCCTCACACCTTCCGAGCAGACGGAAGTAAGAACACAGGAACCAAGAAGGACGACCACCCGAGAAGGGCGACCAGCCCCCGAGGGGTGCAAGGGGGATCACTCCCCCTCCGCATCCTTCCAACCGGAAGGAAAACCAGCCTCGGGGGTGCAAGGGGATCACCCCTCTGCAGCGTCCGCCGGGAAGGAGAAGAACACCATGTATCCAGCTGAACGCCACAAATGGCTCGTGACCACTGCGCGGGACGAGGGACGTGTCTCGGTGACACAGGCCTCGGAGCGTCTGGGCGTCGTGCCCGAGACGATTCGCCGTGACCTGGACGTGCTGACCTCCCGTGGCCTGCTGACCAGGGTGCATGGTGGGGCGATTCCAGCCGGCTTCGACTTGTTGGGTGATCAGCCGTTGGAGACGCGCGACTCATCCGCCGTGACCGAGAAGGAGAGAATTGCGCAGGCTGCGGTGGATTTCCTGCCGTCGGGACGCGGCGCGATCATCCTCGACGCCGGTTCGACGATGGCCCGGTTCGCCGCACTGCTCTCCCCGTCCTCCCAGTTGACGATCTTCACCGACTCGGCTCCCGTGGCGACGTCTGCATCGACCCATTCCACCTGTGACGTGCAGTTGATCGGTGGACGGGTGCGTCCCACCACCCAGGCCACGGTGGGCAACGTCGAGCAGTTCGACAGGCTGCGGGTGGAGGTGGCGTTCCTGGGCACCAATGGCATCTCGGTGGACCACGGTCTGTCCACCCCCGACGTGGACGAGGCCGCCACGAAGGCGGCGATGGTCCGTTGTGCCCGTGAGGTTGTCGTTCTGGCCGATTCGCGCAAGATCGGTGCGGAGTCGACGACGCGGTTCGCCACCCTGGACGACATCGACGTGCTCATCACCGACGAGGGCATCTCGGAACATCAGCTCAAGGCTCTGAAGAAAGCTGGGGTGGACGTCGTCATCGTCTGAGCCACCACCCTGACCTCTCCGCATGTCATGTGTGACCCACGAGGACGTGGCTTCCGATGACATGAGTGCCTCTGACGTCCTGCTGTCCGATGCGGACCCACCAGATGTCTGGAAAAGTGTTTTTCTGTTGTTTCATCTGGTTACCGCTGCTAATATGTCACTCATTCCAACATATCCGGTGCGTTGGCACCGCCTCAGGGATCGACGAGGGAGTCACAGTGATCGTCACCGTCACGCTCAATCCGAGCATTGACCGCACGGCGGGTCTGTCCGGTCCGCTGAATCGTGGCCGGGTGAACCGACTCGGCAGCTGCGACGAGGTCGCCGCAGGCAAGGGGGTCAACATCTCTCGAGTCCTGCACGGTGCCGGGGCCGACACCTGCGCCATCGTGCCAGCCCATTGTGAGGATCCCCTGGTGATCGGGCTCCAGAACGGCGACATCCCACATCTGGCGGTCCCCATTCGCGCCGCGACGCGGACGAACCTCACCCTCACCGAACCCGACGGAACCACGACGAAGATCAACGAGCCGGGGGCCCACCTCTCCCCCGACGAACTTGCCGCCATCGAACAGGCCGTCGTCACGAAGGCTCACGAAGCCACTTGGGTGGTGCTGTCGGGATCGCTGCCGCCAGGTGCACCTGCAGCGTGGTACGCCACGATGACCGAGCGACTGCACGAGGCCGGCGTCAAGGTTGCCGTCGACACCTCCGACGAACCGCTCCACGAGTTGGCGACCCGTCTGCCCGAGGCCGCACCCGACCTCATCAAGCCCAACTCCGTCGAGCTCGGCCAGCTGTGTGGAGCCGACGACAAGGCTCTCGAGACCGCGGCAGACCACGGTGACTTCAACACCGTCGTCTCGGCGGCGCGACGCCTGCACGGCATCGAGAACGTCCTGGTGACCCTGGGTGGTGCCGGTGCCCTGCTGGTCACCGAGCACGACGCGTGGCACGCCCGTTTCGAGCCGGTCGAAGTGCGCTCGACCGTCGGAGCCGGAGACTCCTCCCTGGCCGGTTTCCTGCTGGCCCACACCCGAGGCGCCCAACCCGAAACCTGTCTGCGCACCGCCGTCGCCTGGGGCACGGCCGCCGCAGCCCTGCCGGGATCAACCATGCCAACCCCGGCACAGGCCGACGCCATCGGCGTCAGCCTCGTCCATCTGTGAGATCGGAGAACCGATGAACGTTCCTCTCATCACCCCAGAACTGGTGCGCCTGGACGCCGATCTGGGATCGACGAAGGCCGAGGTCATCACCTCGGTCGCCGGAATCATCGCCGCGGCCGGACGCGCCGACGCCGACGGCCTGGCCCACGACGCCCTCGGTCGGGAGGCCCAGAGCCCCACCGGGATGCCCGGCGGCTTTGCCATTCCACACTGTCGCTCCGCAGCGGTGAGCCAGCCATCCCTAGGGTTCGCCCGACTGTCTCCTGCAGTCGACTTCAACGGACCCGACAGGCCGGCCGACCTCGTCTTCATGATCGCGGCGGCTGAAGGTGCTGGCGCAGATCACATGAAGCTGCTCACCCAACTGGCTCGTGCCCTGGTGAAACCCGAGTTCGTCGAACAGCTGCGGCAGGCCGCCGACGCACGAACCGTGGTGGACCTCATCGAGTCGGTCGTCGAGCCAGACGCAGCCGCACCATCCTCTGCAGCGGTGTCACCGGCCGGCGCGACACCGGACCCAGCGGTTCAAGCCCCAGCGGTTCCGTCGCAGACTGCCGGCACCGAGGCAGACCAGCAGGGTTCCGGTGCGGAGGGGACGCAGGCCGACACCACCAACCAGACCCACGTCGTGGCAGTGACCGCCTGTCCCACCGGGATCGCCCACACCTACATGGCCGCCGACTACCTCACCGCCGCTGGCAGGACGATGGGGATAGACGTCAAGGTCGAGCCACAGGGGTCCACCGGAACCGAACCACTGAGTGCCGCAGACATCGAGAGAGCCGATGCCGTCATCTTCGCCACCGACGTCGGTGTCAAGGGGCGGGATCGGTTTGCCGGAAAACCCGTCATCGAGTCCGGGGTGAAACGAGCCGTCAACGAGCCGGAGGCCATGGTCGCCGAGGCGGTCGCGGCGGCCAGGGATCCCCACGCCCACCGCGTGTCGGCCAGCACTGGCGAGCATGACGAGGCCGAACAGGCCGGTTCACAGATCGGATGGGGCAAACGCCTCCAGCAGGCCCTCATGACTGGCGTGTCGTACATGATTCCCTTCGTGGCTGCCGGTGGTCTTCTCATCGCCCTGGGATTCCTCTTCGGCGGCTACGAGATCGCCCAGGACGGCATGGACATCGCCCTGCACAACACCTTCGCCAACCTTCCAGCGCCTACCGGGCATGCCCTGGGTGGATCCGCTGCGATGACGTACCTCGGGGCCGTCTTCTTCGCCGTCGGACAGGCCGCCTTCGCCTTCCTGCTCCCGGCTCTGGCCGGCTACATCGGCTTCGGCCTGGCCGACCGGCCCGGAATCGCCCCCGGTTTCGTGGCCGGGGCCATTGCCGGGGTGACCGGAGCAGGCTTCATCGGTGCCATCATCGGTGGTCTGCTGGGCGGCGTCATCGCCTACGGATTCACTCGCCTCAACCCGCCGCGGTGGCTGCGTGGTCTCATGCCGGTGGTCATCATCCCGCTGGTGGGGTCCCTGTTGGCCGGCGGGCTCATGTACGTCGTCCTGGGGCGTCCCCTCGCCGCCATGACGAATTCGCTCAACAACTGGTTGGGTGGCATGAGTGGCGCCTCGGCCGTCATCCTCGGCATCATCCTGGGTCTCATGATGTGTTCCGACCTCGGCGGGCCGATCAACAAGGCTGCCTACCTGTTCGCGACGACCAACCTCGCCGTCACCAACGCCGGATCGCTCAAGGTCATGGCCGCCGTCATGGCTGCCGGAATGGTGCCCTCGTTGGCGATGGCGCTGTCCACCGCAGTGCGTCCGAAGCTCTACCAGCCGGCCGAGCGGGAAAACGGAACCGCTGCCTGGCTGCTGGGTGCCTCCTTCATCTCCGAGGGAGCCATCCCCTTCGCCGCAGCCGATCCGTTGCGCGTCATCCCCTCGATGATGGTCGGCGGTGCCGTCACCGGCGCCCTCTCCATGGCCCTGGGCGCTGCCTCCAAGGCACCCCACGGCGGAATCTTCGTCTTTTTCGCCATCGACCGGTTCTGGGCGTTCATCCTGGCCGTCATCGTCGGTACCGTCGTGTCCGCCCTGCTCGTCACCATTCTCAAGGCGTCGGCCCAGCACAAAACCACCCAGCGCAAGGACAAGACAGCCGCTGCCGCCTGAATCCCTGCACACCCCATAGGCCCTGCACACCGCAACACAACATCACAACCCGGAAAGGAAACATCATGGCAAGCAGAACCGTCACCGTCGGATCCTCCGTCGGACTCCATGCCCGCCCAGCCGCCATCATCTCGCAGAAGGCCGCCCAGCTCGGCTCCGCCGTCACCCTGGCCACCGACGGCGACCCGATCGATGCCAAGTCCGTCCTGGGCATCATGACCCTGGGCGCCTCCTCCGGCGACTCGGTCACGGTGGCGGGTGACGACGAGGGGGACGTCAACACCATCGCCGATCTGGTGGCGTCCGATCTGGACGCCTGAGCACGACCTGCCACGAGAGAACCTGCCCAGCTGGGGCCGTCATCATCACGGGTGGCGGCCTCCACTCGTGCGCTTCCCAGCCCCACATCCTGATGCCGAGAATCACCTCTGCTCCCAAGGTGACTGGCCCGAAGGCAACATGTCCGGGACGGCACCCATCGCCGCCATCCGCGCTGGACGGATGCGCACCGCTGGCCGAGATGCCCTACGGCTCATACCTGGGGGCTCATGCCGGGGACGCATGTCCGGGAGGCACATCTGGAGCGTGCCCAGGGGTGATGGCAGACAAGTGTGTGGCAGGTCGGGTCACGTGGCAGATTGGCCGGCCGTACGCTCGGCCTCCAGCACGAGCAGCATGAACACGGCCACCCACCACAGCAGTGACACCGGAAAGTTCTTGATGAGATAGGTGTCGACGAGCAGCCCCGGCAGGCTGGCGAGGACCGTCATGGCGAGCACCCGGTTGGGTCCTCGTACCGCCCGTGCCGCAACGACGATGACGACTCCGAAAACCACCAGCAACGCCGCAAGACCCACGAGACCCATCTCCCCGAAGACCGCGACGACGGTGTTGTGGGCGTGCGGCAGGCAAGCACCGAAGAAGGTGGTACGCACCGCGTGGCTGCGCAGCGGCAGTGCTCCGGTCATTCCGCCAAGCCAGGGCCACAACCGTCCATAGCCCACCCCGAACAGCACCGTGGCCACGTCAGTGGTGGCAGCCTGCCACGCCGTGCGCCAAGTGAGGACCCGGGCCCGGTCCACCAGGGAACCTCGCATGAGACTCATCCCCACCACGGCCGCACACACCGCCAGAAGTACCGTCGTCACCAGGGCTGCCCGAGCCTTGAGAGTGTGCAATCGACGTTGCGCGTACCACAGCACCAGCATTCCCGCGAACAGTCCCACACCGACGATCCCGGCACGGGACCCGCTGAGCACCAGGACGACGAGCAGGATCGTCAGCACCGGAACCGAGATCCATCGGCGCCAGCCGTGCAGGAGGGCCTCAATCATGGCGCCGATCCCCAGCAGGTAGACGATGTGGATCGTCGCCGCCCCACCCAGTCGGGTCGCGACCCGCCACCCGTAGTAGTTGCCGGTGTCGTACTCCCGGACGATGTCACACGCCGTGGCGAGGGCGAGCACCACCGAGGCACGCCACAGGGCACGCAGCAGGCCACTGCGTGGGATGGCCGTCACCAGGGCGAGCGCGACCAGCACCGTCAGGGCAGACTGCACCAGTGGCACGGTGAAGAGCCAGCCTGGCGGATGGGTGACCACCGCGTCGTTGACGCGCACGGCGTGATCGTGGAACCCCAGGCTCACTGCCGCCACGGCGACGACGACTAGGAACGCTCCCACGGTGACACGCAGCCACCGCCGGTCCCCGATCACCGCACGTCTGGTGGCGACGTCCAACACGCACCACCTCGCCAGGTGCACCACCACCAGCACCCCGAGTGCGATGCACAGCACCAGTTCGAAGATGGGCAGGGTCTGCCTGCCACGCACCGGGCGCTCCGTCGTCACGAAGGTGGCGGTGATGACGAGAGCTGCCAGGACACACTCGGCCACCATGCCAGTGACCCTCGTCCCCAAGCTCCTCTCGTCGGGGTACCACTCGGCCACCAGACGGCGAATCACGTCCATGTCGTCACTTCCTTGTCAGGATGCTCGTCGGAGCCAGCCATGGGGCTACTGGCTGTCGGAAATGGCGTTCGTCACATATGGCACTGGGCCCACCGTCTCACGACGGCAGGCCCATCCGCAGCTGTTCGGGTACCGACGGGCGCCGGTACACGTCAACCGACTCAGTTGATCTCGATGAACTGGTTCGTCCTGGCGGACTCGATCATCGCCTCGCACACCTGAACCACTCGGGCACCCTGCTCCATGGTGACGATGTCGGAGTCCTTGCCCAGCACGGCGTCACGGAAGTTCTCGTGCTCAGTGCGCAGCGGCTCGGGCTTGGGGATCGCGAACCGGGTGACGTCGCCCTCGGCGACGCCACGGAAGTTGGCGATGTCGTCCCAGACCGTCTCCACCTTGGCATTGGCGTAGAAGGTGAGATCGGCGGTGAGGGTGTCGGCGACGAACATGCCCTTCTCACCGGTGACGAAGGTACGACGCTCCTTGGTCGGGGTGAGCCAGTTGACGAGGTGGTTGCTCATGAGCCCACCGGAGAGCTGACAGGTGGCCGAGACCATGTCCTCGTACTCGCGTCCGGCCTTGAACATCGTGCGAGCCGTGACGAGTTCGAAGTCCCGCTGGGTGACCCAGGCGGTGAGGTCGATGTCGTGGCTGGCGAGGTCCTTGACGACGCCGACGTCGGCGATACGGGCTGGGAACGGCCCCTGGCGGCGGGTGGCCACCTGGTAGAGGTCGCCGAGGTCGCCATTCTCCAGACGCTTGCGCAGCGACTGCAGGGCCGGGTTGTACCGCTCGATGTGTCCGACGGCCCCCACCAGACCACGGGAGGAGAATGCCTCGGCAAGGTGTTTGGCAGCGGTGGTGTCGTAGGCCAGCGGCTTCTCGATGAGGGCGTGCACACCCGCCTCGGCAAGCTTGAGACCGATCTCCTCGTGGAACTTCGTCGGAGCGGCGACGACGCAGTAGTCGACACCGGTCTCGATGACGGCGTCCACGTCGGGCAGGATGGGCAGGTCACCAGCGACCCCGAACGGGTCCTTGCCGGAGGCGTCTGCGATGGCGACGAGGTCGACACCGTCGATCGCCCGCAGGTTGCGGACGTGGTTCTTGCCCATCGATCCGATGCCGACCATGCCGGCGCGCAGGTTTGCCATCACGCACCTGCCTTCGCGGCCTTGTTGACGGCCTCGGCGATGCGCTCCAGGTCGGCCTGGGACAGCGAGGGATGCACCGGCAGCGAGACACACTCTGCGGCGACCTTCTCGGTGTTCGGCAGCTCCAGACCCGGGGCGTAGGGGGCCAGCGAGGGCAGTCGGTGGTTGGGGATCGGGTAGTAGACACCCGAACCGACCTGATGCTCCTCCTTGAGGGCGGTGACGAAACGGTCGCGCTCCTCGCCGGTGGCTCCCTCCACGCGAATCGTGTACTGGTGGTAGACGTGCACGTAGCCCTCCGGGACGGTCGGGGTGACGGCCTCGGTGATGTTCTGCGAGAGGAACGCGGCGTTGTCCTGACGGATCTTCGTCCAGCCGGCCAGCTTGCCCAGCTGAACGCGACCGATGGAGGCGTGGATGTCGGTCATGCGGTTGTTGAGGCCGACGAACTCGTTGGCGTAGCGCTTCTCCATGCCCTGATTGCGGATCATGCGGGCCTTGCGGGCCACCTCGGGATCGGATGTGGTGATCATGCCGCCCTCACCGGAGGTCATGTTCTTGGTCGGGTAGAACGAGAAGGCGCCGAAGGTGCCGAAGGTGCCGACGTGCTTGCCGTTGATGGAGGCGGCGTGGGCCTGGGCACAGTCCTCGAAGAGCTGCACACCGTGCTTGTCGGCGATGGCGCGAATCTCGTCCAGGTTGGCCGGCAGACCGTACAGGTGCACCGGCAGGATGCCCTTGGTGCTCTCGGTGATGGACGCCTCGACGGAGGCCGGGTCCAGGCAGAAGGTGTTGGGGTCGACATCGGCGAAGACCGGCTTGGCGCCGGTGAGGGCCACCGAGTTGCCGGTGGCGGCGAAGGTGAAGGACGGGACGATGACCTCGTCACCGGCCCCGACGCCCGAGGCCAGCAGGCCGATGTGCAGGGCGGAGGTGCCGGAGTTGACGGCCACACACTCCACACCGTCGACGACCTGGGCAGAGAACTCCTCCTCGAAGGAGTGGACCTGGGGGCCCTGGGCGACCATGCCGGAGGCGATGACGGCGTCGACGGCCTTGCGCTCGTCTTCGCCGAGGATTGGCTTGGCCGGTGGGATGAATTCGAGAGTCACTGTGTCTCCTTGCGTTGGATTGTGCCGACCTGGTTCAGCCGGTTCGTGTTGTGGTGCCGATCTGAGGTTTTCAGTCGGTTCGAGGTGCTGTACTGAGTTCGTGAAGCTGTACTGAGTTCTTGGAACTGTACTGGGGGCGAACCAGTCGGCGGTCAGTTCTCGTCGCCCTCGCCGAGGAGGGTGAGGGTGTCGGTGGCGGGATCCTCGGTGAATCGGTCCCCGGTGCGGGGATCGATCCAGCGATTCTCACCGTCGGGCTCGAGGGGGAATCCGGACCGTCCGACCCACTTGATGCGCTTGGCAGGCACACCGGCAACCAAGGCGTAGGGCTGCACGTCCTTGGTGACGACGGATCCGGCTGCCACGGTGGCCCATTCCCCGATCGTCACCGGGGCGATGCACACGCTGCGGGCACCGACCGAGCAGCCGCGCTTGCACGTGACGCCCACCTGCTCCCAGTCGTCGGCGGACTTCAACGACCCGTCGGGATTGATGGCACGCGGGAAGTGGTCGTTGGTGAGCACCACTGCCGGGCCGATGAACACGCCGTCCTCAAGTTCGGCGGGCTCGTAGACGAGCGCGTAGTTCTGGATCTTGCAGTTGTCACCGACGTGCACCCCCTCCCCGATGTAGGCGCCACGTCCGACGACGACATTCTCGCCGAGGACGGCTCCTCCACGTACCTGGGACAGATGCCAGATCGACGAGCCGTCGCCGATCGTCACTCCCTCGTCAAGATCTGCGGTCGGAATGATCCGTGGTTCACTCATGGGTCCACCCTTCGGGACAGATGTGTGGGTCAGTGCAAAGACTACCCACCTCAGCGGTTTGGTCACATGCTGCCGCGCCCGTCACCCCGTCGAGGGGCCTGGACGCGAGGTGTCAGAACGCTGTGCACGATCCACGACACCACGAACCAGTCTGCTACGCCGTTCCAAGTATGTACGTCGGGACGACTCGTCGGCATCGCACCGCCCAGCAAACTCCTCCTCCAGACCAGCTGTCGCATCGGGGCGCAGGAACTCGCAGAACACCGCCACAGTGGCCATCTGGGTCCAGACCACCGGGTTCTTGAGGTAGGAACTGTTGGACAGGGCGATGACCGGGATGACGAGCATGCTCACCGTCAATGCCTCGGCCAGCACACGGTTCACAGGATCGACGTCACCAGCCCACTGTCGACGTATCGAGCACCACAACACGGCAGCTGCCAAGGCGACAAGCACCACGCCCAGCAGCAGACCGTAACCCAGAAACACCTCGACGAAACCATTGTGTGGGTCAATCGTGCCGCGAGTCGGCCATGGGGCCCACAGCACCTGGGTTTGAAACTGACCAGGACCGATGCCCATCCCGTGAGAATCGACGAACATCCAGCCGGCATCCCGATAGACAGCGAGCCGCGAACGCCCAGAGTTCGACGAGAGGTCGTGGATGATGTCCCCAATGATCGTGAGCAGACGCGGCAACCACCCAGTAACGACGATCATGAGCGCCGCAGCAGCAGCCAGCACCGCCGAGACGATGGCCAAGACTCGACTGCGCAGCAGGAGCCACGCAACGATGAAGAGGCAGGCCAGAAGAGTGAGCCGGGAGCCGGTGAGCAGGATGAGGGGGAAACTCACGAAGGTGCAGCCGAGATACATCGCCTTCATGAGCCGGGAGTCCTCCAACTGCCAACCCACCACCATGACGATCATCCCTGCAGCGAGGAAATAGGCGAAGAGGTTGGGGTTGACGAGGAACGAGGCGATGTCGGTGGCACTGGTACGTATCCAGGCGGGTGAGCCTTCCCGATAGTTGGGCAGGTGTCTACCCGTGACCACCTCAAGGATGCCCGGCACTATGGCGACGACCATGCCGAGCAGCCATGCGCGGCACACCGTGACGATCCACTCACGAGAGTCTGCGGCCATCGTCATGGCCACCATCGTGAGCAACCCGACGACGACCCCAATCACCTCCTTGAACCCGATGACGTCCTTCATGAGGGCGATGCCGATGCAGCCCCAGGCCAAGGTGAGCAGGAGGAGGACCTGCGTCACCGACGACAGTCGATGACGGCACACGGCAACAAGGACGACGAGCAGCGCAGCGAGGATGCGTATCGGCGGCAGCCCAGCGATGGTCTTCGTCGAGGCCCAGGCCGACAGTACCGGTACAAGCACCACGCATGCCTTGAGCAACCACTCACAGAGCTTGGAGAAGACACTCCCCTCGCTGTGATCGGCAAGGCGAGCAAAGGCACCGAGGTAACGGCTACCGTCGTCATGCCGACGGGTGAGGGTTGGACTAGTCATGATTCGTTCGCCAGGTCGACGAGTTCGTTGATGAAACGCTCGAAATTGACGTCACCATCGAAGTCGGTGCGGACCTTGCGCGCCATCTCAGCGCGCAGTTGGGGGTCCTTGGCCTGCTCGGCATGCTCCCAGATGGCGTCGGCGACCTGTTGGGCAGTGGAGCTTGAATCCATGAGCCAGCCGGGTAGGACAGCCTCGGACACCCCGCCGACGTCGGTCCCGAGGACCGGAACCTCACGAGCCATCGCCTCCATCATGGAGACGGGGATACCCTCGCTGGAGCTCGTGCTCACGAGGAGATCAATCTGATGGCTGAGGTAGAAGTCGAGGAGCTCCACGTTGGGGAGGATACCCAGCAGCTGCACAGTGACCCCGGAGAGCCGCTCGTGAGCCTGACGGGTGAGTTCCTCACGCAGGATACCGTCCCCGGCATGGATCCAGGTGAGCTCCAGCTCAGGGTGATCGCGGTGGAACGTGGCCAGAGCGTCAATGAGCAGATCCACTCTCTTGACGGGAATCATCGTGCTCACGCTCATGACGGTGAGGGTCTGGGCCCCCGTGGGAGAACATCCTTGCCGCTTCGCAGGGATGGACACACCCAGGCATCGAGTGTCGACGATCTGTGGGTCAATGTCATATCTGTCCGACAAGAACCGCTTCCCATCTCGCGAGATGGGCAAAATCTCGTCAAATCCGTTTGCCACCTGCCGGATGAACGGGTGATGACCAATTGGGTGATGGTTTTCGTAGATGTCAGCGGAATGGCACCTTGAGACAGCATGGCGAATGGTACCGGCTCGATGCTCGAGAGCGGCAGCAGTGGCCGAGGGGCCCAGCCAGTAGGTGTAGACGAGGTCGACATCGCGATAGAAGTCGCGCAGGAAACGACGTACGAGCGCCACTTGGATGCCAGTGCGTAGGACGAACTTGATCTGGGCGGGACGAAGACGTCCGAGCCTGCGCAACTGGACGATCTCATGCCACACGAGTGGATCAGCAGCAGCCTCGATGGTGGCAAGCCCCCGCCACAACGGGTTGACCCACCGGCGACGCAACCGGTCATCACGTTCGATACCGGATAGACGGGGGCGCGGTAGAACGTCTGGGGTGTCATTCTTCTCAGGGGCGACAATAAGATGGGCGTCCTTACCGACCCAGTGAGGGAGCTCGGCTTCGAGGAACTGTTCACCCTTCCCGTAGGGGAACCGGGAGGTGATGAGCAGGATCCTCGGCCTGTCATGAGTCGTATTCGTCCGGCCTCCATGGGCAGCCTTCAAACGATCCCGGAACCATCCGTTGGGACCGAGGTGGGAAAGGAGGGGTCTCATGAGGTTGCACCTCCCAGCGCAGAAGTGATCTATTCTTGGGTTACCTTAGCAATTCCGTGCAAGGGCAATGTTCGGTGCAAAAGAGATCGGTAGAGTATGCAGCTGCGATCCTTGGCGCGAAACCTGCGCCACATGTGGCTTTCGAGCCTCATCATCTTCGTCATCGCCTCCGTGGTCATCGGAGCAGTTCACTTCGCCACATCGAAGCCGAGCTATCAGGTCGAGGGCGACGTCGTCTTCACCTCCAAGGCGTTCCCGACATTCGAGACTCCTGACGCCGCGGCCACCTACACAACTTCCTTGGTGACCTCTTACAGCACATACATCAAGTCGACCTCTGTCATGCACAAGGTGGGCGACTCCGTGTCTCCAGCGATCCCAGCTTCAACCCTGAAGCAGGCACTGGTGGTCACACCGTCACCGATGATGGTCTCACTGCAGTTCGTTGACAACGACGAGGATCGCGCCACCGCAGTCGTCAAGGGGATGCTCGCAGAACTCAAGACATCGATGGACAACTCCACTCCCATGGTCAAGGGTGAGCCGGCAATCAGCATTGCGAGCTCCTCAGTGGTGACGGTCCAGGTGCCCGGCTCCGGCAAGTCCGTGGGCCACAGCAGTGCCATCGGCCTCATCTGCGGTCTCATCATCGCTTTGCTCGTGTGGTTCCTGCGTGCTCTCATCTCGACCAAGGTGCGTGACATCGCTGACATCGCTGAGGTGACGGATTCCTCGGTCATCGGCGTTCTGCCCAAGGATCGCGACGCCGAGATGGAGACAGTTCTGGGGCGCAACATCTCCTTCATTCCCCAGCGCGACGGCATACGTACCGTTCTGCTGGCCCCCAGCCTGGCGAGCGAGCACGCCGCCGCTGCCGCCCTGCATGCTGCGGACTCATTGGCCCGTGGCGGGGAGTCGGTGGTGCTCGTCGACGCTGACCTGCACCGCCGTGAAGCAAGCGAACAGGCTGGGGCACTGACAGGCCCTGGCCTCTCCGACGTGCTCTCCGGCCGGACGAGTGTGGACAAGGCCCTGCACACCCGTGACGGTGCACCGATTCTGTCCGCCGGCACAGCTGTGGGCAACGGGGCCGAGCTACTGGCCACAGACTCCTTCACAGACCTCTTGAACGACCTGGGCAGCCACTATGAGACAGTCATCGTGACCGGTGCGCCGATCCTCACCAGCGCTGACGCCGCTGTCGTCGCCCCGAGAGTGAGCTCGGTGGTGCCCGTCGTGGGTGCCACCAAGGTGCGCAGGTCTCAGCTGCAGCAGGCTCTGGAACTCCTCGAGCTGTGTCAGGCCAGTGTCGGTGGACTCGTACTCACCAACGCGAAAACTTCGACCCGCACGCGGGAAGTTGTGGGAGCCTGATCGACATCGGGACGAGGACCAGTCATCAGAAATGGGGCTCGGGGGACGATTCTGAGATGACGGCAGGTTGAGAAGCGGTCGTGTCGGTGAATCCAAGAGCGAAGAAGGCCACCGTCCACCACCACATGGCCACCGAGAAGCCCTTGACGAGGTAGGTGTCGAAGGCCCACGCCAACGTCGTCGCCGCCAGAACGAGAATGGTCACGGCATGACAATGGCCCGTCATGCCCCGTCGCAGGGTGCCGACGGCGCACCACCACAGGGCGACGACGACAAGCGCAAGCACAACAAGCATGAACGCACCGAGCTCCACGAAAACCTCAAGGTACAGCGAGTGGGCCGAGCTGAGGGCCGTTCCGTAGCGGCTGACGACCATTCCGGAGCCGGGAGCCGGGATGAGCTTGGAGTCAAAGGCATACCACGGGAAAAGAGTGCCTGAGCCCAGTCCGGTCAGAATCGCCAGAGGGTGGGAACGCACGGCATTCCAGCCCACGTGGATGGTTTCCAGACGTCGACTGGACTGCCACCGAAGCAGACGTTGGAAGGTCGGTACGGTACAGATGGCGATGACCATCGTCAGGGCGAAGACCACGATTGCCGGCCCCAACCACCGGACATGACCGCGTCCCCACATTCCAATGACGATGAGCAGACAGGTCACCAGCAGTACCACGACCGCGGCTCGCGAGACAGTGAGGACCATGAGCATGGCTCCAAGCGCCCCTGTGCCGAGGAACAACACCCGAACCCTGCCGGTTGTCCTCCGGCCCGCATCGATCGCAACGGCAGCCGCCAGCGCCAGAGCGACGTGGATGACGGCAGAACCGCCCATTCCGCTGGCCACTCGCATCGAGCGATGAATGGGCACCTGAACCGGCCAGTCGGCCAGTGCCCCCAGCAGAAGTCCCACAGCAGCAAGGGGAACGTAGCGGGTGCGTCCCTGCTGCCCGATGGCAAGGAGGACGACGAGCACCGCAGCCATCGTCACCCATCCGGTGACCACCGGCATGACCTGGTAGACGCGTGGCACGACTCCCTGCTTGATGACGGCCTGTGGGGCGACAAGGCTGGAGACCAGCGCCCATGCCTCGATGAGGGTGAAGCCGCCACACAGGATCCATCCCGTACGGGTGAGAACCCCTCCCCGAGGCGTCCCTGCCTGTCGACGCACCCTCACCTGCCGGTGTGCGGCGGGGGCGGCAACCAGCAGTGCAGCGCCACAGACGAGCAGCTGGGCACTCACCACCCAGGGGCGGGTGATGCCGTGGCGCAGATCGACGAACTGGGCTCCGGTCATGAGCAGCACGAGGGACCACCCCAGGACGTGCTGCCACGTGGTGATGGATCGGCGGGCCGAGGACGTCAGCGGAGACTGCGCAGATGTCTCGGCCCGACTGGGGCTCACGGCCTGGTTCGCAGTGGTCTGTTCCGGGGCTAGCGGGTGCTGAGGCCTGCCGGAGCGGGAACCCGCGGTCTTTCTGCTCAACTCGCCCACGCCCCCGTGTACAGCTGCCATCCCCACCAACACATGACGCCGAGGTCGACCACGACGAGGACCATGACGATCCCCCGCCACAGCTTCACCAGACCGTTGGGTTTGGATGGCACGGCAGCTGCCTCGGCCAACATGATCGCCGTGGGGAACCACAGCAGAACGGCCCGGTTGACGCTCATGTACCAGTGCCCGATGGAGAAGGCGATGATCTGGATGCCCACCCATGCGGCGGAGGCCCACCTGCGCCTGAGCAGGCAGTAGATCGTCGTCACCAGGCCAATGGCGACCGAGACGAGCTCGAAGCGGAAAATCATGGCCACCCTGGCGGCTCCCTCGTGGTACACCCCACGCCACATGTCGGTGTGTGTGGCGGGCAGGGTGTTGTGCAGGGTCTGCAACGGGGTGGTGAATCCGCGTCCCCAGCCCTTCTCCTGGGCCTGGTGCCAAGCTGTCCACGAGCCGGTGAGTTCGTGCAGGAAGATGACGTAGCACACGAGCACGGCGGCGGGGATGATGAGAGGCGCCAATCGCGAGCACACCTGCTCGACGTCGATGCGACGCCTCGACCCGCGCCGTCGTGCCGGCTTCTCCCCGTCACCGACGACTGCCATGACGGCGAGCGCACCGACGAGGAACAGACCCGAGACCCGCATGGTGCACGCCACGGCTGCCAGGGCCGCCGCCTGCCACCACCGGTTCGAGCGGGCCCGCTCCCACGCCCAGAAGGCTGCCGCCACGAAGGGTGCCTCGGTGTAACCGATGGTGGTGAATGCCGCAGTGGGCGCTATGAGCCAGAGCATCGCCGGAACCGCACCGCCGATACGGTACAGGGCTGCTGCGGCCAGCCCCGAGCAGACCAGGGCGACGATCACCCCGGTGACCTCCGGAGGCAGACCGATCCAGGAGCCGGCGTGCATGATGGCGGGCAGACCCGGGAAGAACGCCATCTCCAGCGGATCGGCATAACCGTGCCGGGCGATGTTGACGAAGTGCTTGACGTCCCAGTTCCCCGTGGCCTGGACGAAGCTCAGGTCCTTGGCAGCCATGACGAGGACGAGGGTGAGCCCGAGCAGGATGCGGGTACCGATCCACGTTCGACGCACCAGGACTGGATCGTCGGCCGGGGTGACGGGCTTGACGGTTGGGCTCACCGTGCTCCTCTCGAGGGTGGTGGACGATGCCTCGGCGGTGCTCAGGGCACCGATGACCGGTGCGTCCGGGGCGTGATCGAGCACTCCCCCGGTGGGGTCATCACCGTATCCCGCCCGCACGGAGTCGTTCCACGGGCGGCGCATCTCGTCGACGACCGTCCAGGCGAACCACACCTGGGCAGCGACACGCACGATGATCGCCCCCCAGTAGACGGCGTCCACGGTGGATCCGGCAGGTTTGGTGGCGCCGGCCAGGTGTCCCCACACGACGAACTGGTAGAACACCTCGCCGGTCATGAGCACCCCCCAGTTGCGCCAGTCGGGGCAGGCCAGGGCGGCCAGGGGCACCAGGAGCAGCGAGTACTGCGGCGAGTACGACTTGTAGGCCACGAAGATGATGACGAGGGCGACGAGGGCCACCTGGGCCACTCGGGGCCGACGCGGAAGCCGCCAGACGAACCAGGTGAGCCACAGCAGGCCTGCAGCAGCAAGGACGCTGCTCAGCACACCGACGTGCGCGATGGAGTCCTTGGTGGCGTCCTGGAAGATGAACCACAGGCTGCCCAGACCCACCTGAGGCCCGAAGGTCGCGGCCAAGGTGGCCTTCCAGGTGGCCGGGGAGAGCGCGGCGGCAACACCGTGGCAGATGACCAGGACGCCCGCGGCTGGCCCCAGGTACCGTCCCAGCGACGCGAGCTTGCCCGCGCGCAGGCACAGGACGACGACGGCGAGGACGACCACGGCGGTCTGCAGGCTGCCGGAGACCGCCAACCCGGCCAGCAGACCGGCGAGCATCGGACGTCTGGTGGCCCAGGCGAGCAACGAGAGGGTCATGAACCCCACCGGCACCAGGGTGAAGTCGACCATGCCGGCTGCGAGAACCAGCGGGCTGCAGGCGACGAGGAACACGTCCCAGCTACGTCGGCGAGTCCGTGCTGCGGCCTCGGTGACCGCAGCAGCGGTGGGTTTCGTTGCGCTGGTGGCCAGTCGGGGCGATGGGATGTCGCTGTCGCGTCCGAGCAGCATGACACCCACGACCGTCGCAAGGAAACCGAGGAACAACAGCACACTTGACAGGGCCCAGTAGGCATTGGCGGCCTGGGTGACCTGCTGATCGGTGGCGGTCGGCCCCACCACCCAGCCAAGGTGGCCCACGAGCCAACGATTGACGGCCATGATGGCCACGGTGATCGGGGACTGGCGCACGGATCGCTCGGCCAGCAACGCGCCGCCCCTACCCATCCCCGAAGAGGTGAAGATCACCGGGATGTCGGAGTAGCACAGCCGCTGGTACCGGTTGATCTGGCCACCGGCACCGGTTTGCACACAGGGTTGGTGACGCAGGATCGTCAGCACCCAGGTGAGGATCGCCGCACCGATCGCCCACCGGGCCGGGTCGAAGAATTCACCTCGCGGATGGGCATGGCGTCCCACCGGGCCTCCGAGCCAGGCGTCCAGTCCCCACCGGGAGGGCAGGGAGCGATGCCACGCAGGAGCGACGGAGTGGTCACCGGTACTGGTGCTGTCTTGGGGCTGGGTCACGAGAGCAGACTAGCCTTCCCTGAGATCGTCGGGACCAACCTCGTGCGGCTGTGTCGTCGGTCCCACTGGGCGCGGCGTCGGTCTCACTGGCTGATGCGTGGGTCTGATGGGGCTGATTGTCGGTCTGTTCGGTCGTGGCCGCACCGAGGGGCGGCTCGGTCTGCTGGGCCGTACCGGGGTGTCGGGTGCCGGCGTGCGCGTGGGTTGCACCGTCGGGCTCGCGATGGGCGAGTGTGTCGGCGGCGTGCTCTCGTGCTGGCCATTCTCGTGTTTCCGGGGAGTCGGCGTGGCGGTACCGGCAGTGGATCGGGGGTGCGGCGTGGCGGGGACGATGTGGTCGTCGATGTCCTCGCCGTGGTGCTTGCCCCACAGGTTCACGCCCTGCCTGCCGGCGAACCTCTCATGCTCCTTGCCCTTCATGGCCACTTCCATGACGGCTGCCCAGGTGCGTGCCGGGTACGTGCCACCGAAGAAGGTCGGGTTGTCCGGGGCATGGAACGGGTCAAGGTCGTCGGTGCCGCCGTCACCTGCGACGAACATGACGGCAGTGGAGATCTGCTTGGTGTAGGCCACGAACCAGGCGGAGGTGATCTTGTCGCCGACGCCGTTGGTGCCGGTCTTGCCAGCCACCTGGTAACCGAGTCGGGACACTGCCGCACCGGTGCCCTGCTCGACCACGGAACGCAACGCATGGGTGGTGTCGCGGGCAATGTCTGGCTCGATGGCCTGGGCGCCCTTGGTCTTGTTCTCATACAGGGTGTTGCCCTGCGGCCCGACGACCTTGGCGACGAAGTGGGTGGGCATGCGCACCCCGTCATTGGCAAGGGTGGCGTATCCGGCAGCCTGGTCCAGCGGACTCACCTCGGCGGTACCCAGGGCGATACGGTTGTTGAGGTCCCATCCGTCTCCCTTGGGCACCCCAGCGTCGTTGGCGGCCTTGATCACCTGGGCCGGGCCATTCTTCATGCGTGAGACGACGTCAACGAAGGCAGTGTTGATGGACTTCTCGGTCGCCGTCTGCAAGCTCACCGTGCCGTACTCGTGGTGGAACTCATTGCGCACCGGTTTCGAATCGCCCTTGGGGGTGAAGGTGTTGCCCTCCAGGGCGGACTGCAGGCTGAAACCATTGCGCAACGCGGCAATGACGGCGTAGGTCTTGATGCTGGAGGCTCCCGGACGGGCGGTCGTCGCCCAGTTGCGGGAGTTCCTGACGTAGTCGTCGCCGCCGTAGATTCCCAGGACACCGCCGGTCCTGGCATCGACCGAGGCGATGGCGGGGTGCAGTCTCGCCGGCCCGTCGTCACCAGCATTGTTGCCGGCGATCCTCTTGTACCTCTGCCCGGCGTCAACGGCCGCCTGCTGCACCTTGGGGTCCAAGGTGGTGGTGACCTTGAGACCGCCGCCAGCGATCTGGGACTCGGTGAACCCCTGGGCGACGAGTTCGTCCTGGACGAGCTTGAGGAGGTATCCCTTGGTTCCCTGCCAACGGTTGTTGACGGGCACGTCGGGGAAATCGGGCAATGCGTGCGAGGCAGCGTCGTGATCGTTCTGGCTGATCCTGCCCATCTCGAGCATGCCGTCCAGGACGTAGCGGTAGCGTCCGAGCAGACGCTCCCGTGCCGCCGGTCCATCGCTGGGATCGAAGAGGGTGGGATTGTTGAGCACGGCGGCGAGCACCGCAGCCTGCCTCAGGTCGAGATCCTTGGCATCGATGTTGAAGTATGCCCTGGCCGCCGCCTGGACGCCATAGGCGCCGCGCCCGAAGTAGATGGTGTTGAGGTAGCCGGCGAGGATGTCCTCCTTGGGCACCTTGCGGCCCATCTTGTCGGCCAGGACGAGTTCCTTGAGCTTGCGCTGCATGGTGCGTTCCTGGGACAGGTAGAGCACCTTGATGTACTGCTGGGTGATCGTCGATCCGCCCTGGACATCGCCACCCCTGAGCACGCTGAACGCGGCTCGAGACATACCTTTCACCGAGATCCCGGGGTCGCTCCAGAAGGTGCGGTTCTCGGCCGAGACGACTGCGTCCCTGATGTTCTGGGGCATCTCGTCGTAGGTGATCGACTGACGATTCTGCACCGAGAAACTACCGATCTTCGATGTCGAGTCGTTGTAGTAGATGAACGACGTGTTCGACGAGAACCCCTTGTTGGGATCGGGCAGCTCGGTGCGATGGTAGAACACCGCCCCGGCCGCAACGACGGCCATGACCATGACGAGAATGAGGATGAGCAGTCCCCGCAGCACTCGTCGTAGTGGACTGCGACGCCGCCTGCCACGAGTCGACGAGCGCGACGTCCTCGCGCGTCTCGACCTGGTCGAACCACGTCTCGAGCCACGTCGTGCGCGGGATCGCTCAGCCATAGATATCCTCCACGGTGGGTTGGTGACGGGGCGGCCGGCGTCGCCTGCCGTCACCCAGGACGTAGTGGGTCAGGACGTGGTTCCACCCACAGTCGGGGCACACCTCGACCTCGTAGACCCGAAACTCCCCGAATTCGTGTTCCATCTCCTCCAGCTCGGCAACCGTACGAATACGTCCGGAGAATTGTCCGAGCTGAGAACCAAATGTATACCGCAAAAGTACCAACTGGGGCGACTCGCACACTGGGCATGGTTCCTCACGGGGTTCCCCGTGGTGCAAGGCTGCACGTATCAGCATGGGGTCCGCGTCGCACTGGGTGGGGGCGTTGAGGTCCACCTGGGGGCTCCACAACTGCTCCAGGGCACGGCGACGCTGCAGAGCATGGGAAACTTCAAGTCGGCGCGTCTGCATGGCCCCCAGAGTACGGCGTCGCGCCAAGCAACTCGGCGCTGCACGAACCAATCCTCCTCGGGCATCCAGCACTCCGCCAACACCATCGCACCCGGATCAGCACCTATGCTCGGTGTCATGCCGAATCTGGACGCACTCGTCACCACCACCCTGGACAATGGCCTGGACGTCATCGTCGACTCGGATCTCACCCTGCCCGCAGTGGCGATCAACCTGTGGTACAACGTCGGATCCGCCGACGAACAACCTGGACGCGACGGTTTCGCCCACCTCTTCGAGCACCTCATGTTCTCCGGCACCACCAGTGGCATCGCCTCAGGTGAACATCTGGCAACGATCGAGGCGGTCGGCGGGTCGGCCAATGCCACGACGAGCTTCGATCGGACGAACTACTTCGAGCTGGTGCCACCCGGAGCGCTGGGGCTGGGTCTGTGGCTGGAGGCCGAGCGCATGGCGCACCTGGCCGTCACCGAGGAGAGCCTCACCACCCAGCGTGACGTCGTCAAGGAGGAGAAGCGGCAGCGCTACGACAACAGCCCCTACGGCGACCTGCTCGACGCCGTGTTGGCAAGCCAGTATGACGCCGACGAGCCCTACGGCCACTCCCCCATCGGATCGGAGCATGATCTGGACGCCGCCAGCCTGGACGACGTCGTCGCCTTCCACGACCGGTGGTACCGACCGTCCAATGCCTCCCTGGTGATCAGTGGCTGTGTCGACGCCGAGGAGGCGTTGCGGCTCGTCGAACGATACTTCGCTCCGGTGGGTGACACCGGGGCGCCGGCTCCGCAGCATCGCCGGGGCGGGATCCATCTGGACAGTGCGCGACGCAACCGGACGATCGTGCGTGACGTGCCACGCACCTCGGTGGTGCTCACCTGGCCGGTACCACCCGTTGCCAGCCCGGCAGCCGCACCCGACACGACCCCGATGTCCGATCACACCTGCCCGACTGGCCCCACCCACACGGCCGATCCCACGGCGGTGGCCTGCGACATGGCCCTGTCGGTGTTGGCCGGGGGCATGTCGTCCCGGCTGGTGCGCCGGTTGGACCGTGAGTTGGGTCTGGTGGACGGTGTCTCGGCGAACAGCCTGGGGCTGTCCCGACAGCGCTCGACGGCGATCGTGGCGGCGCATCTGAAACCGGGGGTGAGTGTGGAGCGGTTCCGCCGCGAGCTCGACCCGCTGCTCACCGAGTTGGCCGCCCAGCCCCCGACGCCGCAGGAGATGGCTCGCTGCCGGGCCCAGGCGCAGCGAGACTGGTTGGAGAGTTGGGCCACCGCCGACACCCGGGCGGACGTGCTCAACGCCGCACACCAGATCCTGGGCGACGCACGCCAGTGCCACGACGAGTTCGACCTGATGGCCGCCATGACGTGCGAACAGGTGGGCGAGGCAGCCGAGTTGCTCGACCCGAACCAGGCTTCGATGGTCGTCCACACCGCCGAGCAGACCGATTCGGTGACCGATGGAGCCAACGATGACGAGGAGGACGCCCGATGAGTCATGCCACACCGCCGAGCCAGACATCTCCGAAGGATTCTGCTCCACAGGTACAGCAGGCACCGCTGCGACCGCGCCCGACGGTGACGACGGGATCGGCGTGGACCTTTCCCCACGTCGAGCGTCGGGAGCTCGGCAGTGGTCTCACGGTGCTCACCGTGCCACTTCCCGGCCAGGAGGTCATGAGCGTCCAGCTCGCCCTGGACGTGCCGTTGGCCAGTGAGCCGGCAGACCTGGAGGGGATCGGGGCCGTCACGGTGCGTACCGCCGACGAGGGCACGGCGCCCCATCCCGGCCACGAGTTCGCCGAGCAGATGGAGCAGATTGCCGCCAGCTACGGCGGCAGTGCGATGCAGACGTCAACCATGCTGAGCCTGGACGTGCCGAGAGAACAGCTTTCGACGGGCATGGAGCTCTTCGCCGAGCTGCTCACCAGCACCGCACTGGACCCCGTTGACGTGGGCCGTCAGGTGGACGCGTCGGTGGCTCAGCTGGCCCGCACCGCCCACAGTGGCCCGTCCCTGGCACAGTTGGCTGCCAACCGTCTGCTGTGGCCATGCTCCAGCAGACTGTCCCGAGCCTCAGCCGGGTCGATGAGCACCTTGGCCGCCATCGACGCCGAGCGGGTGCGTGAGTTCTGGAACCAGATGTGGCGACCTGGCCGTGGTGTGCTCGTGGTGGCCGGTGACCATGCCGACGAGGTGAATCTAGACGTGCTGGAGCAGTGGACCGGCACTCCACGGGCCGAGTCGACGCGTGAGCTCACCACCACTGCCGCAGCACGCCGAGTGCTGCTCGTCGATCGTCCGGACGCCGTGCAGGCCGACGTGCGCCTCCAGCTGGGCACTCCTGGGCGTGACCATCCGCTGTGGCCTGCGCTCAAGGTGGCCGCAGCCGCCCTGGGCGGTACGTTCTCCTCGCGGCTGAACTCGGTGTTACGTGAGGAGAAGGGTTGGTCGTACGGGGTCGGCATGTCGGTGCGGCCGATGAGGTTCGGTGCCATTGCCTCGGTGAGCGGGGCATTTCGTACCGAGGTGGCCGCCGAGGCCCTCGTGACGACGATGCAGATCCTCGACGCCGCCGGTGACCCGCTGGGCCGCACCGAGGTGGACCAGGCCCGTGACCATCTGGTCGGGGTGGCTCCCCTGCAGTACGACACCGCGGAGGCGGTCTCCGCCCAGCTCGCCGTGCTCCACCTGGCCGGACTGCCCAGCACGTGGATCGACGAGCACTTCACCCGCCTGGCGCGGGTGGGCCATGACTCGGCCAACGAGGCCTGGCAGCAACTGCTGGACGTCACGGCCTGGCAGATCGGCATCAGCGGCCAGGCGAGTGTTCTCGCCCCGCAGCTACGCGAGGCTGGTTTCGAGGTCGAGGTGATCTCGCCCGACCGTCTGCTCGACCTGGCAGGCTGAGCCGTCGCAGGAGACAGCTCGCTGGATCGTCACCCTGCCGGTGCTCCACCAACCCCATTTCGCATCTGCGTCGTTTTGGCATAGAATGTCGAGGTCCATTGGGGCATTGGCGCAGTTGGTAGCGCGATTGCTTTGCAAGCAATAGGTCAGGGGTTCGAACCCCCTATGCTCCACAACCACAAGGCCCGAATCCTCGCCACTCTCGATGGTCCCGATTCGGGCCTTGTTGCCGTTCTGGAGCCCGGAGGGGCGAGTGTTGATCTCGAGAGCCGGGAGCAGTCGGCTTCATCACCTTCCATCGATCAGACGGATGACGCAGGGGCGCTGGAGCCGTCCAGCTCCTGCCAACGCTCTTCACATGCACGAACACCGCTGACGGCGATCGGCACTTGTCACCGGAGGCCTCCCAAGAGGTTCGTGAGGGGCTGAATCCCCTCAGGTCGAAGGGTGAAGTGTGCCCAGCGTCCACGCATTTCACGGTTCACCAGACCAGCTTCCACAAGCTTCTTCAGATGATGCGACAGAGTGGGTTGCGTCACGCCGAAGACCTCGGACAGATTGCATGCGCACACACTCGAACACCGGCTCGCTGCGATGTGGTGGAAGATTCGCAGCCGCACCGGATCCGACAGTGCCTTGGCCACGAGTGCCACCTGCTCAGCGTGCCGGGGTGAGATCGTGGATCCGCCAGGTAGGCAGCCCCCCGCCTCCGACTGTGACTCAATTGGCATGGTCATGGGTGGATGATACCTCACATATTGACAGTCATCTATATTTTGCTACTCTCATTCATATAGACACCTGTCAATACGTTGGGTGTCGGATTCCTTTCTCGCGGAGGTTCTCATCATGCCAGTCATTCGCGTATTCGAGCCCGCACTGTGTTGCAACACGGGAGTGTGTGGGCCGCAGCTTGACCAGGAATTGGTGGATTTCACAGCCGCTGTCAGTGAACTCAAGACACGCGGTGTGGACATCGAACGAGCCAACTTGGCCAGTGAGCCGAGCCAGTTCGCCCACAACCCTGTGGTGGTCAATTTCCTGAGGACCGCTGGGTCGGAAGGTCTTCCACTGACGCTGGTCGACGATGTGACGGTCCTGACAGGACGTCATCCCCGACTGGAGGAACTCGAGCGCTATGCAGGTCTGACTGACACTTCACGTACGGAATGCTGCTCCTCGGACACGGCAACCCCCTCGTCCTGCTGTGGCTCACAAACCATACTGCCCGTTCCTGCCGTCGGCGGATGCTGTGACTCCACCAATGCACCCTCCACCGAATCCGGCTGCTGCTGATCTCGTCGATGTCCACGGGAGATTGTGATGATGAAATTCCTTGCTGAGGCCCCACGGCACTTCTTCTTCACTGGCAAGGGCGGTGTGGGCAAGACAAGCATCGCGTGTGCCACAGCTGTCCACTTGGCCCGACAGGACAAGCGAGTTCTGCTGGTCAGCACCGATCCGGCAAGCAATGTCGCCCAGGTCTTCGGGGCAACGATCGGCAACCGAGTCACCCCCATCGAACAGGTGCCGGGACTGGCCACCTTGGAAATCAACCCCGATGAGGCGGCAGAGGAATACCGAAACAAGATCCTCGACCCAGTCCGCGCCATTTTACCGGCCAAGGAGATCAAGGAGATCACCGAACAGCTGTCTGGCTCGTGCACCACCGAGATTGCATCGTTCAACGAGTTCACTGACCTCCTGGCCAATCCTGAGACGACTCGCGACTACGACCACATCATCTTCGACACCGCACCAACAGGCCACACCATTCGTCTGCTGCAGCTGCCAGGTAGTTGGACCAGTTATCTCGATGCTGGCAAAGGTGATGTCTCATGCCTGGGGCCGATGAGCGGACTGGAGAAGAACCGCGCCACCTATCGGGCCGCAATCCAGACCCTGACCGACACGGCGCAGACACGACTGGTCCTGGTCGCCCGAGCCCAGCAGTCGACGCTCAGCGAAGTGGCTCGTACCCTGGACGAGTTGGCCGAGCTGGACATACACGCCACCAACCTGGTGGTCAATGGCCAGTTGCCATCCGCTGCTGCAACCGATGACTTCTCGCGCACCATCCATGCCCGCGAGCAGGCTGCTGTCAATGGCATGTCACCGACGCTGGCTACGCTTCCGCGAGACACGATCGAGCTCAAGGCGACCAACATGATTGGCCCGGAAGCCCTCACGACGTTGTTCAACCAAGGAGCCGAGACTCCGACTGACGATGCCGCTGCGAGTCCGACTGACGCCCCCGATGCAATTCCACCCCGACTCACCTGCCTGGTCGACGAACTCGCCCAGAAGGACCACGGCCTGGTCATGGCGATGGGCAAGGGTGGAGTCGGCAAGACCACTGTCGCTGCGGCGATTGCCATCGCACTGGTGCAGCGCGGCAAGAAGGTCCTGCTCACCACCACCGATCCCGCCGCCCACTTGACGACAACGCTCGGCAGCGATGTCCCCGGACTCGAAGTCAGCGCCATCGATCCCGCACAGGCCACCCAGGAGTACCGAGACCGTGTCATGGCTTCCAAGGGCACGAAGCTCAGCGATGCCGGACGCGCTGCCCTTGCCGAGGACCTGATGAGTCCCTGCACCGAGGAGATCGCCGTCTTCCAGCAGTTCAGCCGCACTGTGGACAAGGCACACGACCAGTTCGTCGTCATGGACACTGCCCCCACCGGACACACTCTGCTGCTCATGGACGCCACCGGTGCCTATCATCGCGACATCACCCGGCACCTCGATGAGACGCAGCATGGGCACGTCACGACTCCTCTCACCCAGCTGCAGGACCCAGACCACACCAAGATCGTGGTCGTCACCCTTCCGGAGACCACGCCGGTCACCGAGGCACGAGCTCTCACCGCGGATCTCGAACGCGCCAACATTCGACCTTGGGCGTGGGTGATGAACAACTCTCTCGCCGCTGCCAGTCCCACCAGCCCGCTACTTGCCGTTCGAGCCCACTCGGAGCAACAACAGTTGGAGCTCGTTTCGACCATCGCCACGCGCTGGGCGGTGATCCCCGCCCAGACCGACGAACCCGTTGGAGCTGAGCAGCTTTCCACGCTCTGCAGCTGATCAATCCCCTACTGCGGTCTGCCGGCGGAGCCACACAGATGGACGGCAGACCGCTCTCCACCATGGAGTCGGCCCGCCGGGCACGGGCGAGGTGGTTCAGTTTCGATGATGGACAGCGACGTCGGTGACCCGTGAGCAGAGTGTGAGTCGACACCGCTGACACCAGAACCACTTCCCCGGTGAGAAATGGCGCCACAGGCCGAACGGAGCAGATCAGAGGGATCGCAGTCACCCGTATGGATTCCGTGTGCAAGGACGACACCGGGTCGGGTCGAGGAGTTGCATCGGGACGGGTACCAAGCTGGTGCCCCCGGCGCAGCCGGTCGTCCGAACGGAGTCCCACGTGCTTGACGTCGCCTACGTACTTGGAGCCATCGCGCTGTTCGTCCTGTGCGATCTCGCCGTGAAGGGGGCGAGATCCCTGTCATGAGCCCCATTGACGTCATGAATGCCATCGCCGCAGTTCTGGGGGTCGTCGCAGTCCTCTTCCTGCTGCACGCCCTCATCCATCCGGAGAAATTCTGATGAACTGGATCTGTCTTCTCATGACGACCACTGCCATGGCCGTCATGTTGGGCCTGACGCACAAGCCGCTGGGCGATTACATCGCCACCACCCTGGAAAGTGACCGGGACACCAGGGTGGAGAGCTGGATGCACCGCATCATCGGTGTGGACTCCAGCAAGGAACAGAGCTGGTCGGCCTACGCCCGTTCCGTGCTGGCGTTCAGCCTCATGGGTGTGCTCCTCCTCTACCTGCTGCAACGCATCCAGCAGTGGCTGCCATTCTCCCTGGGAGACAGCCCGGTCGCCCCGCAGGTGGCCTTCAACACGGCCATCTCCTTCGTCACCAACACCAACTGGCAGGCCTACTCGCCCGAGACCACCTTGGGCTACACCGTGCAGTTCGCCGGACTCGTGGTGCAGAACCTCGTCTCGGCCGCCACCGGTATCGCCGTTGCCGTGGCCCTGGTACGCGGACTGGCTCGCCGCCACTGCGCCACCATCGGCAACTTCTGGGTGGACCTGGTGCGCATCACCGGGCGCGTCCTGCTGCCGGGCGCAGCCATCGGCGCCATCGTGCTCATGGCCGGTGGAGTCGTGCAGAACCTCGAGGGGTTCAGGACGGTCACCACCCTGGCCGGCCACGTCCAGACCATCCCCGGCGGGCCCGTGGCCTCCCAGGAGGCCATCAAGGAACTCGGCACCAACGGAGGTGGCTTCTACAATGCCAACTCCTCCCACCCCTTCGAGAACCCCCAGGCCTGGACGAGCTTCTTCGAGACCTTCCTCATCCTCGTCATCCCCTTCTCGTTGCCGCGCACCTTCGGCACGATGGTCGGCGACAGACGTCAGGGCATGGCGATCCTCAAGGCCATGGCCACCCTGTTCCTCCTCACCCTGGCCGCCACGGCCGCCTTCGAGTTCACCGGTTCGGGCACCGCGTCACGACTGGCCGGATCGGCCATGGAGGGCAAGGAGCAGCGGTTCGGTCTGGTGCAGTCAGTGTTCTTCGCCAGCACGACGACCAACACCTCCACCGGCGCCGTCAACTCGATGCACGACTCCTACACCGCCCTGGGTGGCATGGTGCCGCTGCTCACCATGATGCTCGGCGAGGTGAGCCCTGGCGGCGTGGGCACCGGACTGTACGGAATGCTCGTCATCGCCGTCATCGCGGTGTTCATCGCCGGCCTGTTGGTCGGGCGCACCCCGGAGTACCTCGGCAAGAAGATCGGCCCGGCGCAGATGAAGATCGCCTCGCTGTACATACTCGTCATGCCGGTGCTCGTCATCGGCGGAGTGGCACTGAGTCTCACGATCCCCGGGGCGCGCAACTCGGTGCTGGACTCCTCGATCTCCAACCCCGGCACGCACGGGCTCACCGAGCTCATCTACGCCTTCACCTCGGGGGCCAACAACAACGGTTCGGCCTTCGCCGGGCTCATCGCCGACACTCCCTGGATGGCCTCGGCCATCGGCGTCGTCATGGCTCTCGGACGTTTCATCCCGATCATCCTGGTCCTGGCCCTGGCCGGCTCCCTGGCCCGGCAGGGCAGGGCTCCCGCCACCGCCGGAACCCTGCCCACCCACTCCAACCTCTTCGTCGGCCTGGTCGTGTTCACCGCGGTCCTGGTCACCGCCCTCGTCTTCTTCCCGGTCCTGTCCCTCGGACCGCTCGCGGAAGGACTCCTGTGATGTCAACTGTCGATGTGACGAGTTCGCCCGAACGGAACGGGGAGGGCGAAATCTCGAAAAGGTCCGCCATCGGCGCCTGGAACGCTGCTCAGTTGTGCCGGGCCCTGCCCGGCGCGCTGTACAAGCTCAATCCTCGTGACCAGTTCCACAACCCGGTCATGGCCCTGGTGTGGGTCGGTGCCGTCCTCACGACGATCCTGGCGATCATCGAGATCGTCATGGGAGACCCGCAGACCTCCAGTGGGACACCGGTCCCCGGCTCCTTCGTGTGGATCGTCGCCGGATGGCTGTGGTTGACGGTGATCTTCGCCAATCTTGCCGAATCGGTGGCCGAGGGGCGTGGCAAGGCCCAGGCCGAGACCCTGCGCCGGACCCGCACCACCACCGTCGCACGTCGCGTCGTCAACTACGATGCGAGCAATGACCCGGCCGCCCTCGAGGCCGCGACGACGGAGGTCTCCTCAGGCGACCTCGCCCTGTCGGACGTCGTCGTGGTCGTCGCCGGTCAGACGATCCCCGGTGACGGAGATGTCATCGCTGGTATCGCCTCGGTCGACGAGTCGGCCATCACCGGTGAGTCGGCCCCAGTGGTGCGCGAGTCCGGCGGCGACCGTTCGGCCGTCACCGGCGGCACCCGGGTGCTGTCCGACCGCATCGTCGTGCGCATCACCTCCAAACCCGGCCAGACCTTCGTCGACCGCATGATCGCCCTGGTGGAGGGTTCGGCACGCCAGAAGACCCCCAACGAGATCGCCCTCAACATCCTGCTGGCGAGTCTGTCGATCGTCTTCGTCATCGTCGCCCTCGCCCTCAACCCGATCGCCTCCTACGACGCCGGATCGGTGGGCACCCCGATGCTCGTCTCCCTGCTCGTCTGCCTCATCCCGACGACGATCGGTGCCCTGCTGTCGGCCATCGGCATCGCGGGTATGGATCGTCTGGTACAGCACAACGTGCTGGCGATGTCCGGGCGTGCCGTGGAGGCCGCCGGTGACGTCACCACCCTGCTGCTCGACAAGACCGGCACCATCACCCACGGCAACCGTCGAGCCAGCGAATTCGTCACCATGCCCGGGGTCGACGCCGCCGAACTGCGCGACGCCGCAGCCCAGTCCTCCTTGGCCGACCCGACCCCGGAGGGCACCTCCATCGTCGCCCTGGCCCGAAAACAAGGATTCGCCGACGGTGAGGTGGGCGGGGCCGTCGTGCCCTTCACCGCCCAGACCCGCATGTCTGGTCTGGACCTTCCCGACGGCACGAACATCCGCAAGGGTGCCTCCTCGGCGGTGCTCGCCTGGCTGGAGGAGGTCAACGGCGAGCCATTGGACACCCAGCTGTCCACCGAGCTGGACACTCGCGTGCAGGCCGTCTCCAACAGCGGCGGAACCCCTCTGGTGGTCGCCGTGCGTCGACCCGGCGGACGTGGTGGGGTTCTCGGCATCGTCCACCTCAAGGACATCGTCAAGGAAGGCCTCACCGAGCGCTTCGAGGAGCTGCGTCGAATGGGCATCCGCACCGTCATGGTCACCGGTGACAATGCCCTGACCGCCGCTGCCATCGCCAAGGAGGCCGGCGTCGACGACTTCATCGCCGAGGCCACCCCCGAGGACAAGCTCGCCTACATCAAGGCCGAGCAGGAGGGTGGACGATTGGTCGCCATGACCGGCGACGGCACCAATGACGCCCCCGCCCTGGCCCAGGCCGACGTCGGCGTCGCCATGAACACCGGCACCTCGGCAGCCAAGGAGGCCGGCAACATGGTCGACCTCGACTCCGATCCGACCAAGCTCATCGACATCGTCGCCATCGGAAAACAGGTGCTCATCACCCGCGGCGCATTGACGACCTTCTCGATCGCCAACGACATCGCCAAGTACTTCGCCATCATCCCGGCCATGTTCATGGGTATCCATCCGGGATTGTCCAAGCTCAATGTCATGGGTCTGCACTCGTCCTCCTCGGCGGTGCTGTCGGCGGTGATCTTCAACGCGCTCGTCATCATTGCCCTGGTGCCCTTGGCCCTCAAGGGGGTCAGGTACCGTGCCGTGTCCGCCGCCCAGGCGTTGCGGCGAAATCTCACCATCTACGGTGTCGGCGGCATCATCGTCCCGTTCGTCGGCATCTGGCTCATCGATCTGTTGGTCCGGCTCATCCCCGGATTCTGAGGTGGCAGGAGATCACCGTGAACACCACATTGCGCAATCTGTGGGTCGGCCTCAAGGCCATCCTGGTACTCACCCTCGTCGTCGGTGTGCTCCACACATTCGTCATGACGGGTCTGGGACAGCTGGTCTTCCACGACAAGGCCAACGGCTCGATGCTGGAGTCGGGCGGACGAGTCGTCGGTTCCTCACTCATCGGGCAGAACTTCACCGATGACAGGGGCAGGCCACTGCCCCAGTACTTCCAGTCCCGTCCCTCGGCAGCCGGTGACGACGGTTACGACGGTGGTGCCTCCGGGGCGTCCAACATGGGCCCCGAACACCCCGAACTCGTCAGGCAGGTGCGCGAGCGCAGGGCTCGAGTGGCGTCCTTCAACGGGGTCGCCGAGTCCAAGGTTCCCGCCGACGCCCTGACGGCCTCCAGCTCCGGCCTGGATCCCCACATCAGTGTGGCCTACGCCGACATCCAGATCGATCGGGTCGCCCGTGCCCGGCACATGGATTCCGATGATGTGCGTACGCTTGTCAACGATCACACCAGCGAGCGCCAGTTCGGCTTCCTGGGTGAGCCGAGGGTCAATGTGCTCGAACTCAACGCGGCCCTCGACCGACGAAAGGGCTGACATGGGCAATCGTGGGCGACTCCGGGTGTTGCTCGGGGCCGCCCCCGGGGTCGGCAAGACCTGTGCCATGCTCGAGGAGGGCAAGAGGCTGCAGGACAATGGCGTGGACGTCGTCATCGGACTGTTGGAGACCCACGGGCGCACCATGACCGCCCGGATGGCCGAGGGCCTGCCCCAGGTACCGCGTCGGCAGGTGGACCACCGCGGGGTCGAGCTCGACGAGATGGACGTCCGGGCCCTCCTGAGGCGTCACCCCGAGGTGGCCCTGGTCGACGAGCTGGCCCACACCGACGCCCCGGGCTCCGATCACCCCAAGCGTTGGCAGGACGTCGAGGATCTGCTCGACGCCGGGATCGACGTCATCTCGACGGTGAACATCCAACACATCGAGTCGCTCAACGACGTCGTCGAACAGATCACCGGGATCGTCCAACGCGAGACGATCCCCGACACCGTGCTGCGCCACGCCGACCAGGTGGAGGTCGTGGATCTCGCGCCCCAGGCCCTGCGCGACCGACTCTCCTCGGGTGACGTCTACCCCTCGGAGCGGATCAACGCTGCCCTGTCGAACTATTTTCGGCTGGGCAATCTCACCGCCCTGCGTGAGCTGGCGCTGCTGTGGATGGCCGACGACGTCGACCAGGCCCTCAAGCTGTACCGAGAGGAGCACGGTATCGAGGGGCGCTGGGAGGCCAGGGAACGAGTCGTCGTCGCGCTCACCGGCGGGCCGGAGGGCGAGACACTGCTGCGCCGCGGTGCACGCATCGCCGCCAGATCCTCAGGTGGGGAACTCATCGCCGTCTTCGTCTCCAATGAGGACGGGCTGCGCTCCCCCCGTCCCACCGAACTCATCCGACAACGTCAACTCGTCACGACCCTCGGCGGAACCTTCCACCAGCTGGTTGGCAGCGACATCCCGGCCACCCTCATCGACTTCGCGCACTCGGTCAACGCCACCCAGCTGGTCATCGGTGCCACTCGGCGCGGCTGGCTAGCCAAGATGCTGTCCGGGCCGGGGATCGGCAGCATCATCATCCGCGAGTCCGGTGACATCGACGTCCACATCGTCAATCATGCCGCTGCCGCCAGGTTCACACTGCCCAACCTGTCGGCAGGAGCGGTGTCGGTGCGCCGACGCGTCGTCGGCTTCGCGACCTTGGTGACGACCGGCCCGTTGCTCACGTGGGGGCTGGCAGCGGCCCGCGGCCCCGAGATGCTCGCCGTCGTCGTGCTGTCCTACGTACTGCTCACGGTGGTCATCGCCATCATCGGCGGTTTCTGGCCTGCGGTGACGGCTGCTCTGGCGTCCGGTCTGGCCCTGGACTTCTTCTTCATCGACCCTCGGCTCACCGTGTCGGTGGGTCAGATCCAGCACCTGGTGTCGTTGCTGCTCTACATCGTCACCGCCGTGGGGGTGTCGATGGTGGTGGACCGGGCCGCCCGTCGTGCCCGGGTGGCCCGACGGGCCTCGGCGGAGTCCGAGCTGCTGCAGACCATCGCCAAGTCGGTGCTGCAGGGCCAGGACGCCATCTCGGCGGTGTTGGAACGCAGCTGCGCCACCCTGGGACTGGACGGGATGGGTCTGGTCGTCGCCGATGAGATCGTCGAGAAGTGCGGGGTCATGACTGGCGCCCCCACCACCGTGCCGGTGGGCGATCACGGGGTCCTGAACCTGTACGGTGACCTGGATGCTCCAGCCCTGCGGCTCATGTCGGCCATTGCCAGCCAGATCGAGAGTGTCCTGGAGCACCGGGACCTGGAGGCCACCGCTCGCGAGCTCGAGCCGCTCACGGCCACCGACAAGGTGCGTACCGCCCTGCTCACCGCGGCTGGCCACGACCTGCGTCGTCCACTGGCCGCTGCCTCGGCAGCAGTGGGCGGGTTGCGCAGCCAGGGCGCACAGTTGAGTGCTGCGGACCGTGCGGAACTGCTGCGAACCGCCGACGAGGCCCTGGGCACGTTGTCGGTGCTGGTGCGTGACCTGCTCGACGTGTCACGCCTGCAGTCGGGTGTGCTCGCCGTCATGACGACGGCGGTGGACACCGCTGACGTCGTCCTGGCCTGTCTGGACGAGCTGCACGTGGGCCCGGGAGAGGTGGAGCTCGACCTGGACCAGACGGTTCCGGAGGCCTGTGCCGACCCGGTGCTGTTGCAACGGGCCGTGGTCAACGTGCTGTCCAACGCCATGCGCTACGAGCCCGATCACCGCCGGGTGCGGGTGACGACCTCGTGCTTCGCCAACCGGGTCGAGATCCGGATCGTCGATCATGGTCGCGGGGTGGCCCCGGAGCGCCGCGAGGAGATCTTCGTGCCCTTCCAACGTCTGGGCGACACCGACACGACAACCGGTTTGGGACTGGGGCTGGCCCTGTCCAAGGGATTCATCGAGGGGATGGATGGCACGCTCGAACCCGAGTCCACCCCTGGTGGTGGGCTCACGATGGTGATCTCGCTGCCGGACACCCGGAACGCCGACACCGATGACGAGGAGGGGTGATGAGAATCCTCATCGCTGACGACGACCCGCAGATCCTACGGGCGCTGCGCATCACCTTGGCCGCTCGCGGCTACGAGGTGCTGCTGGCCCGTGACGGCGCCGAGGCCCTGAGCGTCGCCGTCGACCGTCACCCCGACCTCTACCTGCTGGATCTGGGCATGCCCAGGTTGGACGGCATCAAGGTCATCGAGGCGATACGCGGCTGGTCCCAGGCCCCAATCCTCGTCGTGTCGGGTCGCAGCGGGTCCAACGACATCGTCGCGGCCCTGGACGCTGGTGCCGACGACTACGTCACCAAGCCATTCGCCATTGACGAGCTGCTCGCCCGGATTCGTGCCCTCGGCCGACGAGTTCCCCAACCCGAGGATCCCGGCTTGGTCGTGGGATTCGGTGACGTCACCGTCGATCTGACTGCCCACAGTGTGCTGCGTGACGGCAGACCGGTGCGGCTCACCCCCACCGAGTGGAAGGTGCTGGAGTTGCTGGTGCGCAACGAGGGACGTCTGGTGACCCGTCAGACCATGCTCACCCAGGTGTGGGGGTCCGAGCACGTCACCGACACCGGGTACCTGCGGCTCTACCTCTCCCAGCTGCGCAAGAAGCTCGAGCCGGATCCTCGAAACCCGCGCCACCTGCTCACCGAGTCCGGCATGGGCTACCGGTTCGTGTCGGGAGGCTGAGACCTGTCCTCCCGCTGCTCCTTCCTCCTGCGTCTGCACCGGGAGATGAGCAGATAACACACGATGGCTGCGATGAGCAGCATGTCGAGGATCATCCACCAACTGAGCGACAGGTGCCAGCTGCTCGGGGGTGCGGCAGCCGTGCCCGGCACCCGAACCGCCTCGACGAGCAGCCGATCGGTGTTGAGACCGTAGGGAGTGCAGGTGACCAGGACGAGCTTGTCGACACCATGCTCGTAGGTGATCGCCTTGTAGTCGTGAGGTCCGACGACACGCTTGCCGCGCACCCGGTAGCGCAGGGTCTGGTCGGCCACCGTGACGTAGACGTCGTCACCCTTGCCCAAGGCGGGTAATCGGTCGAACATGGAAGCGTTGACCATGCCGGTGTGCGCTGAGATGACCGACGTCGTCCCCGCCCCGCCGACGGGCAGGTCGGATCCGAACATGTGCCCGGCACCGCGATGGAGCACGTCGGAGCGCGTCGTGTGGTACACCGGCAGGTCGATGTCCACCGAGGGGACGGTGACACGCCCCAGCGCCCCCTCGGAGCCGGACACATTGAGGACCCTCATGTAGTCGTCGAACCCCGGCGTGGCGGGTTCGGGAGGCAGGGCGTGATGCCCGGCACGGGCCAGCTTCCGGTTGTAGGCATGGGCCTGACGCAGCAGTTTGGCGTTCTGCTCCGAGGTGAGCCCCTTGGCAGCCAGCCGGGAGTACTGTTCGGCAACTTGGTGGACGTGGTAGTCGTTCCACAGGGTCAACGGCACCGGCAGCAGCAGGATGAGCAGACCGATGACGATCCACAACAGGGATCGCCACCGGCGTGTTGAACCACGCCGGGGCGATTCCGGACGTGGTGGCTCCTGGGGAGGCAGTCCCCCTCGGTGCTCCCTCACCGAGGCGGAACCAGCCTGGCTTGCCCCGACCTGGACGGAACCGCGTTGGACCGATCCGTTCTGGCCCGACCCATCTCGGGCAGAGTCACCGTGACTGCTCACCGAGCACGGCTCACTGATCGCGACGGTGCTGCCACAGGCCGATACCCAGGATCACCAGACCGAGCAGCAGAACCAGCAGGAGGGTCTGCATGCCCGTGGTGGGCAACAGGCTGGCGACCGGCCGGATCGCCCCGTACGTATTGGACGTGGCAGTGATCTCACCGACCGACGAGGCCGTGGTGGTCACCGTGGCACTCACCGTCACGGCACCGGCGGGGACCTTCAACCATGCCGGTGGTTTCGGCTCCCCCAGCTCCACGGTGATGGTGCACGACGTCTTGTCACCAGCCTTCACGGTGGCCTGGTCGAGGTTGCAGGCTCCGGCCGGGATGGTGCCGTCGGCGTCGACCGTCTGACTCGACTGGGCACCACCACCATCCTGCGAGCGGACCTGCCTGCCCGCCAGTGACGGATCCTTGAGGGTGAACTTCGTGAGGTCGAACCCTCCGTTGTCGTCGATGGTGTAGGTGACGTCCATGGTCGTCGCGTCGGAGTCCAGCATGGCGGTGTCCACGGGGCCGTTGAGGGTGGAGATGGTCGCCGCTCCGGCAATCCTCTTGGTCACCTGCATGGAGGGGTAGGTGTCCAGCACAGTGATCCTCCAGCCATCGCCGCTGGTCGACAGGTCAGCGGGATCATTGACGGGGTTGACGAGGAAATTCACACTGTGCGTCCCAGCACGAACCACTGTTCCGTCACTCTTGCGCACGGCGCTGGTGTTCGTCACACCGGGGTCGTCTCCGATGTACTTGCCCTTGTCCGAGACGCTCAGCCAGGGCTCGACGCTGGCGATTCCACCGTCGGTCTCGGTGACCTCACACGACGTTCCCACCGGCACCGATTTGAACTGCAGTTCATCGCCGGGGTTGATGGTCTGGGTCAACTTGTCATCGGGGAAACAGGGGCTGGTGAAGGTCATCCTGGCGTTCTGGGCGATACCGCCGGACACCATCTTGATGAGGGAGGGTGTGGCGGAGGCATGGAGGTGCACGGCCTCGGCACCCACCGTCATCGCCACATCCTTGCCAGTGGGCACACTGATGTCGGCGGGCAGGTCGATCGAGTACGTGTACGACTTCTGCTCAGCCGTCACTTGATCGACGGGGGTCCTCACCGGGTCGTCCTTCGGATTGCTCGCAGCTGCCACACCATTGCCGTCCCACTGACCGAACACCACGAACGGGGTACGGCTGCCCTGGGTGACCTCCAAGTCACCGCGCGCGGCCAAGGCCTTGCTGCCGGCAAGGGATACATCACACGAGCTGTCGGCCGGCAAGGCGATGGTACGGGCCCTCGTGGGAGCCGAGTCACTGGCTACCGAGGTCGAGGAGTCGGCTTGGTCACGGGTGAAGGTTTCCACCCGATGAGTCGTGGCGGTGTCGTGGCAGGAGACGTCGACCTGGTAGCCCTCGGGATCCTCACGGGCCCAAGAGCTGGCCTGCATCATGGCGAGGCGCACCGGGATCATGCGTCGGGTGTAGGTGTTGACGAAGTCCCACGAGGAGCGCACTGGAACCTTATCGGCGGTGGCCCCGGTGTCAGCGGCGGAGCTGGGGGCCTCACCGGTGACGACGAGTGGTCCGGAGTGGCCTGCATTGACCTGCATCGACTGCGGTGTACCGGTGACGTTCTTCTCGGTCATGGTGCACGTCGCCCCAGCCGGCACATTGACCTTGTCGGAACTATAGCTACGGCTGATGTTGTCCTGACCAGTGTTGGGGTTCTTGCCCTCGGCGTGAGGACTGGCGCCCTTGATCTGGTCCCACGTCACCTCATGCGGCAAGGTGGGGCCACCACCGAGCAGATCACCGCCACCGGTTGAGGTCTGCAGACCCACTGCGCGGCAGGAGACGTCGAATTCGAAGGTGGGCTTGGACGTGTTGAGTTTGTCGAACCCGTAGCTGGTCGTCACGACCTTCTTCGTGAGCTGCACCGGGCTGGTGACATACCGGTAGTTGTTGTAGATGTCGATGGCGTTTCCGCTGGCAACCGTCTGGAACGTGTCCGACGTCGTCGTGCCACCCGCCTTGGCCACGACGTCCTCGGATTCCACCTTGGCCGTACTGTCGTTGCGGCCATCAGCGACCCACTTGATCTGCTTGGGCTTGAGGTAGGCCTTGAGCTGATCCGTTTGCTGGGGATTGTCGGGCCTGGGGGCCTGCAGGGACAGCCCCAGTTCACCGAAATGGTCACCGACGATGGAGCAGTCCGTGCCGGAGGGCACGTCGGGGAAGGTATAGGTGCCGGCACCGGTGATCTGACCGTGGAAGGTGCCCAGCACAACGTCTTCCCTGCCGTCCGAGCCAGTGACCCTGGGATCCAGACAGGTCATGGTGAACGAGTGGGTGTAGTACGGGATCTTCTGATCGAGATCCGGACGCAGGGCGTTGGCCTCGTCGTAGGCCTTCTGGATGCTGCCGGGCAGCTCGGCGTGCTTGGAAAGCTTGACCGGAGCAAGATTACGTCGATAGGTGTTGGTGACGCTCACCGGTACCCCATCGGCAGCGTTTGTCGGGCGGACGAAGAAAGTACGCTGAGCCCCCTCGGCGGAGTCGCTCTTGGCCTTGTCCACGGCAATTGACGTGGCGAGCGAGATACCAGTGGAGGTACTGGACGCCCCCTCGGCCACCATACAGCTCGACCCGACCGGAACCGCCCCGGAGACCAAGGTGGGAGCCTTCTCGACATTCGTCGGGTTGGTCTCGGTGCCGGTGTAGTCACTCATCGGCTGACTGAAACCGTCCAAGGGCTGACCGTCGGGTGTGGTGCAGTTCACCGTCATCGGGAAGGCACGGTTGTGTTTGATGGCCTTGCGCTGCGGCGAGATGTAGGTCTCGTCGGATCCGTCCTTGGCAGCGGCAAAGGCAACGTCCTTGTCCAAGGTGAGCTGGGTGTTGACGAAACCATACTCGGTGTCGATGGTGAGTGAGGACTGGATGCCGACGGTGAAATCGGCCTCGATGGGGTTCTTGCTGCCGTCGGACTTCTGGACGAGGTCGGAACCGCCGGCCAGTTGCATCGTACTGGTGCGGGTGACGGGGAAGGTACCCCCGCCCTTGAGTTGGGAAGTGCGCTGGTAGGTCTCCGCACCGGTCCCGGACCGATCCTCGGCCAGATGACACGTACTGCCCTTGGGGATCTGCTGACCGGTGAAGGTCTTCGTGTCCGACGCCGTCGCCCCAGTCGTTCCAGCACCCAAGGTGAAGGAGGCGTCCGAACCGAGATCGATGGGCTCACCGGCACTCGTGGTGCACGAGAGGGTGTAGCTGACGTTCTGGGCAAGTTTGGAGTCGGTACCGACTGCTGCGCGGCTGATGGTCAGGCCCTTGGAGACACTGGTGAAGGTGTCGGTCACCGTGACTGCAGCCTGCCGGTTCGCGTCCGTGGTGGCCTTGCCCATGGTGATGTTCTGCTGATTGGCATCGCTGGAGAACCTAATGTCCGTGGACAGGCCATCGGGACGGGTCTGGAAGAACTGGCAGGTCTGGCCGTAGGGCACACCCATGACGCCGTTCTGGTCGTTGACCAAGGCATCGTCGTTCACATTGCCGGTGTTGGCCTTGAGTACGGCGCTGCCGCCGGAGGCCACGGTGACAGCACCGGTGAGGGGCACCGATCGATAGGTCCTACCGTCGGAGCCCACCACGGTGCGGCTGCCGCAGTCGAACTTCACGGTGAGGTCACCGGGGATGTCGGTGCGTCCATCCGGGTTGACGACGGCACCGGTGAGACGCACGGTGCCGAGTACCGGTGCATAACCGTTGGTGATGAGCACACGGTTCTGATTGGTCTCCGCGGTGGTCTGCACCGTCATGATGGGCTTGATCCTGGCCTCATCGTTGGACAGTACCGTGGTCGCATCGTTGGCATCGGCGAAGCTGAGCTGGGTACCCGTCGCCTTGACGATGTCGAGGGTGGACGGGGATATCGCGACACCATCCTGGTAAATCGTGCACGTGGCACCCACCGGAACGTTCTTGATGGGGGCGGTGAATTCGGTGATGCCGTCGGTCGACTGGGTTTTTGGCACGGTGAGTTCGCCGTGGAGTGTGTTGGCGTCATCGGCACCATACCGGCAGGTGTAGTTCACCGAGAAGGAGCGGATGCCTGCCTCGGCGGCCGTACGGCCGGGGCCGTCGACCTGGTCCACGATGGTGACATTGCGACGAACGTAGTCGTAGCTGGTGCGCAGGTGCATCTTGGCGCTGGACTCGGCTTCGCTGGGGGAGTAGTCGGGCAGCTTCATCTTGTACGAGCCCTTGTAGGTGCTGGAGTCCGGCTCGGGGGCGATGGGTTTGCCCCCGTTGACCGTGACGTCACGGCCCTCGAACTCGAACTTGGTTCCCTCGTCATTGCTCAGGCCGGTGAGGGGATGCAGGTAGCAGTCCACGGCCACCGGAACCTTGATGTCGGTCGCGGGGCTGGAGTACCCGTTGCCCTGCTCGGAGATCGTGAGGCTGAATTTCTTGTCGTAGTTGGCAGCCGGGCAGGTGAGGTCGAAGTCGTACTTGCGCGAGGACGCGCTGCCGAACAGCGCGGCGATGGCCCCGTCGCCCTGGGAGCTCACGAGCTCCTTGTCGACGTGCAGGGTACCCATGCGCTGGGTGTAGGTGTTGACGGCCGTCGTAGAACCGGAGGTCTGGCCGGTGACGAGCTTCTGCAGGGTGACGACGCGGGTGCGGGTGGCATGGGTGCCGTTGCCGTCGGTGACGGTGACGTCGGTGTCGGGCGTCTTGCCGTCGGTACCCTGACCCGTCCACGTCTGGGTGAGGTCGAGGCCGGAGGGGGCGGGCGGAGTCTTGATGCCGGTGAACGTCTCGGAGAGAGTGCACGACGCCCCGGCTGGCAGGTTGTCGCGGGTCACCTTGTCACCGGAGAGCAGTTTCACGTCGCCGCTGAGGGTGACGCCGTTGGCGCCACTGGCGGTGGTGACGTCGGGGTAGGCGTCCACGAAGTCGGCCTTGCGAAACGGGGAGTCGGCGTCCGTGCCATCACCACAGTCGTAGTGAATCTGGTAGGTGCGCCCCTGCACGGAGTCAAACTGGGCGGCGTCGCCCTTGACCGTCTTGGACAGGTTGAGTTGGGCGCGGTCGAACCTGCTCACCCAGTTCACCTGGCAGTCCGTCGCACCGTTCTCCTCGGCCACCGGGCTACCCACGGAGAGGGTGCTCGAGGTGCCCTTGTTGGTCACCGTGTAGCCATCTGGTTCCGAACCCTGTGTGAAGGGTTTGGTGGCCTTTCCAGCGACGGTACAGGTCCACTGCGGGGTGTAGCGCTTGAACACCTGGTTCACCTGGTCCCCGGACGCCGTGGAGGTGTAGACGAGACCGTTGCGCGGAGGTTGGTAGCTGCCATTGGAGCCTTGGGCGGGTTCGGTGCGGGTCGTGCCCGAGCCGTCCTTGGGCAGGTCGATGGTCTTGCCATCCGAGGTCTTGGCCGTGAGATCGAAGTTGGTCTGCTGGTCGGTGAGTGCCTTCTCGTAGGAGGTGTCGGACTGAACCTTGCCGGAGACCCGGCTCAGATTGATGGCGAGGGCAGTTGCCTGCGTGCTCTTGTAGGCGGACCACGTCGACATCTCGAGTTGCCTTGGCGCGTGAGCAGCGGCCAGATACATCGATCGAGTACCCGATCCGGCACAGACGAAGTCTCGCCACTTCGGATCTCGAGGCCTAGCGCGAGAATCCATCAGCTCCGTGCCGGATCCCTCTTGCCTCATACACTTCTTGCCACGCGGCAGAACTGTGTATGCAACGGCACCGTCGCCACCGGTGTCGACTGATTGCCCTTCGTAATGGCCTGCGTCATGGCCCCAGCCTTCACCACTGGACTCGGCATCGGCAACGGTGAGGGTGTAGTCAGTTACCGGGCTGCCGGTGGTGGTGTCGGTCAACGCGATGTTGGACAGGTGAAGCCTGACCAAGTTCTGCGCCGAGCTGTACATGTCGGAATAGATCGCCGGATTCCCCGGGTCGTCCGGGTAGGCCCCGAACATGTACCAGCCGAAGGCCGATTCCGACCAGATTCCACCTTGGGCGTCGTCCGCCTTGGTGGTGCGCGCGCTCACATTGACCTGCTGATCCTGCCTGTTGATCTTGGGGCGGGTGAGGTCGAAGGACAGGGTGTACTGACCGATCTGACGGGTGACATGGACGGCGTTGGTCGCGGTGGCTTGGTTGAAGTCGACCCCGGTCCAGTCGATCCAGCACAGCGAGTTGGCATAGCTGGGCGGCACATCACTGGGGTTGGGGGTGGAGACGTTTCCGCCGTACTGACGGAACTGGCATCCGCCCCAATTCCACCTGCTGGCCTCATTGGCACCCGAGGAATTACCGGAGGTGTCTGCCGCAGGCAGAGAGGGGCGGTTCCCGGCCTTGGGCACGGGGGCAGCCTCGGCGGATGTGGTCGTCTGGGACACGACAGCCTGGCCGAACTGGACCGTCATGACAGCCAGCAGCAGCGCGAGGCAGAAGGACAGGATGTTCCCGATCCCAGTACGAATTCGTCCAGTCACTGGCTTTCCTCCTTGTCACGCTGGCGACGGCGTACCACGACGAGGACGGCGATGACCGCCACGATGACGGCGCCGATCCCCCCTGCTGCACCCAGCGCACCGGTGGACGGCAGGCCAGGTCCGACCAAGCCTGGACTGTTGGTACTAGGCCGATCCGAGGCTGGTGGAGCCACGGAGCTCGATGGTGTGGCGTGTGCAGTCACCAGCACGCTCGTCTGCGCCGTCGACGCCGCGGTGTCGGTGATTCTGCCGAGGTCGGTGGGTGGTTGCCAGCCGTCGGGGAACAACCCCACCGACATCGTCAACCTTCTGCCCTCAACGCTCTGGCAGCTGGCTGTGGCCACCACCTCGGCCTCCACCCGAACCCGCGGGTTGCCGGATCGGGTCCGGGCGAGCTTGGCCAGCCCGGACTCGGTGAGGTCGATGACCACCGCGTGCGACCTCGCATCGACGCGCGATGTCCAGTCCCTGCCCCGGGTGAGCGCGACGGTGGATGCACCACCGGTGTCGATCCACACCCGGCGCACCTGGCGATCCGTCAGGCCCAGATCCATCGTCGTCACCATGACGTAGCGATACAGCTTGTCGTGCACGTCGGGCTCGGGTGCGGTTCCGGTGAGTCGGACGTGCACCTGGTCACAGGGGGCCACTGTCGACGGGGTGGCTGCGATCTGCACCGAGATCGGCTGGTCCTTGAGGGCCACCTCGACGGTGTGGGAACGCTTCTGATCCGGATGATACTGGGAATTGGGCAGGGCCACGAGGAACGGGGTCGCCACCGAGTAGGCCACGTTGCCCACTCGGGATGGACGTTCCCGAACCAGGTACACACCGTTGGGCAACCCGTCGACACGAGCCCGACCGTCAGAGTCGGTGATCGCCCGGTGATCCGGGCCCATACGATGTCTCGACGCCGGGGTGAGGACTGCCGGCTGCTCGTCGACCAGCTGACGCAGTTCATCGGCAGAAGCGAGGTTGACGTCGAGAACCTGATTGACCTGCAGAACGATGCCTTCCAGCGACTCACCGGGGGCCTCGCCCTCACCGGCGCGCTTGACGAGCACCAGTGTGTTGCTCCCGGCGCCGGAGGCGGCACTGGCAGTCATCGGCGTACCGGCCCCGGCGACGGTGAGCAGTACGGCCACCAGCGCAGCCACCAAGCGCCTCACCAAGGGAGGCTGGGCCTCATGACGTCGTGAATCCATCGTCATGCCTTCCTCGGATCGTCTCGGTCTGCTATGACGCCCGAGCCGTTGGTGTGCGGCTCCGCGTTGTGAGTCGTGTCCGCGCCCCGGCGCGGAGCGGGACCATCGTTGTCTTCGTCCTTGTCGTGACGTCGTCTCGACACCAACCAACAGATGAGGTAGACGAGGACGAGGAGGACGACGATGAGCACGGCGATCATCCACGGTTGCCACGGGCTGTGGTAGCGCTGCGGTGGCTCGGGCGGCGGGGGTGTCGTCCGAACTCCCCGCACCAGGAGTCGGTGCGAGTTGATGCCGTATGGGGTGCACGTCACCAGGGTTGCGTAGTCGCGACCCTTCACCGGGCGGATGGCGTCCAGATCGGTCGGTTCCACGACGCGGACCCGATCCACCCTGTATGCCAAGGTCTCACCCATGACGTCGACGTAGAAGATGTCTCCCACCTGCACATGCGTGAGGTTGTCGAACATCGTCAACGTCGCCAGGCCGGTGTGGCCCGTGAGCACGCTGTGCGTCCCCACTCCCCCGACCGGCAGTGCCGTACCGTACAAGTGGCCAACACCGGTGGCCAGAACTCGTTGTGAGGTGCCGTGATACACCGGCAGGTCGATTCCCACCGACGGCACCCGCACCCGAGCCATGGCCTGATCAAGGTTGAGCTGTGACATGTAGTCGCGGTAGTGGGCGGATCCGGTGTCGGGGGGCTCTCCCCACGGATCCCGGATCGTCCCGTTCTGCAACTGTCTGTTGTACTGCCGGGCACGTCGCAGCTGTTCGGCTCTGGTGGAGCTGCCCAGCTGGGCGACGTGTTGGGAGTAGTTTTCGGCGATCCTGGCCTGTTCATTGTTCTTGATCTGGGTGAGGACCACTGGGGCCAGGAGCACCGCCATGCCGAGGAGCAGGTAGACGATGGAGCGCCATCGCCGCTTGCCACGCGCCACAGCGGTGCCTCCTCAGGATTGGGTCAGGCCTGGTCCTTGTCGCGACGGCTCACGTACACACCGCGGGCGACGAGACCACCACCGACGACCAGGACGATGAGCAGACCCCAGGCACCGGTGGCAGGTAGCTGGCCGATGACGGAGTCCTTCTCGTCCTGCACGGAGACCGTGAGGGTGTTCTTGTCCTTGTCATAGCTCACGGGCTGGGCCTCCGGGTTGACGAAGAAGCCCTCGGGAGCCTTGGTCTCCTGCACGCAGTACTGGTTGGCCTGCTCACCCGTGGTTCCGCCGGAGAACGAGGTGGCCGGCACACCGTATCCCTTGGCGGTCGCGGTACCGTCGGTCGTCAGGGTGTCGGAGAGGTTGGCTCCGGCAGCGTCCTTGTCGGCAACCTGCACCGGGTCGCCGAGCAGCTGGTACTTGCCATCGTCACCCTTCTTGCACAGGTACAGCTCGAACTGGGCACCGGAGAGCTTGGAGGCTTCGGTACCTTGGGCCGTCTTGGTGACGGTGAGGGGGGCGAAGGTGGTTGACGTCGGCTGACTGTCGGTGTCGGTGGTGACCTTTCCACCATTGGGCAGATCCACGGTGGCGGTGTTGGTCACCTTGCCACCATCGGCCGGCACGGAGTTGAGGGTGGCTTGGAAGGCGACATGGACCTGCAGGGCCGGGTCACTCTTGCGCTGTGCCTGCAACTTCTTGAGTCCAGCGTCGGTGAAGGTGACCACGAGCTTGTGGTCCTCGGTGCTGACGGAGTAGTCCCCCGATTCCAGCGCAAGGTCACCCTTGCCGCCCGAGGCAGTCACCTCAACACTGTCGTGATCGAGAGTCAGTTCGTTGACCAGCGGATCGGTGATGACGAACTTGGTGAGATCACCAGCCGGTACTGGGGCGTTGATGGTGTAGGACAGGGGCTTGCCGATGGTGGCTCCGGTATCGTCGACCTGCTTGTTGGCCTTGACCTCCTGGTTCTTCGGCTGAACCATCTGGGCGTACTTCCACGTACCGTCCTGGTTGAATGGCAGTGTGACGATGAACGGCGGGGCAACCGTGTAGTTGCCTTTTTGCAGCTCGGTGATGCGGTAGGCACCAACCCTGAAGTTCGCATTGGCGGCGGTGCTGATCTTCGCGACACCGTTGGAATCGGTCTTGAGATTGCCAAAGGTGACTGATGAGTCGATCGAGGCATTGGCGGCATTCATGCCGGACAATGCCTTCCAACCATCCGCAGTACTCAGGTCGACGTCGATCCTCTCAACCTTGAACTCGACGTCGGCCAACCCCTTGAGCTGACTGGTATCATTTGTCGGGTCGCCGATGAGCTTCCTGATCGTCAGGGAGACGGCGTGGTTGGCGTCCACCTTCTGAGTCGAGGCCAACTCGGCCGGGTCAGGGGTGGGCTTGGCACCGGTTTCATCGGCCAAGGCGGGGACGACCATGCCGCCGAGCGTGAGTACCGAGGCGGTGACAGCGACACAAAGGGAATGTGGAAACTTCATACCTACTCCTAGGGGTGGGATGGGAGTGTCGTGAAGAGCCTCCGACCCATGACCAGCCGCCGGCACCTCATCGTGAGCAATATTGTAAGTACTGGCCTCCGCGTCTACCACCGCAGAAAGGGGCAGTACCAGAATTCGGACACACCCCTTGTGCTCATACACGTCAAACAGCACCTTCACAAGGACTTATGGCCTTTGTTAGCCACGAGAGAAATCATCGGAACCATACTCCATGAGTCGTTCGCAACATCATCACCGACCACACCAAGCCCAATCGACACCACCTCATCGATACCCACCCAAGCCATCCTCCAAGGCCACTGCAGATTTCACTGGACGTCGTGTATACTCATGATGTGTGCTACTCGAATGGCATACTTATAATTTATACATTGCGTTGCATGACCTCCATCTCGTGCAGCAACCATGGAGAAAGGACCTATCTATGAGAATCACGAAGAATCTCAAGACCCTCGGTGCCCTGACTGGTGCCCTGGCCCTGGGAACGAGCGCCGCCCTCACCGCTGCGCCACTTGCCAGCGCTGCCCCTGTCACGCCGAGCCACGCCACGATGGCCTCCTGCCAGTACTCCGCCCCGGACCAGAAGTCCGGTGTGCACGTCGACGCCACCGTCAACCATGCCGGCAAGCCGGTGCAGAGCGGCTCCACCGTCGTCCTCACCGACTCCGACAAGGTGCTTCACGTCACCTTCAAGAACACCGGTGACCAGTCCATCTCGAAGCTACAGTGGACGATCGCCAACTTCCGCAACTCCCAGCCGGTGACCTTCACCTTCAAGCTGAACACCAAGCTCAATGGCAATCACGCCATCGCCCCCGGTGAGACCGGTTCCGCCGACCTCACCATTGGCGGCCTGCCGCACGGAATTGACGCCACCACCGACATCACCATGAAGTTCGGCTCCGACCTGCTGTGCTCCAAGCCCGACACCCTCGAGCTCCACGGCGTCCACATCGTGACCCCGCGCGAGAACTGATACTCAATATCATAAAATCAGGGCCGTCATACCGGGAATTTCCCGGTATGACGGCCCCGTGACATTCACACAGCGATTATCTGGCACCCCGCGGTTCCCGACCGTGGCCCCAGGCGTAGGACGTCTGCGTACCACGCCTGGTCACCGACTCGGCGGCATACTGGTTGGCAGCCCGGATGGACTCCTCGACGTCACCGGTCGTGGTCCACATGTGACTGAAGCAACCGATGAAGGCATCCCCGGCACCGGTGGTGTCCACCGCTTCCACGGTCTGCGCAGGAATGAGCCGTTGCCCTGCGGCACTGACCCACAACGCCCCCTTGGCCCCCAGGGTGACGATGACATGGGGGATGCCGGCATCCAGCAGCACGTGGGCGGCATTGACGATGTCGGCACGGGTGTCGACGGGCATCCCAGAGATCAACGACAGCTCGCTCTCGTTGGGGACGATGAACTCGACACCCCTGACCCTGTCCAGCGACATCCTCGGATCGGCTGGAGCTGGATTCAGCAACACGGGGATACCCAGTTCTCCCGCCAGGTCCACCGTGGCGTAGACCGTCTCCAAGGGAATCTCCAGCTGCGTGATGATGAGCTTGCATCCTGCGATGGCCTGCCGTGCCGCAGCGATGTCGTCGGCGCAGAGCTTGGCGTTGGCACCCTTGACGATGATGATCGAGTTGCGCGACTGGGGATCCACGAAGATCGGCGCCACCCCGGACGTCGCCTCGGTACGCATGACGTACGTCGTGTCGATGCCATTGTCCTCGAGATTGCGAATGGTGTTGTCGGCGAACATGTCGTTGCCCACTCGGGTCACCATGAGGACGTCGGAGCCCAGTCGGGAGGCGGCCACGGCCTGATTGGCTCCCTTGCCGCCACATCCCAGTCGGAAGTCCGGAGCCTCGACGGTCTCCCCCTCGGTGGGCATGCGATCGATGTAGCTGATGAGGTCGACCATGTTCGACCCAACCACTGCGATGTCCATCGTCAGTCCTCCTCCAGATCGGCCCTGGTGGAGCTGGTCGTCTCCACTCCGGTGTGCACGGTGACGTCCAAGTGTAAGGAGCTTGTGCCGGCATGGGCACAGAACCTGACGAGATTTCGGCAATTCCGTGCACCAGCGCCGTACGTTCTGCCCGCCGCAACACTCATGATGCGCCTGCATGACACAAGATCCGACCGTGAACGGGGGCGGCGTGGATCCCAGTCCTCCTGCCAACCGTAACTATCGGCGGTGGTTCGCCGCACCAGCCCTGACCGGGAATCACCACCCCTCACGGGCATTGGGCATCGGCGTCACCGCGCTCGGAGCAGCAGGCATCGCCGTCCTTACGACGAGCAGATCCATTCGTCACCTGCCAGCGCTCAAGGAGCTGGGCTGATGAGCCGCATGGTCACCGGCGCATTCGCGATCAAGCCTGCGGAACATCGGTGTGAACGAAGTCATGGCCCTTGAACAGTAGAGGTTCACCCACCGCCATGGCTGCCCCGTAGGAGAAACAATCGCCAAGGTTCAATTTGGCCCGTGACCCAGATCCTCGCCCATACTTCTCCATGCCGATTCGGGCCCATTTCACATGTTCGTCATTGACATCGAGGACTCTCAGCCCGAGCTGCTGCACAACAGCATCCACAGTGCCAGGCCCTGAGGCCCTCATGACGAAGGCGAGTTCCACCACAGTAGCCGCGGAAATCTTCAGGCACGTAGCAGATCTCAACTTGGCCTCGAGTTCAGCAGAATCATCCTCGTCTCTGAGAACAGCAACAATTGCCGAGGTGTCAACGATCATCGGGGAAGACCCTCGGAATCGTAGAGGTCCTCGTCAGTCAGCCATTGGTCAGACGTATCGGCAACCATGGCTCGCAGATCGGCGATGGCGGCTGTGAGATCGGGTCGCACAGGCTCTCGATCCAGAGCCTCTCGCAACGCTGTCTCCACCGCAGCGTCCCTCGTGGTGCCGCGACGTGCAGCGAGCTCGTCCGCCAGATGGGACACTCGGGGAGAAAGTGTCACTGTTGCCGTCATGGGTCAATGATATGCGCCGAGGATCAGCAGCAGGGCCCGTGCACGTACATGCGTCACCCCAGCAGGGCCGGGACCAGCGTCGAGCAGATGATGACGGCGATGGCGACGACCCCCCACAGGTCCGCAGCGCCGAACCGGGATTCCTCGGCCCAGGTGCGGTGGATGGCGGTGGCAAAGCCCCGGGAGTCCATGGCCCGACTGAGCGCCTCGGCCGAGCGCAGGGAGTCCAGGATCATCGCCATCGTCATCGACCCGGCGTAGCGCAGGTACGCACCGGGGGTGGCACGGCGTCTCGTCCCGCGCGGCCCGAGACCACGCAGGGTGCGCACGTCACGGGAGATGCCCCAGGTGCGAGACGTCTGCCCCATCCGGATCATCCCGGCCACCGATGCCACCACTGGCCGGTCCGGCAGGCGTGTGTTCTGTCCCAGGGAGTCGCCGAGCCGGGTGGGGTCCAGGGCGCACGAGGTCATCGCCCCGGGCATGACGAGCACGAGGATACGACCCCCCTGACGCAGTGCCTCGGCCTGCACGGCTGGATCGGTGAACCCGTGATGGAGCATGAGGGTGGTCCACACGAGGATGACGGCGGCGAAGAGCACCGGGAGCGTGTGGGCCAGCGCCTGCCTGCCGCTGCGGGCACACAGGAATCCCAGGACGATCGACGGCACAAGTCCGATGAGTCCGATGAGAGGGGTGTGCACCCAGGCCGATGCCACGATGCCGGCCACACCGATGGCCATGAGGGTGAGCGGGTTGAGATGCCGTTGCATCCACGGGACGCGTTGGGAGGCGGCAGGGGGGTCGGGCAGCCGGTGTGCTGCCAGGTCGACGACCTCGTCGGCAAGCTGGGTGACCAGCGAATCGTGGGTGGACACGATGACGGCAACACCCTGCTCGGCAGCCTGTGCGACGGCTGCCAGGACGGATTCGACGTGGTCGGCGTCGAGCCCGACGGTGGGCTCGTCGAGGATGAGCAGGTCGGGCTGCTGGGCCAGGGCCGCGGCAATGGCAAGGCGGCGCTTCTCCCCGCCCGAGAGCGTCATGGGGTGTGACTGCGCCACCCCGGCCAGACCGAACCGTCTCAGAGCAGCAGGTGTGACGGGTTCCGGAACAACCGGGTCAGTGGTGGCGGACGCGTCCTCCACCTCACCGAGGGACGGGTCATCGGCTGGCCTGCCCTGCGACGCTGTGCGGGGCGATTCCTCCACAGCCGCTGCGCGGGGCGATTGCCCCGCACCTGGCGCTGGGGCGGGGTGTGTCGTGGATGGTTCGGCCGGGGGTGATCCTTCCCCGGCCTTCTGCACCCGGGCACGGGAGGCGGCAGCGCAGGAGGCGTCATCATCTTGAGGGTGACGAGCGGCGTACGGGGAGGCCACGAGCTCATCGGTGACGGTGGTGGCCACGAGGTAGTGCTCGGGGTTCTGCGGTACCCACGCCACACTCCCCGGGGCCGGAGTGGTGGCCCACCTCCCCTGATGCAGGGGGTGTTTGCCCCGGGCACGGGAAGGGCCATCCTGGGTCGGTGTCGCACGGCTCCCGAACGCCGAGGTGGAGTGCCCGCACCAGCGCACCTGGCCGTCCGCCGGGTCGTCCAGTCCGGCGAGTACCCGCAGCAGGGTGGATTTCCCGATTCCAGACGGTCCCACGAGCGCAGTGATGGTGCCGGCGCACACGTCCAGATCGATGTCCCGCAGCAGGACGGTGTCACGAGAAGGATCGTCGACATCGGTGCGGCCCGTGCAGTCGTCGCGAGCCACGTCCTCAGCTGGCGTCGCAGCCGGCGTGCCGGCAGCACGGTGGTTGTCCGGGGCCCTGTGCCTTGCAGCCCTGACCCCCGGACGGGTCACGTCCACCCCGATGGCCTGCACCACGGTGGCCCCGGAGCGCCCAGGATCAGTGGTTCGGGTGGGTGGCTGCGGGGCCACGTACTCGGCGAGGTAGTCGTCCATGCCGACGATGCGATCCACGGTGCCCTGTTCGGTGAGCACGACGACGGTGTCGAGCACGTCTCGCCAGGTTCGTGGATGATGGTCGACGACGACGAGACTTCGTTCACCCACCGTGGCGGCAACGAGGTCGCGCACCTGGCTGCTGGCCTGTGGGTCGAGCATGGACACCGGCTCGTCGAGCAGCATGAGACCGGGGTCGCAGGCGAGCACCCCGGCAAGAGCCAGCCGCTGCATCTGGCCCCCGGACATCTCCAGGGACTTGTGGTCCAGCTCCGTCTCCAGGCCCACTCGGTGGTGCAGATCGGCGACCAACGGCCACATCCGCTCCCGGGGCTGCTGCAGGTTCTCCGGACCAAAGGTGGTGTCCCGCCCGGCTCGTTCGGCGACGACGGCGTTCTCCGGGTTCTGCTGGAGCAGACCAACCGTCCCGACGACATCACCAGCACGCTCCACCGACCCGTCAAGGCAGTAGCTCTCCTCGTCCAGCAGACCGCCCAGGGCGTGCAGCAGAGTCGTCTTGCCGGCCCCGGACGGCCCGGCGAGCAGCACCCGGGAACCGGCTGGCAGGTCGAGGTCGATGGGGCCGAGGATGGGGTTGACGGCCCCCGGCGGGGTCACCGTGAGACCACGAACCGTGATCCCCGTGGTGGCGGGAGCCGTCGTCATTTGGCGTCGGAAGCCTGCAGGCGGGCCCGTTCCCGTCCGATCGGGAAGGAGGTGAGTGCACCGGCACCGGCCAGTCCCTTGACGATGAGCTGGCCCAGGACGCCGGCGAGGACCGCCCCGGAGATGAGGCAGAAGATCATGTAGAAGACGGTGTCGGTGGGCCGGAACATCGGGTAGTAGAAGAGCCGTTCGAAGACCGACTCGAAGAGCGCACCGATCATGCCACCGACGACGGCGACGCGCATGCCACCCCTGCGGTAGCGCCACACCGCCAGCGAGATCTCCATGCCGAGGCCCTGCAGCACACCGGAGACCAAGGTCATGTCGGCCCACTGGCCCCCCAGCAGCATCTCGATGGCAGCTGCCAGCAGCTCGGCGAGCAGGGCCGCACCGGGTTTGCGCACGATGAGCCCGGCGACGGCACCGGAGAGCAACCACAGCCCCATGAAGAGGCCTTCGGTGGGCTTGTAGAGCAGCCACAGCGGTGACAGGGCGTTGAACAGCGCCCCCAGTCCGATGAAGATGACGCCGAATGCCACGGCGATCATCACCGGGGTGACGATGTCGATGGTGCGGTACCGAACCTTGTCAGCCATGAATGGTCCTTCCATGTCGCGGAAGGGGCGTGCGCGCACGCAAGAGTCCCGACTCCCTACGCCGGTACTGGCCGGTTCAGGTTCGAGGGTCTGGGCGCCATGCCCACTCTCAGCACCGATGTGCTCCCCTGTCGTAGGTCCCATCGTAGGCACATCGGGGCGCAGTTCGCGAAACGCGCATGCCCCGAAGGCACGGCACAGAACAGGGCCACGGTGATCAGGACGAGAAGGGCACTGCGCCCGGCAACATGACACATGGTACCGACACATCGGCACACGGCAGCGACGGGACGAGGCTTGGCCCATCGTCATATTGTTTCTGCGGGGTCACCCCGAATGATGTCGACGTGAGGGCGGTGCCGTGCAGCTCGAGAACGAATCATCCCTGTCGCAGACCCAGGACCGCGATGACGGCGTCCACGGTGAACCGGCAGGCCGTGGGAGAAGCCGTCACAGCGGGTCCACGGGCCGTGGAGGTGGCCGCCGCAGTTGGCACCGCCGGGCGTCCCGACCGGTGTCCTTCTGGCTGGTCGCGCTGCTCGTCGTCGCACTCGCCGGGCCGGTTATCCACCAGCAACGCTGGCTGCTGGTGCACATGGTCACCCTGGGTGTGGCGACGACGTCGATCCTGGTGTGGGGCCAGTACTTCACCGAGGCGATCCTGCACACCAAGCTCGGTGACGAGGCTCGGCGCGTGCAGGTGTGGCGGATCTGGACGCTGCAGGTCGGTATTGCCACGGCGTGCGTCGGCATGATCGGGGACTGGCCGTGGGCCGTCATGGCCGGTGCGACGATCGTGGGGCTCGCCGTGGCCTGGTTCGGCATCGGGCTGGTTCGTCAGGTGCATCATGCGTTGCCGGGACGATTCGACTCGACGGTGCGGTTCTACGCCGCCGCAGCCTGTCTGTTGCCGTTCGGGGCGAGCCTGGGAGCGATCATGGCGTTCTCCCCGCGCGAGCCGTGGCGCAGCCGACTGCTGCTGGCCCACCAGGGGTTCAACATCCTGGGTTTCATCTCGGTGACGGTGCTCGGCACCTTGATGACGTTGTGGCCCACCGTGTTGCGCACCCCCATGCTGCCCGGGCAGAGCCGTAGGGGGCGTCGAGCCCTGTGGCTGGTACTGGCGGCGGTCGGCGTCCTCACAGGTGGGGCGCTCGCCGGGCTGTGGTGGCTGGCCGGGGCGGGGGTGCTCCTGGAGTTCGTCGCCCTGCTCGTCGTCGCCGTCGACCTGGCGGGGTGTGCCGCACGTCGCCCGCCACGGGACTACCCGGGATATGCGATCGGGGCCGCCATCGTGTGGTTCGGGGGCTGGCTCGTCTGGCTGCTGGCCACCATCGTCGCCCATCGCGACACCCTGATGTACGAGCAGCTCAGCATACTCACTCCCGCCGTGGTCATGGGGTTCCTGTTGCAGTTGTTGCTCGGCGCCATGAGCTACCTCATGCCCATGGTCATGGGTGGCGGGCCATCCGTCGTGCGGGCCACCAATGCCAGGATGCACGCATTCGGGGCCACCCGGGCCGTGCTCACCAACGCTGGTCTGCTCATCTGGGTACTGGCACGCGGACGAGCCGTGCAGCTGGTGGGGATCGTCACCGCCGGGATCGGTCTGGCCGGGTTCCTGCCTGCGATGATCGCCATGGTGCGCACCGCCATCCCGTTGCTCAAGGAGCGTGGCATGGCAGCTGCCCGGGCCCGCGCAACCCCACACCCGGACAATGGGGCCTCCACAATTCGGAGGTCGGACGCCGAGGCGTCGGGGCACGACAAGGACGCCGGGGGCGGCACCAGAACCGATGGCGTCGTCGCGAACGCCACGCGCAAGCCTGCAACCCACCCCGATCCGAGCCCCACCGCACCACCGGGGCGTCGTTCCTTCGTGGAGTCGGTCGTCGGACTGTCGGCCGTGCTGGGGGCCAGCGCTGCCGCCCACGGGTGGGACGAGCACCGAGCCAGCTCCGCCATCCACGTCGCACCGACCGGGCACACGACGACGATCGAGATGACGGCCCACGACATGCGCTTCCATCCCGATCACGTCGAGCTACCAGCCGGGGACCGTCTGGTCGTCAAGCTCACCAACACCGACCCTGCCCAGGTCCACGATCTGCAGCTGGCCTCCGGCCCGTACTCGGGACGTCTGGACCCCGGGCAGACCACGACCCTGGACGCCGGTGTGCTCGAGCAGTCCCAGGAGGGATGGTGCACCCTCGTCGGTCACCGATCCATGGGCATGACGCTGCGGATCGACCTCGTCGGAGCCCCGTCCTCGCCCCAGAGAACACCGGCATCCGAGGCCACCTCGCCCAGGCGCGCAGTGGATCTCACCCAGCCCCCGGGCCGGGATTTCCACACCCGCGACGCCCGACTTCCCCCGCTGGAGGCCAGCCGGACCCATCGCGTCGACCTCACCGTCCGCGAGGGGGAACTCGAGGTGGCACCAGCCACGACCCTGGCCGCGATGACCTACAACGGCCAGTTCATGGGGTCGGTGCTGCGGGCTCGGCTCGGTGACCGCATGCAGGTGCATCTGGTCAACGACGGCTCCATGGGTCATTCCATCGACTTCCATGCCTCCCGATCCTCCCCCGACACGACGATGCGCACCATCTCCCCCGGTCGGAGCCTGGACGTCGAGTTCACCATCGATCACGCGGGAATCTGGCTGTACCACTGCTCGACGATGCCGATGAGTGCCCACATCGCCGCCGGCATGTTCGGAGCGCTCATCGTGGCCCCGGCAGATCTGCCCACCGTCGACCGGCAGTACGTGCTCGTACAGTCCGAGACCTACCTGGCCGAGCAGAACAACCAGCCGGTCGACACGGGAAAGATCGCCGACGAGAAGGTCGACCTCACGATGTTCAACGGCCATGCCAACCAGTACCTCTTCGCCCCGCTGCAGGCCAGGGTGGGTGAACGGGTGCGGTTCTGGGTGCTGGCCGCCGGACCCAGCCGGGGGATGAGTTTCCACATCGTCGGGGCACAGTTCGACACCGTGTTCAAGGAGGGAGCGTACCTGCTGCGCCGCGACGATCCTGGTTCTGGCGGGTCCCAGGCCCTCGACCTGGCAAGTTGTCAGGGCGGATTCGTCGAGACGGTGTTCACCGAGCCAGGCCGCTACACCTTCGTCAACCACTCCTTCGTCGAGATGGAGCGTGGCGCACGTGGATTCATCGAGGTACGGCCATGAGCCACGACTGCTGAGCCGCCCGATCCACCAACGCCTCGCTGCCAGACCTGCGAATCCCTGGGCGACGACGGACGCCACCGATCGCCGTGAGAGACATGCGGGGCGGAACAACCCGCCACGAGAACTGGTTACCGCCACCATGAGCGATGTCACCGTAACCAGAAACGCAGAACAGTCCCGTTACGAAGCCCACATCGACGGCGAACTGGCAGGGTTTGCGCACTACACGCAGCAGGACGACGTCGTCGTCATGGATCACACCGAGACCGAGGACGGCTTCACCGGGCACGGTGTGGCAAGCCAGGTCGTCAAGTACGCCTTGGACGATCTGGCACGTCAGGGGGCCACCGTGCGACCGACCTGCCCGTTCGTCGCCTCGTGGCTCGACAAGCACCCGGACCACCCGATCCCCGTACAGCAAGTCGATCACGAGCAGCAGGACGGTCGGCAGCAGGGCTGAGCCACCCGACGGCCGGACCGAGCCGGCGCCTCGAGATCGGCTCCCACCGCCGCGAAGCTCCCAATGCTGCAGGCTCTCTGCGACGCGGGGGCCGTCACTCGACGCACCCAGTGCGTCCGGGTCGGGGCCCCGATCATCCATGCCGAACCGGCCTGTGACGGCCGGGCGCACTGGTTGATCGCCGGGGCGCCCTGGTCGTCCGAAGCCCCTGTGCTGCCCGGGAGCACGGAACGCCCACCAGCCGACGGGCTCCGGCACCTCGCAGCTCAGTCGCCGAGGCTGGTACCCACTTCACGAGCGGCTTCCACCCACGGGTGGTCCGCCGGCACGTACTTCACCTTGCCGGCCACCTCCTTGAGGGCGACGGTGTCGGTGCCGGAACCCTTGGCGGCCACCATGATGCCGAAGTTTCCCTCCTGCACCATGCGGGCACCCATCGTGCCCAGCCGGGTGGCAAGCAGCCGGTCGTGGGAGCACGGCGTGCCGCCGCGTTGGACGTAGCCCAGGATCGACACCCGCGATTCCAGGCCGGTGGCCTCCTCCAGCTCGGAGGCGAGCTTGATGGTGTTGTCGCGCATGGAGGCCTCCAGGTCGCGCTTGGCGCGTTTGGCCGCCGGTTTGGTCTTGGCGCTGGAGTTGTCCACGAGGGCACGAGCACCCCGCAGGGCCATGGCGTCCGAGACGTCGCGTGCCCCCTCGGCCACGGCGATGACCGAGAAGTTGAGTCCCTGGCTGCGCCTCCTCTCCACGGCCTCGGCAATCGACTCGAGCTTGTAGGGCACCTCGGGCAGCAGGATGATGTCTGCCCCACCGGCGATGCCCGAGCCCAGGGCCAGCCAACCGGCCCGGTGCCCCATGACCTCGGCCAGGATGATCCGGTGGTGGGAGTGGGCGGTGGAGTGCAGCCGATCAATGGCGTCGGTGGCCACCTCCAGGGCGGTGGAGAAGCCGAACGAGTCGTCGGTGCCGACGATGTCGTTGTCGATGGTCTTGGGCAGGTGGATGACGTTGAGACCGGCCTTGTGCAGTTTGTAGGCGTTCTTGGAGGTTCCACCCCCACCAAGTGTCACCAGGGCGTCCAGGCCGAGCTTGTCGTAGTTGTCGACGATGGTCGGCACCATGTCCGTCTCCTCGCCATTGACGATCATGCGATTGACCTTGTCACGACTGGTTCCCAGGATCGTCCCGCCCACGGTGAGGATGCCGGAGAGGTCGCGTTGGGTGAGGTCGACGTAACGGTTCTGCGCCAGGCCCAGGAATCCGTCATGGAAGCCGACGAGTTCCATGCCGTACTCGCGGATGGCCGCCTTGCCGAAGCCACGGATTGCTGCGTTGAGGCCGGGGCAGTCTCCCCCGGCGGTGAGAATGCCGACTCTCTTGTGGTTTCCCATGCTTCCTCCCGGTCGCTCACACCATCGGTCGTCTCACACCATGTTCGCAGATGACATGGCAGGGACGCACACCCCGGGTGTGCGGGAGACGTCACACAGACGAAGAAATCTCAGGAATGCAGGATGCACGGGGTGCAGGCGAAGATCCTGGCATCACGATGTGGACGAGAGGTCGGACGCAACATCGATCCCGACCAGCCCTGACACCGTGGACGGGCAAGACCAAGACACCGTGACAGGCAGGGCATGGACGTGCCCGGAAGCCAGCATCCATGCCGACTCACATGTGGGCCGCACACGTCAGCGAGGACGCTGGCGCCCTGCCAACCCATCGATCCCCTCCAGGGCGATCCGCCGCACCTGAACGTGTCGATGATGCCGGGCCGTCGCGAGACGTTCCGCAACGATGACCCCCGCCACGAGCGCTGCCGCCATCACCAGTCGTGCCTTCACACCTACCCCCTGTCTGTACCACCCAGTGTTGCACCGTCAGACGTCACGTGTGCCGGAGCAACCAAGCCGAATGCTACGCATCCGACGACGAGTGGCCCCGACGAGTGACTCCAGGGCAATTCTGCTCCAGCCCGGCATCTGGCTCACCGAGGCGAACAGTGTTCGCTCAACCCTCCCACACGCGATTGAATGGCATGGTGAGCAGTCCCAGCCCAGCCGTACCTCATGAACCATCAGCCGTGTCGCACGAACCGGGCGAGGTTCAGCGTCACGCCCCCACCGCCGTCCCCCGAACCGACGCCGGGAGCCGCCATGCCGACCTCCAGGTGTCTCGGCTGCGCGACCTGCTGCTCGCCGACGTACCGGCTGGGCGTCTGGTCATCGCCTGTGACGCCGTCGGGGGCATAGGCTCACGGCCCGGGGACTCCTACCCGGCCGATCCGACGTGGTGTGCCCATCTGGCAGCGCGAGTACCACTGCTGGAGGTGCTGTGCGTGGGAGCCCGACCGATGATCCTCGTCAACACCCTGTGTCAGGACGCCACCTCGGCCCAACCGCTGATCGAGGAGTTCCAGCGGTGCGCGGTTGCCGCGGGGATCGATCCCCAGGCCGTCACCGGATCGACGGAGGACAACGTCATCACCACCCAGACCGGAATTGGGGTGACGGTCATCGGGGTACGACCGGACAGAGCCCCTGGCACGCCGGTTCCCGGCGAGGCTTCGGCGGCAGCGGCACAGGCGCAGGAAGCCGACGTGCTCGTATGCGTCGGCTCCCCGATCTCGGCGCCGGATGACGAGGTACGCCCTGGTCGGCGCGAGATCGTCACCCTGGACGAGGTGCGTGCGCTGCTGGGCTCGGGCCTGGTGCACGACTGTGTACCGGTGGGATCGCACGGAATTGCCTGGGAGGCCGATCAGATCGCCGTCACCGCAGGACTGCGGTTCGATCCCGGCAGGACCGATCTCGATCTCACGAAATCCGGCGGACCGTCAACCTGCGTCGTACTGGCCTGCGCACCAGAAGACGTCAGCGAGCTGCGCACACATGTGAGCGACGACCGGCCGTGGGCTCGGATCGGCACATTGCAGCCCCAGCATAGGGATTGACACCAGACATGCTATTTTGTGCGTGTCCCGGGTCGGACTCGGCCCGAGGTACTCCGCAGCGAGCGAAGTCGGTGCAAGTCCGACACTGTCGCGCAACGGTGATGCCCTCCAGCTCAGTCCGGTCGCCTCCCTGCGAAGTGGCATTCACCGACTCTCGCCGTAGGAGTCTGCCGAGCACACCGGGTGTGCCCCAGCGGGTCCTGCGACACGACTGCAGGAGACTTCATGGGTACTCCACCGCCGAGACGTGCCTCGGCCCTTCTCACCCTTCTCGTCGTACCTTCCCTGGCCCTGGCGGGCTGCTCGGGCACGAAGGACGGCTCCACCTCCCCGAGCGCCTCGACGACCACCCCAGCAGCTGGCACCGGTGCCAACATGTCCGGGTGCATCAAGTCCGGGGAGTTCGACAAGGACAAGGACTACTTCGGCGACAAGGCCATCTTCACCGGGGCCAGGAACGTCCACGTCAGCTACCACAAGTCCTACAAGGTCCTCACCCTCGGCAAGCAGGACAAACCGTCGCAGACCTTCGTGCTGCTGCAGTGCGGTGCCCCCAGACCAACACTCACCGGTGACCTCGCCAAGGCCCCGATCATCGACGTCCCGGTCAAACGGGTCGCCGCCTCCTCCACCACCCAGATCCCGGTCCTCCACACCCTGGGATCCTTGGACGCAATCGTCGGCGTCAACCAGCTCGAGCAGATCTATCGCGGACCGGCACGAGACGCCCTCGAGGCCCGCAACACGCCCAGCTACGGGTCGAGTCGGATGCAGATCGACACGGAGAAGCTCATCTCCCTCAAACCCGACGCCGTGCTGGCCGCCAGCTCAGAGGTGAAGGAGTTCAAGCAGGTGCAGTCCGCCGGCATCCCGGTGCTGCAGGACCTCGACTATCTCGAGTCCACCCCGCTGGCCCGAGCCGAGTGGATGAAGACCTACGGCATCCTCCTCAACAGGGAGGGCGCCGCCACGAAGAACTTCGACGGCATCACCAAGCGCTACACCGAGGTGGCGAAGAAGGCCAGGAACGCCACCGACAAGCCCAGCGTGCTCGTCGGCCAGGAGACCAAGGGGCAGTGGTACGTCCCGGGAACCGACTCCTACATGATCAGGTTCATGACCGACGCCGGAGCCACCGACGCCATGTCCCAGGCCGTCAAGGGCAGCGGAGCCACCCCGACCGACGCCGAGGTCGTCTTCAAGTACGGCTCCAGGGCCGACTTCTGGCTCAACGGCAACTACATGTCCATGACGACGTGGCACGGCAAGGACGACGCCCTCAAGCAGAACCCGCGCTACGCGAACCTGTCGGCCTTCCAGCACGGCAACGTCTGGAACCCCAGCAAGCGCACTGCCCCAGACACCGGGAACGACTTCTGGCAGTCCGGGATCGTCCAACCCGACGTCGTGCTGGCCGACCTCACGTACATCTTCCATCCTGACCTCATGAAGGGGTACACGCCGTACTACTACACCAAGCTCAGCTGACCCTCTCAGCGGCGATGTTCGCCGCACCACCATCCCCTCACCTCCACGTGGGAGCAACCATGTCCATCAATCGTCTGGTGGCGGGCCTGGCCGCCACCGCCATGTGCATCGCCACCCTCACCGGGTGCTCACGCTCCGAGAAATCGGATTCCTCGGCGGACACGCCGTCCAGCACGTCCTCCCAGCAGGGCTGCATCAAGGACTTCGACTCCTCGAAGGACTACTTCGGCGACAAGGCCACCTTCCGCGACGCCCGCGACATCACCGTGTCGTACCACAAGTCGTACAAGGTGGTGACGCTCAAGCACCCGTCGAACACCGCGAAGAAACCCGTGCAGTACGTCCTGGTGCAGTGTGGCGCCCCGCAGCCGAAGCTGAACGGTGACCTCGCCAGGGCGCAGAAGATCACCATCCCCACCACCAAGGTGGCGCTGGGTTCGACGACCCTGCCGATGAAGTTCCAGATGTTGGGAAAGCTGGACTCCGTGGCTGGCATGGTCAACGTCGACAGAGTCGGGAATCCGGACACCCGTCAGGCCCTCAAGGACCACAAGGTCGCCAGTTTCGCGGCAGGTGACAACGCCACCGAGATCAACACAGAGAAGCTGGCGGCGCTGCGCCCGGACCTGTTCATCTTCAACCTCGTCAGTGGCAGCGACAACACCAGCAAGATCGACAAGATCAAGGAGATGGGCATCCCGGTCGTCGCCGAGCCGAACTTCCTCGAGAGCACCCCGCTGGGGCGTGCCGAATGGATCAAGTACGACTCGCTGTTCGTCAATGCCGAGAGGACGGCGAACCAGAAGTACGACGAGATCGCCGAGAAGTACCATGCGACCGCGAAACGCGCCGCCACGGTGACGACACGACCGACCGTGCTCCACGGATCGCAGTACAAGGGCGTCTGGTACATCAAGCCCAACGAGAACTACTCCATCCAATTCCTGCGTGACGCCGGTGGTGAGTACGTGTTCAAGGACCTTCACGGGGTGGCATCCAGGAAGATGGACACCGAGGCCATCATCAAGAAGGCCCACGACGCCGACTTCTGGATCGACGGGCCGGAGAAGTCGTCCATCCCGGAGATCCTCAAGGCCGACCCACGTCTGAAGTCGCTCAAGGCCCTCGACAACGGCAATGTGTGGGACGCCACCCTGCGAGCCGACCCAAAGCACGGCAACGACTACTGGCAGACCGGGGTCGTGCGCCCCGACCTCGTCCTGGCGGATCTGACGGCGATCCTGCACCCTGAGCTGGATGCCGATCACCAGTTCCACTTCTACCGCAAGGCCACCGCGAAGTGACTGCGACTCAGGATCAGGTGCCGGGCCGTCGCGGGAGACACGGACGTCACGAGGCACACGGCGAACGGATCAGGGGCGCCTGGTGAACAGCCACCAGAAGACGCCACAGAACCGAGAGGCACCGGGCCGGGACGTACGAGGTCAGGATGGGCGGGGCCGGGACGTGCGGGATCACCGAGATGTGCGGAGCCGCCAGACGCAGGGACGACGCGGGCTGCCACTGCCGGTGCGTTTCACGATCCTCGCAGCGATCTTCGTCGCCGTCACCTTGGCCGGCCTGGCGCTGGGATCGGTGAACATCCCGCTGGGTGACGTCATGGCGGTCCTCACTGGTGGTACCGACGTCGACCCAGTCTCGATGACGATCATCCGCGACGTCCGCGAGCCTCGTACCATCACCGCCCTGCTCGTCGGGGCGGCGCTGGGAGTGTCCGGGCTGGAGATGCAGACCCTGTTCCGCAACCCACTGGCCGACCCATACGTGCTGGGTATCTCCTCGGGTGCCAGTCTGGGCGTCGCCCTGGTGGTGCTGTCCACCTCGGCATCGGCGGGGGCGGCCAGCTTCGCCTCCGGGCTGGGAATCGGGCCGGACCTGTTGGTCATGGTCGCCGCGGCACTGGGGGCAGCCGTCGTCCTGCTCATCGTCATGCTGGCAGGACGATTCATCCACTCCTCGACGATCCTGCTGCTGCTCGGCGTCATGATCGGATACTTCGTCTCGTCGGGGGTCACCGTGCTGTTGTCGCGGGCCAGCCCGGAGCTCATCGCCCAGTACACCCGCTGGCAGTTCGGCAGCTACCACGGCGTGACGTGGCAGAACCTGCGGGTCATGGTGCCGATCATGGTGGTCATGATCCTCGCCAGCCTGCTGCTCGCCAAGCCGCTCAACGCACTGCTGCTGGGGGAACGTTACGCCCAGACGATGGGGATGAACCTCAAGGTGGTGCGCACCCTGCTGGTGGCCAGTACCGCGATCCTCGCCGGCGCCGCCACCGCGTTCTGCGGGCCGATCAGTTTCCTGGGCATCGCAATCCCACATCTGACGCGTGGGGTGCTGGGAACGGCCGATCATCGTCATCTGCTGCCCGGATGCATCCTCACCGGCGGATCCCTGGCATTGATGGCCGACATCCTGGCACAGCTGCCTGGCGACGACGTGCTGCCCGTCAACGCCGTCAACGCGGTGTTCGGGGCGCCGGTCGTCATGATCATCCTGGTGCGCTGGTACCGAGAGGCGGAGGCGACATGACCGGTCTCACACTGTCGAACCTGACGGTCGGGTACCGTTCGGGCCGCCACGTCACCACGGTGCTGTCGGGGGTGACGGGGTCGGTGGGTGCCGGGCAGATGATTGGGCTCGTGGGGCCCAATGGTGCCGGAAAATCCACCCTGCTGCGCTCGGTGGCCGGGCTTCAGCCGAGCCTCGGCGGCGAAGTGCAGGTCAACGGCACCCCGACGTCACGGATGTCGCGCCGTCAGGTCGCCCGGGCCCTCTCGACCGTCCTCACCGACCGGGTGTCGGTGGCCCGGCTCACCTGCCGCGACGTCGTCTCACTGGGGCGTCATCCACATTCGGGCATCGGTGGGCGGCTGCGGCCTCATGACCATGCGGTCATCGACGAGTCGCTGAGGGCGGTGGGCGCCGCCGATCTGGCCGAAGCCTTCATCGGGGAGCTGTCCGACGGTCAGCGTCAACGGGTCATGGTGGCCCGCGCCCTGGCCCAGGAGCCGTCCATCCTGTTGCTCGACGAACCGACCTCCTTCCTCGACCCGCCGGGCAGAATTGCCCTGCTCGGTATGTTGCGCGAGGTGTGCACGACGCGCACCATCGCGGTGGTGGTGTGCAGCCATGACATCGAGGCGGTGATGCGTTACGCCGACATCCTGTGGGTGGCTGGGCGTGACACCGACGTGACAATCGGGGCCCCGGAGGATCTGGCCCGGGACGGTTGCCTGGAGGAGGCCTTCCGCACCGAGGGAATCACCTTCGACCTGCACACCCTCACCTTCTGGCAGTCCGACGAGGGGCGCCCGAGGGCAGTGGTCGCCGGAGCAGGCACGGACGCCGACCTGGCCCGTCACACCTTGGCACGGGCTGGGTATCGAGTGGTGGAGGAATCCCTCGCCACCACGGGCACCGATCTGGCCAGTGCCGGTACGAGCAGTACTGACGAGGGCACCACCCCACTCACGGTACGCGTCGTTGCGGGCGGCTGGGAGGTCGACGGCACGGTGCTGTCCACCCTGGCCGACCTGCACGAGCTTCTCGTTTCGCACCGGGAGGGCTGTTGCGCTTCCCACCGCGGCCGGGGAGGCACGTCGGCGCAGCTCAGACGAGGCACGGCTGACGATGGGCGAGGGTGCAACATCGCCGGGCAGGGGGCCGCTGGAGAGGAGACGGCCACCGCCCCCGACCCGGGACGTTCCACGGCTCATCGAATGGACGCAGACCCACCAGACGCAAGGAGTCGGTCATGACCGTCCGCTACCTCGTGCTGTGGCCCACCGCCGCCTGTGACCTCGCCTGCCCCTACTGCTACCGACGAAACCGCCGGGGCGGCCGGATGAGCATCGAGGTGGCGGACGCGGCACTGGATCTCGTCGCCGATGGCGTGCGCGGCACCGGTCGGCCTGCCCACGTCCAGCTGGCCGGCGGGGAGCCAACCCTGGTGCCGGACCTCGTCGAGCACGTCGCCCGCCGGGTCGCAGCCATTCGAGGCGGGCGGGTCACCTGCGGCATACAGACCAATGCCACCCACCTCGATGGCGACATGGTCGCCATGCTGAGACGCCATCGGGTGCGTGTCGGGGTGAGCCTTGACGGGCCGCCACAGGTGCAGGAGCAGGCGCGTGGGTCGGCAGCACAGACCTTCCGAGGCCTGCTTGAGCTGGCTCGAGCCGATGTCCCGGTGCGAGTGACGACGGTGCTCTCGGCCCTCAACGTCGATCACCTGGGTGAGCTGGCGGTCACCCTAGGCGGACTTCCCAATGTCACCGGGTTCGGCCTGGACCCGTTGGTGCCGATCGGCAGCGCTGCAGGTCGGGAAGATCTGGTGCCGTCCGAGGAGGCCGTCGTCGCGGGGGTCACCGCCCTGCACCGATGCCTCGCGCAGGTCAACGCGATGCGGGCCGACCCGTTGCGCTGGCGTGAGCTGGAGACCGTTCGGGCAGCGCTGCGTCACGCGCCGAGCGGTCCCACTCGCCCCGGGCCAGGACAACCGCGTCCACCAGCCACCGGGGAAACGTCCCGGATCCGATCCACATACCCCTGCTGCATCCGCACACCAACACCCGCCGACGATTCGAGCCACACCGGCACGTCGAGCCCTCGTGGCAATCCTGTTCGTAACGACGTCAACTGCCACGCAGACGTGGTCGACCCGTCCGGGCGAACACTTCTGCCACTGGCAATGCCGAACCGACCGTACTGTCATGCGGCGGTCGGCGAATCCTTGGCGGTGGCTCCCGACGGGAGCGTCTACCCCTGTTCCCAGGCCGTCGGAGACGTGGCGTCCCGGGTCGGAACCATCGACGACGTCGACTGGGATGGCTTGAGGCGTCGTTTCGCGCACGATGTCCACACGTTGCGTGGACCGTGTCATCGCTGCGCCCTGGCGGACCGGTGCCCCGGCGACTGCCCGTCCCGGGTGGAGGCGAATGCGTTGGCCGACCTGGAACACCGTCACACCCCGCTCACCTGCCTCATTGACGACACCCTTGCCCGTCTGGAGATCGCGTCATGACCACCCTGTGTTTCTTCTCAGCCACCGGAGGGGAACTCACCCTCGTCAGCCAGGCTTTGGCTCGGATGCGTGCCGACGGCCTCGACGTCACCCTCTTCGGCCGCACCAAGGACCAACTCCTCGATCCGAAGCTGTCCCGTGCCTTCGCCCGAGCAGCCGCTCGCAGTGACGCCGTCGTGCTGAGTCTCCACGGTGGGACGGCCTCCTGCCCGGCATGGTCGGACCTCGTCGAGGCCTGGCAGGGCCGCCGCTCCCGCGGACTTTCGCTGCCGTGGATCCACGTCCAACCCACCTCCGGGGACGACGATGGGCTGCTGGCCGCCCAGGACTGGGCCAGCGGTCTGGACGACGGCACCTGGCAGGGCCTCGTCGGGCTGCTGGGGATGAACGGGCCGGTCAACGTCGAGTCAGCACTGCGAGTCCTCGTCGACCGGGTGCACGGAGGCTCGGCCCCGATCCCCGACGTCGTCCCCGCCCCCACCGAGGGAATCTGGCATCCGCGTCACGGCCTGTTCACCAGCCTCGCCGAGTATCGGCAGCACCTGGACCCCGACCGTCCCACCGTCGGCATCACCTTCCCACGCAGCTACTGGCTGGAGCACAACACGGCCCACATCGAGGCCCTCGTCACCGCCGTCGAGGAGCTCGACGCCAACACGGTGCCGTTCTTCTGCCTGCGGCTGCCCGACGCGCGACGCGGCAACCCCGGCATGGCGCAGGTTCTGGAGAATCTGTTGCGGGACGACGAGGGCCGATGTGTCGTCGACACCCTGGTCGACGTCCACGGGATGTCCATGACGGCTGGCGTGCCCGCCAATGCCGACGCCTACCCGAATCTGGGGGTGAGTGTGCTGCACGCCCTCACCTCCTACGCCCCACGAGCTGCCTGGCAGGCCACCGCCCAGGGCATGGGGTCGATGGACGTCGCCACCCAGGCCGCGCAGCCGGAGTTCGACGGCGCCCTCATCACCAAACTCCTGGCCACCCGGGAGGTCGACACCGTTGACGAACTCACCGGAGCCGTCGTGCCCCGCATGGTCCCGGTTCCGGGCCGGGCGCAGGCGATGGCAGAGCTGGCCCTGTCCTGGGCCCGGCTGGCTCGCACCCCAGCCGGTCAGCGCAAGGTGGCGATCGTCTTCCATCACCACCCGCCACGCAATGATCGCATCGGCTGTGCCTCCGGTCTGGACACCTTCGAGTCGGTGCGTCAGCTGCTCATCCGGATGGCCGACGAGGGGTACGACGTCCCGGAACAGTTCGAGACCGGCGACGACATCGCCCAGGTGCTGTTGTCGTGCCTGACCTGCGACCAGCGCTGGCTCACCCCCGAGCAGATGCACGAGAGGGCCGAGGCCCACGCCGATCTGGAAATTTCGCGTCCCTGGTACCGGGGGCTGCCGGACTCCGTACGCGAGTGCATGGACCGCAACTGGGGGCCGCATCCGGGCACCCTCTTCGTCCACGACGACGAGTTCTCCTTCGCCGGTCACCTCGACGGCAACGTGTTGCTGACGATCCAGCCGCCGCGCGGGACGTTCGAGGCCGTCACGGACTCTGCCATCCACGACCCGGTGCTGCCTCCCCCGCACCACTACCTGGCCCACTACCGCTGGATCCGTGACGTCTTCAAGGCCGACGCCGTCATCCATGTGGGCACGCACGGCAGTCTGGAATGGCTTCCCGGCAAGGGGCTGGGCCTGTCCGAGGAGTGCTACCCGGAGCTAGCCCTGGACCGGATGGTCAACATCTACCCCTACATCATCAACAACCCCGGCGAGGGCACCCAGGCCAAGAGGCGCAGTGCCGCCGCCCTCGTCGACCATCTCACCCCACCCATGCGTCAAGCCGACCTGTACGACTCCACCGCCGAGATCGACCGCATCCTGCGCGAGCACGCCGGGGCGCAGTCACAGAGCCCGCAGCGCGCCCGCCTCGTCGCCGAGCAGGTGTGGGACGCCGTCGTCGAGGCCGGCTTGGACACCGATCTGGGGCTGACCGCAGGTGACGTCGACTCAGACCCCGCCGAACTGCTCGACAAGGTCCATCACCACCTGCTCGAGCTGCAGGATCGCGAGATCTCCGACGGTCTGCACGTCCTCGGACAACTCGTCGCCGGCCAGGACGACCCCGCCGCGGCCGAGGTGGAGTACGTCGCCCAGCTCACCCGTCAGCCCAACGGGCAGGTGCCGTCGCTGCGCGAGGCGGTGCTGGATGCGTGGGGGACGAGTCTCGACGAGGTCAGCACCAAGGCGGGCGAGCCGGTCACCGTCACCGCTGACCTGCCCGACGGGCTGACCGGACGTGAGATCATGGCGGCCGCTCACCGGCAGTGTGCCGATCTGCTGGCCCCAGTCGTCGCCTGTCACCACGGTGGATGCTTCGACGCCAAAGGGGCCCACGACCTGGCTGCCCAGCTGTGTCGCGAGCAGCTCGGTGCCGAACGGGGCGACGTCGTCGAGACCCTCGCCTGGGTCATCACCGACCTCTTGCCGCGCCTGGACGCCACCGCCGACGAGATCGAGTCGATCATGACGGCCCTGGACGGTGGATTCGTCTCCCCCGGACCGTCGGGAGCGCCCAGCCGTGGCAACGCCCACATCCTGCCGACCGGCCGAAACTTCTTCTCCCTCGACCCCGAGACCATGCCGACGCCAACCGGTTGGCGAGAGGGGGTCGAGCTCGCCGAGCAGCTGCTGGCCGGGTACGCCGAGGCCCACCCCGACCAGCCGTGGCCGCGCACCGTCGGTGTCGTGGTGTGGGGAACGGCCAACATGCGCAGCGGCGGGGCCGACATCGCCGAGATCCTGTACCTCATGGGGGTGCGTCCGGTCTGGGAGTCATCAGGCCTTGTCAGCGGGCTTCAGATCATCGACCCGGATGAACTGGGACGTCCTCGCATCGACGTCTCCCCGCGCATCTCCGGGCTGTTCCGGGACGCCTTCCCCAACCTCGTCGAGATGGTCGACCGGGCGGTTCGGATGGTCGCCGCCCTGCCGGAGGATGGCGACGACAACATGCTGCGTGCCCACGTCGAGGCCGACGTCGCCGACATGATCGCTCGCGGGATCGACGTCGGGCAGGCTCGCCGCAAGGCGACGCTGCGGGTCTTCGGTTGCCCACCCGGCGGATACGGCGCCGGTGTGGAGGAACTCATCGAGACCAAGGCGTGGCAGGACAAGGCCGATCTGGGTCGGGCCTACATCGCGGCCTCCTCCCACGCCTACGGCGAGGGGGTGTTCGGGGACGTCGAGCCCGAGCGATTCACCGCTGCGTTGTCGCGGATGGACGTCACCGTCAAGAACGAGGACACCCGCGAGTACGACATGCTCAGCTGCACCGACTTCTACAACTACTACGGCGGGCTCATCGTCGCTGCGACGACGGTGCGCGGTGAGGCACCGATGTCGTTCGTGGGTGACTCCTCCGATCCTGCCCGGATCGCCACACGCACCACCACGCAGGAGGCCCGGATCATCCTGCGCTCCCGAATCCTCAACCCGTCGTGGATCGAGGGTCTGCAGCGCCACGGGTACAAGGGGGCCGGGGACCTGTCCAAGGTGCTCGACATCCTCATCGGCTGGGACGCCACCGCCGACGTCGTCGACGACGGCCTGTGGGAGAAGGTGGCGCGTCGTTATGCCCTCGACCCGGCGATGCAGGAGTGGTTCCACGAGGTCAACCCGCACGCCCTGCACAACATCGTGGACAAGCTCCTTGACGCCGCCCAGCGCAACATCTGGCAGGCCGACCCGGGCACCGTCGAGGAGTTGCAGGACACCTACGCCGACATCGAGGGGACCATCGAGGAGGTCTCCGACGACCCGTGTTCGGGCACCGGCGGCACCCCCGACGCCCCCATCAGCCCCAGGAACCCCATCAGCTCTGGGGATACCACCGGCACCGGAGACTCCCACGGCTCGACGAGCACCACCAGCCCGGCCGAGACTGCCCCACCAAAAACCTCCGACGGGGGCTTGGACCTTGCCGCGCTGAACCTCACCTCACTGAGGTTGAACCGATGACGTCTGTTCCGATGATCTACCCGTTCACCGCCGTCGTCGGGCAGGACGAGGCCAGGAGCGCCCTGCTGCTGTGCGCCGTCAATCCTCGTATTGGTGGGGTGCTGCTCAGCGGGGAGAAGGGGACGGCCAAGTCGACGGTGGTCCGTGGCTTGGCCGAGTTGCTTCCCGGTCGGGCGATGCGCACCCTGGCACTGGGGACCACCGAGGACCGTCTCGTCGGTGGGCTGGATCTCGAGGCCACCCTGGCCACCGGCCGTCCAGTGCTGCAGCCCGGGTTGCTCAGTGAGGTCGACGGTGGGGTGCTCTACGTCGACGAGGTCAACCTGCTCGACGACCATCTCGTCGACCTGGTCATCGACGCCTGCGCCGGCACACTCCGGGTGGAGCGGGAGGGCCTGACAGCCACCCTGGCAAGCCGCTTCGTCCTAGTCGGGACCATGAACCCGGAGGAAGGTGCGCTGCGCCCCCAGTTGCTGGACCGGTTCGGACTGTGCGTCGAGGTGCACGGCGAGTCGGACCCGGACACCCGCGCCGAGATCATCCGTCGTCGTCTCGACCACGACGCCGACCCAACTGGGTTCGCACGCCGTTGGCAGGACGACCAGGAACGTCAGACCGCGGCCATCGGCAGGGCACAGCGCATCGTCGACCAGATCGCGCTGAACCGCACCGTCACCGAGCTCATCTGCTCGCTGTGCCGACACAACCACGTCGCCGGGCACCGGGGCGACGTCGTCATGGCAGAGGCCACTCGTGCCCATGCTGCCCTGGCCGGCCGCAGGACTGCCACCGAGGACGACGTGTTGGCGGTCAGCGAGATGGTGCTGCGACACCGCCGACGTGACGAGACGCCGGCTGACCCTCCCCCACCGCGAGACCAGCACCCCGAGAACCGTCCGGACCGGCCCGAGGACCCCTCCCGCAATCCTGATTCCACCCCCGAGGGGTCCGATCCACCTCAGAACTCGGAGCAGGGCCCCGACCCAGGCGTGGAAAATCTGCATGGGAACGACGATGCTGCCACCTCAGGTGGCACACCGGGCGATCACGCGCACGATGACTACGGCAACGCCGAGGACAGCGACCCCGGTGACGATCTGGCAGGCGGGAATCAGCAGTCCGAGGGCCAGCGCGACGCGGATCGCGACAGCACCAAGAACCCATCCCACGGCAGCGACCAGGTGGCCGCCCTGGGTGAGGCATTCGCCGTGCGCCCCCTGGAACCCGAGCAGGATCGCCTCTCCCGGCGGGCCTCGGGGCGACGCCTGCGCACCCGTAGCAAGGGCCGTCGCGGCCGTTACGTCTCGTCCCGCCCCACCGACCGTCCCGACGATCTCGCCCTGGACGCCACCCTGCGAGCCGCAGCGATCCACCAGAAGTCGCGGCGGACCGGCCCGCACCGCTCGGGCAAGACGCCCTCCAGCGGGGCGATTCGCATCGAACCCGTCGACTGGCGTGCCAAGGTGCGGGTCGGTCGAGCTGGCTCCTGCGTGATCCTCGTCGTCGACTCCTCAGGGTCGATGGGGTCACGTGGCCGGATGACCGCGTCGAAGGGGGCAGTCCTCTCCCTGCTGCTGGACGCCTACGTCAAACGTGACCGGGTCTGCCTCATCGGGTTTCGTCGGGACCGGGCCGAGGTGCTGGTCCCGGTGACCTCCTCGGTGGAGGTGGCCCAGCGCTGCCTCGCCGAGCTGCCCGTCGGCGGGCGCACCCCACTGGCAGCTGGACTGGTCAAGGCCTGTGAGGTGGTTCGCCCGCTGCTGCTCAAGGATCCCGGGCTACGGCCGCTCCTGGTGCTCGTCACCGACGGGCGCGGCAACGTCGGTCTGGACGCACGACCCAACGGTCGAGCCACCGACGAGGCAATCGCGTTGGCAACCGAGATCGGTGCCGACCGACGTCTCAGCTGGGTCGTCATCGACACCGAGGATCCACGCGGCATCCGGTTGTCCCGTGCTCGCGACATCGCCGCCGCGTTGGGCGGGCCGTGCCTGCACATCGACGACCTGCGCGCCGACGACCTCGTCAACGTCGTCTGCCAACTCGACCCCACTGCTCCCCGAAAGGACTGCTGACATGGCACCACGTCCCGTCTACCCGTTCTGCGCCATCGTCGGACAGGAGGAGATGAAACTCGCCCTCATCCTCGCCACCATCAGCCCCGACCTGTCCGGGGTGCTCATCCGCGGCGAGAAGGGCACCGCCAAGTCCACCGCAGTCCGCGGCTTGGCAGCCCTGCTTCCGAAACACCGGGAGGTTCCCGGTGCCTACCACCTGTCCCCCGAGGAGTACTCGGCCCACGCCGAGGAGCTTGGCCTGCCGGCGACCATGCCCGAGCCGCGTACCGTCCAGGTGCCCGTCGTCGAACTGCCGGTGGGGGCCACCGAGGACCGCGTCACCGGGACCCTCGACATGGAGACTGCCCTGCGGGAAGGACGACGTCGCTTCGAGCCCGGTCTGTTGGCTGCGGCGCACCGGGCGATCCTCTACGTCGACGAGGTGAACCTGCTCGATGATCACGTCGTCGACCTGCTGCTGGACTCCGCCGCGATGGGCGTCAACACCGTCGAACGCGAGGGAATCAGTGTCACCCATCCGGCGAGATTCACCTTGGTCGGTACCATGAATCCCGAGGAGGGCGAGCTGCGCCCCCAACTGCTCGACCGGTTCGGACTGTGTGTCACCGTCGGCGGGGAGGACGATCTCGACCAGCGTGTCGAGGTCATCCGGCGCCGGCTGGCCTTCGAGGACGACCCGGCAGGATTCACACGTACGTGGGAGGAGGCCAGCCACGAGATGAGTGAACGAATCACACGAGCCAGTGGCCTCGTCGACCAGGTGGTCATTGACGACGACACCCTCATGACGGTGTCGCGCACCTGCCTCGACGCCCACGTCGACGGTCACCGTGCCGACATCATGATGGTACGGGCGGCACGCACCCTGGCGGCCTGGCAGGCACGCACCCAGATCTCCACCGACGACCTCGCCCGGGCAGCCCGGCTGGTGCTGCCACACCGCATGAGACGGCGTCCCCTGGAATCCGTGGGGTCGCTGGGGCCGGCAACCCCACGGGAGCAGAGGAGCCGATGAAGCCCGTGGAAAACATGGATCCCGGACACTGCACTCACCTCGAGCCAGTGGGGAGCGTGGGCTGCGTCAGTGACGCGAGTGCGGTCGGCAGTTCATCCGATGGTCCGGGAGCAGTGTGATTCGTTCCCCGCACCGTTCCTGGCACCCGAGAATACGGTGGCTGCCCCGCATCCCCGGGCAGACCTCGCCGGCCATCGACGATCCCCTCATCGACACGAGCCAGACCCACGACGGTCGTGCCCTGATCCGGCGCATGGCTCATGACGGACGACACTGGCTGCGACCCGGATCCATCGCATCGGCCCTCGTCAGCTTGGTGAACATCGGTGTCCCGATGGCCCTGGGACGCGCCATCGATGACGGGGTCGTGGCTGGTGACGCGACTGCCCTGGCCGGGTGGTTGGCCCTGGTGGCGCTGGCCTACGTGGTCCGTGCGGCGGCCCAGACGGCGCGGATGCAGACCAACGTCGGGGCCGCGGTGAGTGAGCATGACCTTCGGGTACAGGCCCTCGAACGCATCATTGCCCCGGAGGGGATCGGGGGCCCACCACGTCTTCCCGGTGACCTGCTGTCCGTCCTCGTCACCGACGTACGGACGGTTTCCCGTTCCTTCATCGCGTTGGCGTCCATACCGGGCAACGTCGTCACCCTGTTCGGGTCGCTCATCGCGATGGCACTCATCAACGGCTGGCTGGTACTGGCGACGGTGTGCACCATTCCGCTGCTCATCCTGCTGTCGGTCAAGGGGGTGGCGCCGGTCAAGCGCAACACTCGTCGAGAGCGGCGGGCCGAGGCTGCCGTGGCCGGTTCAGCGGCAGATCTCACCAGTGGGCTGCGCGTCATCCAAGGACTGTCGGCCTCCCGTCGTGCCACTGTGAGGTTCCGGGTCGTCAGCCGGGAGGGTTTGGCAGCCACCTTGCGCACCCGCCGGGTCAGGGGAGTCTACACCGGCACCGTCAATGCCTCGGTGGGGGTGTTCATCACCGTCCTGACGGTGCTGGCCGGCTGGCTCACCCTGGACGGGCGAATCAGCGTCGGAAGCCTCGTCACCGTGGTGGGATTGGCCCAGACCCTGGGACCACCGTTGCGAGCTCTCGGTGTCGACACCGCGACGATGCTTGCCAACGCCCATGCCTCCGGGGACCGGTTCTGCGAGCTGCACGACAGCCCGGCTGCCTGGCAGGTTCCTCCCGACGACAGCGAGCGCCCTGCCCCCGCAGGCCGACCCGACGGGAACTCGAGGATCAACTCGAGCGAGAGTCCGAATGGTTGCCCCGACGCCAACCCGACGGGCAACCCCACACACTCTGACAGCCCCCCACTGCACACCCCGGTGCACCTGCACGTCCAGGTCGAGGATCCGAGCCTCCAGCTCGACGTGCCCCCCGGGGCGCACCTGGGGATCGTCGCCCCCCAACAGGTGTGTGACGCCTTGGCACAGGCCATCGTGCATGGTTCCCACACCCTCCTCAACGGGGTGCCGGCCAGCCAGCTGAGTCCGGCTCGCAAACGTGCCCTGGTGCTGGTGGCACCGCGCTCCCCGGAGCTGTTCGACGACACCGTCCAGGCCAACATCATGTTGGGCAGCACGAGGGACAACATGTTGGACGCCGTCGTACGGGCGGCTGCCCTGGACACCACCATCGCCGAGTTGCCGCATGGGCTGCAGACCGGCGTCGGGGAGGGCGGTCGGCACGTCTCGGGCGGCCAGCGGCAACGGCTGGCCCTGGCCCGCGCCCTCATCCATGCCCCCGATGGTCTGGTTCTCATCGACCCCACCACGAGCATCGACGCCGCCACCACCGCCGCCATCGCCGAACGGATGGGTGAGCTACGAGCTGGGCGCACCACTCTCATCACCACGACCTCTCCCGCCCTGCTGGACCGCATGGACGAGGTGGTGCTGTTCGACGACGACGGTCACCTGGTCGCTCGTGCCCCGCACCGGGAACTGTTGGGTCACGACAGCTACCGGGAGATGTTGTCATGAGCACCCGGCACTGGTTGCCACTGGCCACCCCAGCGCAGGTCCGCCGAGAGGTCCACCAAACCTCGAAGGGGGTGCGCAGATACTTCGTCGCCGCCATCGTCGTGGTGGCGCTGGGAGCCATCCTCGATCTGGCGGTGCCGATGGCCACTGGGTGGATCATCGATGCTGCACGCACCCGCCAATCGCCGTCCGCGCTGCTCACACCGGCCTTGGTGATGGGGGCTGCAGTCGTCGGTTCGGGGATCTGCAACGGCGCCGCCCAGGCGCTCACGCCGTCCTTCTTCACGACCATCGTCACCCGCCTGCGGGAGGAGATGATTGCGGTCGGGCTGGGGCTGGACCAGCAGCGGGTGGAGGGGGCCGGCACCGCCGACCTCGTCTCGCGAGCCTCCGACGACGTCACCGCGGTGCGGGATGCCGCCAACGGGGCGCTGCCACGGCTCGTCAACACCATGATCATGGTGATCGTGTCGGTGGGGGCGCTGGCAAGCCTGCATCCATCCTTCTTCATTCCCGTGGTGCTCGCTGGGGTGCTCTACGGGTTGGCGATCCGGGAGTTCCTGCGCACTGCGCAGCCGGTGTACCAGGCGGAGAGACGAGCCTCGACGACCCAGTCGCAACACATCCTGTCGACGATCCACGGGCTGGACGCGGTGCGCGCCTTCGGCGTGGAGGGCCTGCGCACGCACACGGTGGCCGACGGGTCGTGGCAGGCCGTGCGATGGAGTCTGCGTGGGCGATTCCTCGGCAACACCTTGGTGGTGCGACTTCTCGTCGGGGAGGCAGTGGCCACCATCGGCGTCGCCTGGACGGGGTATCTGCTCGTCATGACGAATCGGGTGAGCGTCGGCGCGGCTGCGACGGCGGTCCTGGTGCTGCTCCGATTGTTCTCCCCGGTGCGGTTCCTGCTGATGTTCCTCAACAATCTGCAGGCCGCCTGGGTGTGTCTGCAGCGGGTGGTCGGGGTGATCTGTCTACGTCCTGAGGAACCTGTGGCCTCGGAACAGTCCATACCCACGACGCATGCTCATGCTGGGTCCGGGGGTCGAGGGCATGGTGAGTCCGAGACGACGGACCACGGCTGGCCGGCAGCACCGGAGAAGACCCGAGAAGAATCCCACCGCGATCACGACACTCACGACCCAGCCCTGCTGCGGCCGGGAGAGGCCCGCGAACGCGATCGTTGCCCGATAGAGCCGTATCCCCCGCAGCAGCACTCGCGAGGGTCGGCGTCGGTGCGGGTGGAGCAGGTGAGCTTCGGTTATCAGAACGGTCCAGACGTCCTGCACCAGGTGAATCTGGAGATTCCGGCCGGTCACACGACGGTGCTCGTCGGGGAGTCGGGGGCGGGCAAGTCCACTCTGGCCGCTCTGGTGGCCGGTCTGTTGGAGCCCCGGTCGGGCAGGATCGCCATGACGCCTGCCTCGGCCCGGACGGTGCTCGTCAGTCAGGAGATCCACATCTTCTCGGGCACCTTGCTTGACGACGTGGCGCTGGGTCTGCCGGTCCAGGCCGAGGACTGGCCCGACGAACGGGTGCGCGAGGCCGTCCTGGACGCCTTGGCCAGGGTCGGTGCCGATTGGGTCGACGATCTTCCCGAGGGTCTCGACACCGTGGTGGGTCGCTTGGGGACGCGATTGTCACCGGCGCGGGCCCAGCAGGTCGCGCTGGCTCGTGCCCTGCTGGCAGATCCTCCGATCATCATCCTCGATGAGGCCACCGCGGAGGCGGGAAGCTCCGGTGCGGCCGTCCTGGACCGGGCTGCCACCGAGGTCGTGACAGGCCGGACTGCGCTGGTCGTGGCCCACCGATTGTCCCAGGTGGCGATGGCCGACGAGGTCGCGGTGATGGATGGTGGCCGGATCGTCGAGGTCGGACCACCCGAACAGCTGCGTTGCGGCGCCGGACGGTTCGCCCAGCTGTGGCAAATGTGGTCGAACCAGAGGCGCGTGTAAAGCGGCGTGGCAGCACAGCGCCGCACGTGCAGAATTACCACACTGCCACCGCCTCATCACCATCGTTGATGTCACGACGTGGGCGCCATCATGGCTTCAGCAGCCAGGCGGCGGCCAGGATCATCTCGCCGCCACCGCAGTTTTGCGCCCAGCTTTCTGCCCAGCCGGTCGGGCGGCACTGCAGGTCAGTGTCGGATCCTGGCGCGCCCACCTCTGCCCTCGTCGGGCCACAGAACTGTCGACCGCCAGACAAACCTGGAATCGACGTGTGGCAATGATGTTGCCATCGGCCCCACATGCCACCCACAGTGGTAGCACCCATGGATCCTCGGGAGTTCTCCACGGAAAACGGATGTCCATGACGAAACTTCCGCAGCTCACCGACTGCTTGAGCTTTCTCCTACCGCAGGCTCCCTCCTACGCAGGACGACGGCAATCTCATCCACCTACACATGCCCACTACGGCAGTGCACAGCACAGTGGTGCCATGCCGACGACACCGCGCCTAGACGCTCCCCCGACCGACATCGCCCCAGGTGTCCGGTGCGCACCCAGCACTTGTGCCGAGCAGACTCATGACGAGTTATCTACACCGCTGCCCTCACCTTTGACGTCAGGAAATAGATGAATGAGCAGACGACAGCTAGAAGTATCGGGATGATGAGCATCACCATGCTGATTCCATTCCCGTTGTGAGGCAGACTGATCCAGGTACACCATGCTGATGATCCAGTCACGATGATCGTCCAAGCAACCAGCGTGAGGACTCCAGAGATTCTTTCTCTCCGACCCAGTTTTCCACCAGAGAACTCATCAGTCCACTGCAATTCATTGGCAAATGATTCTCTTTCACCAATGCTGATCATTGTTTGCGCCACTATCCCAACGAGTGCAGTTGTGAGACCAACAGCAAGCCCTATTGATCTGAGCATGACGGCATCGTCGGGGTTTGAATTCGATTGAGGAAAAGCCGTTGGTGTTGACATGAGGAGTATGGAACGCATCAAGGACTGCTTCCTCGAGTCAAGATTCAGATACTCTGGAAGGGTGACAAAAAGAAGTTTTGATCGCAGCGAAGCAAGATATTTCCCAGCCGGGGTTTTCGATCCAACAAGAACCACAGATGCAACATCTGCTTCCAGTCTGCTTCCTGGGGTCACGGTAGCAGACTGAAGTTTTTTGATCATTCCTGCGTCATTGACGACAGCGACACTGAACTTTCGTCCGGTGAAGTTGCTCGGCGGGAGCACCCGGTTCACTGACGCATTGTCCAGCACGACAGTGGTAGGAGAATCGTCTCCACACTCCTCAAGACGCTGCTCAGGTGCTTTGTTGCTCTTTTTCCAGCATGTCGCAAAATCTTCTGATATCGCCAGCACCTGATCGCTATCATTTCCGGCCAGCATTGCGTAGTTCTTGGGTGAGCCATTGGAGATCTGAGAATAACTTGACCGGATCAAATCAAACTCTGAATCTGGAACGCCTACGACTTGCAACACGTTCGATGTGGCATCGGATGTTGTATTGTCTGAAGCGGTTCGTTCCATCGCAAGAGCCCAGGAGAATGATCCAAACAAGAGAAACCCGATGAGCAACCCAGAGATGCGGCGACGACGTGATGTTGTTCTCGCGAATTTCGCTGTGATCGGGTTCAACCCCACAGTTCTGATATGGGCATCCAACCAAGAAATCGTGAGGAGTGACAAAACCCCCAGAGGCATTGCCGCGCCAGCTGGAACAAAGGGGAGTCTACCACATAAGATTGAAATCCCCATGTAGACCATCAATGCTCCAGAAAGCGCACCAACTGCACCTCCAATACGGAGCAAATTATTTTCCAGGTCCAGTGAGCGCCTCACTTTCTTCATGCGTCCAGATCGATGCTCGGCTAGTTGTGCTGAGATCAAAGACACCAGCAGGGGGATCAGCACCAAGAAAGAGAAAACAAGAAGCAGCTCAGTCAGTTCGGGAAGTACTGGACTCCAGTATTCGCCAAAGAATACACCTAACTTCTGAACATAAATTGGCTGCAACCCGTATACAATTAGTCCGCCAATGAGTAGAGCCATCGCCCTGGGAAGGAACAACGCACCGTGGAGTGAGTTCCATGCTTTTGATTGCGACATTCCCGCAGCGTTCAATCCATCAATTATTGGTTGAGAACTCCGCCGGAGAGCCACATCGAAAAGTATGATCAGACCGCTTCCAAGTACTAGTAAAACCCAGCGTAGGGACAGCAGGTTGCTTAGTATACCGTAGATGGGGTTGGCATTCTGGTCGCCAAAATCATCGCCGATGGTAGTAACTTGTGGAGGATTCGCCGAATCGATGGTTTTGGGCGTCGCATCCCCCAACCAAAGTGTGGGGGAGTGCGGAAGCTCAGCGGGAACCATCCGGCTGGCAAAGTCCAGCTCTGGACTCAGCGGTTGAACGATGAGACCACTGATCCGAAGCAATGACGTGGAACCAGATCCAACGGAGACCGTGTCTCCGATCTGCACATTCAGGGATTGAGCCAAGTGAATGGATACCGCAATTTCTCCTCCACTGGAGGGGAAAGATCCTTTTGTAAGAATCCCAGGCGTCTTACCCCCGTGCACAGTGGTCCGCACAATGGCAGTTGAAACGGAGTCATGCCCTGTGACGCGAAGGCTCTCGTCCAAGACTGGAGTGTAGCCACTTCGGCGAGCCACCTCCTCCTGATCCTTGGTCGCTCCGGCCATGGCATATCGATACCCACCTTGCGATGCAGAGACACTCGCGTTCAGAGCTTGGGTGAAGTGCGCATGCATGGAGGTGATCAGGAATACTGCGGCGCAGAACAGCACGATCACTACGCAGGTTGGAATCCAATCGCGTAGTTGTCGACGACAATAGAGGATGGGGATTTTACGGGAGACACTCATGCCGGAAGGTCTTTCTCCACTACTGCGGATCCGTCACCCACAAGGCGTATCAGTTGATCAGCAACAGATGCCACCTTTTCATCGTGCGTGGCGAGAACCACCGGTATTCTTGAGGTCTTCGAGATTTCGCGAAGCAGATGAGAGACATTGTCGGAGTTCTTCCGATCTAGAGCACCTGTTGGCTCATCGGCCAGGAGAACTGAGGGTGAGGAGGCGAGGGCGCGTGAGATGGCAACACGCTGTTTCTCGCCTCCGGATAGTGTCTGAATTCTGCGGTCCTCAAAGTCTTGGAGACCTACCATTGACAGCAGTGTATCCAATCGTGACCCAGAGACATCCACATTGTGCAGTTCACAGGATAGCCGAATGTTCTCGAGTACCGTCAAAAACGGCACCAACCTGTAGTCTTGATGTACTACGGAGAATCTTTGGGAACGCTTCTCTGGGAGTTCCTTCCCTTCAAGGAACAGCCTTCCAGACCGAACCTTCACCATGCCCAGGAGTGCAGAAAAAAGTGTGGACTTTCCACTGCCACTTGGTCCAACCACGGCTGTTGTCCCGATTGGGAAGTCGAGACTCACATGATCAAGGACGGGACGTTCTGACCCTGGATAGGTAACTGTCAAGTTACGTACTTCTAGCATGGAAGGCTTTCCCCTAAAATTTTCGAACGTCCACTGAGGACTGTCCGGGATGCGTGAGTTTCAGATCTTTGCAGTCTGTACGTCATCCCGTGGAGCCAGCCCACGGACGGGTCCCCGTCTTCACAGTTCCGGCCGTCGTGCGCCATTCGCTGACAGCGTTGGGAAATGTATTCGAGGTGAGGATTACCTTGAACTTGTGACCAGTCTGAAGTGGGTTGCAGGTGGTCTGAGCGTGGGCCTGATCAGGCTGATAGCTGAGCACGACCTTTTCCCTGGAGCTGCTGCAGTGCGAGGAAGAAGCAGCATCGGCATGCGCTGCAATCGTGAGAGTTGTGCTCCCCAGAGAGATGGCAGCAGCTGCTATCGCGATTCTCTTCTCCATTTTCGCCAATCCCGGCATCGAGGTGAGTTGACAGTAGGTGCCTACTGCCAACTCATGACAGTAGCAGAGGCCGGAACCACTTGAACCGATCACCCATTCCTCCGAGTCATCCCTGAGCAGCTGAGGGAGATCGCCGACGTGTGGCAATGATGTTGCCATCGACCCCACCTGCCACCCACAGCGGTAGCACCCATGGATCCCCGGAAGCTCTCCACGGAAAACGGATGCCCATGACGAAACTTCCGCAGCTTCCCGACCGCTTGAGCTTTCTCCTACCGCAGCATGACGGCAATCTCGTCCACCTGCACGATGTGCACCACGAGATCGCGCAGCACAGTGGATGCCATGCTGACGACACCGCACCAAGACGCTCCCCCGACCGACATCACCCCCGGTGCCCAGCTACGCACCCAGGCGCTGACGAAGACCTATGGCTCCACCCATACCCTCGACCACGTCGACCTCACCATCCCCGCTGGTCAGTCGGTCGCCGTCATGGGACCGTCTGGCTCGGGCAAGACCACCCTGTTGCACTGCCTGTCGGGGATCCTCTCCCCCGATTCCGGCAGCATCGAACTGAACCTGCCCAGACGTACCGTCAACGTCGAGTCCCTCACCACCGAGGACCGTGCCGGACTGCGACGTGAATCCCTCGGGTTCGTCTTCCAGCAGGGCATGCTCGTCCCCGAGCTCACCGCCGTGGAGAACACGGCACTGCCCCTCATGCTCAATGGCACACCGAAGGACGAGGCCATCCGCCATGCCGCCCAGTGGCTCAACTCCATGGGCTGGCTGGCATGGAGGAGCGCCGCATCGGTCAGCTCTCCGGGGGCCAGGCACAGCGAGTCGCCATCGCGAGGTCGCAGGTGATCGACTCGGCGATCGTCTTCGCCACAGTTGCCTGCTCGGTGGGGGTCAATCAGGCTGCCGCAATCCTCGATCGTCGCCAGGTCGAGGTGGGACTGGACGTCGTCGGAATGGATCTGACGGCCCAGGACAAGGCACGACGCATCACAGTCCTGTCGCCGATGCGATTCGCCATGGCCATCGGCCTCATCGCCACCGGACTGCTGCTCATCCCCCTGGTGGGCATGGCCCTGCTCGCCAGACCGGTTGCGGTGATCACCACCGTGGGCACCATTCTGCTGGGAGCCGGCATGGTCCGGTTGGGACTGTGGAGCACCCGTCCCCTCCTTGGCCGAGTGCTCGACGACGGGCTGGCACGTACCGAGTGAGACCGGACCGAATGAGGGGCCACCTCGCCTCGACGATCAGCTCCACGGGTCGCCGCCAGGACCCTCGTCGATCCCCTCCATGCCGAATCGCCACCTCGTCTATCCAACCCTTCCGAACCGAGCGGATCCGGCTGGTCACCGCAATGGCACTGGCCAGCACGGCAGGACTCGCGAGGAGGGGTTTGTTCATGGTGTCACTCCAGATCGCCGCGGCGCTCCCTGGCCGCGCTGGCCGCCAGAAGTTCCTTGGCGCTGGTCTGACGCCGTCGTCCCACCGCGAGCAGGCTGGCGAGGAGAGCGGCCACCGCCCATGTGACGACGGCCAGCAAGGATCCGAAGCTGGGACCGTTCCCGGCCACGACGGCCTGCTCCGCCTGCAAAGCAGGTCGCAGCGGGGAGATGGCGTCGACCCAGTGCACCGGAGCGGGGACAGTGCTCGCCAGCCCGGCAGCAACACTCGCCGTCACCAGGACGACGCTGATGAGCCGCCCCAGGCCATGCAACCAAGCGGCCAGGGCGTGGTTGATCAGGCCGAACATCGTCCCGACGAGGAGCAGCAATCCTCCCAATCCGATCGACCGTGGTACCGAGAGACCCAACACCACCCCGCCGATGACCGTCAGGCCAATACTCACCGCGACGGTCACGATGGCGCCGACCGACATCGTCCGGGCCAACAGCCCCAGGGTCGAGCGCGCGGAGCTCAGCGCCCGCGAGGGAACTGTGCGAGCCACCAGCCAGGTCGCCAGAGCAGCGATCCAGGCACCAAGGATGAGCAGAACCGCCACCGCGGCCACCGAGGTCGCAATGGCAGGCCCATTCTCATTGACGGGAGCGGACACGACGTCAGCCAGCTTGGTGCGGTCATTCTGAGAGTAGGTCGGCACCTTCTTGGCCCCAGCAGCGAGCTCGCTGGCGAACTTGCCGGTGCCGTCGGTGAGTCTCTGGGCCCCACCGTTGAGTTTCGTCATCCCGGACGCGAAGGTGCCGACCCCCACGGAAGCCTTCATCACCCCGTCGGAGAGCTGGTTCACACCACCGACGTAGTGGTTGACCCCGTGCTCGAGCTTCGGGGTTGAGGCAGCAGCCTTGGAGACTCCACCGGTGTAGGCGTCCGCACCATCGGCGAAGGTCGCAGCCCCGGCGGAGAGCCTGGCCCCGCCCGCTTTGAGTTGCCGGGACTTGGTGGCCAGGGTCTGAGCGCCGGTGGCGGCCTGGTGGATGCCATCTCGCAGCTGGGCGATCTGGCCGACCATCGTAGGCAGCCCGGTACGCATCTCAGCCGTGAACGTGGCGACCCCTTTGGACAACTGCGAGGAGCCGTCAGCCAGTTGGTCGATGCCGTCGTCAATGCTCATGCCGGAGTTGGGATCCTTGATGGCCATCGCCTTGACGGCCACCGCCGAGCCAGCGCGCACGCCGAGGGCGTACCCGTCGGTCATGGCGTCGTGGACGAGAGGCAGTAGGTTCTGGCAATCCTGCGCGGTGTGCTTCTTGGTGCAGCGCGCCAGGAAGTCCGCCTCACCATGGGACAGGGCCTCCTTGTTGAGTTGGGCAGTCTTCTCCCCGGAGGCGTACTGATGAATCTCGGTGCGATACCCGACCAGACCACCCGTGAACTGATCGATCCCGTCCGCCAACTGACTTGCCCCGTCGGTGAGTTGGTTGAGCTGGGAGGTGTCGATCTTGCCGGTGGCCGCGCTGACCTTCTGGTCCATCGTCGTCAGGCCAGCGGACAGCTGACCGATTCCGTCGACGACCTTGCCGGTGCCATCGGTGTAGGTCGCCACCCCGCTGGCCAGCCCATTCGCACCGTCACTGAGCTGTTTGCCCTTGTCGGACAGAGCGTTGAGGCCACCCGAGAGCTGGGAGACGCCGTCAGTGAGCGTGCCCCCGTTGGCCTGCAACTGCCGGGCTCCACCACTGAGCTTCGTCATACCGGTGGCCAGGGTCCTCGCTCCAGCGGCTGACGTCTTCGTGCCATCGGCAAGTTTCGTCGCCCCGTCATCGAGCTTGGCGGCGGCGTCGGCCATCGTGCCCATCCGCTGGGCAAACTGGTTGAAGCCGATGTAGACGTTCTCGAGATACCCCGAGGTCAGGGTGGTGTTGAGGGAACGTCGCGCCACCTGGGCAGTGAGGGCCGCGATGGTGGTGTCGGAGACCGGTGAGGTCTGGGAGGTGGTGATGTCGATGAGGGCCGGCCTGGCCTTGGTGGCGTCATTGGCCGAGTAGGAGGTGGCGTCGGCCGAGAAGGACTCCGGAATCGTCACCACCACCGAGTACGTGCCATCTCGCAATCCCCTGGCCGCCCCGTCAGCGTCGGTCAAGGTCCAGTCGACGGTGTGTCCGTCGGTGGCAGGAGAGCCGGAACCGACCAGTTCCGCGGTGAGCTGGCGTCCCATGGGAACCACCTGTCCACGGACCTTGACGGCCTTGTCCTTGTTGACGACCGCCGCCTTCACCTGACCCAGCCGGTCAGTGGTCCGCCAGGTCGTGCCAACCAGACCAGCCACCACCAACAGTGGTACGAGGATCAGGGCAACCACCGCCGGCCACCGCAACCTGATCGTGGAGTGGGAACGTTCGGTCATCATCGGGTACCTCCGAGGGACGGCTCGGGCTGATCGATCAGGTCATGAACGGCCTGTGGCTCCAGCCAGTCAATGCGGCCGGCACGCTGGGCTCCCAGGATCACGGCGGCCTCACCGGCCCGGTCCACCTGGCGAATGAGGGATTCCAGCTGATCGCGGTGAAACTGCTCGACGATCTGATCAGCGTGGTCAATGAGGAACAGACGCGGTGGGCGCCGCGGTGGATGGGTGAGAGCTGCCGTGGCTGCCTGGAGTTCTTCAGTGAGGTCCTTGTCGGCGGCATCGACGAGCCATGCCACCCGACGCACCGCGGAGGCTCGCTCCGGGAGGAGGCGTCCGCCCGACCTCATCCGACCGTGGTCGATGGCAAGTCGTCCTCCGACCGCGAGCAGCACGGCCGTGACCGGGCCCCGGGGACCCACGACGGCCTGCACCTCATGAGGCTCGACGTGCAGATCGAGGCCGGCGAAGAGACCGTCGACCCCGATCCCCTCGGCGTGCAGGGCCTCGGTGTGGTCAGGGGTGGGCCATTCTGCGAATTGCTCCTCGTGGGCAATCCCCTCCCCCTCGATGTCGAGTCGGGGCAGGCGGCGATCCAGCCATGTCGGCAGCCACCAGGCCTTGTCACCGAGCAGGCCCATGACTGCCGGGACGAGGGTCATTCTCACCAGGAAGGCGTCGGCGAGGATGCCGATGGCCAAGGTCAGGGCGATCTCCTTGATGGCGTTCATACCCTCTGGGATGAAGAAGACGAAGACCGAGACCATGATGACAGCGGCTGCCGTGACGACCTTGCCCGAACCGATGAATCCCCTGATCACCGAACCCTTGGCGTCACCGGTGTGGACGTACTCCTCGCGCATTCTCGACACCAGGAAGACCTCGTAGTCCATGGCCAGGCCGAAGAGGATGCCCATGACGACGATCGGCATGAAGGAGATGATCGGGACAGGACGGTCGAGGTTGACCACGAACAGGCCGATACCTCGGTTGAAGACCAGCTGCGCGGCTCCGAAGGCGGCCAGTACCGAGAGCAGGTAACCGATGGTCGCCGTGGCAGGGACCGCGATCGACCGGAACACCACCGTCAGCAGCACCAGGCACAGCCCGACGACGAAGATTCCAAAAGGCAGCAGGGCGGCTCCCAGACGGTTGGAGACGTCGAGCTTGATGGCCGTCAGTCCGGTGACGGCGGTGTCAACCCCGTACTTGTCGTGCCATTCGGACTTGTGGTCGCGCAGTTCGCGAACCAAGTCACTGGTCGCCTCGTCGGTGGGACCGGTGGTCGGCAGCACCTGGATCATAGCTGTGTCGGCGTTCTGGTTCGGAACGGCCAAGGCGACGGTGTCGACGCCAGGAAGCTTCTCGATGTCAGCCTTGAGCCCGTTGACGATCTTCATCGGGGCGGTCGAGGTGACGATGTCGGCGGTGACGATGACCGGGCCGTTGAATCCTGGTCCGAACTTCTTCTCCAGGGCGTCATAGGTCTGACGGGCGGTGTTGTCGGCGGGCAGTTCCGCGGCGGTGGGCAGGCCGAGGTGGAGGTCCTTCATCGGAACGGCCAGGGCCCCCAGCCCCACCACGACGACGAGGATGGTCACCAGTGGGACGCGGGTGACGGTGCGCACCCACCACCCGAAGATCCCGCCGGAGCGTTCTCCCTTGCCAACCGCAGTGGTGCTGGTCGACGGTGCGTCCCCACCAGCTGTGGCATTGTCGTCACTGTTCGCCCCGGTTGCCATCGCAGTTGGCTTCGGCCCCCGTCCGCGACGAGATTTCCACGGGCGCAGTCTCTCTCCCATGAGCCCCATGAAGGCCGGCAGCATTGTCAGGGCGATGACAACCGCCAGAGCGACACCGATGGCAGCGAAGACGCCCATGACGGTGAGGAAGGGAATGTTGGCGATGGCCAGGCCAATGAGGGCGATGAGGACCGTCGTCCCGGCGAACACCACTGCCGAACCCGAGGTCGCAACGGCTCGGGCGGCCGATTCCTGCACCTCAAAGCCGTCACGCAACTGGTCGCGGTGACGCGACAGAATGAACAGGGCGTAGTCGATCCCAACGGCCAGCCCCAGCATGACGGCAAGCATCGGTGTGACTGAGTTGACCGTCGTGAACCGGGTGAGGATCGCCATGATCGAGTACGTGATCCCCACCCCGAGGACGGCTGTGATGATCGGCATCCCGGCTGCCACCAGGGATCCCAAGGTGATGGCGAGGACGACGAGGGCCACCCCGACGCCGATGACCTCGGTGATCGACAGGGAGGGCAGCATGGCCTCGAAGGCCTGGCCACCGACGTGGACGTGTGACCCCGATGGAAGGCCAGCCTGTATGTCGTGACTCACCTGTTGCAGGTCGTCACGCCCGGAATCGGGGAAGGTCACCGCGCTGACCTGTCCCAATTCCACCTGGATGACGGCTGCGGTGTGATCCTTGTTGACCATCCCGGTGACGTACTTGCTCCACGGTGACGTCGCCCCGGTGACGTCCTTGAGGTCCTTGAGCTCCTCAACCCCCTTCTCGATCCGGGAGCGAATGGGTGTCGAGGAGATGTCGGTGCCATCCGGCACCGTGATGACGACATTGGCGCTCAGCGCGGAGGCTTGCGGGAAGGTCACCTGGAGCTTGTCGTAGGCCAACTGGGAGGGAGCACCCGGGATGGTGAAGGAATCGTCGTAGTCGCTGTGCAGGGCGACCATTCCCAGCCCGAGCAGAACCAGCAGGCCCAGCCACAGGGCGACGACGGTCTTTGCTCTGCGAAAGCACCAGGCCCCAAGATCGTGAAGGAAGGAGGACATCATCACCCCGCAATGAACTCGCCCGCACACCACTCGATACAAGTATGTATTCGATGCAGTACCGAACCCGATACTGCATCGTATTCAACGATCGAGGTCCCCAGGAGCGTCATACCCGTCGTCACCTTCGCCCGCATGGGTGTGCCGGGATCCACCGTCGAGGAGACCTGCGAGGAGACTGGTGTCACCTGCGAAGCCTTCCACCCCAACGTCATTCCAAAGGACGAGCTGTGCACGGCGGTGCTGAGCCGCACCGACAAGAGCCTGGCCGCCCTGGGACACGGGTCGGGGAAACACCACTGGCCCCGCACGAGTGCGAGGCCAGTGACAGGTCGGGGGTTCGGAGGATCAGTAACCCAGGATCTCCTTGCGACGGGGCAGCCAGGCGACGGCATCCCGAATGCCATCGGCGGGCGTGAGCTCTGCGGTCCATCCCAGCAGGTCCTTGGCACGGTGTGAGACGGTGTAGGCACCGGCGACATCTCCGGGGCGTGGTGGGCCGTAGACGACATTGAGAGCCTTGCCAGTACCTTCCTCGAAGGCCTTGACGAGCTCCTTGACGGTCACGCCGTTCCCGGTGCCGATGTTGAACACCTGGTAGGACTCGTCGGCGGTCACCTCGTCGAGGTGCTCCAGAGCGGCGACGTGGGCCTGGGCCAGGTCCCAGACATGGATGAAGTCGCGGATGCCGGAGCCGTCTCGGGTGGGCCACTCGACACCCGTGACGGTGAAGGTGGAGTCCTCCATCCAGGCGTCGATCATCTTGCCGAGCACGTGGGTGGGGTGTTCGATCTGCTGGCCGGTACGCAGCTTGGGATCCGAGCCGATCGGGTTGAAGTACCGCAGGCTGAGTGCCTTGAGATCGGAGGCGTGAGCGGCGTCACGCAGGATGTGCTCCACCATGAACTTGGTGGTGGCGTACGGGCTGCCGGGGTCCAGCGCGGAGTCCTCGGTCACCTTGAACTCGTCGTCGGTGGCGTAGATCGACGCCGAGGAGGAAAACAGGATCCGGTTGACGTCGTTGCGCTGCATGCCCTGCAGCAGCTTGACCGTCTTGCCGACGTTGTTCTCGTAGTAGCCCAGCGGGTCGGCGACCGACTCGGGGACGATGATCTTGGCCGCGCAGTGCACGACGGCGTCGATGCCCTGCTCGGTGAAGACCCGGTCGAGCAAGGGCTGATCGGCGATGTCGCCCTCGTAGAAGGTCCGGTCCTTGACGAATTCGTGTCTTCCCGCCGACAAGTCGTCCAGAATGACGACCTCGTGGCCCGCTTCCTCGCAGGCCGAGGCCACCGTCGACCCGATGTAGCCGGCTCCGCCGGTGATGAGAATCCGCATGAGTCCTCCGAATTGCTGGTGATGGACACCATGTTATGCGGTGCGATGCAGGGCCATGTACATCGGTGGCCGTGAATCCCCACGCCCGCGACCACCACACCTACGAGGGCCCCATCATGTGGCCGAAGGGCCTTGACCGTGCAGGAGTACGGGTTGCCCGGAGAGGCTGCGGCCGTCTCACCGACCCTCAGAATCCGGGGCACCCGCCCAAGGCACCCGTCTTGGGGTGTGCAGAGCAGACCACACAGCCGGCCGAGCCGTCCCGGCACGACGACCTGCCACCTTCCAGGGGCCACATAAACTGGAAGCCATGGCAACCAACCGGATCGACCAGACGAGCGGTTCTGCTGACCCTGCCGACCTCACCGGATCCTCCCCCAGCAGCGACGAGGCTGCCACGCGCCCCCAGGAGTCGCACTCCCGCCCGCCCGGCCAGCCCAGCGCTCCCCGGGAGCAGGGCAGAACCGACCAGCAGGAGTCGCCGGCCAAGGGATCCTCCGGACGAGCCACGTCCTCGGTACGTGCCCGGTTGGGGCGCCTCGGGGCGAACCGATCCTCCGAGGAGCAGTTGTCGATCCCCGGGATGGAGGAGGTGCTCAACCCCACCGTCGACGACGGGCGCCCCACCGACCCGGAGCGGACCCTGTGGGTCGACATGACCCTCATCACGGTGTTGACGACCCTCACCATCGTGCCGTACCTGGCTGCAAGCATCCAGGCACCGATCCCCGAATATGTCGCCGCCCTCGTCTCATCGATCATCATGGTGTTCAGCCTGTTGCTGCGTCGGGATCATCCGGGGGCGCTCATGGCCCTGCTGCTGGTTGGCGGACTCATCCAGCTCATCTTCGTCCCGTTCCCGGTGCTGTCGATCATTGCCGTGCCGATCGCCTCGTACGCCGTGGGTCGGTGGACGGCAGGGCGTCAGTCACGCATCATCCTGTGGCTCGGCACGATCGGTGCCATTCTGGGGCCGTTGCGCTGGCGGGACACTCTGGCTGCCGACTACGACTCCTCCGGCACCCCGTGGGTCATGTGGTTCCTCGCCACGACGGTGTGTCTCGGCCTGGTCGTCACCCCCTATGCGGTGGGCAGACGACTGCGTGAGGCGGCGCTCATCGAGTCCCAGCAACGCATCGCCAAGGCCCAGCGGTTCCGGGCGATCCTCGCCGAGCGTGAGCAGGCAGCTCGCATGGCCGAGGAACGCACCCGCAACGACATCGCCCGGGAACTGCACGACATCGTCGCCCATTCCCTGTCGGTGATGATCGTGCAGGCCGAGGGCGGCAAGGCCCTGGCCACGAAGAAGCCCGAGGCGGCCATCGACGTGCTCGACACCATCGCCGACACCGGGCGCGACGCCCTGGTCGAGATGCGTCGCATCGTCGGCGTGCTGCGTCAGGACCCGGATGCCAAGGCCGACTACGCTCCCTCCCCCGGCCTGGCCGACATCCCGGAGCTGGTGGCGAAGTCCGGACCACGCGTGCAGTTGCAGGTGCACGGGCAACGCCCCGAGGTGTCCCAGACGATCGGCCTGACGGCCTTCCGGGTGGTGCAGGAGGCCCTCACCAATGTTCTCAAACACGCCGGTCCCACCGCCCATGCGACGGTGGACGTCGACTACGGCCCGCGCCTCATCACCCTGCGTGTCGACGACGACGGCTATGGCGACGCGGTCAAGGGGGACGGGATGGGACACGGCCTGCAGGGCATGCGGGAGCGCGTCTCATCGATGGGTGGTGTGCTCACCGTGGGACCACGTGAGGAGGGTGGTTTCTCCGTCGCGGTGAGCTTACCGGTCGTGACGGACTCACGATTGCGGTGAGACAGGCCCCGCGGCCTCGCACGGATCCGCCCAGATCGACGAACAGGCATGACGGGGAATCAGGCCCTCACCCCAGCAGATCGGTCAGGAATCCCAGCCGTCCCGGATCCCGTAGCACCCAGGAGAACAGGTCTGCGACGGTGAGCGGGTCGGCGGTGCCGTGTGCCCGTGAGGTGACGATGGCCCCGACCAGGGCTGCGACGGTGAGCTTGCGGACCAGTGGGACGTCCCACCCCCAAGTCCAGGCCAGCCCGGCGAGGGTGGCGTCCCCGGCGCCGGTGGTGTTGACCGGGGTGATGGGCACCGCCGGCACCTGCACCTGTTCACCGGTGCGCGAGTCGGCCCCGACGATCCCCTCACCACCACAGGTGACAATCACCACCGGGACGTGCTCGGCGAGGGCACGGGCGGCGTGTACGGGGTCGTCGGTACCGGTGAGCTGCATCGCCTCGGCGGCGTTGGGGGTGTAGCAGGTGCATCCCGACACCACCTCGAGCAGGCCGGGTTCGGGACGTTCCTCGAACCCGTGGTCGGCGATCACCGGGACCCCTGCAGCAGCGGCCTCGTGCAGCCAGCTGGGGGCAGGCACCGGCACATGGGTGACGACGACGTCCGTTCCAGTGAGATCCGGTGTCGGGAATGGCACCGGCAACGGCGTCTCCACTGTCGTCATGGCCCGTTCCGTGCCGCATGCCTGGCTCATCGTCACCGGGAGCGCCCAGCCCGCGGTGACCGGGCTGGGGCCGAGATCGATGCCCCAGTCGGTAAGTTCGCGTCGACACAGGGCGGAGTTGGAGTCGTCTCCCAGACCGGTGAGCAGCCGCACCCGTGCCCCGAGGCTGGCCGCGATCCGAGCGGTGTTGGCCACCCCTCCCCAGGTGGGGACGAAGTCGGTGCCGTGACGTTCCTCGCCAAGCCCGGGAAGCCGGTCGACCCCCGAGATAACGAGGTCACGGAAGGTGATGCCGACGGTGAGCAGCTGGGGGTGCAGGTTGACGGACATGAGGGGTTGCTCCTGTGCGTGGTGTCCCCGGACGTGGATCCGTCACTGGCAGAATCCCATCGGGAGGCGTGGGTCGTTCCCAGAATAGGCAGGTCGGGACCCGATCGAGCCACGGCCGCCACCAATTGCGATCACATCGTGCCCATGCCGACGAGCCAACGGTCACCATGCCCGGGATCGGCCTCGGGAACGGGTACGGGCGCCGTCGGTGCGGCCCACGAGGCGGAGACAACCAGCGCCGCACCACGACCATCCTGTAGTCTATGAGAACCCAATGGCGCCGATGCCAGTACGAAGGAGCGCCCGATGCCCGTCCCGTCCGACGACGAACTGGCCCGCAACCTGGCCCGTGGTCTGTGTCCTCGGCCCCGTCAGGTGAGGCTCACCGCAGGTCGGCTGCCGTTGCCACCCGTACTCACCTGGGCCGGCCCCGACGAGGTGGGCGATGCCCTCACTATCCTCACCGAACGACTGGCACCAGCACTGGACTTCGTGCGGACGACACAGCAGCCACCCAGGCGAGCCCTGGAGGACGAGGATCTCGAGGGGACGGCCGACCAGCCCCGCACCGGCGCCGAGGAACCGTTCTCCCCGACCGACACGCCTCCGACCAGCCCCGGCGTCACCACCCCGACCCCCTCCGACACTGGTGTGGTGACCGACTCCGCCGACATCCCCCCAGGCTCGGTTTCCCCGGCGGACCCGACCCTCATCGTCGATCTGGACCCTACCCTGGCCACGGAGGCCTACCACATCAATATCGACTCCCAGATCCACCTCACCGCAGGCAGCTCCCAGGGGGCTCGCTGGGCGGTGCAGACCCTGCTGCAACTGCTCACCCCGTGGGTGTACGGGCCCGGACCGCTGGCCCTGGAGCAGTTGTGGTTGCCGCAGGGGATCGTTGACGACGAGCCCCGCCACCCGTGGCGTGGTGCCCATCTGGACGTCTGTCGGCATTTCCTGCCGGCCTCGTTCATCATGGATTTCCTGGACGTGCTGGCCATGCACAAGCTCAATCGGCTGCACCTGCACCTCACCGACGACCAGGGGTGGCGGCTGCCGGTACCCGAGTGGCCTCGTCTGACGACGGTGGGGGCGTGGCGTCCGGGAACGGTACGTGGTCATCAACCCCCTCCCGACGAGAACGACTGTGACGACGTCGCCGTGCATGACAACGTGCCACACGGCGGGGCCTACACCGCGGACGAGCTGCGTGCCATCGACGAGCGAGCCCGACTGCTCGGCATCACCGTCGTGCCGGAGGTGGACCTGCCGGGGCACACCGAGTCGGTGGTGGCCGCCTATCCCGAGCTGGGCTGTCTCGGACAGGACGACCACCCGGCACCCATCACCCATCCCCGCACCGCCTTCGGAATCTCCGAGCACCACATCAACCTCACCGACGACGCCCTTCGGCTGTGCCGCGACGCCCTGGACGCCGTCATGGAGATCTTCCCCACCTCGCCGATCCACATCGGTGGCGACGAGTGCCCCGGGCACGAGTGGTTCCGCCACGAACCAACCCGCGAACGCCTGGCCGGGCTCGGCATCACGGGACCCCACGAGGCCCAGGCCTGGTTCGAGCGCCAGGTCTGTGACCATGTCACAGGCGCCGGACGCGAGGTCATCGCCTGGGACGAGGTGCTGGAGGCCGGTGCTCCACCCGAGGTCACGGTGATGGTGTGGCGGGATGCCGACGACCTGGCCAGGGCGGCGCAGCTCGGTCACGACGTCGTCGCCGCCCCGGCACGGCACACCTACCTGGATCATGGCATCTCGGCGGGTCCACAGGCCCCGGTGACCATTGATGCGCCACTGACGATGGACGACGTCGCCGGGCTGCACGACGTGCTGGCGGCGGTGGACTCACCCCACCTGTTGGGTGGTCAGTTCCAACTGTGGACCGAGTACCTGCGTACCCCGGCCCAGGTGGAGGACGCAGCCTTCCCACGTGGTACGTCGATCGCCGAGCAACTGTGGACCAACGAACCGGCTCGCCCGATCGCGGAGTTGGAGGCCCAGACCCGCCGTCTCACCGCGATGGGAGTCAACTGGCACCGGTGAGAGGGTCGAGACCGGCCACCTTCATCATGAGCAGGCAGGCCATCGAGTTCGACCAGCTGAACCAGGGGCGGGTGAACCAGGTGGGATCGGCCGGGTCGAAACTCTCGTGCGTCCATCCGGTGCCACCGTCGGTGGCGAGGATCGTCTCCAGACAGCTGCGAGCCTCGGTCTCGTCACCGGTGAGGCCCTGCACCGCCAGGCCGATGTGCCAGACGTAACCGGCTGGGCTGTGCGGGCTGCCGACCCCGCACGCCGCAGGGCCGCGGTACAGGTACGGATTGGCGTCACCGAGCACCCAGGCACGGGTCGCGAGGTGGAGTGGGTCGTCGGCTCGCAGATCGCTGGTGAGCGGCAGCGAGAGCAGCGACGGCATGTTCGCGTCATCCATCTGCAGCACCGATCCGAGCCCATCCACCTCGTAGGCAAAGTGCCCGTCAACGATACCGTACTGCGTCACCCCGGCCTCGATCTCCTCGGCCAACTGCGCGGCGCGGCGGGCCAGCTGTACGTCGTCCCAGACCCGGGTGAACTCGCCGACCTCGCGCAGGGCACGCATCGCCATGAACTGGGCCGGGATGTTGTAGCCGTACCGACAGGCGTCGTCGGAAGGTCGGAATCCGCTCCACGTCATCCCGGTGCGCCCCACCGGGGTGCCCGAGCCGTCGGCGCCGAGGGTGTCGGCCGGTTCGCCGGGACGCACGTGCCGGTAGGTCGATCGGGTGGCGTGGTCCTGCTCCCGGCACCACAGGTCGACGATGCTGCGGCAGCCCCGGTGCACCGCGTTGTCCAGGTGGTCCGGACTCGCGGTGGCCTGCCAGTACCGCCAGGCGAGATCGACGCAGAAGGCCAGCGAGTCCACCTCGTACTTGCGTTCCCACAGCTCGTCGGCCAGGTCGAGGTCGTCCTCGTCGAAGTGCGCCCCGGTCGGGCCGGGGTTGAAGGCGTTGGCGTAGGGGTCGACGCCTATGCAGTGCCACTGACGGGCGATGACCCCGCAGATCCGATGCCTGACCTCGGGCAGGTCGCACATCGTCAGGAATGGCCACAGTTGGGCCGAGGAGTCGCGCAGCCACATGGCGGGGATGTCGCCGGTGATGACGAAGACGCCGTGCTCGTCGCGAGTCATCGTCTGGGTCCACGTGTCCGTCATCCAGGCGACGAATCGGCTCGCGGCCTGCCGACCCACGTCTGCACCAGTCGTCCCACCCACACCGTGGCCGATCTGCACGGCCATCTCGTCCAGACGTCGGCGCAGGGCCGCGGGCAGCTCGTCCAGCTGCTCGTTCATCGGTTCGGTTGCCACGACGTCACCCGCTCATCATCCAAGCCGGGTACCCACAGGTTCCCCTGCCCCTGCACGGTGTTGCCGACGGTGAGCACCCAGGCTCCGACCGCCAACCCGGCACGCAGCCCGAAGACGGAGTCCTCAACGACGACGCATCGCGTCGGGTCCGCCCCGAGCCGCTCGGCAACGGTACGGTAGGGGTCGGGGGCGGGTTTGCCGGCAGCGACCTCGTCGGCCCCCACCGTGGTGTCGACGAGCTCCAACCAGCCCTGGCTGGCCAACCCGGCGCGCACCAGTCGGGTCGGGGAGTTGGATGCCACGGCGATGGGGACCCGTCCTGCCAGTCGCCTCATCAGATCGTTGGCCCCGGGCATCGGTTCGGTGTTGCCTGCGAGGTTGGCGTCAATGAGATCGACGAGTCGCTCGGCGGTGGTGTCCGGGTCTGCCTCGGGATGGTCGCGGCGGTACAGGTCGACCACGTCGGCGACGGTTCCGCCGTCCACCTCGGCGATGTCACGGTTGGCGAAGGCGGTACCCCACAGTTGTTCGGCTGCGGCGTACCAAGCAGACAGGGTGTCCAGCAGGGTGCCGTCCATGTCGAAGAGGACGGCGTCCACCCGTTCGGGGAGCAGGCCCCGCCCGGAAGGTCGATTCCGCCCGGTACCAGTCCGACCGCCTAGCATCCCCGGCCCGGGAGTCCGATTCGTCTCGTGCCGCTTCGTCGTCACCATTCGAAACCGGCCTTCCTGGTCGGGCCGATCGGTTCGATGTCGCGCAGGACGCCGACGTCGGCTGAGTCCATGTGGCCGGAATGCGCCCCGATGGCAGACAGCAGCAGCCCGGTCACCTCGTGGCTGCGGATCGGGGCGGTGCGTCGCAACGACTCGGGCAGCGCACCGCCGATGTGGTGGGCAGCCAGGAAGCTGCGCCGCACCTCGACCTCGTCCTCCCCGTGGCCCCCCTCGGGTTTGTGACCATGATCAGTGGTGACGGCGACGAGCCACTGCTCCCCGAGCTGCTCGTGGCGTTCGGCGACGGCCTTGACGAGGTGACGGGTGAGCTCGTCGACGTGGCCGATGGCCTGCTGGTACTGCGTCGATTCGGCACCGGAGGAGTGCCCGGCGTGGTCAACTCCCTCGAAGTAGACGACGGCGGCGTCCGGCCCTTCGTGCAGCAGGTGCCAGGCCGCCCACGACGACACCTGCTCGTCGGCCCGGTCGATGCCTGCACCGAGGTCGGGGCCGAAGAGCTTGTGCTGGCCGGTGCGCTGCTGGTCCACCCGCTGCTGGATGATCGGGCCGGGGCCGTAAGGGCTGACGAAGGCGTCCCAGGTGGCTGCAGCCAGGGTACGTGCCGACGGGTTGGCGAAGAACACCCGGGAGAGAATGTCGGGGTGACGGGCCAGGTCGTGGCCGACGAACTCGTTCCACCACACATTGCACTGCTCATGGGTGGCGCCGGTGAGGATCGTCGTCCAGCCGGGAGCCGAGTCGGTGGGCGGGGTCATCCACATGGGGATGATCGTGCCCTCGGAGCGCTCATCGCCTGCCACCAGACGGGCGAGCGTCGGGGCCAGATCGTGCGGTGCCCGGTCTGTGGGCAGGGTGTGGTCCAGGGCAGGCGCCGGGTGCTCCGGAACCGGCTGGCCCTCCCCCACCCCCCGCACGAATCGGGGGTCCGCGGGGTGATCCGGTTGGGCGAATCCCGGATCGTGCTGCAGTACCTCGGGCAACGCCATGTCGAGACGCAGCCCGTCGATGCACACCAGGAGCAGTTTCATCGCATGCTCACTCTCAGGGTCAGGATCTGGAAGGGACGCAGGGTGAGGTCCACCCCGCCACTGATGTTGGCGGGCAGCTGCTGGGTCGCCTCACGGACCGGTTCCTCCAGCAGGTCCACCTCCCTGGGGCGGCCATCCACGTCGAGCAGCAGACGCACCCTACTGTGGCCGCCGGAGGCCTCGTGCAGCCGCACGACGAGATCCGACGAGCCGTCGAAGGCCTGTTTGACGGCGTCGACGACGGCCATGCCTCGCACTGGCTCGATGCGGGCCAGGCTGGGCAGACACACCACACCACGACGCACCTGCAGCGGCTGGTTGAGTCGGGCTCCCTCGACGTGTGCGGAGGCGATACCGGCATCCGTGAGCAGACTGTATGCGATGTGGTGGCGTCCCCGGTCGGGACGTGGGTCGGGACACTGCGGGGAGCGCAGCAGGGTGAGCCGAGCCATGACTCCCCCGGTGGGGGTGTGCTCGTCCCCACCGGCAGGGGTCACGTCGTGGCCGTGACTGGACTGGTTGGCCAGTGCCACGGCGTACCCGGGCTCGCCCAGCAGCATCCACTGCTGTCCGCAACTCTCGAAGTGGGCGTCGTCCCAGGACGTGTTGGCACCGATCGGTCGATCGATGTGGCCGAACTGGATCTCGTCACGGCTGGTGCGGGCGGCCACGTCGAGGGGAAAGTCCACCTTGAGCACCCGGGCTCGCTCGGCCCAGTCGACATTGACGCAGAAGTGGATGGTCCTGCTGTCGGCATCCAGGCCGATGGTCTGGATGAAGCTCGAGTCACCGGCATGACGCTCGACTCGCACCGTGCAGCGCAGTGGATCGTCGGTGACGTTCACCTCAGTGGCCTCGTCCACGGGGTCGGCGCTGTGTCGGTACTGGTGTTGCAGTTCCCAAGCGTCGAAGCAGTCGGGGTGGTCGGGATGCAGCACGAGTCGGTTGGCGGGTTGACCGGCCAGGAGGAGTTCGCGCTGCACGGTCAGGTCGACGATGGAGTGGACGAGCCCGTCACCAGTCCCGATGCAGAGCTTGACGAGGCCGTTCGTCATCTCGATGGTGTCGGGGCCTCGATGCACCTGCACCGGGTTGTCGGGGGTGACCACGGCATCGGCCAGTGGACGCACTGCGAGGGCGGGCACCTGGACTAAGGTGGGACGATCATGCACGGTGACGACCTCACGACGGTCACTGGTCGACGGATTGGCCAAGCTCAAGTCGTCCCGGTCTGCACACGTCAGCTCATCACCGGGTGACGTCTCGGCGTCACCCGTCGGTTCGTCGTCGCCCACACGGGTCAGGGCGTCCCAAGCGTCGTCCATGAGCCGTCCCAGTTCGGCGCGGATGGCGTCGTACTCGGCAATGGCCTCCCTGTTCACCCAGGCGATCGACGAGCCGGGCAGGATGTCGTGGAACTGCAGCAGCAGGGTTCTCCGCCACAGTTGCTCCAGCTGTTCGTGCGGGTAGAGGTGCCCGGTGCGGGCCGCCAAGGTGGTGAGCCACTCAGCCGCCATGAGGGCCGCCTCGGCACGCCGGTTGCCGTCCTTGAGAGCGTGGACGGAGGTGTAGACACCCCGGTGGAGCTCCAGGTACAGCTCGCCATGCCACACCGGTGCCTGCGGATGATCGGCGCGGGCACCGTCGAAATAGTCGTCCGGTGAGCCCAGCCGCACCTGCGGGGCGTCCTCCAGACTGGCGAACCTGCGGGCCCGTTCAACCTGCTCGGCGGTGGGTCCACCACCCCCGTCGCCGTAGCCGAACGGCAGGATCGAGCGTCGCGCCACGCCCTTCTCCTTGAAGTTCGCCTCGGCCTTCTTGATCTCCTGGGCGTTCACCACGGAGTCGTAGCAGTCCACCGGCGGAAAGTGCGTCCAGATCCGGGTGCCGTCGATGCCCTCCCACCAGAACGTGTGGTGGGGCAGGGTGTTGATCGTGTTCCAGCTGAGCTTCTGGGTGAGGAACCATCGCATGCCTGCCAGCCGGGCGATCTGGGGCAGTGCCCCGGTGTAGCCGAAGGAGTCCGGCAGCCACAGGCAGTCCGGACGTACCCCGAGCTCCTCACGCATCCACCGTAGACCGCTGGTGAACTGGCGCACCAGCGACTCCCCCGAGGGCAGATTGGTGTCGGACTCGACCCACATACCGCCCTCCGGGTGCCACTGGCCCCGTTCGATCGCACTCTGCACCCTTGCGAAGAGTTCCGGGGCGGACTCCTGGAGCCAGGCGTAGTGCTGGGCGGTGGTGCAGACGAAGTGGAAGTCGGGGTAGTCCTCGGCCAGACTGACGACGTTGGAGAAAGTGCGTACCACCTTGCGCCGGGTCTCACGCAGGGGCCACAGCCACGCAGAGTCGATGTGCGCGTGCCCGATGGCCGTCATCTGCTGGGCCGACGAGCTGGCCCCCGAGTGGAGGTACGGAGCCAAGATCTCCCGCGCCTGCCGGGCTCCTGCCACGATCCCGCGATGATCGACCTCGTCGACTGCCCGCTCCAGGCCGTGCAACAGCTGGGCTCGGTGCGTCGAGTCGGACGGCAACTGCCGCATGAGTCCGTCGAGCACGTCGACGTCGAGCCACAGCCCCCACACCTCGTCACGACGCACCCCGAGTTCGGCTCCCTGGAACTGCCACAGCGGCTCGTCACCGGCGGTGCGTCGATCGCCCAGGTTGGTGGGTCCACCCAGGTGCTGGGTCATGTCCGGGTTGCCGGCGGCCTCCACCCACACCTCGACGCGTCCGTCCGGTCCGATGAGCGGTTCGCCCTGCTCGGCGAGTCGGGTTGCCAGTTCGCCGTGGTTGAGCGCGACCCGGTGGTTGCGCGGGTTGAGTGCCCTGAGGAGGCGTCCGGTGGCGGTGTACACCATCGCCTCGGACTGGTTGCCGGCCCAGGTGCCGACGAATCCGAGGTTCACCGACAGGTCGACCCGGTCGTCCCGGTGGTCGGCAGGCAGGGTGCCGGTGACGTGCAGCCACCAGGTACTCCACGGAGCGCCCCACCAGGTGCCCACGGGAAACGGCTGGTAGCTGGCGCTCGTGGCCTCCCGGAAGCTCACCGGTTCGCCGGGGGCCTGCCAGGCCGTCACCTGCAGTGGGCAGATCTGCTGGTGGGTCTCTCGCTCCAGACGCTCCCTGAGATGGCCGATCCGGTCCTGGGTGAGCGCGGTGTGATCATGCATGGTCGTCCTTGAGGTACTCCATGCCGTCGAAGGAGTCGGTGAAGTCGTCGAGCAGCTGTTCGGCGACGTGCACCGAGTCGACGAGCGGGTGGTGACTGAGCGCCAGCAGGGCGTCGGTGCGACTGCGGTTGACGACGGCGGCGATGGTGCGCTGCTCGACGTACTTGGCGTTGACGACGAGCCCACGGGCGTGGTCGGGCAGCGCCGGGGCGCTCAGTCGGTGGATCCCGGATCCGTCGACCCGGCAGGGGATCTCCACGACGGCCTCGTCGGGCAGGTCGGGCAGGGCACCATCATTGGCGACGTTGAGGATAAGCTCGGCGGGCACGTCATTGGCGATGGCGTGCATGATCGCCAGGGCCACCTCGTCGTACCCACCGGTCTCCAGATCGGATTCGTCACGATCGAACCTCCCCGACACCTCACGGTTGGTGGCCATGTAGGTCTCCTCGCGTTCCAAGCGGGTGGCCTCCCACAGTTCGGCGACGTCGACGGTGTGCTGGGCTCGAGCGTAGAAGCGGTTCTGCTGGGCCTCGAGGAAGGCCCCTCGGGGGGCCTCGGCGTCGCGATCCGCGGCGAGGTCGTCACGGGAGAAGTAGTAGTAGTGCAGGTACTCGTTGGGCACGGCACCCAGGGCCTGCACTAGGTCAGCACCGAAGAGCCGACCCTCCTCGAAACCCTCAATGAGATCGGGACGACCCAGCAGACGTGGCAGGACGTCCACCCCGTCGACCTCCAGACTGGTGAGCCAGCCCAGGTGGTTGAGCCCGCTGTAGCCGACGTGGATACGTCCGTCGGCACTGAACAGGGACGGCAGGTCTCTCGGCACGAGCCCGGCGTCCTGCAGGGTGGTGAGGATGCGACGGGCCAGACCGACCGGCGAGTCACAGATGCCTACCACCTGCTCGCCGAGGTGGCGTTGCATGACCTCGGTCATCACCCCGGCCGGGTTGGTGAAGTTGATGACCTTGGCGTTGGGGGCGTGGCGGTTGATCTGCTCGACGAGGTCGAGCACCACCGGGATACCGCGCAGTGCGTAGGAGATACCACCGGCCCCGACGGTCTCCTGACCGATGACACCGCGAGCCAGGCACAGGGACTCGTCGAGAGCCCGGCCGTGGGTACCGGCGACCCGGATCGCCGAGAAGATGAAGTCGGTGCCCTCCAGGGCGCGAGGCAGGTCCGTGGTGGCCACGACTTCCGGCGGGTGCGGCAGCGTGGGGGCCAGTTGGGCCAGGACGACATCGATGACGCGCAACCGTACCGGGTCGGTGTCGTGGAGACGCAGTTCGGTGACCCGCTGCGGTGAGGTGTCGCGGGCCAGGGCCTTGAACACCAGCGGGACGCGGAATCCTCCCCCGCCGAGAATGGTGAGTTTCATGCGGTGATGACCTCCATACCTGTTGATGCGCAGTATGCGTCGATGTCTGCCGGTGATGGACCGGCGGTGATGATGCCGGTGACCTCGTCGATGGTGAACGGACTGTGTGCCCCGGTTCCGGGGAACTTCTCGGAATCCGCGAGCAGGTAGCTCCTGCTCGCTGCGGAGACGACGGCCTGTTTGATGTGTGCCTGGGTGCGGCTCGTGTCGCGCACCCGACCGTTGGGGGCCACCCCGGAGCAGCCCAGAAAGGCCAGATCGGCCTGGTGATGGGTCAGGGCATCGGCGACGAACTGGCCGTCGAAGCACTGGTATCGCTCCGACCAGGTGCCTCCGAGCACGACGACGGTCACGTCCGGGTCTGACCTGAGCGCCTCGAAGACCGGGAAGGATGCGGTGAGCACGGTGATGTCGCGTCCGGCGAGCAGTCCGGTGAGGTGGTGGACGGTGGTGCCGATGTCCATGATGATCGTGTCCCCGTCGTGGACGAGTTCGGCGGCCCGGCGGGCAATCGCATCCTTGGCTTGGCTGCGATGGTTCATGACGTCACCGAAGTGGTCATCGACACCGGTGACGAGCTGGATGCCACCCCAGGACCGTTCGACGACCCCCTGACTCTCCAGGGCGATGCTGTCGCGTCTGACGGTGGCCAGACTCACGTGCAGTTTCTGGGCGATGTCGGCGGTTCTCATGGCAGGTCGATCACGCAGCAGTTCGACGATCGCGTCGTGACGGGCAGCCTTGAGCATGGCTCCATCGTAACGAGACGAGACCGTTTGCTCACAAAGAATCCGTCAATTCGATCAAATTTCATCAAGTTGTTGGTCTTCGGCCACTACAGTGGTCCTCGGAGTACTTCCAAGCCCGGTAGTCCGGAGGCTCATCCACACCAGATCAAGTGTTGACAAGGTCGTTGCATGAAAGTCACCCGTAGTTAACCCTCGCTACACACAATCGTGGCATCCTTTGCCCGTGGAGAACATGTGGACCTCACCGGACATGCCATCGGAGCCCCACCATCCGGGAACCGCCCGCACCTCATCACAAATTGAACACTTTTGAATGATTTTGTCAGTGACGATCCACGTCCAACCCAAGGAGAGACCTCATGAACCTGTCGCGTCGTGATCTGCTCGCCGGCGGTGTCGCCGGCCTGGGCATGCTGGGAGTGTCGGCGTTGACCGGATGCTCCACCTCCACCGATCCCAAGGCCGACCAGTCCGACGGGGGCGCTGAGAAACTCGTCCTGTGGATCTGGCCGGAAGGGTTCGACAAGGCAACCTTGGCCTCCGTCAGCAAGGCGCAACCGTCCCACCGGATACGCCAGGACGTCATCGGTGGCGACTTCAAGCAGAAGCTCACCACGACATTCACCGCAAGCTCCGGACTGCCCGACATCACCGGCGTCAAGGGTGAGGACATCGCTTTCTTCCGGGACCATGCCGAGTACTTCACCGATCTCAACACACTCGGTGCCAAGGACATCAAGTCCGAGTACCTGGACTGGAAGTGGGGCCAGGCCACCACCGCGGACGGCAAGCAGCTGGGCATCCCCTCCGATGTCGGGCCGACAGCCCTGTTCTACCGTGCCGACATCCTCGAACAGGCCGGGCTGCCCTCCGAACCCGACAAGGTCGCCGCCCAGATGACCACCTGGGACACCTTCATCGAGTTCGGCACCAAGTTGCTGGCCGCCAAGAGGAAAACCTACCTGGTGCGCAACTCGACCGGCCTGTTCGGCACGGTCTGGCCGCAGTCGGGCAAGGGGTTCATCGACGAGGACAAGACCTACATCGGCGACCAGGATCACGTCCGCAATGCCTGGGACATCGCCATCAAGGCGTTCAAGGCCGGTATCGTCGCCACGATCCATTCCAACACCTCCGACTCGGCGGCCGCCGTCAGCGAGGGGCGCCTGCCTGCGGACTTCGGTGCCTCTTGGCACCTGGCCGACCTCATGGTCGACGCCCCCCAGACCAAGGGCAAGTGGCGGGTGTGTGCCCATCCCGGCCCGGCCATCAACCAGGGAGGCTCGTTCCTGTCCGTCCCCGCCGGTGTCCCCGATCCCAAGGCGTCCTTCATCGCGATCCGCGAACTGCTCAGCGTGAAGTCCCAGGTGCATGAATACGTGCACAACGGCAACTTCCCGGCCTCACCCAAGGCCTACGACGACGCCAAGGTCTGCGGACCGGTGGAGTTCCTCGGCGGTCAGCACGCCGCAGAGGTCTTCGGTGCTGCAGCCAAGTCGGTGCGCCCCGTCTACGAGGATCCGAACTCCGACGCCGTCTCTGCGCCGTTCTCGGCACAGCTGGAACAGGTCGAGTCCTCGGGCAAGGATGCGGAGACTGCCTGGCAGGACGCCGTCGCCGAGTCCAAGCGCATTGCCAAGCAGCTGCATATCACCGTCAAGTGAGACATCCCACACCGAGATGACTGCCCAAGACACCGTCACCGAGACCGCGCCCACGGACGAGTTGCACCACCCGTCCGTGGGCCGACGAATGCGCAAGGCCCTGCCGATCTACGCGGCGTTGAGCCCGTACTTCTTCCTCTTCCTCGTCTTCGCGGCAGCGCCCATGATCTTCACCCTGCTGCTGGCCTTCACCGACTGGTCGGGGCTGGGAGGTGCCAATTTCGTCGGTCTGGAGAACTTCAGGTACCTCATCGGCGACCACCTGTTCTACAAGTCGCTGGGCAACACCCTCATCCTGTGGGCGATGGGCACGATCCCCACCCTCGTCATCGCGACGATCGTCGCCCTTATGCTCAACAAGACCATACGGTTCTCCACGACCTATCGGGTTATCTACCTGGTGCCCAACATCACCTCAATGGTGGCCATGGGCATCCTGTTTAGCTCGATCTTCGCTAGCCAGTTCGGCCTGGCCAACGCCATCCGCAACCTCTTCGGCCAGGACAACGTCGCCTGGTTGCAGAGCGAGTGGGGCATCAAGATCGCCATCTCGTCGTTGACGATATGGTCCTTCGTCGGTTACAACGCACTGCTCATCCTCGCTGGCCTGCAGGCCATCGACAAGACGCAGTACGAGGCCGCAGCCATCGACGGGGCCAATGGATGGAAGACCTTCTTCCACGTCACCCTGCCCCAGCTGCGCGCCATCGTCCTGTTCATCACACTCATGTCGACGATCGGTTCGCTGCAAAGTTTCACCGAGTCCCAGGTGCTCACCAGTTCCCAGGCCACCGGAGCGGCCTCGGCAGGTGGGGTGAACAACTCCGGCCTGACGATGGTGCTCTACTTCTACTCGGTGGCCTTCCAGGAGAACCGCTACGGCTACGGGGCGACGATCGCCTGGGGAGTGTTCGTCGTCGTCCTGTTCTTCTCCATCATCAACTGGCTCGCCACCCGCGAGCACGACCGCAAAGCGATGAAATGAGAAAACGTCTGCGTCTCGGCACCTTCCTGCGACACCTCTTCCTCATCCTGGGTGGGCTCATCTCGCTGTTCCCGTTCTACTGGATGTTCGTGCTGGCGAGTCGGCCGTCATCGGTCATCTACCGGTACCCTCCGGTGCTCACCCCCGGCAGCCGGTTGGGCGAGAACGTCCACACCATCACCGAGAAGATCAACATCTGGGCGGCGATGGCCAACACGGCCGTCGTGGCCATCACGGTGTCGGTGCTCGTACTGTTCATCGCCTCGTTGGCAGCCTTCGCGTTCGCCAAGTTCGAGTTCCCGGGCAAGAATGTGTTGTTCGGCATCGTCCTGACGACGTTCCTGCTGCCCACCCAGCTGGCAACGATCCCGCAGTTCGTCCTCATGAGCAGGATCGGGTGGGTCGGTGACCTCAAGGCCGTCATCGTGCCCTCACTGGCCAGCTCGTTCGGCGTGTTCTGGCTGCGGCAGTACTCCAGCAACGCCATTCCCCGGGAGCTCATGGAGGCAGCCACTCTGGACGGTTGCGGATTCTTCCGGCAGTACCTGCACGTGTGCGTGCCGATCATCCGTCCGGCAATGGCCTTCCTGGGCATCTTCACCTTCATCGGCTCGTGGAACGACTTCATGTGGCCCCTCATCGTCCTCAACGACCCCAGCAAGTTGACCCTGCAGGTGGCCCTGAGCCAGCTCAAGACGGCGCACGGTACCGACTACGGCATGCTCATGGCATCATCACTCATAGCCATCGCCCCGCTGCTCGTCGTCTTCGTGATCGGCTCCAGACAGCTCATCGCCGGCATTTCGGAGGGAGCAGTCAAGAGCTGAGCCCAACGGCTGAGGGCACCACGGTGGCGGAGGACCCCATCCCCGCTCCGGGTGCTCCCAGCAGCTGGGCGGAGACTCAGCAACCGATAGTATGGACGCCCAGTTGGATCGTCACCGGGAGGAATCACCATGGCCGAACCCATCCGCGTCCTCCTGGTCGACGACCAGTCCCTGGTCCGCTCGGGATTCCGCATGCTCATCGATTCCGAGGATGACATGGCGGTTGTCGGTGAGGCGTCGAACGGCGCCGAGGCGTTGGAGAAGCTGCGCACCATCGAGGTGGACGTCGCCCTCATGGACATCCGCATGCCGGTGATGGACGGGGTGGAGACCACCCGCAGGATTGCCGCGTCCAGCCTGCCCACCAGGGTGATGATCCTCACCACCTTCGACCTGGACGAGTACGTCTACGCTGCCCTCAAGGCCGGCGCCTCCGGGTTCCTCCTCAAGGACGCCCGCCCCGCCGAGCTGCTCTCGGCCATTCGTTCCGTGGCGGACGGGGAGGCGGTCGTGGCACCGTCCGCCACCAAGCGTCTGCTCGACCACGTCGTGCCCACCCTGCCCGCCGATCCCCATGCCGCCGACGAGCGGCTCGCCTCGCTCACCGACCGGGAGCGCGAGGTGCTGGTGGAGATCGCCAAGGGCGCCACCAACGCCGAGATCGCCCAGACCCTCTACATGGCCGAGGGCACCGTCAAGACCCACATCGGACGTCTGCTGAGCAAGCTGGACTGCCGTGACCGGGTGGGTCTGGTGCTGCTGGCCCACGAGGTCGGCCTGGTGCGCTGAGCGTGTGGGGATGGCTCCCCATACCAGCCCCGTTTGCACACCCCTGTGACCAACGCTGCCCCGTGGTCAAGGGGCCTCGCAGTCAACGCGGCCCGCGGCACACGCGCCCTTGCGCAGGGTTCATCGAGTTTGCACAGGATTCATCGAAACCACGGGCCAGAACCCACCTCGCCCTGAGTCGTGGCGCAACCCACGCCCAGGCTGCCCAACGCCAAGGCTGCCTCGTCTCGGGGGACCGGCTCGTGCCAAGCCGGCGGCATTCCCCAGTGCTCATCCACCGGTATCGGCCTCGGCCACCCCACACCTTCCCCGGTCGGAGCCATTTTTCATCCCACGGAAGGATGTTGGCCACCCGGAACGTTGCATACCGTGTGTGCCATGACGGCGAAAGACGCCTCTTCCCGACGAAAGGCCATCATGACCACACCACCGCGTTACGCAGTCAGCCCTGCAGATCCGGCAGCTGGCTCCTCGACGATCGCCCCCGACGCTGCCGCCGGCCTGCGGCTCAGCAAGGTGTACGGATCCGACGAGACCCGTGTCATCGCACTGGACCAGGTCGACGTGCGTTTCGCCCGCGGCACCTTCACCGCGATCATGGGCCCGTCCGGATCGGGCAAGTCAACCCTCATGCACTGCTTGGCGGGCCTGGACACCATCACCTCCGGACGTGCCTTCCTCAATGGTCACGAGCTCAACACCATGCCCGACAAGCAGCTCACCAGACTGCGTCGTGAGGAGGTCGGGTTCATCTTCCAGTCGTTCAACCTGTTGCCGATGCTCACCGCCAAGCAGAACATCCTGCTTCCCCTGGAGCTTGCCGGCAGGAAGCCCGACAAGGAACTCTTCGACCAGATCGTGGATGAGCTGGGCATCGCCAACCGACTGGGGCACCGTCCCTCGGAGCTCTCGGGTGGTCAGCAGCAACGCGTGGCCTGCGCCCGCGCCATGGTGACCCGTCCCTCGGTGGTCTTCGCCGACGAGCCGACTGGTGCCCTGGACTCCAAGGCCGGCACCCGTCTGTTGGAGTACATGCGCCGCAGCGTCGACGACCGCGGCCAGACGATCATCATGGTCACCCACGACCCGCGCGCCGCGTCCTACGCCGACCGGGCGCTCATGCTCTTCGACGGCCATATCGTCGATGACTTCGAGTCCCCGCAAGCCGAAACCATCAGCACGGCCCTGGCCAGTCTGGAGGCGTGATGATCAGCCAAGCTCTCAAGGAAGTGCGCTACCACCCCGGCAGGGTGGTGGCCACCATCGTCGCCATCGCCATCTCGATCGGCTTCCTGTCGACGATCTCCATCTTCCTGCGCACCCAGGGCACCGCCGAGGGCAAGCGTCAGGCCATCTACAGTACGAGGGCCGACTCGGTCGTCACGGTCACCAAGGCCATCGAGAAGCCCGACAAGGTCACCAAGGCCATCGAGGACACCGACGGCGTCAAGGACGTCGAGCCGCTGTACAGCAGCTCGGGCATGGCCAGCCACAACGGCTCGGACGTCATGGGCACCAGCTACAGCACCCCGTCCGAGGGATTCCGGTGGTCGAAGCTCACCGAGGGAAAGTGGCCCGAGAAGCCCAACCAGGTCGTCGCCTCCAAGGACGGCGCCAAGAAACTCGACCTCAAGGTGGGCGACACCTTCAAGTTCAACGATCAGAACGCCACCTTGGTCGGCATCGCCGATGAGCCCAAGGCCCTGCTCAACGAGACCTTCTACGTCGACGGGCCGAGAGAATCGGACGACGGCGACGACAGCACCTGGTTGGTGCACGTCAAGCCGGGGTCCGACGCCACTGCCGTCAACAAGGCGATCGTCAAGAACGTCGCGGGCGTGCAGAAGTTCGACACCAACGACCCCGTCACGGCACAGACCGCCAAACAGTTCCAGGACGCGTCGATCAAGGATCTCATCGGCAGCTTCGACGTCACCAAGTACGGCCTCATGATCTTCGGTGCCATCGCGTTGCTGGTGGGTGTCATCATCATCAGCACGACCTTCGGCATCCTGTTGGCGCAGCGTCGCCGTCAGATCGGCCTCATGCGTGCCGTAGGTGCTTCCGGGGGGTACGTGCGCCGCATGGTCCTCGGGGAGGCCATCGTGCTCGGTGTGCTCGGCTCCCTGTTCGGCATCGTCCTGGGCATCGTGCTCTCCCTCATCGGTGCCGCCCGCACCGGTGCCCTGTGGTTCGGTCTGAGCTGGCCGGTGGGTGAGCTGGTCGGTGAGTTCCTCATCGGCGTGCTCATCACGGTCCTGGCTGCTTTCCTGCCCGCCATCAGGGCCACTCGGGTGGCTCCGTTGGAGGCGCTGCGTCCGGTTCCCACCGTGGAGGAGCGTAGGAAGGCGTCGATCGCACGCATCATCGTGTGCTCACTGCTGTTCCTCATCGGCGTCGGGCTGTCGGTACTCACCTTCCGCGTCGACAATCTGGCATCCATCCCGGTGGCCATCGGCTCGGCGATCCTCCTGTCGATCGCGGTGCTCGCGGCGGCCCCGCTGTACGTGCCCAGTCTCATCAAGCTCTTCGGACTGGTCATTCGTCCGTTCGGTCCGACGGCACGGCTGTCGACCTCCAACGCAGTGCGCAACCCGAGCCGCACCTCGCTGACGGCCGTGGCCCTCATGCTGGCAGTCGGCCTGTCGATGACCCTGCAGATCGGTACCGCGACCATGCGTTCCACCGGTGATCGGATGATCGAGGAACACTTCCCGGTCGACATGCAGATCTCGACGCTGCCTCCCCTGGACGAGGAACCCGCCCCGGACGGGGAGCAGAGCCCTGCAAACGCACAATCGGGGTCGTCCAAGGCGCCTGATGCCACCGCTGGGGCGTCGAACGGAAGATCCGGGGAGGCTCCGGTACTGCCCAAGACCGCGCTGCGCACGATTGACGACCTGCCCAACGTCGCCTCACAGCTGCAGCTTGAGAGCACGCTGGCCGATCTCGGCGACAAGGACAAGGCTTCGTACGAGAGCTCCACGGTCGTCTACGGCGCCGAGAAGGACAAGATGTCGCAGATCAGCGACGTCGTCTCCGAGAAGCTGAATGACGACACCATCCTGGTCAACGAGAACTCGCAGTTCAGGACGGGCGAGAAGATCAAGGTCGCAGGATCGAAGGGGACGATCGAGCTCTCTGTCGTGAAGATCTCCGGTGTCCTCGACTTCAGCGAGGCCCTGACCACCACATCCACTCTCGACCGGCTCTCCGACAATCGACAGGTGAGCGCAGTGTGGATGAAGATGCAGGACCGCACCAACATGACCTCGGTCATGCAACGGCTCACGCCCCTGATGTCCACCTCGGGCGTCAGCGTCAACGGCGGCTTCCCGGCAGCCGGCATGCTCGACAAGATCCTGGACGTCATCCTCATGATCATCACGGCCCTGCTGGGCGTGGCAGTGCTCATCGCCCTGGTGGGCGTGGCCAACACCCTGGGACTGTCGGTGCTGGAACGACGCCGCGAGTCGGCGCTGCTGCGGGCCATGGGCATGCAGAAGCGCAGTCTGCGTCTCATGCTGCTCCACGAGGCCCTGCAGACCAGCTTCGTCGGGGTGTTCGTCGGAGTGGTCGCCGGTGGATACTTCGCCTGGTTGGGGATCTCGTCGATCTTCCGGGCTGCGGGCACCAATGTGCAGATACACTTCGGCGTCGACTGGCCGTGGACGATCGGGCTCATCCTCATCTGCATGGCAGCCGCTGCGCTGGCATCGATACTGCCGGGCAGCCATGCCGCCCGGACGGCACCGACCGAGGCACTTGCCGAGGAGTGAGTCTGCAAAGCTGAATGGTGGGTGACGCCGCTGCCACCGTGATGACGGCCCGCACCACCTGACGATGACCGTGGTGGTGTCACCCACACCAGAACAGCTCGACGCATGACTGGCCCGGCCCCGAAAAGGGGTCGGGCCAGGTGCCGTGTCCACCTCCCCCCTCGGACCGAGGTCAGATCGAGATGAACTCGGACCGGAATCCGATCGAGACGAACAACGCGTACCCGGCAGCACGAGGATCGAGCAGACACCTCGTCCACACCCCTGCGGTGAATTCGGTGATGCCCACGATCCGGTGGGGACACATGACCTGGGAATCATGACAGTGCCCCTTGCCAGTTCGGCATTGACCACACCTGCATGGCGTTCAGGACGTCACCTGGTTCGGGGGTAGCCTCTACACTGGCAGTCGTGACCCACGTCTGGAAGATCCTCACCGCAGCGGCAACGGTGTTCCTCCTTGCCATGGCCGGTCTGCTGTTCGTTCTGGCTGACCGCAACCAGACATTCCTTGCCACCGGCGATCACATCACCGGAGTCGTCACCCAGACCAGCACCGCTTCCCGGCTGTGTGAGGATCCCTGGCAGCGGACCAGGCGGCGTGCCTGCACTGTGGCTGCCATCACGTACCACGATGAGGGGCACGACGGGATCCTCCTGTCCCCGCCGCTGTCGAACGGTCAGCTCTCCCAGGGTGATCGCGTCAACCTGGTCATCGACCGGCAGGGGCACGACGTTGACGACGACATCGTTGCCCTGGACAAACCGCTGGGCATCAAGTACCGGATGGTTCCGTGGTTGTTCGTCGCTGCAGCCGTCGGCGTGGCCGGCTGGGGCGTGCGCTCTCAGAAGAGGCCGACGACCTGACCGTTGTCGTCGATGTCGATGCGTTCGGCAGCCGGATGGGCTCCCAGCCCGGGCATGGTGCGCATGTTGCCGCAGATCGCGTAGACGTATCCGGCGCCCACGGCAGCGCGCACCTCACGCACCGGCAGACGCCAACCGGTGGGACGACCCTTGAGCTGGGGGTCATGGGACAGCGACAGGTGGGTCTTGGCCATGACGACGGGCAGTCGACCGTAGCCCAGCTCCTCGAAGTGGGCGAGATCCTTGGCGGCCTGCGGCGAGATGTCGATGCCGTCGGCCCCGTAGACCTCGGTGGCAATCTTCTCGATCTTGGTCTCCAGACTGTCGGCCAGATCATAGGTGTAACGAAAATCGGTGGGCTGGTGACAGGCGTCGACGACGGCGCGGGCCAGCTCCATGGCTCCGTTGCCTCCATCGACGACGTGGGTGGAGGCGGCGAAGTGAGCACCTTCCTGCTCGGCGACACGACGCACCGCTTCGATCTCGTCGTCATGGTCGTCGGGGAAGACGTTGAGTGCCACGATCGGCGACACCCCGAAGGTGCGGACGATCTCGATGTGCTTGCGCAGGTTGTCGGCACCGGCGAGCACGTCCTCGGGGCTGTCGGCAAGCATGTCGGGGGGTAGTGGTTTCCCGGCGACGATCTTGTAACGTCCCGAGTGTGCCTTGAGGGCGCGAACCGTCACCACCAGGACGGCGGCATCGGGGTGCAGGCCAGAGGTGCGGCACTTGATGTTGAAGAACCGCTCGGCCCCCATGTCGGCACCGAATCCGGCCTCGGTGAGCAGGAAGTCACCGCACCTGCTGCCCACCCGGTCGGCGATGACCGAGGAGTTTCCGGTGGCGATGTTGCCGAATGGTCCGGCGTGGACGAGCACCGGGGTGTTCTCGGTGGTCTGCAGCAGATTGGGTTTGATGGCGTCCTTCATGATGACGGTCATGGCACCTGCCGCATGGAGGTCCTCGGCACTCACCGGCTCACCGCTGCGGGTGTAGGCGACGACGATGCGCCCCAGCCGGGCTCGTAGGTCGGCCAGCGAGGTGGCCAGGGACAGGATGACGCCGACCTCGCTGGCTGCGGTGATGTCGAATCCGGTCTGCCGGGGCACACCGTCGATCCTGGATCCCAGACCGACGATGGTGTTGCGCAGGGCCCGGTCGTTGACATCGACCACGCGACGCCACGAGATGGAGTGTGGTTCGATGTCGAGGGCGTTGCCCTGGTGCAGGTGATTGTCGATCATTGCCGCCAGGAGGTTGTGGGCGGCGGTGATGGCGTGGAAGTCGCCTGTGAGGTGCAGGTTGAGCTTCTCCATGGGGAGCACCTGGGAGTATCCGGCCCCGGCAGCGCCGCCCTTGATGCCGAAGGTCGGTCCCATCGAGGGTTGACGCAGGGCGAGCATCGTCTTCCTGCCGATCTTCTCGAGTCCCTGGGCCAGTCCGACTGCCGTCGTCGTCTTGCCCTCGCCCAGTGGGGTGGGGGTCACTGCGGTGACGACGACGTACTTGGCACGGGGGCGTCCCTCGTGGGCCTGCTCGATGTCCAGGGACACCTTGGCGACGTCGCGGCCGTAATGCTCGAGGTAGCTCTCCGGGATCGAGGCCCGGTTCGCAACATGCTCAATGGGCTCGAGGCGAGCCTCCCGGGCGATCTGCAGATCCGACTTCATCGCCATGTCCTCCATATCGTCATTACCTGATCGTCGTTGCCTGTGGGGGCGGTACTGGTGACTTTACTGCCCAACATCGTAGGTGGATCCGGCACTGGGCGACGTCATACCCCGGCCTTGCACCATCCGATCGTGAGAGCGGATCCCGTACCGCTGCATGTGTTGCTGCAGGTTTCATCCTGCCGCACCGTGGCGGTTCTGGTGACACAACACGGCACACCACTCCACTGCTCCGACTGCTGGACCACCGTCGTCACGTCAGGGGATCCGCGCACATCACAGACGCCTGAACGCCTGCCCTGCGGAGTTCATGTCACACAGTGCCATGATCGGATTACTTTGTCCGTGACCTCTTGGGCTTTTCGGCGGGGGCGCAGGAAGACCCGCGATCACGAGTTTTCGGCAGCCTCGTGACACCCTCGTGGTCGCACACCCCATACGTGCTTGGTACGCGTAGGATCGTCTCAGCCGACATGTGTCGACGAAGGAGAGTTCGTGTTCTGGCAGAACCTCAAGCGCCTGTGGCGTCACCCCAGGTTCCGCAGGATCCTTGGGGTACGCATCTTCACCCAGGCTGCTGACGGCACCCTACAGGTGGGCATGGCCTCCTACGTCCTGTTGTCGCCGGAGCAGCAGCCGGACGCGTGGTCCATTGCCATGGTGCTTGCCATCACGCTGCTGCCCTTCTGTCTGCTCGGCCCATTCGTCTCCCTGGTGCTGGATCGATGGTCACGGCAACGCATCCTCGTGGGAACGGACGGTCTGCGTTGCCTCATCGCCCTGATGCTGGGCGTACTGGTGTGGAACGGCGCACGCGACAAGGCCTCCCACATCGCCCTGCTCATCCTGCTGCTGGTGGCGATGAGCATGAACCGTTTCCTGCTCACGGCACTCACCGCCGGACTGGAACACACCATTGACAAGCGCGAATATCTGACGGCCTCGTCGATCATGCCGATCATCGGGCCGCTGGGGCTCATGCTGGGTGCCGTCATCGCGACTGCCGTGCGCCTGATCGCCGGCCGACACATGCCGGTGCATCATGCCGACACCATCATCTTCGTCATCTCGGCGACGCTCTTCGCATTCTCGGTGGGTCTGGGCATGCGATTCGACCGTTGGGAGCTCGGACCGACCCGCATCGATCGCAGCGAGCGTGCCTCCGACGTGTTGCGCTCGGCCCTGGAGGGGTTCCGTCACTGCGCCAAGCTGCCCACGGTACGTACTGGGTTGACGTTCATCGGCGTCCAGCGGGTGCTGTTCGGGGTGTACTCGGTGGCAATGATCCTCGGCTACCGCAATCTGCTGCACGCCCAGACCGACATCAACGGGGCGATGGGCGACATGATGGTGTGGGGTGTCGTCATGGGAACGGGGATCGTGCTGTCGGCAGCATTCATGCCCCCCTTGGTGCACGGCATCGGTATGCGACGGGCCCTGACCAGTCTCATGGTCGCCACCGCCGTGGTGCAGGTGTTCCCCGGGTCGATCATCAATCGATTCGCCCTGCTCATTGCGTCGTTCTTCATCGGCCTGTTCGCCCAATCGGTCAAGGCGGGCACCGACACCATCTGCCAGGCCCACGTCGCCGACGCCTTCAAGGGACGTGTCTTCATCGTCTACGACATGGTCTACAACGCAGCCTTCGTCGGCGGATCCGCACTGGCAGCAGCTCTCATCCCCGATGAGGGCATGTCCACCCCGCACCTCCTGGGTCTGGGTGGGGCGTACCTGCTGCTGGGGATCGGTTTCCTGCTGCGCACCCATCGGTACGGCGACACGGAGTTCAATCGGGGCACTGCCCTGGGCGGGGAACCACTGGCCATCCAGAAGACCCTGCCCGAGAGGTGACCTGGCCCGAGGGATGACCCTGCCCCCGCCATGTCAACCGTGGCTCGGCCAATGGCCCAACGATGCCAATGCCCGAGCCAGATCCGCTCAAGAGTGAGCTGACACCGGTGCAAACCATGCACACATGCAGGAACACGTAGGACCGGACCCGTCAGCGACGGCCGCCAACCCTGCACATGTGAAGGTGTGAAGGACTGACAATGCCCGACGTCGTGCTGACCCCACGACGTCGTGCCGAACGCCTCCAGCTGCGGGGCCGACCCCGACGTGGCATTGGCTCACCGCCTCACACCACTCGGGTACGTGGTCGTCCCTCCATCACCTCCTGAAGCACGGTGACGGTCTCGTCCGACAGGTCGACGCCGATGCGGCGCGCCTGGCGCGCCAACAGGTACACCAGACGTTCCGTCTCACAACGATCATCGGCCAGGTGAGCGATACGGATCTGTGTGGTGAGCAGCACCTCATCCTGGGGGCACGCACTCAATGCTCGATTCACGGCGCGTCGGGCTCCGTCGAGATCACCTTCGGCCATCCGACGCCGAGCCAGCTCGGCCCCGATGTCGCGGATGGTCTGCACCATCTCCAGCCGCCATTCCTCAGCCCACAACCACTGCCCAGGGGCGGCATCGGCAAGTGGTGCACCGCGCACCAGGTCCAGGGCTCCGGCAAGTGCCGCATCGGTGGCACGGGCCACTCCAGCGGTGATGAGGACCTCGAGATGCTCCCAGTCGGTGGTGATCTCGTCACAGAGCCGCAGACGCCCGTCATAGGCGTCAGCCAGATAGGGCTCGCCAGAGTCGTCATTGCCCAACCACCGTCGCAACCGGGACAGATTGGATCGTCGGGTGGTTTCGGCAACCAGCAAACTGTCGGACATCTGGGTGGAACGGGCCCCGGGGTGGGCCAGGATCCACGCCGCGTACTCCAAGCACTGGCGTCGAGCCTTGCTGGGAATCTGACCACGGGCACCGACCAGATCGACCGGGCCCAACAGCCGTAGCACAGGGCTGGGCCCTGCACTGGATGATGGATTGGTCGTCATCGTGTCCTCCAGAAGTACCTTGCCAGTGATGGGTTCAGGTCGTCGTATCCTTGCAGGCTCTCGGTCTGGTGGCTCGTCCATGCTGTGAGAAGGCTGGAGAAGAGCGGTCCGAGGCGGGTCCCCGCCGCTTTCATCATTGTCAAGAACCTCGCCTGAACTGTCCGGGGTGAGCCCATCCGGTCCGGGAGACCCGTGTGCCGTCCCGCCGTCCCACCACGGGGCTGGCTCATCTGCTTGTTGACCAGTGAGCTCCACCAAGTCGACTATGGCCCGTCTCATGGGACGATCGACGCCCTGCACCTCGAAGGTGGTTCGTCCCATCTGCCCGACGATCTGGCCGGCACCTGATCGGGCTTGTTCCGCAACACCCGGACGTTCCCGCCCTGCACGTTCCGCAACGTGAATGACCAGTCCACCGGATGCCGATCCGAGGTGGACGAGCACCATGCCGGCAGCCCGGACCGCCGCAACGTCGTCAACGTCAATCGGCTCGTCGGCAAGGATGACGCGCACCACCTCAGGCGCCGCCATGTCATGCGAATGGGGGTGGGCTCGGGAGGTCCACCACTGCAGTGCCCGGCTCACCTCGTCGGTGGTCATCGGCTGGACGTCCTCGATCCCGGTCTGGGCGAGCCAGCGCAATGACTCCCCCACCACGATCACGTCGACCCCGCTGCTCCATCTCGAAGCCACCAGGCACAGGCCGATCGCCGCCACCAGACTCTGGCAGGGCCTATCAGGGCCTTCAACCGTCACCAGGCCCGGGGAATCGGCAAGGTCCATGAGCATCGGGGTACCGTCGAGTCGCTGGCCAAGCACGACGGTCGTCGCCGTGAGTTCATCACCCGTCGGTCCGGACAGCTGACGTGGCAGTGCCTCATTGGAGGAACACGACGCCTCCCCACTGGAGACCTCGTACTCCGCCATGTCATCGTCATGGAGCGCCTCGGTACCGGGTTCATCATCGACATTGCCGTCTCGTGCGTCGCTCGCATGTTCCGGCTCCGTGGCGTCGTCAGGCTCCTCGAGTCCCTCGGTCATGGAGCGGATCAGTTCGCTGGCCGCCGTGGTGCGGGCACGCCACGGCGCATCCGGGGTATCGGTGACCTCACTGGTTGGGTCGATGGACATGCTGGTCTGATCCTCGGGCACGACGACCGGGCCTCTCGCCTCGGCCGACGCGCAGCTGTCTGCAGCCGTCTCGTCCGTGGCCCCAGCCCCATCAGACCCAACGGCTCCGGCTGCGTCCAGGAGCTGCTTGGTCCGTTGCCGTTCCTCGGGCACGGCCGGAATTCTCCTACCCACCTTGCGACTGAAGAGTTGCTGCCGACGTCTGCTCACCAGTGCCCCCGAGATGCCACCAGCCAGGAACAGGCTCATCCCGGACAGGGCTCGCACGAGCAGCTCGGAATCTGCCCCAGTACCATCGCCGTCCTTGGGCAACCCACCGGTGGGATCCGACCCCACGGCACGTGACGCAGCTGCAGCAGGCGTATCTTCACTCGCCCCTGCGGTGGGTCGAGGTGATGCCCCGACCTCTGCAGCAGACGATGCCGTGGCTTCCGGGGCACCCGCAGAACCGGTCGACGAAGGCACATCCGGCACCAGCGGTATCCGTGTCCCGGCACCAGTCGACGACGTCTCGCTGCCAGCAGGGATTCCACCGGTACTCCCCGGAGTCGGGACCAATGGTGTGGAGGTGTGCGTGCCAGGTACCGTGGTGGCGGAATCCATCTCGTCATGGGGCCCGTGGGAAGCCTTCGGCCGTGTCAGACTGGCAGATTCAACTCCTTCGGAAGCAGTCGTGTGACTGGCAGCCGCCTCGTGCGTCCTGCCACCATCATGCTGTGCCGTTCGGTGTGCAGTACCGTCATCCTGCCCGGACGCATGCTCAGAGGTGCTCGGCACCGTGATCTGCCATCCCACATCGATGACGTCGGGATCGGTGACGAGATCACGATTGAGCTGCCAGATCTGTGGCCAGGCATCGGCATCTCCCAGATGTTCCCGGGCAAGCTTGCTCAAGGTGTCGCCCCGGTGCACCACCACCGTCGTCGTCGAGGGATGGGAGAGGGACGAGTCGGATGACGGCGCAGCTGCCGAGTCAGTGCTCGAGGAGGCAGCCTCCGCAGTGGCACCATCGGTCGCCGCAGAGTCGGTACGGGAGAGGTCTCCTGCCCCGTGCGCAGGATCAACGGTCGTACCGGTGTTCGGAAGATTCCATGTGCCAGCAGCGGGAGCACCCGGCGCGGACGTGGGAGGCGTGGAATCAGAGAATGTGGTACCCGCGTCGAGTGTGTCGGCTCCCGGCGTGGCTGGGTTGTGGGTGCCGAGACCGTGCATGCCGGCTTGGGGCAGCTTGATCTGGTCACCCACTGGCAGATGCTGCACATCCATCCCTGGGTTGGCTCTGGCAATCTGGTGCCAGGCAGTTCCCTCGCCGTAGACACGCTCCGCGAGGCTCCACAGGTCGTCCGTGGCACTGATTCGATACATGTCGTAGCCAGGCGTGGATTCTGCAGTCATCTTTCGGGCAGGCCCCAACGCTCGTGCGGAGTCGTAATCCGTGAACTCCATCGGCCGATTCTGGGATCCCCGCACCTCCTGACTGATGCTCCCACTCGTCTCCGATCGCCCCGGGACGTCTTCCTGCAGCATCGAGTCGCCTCGCGTCTGCTGAGCGATGCCGACCGCTGCGACAGTGGTGTTCTGCTGTGTGGGACTACTGCCGCGTGCCGCCGGTGCGAGGATGGCGAGACTTGCCACCAGAAGTCCCGCAGCCAATCCCTGGACCAGGGAGAGTCCGGGCAGGGTGACATGCACGCGACTGTGAGTCGCCAGGGCGACTGCCTCGATGACGACACTCAGGGTGAAGACGAACCATGCCGCCCACCCAGTGATGGTCACCAGCCCCAGGACGATGGTGCCGTCGTCAGGACTCATGAGTGCTGACGGGCTCAGCCGCGCCAATCCGTCCAGACGTCCCCAGGCCAGCAGGGCCGTGGGGCTCCCGATGACGAGAGCAGCGAGCAGAATGGTTGAGCCCACCGATGTGATGAGACGTTTCATGGTGTGCGCTCCCGGTGACTGTCGACGGGGGCCTGTGCGCTCCCATTGACGTGGATGGATCCGGGTAGTGGCAGCCCAAGATCTGACAGGGCCACGGTGCAGCTCACCGAGGCACTGACGCTGCCACGGGTGCCGACCCGTCTGGAGAGGGTGTCTGCAGCGATGTGCAGTGACGCTCCCCGGCATCGTGTTCCGGCCAGTTCAGCGGATCCGGCCTCAGCTCCCGCAGTGACAGCCTGGCCGGATGAATGGGCCATGGCCGCCGTCCGTGCCGCAGACTGGGAGGCTGACTGCACGTCGGCTCGAGCCTGCCAGACTCGCCAGGAAGCGGTAGCCGCGGACACGATGAGAATGACCAGCGGCAGCAGAAGCACAGCCTCCACCGAGACCGCGCCACGCTGCCGGTGACGTGGTCCTCGACTCCCCGGGACACGAAGGTGTTGCCACGAGCCGGTCATCATTCGAGTGCTCACCCCGGTTGCACTCTGCTGAGACGTTCCGAGGCGAATCATGTTCCCTCCTTGGGAGCCACGGCATGGGCACGCACGGTGGTGAGCCGCCCCGCCGGGAAGAACCTCGCAGCCTGCACGTCGACGTCGACTCGGACGATTCGTGCGTGACGGTCGGTGTGCACGTGCAGCTGGGACACACCCGATCCGGCACAGACCTGGCTGGCAGCCCGGGGCGCGTCGGAAGGAGTCGAACCCAACATGGCATCGGCATGTACCGCAGCTCTGGCAGCCTCGATGGCCACCGATCTGGCCTGGAGAACCAGAACTGTCTGGACGGCGACGGCAATCGCCATCATCACCACCGGCCACACCAGAGCCCACTGCACCGATTCCGACAAACCCCGCTCGTCGCGCCTGGTGACCCGGGTCTCCCGTACCGGTCGTGCCCGGAACAGGTGTGCTCGGAAGGGACCCGTCCACAGCGAGTTCATTCGAGACGCGCCCACCCAGGCACGAGCCGACGTGGCCCAGGTCACCAGGAGCGGATTCACTTGGGCAGGTGCTTCGACACGTAACCAGTGATGACCGAGACGACGATAGTGGCGATCGCCACGGCTCCGAGCAGCAGGACGGCGTTCTCGGTTGACTGGCTCAGGCCCCGTTCGTCTCGTGATGATGGCTGACCGGTGAGAACGGGCAGTGCGGAACCGAGTAGGATGTGAATCTGTTTCATGATGTCTCCTCATGGGTGTGGTGATGGTTGGATTCCTGTGAACCTCGCCGGGATTGACGAGGGGTATCGGGGTGGCCGGAGGGGCGGTGGAACTTCTCATGTGCCCACTCCGGCCAGGGTGAGCATCGCGGGGGTGAGCAGCACCAGCCCGAAGACCAGGACTGGCACCACCATCCACACCGTCATGGACTCGCTGACTCGCTGGGCCGCGACCTTCTCACGAGTGAGGTGGGCGTCACGCATGTCGGCGACCCGGGCCCGCAGCACCTGTGCCAAGGAAGCGCCCTGGTCATCCAGACGTAACACCTCGGTGAGTTCGGCAAGTTGCGGCAGGTCAAGCTCCCCAGCGAGCGCCTCCAGCCCGGACCAGGGAGGTTTCTGCTCCAGTCGGGAGCGCTCCAGACTCGAGCGAATACGCACCAGAACCGAGTGGTCACTGATGCCACCGGCTATCCACAACGACTTGGTCGACGACTGGTTGGCGAGCCGTGCCAGAGTGACGAGATCGACGAAGGTGAGGATTGCCTCGACGGCATCCTGCTGCACCTGCACGCGAGCCGAGCGCAGCCGCAGCAGCGGGACGAACCAGCCGGTGACACCAGCGACGAGGCTGGCGAGGACGGGGATCGTCCACGTCCCCATGCCCAGACTGGGCAGAACCTGCACCAGGACCGGGATCAGCACCCCGCCACCAGCCCACACGCACCGTTCGACGGTGAAATCGTTCAGCGATCGGCCTTGCAGAGCCAAGGTACGGTGCACATTCCTCGGCACTGTTGCAACACGTTGTCCAGCCAACCACGACATCCACCTGTCGAGGGGACCGATGTGGCTGGCAGTCGCGGACTGACTGACCTCTGCTGCCCCGGGATTCACGACGGCGTCCACGGCATCGCCGAGCTTGAGTGGGACTCGGCGTGTCCCGGCAAGGATGAGTACTGGAGCAAGCAGCACCACGGATCCACACAGGATCAAGATGGTCATGGGCTCAGGCATCGCGTGCCTCCCAACCCCCAGTGGCTCCACCCAGTGCGGGAACCTCGAGTTCCAAGTGGCCACCCCCGCGAACCGGCGGAAGCAATGTCTGCGAGGCCGTCGTCCCCTCCGAACGACGGGCGTGTGAGGAGACGAGGATCCGTTCACGAGCTCTCGGCCTGCTGCGACGATGCAGCACCCACAACGACCCCAGATAGGCGAGTACATACACCCCGAGCAGTATCTGGCCGAGTGAACTGGAGTAGGGACGGAAGAACCTCTGCCCCATGCATCCGGCGAGGACGAGCATGATGCCGATGATCGTGCTCACCTGACGCACGACGATGCGAGGTTTGGCTCGCTCGGTGGCAATCTCACGATGGGCTCGAAGCCGTTGCTGCATGGATTCCGCCAAACACACCAGAGTCGTCGTTGCCCCCGTCCCACCCAGCTCTGCTGCCAGGATGAGTGCCGCGACGATCTGGTCCGCGTCCGGACTGTCGAGGTCGTCGGCAAAGGCCTGGAACGCGTCTCGGACACTCCACCGCGAGTCCAACCGATTGACCAGAGCCTCCAGGGGATCGTGCAGCACCTCCGGCGCCTGATGCCGAGTGGTACGGATGGCGTCCAGGACGGACTTGCCGGTGGACGCGGAGCCACTGAGCAGACGCACCCACCGTTCCAACCCAGCGAGCAACTGCAGATCGCGATCGGTTTCGTCGGCCAGGAGTTCGGGAAGGGCGACGACGAGGACCGGTACGCCTGCCACGAGCACGACCCACCCGGTCAGCAGCGCCATCGCTGTCCCCAGGACCAGTCCTACGATGAAGCGCCAACGAAGCCGTCGCGGGATGTGGACCAGTCGCTTTTCCACCGTTGTCCACAACCCTGTGGACAACTTTGTGGATTGTGTGTGGACCGGGCGTAGCCCCCACACGAGCAGCGCTCCCCCTCCGATGACCATGACACCCAGCAGAGCCGCAATGATCCCGTTCACAGCACCCCTCCCACTCGCGGGTCGAACTGAGCCAGTTCGTCAAGCAGTTCGGGTTCGGGGTGGAACACCACCGGGCTGGTACCGGTGGCAGCGCGATACACCAGGTGTGTGACGGGCCTGCCGGACTCCATCGCACCGGTGAGCTGACGAATCTCCGAGACCACCCTTCGGCGGATCCCGCCCCGCCAGGTGTCGTCAACGAGGACGACGTGGATGAGGAAGGTGATGTTGTGGGCAATCTGGCGAAATGCCTCCTCGGTGGTGAGCACCCCACCTTGGGCGACCCGAGCGGCCAACCGATCCATCGTCGATGACGCCGAGTGGGAGTGGGTGGTGCTCATCGTCCCGGCACCGGCCTGCATGGCCTCGAACATGGCTCCAGCCTCAGAGCCACGCACCTCACCCACGATGATCCGTGACAAATTCTGTCGCAGTGCCTCGGGAATGAGGTCGGCAACACTGAACTCACCCACCCGTCGTCCGTCCACCGTTTCACCCATGCCGACGGTGGCCTGCAGAGCAACCATGTTGCGCCCGGGCTGGAGATGGGTGAGCAATTCGTAGTCGGTCTCCAGGGTGCCGAACCGTTCGGTACGGGGAATGGCATCGATGAGCGCGCGCAGCAGGGTCGTCTTACCGGCTCCCTGGTCACCGGAGATGACGATCGACTTGCGTGCGAGCACGGCAGCGCGCAGCAGTCGGGCAACGGTGTGCGGCATCATTCCGGTGTCGGCCAGCTCGTCCAGGGTGACGTCGGTGAGGGTGTGGTGTCGGATGACCACCGAGGGACGATGAGCCAGCCCAAATCCAATGGCGTGAAGTCGGTAGCGATCACCCAGGGCCACCGTCATCGTCGGGTGGGCGTCGTCGAAGGGACGTGGCGGTGCAGCCGACTCACCCAGGAATCGGATCGCCTCCACGAGTTCCTCGTCGCTGTCGGCCACTGGCGGGTGCTCCTCACGGTGCCCGTCACCGTACTGGACGTGCACTGGTTCGCATCCGCTGATCTCGATGTTCTCGGCCTCGGCGATGTCGAAGAGGGGCTGCAGTCGCCCGTAACCGAATATCGCGTCGGTGAGGGCGTTGACATGGGCCAGTTCCTCGGTGGTCGTCCACAGCGCCTTCCCGTCGACGGCCAGCCGGTCGGCGTAGGAGTGGACGACGCTGCGGATGATGGCGCCGCCCAGCATTCGGGAGTCCTCCTCGGAGAGCTCGAGGCCAGTGCGTTGACGATGGTCGTTGCGGGCCGAGGTGATGCGTCGGGAGGCTTCTCGACGCAGTTTGACGACCACCGCCCAGTCGACTCCCGGTGTGGTGAATGTTGTGGACATCGACGTGTCGGGCGTCGTCGCAGGTGGAGTGCATGGGTCCGTGACAGGCGGATTCATCTGCTGTGCTGGGGCCACCGTGTCGATGAGCCCGGCCAGATCGGCGGCGTCTGTGGGTCCTCGCATCAGCAGACCTCCAGCTCGCCATGTCGATGGACCATGCTGGGTTGTTGAATGGCAACGGAGTGTGGCGCAGGTCCTGCCGTGGCTCGGTGTTGTCGCGCCTGCTCGGCGAGGATGTGTGCCACGCGGGAGAGGCTCGTCGCCAGGCTGCTGCGTCGCCACCGTCGCGGTGACGGTGCATCCAGCAGGCACGCCGCAGTTCGAGGATCGTCGGCGAGGGTGGCGAGCACCGGCAGATGGAACTGTTTGGTGATCTCCCGTGGCCCATAGGGTTGTCCCGGTCCGATGACCAGCAGTCCGCGACGCGCCGTACCTTCGGCATTGATCTCGCCGATGAGCTCGCCGTGCAGGGCCAGCGGCACCAAGGAACGCAACTGGCTACGGGTGACGACGGCCACGACGGATGCTGCCGCCATGAGACTCTGCGGCGGACGGGCCGTCCCCGTCCGCCCCACGTCGACGATGACATCGATCTCGGCCTGGTCGAGGTCTCGCAACGCATCGACGATGGAGGGCCACATCGTCTCCATGAGCTGAGCCTGCCCCAGATGTGAGTAGCCGGGCAGGAAGTTGGTTCGCGGGCCCTCCCCACCATCTGGCTTGGGCAGGGCAATGACGTGTTGCCACAACACGGAAGCCATGTCGGCACCGCTACGCTGCACGGCAGCCATGCGCGACAGTCCGGAACCCACGGCGACCTGCCCGCCCAGGTATCCCGACTCGACCGCGCGACACGGATGTGGATCGGCATCGACGAGCAGACATTCCCGGGGCCATTGCAGGGCAAGCCCGAGAGCCGTCGTCGTCACGCCGGGTGAGGCACCCACACTGGTCAGGACGATGATCGCCATCACTGCTCCTCGATGATGAGGGCCACACGTGACTGGGCAGACAGGTCAGCCAGTCGAGCGGCGCTTTGCGAGGGCACGGCGAGATCCACGAGAACATCGTTGCTGGCCTCCAGCGATCTGGGCTCGACGGTGACAACTCCGGGCACCGAGGTGGGACGATCGCCGACCGGCTGCTGCTCCTCACTGACTTCGACGGCTCTCACCTTGGTCCCGGCCGGCATGGGCTCGATCGGGACGTGACCAGGTGCCAGGGTGAGCCCGACGTGTGAGGTCCCCCGCTGCACCTGCACCTCACCCACCGAATCTGCTGAGACCAGACTTCCGGCCGGAAGATCCACCACGGCGTGCTGACCAACGAGACGGTCCCGGGCATCGGCAGGAAGCCTCTTGACCTGCTCTCCCACGGACGCCTGTGTCACGCCGACGTCATTGGCCGTGATGAGCCTGCCTCGCGGCACCGAGTGGGTCATGACGAGCACGGACTCCGAGCTGCTGGCCTGACGCCATGCCCAGGCTCCACCCAATCCGCCAAGACACATGCAGAGCACTCCCACGGCGATGAGCACCGGTGAGCGTCTACCTCGACCATGTCTGGGCTCGGCAGTAGCGGTGCCACGAGTGCCCGGAGGCGTGTCGATGGGATGTGAGCCACGTGTCATCTGCACATCAGCAGGTGACACGGGCCGGGTCGCGGCCGACGGGACGGCGGATTCGTCGGCTGTGGTGCGTCGGTGTGGCCGGGTGAGAACAGGCATGCTGTGAGACTAGGAAAAGTGCTTGACTCTGCCCAGAACCATTTTCACATCTGTGGAAAAGTTTTTGAGCTGTGACAATCCTCACAGTGGTCTCAAAAGTTTTCCACTGCTACCCACCACTTGTCCACACCCCTGTGGAGATCTCTTGTGGACAACTCAGGGCAGATGGACATCACCGGAGACTGTCCACCCCAGGCCGGGATCAGGCGCTCCAGATTCGTCAACCACGGTGACCTTGCCCTTGATCTGCAGGTCTTCGGCAGGCTCGAAGGGCACCAGGTGCCCCATCATGAAGGACTCCCCTGGTGCGAGCACATATGGTGCCGGGCCAGGATGTCGTGTGAACGGCACCGCTGGGCACCACAGCTTCTCCTCAAGTTTCTGGTCTCGCATGGCAAGCAGGTCCTGCGACCAGCTCCAGTCGGGGTACCGGGTGGACATGGTCACCGTTCCCAGGCCCAGACGGATGGGGTCATCCGAGACATTCGTGATGACGTAACGCAGCCCCACCACAGTGTCACCCTTCTTGATGATCGGCTCCGAGGTGCGCGGATCGACCATCACCGAGGCCCGTGGAGAAGCCGCCGTACCTGCCTGGAAGACGTCGATTCTCACCCGGGAATCACCGAAAGCCCCCAACCAGGTCCCCGAGGTCCTCACCGGGACGGCCCACCGGGGATTGTGCACACTGCTGGGTGGGGTTGAGTACGAGCTGGAACCGGGGAGAGGGGACGTGGGCGGCTGGTCATGCCCACAACCGTCGAGCAGCAGTATGGAAGGGGAAAGGACCGCTGCGAGTAGGACGACCATGGTGCGTCCGTAACGTTCCGTATCCATCGTCTTCTCCTCTTGACTCAGGTAAATGTACCTTCCCGGACTCACCAATCCCATGAACCCGTGCTGGGCAACCTCACAGAACTCAGTACTTCCCAAGCAGCACGAAGGACATGCGGATCACATCGGCGGACTCCCACACGCAGATTCGCTCCTGACCATGTGATGAGACTTTTACTGATTGATCTTACCTAATTATACCTATACCCATTTAGCACACTCCCAGATTTGTACAGACAGATACCAGAAATGTACATTAGTGGTACCTGCTTGAACAGGCACCATTCACAACAGGAGAACCATCATGGCTCTGAAGCACGTGGCAGCTCCACTGATCTCCGGTGCCTTGTTCGGATCGTTTTTGCACCGGTTGGCGGTATGTCGTGTGATCCGCGTAGGTTGGCGGCGGAAGGGTGGTCAAAACCCCCACCACGGTGCTACTCAGTGCTGTGTTCGCGCGTTATGGCGGCGCGGGCGTGGTCGCCTGGGACGCCAACCAAACCAGGGGCACCCTGGGATGGCGGACCGAACAGGGACCCCACGAGGCCACCGTCCTCGACCTCCTTCCCCAAACCGAACGACTGTTGGGCACCGGAGCCCAGTCGGCCGATCTGGCGCACTACGTGCACCACCAGACCGCCGACCGGTTTGACGTGCTGCGCAGCCAGCCCATCCAGCTCGCCGCCGACCAGCGTGTCACCCCCCACGACGTCGACCTCATCTGGAACGTCGTCGGCAAGTACTACCGGCTCATCTTCATCGACACCGGCAACGACGAATCCGACCCCGTGTGGCTGGAAGCCATCGAACACGCCGACCAGATCGTCGTACCCACCACCACCCGCGCAGACCACGCCGAAGCCGGCGCACTCCTCCTCAACGCGCTGCGCGGCCGCGACCAACACTCACGCCAGCTCGCGGACAACGCCGTCGCTGTGGTCACCCAAGCCGACCCGCGCGCCAGCAAGACCGACATCACCAACATCGTCACCGGGTACGACGAACTTGCCCGCGAAGTCGTCACAATCCCCCACGATCCTGCCATCGTCGACGGCATCCTCCAATGGGACAGCCTGCGGCCCAGCACACAACGCGCATGGCTGCGAGCAGCAGCCGCCGTCGCCCGGGGACTCTGAGATCCGCAAAAGAAGATGCGACACGCGGCGTGTTCCTGCCCCGCCGGTATGTACTCACACTTGTTATGGGCGTATGGCCGTCCGTTCACGACGTCGAGGTTCCCTCGTCGAACCACGGCGGGTCGCATTCATGCTTGAAGCGCCCGCCGTGGACGCTTTGGCGCGCGAGGCACGCGAACTCGGTGTGAGCAAGTCGGCCCTCGTCCAATGGCTCATCCAGAACGTTCCGCGCGACGCACAAGGGGTGCCGGCCGGGTGGGCTGAGTCGCACCACAACAATGAGGAGCTGCCCATCGACACGCCCTAAGACCACAAGACCCCCGCCCTTGGCAGGGCGGGGGTCTGAAGAGTGAGTGCCTGATCTGCTGGGTTCCCCAACACAACCAGATCAAGCGAACCAAGTACGGAAACCGGTTGGTAGCCGGTCTCCGAAGGGGCCCTTGGCAGGGGCCCCACCAACCAGGAGGGATCTTTGCGTCTTTCCCCGGAAGGAACATGTACATGATAGCAACAGATGCCGATAACCGTGACGCTACGCATATCGGCGCGGCGTGGCGTTTCACATGTGCGTTGAGCCCGCGCCCGCAGGTGCGCGCCGCCAGCGGCGGCCAAGTGAACGCCTATCCCGTGCCGGTGCCCGTCGCGGGGCCGGCTCCGGCCGGCCCGTGGGCCATGTACCTGACGGACGCGCAGCGCCGTTACCGCTACATTGGCCTGGACCTCGACGCCCACGAGGGCGGAGCCCCCCAGGCCAGCCGGGATGCCACGGCGATCGCCACGGTGCTCGACCAGGCCGGCATCGAGCACGACCAGCTCGGGGCCGGACTCAACGGCTACACCAGCCACGACGACAAGCGAATCGTGATCGCGGCCGATATCTCTCCCGCTCAAGCCGCCAAGACGACCCTTCACGAGGCGGCCCACGCGATCATGCATGCCGGCATCGCCCCCACCGAGTACCACGAGCAGCGGGGACAGTGCGAGGTCGAGGCCGAGAGCGTCGCTCACGTGGTCGCCGGCATCCTCGGACTCGACACCAGCGCCTACAGCGTCGGCTACGTCGCCGGATGGTCCAAGGGAGACGCCGCCCTCATCCGCCAGAGCGCCAGCCGTGTACTGGCCGCCGCGCACCGGATCGCCGAAGCTATCATCGAGGACTCCGCCGATTAGTTCCAATAGCGCGAATCGCACCAATAGCACGAAAGGAACGAATAGAATGAACAGTGAGAACAAGCCTGGTCGGAGCCCCGGCTCGCCATTCATCGGCCGGTCGGAGGCGAAGTGCGAACCGCACTAACAACACCAACAGCACCAATCACATGAAAGGAACCAACAGCGTGAGCCTGACCCTCGCAATCAGCAACCAGAAGGGCGGCGTCGGGAAGACGACCACCGCCGTCAACTTCGCCCGCGCCGCCGTCGTTGAGGGGCGGCGCACCCTCCTGATCGACCTCGACCCGCAGGGCAACGCCACCATGTCGGCCGCGAAAGACACGCCCACGCCCGAGGATGTCGGCGTGGCCGACGCGCTGAGTGAACGCAGTACCGAGACGCTGGAGAGCGTCATCGTCCCCGGCGTGTGGAATGGCCTCGAGGTGGCCCCGACGCCGCCGAACGAGGCGCTGACCAGCGTGCGCAACGAACTGCTGACCACGCAGACCCCCGGCGTCGAGCACCGGCTGAGTGAGGCCGTGGCGAGCGTCGCGGACCGCTACGACCTGGTACTCATCGACTGCCCGCCATCGCTGGATCACCTCACCCTCAACGGCCTCGTGGCCGCCGACCGGGTGGCCATCGTCACCCAGGCCAAGGTCTACTCGATCGCCGGGCTGGGTCGGCTGCTGCAAACGATCGCCATCGTGCGCAAGTACTACAACCCGCAGTTGGCCGTGGCCGGTGTGATCGTCAACCAGTACGAGGCGCAAACCATCGGCGCGCGAAGCGCTCTGGAAGACCTTGAGAAGATCGAGGGCCTGACCATCCTTGATCCGCCCATCCCCAAGCGCGCCGTCATCGCCGACGCGCTGGAGGCCGCCACCGGCCTGGACCAGTGGGGCGGTAAGGACGCCGCCGAGCTGGCCGACCTCTACCGCCAGCACCTCGACACCATCACTAAAGGAGCGATCAAATGAGCAAGCGGCCCGAGCGGCGCACCACCAACCTGAGCAACCCCCTCGTGCCCCAAGCCGTCGAGGCGGCGCAGCCGCCCAACGTTGACGAAGCCCGGCACGAGGCCGCGAAGAAGGCCGGCGGCGGCGAAGGATGGACGCGCACCAGCTTCAAGCACACCATCGAGGAAGGCCGGCGTGCCAGGGGAGCGTGGTTCTACACGCAAGCGGAGCTCGGCATCCGCCCCTACTGGCAGTTCGTCGAAGAAGCCGTCAACGAAAAAGTCGCCCGGCTGGAAGCCGAGTACAACGACAGCCGCCCGTTCCCCGACCTCGACGCCGTGACGCCAGGCCCCAAACCCGGCATCACCACCCACTGAAGGAGCCAGACATGACCGAGACAGTCCCGGACCCGATCGCCCAGGCGATCACGGCCCTGACCGACGCGGCGCGCCAGCGCCGCGTCATCGGAGCGGGCACGCCGAGCGAGCACACGGAGCCGGACGACTTCGCGGGAATCGCGTGCCACGTGCTCACGGCCGTGGCCGCGAACATCGGCAGCGTTGACGAGCTGCTGGCAGGCAGGCCAAGATCGTGGGAGGCCGCCCTCATCCGCCAGGTCGTCGAGAGGACAGCCGGCACCGATGATCGGGACCTGGTGGCCTGGCGCACCGAGCCCGTGCGCCTCGCGCTCGACGTGGAGGCCGTCTTCGACGACTTCGGGCTTTACCAGCTCTACGAGGAGGCGGCCGGGGTGGTGGGACGGCGCGACGACGCGGCGGTCGATGCGCTCTGGGAGGCCGTGGCCACGCCCCTGCCGATGACCGGGACCGCCCCCGACTGGACCGACGGCGCGCTGGCCGACGCGCTACGCCGCGCCGGCCTGACCTACCTAGAGCGGGCTGCAGCAGGTGACTAACTGACAATGCCTTTACCCGGTGGAATCCCTTTAGTTCGCATGATCCACCACCTTGACATTACCTGTCTCCGTTGGTTGTGTCCTTCGGTGTTTTCACGTCATTGTTGGGAATGGAAGCCCAGTTCTGGCCGCTTGAGCTACTTACCCGGGAACGATGGAGCGGGTTCCGATGGGGTCGCGGGTGGTGAGGAGAAGGGAAGCATTCGCTGCGAGTTCGGCGCACTCGGCTGGCGCGTCGGGAAGTGTCCCTTCGTGGAGGGTAATCCGCACCGTGGTGGTGTCTTCGTCGACGGCCGCCCATACGCCGTAGCACTGGGGATTGCTCATGGAAAAGAAAATGCGCACGGAGTCGTCCGAGATCACTTCGTATTGGCTCCATAAGGACGTGTGTTCGTTGTCGAGGTCGGTCCGTTGCTGTATGTCGTTGGGTGATTGTGCCGGTGGCTTTGCCGTGGAATCGTAGCCAGCATCTGTGGTCGCAGAGCTGGGAGGGGATTCGCCCCCGCCGGCGGTGCAGCCTGTCATCGTAATACCAGTCAAGACGGCTGCCACCAGCACTGCCGGAAGTCGACGGGGACGAATCCGATCATCCATGATGGCGTGTTCACCAGTCGTTGTTCGCAGCAACGAACAAGTCGTTGACGCGACTGTCGAAGTATGGGCCTTGGATGTAGGCGGTACTGTCGGTGGGACCATTCGAGGTCACGCTACGGACGTATCCGAGGCCGCTGGTGTTGCTGTATTCGTCGAGCCAGGGGCCGCCCGACGAACCGCCTCCGAAGTTGCAACCGGCAATATAGTTGAACTCGTAGGCTCCGATCCAGCCGGTGCCGCTGGTTCCCCAGCAGGCCCACATGATTTGGTCTCCATTGAGGTTCACCGGGTAGCCGAAGACGCTGACGTCGAAACCAAAGCCCCCGCCCCACCTGAAGCCGTGGCCGCCGACCGCGTTCACAACGGGGGCTCCGGAGGTGCTGCCGTTGTAGGTTGTGACGAAAGCAACATCTGAATTGAACCCTCGGCCGGATTCACCGTAGTTGATCCAGTCAGTGAACGTGCGGAGCGTGGCAGCTTGGTAGGTGCCATACGCGACGCCGTTGTTGTAGCCCGGTGCGAATATCCAATTGGTGTGCCATCGTTTCCCGGGGCGCCATAGACGCAGTGGCCGGCAGTGACGACTAGACGCTTAGAATCGCTATTAATGGAGGATCCGGAGCACACATAATCCTTGCCATCGGTCTGATTGTGGAAGAAGACCTTCCCGTTAGTCTTCGAGAAGTTCGTGACCGGGGGCGCAGCCTGCGGCGTGATCGTGGTCGACGTTGCCGCTACGGGGGAGGAGCCGTCAGTGAGCGGCTCGTTTGCTGAAACCTGTTGTTTGAGCTCATCAATCTGTCGGTCTACTTCAGCCGTGCTTGTCGGGGTGTCAGCGGGGATAGCGCTCTTCATGCGTTCGGGAGTCCAGTAGGCAGCAACAATGGGGTCGCCACTGCTCGCGTTGAGGTCAACTTTGCTCGCGGTACCGGACGGAGTGTAGGTCCGATTTGTGTCGGGGTTCGTTACCTGTGCACGTACTGCTGTGGTGGCGGACGACAGCGGTGGATCACTCGGTGAGCTGGGCGATGCGGATGCCGGTGCGGTGATCGAGATGAGGAGAACAGCCGCTGATGCGAAGGTTGCGAGGGTGATGGGTACGTTGCGGAACTGGGCCATGTTGATTTCTCCGGGGTGATGGTTCGTGCAGTAACTGGGGGGATGGACACGTCCGTTGTGACCCAACATCTACGGACGTACGCGAGTAAGACGTCCACATCTTGTGACCAGGACCACGTCGCGCGTCAAAGTCACAGAAAAAGTGTAGCTCCGTGACGGCGTGTTGGCTAGACACGGCCTGCATCGAGACGCTCATCTCTCGGTCCGAGAGCGTTCATTAACGATCGATTGCGATCACAGCTCCCTCAGCCCAGCCAAGAGATCGTCCCCGCAGTCAGTTCCACCCTCCCGAAACCCAATCTCAGCGCCGACTGCATCCAAGAACTCAAGGATGAGGGCAAACTCTCCCTCGAGATCAAGAAACAGCTGCTCATCGCAGGCCTCAGTGCCAAGGAAGCCGCCCGTCTGGCTCCGAAGATTGCCGCCGAGGTGGCCGTGAAGATTGCTGCGAAACCGGCTCCTCCTCAACAGTCACAAGCTCATCAGTGACGTCGTTCGTCAGGTTCTCGACGGCATCAACACCAAGGACAGTGCCACCAAGATCGTTGAGATCCTCAAGAACCAGAAGCCAGCTCTCGACAAAACCGTCAAGGAGGTCTGCTTGCCCGCCGATGAGCTCACCACTTCTCCAAGCAGTTCAGCGTACGATGCACCGATCGACGAGCTCACCATCGAATCAACCGGTGCAACCGACGAGGCAACCCTGCCTCCGAACGACGATCCGACAGTGACTCCTACCAGCACACCCACCGCTGATCCAACAGTCATCCCGACCGCTGAACCCACCGTGAGTCCCACGAGTCACACCACTGCCGCAGCCACCCTCACTCCTGCCCACAAGGTTGCTGCGAAGACACCCGGGAAGCTTGTTGCCCACAAGGCCAAGAATGGTTACGGCATCACCTCTCAAGCTCCCCTGGCGCTGCCGAGTACCGGTGCCTGAGATGATCTCTCCATCATGGAGATGAGCTCTCATTTCAGGAGCCTTGTTTGGGGGTGCCCGTCAGAAGGGTGCCACCAAGCTGTATCCCAAAGAGTTCTGAAGAGCTTGCAACACTTCATGAGTGACAGCAGAGAACAGTCACACCAGACTGACACATCTTGCACAACAGCACTGGTTCAGTGATTCATTACTTTCTTTTCACTTTTGAGATACCAGAAATTCATCTTCCCGTTAACCAATACGCGTCAGAGCCTGTCATGAATCTCTGTCAGTGTTGAGATCACCGCGTCATTGTCGCGAGGAGTCCCCAGACTCACTCGGATCCCCTCACCGTCCCACCATCGAGTGATGATGGCTGAATCGCGCAACTGCTCGGCCACCCGTGCAGTGTCATCACCGGTGGCAAGCCAGATGAAATTCGCTTGGGAAGCCGTAACCCGCCATCCTTGATGTTCAAGTTCCTGAGTCACTCGTCCTCTCTCACGGGTGGTGAGGTCCACTCGAGCTGCGAGCTCGTCCTCGGCGAGCATGGAAGCCATGGCGGCTCGTCCGGCAAGATTCGTCACCGTGAACGGCAGGCTGAACCGTTGAACCCTGTGAGCCACCTCAACGGAACTCACCGAGAAGCCGATGCGCAGACCTGCGAGACCATAGGCCTTGGAGAAGGTGTGCAGACAGATGACGTTGGAGTGCTCGGCGAGCAGATCGAGACCACGCACTGCATCCGTGTCCTGGTTGAAGTGGGTGTAGGCCTCGTCAAGAACGACATGGACATCACTGGGAATCTGCGCGAGGAAGTCAACGACCTCATCGGTGTGCAGGACGGTACCAGTGGGATTGTTGGGGCTGCACAGCATAACCATGTGTGTACGCTCGGTAACTGCCGCTGCCATGGCAGGAAGGTCATGGGTGAGCTGAGCGGTGAGCGGAACGGGAACGGCCGTGGCACGTGCTCGCTCGACGACAGAGGGGAATGCCTCGAAAGATCGCCACGGCAGGACGACCTCCGCACCGGGGTCCACGAGCACGCTGACCAGATTGGCCAGCACGTCGACGGACCCAGCACCCACACAGATCTGGTCGGCATCCACCCCGCAACGTACGGCGATGGCGGTACGCAGATCGAGCGTGGACACACTGGGGTACCGGTTGATTCCCGCAAGCTCCTGACTGATGACCGTCGTCACCGACGGCAGCGGCGGGTACGGACTCTCATTGTTGGCAACCTCGATGATCCTGTCGCGACCATGAGGGTCGGCCGACACCGAACCGTAGTGCGGAGTGCTCTGACGTGACATGTCCTGATGCGAGTTGATCATGAGGTCCCCTTTCCCACCGTCTCACCGAACTGTGGCACATTGGGAAGTGAGTGATCGGTGCGTCCGCCGGCTGGACGGCACACCTGGTCGGCAGAGGTGAGCGTTGGAGACGGACCGTGGGACGACAACGGCCAATGGCATCTGCGGAGCCAGAAAGTCCTGGTTGTCGCACCCGGAACAGAGCGAATCACCGTCGGCTCCAGCGGCGTGTTCTTCACATCGCTGACGATCTTTCGATATGAGATCGGCGGACCGATTCTTGAAATTTTGGATCAATCGTGCTTGCATAAATTCAACGCCACGGGCATTACGCCGAGGCAGCACAGTGAGCTTCACGCAGCTGCCGACGTGCGATGCGCATCGTTGGTCATGGTTATGTCAATGGAAGGACGAGATGGTGAACACGCACCGTGTCTGGAGCCTTCGTGCCGGTCGACCCGTCATGATCTCCACCATGATGTGTTCCATCTGTCAGTGTTGCTGTTGATCCACGCTGATCCCCGCATCCACTTCTGAGCACGTGCTCACAGCACGATCCGCTCAGGGCTCACGCATTCGTTGAGCCCAACGTCCCCATCCCCTCTCCGGCACCACCACACATCATCTCGGATGCCGCCGGAATGCTCGAATGGAACACACCATGATCCTCACCGGTCTTGCCGTCGGAGTTGCCTTCGGCTTCATCCTCCAGCGTGGACGTTTCTGCGTCACCAATGCCTTCCGCAACGTATGGGTTGCCCGCAGTGGCACATGGATCACGGCTTTCCTGCTCGTGATCGCTGTCCAGGCAATCGGCGTCACCGCCCTCACCCAGCTCGACCTCATCCACCTGTCATGGGGTCCGCTGCCGTGGCTCGGGGTGATCGTCGGAGGTCTGCTCTTCGGAGTTTCGATCGTGCTCGCCGGTGGCTGCGCGACCGGAACATGGTTCCGCAGTGGTGAAGGACTCGTCGGATCATGGATCGCCCTGATCTTCTACGCGATCGGTGCCGCCGCCATGAAACATGGCTCCCTGTCAGGGGTCAATGCCTCGGTGCGCTCCTTCACGGTTCCGGTGACGACCATCCCGGCGCTGGGAATCTCTGCCTGGATTCCCACCGTCGTCCTGGCCCTTGTCGTCGGTGTCCTGGTGTGGCGTCAGCTGCGCAAGCCGGCCCGAAAGGTCGCCACCCTTCCACCGGAGAGGACGGGGCTCGCGCACTGGCTCTTCGAGGCACCGTGGCAACCGTTCCTCACCGCAACACTCATCTCTGTCATAGCGATCATCACCTACCCGCTGAGCGAGGCAACCGGCCGGCACGCTGGCCTGGGAATCACCACCCCAACAGGAAATCTTCTCGAATGGACCGTGACCGGTGACACCTCGTACATCGACTGGGGAGTACTCCTGGTCATCGGAATACTCGTCGGATCCTTCATTGCCGCGGCGGCATCCGGAGAGTTCCGCGTCCGGGTTCCCGACTCGACCCAGGTCGTCAAATCAGTTGTCGGCGGCTTGGGAATGGGAGTGGGAGCCAGCTGGGCCGGCGGCTGCACCATCGGCAATGCCATGGTCGAGACTGCCCAGTTCAGCTTCCAGGGATGGATTTCCTTCCTCTTCATGTTCCTGGGTGTGGGCCTGGGCACGAAGGTTTTCATGCTTGACGCCACCCACCGCGCTCCCGCCGCCGCGGAGCTGCGAACCGCCGTCGTCACCGAAGGAGGGTCATGACCACACATGTTCTGGAAACCGGTGGGCAGGTGTGCCCGTTCCCACTGATCGAAGCCCAGAAAGCCATGGCTGAGCTGCCGGTCGGAGATCGTCTGAGGATCAACTTCGACTGCACTCAGGCAACCGAATCCATCCCCGAGTGGGCCGCACAGGCCGGTTACCCGGTCACCAGTTTCCGAAAGGTGGGAAGCGCAGACTGGACCATAACCGTCGAAAAGGCATGACGAACAGCACACAACGATTCATCACCATTTCTCGACCCGACACAGTTGGCCGACCAACACCCCTCGAAAGGAAAACATCATGACGAAGATCGCAGGTGACGTCACCGAGCTCATCGGCAACACCCCGCTCGTGAAGATCAACAAGCTGTTCCCGGACTCCAAGGCCACCATCCTGGCCAAGCTGGAGTTCTACAGTCCTGCTTCCAGCGTCAAGGATCGTATTGCCAAGTCCATCATCGACGCCGCGGAAGCCTCCGGTGACCTCAAGCCCGGCGGCACCATCGTCGAGGCGACCTCCGGGAACACCGGAGTCGGGCTGGCCCTCGTCGGAGCAGCCCGCGGGTACAAGGTCATCATCACCATGCCCGAGACGATGTCCAAGGAGCGCCGCGCCATCATCCGTCTGCTGGGCGCCGAGCTCGTGCTCACTCCGGGCGCCGACGGTGTTCCGGGAGCCAATGCCAAGGCTGCCGAGATCGTCAAGGACACCCCGGGTGCCATTCTCGCCAGTCAGTTCGACAACCCGGCCAACCCGGCGATCCATCACGACCGCACCGGTGAGGAGATCTGGGACGACACCGAGGGCGCGGTTGACGCCATCGTCGCCGGCATCGGCACTGGCGGCACCATCTCGGGTGCTGGCAAGTACCTCAAGGAGAAGAACGCCGAGGTCAAGGTGTTCGGGGCCGAGCCTGCCGAGTCCCCGGTCATCACCAAGGGTGAGAAGGCCCCCCACAAGATCCAGGGATGGGGACCGGGCTTCGTGCCGGACAACCTCGACAAGTCCGTCGTCGACGAGATTCTGCTGGTGAGCGGGGAGGACGCCATCAGCTTTGCCCGTCGTGCTGCCGCCGAGGAGGGAATCATCACCGGCATCTCCGGTGGCGGCGCCCTGCAGGCCGCCGGTCAAGTGGCCGCTCGTCCGGAGTTCGCCGGCAAGACGATCGTCGTCGTCATCGCCGACACCGGTGAGCGTTACCTGTCGACCCCGCTCTTCGAGGGCCTCGTCGACTGACGACGTCGCAACACGCACTCGGCCGGTCCTCGTCCGGGGGCCGGCCGAGCTGTCACCTGGGCATCACGTCGACAGACGGAACCTTGCAGCTGTCACCAACGCCCGGATCCAGCGCGACGTATCGGTGCACTGGTGATGTCGTGGACAATCTGGAGGTGCATGCCGTGTTCGGCACGGATGATCAGGGGCCGACCAACCTCACATGATTCCCTGACCCTCGTCTCAAGTCACTTCCCCCGGGATACCCATACGGGTGTTCCAGGGTCGTTTCGTGTCGCGAGAGATGGATCTACAGCGTCCGAATCCGCCACAAATCATCTACCGATTTTTCGGTGATCGGTGTTTGCCCTAGTCAAAAGCATGTTTCTGGGTGGGCCTAACTGGACTTGAACCAGTGACCTCCGCCTTATCAGGGCGGCGCTCTAACCAACTGAGCTATAGGCCCGAACCGTGACCGTCAACCGATCGCGAAAATGAACATTACCGTATGAGTGACAGATGTACAAAATTGAGGTGGCATCACCTCGGCAGATCTTCCATCCACTGACCAGCTCCCCTCGTCAGAACGGGCTCATGTCATGATGGGCGACAATCCACGAAAGGATCGACATGTCGCTCGCCCCACACCTCGTCGTCATAGGAATCGGCCATGTCGGTTCCGACGTCGTCACCAATGCTGCTTCGCTGGGATTCTTCTCACGCATCTCCGTCATCGACGCCGACGAGCACGTGCGTGACGGTCAGGCTCTGGACAATCACCAGGCCACCGGCGTACTCCCTGCCGTGACCGACGTCACCGCCGCCGACTACAGCGTCTGCCAGGATGCCGACGCCATCATCGTGGCGGCCGGGCCCTCCATCCTGCCGGAGGATCACAGCGGTGGGCACGACACCCGCAATCAGCTCGCGGAGGTGAACGCAGCCGTCATTCGTGAGGTGATGGCAGGCGTCACGGCCCACACCCACGACACTCCCATCGTCCTCATCACGAATCCGTTGGACGTCAACGTTCACATTGCCGCCACCGAGTTCGACTACCCCCAGAACCTCATCGTGGGCACCGGAACATCGCTGGACTCGGCCCGGTTGCGCCGTCACATTGCCGATCTGGCCCATGTGAGCCCGAACTCGGTGCAGGCATTCATGCTCGGTGAGCACGGCGCCACGGCATTCCCCTACCTGTCCCACGCGACGATCGGTGGCATGACACTGGCGGAGGCGTCCGCAACCCTTGGCTTCGAACCGCTGGACCCCAACCAGGTGAGTGAAGCGGTCGTGCAGTCAGCCTTCGACGTCCTGCACGGCAAGGGATGGACGTCCTCAGGAATCTCACGTGCCGCGGTGAGCCTGGCCCAGGCCATTCTGCGTGACGATCACTCGATCCACCCGGTGAGCGCGTTGGCTGACGGGTTGCTCGGATTCCATGGCGAGGTGTCCTTGTCACTGCCGGCGATCATCGGGGCCGACGGCGTCCACCAGCACCTGGACATCGCCCTAAACGACTGGGAGCAGGAGCACCTGGCCGCCTCGGCACAGGCAGTGACGACGATCTACGAATCGGTACGTCCTGCCTGAGCACACGAGATGCCCGCAGGTGACCAGAGCAACTCATGCCCTGGCCCGCGGACATGCTGAAAACGCACGGTCGGGTACCGGTCCGGGCGATGAGGAGTCAGATGAAGAGGTGGCTCTTGCCGATCTCCCCGAAGTCGATGATGTGTTCGACCATCCAACCGCTGCAGGTTGGCACATGCACCTCGTCGAGGTGCAGCAGATGGGCCAGGTAGTGACGGGCGCAGAACAGCAGCTGTCCGCCATCGGCCTCCGTCACGTAATGAGTGACTGGCATGACACACACCGATTCGCTCCAACTGCAGAAGGGGCCTGCCCCATCGTCATCCGGGACGACGTCGTCCAAGACATCATTGGTGTTGGCATTGGTGATCGGCACGGCACTACTCCTCATCTCGGTCGACGTGTCCAGACAGCACCAGGGGGCCATCCGCATGAGCCAACAGCATCCGTGTGGTACCCGTTGGACGTATCGTGATCATTCTTCGTCGTCCGGATCCGCAAACTCCGGATCCTGCAATATCTTGAGCCCCTCAAGGACCTGTATGGCAACGTCGGACTCCACCATCTGCTGGGTGAAGGCCCACTCCTGGGGATCGAAGGGGATGTCGTCGTCGAGGAGCCGGCCGTATCTCTCGTTGTAGGCGTACTGCAGCTTCCTCTCCTGACGTGCCAGACGATGACTGCACACCTGCAGCATGATGGATGCTCCGTCGTTGTCGACGTACACATCGAGGTCGCACCAGCCGACGGGAACAATGATGCCATCCCCCAGATCGCCGTGAGGGACACCGACCCACAGATACTCCGGGGGCACATCATCGGGTCCGAACTCGTAGGTCTGACACACGGACTCCGACAGCGCCGACCAAGTGTGGGTCATCTCGGAGATGACACCGTGATCCTCTGCCTTGACCTCCAGATCCATGTAGTCATAGCGCGGTTGGTCCCAGTACTCCCGTATGGCTGCGCCAGTGAGGAACACATGCTCGTTGACGGTGAGGCGATCATCGTCGTGCCGAGCACATTCGATGGCACCGTGTTCGAACTCCCGTTTCCCCTTGACGAGTTCAACGGTGTCCTCCTCACCCTGAGTGGCACGTCTGCGCAGTGCCTTCACCCGAAACATTCCAGCCAGGAGAGTTGACTCGAGATAGGAGTCCAGCCATGTCTGAAGGGTGTTCTCGGTGGTTCGGGAGTCGACGAAGATACCGGTGTCGACAAAGGACGACACGCCGATTTCCTCACGTTTGAGCATTGTGTCGACCGAGTCACCGAACCACATGGCCCGAGTGCTGCTACTGATGCACTCATCGGCGCGCAAGGCGAAAATCATGCGGCACCACGTGCCGAACAGATGCAACCCGTCATTGTGGACCAAGGAGTCGATGTCGATCGATTTCATCTGGTCACCATCAACGTAGCAGGTGCACCACGTCATCTCCGGGCGCTGCTCCCCCAGAGCCTCGCACACCGACGGCAGCCAGGTGCACCCGTATTCGACGTCCTCGAGCTCGTCGAGATCCATCATGCGGCCAGCACCGTCGTAGGGAAGATAGGTTCCCATGCCGTCGACGCCTGACGGTTGGGGACCGTGGGGCACGATCTCGTACACCATGGGTTCGGAACGAAACGGTGGTGCCGCGGGAACCGTGATGCGCCACGCCACAGCAGGGTCACCGTTGGGATGCTGCCGAGCGACGGGTTCGAAATCCTTCACCGTGAGGTCGCAGCGGTACGGGATCGGGAAACTCTGGCCAGTCCCGTCAACGAACTCGTCGCGCAGATCGGGAAACACGGCGCCTGACGACATGCGAATGAACTTCACGATTCCTCCCAGTGAGCACAGCACGGGTCATGGATCGAACGAGTGTCACTGGCAAGTTTATGCGTCCTGGTTGCCTCGAGAGCGAAAATGGCATCACCGAGAAGGACAGCGACAGACCCGATGGGCCTGTCGCTGTGGAAAAGCGTCAACTCCTGAAAGGTCAGTCCTCGGCCAAGGTGAGTTCCAACCCACCCATGATCTGGGCGGCAAGGTTGTACAGGAAGGCAAAGACCACTGACAGAGCCGTGAAAAGCACGGCGTCGATGACGCCGATGACCGCTGTGAGGCCCAAGACTCGCCCGGTGTTGACGTAGTCGGAGAGTTGGAACTTCTTGGTGGACGTCGGTGAACTCACCAAATCATTGACGGCCTTGTTGATCGACTCGAAGGCACCCGACACGCCAATGACGCCCCACACCACCCACACGGCGATGAAGAGGATGATGGCACCAGCCACACCGAACAGCAGCGCTGTCTTGAGCACCGACCACGGGTCAACCCTGGTGAGCCGGAGACGAGCCTTGCGGGTACGCCGGGAGACATGTTCCCAGTCGGAGGAAGCCATCTCCCGGGGACGCGACGAGGCCTCGTCACGACGCACCGATCGCTGTGTGCCGGCATGCGCGTCATCGCGGACGGCATCATGCGTGGGATCATTGCCGCGCCTGGAGGCAAAGTTCTTCTTGGCGTCACCAGCGGTCCACTGGGTTTTCTCAGGGTCGTACGGCTGACGCCTCGAGGTGGATTGATCGCTCATGTCGTCCTTCCGGATCAGGCCTGCTCGCCGTGCTCACCAGCATCGTCCGATGCCTCATCTGAGACTACGGTACCTGCTGTGCTCCCATCAGTGCTCGCGTCCTCGTCAGACGCACCGCCGCGAGCCCCGGACCCACCACCCTGGGTGGCGCCTCTCACCTCGTCATGGCCGGGTTGGGAGTCGTCGTCCGATTCCTCGTGCTCCGGATTGAGGGCGATGATCGAGACGGCGTCCTTGCCACGTACATTGACGAATTTCACGCCCATGGTGGAGCGCCCCTTGACCGGTACCTCCGCGACGGCCGACCGGGTGAGCTGGCCAGAGGTGCGAATGGCAATGACCTCGTCGGCCTCCTGGACGACGAGACCACCGACCAGTGAACCGCGATCCTCCGACAGTGCCATCGCCTTGATGCCCAGGCCGCCACGTCCCTGACGACGGTACTCACTCACCAAGGTGCGTTTGGCATAACCACCATCGGTGGCGGTGAAGACGAACCGCTCGTCCTCGTCGGTACCAACCTCGATGACCGACATGGACAACAGCTCGTCGTCGCCACGGAACTTCATTCCGGTGACCCCGGAGGTGGCTCGTCCCATCGGACGCAACTGCTCGTCGTCGGCGCCGAACCGGATCGCCTGACCCTTGCGACTGATGAGCAGCACGTCGTCGTCTGGTCCGCACAGCTCGGCCCCGATGAGCTCATCGTCATCGGTGCGGAAGTTGATGGCGATGACGCCGGCCTGACGCGACGAGTCATAGGCCGTCAGCTGGGTCTTCTTCACCAGACCGGCTCGAGTCGCGAGCAGCAGGTACTTCGCGTCGTCGTAGGAGCGCAGGGTCATGACACGGGTGATGTGTTCCTCGGGGAGGAAACTCAGCAGCCCGGCGACGTGACCGCCCCTGGCGTCCCGACTGGCCTCGGGCAGCTGCCACACCTTGGTGCGATACACCCGCCCCATGTTCGTGAAGAACAGGATCCACTGGTGGTTCGTCGTGGTGAACAGCTGGGCCACCTCGTCGTCGGCGCGCAGGCTGGCTCCGCGAACTCCCTTGCCACCACGCTTCTGCAGCCGATACAGGTCGGTACGGGTGCGTTTGGCGTACCCGCCGCGGGTGATGGTGACGACGACGTCATCGTCGGGGATGAAGTCCTCCTCGGAGAAGTCCCCGTCAGCGGCGATGATGCGGGTGCGACGCTCGTCACCGTACTTCTCGACGATCTCGGCCAGCTCGGTCGAGATGATCTGACGCTGACGGTCCTCACTGGCGAGGATCGCCTGGTAGTCGGCGATGAGCCGTTCCAGCTCGTTGAGCCGGTCGATGATCTTCTGACGCTCCAGGGCGGCCAGACGACGCAACTGCATGTCGAGGATGGCACGGGCCTGGATCTCGTCGATCTCCAGCAGCTTCTGCAGACCCAGGTTCGCCTCCTCGGTGTTCGGGGAGCGACGAATGAGCGCGATGACCTCGTCAAGCATGTCGAGGGCCTTGACGAGGGCCCGCTGGATGTGGGCGTCCTTCTCGGCCTGGGCCAACCGGTACTCGGTGCGCCTGCGGATGACCTCCATCTGGTGGTCGATCCAGTAGCTGATGAACTGGTCCAGCCGCAGGGTGCGCGGGACGTTGTCGACCAGCGCCAGCATGTTGCAGCCGAAGGTGTCCTGCAGGCCGGTGTGCTTGTAGAGGTTGTTCATGACGACGCGCGGCTGCGCGTCACGTTTGAGGACGATGACGAGCCGCTGGCCGGTACGCGCCGAGGAGTCGTCCCGAATGTCGGCGATACCGTTGATACGACCGGAGTTCACCAGGTCGGCAATCTTGGTGGCGAGGTTGTCGGGATTGCACATGTAGGGCAATTCGGTGACGACCAGGCACTGGCGCCCCTTCTTGTCCTCCTCCATGTCGATGACGGCACGCATCGTCACCGAGCCGCGACCGGTGCGATAGGCGTCCTCGATGCCCTGACGGCCCACGATGAGGGCACCCCCGGGGAAGTCCGGTCCCTTGACGCGTTCCATGGCCGCCTCGAGCAGCTCCTCGGAGGAGGCGTCGGGATGGGCCAGGGACCACTGCACGGCCTCGTTGACCTCACGCAGGTTGTGGGTCGGGATGTTGGTGGCCATGCCCACGGCGATACCCGAGGAACCGTTGACGAGCAGGTTCGGGAATCGGGCCGGCAGGACGACCGGCTCGGTCTCCTTGTTGTCGTAGTTGGGTTGGAAGTCGACGGTGTCCTGGTCGATGTCGCGAACCATCTCCATGGCCAGCGGCGCCATCTTGCACTCGGTGTATCGCATGGCCGCGGCACCGTCATTGCCCTGGGACCCGAAGTTGCCCTGGCCCTGCACCAGCTTGTAGCGCATCGCCCACGGCTGGGCCAGACGCACCAAGGTGTCGTAGATGGCCGAGTCGCCGTGCGGATGGTATTTGCCCATGACGTCACCAACGACACGGGAGCACTTGTTCCAGCCGCGATCGGGACGGTACCCACCGTCGTACATGGCGTAGATGACGCGACGGTGCACTGGTTTGAGGCCGTCTCGCACGTCGGGGAGGGCTCGCCCGACGATGACACTCATGGCGTAGTCGAGGTAGGCGTTCTGGATCTCGTCACGAATCTCGACCGGCCGGATGCCGACGTGGCGACCGGTCACCAGACCTTGGTCGTCAGCCGCAAGCTGCTCGTTGGAGCTGTGGTCATCAGCCATGCAGAATCCTCAATTCACGAAAATCATTCGAAAGAAGTCGATACCAGACGTTCGGGCGTCTTCAGATGTCGAGGAACCGCACGTCCTTGGCATTGCGCTGGATGAACGACCGGCGCTGCTGGACGTCCTCGCCCATGAGGATGGAGAACATCTGATCGGCCATGGCGGCGTCCTCCAAGGTCACCTGGAGCAGCAGACGCTTGTCCGGGTCCATCGTGGTGTCCCACAGATCCTCGGCGTCCATCTCTCCCAAGCCCTTGTAGCGCTGGATCGGGTTGACCTGCGGCAGCTTCTTGCCATGTTCCAAGCCGTCGGTGCGCAGCAGGTCACGTTCCTCGTCGGAGTAGGCCAGCTCGTGTGAAGCATTGGTCCAGCGCAGCCGGAACAGTGGGGGCTGGGCCAGATAGACGTGGCCGGCCTCGATGACCGGGCGCATGAATCGGAACAACAGAGTGAGCAGCAGGGTACGGATGTGCGCGCCGTCGACGTCGGCGTCCGCCATGAGAATGATCTTGTGGTACCGCAGCTTGTCAAGATCGAATTCCTCGTGGACGCCAGTACCCAGCGCGTTGATGATCGACTCGATCGTCTCGGAGTTGAGAGCCCGATCCACCCGGGCCTTCTCCACGTTGAGGATCTTGCCACGCATCGGCAGGATCGCCTGTATGCGTGGATCACGCCCCTGGGAGGCCGAACCACCAGCGGAGTCACCCTCCACGATGAAGATCTCACACTCCTCGGGGTTGGTCGAGGAGCAGTCCTTGAGTTTGCCCGGCAGCGACGTCGATCCGAGCAGGCCCTTGCGGTTGCGGGCCATGTCGCGAGCCTTGCGTGCCGCAACACGGGCCTGGGCAGCCGCTTGGGACTTGGTGATGATGAGCTTGCCCTCTTTGGGGTTCTGCTCGAACCAGTCCGAGAGCTTCTCGTAGAGCACCTTCTGCACGAAGGATCGCGCCTCGGTGTTGCCCAGCTTGGTCTTCGTCTGACCCTCGAACTGTGGCTCGGTGAGTTTGATGGAGACGATCGCAGTGAGACCCTCACGGATGTCGTCACCGGAGACGCGATCTTCACGTTTCTTGATCATGCCCCAGCTCTCACCCCAGCGGTTGACGACACTGGTAAGTGCGGCGCGAAAGCCCTCCTCGTGGGTACCACCCTCGATGGTGTTGATGGTGTTGGCAAAGGTGTGCACGCTGGTGGCGTACGACGTGTTCCACTGCATCGCGATCTCCAGCCCCATCCCCTCCTCGGGACGGTGTGCCTCCAGACTGATGATCGTGGGGTTGATGACGTCCTTGGTCCCGATGAGGAACGTGACGTAGTCCTGCAATCCATCTACGTAATGGAATTCGTCATGCAGGGCCGCACCGTCCTCGTCGACGTGTCCGTCACGCAGATCACGCAGACTGATGCGCAGACCCTTGTTGAGGAAGGCCATCTCGCGAAACCGGGCCGCCAGGGTTTCGTAGTCGAAGACGGTGGTGTCGAAGATGTCGGCCGAGGGTTCGAAGGTGATCGTCGTACCGGTGGTCTCGGTCTCCTCCAGCTGTTCCAAGGGCCCATCGGGCACGCCAAGGGTGAAGGACTGACGCCAGTGATAGCCATCGCGGAACACCTCGACGACGAATGTGCTCGACAGGGCATTGACGACCGAGGAACCCACACCGTGCAGGCCACCGGACACCTTGTAGCCGCCGTCACCGAACTTGCCACCGGCGTGCAGCACGGTGAGCACCAGGGTGACGGTGGGGATGTGTTCGACGGGGTGCTCCTTGACCGGGATACCACGGCCGTCGTCACTCACTCGGCAGCGTCCGTCGTCCAGCAGTTCGACCTCGATGGAGTTGCAGTAGCCCGCCAAGGCCTCGTCGACGGAGTTGTCGACGATCTCGTAGACCAGGTGGTGCAGGCCGCGCTCACCGGTGGATCCGATGTACATGCCGGGACGCTTGCGAACCGCCTCGAGCCCTTCCAGCACCGTGATCTGCCCGGCATCGTAGGTGCCGTCGACCAGTGAAGGAGTGGCCTCGGTGGGAGGCTCGTCTGCGTGGACGGTGGATTCCCCCTGCAGATCCTCGACGGAGGAAAGAGCAGACTGGGATTCAGATGATGACGGCTGGCTCACGGACAATGCGCTCCTGTTGAGTGATCAGGTCCAGGGTGGATCCGATTCCCGCGACTCGATGAGGGCGGCACGATCTTTCGACGTCGCGCACACATGCCCCTTCGAGTTCATGGACTAACGAAGACAGTCTACCCCAGATCGGGCCAATCCCTGTGGTAGCCCGCGCCGAATCGGCGTGGATGCCACATCGATCAGCCGTGAGAGACGCGTCAGATACCTTTGCACCGCCGCCACCCTCGACCCAGTCCCGGGGATCAGCCGTCACCTCTGCACCGCTCAGAAACGAAAAGTTCCTCTGGTGCGTGCGACAGTCGCAGGCATGGTCTACGTGTGTTCTCCCGACGTCACAGCTCGTCGGGGAACTCCTGACCGACTCCGGGGGCAGCAAGGAAACCCACTGCGGAACCAGTGACGTGCACCTGCTGCCCGGCACTGATCCAGACGGCCTGCCCAGCCCGCACCTGGGTCACCTCAGCACCAGTGTCGTTGCTTGTCACACCAGCTGAGGTGATGAGGCTCATTCGGCCGTCCAGGACGAGGAGAATCCGTCCAAGGCCGGTGGCCGGCAGGTCCGTCTCCACGCGTTCTCCTAACCGCCACAGGGTGAACTCGGGAAACGGCGTCCGGTAGTGCTGGAGACCACCGGGCAACTGACGAGGACACTCCGGTTGGACACATGTCGCAGTGAGGTCTGCGTGAGCGAGCAGAGCAGGCACGTCAATGTGCTTGGAGGTGAGACCACCGCGCAACACATTGTCCGAACTCGCCATGATCTCGATCCCGGTACCGTGCAGATACGCATGCATGGTGCCCGCACCGAGGAACAAGCTCTCACCGGGGCGCAGATGCACCCGATTCATGAGCAGTGCGGCAAGGATGGAGGGATCACCGGGGTGAGCCCGATCAAGTTCGACGGCAGTGCGGGCCAGCTGTGGTGTGTCCTCCTGCATGGATGCCGGGTCGTGGCCTTGGACGAGATCGTGTGCCGCGGCGATCATGCCGGCGATGACCCGTCGGTTTTGCTCATCGGGCTGCAAACAGGACGTCAGTACCGTGGCGATTCCCTCGGATCCTGGATCCTCCAGAGGCGCGACGAGGCCGGGGAAACCATCCACGGCATCGAAGACGGCCAGCATTCGGCGTGATTCGTGGGGGTCCCGGAAACCGTACAGGGCATGGAACTCGGTGAGGGCGACGATCATCTCGGGTTTGGGCCAGTCGTCGCGATAGAGGCGAAGCGGATCATCGATGGGCACCCCAGCAGCATTTTCCTGGGCAAAACCCATCTGAGCCTGGGTACGTGACGGATGGGCCTGAATGCTCAGTGGCTGTTCTGCCGACAATATCTTGAGCAGGAAGGACAGTCTGTCACCAAAGACCTCACGGCTGGCCTGGCCAAGCTGGTCGGGGTGCTCGGCAAGCCAACGATCCAGGGACTGTCCACCGTCGGCACGGTCGGCTCCATTGACGTCGCGGCCGTCCGCCAGCAAGGAGGGTGCCTTGGGATGGGCACCCAACCAGTACTCGGCCCACGGACGCCCATCGGACTCCACACCCAGCAGACGTGGGATCTCGGCGATGGTCCCCCAGTCGTAGTGCTGAACCTGTCCAGTGACGACGTGCATGAGACGATCCCATCATGTTGGTGTCAGGTGTGTCATGCCAATTCACTGACGCACCGTGGCCGTGACGTATTCATTGTATGCACTGGCCCTTCTGACCCATGCCACGAGTGCAGGGCGCACCACCAGTGTTGCATCATCCATAGGTGTCGCGTGGTCCTCTGCCTGGCACTGATCGCGGACCATGCTTCCAGCTCGGTGCGCTCGGCCCTTCGATGACGACACGCGTCACCGTACCCTGTCCCAGCCGCCGATTGAGTTCGGCAACGAGATTGGGGGCGATCATGCGCATGCTCGTGGCCCACACGGTGGCATCGGTGCGCACGGTGAGCACGGTCTTGGTGTAGGACACCGGCGTGGAGTGGGCGGCATTGGCCGGGCCCACCAATTTCTCCCAGTTGTCGAGCACCTGACGCAGACTCACCTGGGTCGACCAGCCGCGAGACCGAATGAGCTTGTCGATCGCATCGCCCAATGGCACGGGGTCACGCCGATCGGGTCCGGGCCCGGACCAGGTGGCATGGTGGACACGACTCCGACGTCTACGAGGACTGCGTATGCCACGTGGCGCCGGCAGCTGCACCTGGGGATCGGGCAGAGCGCCGGTGCGAGGCCGAGGAGCACCAGCTGGATCGCCGCGAGCTGCCCGGGCAGTGCTCTGGGCCAGGTCGAGACCGTCATCACTGTGCTCGATGTCGACCTGTTGATCCTGCTCGCTCACCGTCTCCGAGACGATCCGGCGACGATCGGCTCGTCCGGAACGGGATGGCTCAGCAGACGCCGGTTCCCTACGAGAATCAACGTCGCCAGAGGGCGAACCGTCTCGTTTCCCCGACTGGGAACGTCCTCGCCGAGATGGCAGACGTCCTGATCGAGACGGCATGCCGGCATCCCCGTGCGGCGGGAGGTCACCGTTCATCGAGCACCTCCTCGTGGGCCATGACGTTGCCACCGCCCACGTCGAACCTCGCCCCGTGCAGTACCTCAGGCACGTCGGAGGCAACGGCCGTGGTGACGAGCACCTGATCGGCATCGACGATGGAGCCGGCAAGTCGATCCCGTCGAGTACTGTCGAGCTCGGCGAAGACGTCGTCAAGAACGAGTACCGGCTCGATGCCGTCAGCACGCAACAGCTCGAAGGATCCGAGCCGCAGAGCGAGTGCCAGCGACCACGACTCACCGTGGGAGGCATAGCCCTTGGCCGGGAGCTGACCGATGTGCAGGACGACGTCGTCACGGTGCGGGCCGGCCAACGTCACCCCTCGGACGAGTTCGTCCTTGCGACGAGCCGACAGGGCATCTCGAAATCGCTCGGTGAGAGCAGCCCGATCCACCGGATCGCTCGGGGTGTCTGTCTGCGGGGGTGACCACAGATCGCTCAGATCGATCGTTGACCGGTACTGGGCAGTGGTGAGGTCATTGACGGGGGCAATGTCGCCGTAGGCCCGCGAGGCCAGCGGCATGAGGGTGCTCAGGGTGTCCAACCGGGCGGAGAGCAGCTCGGCACCGACCGTTGCCAACTGCTCGTCCCAGATCTCCAGGGTCGCTCCCGCCTCACCGCCGGCAGAGGCACCTCGCCCGGCAAGGGATTTCAGCAGAACATTACGCTGTCTGAGGATGCGTTCGTAATCAGCCTTGACTCCGGCCATCCGTGGCCAGCGGGTGATGACCAGGCCGTCGAGGAAATGACGTCGATCCGATGGATCCCCTCGTACGATCGACAGATCGTTGGGACTGAAGACGACGGTGCGCAGCACTCCGAGAAGGTCACGAGTACGCTGCGTCCTCGCCCGATTGATTCGGGTTCGGTTGGCCCGCCCGGAGTTGATCTCCACCTCCAGCAGCAGGGATCGCAGGTCATCGCTTCCAGCCCGGACTCGGGCGCGCACGATGGCCTGGCGGGCTCCCAACCGAATGAGTGGCACGTCGTTGCTCACTCGGTGCGAGGACAGGGTGGACAGGTACTCGATGGCCTCGACGAGGTTCGTCTTGCCCTGCCCGTTGGAGCCGATGAACGACGTCACACCTGGTTGCAGTGTGATGGCAGAACGCACGTAGGACCGGAAGTTCACCAGTTCCAGCTCAGCAACATACACGCTTTCTCGTAGCCTGCCGATCGCCTCAGTTGGGCAACCTCATGAGCATGATGACGTGTTTGTAGTCCTGCTCGATCTCGCCGTCGATCTCGTTGAGACCAGCCACCAGACATGGTTTGCCAGGTGCTGTGAACGAGAAGTGGACGTAGGGGGTGTCCAGGGCACCCAATGCGTCGGAGAGGTAGTTCGGGTTGAATCCGGCAGCGGTGATCGTGGGATCGCCCTCCACGTGATCGGTCACCGAGGCTTCGATGGCCTCGGAGGCCTGAGCCTGGTCACCGGTGGCTGCTGACAAGGAGATGGAGTCGTCATTGATGACGATACGCAGCGGGGTGTTGCGCTCGGCAACCAGAGCGACGCGCCGGACCGCCGCGATGAGGGCATCGGTACGCACCCGCACCGAACGAGTGGGCTTGATGTCCATGAGGTGACGCACCTTGGGGAACTCGCCATCAAGCAGACGAGTCGTCATCTGACGCTGACCATGCGCCCCGTCCCCCTGGAAGCCGACGAGTCCGTCACCGGTGTCCGCAGCGGAGAGGTTGATCGACACGTGGTCTCCAGTGGTCATGGAACGGGCAGTCTCGTTGAGGACCTTGGCTGGCACCAGAGCCGCAGCATCCATCTGTGTGGAGCTGGGATTCCACGTGATTTCCTTGAGAGCCATGCGATAACGGTCAGTGGCGAGCAGGGAGAGCTTGTCACCGTCGATCTCCACACGGATGCCGGTGAAGACGGGCAGCAGCTCATCTCGGCCAGCAGCGACGAACACCTGGGAGACGGCTTTGGCGAAGACCGCCGTGTCCACCGTTCCAGTGGTGGCAGGCATCTGAGGTAGCGATGGGTATTCGTCAACCGGGAGACCTTGCAGCGTGAAGTGCACCGATCCACACACGAGTTCCATCGATGCCGGATCCGCTGTGATGTCGACCGGTTTGTTCGGAAGGGCCTTGGCGATGTTTGCCAACAACTTGCCCGACACGAGTACCTGACCAGGTTCCGCCACCTGGGCCGGCAGGGTGATCTGTGCGGTGGTCTCGTTGTCGGATCCGGACATCGTCACGCCGTCCTTAGTGGCAGTGATGAGCAGACCGGCGAGGATGGGCACGGTGAGGTGGGTGGGCAGGCTACGGGCAGCCCACCCAACGGCGTCGGCCATCACGTCGCGTTCGAGCCGAATTTTCACGTGTGTCCCCTCTGAAGTGTCACTGGTGCACGGATGGTGCTTGCTACTGCGATCATATCCGGTTTCCTCCATTGGATCGGAACCAAGGTTGAGGGTTGCGTATTCTCGCAGCTGGCTGGGGCAGTTGCACACAGGCGTTACCTTGGACGACCTTTTTGCGTGTATCTCTCCAGTCGTCGTCATAACCATTGTGAATTCTGTGAAGAACCGTCGTACCCCCTTGTCATGTGGATTTTGAGGCGGTGGACAAGTCGGTGGGGGAGCTTGGGAAAAGTCCGTGACGATGTGGATGGTGCTGGCCTGTGTATGACCGTCCACAGGGTTTCCACGGGTTTTCCACAGGATTGTGGGGATGGTGTCTCGTTGGGGAAACCGCCTCACCTCGAGGTGTGGGGGTGTGTGCATCCTGTGTCGACGGTGGCGGGATGCGTGTGAGTCAGAACGTCTTGATGAGGTTGGTGAGTTCGGTCACCTGATCGAAGATCTCGCGGTTCTCCCCCAGCAGAGCCCGAATCTTGCGTTCGGCGTGCATGACGGTGGTGTGATCCTTGCCACCGAACTCGTCGCCGATCTTGGGCAGGGAAAGATCGGTGAGTTCCCGGCACAGGTACATCGCTATCTGACGGGCTCGTACCAAGGTCTGGGCACGCGAGGTTCCCAGCAGATCATCACGGGAGATCGAGAAGTACTTCGCCGTCTCGGTGATGATCCCGTCGGCGGTGACCGGGGCCTCGCCGCCTTCGGGAATGAGATCCTTGAGAACGACCTCGGCCAGTGACAGATCCACCTGTTGGCCGTTGAGGCTCGCGAAAGCTGCCACCCGGATGAGGGCACCCTCCAGCTCACGGATGTTGGTCTGGATGCGCGAGGCAATGAACTCCAGCACATCTGGTCCGACGGTGAGCCGTTCAGCCTGGATCTTGCGTTGCAGAATGGCTATCCGGGTCTCCAGGTCGGGCGGCTGGATGTCGGTGAGCAGACCCCACTCGAAGCGACTGCGCAACCGCGGTTCCAGGGCCTCCAGCAGCTTCGGGGGTCGGTCGGAGGTCATGACGATCTGCTTCTGCGCATTGTGCAGGGTGTTGAAGGTGTGGAAGAACTCCTCCTGGGTCTGGATCTTGGACTCCAGGAACTGGATGTCGTCAACCAGCAGGACGTCGATGTCGCGATATGCCCGTCGGAACTCTGCAGTGCGATTGGTGCCGATGGCGTTGATGAAGTCGTTGGTGAGCTCCTCGGTGGAGACGTACTTCACTCGCACGTTGTGGTAGTAGCTGAGCACGTAGGAGCCGATGGCGTGCAGCAGATGCGTCTTGCCGAGTCCCGAACCGCCGTAGATGAGCAACGGGTTGTACGACTTACCCGGTGACTCGGCCACGGCCACGGCGGCGGCATGGGCGAACCGGTTCGACGATCCGATGACGAAGGAGTCGAAGGTGTACTTGGGGTTGAGGTGCGCAGCCGGGTCATCGGACTGCTCGGCGCCACTTCCGGCATCCGAGGGCAGGACGGGCGCCGGAGACACCCCCGCCCGCGGGACGAACTCGGCGACAGGAAGTTCCTCCTCGTCATCCTCCGGGCGATCCGGGGCGCCCAGAGCCAGCTCCAGATCGGGATCAATGGTGATGGCCAGATGAATGGGGCGGTGGAACGAGTCGGAGAGCAGCTCCTCCAGCTCAGCACGCATCTTCGTCTCGATGTGGTCACGAGCGAACTCATTGGGTACGGCAACCATCGCCGTCGAGGAGTGCATCGTCACCGGGGTCGCATTGCGCAACCAGGGACGGTTGGCCTTGGAGACGTTGTCCAGCAGGGAACTCCACGCCTCGGCCAGGGCCTCCGTCGGATCGACGGGTTCCTGGGCGCTCATGGGAGGAGGAAGGACGGCGTTGGGATGAACGCGTGGCAGGGGACGGTCATCGGAGGAGCGGAGGTGGTCGTCGGCGGAGCTTGGAGCATCAGCGGACTCAGCTGGTTGACCAGTGGTCGTGTGGTTGCTCATCCCACTCCTTTCCGATTGACATCACTGTGCAGATGGCCTGCTGATCCGCGCGACGAGATCAGGACAAGCTTATCCACAAAGTTTTCCACAAGTCATGCGGGATTGTGCACACCTTGTGGAACGTTGACGCTAGCCATCTCTGTGTCGTGGTGCAAGAAGTTTTCGAAGGTCACGACGATGAACGGCTCGCCAGGCGGGTCGCTACATCAGTGTGATTTGCACACTGTGGACAACGGGTCATCCATTGCTCCGCCAGTTTGCGCTTCAGCAGTCAGACAAGTAGAGTTCTGCAGTCACTGCCTGGTGGCGGTGACGCACTTTCCTGCGCCCGGCCGGGCGCCCCGGCCTGAGGAAGAGCACCCCTCGTCCTCCCGGGTGATCCCCAAGACACAAGGGAGAACATCCCCGTGAAGCGCACTTACCAGCCCAGCAACCGTCGTCGTTCCCGTAACCACGGTTTCCGTCATCGCATGAGCTCCCGCGCCGGACGCTCCATCCTGGCGGCTCGCCGTCGTAAGGGTCGCGCCAAGCTCTCTGCCTGAGTCCGACGTGCTTCCCGCGCGGTCGCGGATGCATCGGTCCGAGGACTTTCGATCCGCGACTCGCGGTGGAGTCCGGTCCGGTCGTCAGACTCTCGTCGTCCATGCGGGATGGGTGCCCCACTCCCGGTGCGATGGGGAGTCATCCTCATTGTCCCCAAGGTTGTCCACAGGGACGCCGGTGTCCACACCCGCGGACGCCACGACATGTTCCGACCCTGGTGCAGCACCCAGGGTCGGTTTCGTCGTGTCCAAGGCAGTGGGAAATGCCGTTACACGGCACCGGGTGGCACGTCAGTTACGCCACTTGGCCCGTCCCCTTGCCGAGCAGTTGCCATCAGGATGCCTGATCGTGGTGCGTGCCCTACCCGCCGCAGCCAGACGTCCCCAGCAGTTGCCGAGCGATCTGTCCGCGGCGTGGACGAAGGCCTTGGACAAACTCCAACGCCGTACTGCCGCCCAGTCGTCGACCGACTCTGCATGTGACAATCGTCCGCAGACCAATGGCCGGACACCTGACGACACTGGTGCTCACATCGACACCGCGGATGCCGGTGCGAAGGGGCCTGTCACAGCTGGTGAGCTGCCTACAATGAGCCCGGTGCGTCGGGAGGTGTGAGCGTCCATGTCCAGGATCGGTAGATTTCGTCCTCTGACGTGGCTTGCCATCGCCTGGGTCAGGGCATGGCGAGCCCTCGTCTCGCCGTTGTACGGGCCGGTGTGCAAGTATCAGCCGTCCTGTTCCTCCTTCGGACTGCGCGCCCTGCAGGTGCACGGGGTGTTCCGGGCGACACCGATGATCGTCTGGCGGATCCTGCGCTGCAACCCCTGGTCACATGGCGGCTACGACCCGGTCCCCGACACCCCTGAGGCTCACGAGTGGGCCGAACTGCATCCCGAGACCGTCACCCGAGGATGGGTGACGACTTTCACTGGAGGTCGGCACGGCGCGCATGGCGTCGGGACCACCTCATCTGACCATTCCCGCGCCGGCCTGGCCGGGAACCACCAGCACGTGCTTGCTGGTACGCCCTGCGATTCCCGAGGTGAGAATTGATGCTCAATCCCCTGGTGATCATGCTTGGCCTGGGTGATGGTTTCCATGCCATCGGCCATGCCATCATGCTTCCGCTCTACTGGGCCGTGTCCGGACTCGTGGTGCTCTTCCACGCCATGTGGAGCCCCGTGTTCGGTTCGGACTCCGGTGCGACGTGGACCCTCGCCATCATCACCCTGACGATCTTCATCCGTATCCTGCTCATCCCGCTGTTCGTCAAGCAGATCAATTCCGCCCGGGCGATGCAGCTCATCCAGCCCAAGATGAAGGCGATCCAGGACAAGTACGGTGACGACCGGCAGCGTGCCGGCCAGGAGATGATGAATCTCTACAAGGAGGAGGGCGTCAACCCTGCAGCATCCTGCTTGCCAATCCTGCTGCAGATGCCCATCTTCCTCGCCCTGTTCCGGGTGCTCGACGGGGCCTCCCGCGGAACTCCACGCGGCCATTTCTTCGTCGACCACCCCGAGCTCGTGGCGTCCCTGCAACATGCCAGGTTCTTCGGTGCCGAGCTGGCCGGACGATTCCTGCCGATGACCAACGGATTCGGCGGCACGCAGATCGTTGCCCTCGTCCTCATCATCATCATGGTGGTGACGCTGTTCTACACCCAGATGCAGCTCATGCGTAAGAACATGCCGCCCGAGGCACTCACCGGCCCGATGGCACAGCAGCAGAAGATGATGATCTACCTCTTCCCGCTGATGTACCTCTTCAGCGGTGTGAGCTTCCCGATCGGCGTCATGATCTACTGGGCGACGTCAAACCTGTGGACGCTGGGTCAGCAGGAGATCCTCATTCGCAACAATCCGACCCCCAACACCCCGGCCTACATCGACTGGCAGGAGCGCATGCGTGCCAAGGGCAAGGATCCCGACGAGATCGAGCGCCAGCGTCGCGAGAAGCGCCGTCGCAAGGTCGTCAGTGCCACCCCCACTCCTGCTGGTGACCCCAGTGACGCCGCCAGGCCTGCAGTGGCTCGCCAGCAGGTGACGCGCCAGACGGTTCGCAAGGACGCCAACGGCAACAAGCAGGTGGTGCGACGCCAACAGCCCGCCCGACAGTCCCGGTCGAAGCGCAAGCACTGACAAAACCCATCATGACTGCAGCGCCCTGGTGGATATTTTCCGGACCAGACACTGTCGTCAGCGATGGTGTGACTGACCTCCCATGAACGGATCGCCCAGGCAGCCGAGGCAAATCGCTGATGACGAGCCTCGCAACGGATGTGAAGAAGGAACCGCAATGAGTCAAGACCATGGCACAACCCAGATGTCCACGGATGTCACCGAGTCCCCCAGCGACACTCCACAACGCAACGTTGACTCCCCAGATGAGCACACTGCAGCCGATGCACGGCATGAGGATGTCGAGCACCCCGCCACCGAGGAGGATCACGAAAACCCGCTGGTGACCGAGGGAGACATTGCCGCCGACTACCTGGAGGATCTGCTCGACATCGCTGATCTGGACGGCGACATCGACACCTATGTCGAGAACGGGCGGGCACACGTCTCCATCGTCACTGACAACCAGACACTCGTCGGTAACGAGGGAAAGGTCCTCGAAGCCCTTCAGGAGCTCTCACGTCTGGCTATCATGACAGAGACCGGACATCGGTCACGGCTGATGCTCGACGTCGCAGGGTTCCGGGAGAATCGACGCAAGGAACTCGCCATCCTCGCCACCGAGGCCGTGCAGTCCGTCAAGGAGTCCGGTGAGCCGGTGTCGTTGGCTCCCATGAATCCCTTTGAACGCAAGATCGTCCATGACGTCGTTGCCGACGCTGGACTGTTCAGCGAGTCCGACGGTGTGGAGCCCAGGAGGCATGTTGTGATTTCACTGAGGTCCTCATCCTGACGAGGATGCTGCTGATCCTGTGCGAGCCGCTTGCCTCACAGAACGATCAGCACACAGAGTGGTCAGGACACAGAACGGGTAGTTGAGTTCAGAATGGGTCGCGGTGCAGACGGCATCGCGGCCCGTTTCGTGTGACGGTTGCTTGCACGGATCGTCGTCTCGGTATCCATGCTTCTCTGTCTCGATTGTCTCGTACGTCGAGCGGCGCTCCACGCGCATGATGTCGTCGCGTCCCGTACGCCGGGCGGTATCTCCACGCGACCCCGCGAATTTGCCCCATGATGTCTGGCCTCGCCCCGTGCGTCGAGCGGTATCTCTCAAGCCCCTATGACCCTATGAGGGTGTCCATGATGTCTGGTCACGTCCCGTGCGTTGAGCGGTATCTCCACCAGCAGTGCCCACACCAACCAGCGGTGCGCATCAGGAGTGCTTCTTTCCACAGCGAAGGGCGTGTGTCGAAGTGATACCTGGATCATCGGTCACACGGGTGATGGTCATCGCTTGATCTTCAGGTGCTGGTGGCGAAGGTCGACAAATGTTGGTGAGAGGTCGACAAAGTGACGAATCTGGCAGCTGAGGTCAGCCGGTGCGCCCCCAGCAGTTCTTCGTGCACCCCAGCGTTGCTTTGTGCTCCTCATCGATGACGGCCTGAGGTTTTCCCAACGCTGTGGCGGCGTGGATGGCCTGCGTGTCACTACTCCTTGCTGGGAGTGTCTGAGGCTCCACCCGTTCTGTCCGGGGGCACGACACAGCCCTTGCCTGGCACGACATGCCTGGTTCGACACAGCCCTTGCCTGGGCAGAGGTGCCGTAGCGACGATCGTTGAATCGTGCTGTGTTTTGCTCTTCCTGTTCCCGATGTCTCCCTTGCGCGTGTGGTCACGGCTCAGGAACTGTGTGAAGATACCTCTGTGAATGGGTTGGATGATCGTTGTGGCAGTGCCCTTGTAGCAGGTGACCGTGACTGGTGTCGCAGTGTGTCTGGAGATCACGACCGAAACGCTGCTGCCAGACTGAATGATCTTTCCCAGGAGACGAGTGAGGTCCCATCCTGCGCATCGACTGTCGAGCAGAACACCGCAGCACGGGCCATTTATAAAGAAAATTATTCAGACATAAAAAGATATGTCGATATATTGTCAAGTGATGGCGTGATCCAAGGGCTCATCGGGCCCCGAGAGGCCCCACGACTGTGGCAACGACATATCCTCAACTGTGCCGCTGTTGCTCAATTGATCCCCGAGGGACAGCGGGTTGCCGATGTTGGTAGCGGTGCTGGTCTTCCTGGAATTCCAGTTGCCCTGCTACGGCCTGACTTGGAGATCACGCTCATTGAACCATTGGCTCGGCGCTACCAATTTCTCACGGCCGTTGTTGACGAACTTCATCTTGACGATCAGGTGAAGGTGATCCGATCGCGAGCTGAAGATCTTCACATGAGTTTTGATGTCGTCACCGCTCGGGCTGTTGCCAACCTCACGAAACTTTTGGCATGGACTGCACCACTGTTCCTACCTTCAGGAGAGCTTCTTGCCCTCAAGGGGGAGTCTGTGGACAGAGAAATAGCCAAGGCTGACAAGGAACTTCGCAAGCGTCGGCTTGATGCAGAGGTACTCATCGTTCGAGCTGCTGCTGATGCTGACCCCACTCGGGTCGTGCGGGTCCGACATGCCTGATTGGGGAGAGTCTGATTCAGCTGTGGAGTCTGAGCCTGCATTTCCCAATGACACATGCTGCTTCTGTAGGCAGGGACTGAAATGACGTGGATGAAACCGGTTGTGGAGCGGTGACGTGTCATATTGACATATGCCCCCATTATTGACGTAAATATCCATCTCATCCTGGGTATGGGCTGATCTCGAACCATCTCCGTACCTGTCCACAAGGTGCACAACTTTTGCCGTTGATACCACGACCACGACTTAGGTACCCCGACTTCCCAGTAATCCCAGTGCTTCTCCTGCAGATGATGTGACACATCACCCCGTAATGTCGATTTCTTGACAACGCTACGCTACTGAGCGCCTTGCTGCGCTGGGCTGGGTTGAGTCGGGGGAGCTACTTGAGTACCGGAACCCTGGCACCGAACCACTTGGGCACCGGGTTACTGGGTCACAGCTGCGAATTGGCGGTGCCGATCTTTCATTCCTGTCGGGATCCGCATCGTAGTAGCAGTAGATGGACTAGTTCCTTGGCTATGGACACCGTCTGTTTTGCCGAGCTGAGTGTTTCTGAGTTTTCACGTCAGTTGCATCCACCGGACCCACTCCCCTGTCGAGCCGGTGGATCACTCCGCCTCCGCTCAAGGACCTAGACTTGCTGACTTGTGGATCGAGCCGCAGCTCTTGGTGATCACGGTAACTTGCTGCATAGTCTGAGTTGATCATGCTGGTCCACCCATGTCTGATCAGCATGCTGATTGTGATCATGCCCAGTGCTTTTCACCTGTGAATGTGTTGTCAAGGACGGGATCTCTAGGGTCTCGATCGATAGGTAGCCGTTCCCTGTTGTTTTGATGATAACGGTGAATCTAGGTAATGGGCCACTAGGAAGCGGGGGTTACTAGCTAGCCTCCAGTGATTTTCCTGGGCTACCTTCATTTCCCGAGCGCCTCCATCTTCAGAGCGCTTCCCACTTCATCCCGAACATCGTCTTCTTGGAGATATTCAAGAGAAGCTGGGCACTAGGAAGATGTCATCGCGCTGAATGTGGTGCTGGGCGGCCATTCGAACTACCGCACCTCTGTCGCCTTTACCGGATTACCTTCTTATCGGTTCACGATTTTCGTGAGCCAACTGTTTTAACTTCGTCCTGTTGTCACCTCTCTAGAGTGGAGTCACTCCTGGCTGATGAATGTCAATCACCGGCTGTGTTTCACGTGAAACATCTCTGCTGGTGTCTGGCATGAGATGGGGTCGTCGGCGGCTCCACGATCAACTCTTGTTCATTGCTGTAGCTGGCGGGGGAGCCCGACTTCACGGTTGAATCTGTAGCAGGAGATATCCGAACGATTGAGAATATCTAGATCAGGCACTCTGGAACATTTGAACGCGCGTCTATCGGCAGAAAACCCCAGAACTGCATTTCCTTATTGATTTCCTCCCCCCCACAACGGACTCGTTGTTACTTGACCGTGAGCCGCGGTGTGTTCATGATGTCGTGAACACCCGTATCACGACCGGCTCATGATCGATCTACTCTGAGTAGTGCTACCGATCATGTTGACCTGCGCTTGCTTCCCTATCAACGTGTAATGGCCATTTCCGGTACTCGCCAGATCGTCAACATTTTCTAGGCACACTATCGCATGGCAACTCCGAGAAGATTGGCTGTGCCAGTGCAATTCTCTGGTCAATCCATCCTGTTCCACCCGACCGTCTGCGCCATGATCGACCAAAAATACCGTCTTACCAGTAGAAGACAATCCACACACTAGGGTTGGTGTCTATTGCCCATTTTGGGGATATGTGTTTTTCGTAGTTAAGAGTAGCTTTCCGGGTGGCGGCTGTGTTGTCGTGAGTGCTAGTCACTTTCCTTGTCGTCTGGGATGAGTGAGTCACTCGCTAGAAGTAACTAGATTTATTTATCTATAAAAATATTCACATATGAATATGTGAAAATACATCGGATGTGCCGTTGCCTGCTGGTGCGACGTAATAAAACAGATCACCTCAGCTTGGGGATTGGCACACCTCAGGTCATGAGATCAATTGGAGTTCCATCAGAACCTTTATCTCTGTTACGTTTTTTCGGACCGACCGTACACTACTGCGCGCTGTATCCCGTGTGGTATGGCGGTGTTCCGGGCACATGGCAAATGGATTGTCGTCAGAACGGTCTGTTGTCTGAATGAACCTGGCGGGTACGGGGGGCAAGGCGCCTTCTCCAGTGACACATGTTACCCGGGGTCGGATGACATGGATGAAACCTGTTATGAGAGTAGTGACGTGCTATTTTGCGTAAACACCCATCATTGACGTAGATATCCATCTGGGGTATGAGCTTGATCTCAAGCCATCTCTGTACCTGATCAGATTTTGTGCTGCTCGTTCTGTTCATAGTACAACAGATACTAGTAGAACCTGCTCTTGGCATGGGTTTTCTGGCCGGAAGCTATCATCCTTCATGAGTAAAGCTATCGAACTGTCAGATGGATTTGGGATATCCGGAGGAGCTTTTCTGCTGTGTTGATGTGTCGCGAAGCCTGTGTCGCGGTGCACGAGAGTGATGCGTTTTCTGATCGTCGAGCTGTAATCCAAGGCAACCTACCGGTAGCATTGAACTGTCATCGCGATGAGTGCGCTGCCCAGTAGCCAAGTTTTCGCAAGCTGTAGACGTGTTTCACGTGAAACACACATCAGGTGCTGAAGGGAATCCTATGACGAACGAAGTTCCGGTATACGACAAGGCCCCAAAACGAGCAGCGTTCGATGGTCCCGACGAGCCGGAAATCGAAGAACCGGATGACTTCAAGGGGACATCAGTCAGAGTGCCCCGGGCTCTGCCGGGGCCATCGGAGCCTCGAATAATTGCGGTGGCCAATCAGAAAGGCGGTGTGGGGAAGACCACAACCACCGTCAACTTGGCGACGGCCTTGGCTATGAGCGGGTTGAGGACACTCGTCATAGATATCGATCCACAGGGGAATGCATCGACCGCTCTTGGTGTACACCATGATGTGGGGACTCCAGGAACATACGAAGTGTTACTGGAAGGAGAGAAGATCACTCTGGTGGCTCAAATGAGCCCCGAGAGTCCGTTGCTTGATGTAGTGCCAGCAACCATAGATCTATCTGGTGCGGAACTTCAGCTTGTTACACAAAACAAGCGCGAGTCATGCCTGAGGAAGGCGCTCAAGGAATACCTGGACACGCACGACGTCGATTATGTGTTCATCGACTGCCCACCATCGCTGGGGCTTCTTACGCTGAACGCTCTGGTGGCAGCAGATGAGGTAATGCTGCCCATTCAGTGTGAATATTATGCTCTGGAAGGTGTGCAGCAGCTCATGCGCACTGTCACGGCTGTGAAGCAAGCCTTCAATCCTGATCTGTCCATCGAGACAATTGTCATGACGATGTATGATGCCCGGACAAATCTCTCCCAGCAGGTCACAGCAGAGGTGCGGGCACACTTCAGTAGAGAGACGTTGGACACCGTCATTCCACGCTCAGTGCGAGTATCAGAAGCACCGAGCTACACCCGATCCGTGCTCACCTATGAACCGCACTCGTCGGGTGCTCGAGCTTATCGCGATGCTGCCGCTGAGTTCGCTCATCGCCACGCTCAGTAATCCAGCATACAGAACTTACCGGGAGAGACAATGGCACAAAAGCATCAGGGACTGGGACGAGGGTTTGGAGAGTTCTTTCAACGAACGGATATCACCGAGAGCCCTAGTGAAAAGCATGATCGCGATCTCGAAGACCCCCATGAAAAGCATGATCATAAGGCAGGTGATGGGAAATTCACGGATGGCACTTCACTGAAAATGGTGGAGCTTACCTTGATACGACCCAACCGGAATCAGCCGCGTACCCACTTCGATGATCAAGCTCTGGACGAGCTGGCGAAGTCAATCAAACAGGTGGGATTGCTTCAGCCCATTGTCGTCACACAGACTGACGATGACGAGTATGAGCTCGTCATGGGCGAACGTCGCTGGCGAGCTGCGCAGCGTGCTGGTCTCCCAGAGATCCCCGCTCTCGTCCGCCACACAGATACGCAGGACATGCTACGGGACGCTCTCCTGGAGAACTTGCACCGCGTACAGCTCAACCCCCTCGAAGAAGCTGCTGCCTACCAGCAGATGATGGACGATTTCCGATGCACGCAGGATGAAGTTGCCCGACGGGTACAGCGATCTCGGTCCTACATAGCAAACACAATTCGTCTCATGAAGCTCGCTCCGGGAGCACAGAGCCTGCTACTGGAGGGGAGCTTGTCATCAGGTCACGCTCGAGCATTGTTGAGCTTGCCTGGCCAAGAACAGGAGAGCTTAGCTCAGCGGATCGTGGCCGAGGACCTGTCGGTGCGTCAAACCGAGGAAGCAGTGAAATTGGCGCTCACACCGACCCCAGACGCCGGGGAAGAGCCTGAGAAGAAATCTCGCCCGCAACCCTCGGTGGACACACAGGCACAGGAGGAGAGCACAAAGCTCTCTAACACATACGACACGAAGGTGAAAATCCGGCGCAAAGCGGGACGCGGCACCATCTCGCTCTCGTTCCGAGATGACGACGAGTTTGCGCACTTGCTCGAGCTGCTGAATAGATAGTTAAAGATATTTATCGATAAAACTGCTAATAGTTTCCATGACAAATCTCTGCGAATGATCCTGTGTGCAGTACGGAGACTGTCAGAACGGATGGTGCACAAGGTCACTGACCATTGCTGCGGCAGTGAACAGTCATCACCGTGATTGCCGTGTTCGTCACCCACGTCCACATGGGATCAGTGGAACCCATGCGAACGGCTGCTGAAGTTGGCGGTTCGGATCTGTGAGGTTCGAGGATTCGCGGAGCCAGGCGCGAGCCTGTGGTTGAATCGTGCTGGGGTGGAGACGATGAGACGGTTGCGGACAATTACCCGAGAGCACATACAGCGTTTCGATCAAGTGTGCGATGCCGATGTGGCTCATCTCCTGGGGCTGGACGCAGGACGGCCCCCGCAATGGGCAGATGCTGCCTGCTCCCAGTGGGGCGGGTGCGGAGTTGGTACGTGGGAATCCGGACGCGTCACCTCGTTCGTCCTGATGAGCCCCGGCAAGGAGATGCCGGTCAACCATCCACTGGCAGGGCGGCTCAGCCGGCAAGACTCGGCAGCACTCATTGCGGCATGGATACCGGGGCGTCATGGCCACGCAGCCGCGGCATGTGGTCGATCGCTCATCAATCGTACTTCTGGTTGGTTGACGGGATCGGTGCCAGCCATTGAGGCGGCGGGAACCGGTATGGCATCCAACGTGTGGACGCTTGACATCCGCTGGCTCAGAGCCATTGGCTTCCATGAAGTGACGCATGCCCCCGCCAACGCGGTACAAGTCATGGAACTCGACCTGAGCATGACTGTGGCATCTCACGTGGATCTGCCCAGCCGCCTGGTCACGTGGGTACAGCAAGAGTTCCTACAACCGGAAGCTTTTACCAAAACGTCGAGATGCGAGAAAAGTCATCTGAACGATGGGATGGGAACCTGAAGGCAACTTGGGGGAGGTGTGGGATATTCCCCCACAGTGGGCATCCTCGATGAAGGTTCCTCGACGAAGGCGCTGGTCGGAGCACCTGGAATCAGGCAACAACCACTCACAGCAGGCGACGGGAATGTGGATGTGTCAGTCGAGTTCGGCACCGTTGACGAAAAATGTCACCTGGGTCGGGTCCTCGACCGTGCGAGAGACGGTGCAGTCCCTGTCACGGGAAATTTGTGCTGCGCGTGCGACGAGGGTGTTGAGCTTTTCGGTCTCGCGCTCATCGTCGGTGGAGACATCGATGGTGTAGTGCAACTCGAGGTTGTCCAATTTGCTCGCTGCGTTGGGTGTGGTGATCTTGTCGGCACGCACAGTCACCTCGAAGCTGTCCGGCTCTGTGTGTCTACTGATGACAGCGTCGACATCGACGGATGAGCAGGCCCCCACGGCAGCCAGAAGTGCTTCGACAGGCGTGAAGTCAAGAGTGCCGTTTGCGCTCAGATTCAGCGTGCCGCCACGATCGTTGGTGGCGGTGTACTCCCCCTTGCTCGTGCGGGTGAGGGAGATCTTGCGCTCGGTGGAAGACATGGTCATCCTTTCAGGTGTCGAGATGATCTTGGCTGGTCACTGCGCGGCTTGCTCCGCCACGGAGTTCGCCACACCAGCCAGCTCCGGTCGGGATTGATCGAGCAGCCCCACCGCGAGGACTGCCGTGTCGTCCTTGAGGACGGCACAACTGGTGTTGTTGTTGTCCAGACTCGTTCCGCACATGGCCTTGGTGGATGTTCCGGTCACCGGCTGGATGGTCACGGAGTTCATGGCGGCGTCATTCATGAACTTCTTCAGATCAGTCGTCGGGCGACTCATGAGAACGATGACTGCGTCCTGATTGTCCTTGGCATATGTGGCGGACAGGGTGGTGGTACCGTCCTTGGTCGTTGGTTTTGTCGCCGTGTTGGGGTCGCGGGTGTAGCTGCCCGCGCCCTGCGGCAATTGGAGCGGCCAGGTGGCGGCATGGACGGTGGGGCCGTTCTCGGGGGCTGACGAGTCATCGTTCGAGAAAATCCAGCTGAGGATGAATGCCACGATCACTATGAGGATCACCGAGGCAAGGATCGTCAGCAGGAGCTTTGTGTGCCGAGGATTTTCTTCGGCGGCACGAGCCGGACCGCGACGTGCAGCTCTGCGTCGTGGGACGCGGTATGCCACGTCGTCAGGTTCCTCAGGTGATTCAGAGGAACCTGACGGGGCATCCGAATGGCCATGGGAGGCTGGACTCATGAGATGAACTCGTCAATGAGTTTGAGCAAGGCCTTCTTCGTCTTGCCGCCCTGGACGGACTTCACGATCTGCCCGTCTTGCCAGATCTGGATGGTGGGCAGCGACATGATTCCCTGGGAGGCAGCCAGTTGCTGGTTGGTATTGGTGTCGACCTTGGCGAAGGTCATCTTGTCGCTGTGGGCAGCGGCAATTTCTTCGATGATGGGCGACAGCTGTTTGCATGGGGCGCACCAGTCAGCCCAGTAATCGACCAGAACAGGTTTGGTTGCTCCCGCAACCTCGGAACTGAAGGTGGCTTCGGTGACCTCGATGACCTGGCTCATGAATGACCTCTCACGCGGGAAAAGGGGGTGCCCCTGATCCTAGACGGCCTGGTTGGTGGTCCCAACTCCTATCCGACACATGTTGCCTCGAGACTGAACTTCCGTGTGATGAAGCCAACCACTGCCTCGGTTGACACCCAAGAGTCTCCAAGGGAACTCATTCACATGAGATTTTCCGCCTACCCTCGTTGACGTCCAGGGCTCCGTGAGCGGATGGTCTCAGAAATCTGGTTGGGGCCAGAATCCCTGATCGGGCAGCTGGTGGCTCCAGTGCAAGTCGCCAGCTTGCTTCGGTCGAATGCACCGACTGCTGTGTGGCAGCTCATCACAAGTGCAGGGTTTTCACAAGGACGAGGTTCTCCACAAGATTGGTCCTGAAGATTGGTGCGCTGCATCCCAAGTTGTCGCCATCTCTTGCTCTTGAATCCGTCGTGATCGTCATCAGCACAGGGCTGGTGGGGGACTACAGGACTGCTGGAGGGTCGGCACCCAGCTACTTGGCTTGCGATCCGTGCAGGAGCTCTGATCGAACACGCGACCGTCTGTCATATTCGTGGTGGGGATGCCAGATAGGCAGTGATGTTCCCCGGTGTGACTGGTCTGTTGCGGTGGAAGGTGGGGTAGCGAGTTTGCATGAACGTATAACAGGAATGTATATTGAGCGTGCCTCCACAAGGCAGGCACTACTTTCTGCAACAGGAGAACTCTTATGAAGTTGAAGTACATGGCAGCTCCGCTGGTTGCCGGTGCCCTGCTCGTGCCCGTCACTCTTCCGGCTCAGGCTGCCGCGGATCCCGCCCCCCTCATCCGTACTGCTCCCGTCTCGTCCTCCGATGCTGATCATGCCAAGAGCATCATCAAGGATCTTGATGGACAGGCTGACAAGCTCGGCGATCTGCTCAAGTTCCTCCCGGCTGGTGAGTACAAGGACCAGGTCGTTGATCTGTTGCACACTGTGTTCAATCTGCGCCGTGCTGCACAGAAGATCGCCACGGGCAAGGTTCCGTTCTACAAGCTGGACACCCTGAGCGCACGCGTTCAGCTCGTCACCACCATCGGCCAGACGATCCATGACTCCGTCAACAATTTCCAGACCAAGCCGCGTCAGGCCAATGTCACCATGGGTCTGGAGATCACCAAGGCCGTTGTCATCCTCGTCGACCCAATGACCACCAAGGACGAGATCACTGCTGAGATCGCCGCTGTCAAGGACCGTTACAAGGCAGGCCTGGCCATGCCTGACCTCAAGGACACCGATCCCGCTACCATCTACACGAAGTCGCATCTGAACAAGGCCATTTGGCAGGTGCGTCACAACCGCGCGAAGAACCTTGCTGGTAAGAAGGATCGGGCCGTCATCAAGGAGCTCAACAAGGAGATCGCGAAGGCTGTTGGTGTGTGGTTCCGCGCCAAGTCCACTGTGGGTGACTGCAAGGCTGCCGAGGCCGAGCTGAACGACGCCTACCAGAAGGCTCTTGCTGCTCCCGACAAGGAGAAGGCTCCTGCCAACGGTGGCGAGAAGGTCGCGTGATCTGCTGAACGCTGGTTCGTTCAACCACTGACCGGGTCTGAGGATCGATGGTCAATCAGACCCATGAAAACTGATCATGACGTGACGCTCGATGTGGGCGTTGCTCAGGGGTGATGTGATCAGACAGGCACCCGTCACTTGGAGATTCAGGTGGCGGGTGCCTTTTTCATCCTGTGGCACTCCAAGTGCTCAAATTGTGTGAGGCACCGAGTCATGTTCTTCATCCATGTACCTCATGAGTAGGGCAGTTGCGATGGAGGATAACGGAAATATATGTTGGAGTTGCCTCAACAAGGCGGCCAATCTTTCACACACAGGAGAACCCTTATGAAGTTGAAGTACATGGCAGCCCCACTGGTTGCCGGTGCCCTGCTCGTGCCCGTCACTCTTCCGGCCCAGGCTGCCGCGGATCCCGCCCCCCTCATCCGTACTGCTCCCGTCTCGTCCTCCGATGCTGATCATGCCAAGAGCATCATCAAGGATCTTGATGGACAGGCTGGCGACCTCAAGGGTCTGCGCCAGATCCTTCCCGCTGGTGACTACAAGGATCAGGTTGGAGACCTGCTGGACAGCGTCATCCGGCTGCGTGATCTCGCCGAGCAGATTGCCAACGGTCAGGTCCCGGCCTACAAGCTGGACACCTTGGGCTCACGCGTCAAGCTCGTCATCACCATCGGCCAGACGATCCACAACTCCGTCGACAACCTGCAGACCAAGCCGCGCCAGGCCAATGTCACCATGGGTCTGGAGATCACCAAGGCCGTTGTCATCCTCGTCGACCCGACGGCCACCAAGGACATGATCAACGCTGAGATCGCCGCTGTCGAAAAATGCTACAAGGCTGCTGTGGCCATGCCGGACATCAAGGACACCGATCCCGCCACCATCTACACGAAGGCACATCTGAACAAGGCCATTTGGCAGGTGCGCCACGATCGCAACAAGAACATCAACGGCAAGAAGGACAAGGCCGTCGTCAAGGAGCTCAACAAGGAGATTTCGAAGGCTGTTGGTGTGTGGTTCCGCGCCAAGTCCACCGTGGGTGACTGCAAGGCTGCCGAGGCCGAGCTGAACGACGCCTACCAGAAGGCTCTTGCTGCTCCCGACAAGGAGAAGAAGGCTCCCGCTCAGGACAAGAAAGCTGCTTGATCCGTGAAAATCGCTTGATCAGATAGAACCTGAGCAAGCGTACCCACTCACAAAATTTTCGCCGTGACCCCTTTCTGCGGGCTCACACGGAAAGATCTGTCTGAACGAGGCATCTGTCACCTGGACACACGGTCTAGGCTTGGCGGGTGCCTCGTTCACCATTGCCGCAACGTCACGGTTTGGAATCAGCCTGGGTGCGTACACCCGACCATGGACAGTGTCGACGGCTTTCGCACGACCGGGGCATCGTGAATCGGTGGCCATGGCCCACCCTGCGGGACTTCCTCGTCGAGAAACTCACTCGGATCACTCCATCGCGTATCGACGAGATGATCACTGAGAAGAAATTTGTCACCCAGGATGGGGTACCGATCACTGCGATGACCACCTTCGAGCCGCAGTGTTTCATCTTCTTCCATCGTGATCTGCCAGATGAGAAGCCAGTGCCATTCCCCATCGGGATCCTGTATCAGGACGAGCGCATCCTCGTTGTGGACAAACCACATTTCCTGTCGTCAATCCCGCGAGGCCAGCATGTACTGGAATCAGTCGTCGTCAAGTTGCGTACGCAACTCCAGATGCCGGAACTGACTGTGGCGCATCGTCTGGACCGGGTCACATCCGGTGTCCTCATGCTCACCTGCGCTCGACAGTGGCGATGCCCGTACCAGACGCTTTTCGAACGTCGGCAGGTGCGCAAGACGTATCGGTTGGTAGCGCCCTGGCTGGATCTGGGCGAGATGGGCGATGGACCGCTGGGGGTGATCGGTGACTCGCCCTCTGGTTCTGCACATGGCTTCGGGAGGTTGGGAGAAGATGAGACAGCGACATCTCCCGACGTGGCAGTTCCCAGGGACGGCTCAGTTGCAGTCTTTGGCGAGAACACGCCTGCCGGGGGCGCGATTTCTGTCACGTCACAGGATCATCGGGAACAGGAATGTTCATCTGGGAGCGGGGATGATCTTTTTGGACAGGGCACGAAGGAGCCGAACCGTGTTGGCCAGCATGTGGCAACCAAGAGCAATGGGCTTCCTCACAAGGATGGCGACCAGTCATTGACGTCTGGCCAACGGTGTGATCCTTCTGATCAGAGGGATCGTGCGATTTCTGTCACCTCATCGCAGAGTGAGGCCGTCCAATGGCGAAAAGGTAGCGGTGGCGACAATTTTTGTCAGTCACCGATGCGCTCCAGCGAGGCTGGACATGACAACATCGTCGATCAGGTTGAGAGTCGTCACCGGACCAGCATCGCAGACTCGCAGGAAAAGTCGCGCTCGGGAAGGTTTTCCAGCGCGGTACGAAGTGACACGGAGAATTTGTCCAGCGGCCCTGTGTGGCTTGAGCACTGTGACGGTGGGGTGAGAGTGAGCAGTCACATCATCAAGGAACGTGGCGTTCTGCAGGCGCAGCAGGTGGGTGGCCGAGAACCGAATGCCGTAACCGAAATTCGGGTGGTGGAACGCCGAGGGGATCTGGCGTTGTACGAGGCAACCCCGCTGACTGGCCGAACCCACCAGATTCGGCTGCACATGTGGAGCCTGGGTGCACCGATCCTCAACGATCCGTTCTATCCGCAGCTGCTCGATGTCCCCATTGACGATTTCTCCCGACCGCTTCAGTTGCAGGCCTACCGGATGAGTTTCGTCGACCCCATCACCGGTGAACGACGCGTGTTCACCTCGCAGCTTGAACTCAGCTGCTGGCCCAGTAAGGAGGCAGGTCAGTCCTGGGGCGAGGACAGAGGTAATGCGTGAGTACTGGACGACGCGTGAGTACTGACGATGTTTTTGTCCACGAGGTGCTTTCGTGGACAAAAACATCAGCTGGAGCCTGCACAACGCAGTTTGTTGCGCCCCGCGCCGGCGAGCTGACAAAAATTGTCAGGTCCGGCTGATGAAGTGGAAATGACCTCGGTGGATCAGAGGCTGGCAGATCATGGCTGGGTCTTCCCAGTAGATGACGGGGTCGCAGGATCAGAGCCGACGCCCTGGAACAGACGTGGTGCTTTCCGGGCCTGAGCGCCGGGAACGCCACCGTCAGGAGGCCAGATATCCCTGGGCGTCCAAGGCAGCGCGGCAACCAGAGCCAGCAGCTGTGATCGCTTGCTGGTAATGGGAATCCACCAGGTCTCCACAGGCGAAGACGCCAGGAAGATTGGTACGAGTGCTGGGTTCATCGCACACGACGTAGCCACCCTTGTCGACTGTGACTTCGTCGGAGACGAGCTGGGATCGGGGATCGAGCCCGATCGCCTCGAAGACACCGGACACCTCGAGGTGACGTTTTTCGCCAGTAACCGTGTCCTTGAGCGTGATGCCGGTGAGTTTGGTCTCCCCATCCATACCGACGACCTGACTGTTCCATGCCCACTTGATCTTGGGGTCTGCCATGGCCCGGTCGATCATCGCCTGACTGGCGCGCAGAGCGTCGCGTCGGTGAATCACAGTCACCGATTTGGCGAACCGGGTGAGGAAAGTCGCCTCCTCCATGGCAGAGTCACCGCCGCCAATGACGGCAATGTCCTTGTCGCGGAAGAAGAACCCGTCACAGGTGGCGCACCACGACACTCCACGCCCGGAGAGCCGAGCTTCGTCCTCGATCTGGAGCTTGCGGTGAGCCGCACCCATGGCCAAGATGACGGTCTTGGCGCGATGGACGTTGCCGTCCGTATCGGTGACGGTTTTGATCTCCCCGGAAAGGTTGGCCTCGACAATGTCGTCAGCGATGAGCTCGGCGCCAAACCGTTCGGCCTGGGAACGCATCTGGGCCATGAGATCTGGGCCCAGAATTGCGTCGGGGAAACCGGGGAAATTCTCCACCTCGGTGGTCTGCATGAGGGCCCCACCGGCGTCAGCACTCCCCTCGAAGACGAGCGGATGCAGTCCGGCACGGCCGCTGTAGATCGCGGCAGTGTATCCGGCTGGACCCGATCCCACGATGATGACGTCACGAACCTCGCCGTCGTTGGTGGAGTCGGCAGTGGACGGCTTGCTGGCCTGACCGGGATCGGACAGGGTGATCCCCCCTACTAGGGGGGAGGTCATGATGGGATCTGTGCTCATCGAAAGCTCTCCTTGCAGATCAGTTCGCGACTTTGTCGCGGGGTGCGAATGAGGCATGGTGCCACCGCGGGTCGAGATACCAAGTGACGGAGCTGGTTCACTCTACTTGTCGATGGATTGTGTGCCTATGGAGGTGAGCGTATGACATGGCGTTATTGTTCCCGGTGCTTCACTGCTTGAGTGCGTCACAGGTATGGGACGTGACGAGCACAGAATGCCCATGACTCAGCAGGACACACCAGGCACCGACCATGGGATCTGATTGGGTGACTGACACGGTGTGTGAGGAACCGATGGTTTTCACAGCCTTGGCTGGTGCCTTGTGGCTTCGAGCCAATCCCTCCAAACCAGTTCTCTGAAGCTGAGGCCAGGTCATTTTTGACGCCAGCGCACCCAGATCGCATGCGGAGTGCCCCTGCCGTGTCCCGAAACGACATTTTTGACTCACAGGGCGTGATGCATCATTGAGTCATGACGGATAACCAGAACTCGCCCGACTCGCGTCCTGATTCGTGGGTGTCGCGCGACCATGAGAGCTCCCGAGGTGCCAACGATCCATGGAGCGGAACCCCACATGCATCAGGAAATGGGTCGCCCTGGGGCGCTGGTGGCTCGTCAGCAGGGAAATCTCAGCAGTGGGGTGGCAGCGCATGGGGTACGGCATCCCAACCGTCCACACCTCCCGGTCCCCAGCGTGATGACAGATCGTCGGCGGTGCCTGCCACGACGACCAAGGGCACGAAGAGAGGGCCAGGGCGGACCGTCGCGGGAGGGCTTCTCGCGCTGCTGCTCGCCATTGGTGCCGGTGGTGCTGCTGGTTGGTACGTCGCCAATGAGACACCTCAGGTGAGTCAGTCGTCGTCTGCCCCAGCCTTGGGTAACAGTGACGGCAAACCTGCAGCGCCAGTCTCCACCAAGGATTGGACGTCAACTGCCAAGAAGGTCACGGATTCCGTCGTGTCGATCCAGGTGCAGACCACCAATGGCGGCGGTCAGGGATCCGGAGTCATCGTCGACGACAAGGGTCACATCGTCACGAACAATCACGTGGTGGCTGGAGCATCTCGGTCTGGTTCGATCAGTGTCGCGATGGGAAATTTGGCCTATGACGCTTCAGTCGTGGGAACTGATCCGTCCAGTGACTTGGCCGTTCTCAAACTCAACACCGTTCCCAAGGGCCTCAAACCCATTCAATTCGCCGACTCGGGAAAACTCGTCGTTGGGCAAGGCGTGATGGCGATCGGGAATCCTTTGGGGCTGTCCGGTTCAGTGACGACTGGTGTCATCTCGGCGCTCAATCGTCCGGTGACCACCAGTGGTGAGCGAGAAGGCGTGATCCGCAACACCGATGTCGTCGTCACCAATGCCATCCAGACTTCCGCCCCCATCAACCCGGGAAACTCGGGCGGTGCACTGGTGGATTCCGAGGGTCGGCTCATCGGTATCAACTCCTCAATTGCGTCCTTGTCGTCGAGTGAGGATGGCAGCACCTCCGGGAGCATCGGCATTGGTTTCGCCATCCCGGCCAATCAAGTGAAGAACATTGCCGATCAGTTGATAAGCAACGGCAAGGCTCGACACGCGCTGCTGGGGTTGTCAGCCTCAGACGCCCAGGCCGAGAGATCTGACGGTTCCAAGATGATGGGAGCTCTGGTGCGCACCGTGACTCCGGGAGGGGTCGCAGACAAAGCGGGGATCAAGAAGAATGACCTCATCGTTGCGGTGAATGGCACCACGGTTGGGTCGAGTACCTCGCTGGTGGCGCGAGTTCGTGAACAACCCGTCGGTAGCACGGTCAAGATCAAGATCCTGCGGGATGGCAAGGATCAGGAAGTTACGGCAACTCTTCGTGACGCCAAGCGTTGAGATGTGACAGAGCAGGGCTGGTGACGCAGCCCTGCTGACAAAAATTGACATTGCGTATCGGGCTGCGAACCGGTGGATCCGTGGCTCGTGCGTGAGGTTCTTCGCTGCGTATGGATCCGGCAACCATCAGACGCAACAACAGTCGTCCGTTCGGGAGCTCGTGCCGGGTCTGCCGCGGTCAAGTGGTGAACGGATCTGTCGTGGCTTGGCGATGAAGAGGACTCACCCCATTCACATCATGCGATCCAGTGTGCAGGATCTGGAACGTGCAATTTTTGACACTCCACGGTGGAGCGAGTCTTTGTGGTGACGTGTCCGCGTCTCGCGTGTGTTTTTTGTTCCCGGAGTGGCACGGTTCTCGTGCCTTACCAGGATGAGCAGCGGTGGAACCAGGATGTGCAGCGGTGAGAGAAACCTGCGTTGCAATGCGAGTGCGGCAGTACAAGTCATGGCGGTTGCGCAGGGTTACCCAGTACGAGCGGTCACAGATGGTGGCAGTGCAGCAGGCACATGGGTCACGATGTTCTGTGGAACCGCCAGTCACCCTCGGTGGGTGTGTCAAAAAGTACCGTCCGCCGCAGAGTCCAACCCGTGAGGATACTGGCCGGACGCTGCCATGCCTCTCCAGAGCTGGTGCTGGCCTGTCCAGAGCGCTGGCGCAGTCTTGGCCTCACATGAGCTCCAGGACAGCACGAGCTGTCTCGTCGTCGACGATGAGATCGGTGGCCACCCGAGCTCGCAGCGCAGCCAGAAGTGCACGGGCCTTTGCCTTACCGGCCACCACGCAGATACGTCGCGGCACCTTTCGAATCTCGGTGGGTGTCATTCCCGTTGCTCGGTTGTTGAACGGCACGTCGAAGGATCCGTCGGCCCGCAGGAAAACTGTGTTGACGTCCCCGACCACTCCGCTACTGCGGAGTTCAGCCATTTCCTCCTCCGTGAGATATCCCGAGGAGTACACGTGTGAGGGCACTGGTGCCTGTAGCCCGCCGACACCGAACACGGCCACGTCCAGTGTGGCTCGAGTGCGGAGCACGGACTGGATGGAGCGCTCCTTCCACATCGATGCGCGCGTGGCCGGATTGTCGAAGAAGGCTGGGATGGGGAAGTGAATGACGTCTGCATCGAAGGCATCGGCGATGCGGGCAGTGATTTCTCCCACGTAAGGGATGCCTGACGAGGTGGGGTTGGCCGATCCATTCATTTGAAGGATGTGTACCCCTCGCGTCTCCTTGGGGATGATGTGGTGTGCCACAGCGTCCAAGGTGGTACCCCACGCAATACCTACCGTGGAACCGTCATGGACGGCATCGGTGAGGCTCTGCGCGGCGGTACGCGCCACTTGGTCCAAGCGGTGGACTTCAGTGGTCCCCGACTTCACAGGAACGATGGTGGCGCGCACTCCGAAAAGACGGGCATAAGTGGTCCCAAGCCCTTGTCGCGCACTGGTTGGTTGGGCAAGGCTGATGCGCACCAAGCCCGTCTCACGGGCCTGCTTCAACAGGCGGGAGACGGTCGATCGCGAGGTACCCAAGTGCTTGGCAATGACGTCCATGGTTTCGCCCTGTAGGTAGTACATCGACGCTGCGGTCCACACATCATCGGCCCACTCGTTCATGTATTTGCCTTTCCTGTGCACGTTAGTTCAATAGGGTACCGCTGTGATCGGTCAAAGGTGTTCACTGAGACCGTCCAGCTCGCAAAAGCTGGGCGAGGCCGCCATGGTCACTTGACCAAGGTTACGACCTGTGTGAGACCCAGTGCCAATGAATGCCCTGGGATGACGCAAGACAAAGGAGTCCGCATGCTTCTCGAAACGACGGTGTCCGCCGGCGCGATTTTCGGGTCTGAGTTCCTCGGAACGATGATTCTGATCATCCTTGGTGTCGGCGTCGTCGCCAACAATCTTCTTCCCAAGACAAAGGGAAATCCTGGACCTGGTTCACTTCAGATCAACTGGGGCTGGGGTTTCGGCGTCATGTTCGGTGTCTATGGGGCCTACCGCACCGGTGGTCACCTGAACCCAGCTGTGACTGTTGGTCTTGCCCTTGCAGGCAAGGATCTGGCCCCTGGAGTTGAGGCCACCGCTGGTAACATCTGCCTCTACATCATCGCCCAGTTCCTCGGTGCCTTCGTCGGCGCCATCATCGCGTGGCTGGCCTACAAGCAGCACTACGACGAGGACTGCGACCCGGCTCTCAAACTTGGCACCTTTGCCACTGGTCCCGAGATCCGCAATCCGTTCTGGAACACCGTCACTGAGGCCATCGGTACCTGGGTGCTGGTTCTGTGGGTCATCATCTCGAACTACACCGCCGCCGCTTCGGTCGATCTCAAGACCGGTGTCTTCTCCGGTACTGCCATCGGCCCGCTCGCTGTCGCTCTGCTCATCGTCTCCATCGGCGCTTCGCTGGGTGGCCCCACCGGGTATGCCATCAACCCGGCTCGTGACCTCGGCCCCCGCGTCGCCCACGCCGTCCTCCCGATCAAGGGCAAGGGTGGTTCCGACTGGGGCTACTCCTGGGTCCCGATCGTCGGCCCGATGATTGGCGCTGTCCTTGCGTCCGTCACCTACCTCATTTTCTGGTGATCACACAAAAGATCTAGCCAGACACCTTGCCCTCGTCGGATGATCCGTCGAGGGCAAGCCATGAAACACCACCTGTTTTGGAGGAACAAGCGATTCCGGGAAGGTACATTTGACGCGGCAACACAGCCACCAGATGTGACAGTACTGGGACATGCGATGATGTCTGAACCTCCAGACCACCCGAGTCAACGTTGACATAGAAAGGCAGCGATCATGACCGAAGAGAAATACGTCCTCGCCATCGATGAGGGCACGACCTCAGCTCGCGCCATCATCTTCAACCACTCCGGGCAGATCGTCTCGGTCGGCCAGAAGGAGTTCGAACAGATCTTCCCGCGTGCCGGCTGGGTCGAGCACGACGCCGTCGAGATCTGGGAGTCGGTGCGTGAGGTCATTGGTCAGGCCCTCTCGAAGGCCAGCATCAACCGTCACCAGCTCTCCGCCGTCGGTATCACCAACCAGCGCGAGACCGCAGTTGTGTGGGACAAGAACACGGGTGAGCCGGTGTACAACGCCATCGTGTGGCAGGACACCCGTACCCAGAAGATCTGTGACGAGCTTGCTGGTGACAAAGGCCCCGATCGTTTCAAGGACATCTGTGGTCTGCCCTTGGCCACCTACTTCTCCGGCCCCAAGGTGAAGTGGATCCTCGACAACGTCGAGGGTGCTCGCGCCAAGGCAGAGGCAGGCGACCTGCTGTTCGGCAACATGGACACCTGGGTGCTGTGGAACCTCACCGGTGGCGTCAACGGCGGCGTCCACGTCACTGAGCCGACCAACGCCTCGCGTACCATGCTCATGGACGTGCGCAAGCTGCAGTGGGACGACTCGATGTGCGAGGTCATGGGCATTCCGAAGTCCATGCTCCCCGAGATCAAGTCCTCCTCCGAGGTGTACGGCAAGGCCTCCCGCGAGTCCCTGCTCATCGACACCCCGATCGCCGGCATCTTGGGCGACCAGCAGGCAGCCACCTTCGGACAGGCCTGCTTCGAGAAGGGCAACGCCAAGAACACCTATGGCACCGGTTGCTTCATGCTCATGAACACCGGGCAAGAGGCCGTCTTCTCCGAGAACGGCCTGCTCACCACAGTGTGCTACAAGCTCGGTGACCAGCCCACCGTCTATGCCCTCGAAGGTTCGATCGCCGTGGCCGGCTCCCTGGTGCAGTGGCTGCGCGACAACCTGCGCATGTTCGACTCGGCTCCTGAGATCGAGACCCTGGCCACCTCCGTGGAGGACAACGGTGGCGCCTACATCGTCCCCGCGTTCTCCGGTCTGTTCGCCCCGTACTGGCGTCCCGATGCGCGTGGCGCTCTCGTCGGCCTGACCCGGTTCGTCAACCGCGGCCACATTGCTCGCGCCGTTCTGGAAGCCACCGCGTACCAGACCCGTGAGGTGCTCGACGCCATGAATGCCGACTCCGGTGTTCCGCTGACCGAGCTCAAGGTTGACGGTGGCATGACTGCCAACGAGACCCTCATGCAGTTCCAGGCCGATCAGGTTGGTGTGCCGGTCATCCGTCCGGTGGTTGCCGAGACCACCGCTCTGGGAGCCGCCTACGCTGCCGGTATTGCCGTTGGTTTCTGGAGCGGTGAGGAGGACGTCGTCAAGAACTGGGCTGAGGACAAGCGCTGGGAGCCCAAGATGGACGATGCCGAGCGTGACCGCCTGTACCGCAACTGGAAGAAGGCCGTCACCAAGACCTTCGACTGGGTTGACGCTGACGTCAAGGAGTGACCGTGCTCCGATCTGTTGACCGGTGACACCTTAACCCCGATGGGCCCCGCAATGAACGTGCGGGGCCCATCGTCATACCACGGCCATGCTGTTGGACGACGTTGGGTTCCAGTACTTGCACCGTCGCATCGTTGTGATGACAGATTTCGACGGGCTACCACCGCTCGCCACATGGCTACTTCAAGCAGTACTCGACTGAGTTTTCTGCTGGTCCTCACGAGATCTGAAAGCATTGGCTGCACCTTTGTGACGGGGCGTCCCTGGATCGCATCTCTGCCGAAGCAGCCCTTGGCTGGGTGACTTCTACAGGGCGGCATTTTGTGGATGAAGGGTCTGATTGGACTCTTGGCGAGTGTGTATTTCAGACTCTGGCTGTGGTTTCTGGACAGAAACCGATGGCTTAGTTGCTTGGTTGCGCGAACGTCGTGACAGGTGAGCGGTGCCCACAGCAACAACCAGTGGGCATGTGTGAGAAAAATGTCGCCGCCCCTGGAGTTTGGGCAGTGCAGTGACTCGGGGTTTCTTCTGACGGGAATTTTTGCACTACCCGCTCGAGGTGGGCGCTCATCCAGGTGGACATGGCTGGGGAAGACCGCCAGTTAAGGTGACAGAACGTCCCCAGCTCTACACCGTGAGCTACCCGGCACAGGGACTGTGTTGCTCGGTGACTGCGGTTGTCTCGACTCGATACGTTGCTACGGCCAGTGGTCGTGTCATTGCACGGTGATCGTGGATATTCCACCTTGGTAGCGCCCGTCGGAGACGCTGGGCAGTCTGGTGAGATAGATGAGTACGTAGCGGGTTTTTTTCTCGCCCAGGTCCAAGGTGACCTTGCCGTTGGCGTCCGACTGCCCATCCGCCTTGGTCCAGTCCTTGATGGAGCGCATCGACGCTCTGGAGGTGTCGTTGGATGGAATCCATGCTGAGATGTCTGTACCTGAACCTGTGAGCGTGACTGTCACTGACGAGACTTGCGTTGGCTTGCCGAGATCCACGACCAGCCCGACCCCGGGTTTGAGGCCGCCGAGGTTCGCAGACCCGCGGTACACCAATGTGCGCCACGCAGTGGTGGCCCTACCATCGTGAGCCTGATTCACCAACCGTGGGTGCTCTTCATCGTTTCCACCATCAGCCTGCGGGTCGAAGTCCTTCACCGTGGCAATGGTGGGCTCAGTTGCCTGGGGAGCATCGTTGTGAGCCTGCTCATCGTCATCGTGAGCACCAACCAGGACCAGGCCAACCACCAGAGCTGCGATGGTGAGTGCCACGAGTATCCACGGCCAGTGTCGATTGGCGGGACGCGGATGGCGGGGAGCCCTTCCGATGGATGCAGAATTGTCACCTCGGGTCCGTGCAGGGCGGTTGCGTGACGTTCCAGCCCGGCGGGAGTTGACATTTTTGTTCACGACAGTGAGGGGGCCAGAGGGGTCTCCTGCAGAATTTTTGATGCCGACTCCTGCGGAGCTTTCAGCAACTGATCCTGTCGAGGGGTCTGCTGCTTGATGACGCTGGGATGAATCATGACGTCCCCATTGGCCGGCAGCAGCCTGTGGAGACCAGTAACCATCTTCGTCGGGACCGGTCAGATCCTGGGAGGATTCGCCCTGCCGATTCGAAGGATCGTGTGCCCGCGACGATTTCTCGACGGACGGAGCGTGGGCTGGAGTAGGTTCCTCATCGATGACCGGTGGCAGATCCACTGAAGTCCTGGTCACCGCGGATTCAGGGGTGAGAGTGCGTCCTGCGGAGACTAGGTTGGGTTCTGCGGAAGCGGTACGTGCGTCAGCGGGGCGTTGCGCGGCAGCAGTGGGGTAGCGCAGTCGACGTTCCAGATCTGCTGCGGCATCCGCCGAACCCAGTACACGGGCAAGAGCCTGGTAGATCTCGCTGGCAGACCGTACCGGGACCTCGTCGTGGCGAGGTTGTTGAGACAGGATTTGGTCACACAGCACGTCCAGAGCAGGGGAGACGCCAGGCTGGACCTGCCGCGGCGTCAACCAGCCGTGCCCGTCAGCGGGAGCAGCTGCCAGTCCCCAAGTTTTCTGAGCGTGCCGAGTATTCCCGCTGGGCAGTGCTGCCAACGAGGCGGGGGCGGACGGTGTCCCCAACGGCCATCGCGAAACCAGACAGGCGTAGAGAATTTTCCCCATGTCAACGATGTCGGTGGCCTCACGCTCAGACCAAGAAGTTGCTTGTTCCGTCTCGTGAGGGTTGAGCACTGCCTCCATGAGCAGACCAACGATCTTCACGTTTCCGGTGGCGGTGATGATGATCGTTTCCGGACTGAGCCGTTCGTGGAAGATACCCTGCGCATGCATGGGGGTCATGGCGTCAGCGATCTCACGCACCACCCAGGCGGCCTCCAGCGCAGACAACGGGCCGGTGGCAAGCAGCTCACGCAAGGTGCGGCCGGGTGCGTACTCACTGACGACAAAACTTGTCGTCTCTGGTTGACGAGCGCTCACAGCGTCCAGCACCCGCACGAATCTCGAGTCGGTGGCCACGGCTGCCTGCATCGCAGCGGTCAGGATCTCGGGGGTACGTGGAGATCTGGCGTCCATCGCCGTGATGACGACGGGACGGTGCAGCTTGAGGTCGAAAGCTCGCCACAGCTCGGTGTCGGCAAGGTGTCCAAGCTTCACCTCGAGCCGAAACCTGTCGCCCAATGTGGTTCCAGCCTCCAAGGACTGTTCAGCCCATTGGGGCCCTGCCGAGGGCTGATACGTCTCGGCGCCGTTTCCAACTCGGGAAGACGATGCCGCGACCTCCTCATGACGACTGTCCACGGCACCTCCCCACGCCCAGATTGCTCTGTGTCTCAGATCCCTCCTGGTCAGGGACCTGAACAGCACCTTAGTGGGTCGACCATTCAGGATTCGTGTGCCGCTCCGCTGGCTGCAGGGTTGCTGTCGTTCCTCCCCGTTCCTCGCTTACGTACCTGTCGGATCCGCAACACGGTTGCGGCAATGACGATGCCTCCGGACACAACGATGATCACCCATCCGATGTCGTCCATCTGGGTTGCCTTGACGACGAAGGTCTCGGGTTGTCCGATGGGACGTCCGTCTCGGGAGGTCAAGGTTGCCGTCATCCTGACCTGGCCATTGGAGCTGGCATGGGGGGAGAACTTGAGGGCCTGGGTCTCGCCGGGACGTACCGTGATCACCTTGGTGTTGGGGATGTCGATGCGTTGTGGGTTCTCCGAGACGATGACGGCCTTGACATCTATCGCCTGATCCAGATGGTTGGTGACAGCAAGTGGGAACTCGTTGGACGACGACGACATGACGAAGCTTGACGCCGAGTGCAGTTCGATGTGCTCACCGGACAGGTACCGACGAGCCGGTGCCATGGCCGCGTGCCACCACAGGCGTCGTTCACTCGCGCTCATCCTGGTGGACAGGCCCGCCACGGAGATCCGTCCCAATGGTTGGGACACCTTTCCCGGATCACTGAGCAGCTTGGTCCAGGCTTGGGCCTCGTCTGTGGTCTGTTCGAGCTGACTCGCCCAGTCCGGACCGAGCAGTCGGGCGGAGCTGCGGGTGTTCAGAGCGGGTAGTTGCACCCGTGTTGGCTTGATGGAGCGCAGATCCACCTGATGCATCCACGCAGGGGGGGTCACGGATCTCACCTGGTCAGGGGAATGGGTCGCGGTGACCAGGGGAGAGTTCTGTGTCCCGGTGAGGAGGGCCTGTGCCAAGGCGCGGCCACGTACCTGCGCAGGCATTGAGGGGGAGGGAGGTGGGCCTCCCTCCAACGCGTCGGTGGCCAGTGGAATCACGGTGGTGCCGTTGGATGCTCTGGGGCTGGTGGCAGTGGGCAGAGCAGAAGTGACCACCAGTGCTGGGTGCAAGGTTGACGTCAGCATCGTCAATGCCGGTTTGGTGAGTTCACCGGTTTCGTCCAGTACGGCCAAGGGTAGTTTGGCGGCAGGGTTGTCTGGTGGCAGGGATTCCTTGATCTGAGTGAGTACGTCACGGTGGGAGGTGGTGGCGGCCACCCCGGTCACGTCGGCGGAACCATAGGGGAGGCGATATGCCGGCACTGCCTTGAGCATCGTCGTGAAACGATCCAGCCAGGTCTTGGCAGCTTTCCCGCCCTTGCCCAGAGCCGACTTGTCACCATGGGCCACCTGATAGCCCTTGGTCATGGCTGTGACCTCGTCGAGTAGCTCAGGATCGACGAGTACGGTGCGTCTGGTGGCGATGGCTTGGTCGACAAGTTCCAGGAGGCGTCCGTCCAATTCATCGGCGAGGTGATCGTCGATGAATGTGCCATCGATGCGTGTGGATGGGGTGGAATTGAGTACGACAAGCGATGATGACCAGGCCGATGTATGGCTGTCGGTGAGGACGGTGAATGTTCGGGCCCGCCCCACAGTGTGCCGAGAACCGTGCTCGGGGGTTGCCTGGGCGTGCACACCGATGAGATAGGCCTTGGAAGTGTCGGTCAGGCCCATCTTCTCCGGGGTGGCGGTGACGGTGAAGGTGGCGCACTGGCCGTTGGCGAAGGTCTGGGTGCTTTCGGGGTCAGTGATGTTGTTGATCGAAGCTTCATTCGGCTCACGGAACCATCGTGCCCCGGTGGGTATCTCCGGTGGAGACTGCAGTACGGACCCCATGTCGTCATAGCCGCTGATGGGGTCCAAGGAGCGCCAGAACGACACCTGTACCCAGCGCAGATTCTTACCGCTGATGTTCGTCACCGTACCGCGGATGGTGATGGGGTCCTTGGGAGACCCTGAGTCGGGGCTCACCGACATGATGTCGATCGCCACTTCCTGGCCGGACGACTCCTTGTCCGTGCCGTAGCGGCCGGTTTGTTGGCAGCTGGGCTCTTGGGGTGAGGTTTGGGGGGGCACTGGGTTCTGGGGGGAGTCAGAAGCACGGGGTGAGGAAGATGGAGCACTGGGTACTGGAGTGGAAGCTCCAGGTTGGAACGCGTTGCTTCGCGAAGGGACATTCTTCTGCTCCATGGTGTGGCTGTGCGAGATGGATGCCGGAGAGGTCCCTGAGTCCCAGGTGCGTGCCAGGGCTGCATTGTGAGCAGCCGACACCTGTGACGTGAAAAGTGTGGTTTCAACTGATGCCTGTGCCGGAACAAGGCTGGCTGACAGCGTCAGAGCTGTGACACCCATGAGGGTGAGGCAACGACGCAGTCGTGTGACGTGAGGTCCGGGCACGATTCCTATGCTACGGGGTCATTCCATGAAGGGGACAACGCAGCTTTCGGTGCTGGGAGCTACTGGTGGGGTTTGTGTCCACGATTGGCCGGATGGGGCGTGGATGCCTGGGAGGTTCAGGGCCCCTGCTGCAGAGGAGTTGGTGTGCTCTACCTGGGATAAACCGGACTCGTGGCGAAAAATGTCATTGCGCTTCACCTCTAGGCACCAGAGTGCTTCACGGCGACTGCTGGCGGGATTTTCGTTCCATGTGCGGTGGCGTGGGAACTGTTGCTCCTGGTCGAATTGTGCCTGTCGTGTTTTGGCCGCAACAAACTCACGTCATCGGCAGAGGGGACAGGCCTGCATCGTGCTCATGCTGTGAGGGCCATGTTCATCAATGCTGCAGGAACATTTTTGTCGAGTGACCGGCCCTCGTGCCACCACGGTGATGGGAATGCCACACCCGTGTCATTTTTCGACGGTGAGCTGGCCAGTCGAGCTTTCCCCGTTCGGGGCCACTCCATGGAGTGGTCCCAAATCATCCCCGCATCACGACTGCGTTGACTCTGGTTGCTGGGCCCACCATGCCTTCAAGGCTTTCTCGGCCTGGTCGGTAGTGTGAGGCCCCTCCTCAATGCGTAGATTGAGCAGGAATTTGTAGGCCCGACCCACTACTGGCCCAGGTTTGATGCCCAGGATTGCCATGATCTGTCCACCATCCAGATCAGGTCGGGTGGCGTCCAACTCCTCCTGGGCTGCCAGCTCGGCGATGCGTCGCTCCAGATCGTCGTAGGCGAATTCCAGTCGTTCCGCTTTGCGTCGGTTGCGTGTGGTGCAGTCAGCACGGGTGAGAATGTGCAGACGCTCCAGCTGGTCGCCTGCGTCACGGACGTAACGGCGCACTGCTGAATCAGTCCATCCCTGATCGCCATATCCGTAGGAGCGCAGATGCAGTTCCACCAGGAGACACACAGCCTTGACGATGTCAGAGGAATAGTTGAGCGCTTTGAGACGCTTGCGTGCCATCTTCGCCCCAACGACGTCATGATGGTGGAAACTCACCTTGCCGCCGGGCTCGAAACGTCGAGTGGCCGGCTTGCCGATGTCATGAAGCAGAGCTGCCAGACGCCCGACCAGGTCGGGATCATGGCCCCGCCGTTTCTCCAGCTCGATCGATTGGTCGACGACCGTGAGCGAATGCTCGTAGACGTCCTTGTGACGATGATGTTCGTCAGGTTCCAGACGCAGCGCGGGCAGTTCGGGCAGGACAATGCTGGCGATTCCTGTGTCAACCAGCAGCATGAGACCCTCACGGGGGGAGTCGGTAAGTAGCAGCTTGGACAACTCATCACGAACCCGCTCAGCGGAAATGATCGACATGCGGTCTGCCATTCCGGTCATGGCCGCGCGCACCTCATCGGTGACGGTGAAGCCCAGCTGACTTGTGAATCGAGCTGCACGCATCATCCGTAGTGGGTCATCAGAGAACGATCGCTGCGGCGGGAATGGTGTGCGCAGCATCCCAGATGCGAGGTCGGTGAGACCATGATGGGGATCGACGAATTCGCGGTTGGCGGCGTGCAGGGCCATCGCATTGACGGTGAAGTCTCGGCGGATGAGATCGTCATTCAGTGTGTCGCCGAAGGCAATCTCGGGTTTTCGTGAGTCTGGGCGGTACACGTCGGTGCGATAGGTGGTGATCTCCACCTGCCAGTCGTCGATCATGGCACCGATGGTGCCGAATGCCCGTCCAATGTCCCAGGTGGTCCGAGTTCGCTGTCGTAGCAGTGCCTCGATCTCGTCGGGGTGGGCATCGGTGGTGAAGTCAAGGTCGTGTCCCAGCATGCCCATGAGGGCATCGCGCACCGATCCACCTACGAGGTACAGGTCGTGTCCCGAATCGGCGAAAAGAGCACCGAGGTCCGCAATGAGTGGGGCTGACTGCCACAGACGATCCACTCTGTGCTCCAGCAACTGGGCAACAGTGAGCCCCTTCTCCTGTGCGCAGGGGCGTAGAGCGGTCAGTGAGGAAGCGATTGGCGAGGGGGGCACGTTTGCCATGGCGCACAAGTCTACCTGTCCTCGGAGGTGTCGTGGCATTTGTCATGCATGGCATGAGGACTGCTGACATTTTTGACACGGATCGAGGTAACTGGCCTCCTGCTTGGTGGGGCCACCGATGTGATCATTCAGCTGTGCCAGGATCTGGGTTCTTCCTGACAGTTCGTACGAGCCGCTAGATGCACTGTCTTTCGAAAACTGTCTTTCTCGGTTGTCTGAAGTCTCTCTACAGCTGGTACTTCGGTTGGGCTGACATTTTTCTCAGGGATGGGACGCTGATCGTTCTGAGCTCTTTCGATTCAGAACTGAGTAGCAGTTGCTGGAGGGAGCTACTGGGCGTCATTCTCGAAATCGTCTGGATGATCGGCGCTTTCAAAATCGTCAGCGGACTCGCTCCTGCTGGCACTCGCGCTCGGGACGTCTGCTGGCCTGTGGAACCTCGTCATGACAATGACGACCATGGCTGCAGCAGCGATGAGTACCGGCAGACTCACCAGTACCGCGAGCAGAACGATCTTTCCCATCTCATTCCCTGCCAGGTGGCTCAGAACGCTCCGCGGATGCGGGCCTCGGCGAATGCTGTCTTTGTCATCTGCCGCATCGCCCTGATGACCTCGAACTGGGTTCCGGCAACGCATTTCGTCCACACTTGGAAGGTCATCGTTCCTCCGGTGATGTCGCCGACACCCAGTACCTTTGGTTGCTCCAGGATCGAGTCTGGATATGCCTCGGCCAATTCGTCCAGTACCATGTTGAGCACTCGAGTCACCTCATCGGGATCTTCGTCGGCGTGCACAGAAATGTCGGTGAAGCTCGTTGCCCAACCCTGCGAGATGTTGCCCACCTTGAGAATTTCTCCATTGCGCAGATACCAAGCCACGCCGTTGAAATCGCGGATACGGGTCGTCCGTAGACCGACCTCCTCAACAACTCCTCCCAGCTCGTCGATGTTGACGGTGTCACCCACCCCATACTGATCCTCAATGATGATGAACAGTCCTGAGAGGAAGTCCTTGACCAAGCTCTGAGCGCCGAAAGCCAGAGCGACACCAACAATTCCGGCAGATGCCAGGACTGGACCGATCTTCACCCCAATGGTGGAGAATCCTGCGAGGATCGCAACAGTGAGAATGATTGCCACGCCCAGGTTCGACAGCAAGCCGCCGACCGTTTTGGTGCGCTGGGTCTGGCGCTCAGAAGTTTTGGGCAGCATCCGGCCCAGCCCCATGGCTTCGTCGCGTTTCTTGGCGGTGCGCAGCATGGCCGAAACGACGAGATTGACGCCCTTGCGCAGCAACCATCGCAACACAATTGCGATGGCGATGATGAGGAGGAGCTGAATGAGCGTGCTCCAAGTCAAGATTTCGCTGTGAAACTTCACTGTTGCCCTTCTGTTGACGGCGCGTTCTACTTGAGGGTATGCCACCACGTCGAGACGACAAGACCGTATCAGGGCAAGGACGGCCTGGCCCCAGCCATGGTCTCAGTGCGCTGTGAGGGCGCTGAGGTTCTCTGGGAGTAGATGAGCACGGAAAGCGAAGTGGGCGGGATCATGGTTCTGCCTTTTTCGAGGTGAGCGTCGCTCGATGGGGAATGCTGTTGTCAACGGTGACTCTTCGCCAGTGACGATTTCCCACAACAGACCCGGTGTCCAGTCACAGGAAGACCCCCATGCCAGGGGAATCGACATTTTTCGCACTGGCTTTGCCATGAGGACTGTGGCGGTTGAGTGACAAGGTGCGAGTGATAGGGCGTGACCGCTCACACCTGCTCCCCCAGGAGAAAATTGGCATTGGCATGTAAAGTTGTCCAGTGCGGATCGCCTCTCCTGTCTTCATGGGGGATAAGGGGTACAGCGTCAGCATGAGCCGGAGCGGACTTTGACATGCTTGGATGGCTTTGAGGCGTTCCCCCAGAACTCAATTTCGTTCATTGACCCGTGCCAGGCGTGGTTGGCACCTCGCTCCCCGCAGGACGCATCAACATCCCACGGTCAAGAAGAATCCGGAGCTGCATCGCGCTACGACGGGGTGAGAAAGGCCAAGCGGCAACAGAATTGTGTTGGTGATCTGGTCGGCATGAGGACGTGGTGCTGTGAGGTCGAGCTGATAAATGCGACCAGTTCGTGACACTATCGGTGGTATGAATGATCTTCCTGATGCAGCGGCGTCTCCTGCTGGTGGTCCCGCGGGTGATGCCTCGGCGCCAGTCAACGCGTCCGATCTACCTGAGCATCTTGCCGTCCCCTCTCAGATGCCTCCCACTGGGCCTGCTGTCGCTTCTGCAGCGATTCGTGCGATCGGGGGACAGCCCGAGACCGACGCCATGGTGGACGCCGCTGGTGATCTGCGTATCGACATGCTCAGCCTTCATGACGCCCCAGCTCCAGAATGGTGCACATGGTCGACTGTGGGCCTTCACACCATGAGCAACGAGTTGCCGCTGGAGTCGGGGGAGTCGGTCAGCGTGCCTGCCGAGCTCATGACCGTGGGGGCACCTGGCTCCGATGTCATGGGCAAGGTCTTGGGCTCGTGTGCTTTCGCGGTCATGCGGGACAATTGGCTCATGGCCCCCGGCATTGTTTTCGGTGATGTCGTCTCTCTGTATGACCCGCAGGCCACCACCCCCCACCTCATGTGGGTGCATCCATTCACTGCTGGTGGACTCGATCGCGTCGATGTGGGTGATGGACTCTTCGTTCACTGGCTCATGGGCATGCCGATCACTGAGGCTGAGCGGATCTGGCTGGAGACTAATGGTTACGACGCCTTCATCGCCAAACTGGAGAACGGTGGGGTCAACTACACCGACTTGAGACGAGACTCACTGGTCTGAGAACCGAGCTGGTGCGGTGGCTCCAGTGCATTGGGCCCCCAGGGGCGGCAGTCGCGACGGTTTTCCTTCCAACAGACTCGGTCGGCTGAGGCTCAGTTCACTGGACTCTGGTGATGGGCTTCGCCATTTCGTCGAGATTCGGATGAGGTCAGTCGGTCCAGCGAATCGGCGATTCTCTTCACGTTGTTGCGCACGTCAATGATCATCCAGAGGATGAAGGCAGCTAGGAGAATGATGAGGATGTACGTGATCAAAATGATCGCGTCCGTGGCAATGGCGCCCATGGGAAGCTCCTGATCTTGGCCTGCGGGAAACTGTCTGCATACTACACCGAGCGGCCGTACCGCTGATGAGTGCTGACGAGATCCAGTCCGCTCGAGCCTGACCGGCATAAGTCGAGGAGATCATCGGCTTTTTGACAAGTGTGGGCTGCGTCAGGAGTCCGGGGTGGGGCTTCTTCGCGGAGTGCCTTGATGCCCTCTCGGGACTCTGGCCCGAACCAAGGTGGTGTTTTCCACACCGTCTCGAGCCCCCATGCTTCGGGAAACCGTATTGAGCACATGCGATGAACAGTGGCTGGTGCGCGGGTAAGCGAGATTTCTATCGGGCGAGGCAGGTACCCGGCACTGGGATGCTGCAAACGCGTTCGAGCCGGGATCTTTTGAAGGAAGAAGCTGAGGTCACGATTTCCTGTGGTCGTGGGATACAGATCTGGAAACTGGAGGGGACGCACCGAAGCACGTCCCCTCCATCATTGGACCTGAGCTGGTGTCAGGGTGATCCAGCTGTCAGACTCAGTCCTCGTCGGCAGCCGAGGGGTGCGTCATGTCAGCCGGGACGACCCACTTGTCGAAGTCCTCGGCACTCATGCCACCGACCGTCAGAGCAGACTCACGCAGGCTGATGCCCTCGTGGTGTGCGTTCTTGGCGATCTTGGAAGCCAGGTCGTAGCCGATGTGGCGGTTGAGAGCGGTGACCTGCATGAGGTTCTTGTCCAAGTTCTCCTTGATCTTGGCCGTGTTCGGCTCGATGCCGTAGGCGCAGTGCTCGTCGAAGGAGACGCAGGCGTCGGCAATGAGGCGAATCGACTCCAGGCAGGCGTGAGCCATGACCGGCTTGAACACGTTGAGTTGGAAGTTGCCCTGCGAACCGGCGAAGCCGACGGTCGCGTCGTTGCCGAAGACGCGGGTGGCAACCATCGTCATGGCCTCGCACTGGGTCGGGTTCACCTTGCCAGGCATGATCGACGAGCCGGGCTCGTTCTCGGGGATGAGCAGCTCACCAATGCCGTTGCGCGGGCCACAGGCGTACCAGCGCACGTCGTTGGCGATCTTCATGAGGGCGTCGGCCAGCACACGCAGCGACCCGGAGACCTGTACCAGGGCGTCGTGGGCGGACAGGTTCGCGAAGAGGTTGTCGGCCTGCTTGAAGTCCAGACCGGTCTCCTCGGAGACATGCTTAGCGACGGTGACACCAAACTTGGGGTGGGCGTTGAGGCCAGTACCCACGGCAGTGCCGCCGATGGCCAGCTCACGGGCACGCGAGTCGGCGTAGCGGATGCCATCCAGCGCGAAGTCGATCTGGGCGACCCACCCGCTGATGACCTGCCCCAGACGGATCGGGGTGGCGTCCTGCAAGTGGGTGCGACCCACCATGACGACGTCGTCGTACTCCTTGGCCTTCTTGTCCAAGGTGTCACGAAGCTGGGTGACGGCCGGGTAAAGACGCTCGTTGATGGCTGTGACGACGGCGATGTGCATCGCGGTGGGGAAGGTGTCGTTGGACGACTGACCACGATTGACGTGGTCGTTGGGGTGCACCGGGGCCTTGGATCCCAGCTCACCGCCGGCCAGTTCGATGGCGCGGTTGCTGATGACCTCGTTGGTGTTCATGTTCGACTGGGTGCCGGAGCCGGTCTGGAAGACGACCAGTGGGAACTCGGCGTCGAGCTTGCCGGCAATGACCTCGTCAGCAGCCTTGACGATGAGGTCTGCCACGTCGCCCGGGAGCTCACCGAGCTCCTTGTTGGCCAGGGCGGCGGATTTCTTCAGAGTGCCCAGGGCACGAATCATGTCGCGTCCCCACACGAAGGTGTCGCGGCCGATCTCGAAGTTGTGGAGGGAGCGCTCGGTCTGGGCCCCCCAGTAGTGGTCTGCAGGCACGTCAATGGTGCCCATGCTGTCTTTTTCAGTACGCATCTCTGCCATGAGCCAAGCCTACTTGGCAACGAAGTGATTGTGGCCAGCGGGTGGCGGGGTTTTTGGTCAGGGACGTACGGCGATGAGGGGGCATCCTCGTGAGTTGCTCTGCGGGATGAGGACTTGTGTCGAAGCAGCTCTGCCCCATCCGACCAGATTCGGGGGTTGGCTCCAATAAGCCCGATCGACGGGGCAGAGGCACCACAACTTTCCTCACCTCACAAAAGTGTCGCTCGGAGCGCAGCAGGTGATGCAATGTGCATGGAACCCGCCTGGACTGACAATTTTCGAGCTTCATCTGCTGGGTTCGGCTGCAGGATCCGGGGTCGTCACCCATCAGACTGGGTTGATGAGGTTTGCTGAGTCAATGAGGCTTGTCTCCTGTGCACCTCACGGTCTGCCGGTCACAGCTCCTGGCTGAGATCGCGCGATCAAAGTGCCAAAGCGACCTGTGGAAAAGCGTCCTCACCTGGATGTTTTTTCCACAGCCAGAGTGAAAGGTGCCGCTTTTGGGGACGCTGCAACGAAAAATAGTACGTGGAACTTGTTGACATTCTTGAAGCCAACGGTGGTGTGGCGAAGATCAGTTCGGTAGGTCGAGTGGCGCGTCAGGCGCGGCAGGCAGTGCGCGAGGGATGGGCAGTCAGACCGCTGCCCAGAATCATCATGACGAATGTCGCCGCCAGAAAACCTGAGTCATGGATCCGCGCTGTGATGCTGTGGAGACCTGACGCAGTGTTCACCGGTCGGGCAGCCCTGTACCTTTCCGGGCTGCGTGAGTTGGAGCTCACCGTGGTTGATGTCGTCATCCCACACGTGATGCCAAGGCTTCCGCGGCGACGGTGGTTGAGGTTCCACCGCTCAGGTTGTGAACCAGTGGTTGGTGACCGAAACATGATCCGCACCACCAACGCCTACACCTGTTTGCATCTTGCGCTGATGGGCGACTGGGAAGCAGCTACTGCATGCCTACGTGCAGGTCTCGTCACCCCGGACGACCTGCGTGAGGCTCGCCCCAGGGTTGCGCGAAAAGCTCCGGCAGCAGTTGTCAGGCGAGTTCTCAGACAGCTTCTCGATGAGCCCTGGTCCGTAGCTGAGCATGAGCTGCACAGCCTGCTTCGACATCACCGGATCAGCGGCTGGAAGGCAAACAAGCGACTGTGGATCAATGGCAGGGTCGTGTTCCCCGACCTGTGGTTCAAGTACGAAAAGGCGATCGTCGAGGTGGACGGTTACGCTTTTCACGGCAGGCGTAGGGATTATGAAGCCACGGCCAGGCGTCATGCTTTGCTCGGAGGAGCAGGGTGGCGGGTTGTTCGGGTGACGCCGGCGATGATTCGTGATGAGCCGGGACTGGTGCTCGATGCCATCAGATCGGTCATCTGGAGTCGCCACCGAGGGATCCCTGTCTCAGTGTGACGCAGGTTGAGACTTCCCGCAGCTAGTCATGACGATGCCACGAAACGGCATAGGTGGAGATGGGCCCTTGCCCACGTTGCGATGTGAATTTTCATCGGGGACACAGGAATTAGCAGCATCGCTGCTCGGCTGAGGTAGGTGTCTCGCATGTCAAAATGAGGGCTGCTAAACAAGCACGGTGAATTGTGGCCCAATCGTCTTCGTCTGGCTGCACGACGGGTCTGGCTGGTGATGGACAGATCCAAGTACTGTGCTGCCACTGATACTGGCGTGGCTCCTCAGGTGCGAAAAATGTCAGGAGACAGTGGCAAGAGTCATCATGGTGAAGGCGATACAGTCCTCCTGAGGTTTCACCTCTGTCTCGGAATGCACCTTCACGGTGCTGCACCTGTACGCGTCTTCACCCGGGATGTTCAAAGGTTCCCCAAGGACCTCGCATCACCGACGAGGAGCCTTCCCCACTGCACCATGACGGTGATCCTGGGAAGTGATCAATGCCCACCCTGCCCAGGCAATTCCTACGGTGACGGCAACCAGCGGTATGACGATGCTTTTCGGACGGGTGAGTTCCAAGGCGAAGGCAATGGCAAAAAGGGGAGCTCGTTGCGTCATGGCGAGGACTCCGGCTGCACCAGCAATGACGAGGGCCACGGTCTCACCCGAAGTGGCACCGGTCAGTACCCCCAGCAATGCTCCTGTGGAGCCGCCGATGGCCAGTGATGGAGTGAGCAAGCCACCTGCTGCTCCTGAGGTCAAGGACACACTTGTGGCAAGAAGCTTGGCCACGAGAAAGGTTGCGGCAAGCTGCCACGTGAGACGAGTGCCCAGCAGCGTCCCCATCATGATCTGGCCATTCCCTGGAACCTGTGGGACCAGTAGTGCAATCCCAGCCACGATTGCTCCTCCCAGTGGCACTGTCCAGTAGAGATGATGTGCTTTCGGGTTAACTCTCTTGGCATGAGAGAACACCATGCCGGCAAGTGGCCCCACCAGGAGCACGGCCATTCCAAGCAGCGTTGCTCGACCCCATGTGCCCCAGCCGGCAGTGCTCACCGGATCTGGGGTATACGTCGGAGCGTTGTGGTTGGTGAGCCAGGCCATCGCTGTGGCGAGCAGGGAGACGGTGGTGCAGATTGCTATCTGCTGCCATCCTTGCCTGGTGCGGGGATTGGGTCGGAGGGTCAGCTCGAGGGCATATAAGGCTCCTGCGAAGGGCACGTTGTAAACGGCTGCCAGCCCGGCCCCCGTGGCAGAGGCAATGAGGGTTCGACGTAGTGGGAAATCTGCCTCACATACTTCGGCAATCCATTGGGCGCTCACAGCGGCAAGCTGACGGGGTGCCGCTTCACGTCCCAAGGAGCTGCCGGATCCCACGATGATGAGCTGGGCAAAAGCATCGATGAGCTGAACGAGGGGGTCGAGACGACGAGGCTGCTTGGCATCAAGGGTGGCTCTCACCGTCACGACTTCGCGGCGTCGTAAAAATCCCCATGCCAGGCCTGCCATTGCAGCTCCTATGACGGGAGCGCAGAGACGACGCCAGAATGTGACTTCACCGATGCCGGATGTGCTGGTGGAGACATGGCGACCGAAGGCCAGAACCTCAATGGCGATGTTGATTCTGCCGAGTAGCCCGCCAATCACTCCTGAGCTCACCCCTGTGAGGAGTATCGCCATGATCACCATCACCGTGTGTTGCAGACGGTGTGAGGGGGGAATTGGTTTGTCAAAAGCCGCTCCAGAACCTTTTCTGGGGGCGGAGGAGGCCGTGGAACGCGGGTCCTTGGCAGGTTCGAGACGCCCATCGGCATCGGTGAGGCCGGGTATCGGGATTTTTCGTTCGTCGTGGGCGTCACCACGAGGCGCTTGATCTCCGTCAGCCATGTCTGAGCCTCCACTCGGCCGGGAAAAATTCGCCAACGCCCATCCTCACGGCGTGAGGCTACAGCAGGTCAAGCCCGCAGCGTTGGGATCGTCAGCATTCGACCTGGCAGGAGGTTTTCATGGGAGAAATCTCCGCCTCAACAGACCGTAAGGGTGCTCATCGGACAGGTCTGCTCCTGCGAGTCCGGGGGAGGATCGTCCCATCCCTACTTGGCAGGTGCGCGAAAAACGTCGGCTGATCCATGCGAGCTGCTGTTGAGGAGACCTTCACTCAGCTTCGTTGCTCAAATGGGATCCAGTCCCTGACGTCGCAACCGGTGTAGATCTGACGTGGACGCCAGATCTTCTCACTGCCAGTGACTTGCTCGCGGTACTGGGCAATCCAGCCGGGGAGCCTTCCAATGGCAAAAAGCACTGTGAACATGTTGAGGGGGAACCCCATGGCCTCGTAGATGAGGCCAGAGTAGAAGTCGACGTTGGGGTAGAGCTTGCGTTCCTTGAAGTAGTCATCGTTCAGCGCGGTCTCCTCAAGCTCCTTGGCTATTTCCAGAAGGTCTTTGCGCCCGGTTTGCAGTTTGAGGATCTCGTCGGCGTGCTTTTTGATGATTGCGGCGCGGGGATCATAGTTGCGGTAAATGCGGTGGCCGAAGCCCATGAGCTTGACGCCGTCCTCACGGTTCTTGACCTTTTCGACGAACTGCTTGGTCGTGAGGTCGTTGTCACGAATGAACTGGAGCATCTCGACGACGGCCTGGTTGGCTCCGCCGTGTTTGGGGCCGGACAGAGCATTGACTCCGGCGGCGACGGCGGCGTGCAGGTTGGCGCCTGACGAGGCGACCATCCGTACCGTTGAGGTGGAGCAGTTCTGCTCGTGGTCGGCGTGCAGGATGAGCAGCACCTCCAGGCCTTGTGTGATCGCCTCGTTGAACTCATAGGGTTCGGTGGGGAATCCGAAGCTCATCCGGATGAAGTTCTCGACGTAGCCCAAGGAGTTGTCCGGATACAGGGTCGGCTGTCCCATGGAGTTCTTGTAGGCAAATGCTGCCAAGGTGGGGACCTTGGCCAACAAGCTCAGGGTTGCCTTGTTCAAGCTGTCCAGATCTTTTTCGGCAGTGCTGCCGGAGAAGGTGGAAAGAGCCATGATCCCGGCTGAAAGCACCGGCATGGGGTGGGATCGGCGTGGAAAGCAACGGAAGAGGTCGCGCATTCGCTCATCAATGAGAGTCTTGCGCCGGATGGCCTCTTCAAAGCTGTTAAGTTCGGAGGTGGTTGGCAGGTCGCCGTACAGGACGAGGAAGGCGGTTTCCAGGAAGGACGCGTGCTCGGCAAGTTGTTCAATGGGGTATCCGCGGTAGCGCAGAACGCCGTTGTTGCCGTCGATGTAGGTGATCTCGGATTCGCACGAAGCTGTGTTGACGAACCCGGGGTCAAGCATGACGTTGCCGGTGCTCCTGAGCAGACCAGCTACGTCATAGCCGGTTTGACCATCGGTGGCTTGAACCTTTGGAAGGTTGAGATCCTTGTCATCGTCGACAAAACGCGCGGTCTCGGTCATGACATTCCTTTCCGGGGTGCGCTGTCGCTGTTTCCCATGCCAGGGTCTGGCAGTCGTGCACAGCTGCCGCATCCCTTGCCGCAGCCAAGGTGTGGGCGGCGATCGCCTCCCGCACCGTGAGTGATTTTCGTCACTCTCCTTAACGCCTGTTGTGAATATTTTCACAAAAAAGATTACGGGTTTCTGGTGGCCTGTCCAGTTGTTCTGCTCAAGGCAGGAACCTGGTCATTGTAGATACCAGGTTCGGCAGGTCTGGCGGCGAGGATCCTGACGAGATTCGGTACCAAGGCGGCACAAGGTGAACAAAAATGTCAGCAGGGAGCTGAGGCCGTCGACCAAGGTCCTGAGACCACATGGGCGTGACAAAAATTGACGGCAAGCACAGCTGCAAGTAGCAGCAAACCAGGCAGCAGTGACTCTAGGGAAAGAGCGTGAATGTTCGAGCATCATGGCCCAGGCGGCGCTGTGACGGCCACCGGGGGCGATCAGACTGTCGGATGTGTCAGCGGGTCCCGTGGGGGCGGCACGCTCGGAGATGGCAGGCGATCCTCCGGAGGGCTGATGGAAATGCCTTTCGGGCTCAAAGGTTCAGAGGGCACCAGTACAGGGGGATGGAACGCTGTGAGCCCAGCTTGACGATCAAGCTGGGCGGCGAGCAGTACAAACAGGGGGTGGAGGCTGCCGCCCCGAGTGTGGGAGGCAGACTGCCCATGGCCGTCCCGGGGTGACAAGCAGTCAAGCAGGGGTGGGGACTGCCGTGACAGCCCCCACCCCCACAAAAATTGAGGCGTTACCTCACCCCAGTACGGTGTAGTTGACGTTCACCACTCCAGCCCCGGTTGAGGCGATCTGCGAGAAAGCAGCACGCGAGAGATCCAAGCAACGTCCGGCCACGTAGGGTCCGCGGTCGTTGACTCGCACAACGACGGATTTGCCGTTGGCGGGATTGGTCACCCTGACTCGGGTGTTGAATGCCATCGTCTTGTGGGCAGCGGTGAGATCGTTCGTGTTGAATCGCTCACCGTTGGCCGTCATCTGATCCTCGTCGTAGTAGGAGGCCGAGCACTGGCCAGTGATGGCCCCCCTGGACGTACTACGTGATGGGGTGGACTTCTTGGAGGTAGCAGGCTTGGCCTTCTTTGTCGCAGGCTTGTGCTTCTGCTTGTGGGCGGCTGGCTTGGAAGTGGCCAAGTACCGACTGGTCACCCATCGCGACTGTCCTGACACGACGATCTCTGCTCGACCATTGCGTACAGTTCCGGTGATCTTGACGGCTTTCCCTCTGGAGATCTCGCCAGAGTGTGAAGAACCGGTAGCGGCATCCCATACGTTCAGCGTGGTGGTCGCGAAGCGGGTTCCGGTGATCGACGGGGTCTTTGGCTTGGCAGGCTTCTTGGCTGTGTGCTTGGTGGTCGCCTTCTTCACGTGCTTGGCGGGAGTCTTGGGCGCGTGTTTCGCCGGAGCGGATGAACTCAAGTATGCCCCGGCGACCCACCCGGTGCCGTTACTGGTCGTCACCTGAGCCCAGGTTCCCGACATGGTTCCGGTACGGGTCACCTTCGTGCCCTGCGGCAGTACTCCCTTCACCTTGTCCTTGGTGGAGGGGTTGGTTCGCAGGTTGAGTCGATCGGTGGTCCACGCAGCACCTGTCGGCCCAGACTTTGTGGACTCCTTGGCTGGGGCGGGAGTGGCGGCTTTGCCAGGGTTGGTGCTCTGGGTCGGCTTCGCGGCGGGAGCAGGAGTTGCGCTCGAGCTGGCCGAGGCGGATGGGGTCGGCGTTGTCGTCCCCGATGCCTTGGTTGGCTTCTCGGGTGCTGCGCTCTGGTGTGCAGGGTCACCAGTCTCGGTGGGCTTCGCGGACGAAGACGGCGATGGGTTGACTTGGTGCGTCGATTTGCTGTGTTCTGCAGGAGTGACCAGTGCAGAGTCGTTGCGAGACGTAGCTGCCTCAGCTGGCCGGGCTTTTGGTGTCGTCGGCTTGACGCTCTGCTTCTTGCTGTCGTTGACGGCAGAGCTGTGGGGTTTGCGCTCGTGGTGCGACGCTTCCGTCCTGGCGTGTTTTCTTGCCCGGGGAGGCTCAGCAGTACGTCCTGAAGTCGACAGGTAGTCGCTGAACACCCATCCGGTGGCATCCCCGACCCGGACCTTGACCCATCGGTCCGCCGTCGTCCCGGTGAGGTGGACACGAGTGCCGCGGGGGAGCACCCGCTTGATTGGCGTGCTCATCGACGGTCCGACGCGGAAGTTGAGATTCGCCGTGGTGGTACGTGAGCCCTGTCGGCCATTCTTCGTCACGATGGGGTTGGCCGAGTCAGGAGTGTCCAAGTAGGCCCGGAAGATGTAGCCGGAGTGCCCGTTGAACCGTACCGGCGTCCACCCCATGACGTCAGCTCCAGTGACGTGGACGCGGCGTCCCTTGGGCAGTACACCGATCGGCTTGCCGGAGTTGGCGGGAGCATCACGTACGAACACGTCTGCAGTGGCCTGCTTGGTGGCCGTGGTCGCCTGAGCAGAGGCCCCCATTGCTGCTGGCATGACGCCGACACAGGTGGCAGTGAGGGCTGCAGTGGCGGCGAATCCGCGCAGAGCATGCATGGATCGGTTCACGGTGGATTCCTCTCGGCCCGGGACGCCGTACGGGTACGGCACGAACTGAACGGTGGGCACACTAAGTGTGTGCGCGGGCCGAGTCCAGAGAAGTTGAGAGTTGCTCAACGCCGTCTCAGCTGGTTCTCAGGCTTCTGAGGAGCGGGAAACCCTGTTGTGATGCCATTCAGTGGGATCGAGAAATGATCGACCCCCAACTCTGAAGTCAGGCTTCAGGTTGAGGGTTCTCAGGCCTTGAGGCAGAGCGTTGTGTGGAGAACGCGAGTACTCGTCCACGCAACATGTGAATCAGACGGCGCTGAGTTTTTGCCATCCGGCCCAGTCGTAGACCCAGCAGCCGATGCCTTCCTCGGGTTTGAAGTGCCGATTCGAGCCAGTTGTCTCGACGATGTCGCCTGCCCGGCAGGTCTTGAACAGCCATTTGGCGTCGTCCGTTGCCAGGCCCACGCACCCGTGCGAGACGTTTGCCCTGCCCTGTGAGCGCGAGGACCACGGTGCTGCGTGGATGAACTCACCGGTGTAGGTGATGCGCAAGGCCCACTTCACTTCAAGGTTGTAGTACTCCGAGCTGCCCGGGGAGATCCCGATCGTTGAGGCATCCATGACCTTGTCTGCTTCACGCTCGATGATGACCTTGGTGCCTGAACGGGTGATGAAGCCGCTCTTGCCCGTCGTGCAGGGCATGGAGCGCGCCTTCTTGCCATCAATGAAGACGTCAAGGCGATGGTCACTGGTGGAAATCTTCACCACGCGCGACTTGCCGATACTGAACTTGCCGGTGAGATTGTTGAGCAGCCACCGGTTGCTGGCTGTCTTGAGGCCGCCGAAGTCGCCCTTCACCGACACTTTTGTGCCGGGCTTCCAGTACTGCTTGGGGCGCCACATGAGATGGGTGCCGTCAAGCCATCCCCAGGACCCTTCCTGCTCGGGGCTGACCTCGATCGTCATGGCCTTTTCGATGGCAGCACGTTTGTCCTTGTCGACGACGTCGTGATTGAAAAGGATGATGACCGGCATACCGATCCCCGCGTCGTCCATGTCCTCGTAGAGGATGTTCCCGGCATTGCCCTCCCCCTTGACAGTGGAAATCGACGTGACGAGGGGTTTGGGGGCGGGCAGGGACGGGTCTGCATTGGCCAGGGTGGTGTGGACCTCGTAACTCCTGCTTGGGCGGAACGGATGCTTCGGTTTCCAGACGCCGTCGGTGAAAGTGCCTTCGACGTCCTCCTTGTCGGCATTCGTGACGGTGATTTTGTCCACAGAGCCGTTGGTGACGGTGAAGGTGAGCGAATCTCCGGGCTCAACTTCGGTGAGCGGGTGCTCAGCAGACAGGTTGAGTGAGGCGGGCGTCGGGGTGGGAGTTGGGGTTGGGGCCTCTTTGCCTGCGGATCGGCCGTTGGGAGAGTCGGGTGAGGGTGCACAGCCAGCGATCACGGCACTGCTGACGAGAGCAGATGCAGTCAGCATGGAACGGCGACTGAGTGGAGATGGTGTGGGCACGTATCTTCCCCTGGGGATGATGAGCAGACAGGAGATTTCGCAGATTGTTGCGAAATGAACTCAAGCCATGGTAGGCGAGATGACGACGAGATTGAAAATTGTCTCACTGCAATACGCTGGCTGCTCCTCGCGTGACGCCACGGAGCCTCGGGCGACGTTTTTGTCACGGCGTCAAGCGCTCATTGGTAGCAATTCTGCTTCACTACGAAGGCGAGGCTGATGAGTGCGGTCGAAAAGCTGATCAGTCCTGGGATGATCGATGGGCGGTTTGATGAGTGGCTCTGTTGGGGTGATGGAGAGCATCCACCCACAACAACTGTTTCCTGACGTGTGGCTCCACTGTGTCCAAAAGTGTCAGCAGAAGGGGCTTCTGTGCACTGGCATGGTGCTGTCCCCGTGCGGGTGACATTTTTGGCAGGCAGGCCGGACAGAAGCAGATCACGATTCCAGATGGCGGGGAATCAGTGATGCTTGTGCAGGGGGCGTTGCCGTCACAGGGCGCCAACGTCGAGAAGCCTTGGAGGAGTGTCAAGACGTCTTGGAGGAGTTCTGACGGGGAGATGACGTTTTATCGAGACCTGCGATGCAGATTCAGCAGCGGTTGGGTATGCCAGTAGTAACGGTGCTGCTGTGCCCAAGCAGCTGACATTTTTGCCGAGGGAATCCTCTGGGTTCCGAGTGGACTCGTGGGTTGCTGGTGATCGGACGAGACTCTACCTGGGGCCCTTGACCAGATGCCATGACACAGCTGGGCTGCCGGTGGCACGGCCACCGGCAGCCCAAAACTGTCACGTGATGGCAGCCCACGCCCAAGACGGTGAGTCCCCTCGGAACAGCTGACGTCAGTTAACGGGGCGATCCACTCTCTGACTCATCTGGACGCAGCAGACCACTGTCTGGAGTGCTTGCTGCTGGCTGCTGGTTCAGTGAGCACTGGTCCACTTCGCCGACATGGTCGTCTTGTGTGATTGACGACTGAGGAGTTATCTCCCATCCTCCTCCTGAATCTCGTCATGGGACTCATCGCCAAGGTCTTGTGCCTTGCCAGAGCCCCGACGGTTCTTCTGGGTGGCCTTGTTTGCGTGGTACTCGTCCACGTGCTGACGCACCTTTTCGGCTTCGCGGATCCGCTCGGCGTCGTAGTCGATCGGAACCGCTGTGGATCGAGTCTCGCGCAGAGCGCGGTACATGAGTGCCAGGAAGAACACCCAGACCGGGGCTGCGAGCAGCGCCATGCGAGACTCCTTGTTCATTGCCAGCATGACGACGATGAGGGCGAAGAACACCAGCCCGGCCCACGACATGAACCGCCCGGCCGGCATCTTGAAGTTGGACTCCGCGTGGCGCTCGGGGTACTTGCGCAGGTAGCACAGGTACGACACGAGGATGAGTCCCCACACCGACAGGTACAGCACCGAGGAGACGCCGGCGACAAGGCTGAATGCATCCATCACCGAGTCGGAGAGCATCACGAGGATGATCGATGGTGAGATGCAGAAGGCGGTGAGGATGAGGGCATTGCGTGGGATGTGACGATCGGACAATTTGGCGAACACCGAGGGGGCGTTCTTCTCACGCGCCAACCCGTACATGACTCGCGAGGTCGAGAACACACCGGAGTTGGCCGAAGAGGCCGCCGAGGTGAGAACGACGAAGTTGACGATGTGGAAGGCGATGAGCACGCCGATGAAGCTGAACATCTCCACGAACGGCGACTTGTCGGGGTCGATGAGGTCCCATGGCTGCACCGACATGATGACGCCCAAGGCCAGTACGTAGAAGATGATCACACGCGCTGGGATGGAGTTGATGGCTCGAGGCAGGTTGTGCTCCGGGTTGGCAGTCTCAGCGGCAGCGGTACCAGCCATCTCGATGCCCTGGAACGAGAAGATGGCGATCTGGAAGCCAGCCACGAATCCCATGAATCCCGTGGGGAAGAAGCCACCGCGATTCCACAGGTGGGCGATGCTTGCTGGCGGCGCGCCGGCAACCGGGGGTTGGAAGGAGGTGATGGCCAGGTAGCCGCCGACCAGGATGAGCGCCACGATGGTGACGATCTTGATCATGGCGAACCAGAACTCCATCTCGCCGAAGATCTTCACTGCCACCATGTTGAGTCCGGTGAGCAGGACGACGACAACGAGGGCTGGTATCCACTTGGGCTGGTTGGGGAACCATTCCGCGAGATAGCCGGTGATGGCCGTCGTGTCGGCGATGCCGATGACGACCCAACACATCCAGTAGGTCCAGCCAATGTAGAAGCCTGCCCACGGGCCGATGAGGTCGGTGGCGAAGTCTGCGAACGACTTGTAGGCCAGGTTCGACAGCAGCAGCTCGCCCATGGCTCGCATGACGAAGAACAGGAAGAACCCGATGATGAGGTAGACCAGCAGGATCGACGGTCCGGCCAAGCTGATCGTGCGGCCTGATCCGAGGAACAGGCCGGTGCCGATGGCGCCGCCGATGGCAATGAGCTGAAGGTGACGGTTCTCCAGACCCCGGGAGAGCTCAGGTGCGTCCCCGGAGTCGAGCTCCGTGGGGGTTCTCTTCCCCCTTGCGGTAGCCGTCATGGCGGTTGCGTCATGGCGTCTACCGGGATCTGGCCTTGGTGTCGTGTCTGTACTCATGTGACCTCCACGGTGAGATGGACGCGCACTTGTTGTCGCCCGGTTGGGCTGATCCCATCGGATGGGACCAGCATCGCAAGCTTACAAACGCCGATCATCACCAGCTCGTCGTTGAGGTGGCGACAAAGCGGTGGCATGCAGTCGCGATGCTGAGCGCTTGGGCTGGATATTACACGAGCTCATCTGGGTAGCCTCTGGACGCGCGATGTATTTCACTTAGTGAAACGTCATGTGAGTCAAACAAATGTGCACGGCATGAAAAGATGTGCAGGTTTCTTTTTATCGTCACCGGGTCAAGAGATGAACAAATGAAGGAACTTTGCTGGTGTCGGTCAGATGGGTGGGGCAGTGCCTGTGCTTCAGCCGCGAGGGTGCCCATCTGAGCATGCAATGGACGAGGTCCTCCTGATCCATGACTGGCAAGCGGTGCCCCATGTGGCCATGAACCTGCTGTCTGCTGTCACAGGTCGTGCGCCACAACTGCTGTGGACAATCTGCGCGGTGCACGGGGTGAGCTGTTGCAGATCGTCAGCCTGCGTGCTTTCGGCCCATGAGGTTCCCAGCTGGGTTCGGTGTCAGCTGGCACGTGATCCTTGGACAACGGCGAACCGGGACAGGGTGGTGGTCGCATGTGCTGACTGCGAGAATCATGAGGTCTGGAACTCGCGGGGTGCGGCATCCGTGGTCTGCCCGTAACGACGATTTCTGCGGCTCCGTGGCGAGGGCGACTTTTAAAAAGGTGGGTCCCGACACAACCGTGAACGCGCGTTGTTACAGTAGCAACTGTCGTGAGAATCGCTGACAGTGTTGTTGGCGGTGAATCGTCAAGGAAGAAGGACATTCTCATGAAGGTTGGTATTCCTACCGAGGTCAAGAACAACGAATTCCGCGTTGCTGCAACCCCTGCCGGCGTGAACGCTCTGGTCGACCATGGCCACGAAGTCTTGGTGCAACAGGGAGCTGGCGTTGGTTCAGCGATCAGCGACGAAGAATACGCTGCAGTTGGTGCAAAGATTGTGCCGTCAGCTGATGAAGTGTGGGACTCCTCTGAGATGGTTCTCAAGGTCAAGGAGCCCATTGCTGAAGAGTACGGACGGATGCATGACGGATTGTTGCTGTTCACGTACCTCCACCTGGCTGCCGATGAGAAGCTGACTCATGAGCTGCTGGATCGCGGCGTCACCTCCATCGCCTACGAGACGGTGGAGATGGATGACCACTCCCTGCCGCTGCTTTCCCCGATGTCGGAGATCGCTGGTCGGCTGTCGACCCAGGTGGGTGCGAACTGCCTGATGCAGCCTGCTGGTGGCAATGGAACGCTGCTGGGTGGCGCCTCTGGCGTTGCCCCTGGAAAGGTCGTCGTCCTAGGGGGTGGTACCGCTGGATTGTGCGCAGCTCGCGTTGCGGAAGGCATGGGCGCTCGAGTGACGATCTTCGACGTCAACGTGGCACGAATGCGCTACATCGAGGAGGCCTTCGGCGGCCGCATTGGAACCGAGTACTCGTCGAGCCTGTCGGTGGGCAAGGCCGTCAAGGACGCCGACCTGGTCATCGGCTCGGTGCTGGTTCCGGGTGCCCGTACGCCGCACCTGGTGAGTGATGAGATGGTCGCTTCGATGAAGCCGGGTTCGGTTCTCGTCGACATCGCCATTGACCAGGGAGGTTGCTTCGAAGGATCCCATGCGACCACCCACGCTGATCCCACATTCCGTGTCCACGACTCGGTGTACTACTGCGTCGCCAACATGCCCGGCGCCGTTCCGCACACCTCGACCTACTCTCTGACCAACTCGACGATGCGTTACTGCACCCTGCTCGCCGACAAGGGCTGGAAGGATGCCTGCGGTATCCGTCCTGAGCTGGGACGTGGACTGACGACCCACGCCGGTCAGTTGTTCAGCGCCCCGGTGGGTGAGGCACTGGGCATTGAGTCCCACTGCTCCTGCGAAGTGCTGGACTGATCACTGGTGGCACGATGCGCACCAAGTCAGGGATGATCTGACGCCTGCGTGCTGCTTGGACGCATGAGCTGGGGTCGGGGCCGTGTGCCCCGACCCCAGCTCCGTACTGTCAACTGCGCCAGGGGAGTCGGACCCATGTCACATTTGGGTCCGGGGTTCGAAAGACCTCAAAAACATGCAGTGCCGAATTGTCTGCGTATCTCCTTGCCCCCTCTATGTCCCCGCCTAACGAGTGGGATTACTCCAACCGTCTGGGTCGAGCGCCTCTCCTGCCTCGTATCCCCGCCCTTGTCCTTGAGCATGGTCTGGTATGGCTCGGTGCCGAGCTCATCCAGCGTGGAACCGGAGCGATTTTCACCCATCGGTGGTGTGACTCCTGGAACAGCTCGAGGTGTGGATGAACATTTTTGTCACGCCACACAGGTGAGAGCCACGAGAGTGCCGGAGCATTCCGGCTGCTGCTGTTTCTCGTCACGGCACAGTGCTGCGCGGTGCTCCCGTCATGCTGAGGGGGCTGGTGGGTTGGTGGAAGATGTCCCTGTGGGGCATGGCGAGTCGTCTGGCCCAGCTGAGGGTCATCTTGGAAAAGAAGTTGTGAGCCTGGTGGCGCGAATATCGCGTACCCGAGTGACACGGGTCGGGAAAGTTTTCAGGTGAGGCCCGCCAGAGGGTTCTACCCATGCCAAGCACGAGGTCCTGAGGGATTGAGCGTTTCCTGCGGAGTGCATGTCCGATGCCGGCTGCGACACCTGCAGGGGGTGGCTGGTCAGGAGGTTGCAGGTGTGTGGATGACCGGCGTCTTCAAGCACAAGGTACGACGGGTTCAAGTGGTCCACGTGGAGCAGTGGGGGATCCTTTCATCCCGTGACAGGCGATGGGGCTGAGTTCGCAGAAGAATTCGGCCCCATCGTTGCTGTACCTGCTCACGAGTTGTGACTTGCGCAGAGTGTTGACTCGATGACCCGTGGCACAAAAACGTCACGACACCCAGCGTCGATCGACTCTCTTGCCTATGTCGCAGGTGATCTCGTAACTGATCGTGTCCAACTGCTCGGCAAGATCGTCGGCAGTAATGGTGTGTCCGCCCTGCTCACCGAGCAGAACCACGTCATCGCCCACCCGTGCCGTGGAACTTGGCCCCAGATCAACCATGAGCTGGTCCATGCAGACCCGCCCGACCACTGGCCGGAACTCACCTCCGATGAGTACGTGGCCGCGATTTGACAGTCGTCGGGAGTACCCGTCGGCGTAACCCACCGGGACTGTTGCAATGGTCGTACGGCGTCGAGCGGTCCACGTGCGTCCGTAGCCCACAGTCTGCCCTGGGTCCACCTGTTTGAGGAACGAGATGTGGCTTGTCCATGACAAGGCCGGCTGCAGGCCCAACGACCCCATGGCGGGATTGGGGTTGTAGCCATAGCTCATGATTCCTGCGCGCACCATGGTTGTGGGGCCCAGGCTCTGGCCAATGATTGCCCCCGAATTGGCCATGTGGACCACCGGTATGTGGCCGCGTCTGGCCTCCACCATCTGCACCGTGTCCACGAAATGGGCGATCTCGGCGGCTGTGAACTCCCGGCCGTCCGGGGCGTCACTGACTGGTAGGTGGGTGAACACTCCCTCCAGCCGTAGATGATCCGCTCGATCCACAGCTGCAACCACGTCGGCAAGGTGTTCTGGTTGCAGACCGATTCGTCCCATCCCGGTGTCGATGGCGACGTGCACGTTCGCGCATCTGCCCATGGCCTGAGCAACCTCGTTGGCCTGACGCACGGTCCGCTCGTCCACGACGGTGAGGCGTACCCCATAGAGGATGGCTGTCTCGAGATTGCCGGGATCTGCCGGGGAGAACTTGAGGATGGGAAGGCGGACACCTGCTTCGACAAGTTCCTGGGCCTCTGCAACCGTGGCCACCCCGAGCCAGTCCGCAGCGCCAGTCTGCTGGACATGACGTGCCACCTGCACGGCGCCGTGGCCGTAGGCATCTCCCTTGACGGCCATGAGCACCTTGCGGTCGCCCACGAGATCACGTACCTGGGCCAGATTGTGGCTGATGGCAGTGAGATCGATGGTGGCCGTGGACGGTGCTGAGCATCGAGGTCGGTGATGGACAGCTGAGCTGAACGTTGCAGCAGCTGATGGCACAGTACGTGCATCAGGCTTCGCTTCCACAGCGGACGCCTTCATGGGCATGGTGACTCCTCTCGGGGGCTGGTGGGGTGGTGGACCCATGACGTCTCATGAGTCCAATCCGTCCTCGTGGTGGGGTTGTGCCTCCTCAACTGATGATTTTGTGACAAGCCCATTCTGCTTGGCAGCACGGCGCTTGTGGGCGAAATACATGACGACGATGAGGATGAACCACACCGGTGTGGCCATGACGGCCTTGCGGGTGACCGGATCCAGGCACAGGACAACGAGGCTGAAGAGATAGAACCCCAGCACTGCCCAGGCCATCGGCACCCCACCGGGCATCTTGTAGATCGACTTCTCGTGCAGTTCCGGCCAGCGTTTGCGGTAGACGAGATAACACACCATGATGAGCGACCACGTGAACAGGAACATGAGTGCGGCGACTGTGGTCACGAGGGCGAAGGACTCCATGATGCTGTCGGACATGTACAGGAAGGACACGCCACACAGCAGGATGATGCACGACAGGAGCAGGGCATTCTGCGGCACACGGCGTCTGGAGAGCTTGCCGAAGATCTGGTTGGCCTGCCCGTCGTGAGCCAATCCGTAGAGCATCCGGGAGGTCGAGTACAGACCGGAGTTGTCCGAGGAGGCGGCAGCGGTGAGCAGGACGAAGTTCATGACGCCAGCAGCAGCGGTGAACCCCGCCATGCCGAAGACAGTGACGAAGGGGCTGACGCCCGGCACGACGCTGCGCCACGGAACCACACACATGATGGCAGCCAAGGCCAGCACGTAGAACAGGGCCAGTCGCACCGGGATGGCGTTGATGGCCTTCGGCAGTGTCGTGGTGGGATCCTTCGTCTCGGCGGCAGCAGTACCGACAAGTTCGATCCCCACGAAGGCGAAGAAGGCGATCTGGAATCCGGCGAGGAATCCGTTGATCCCGTTGGGGAAGAATCCGCCGTCATTCCACAGGTTGGAAACCGTTGCCATCTCACCACTGGGCGAGACGAACTTCGTGGCGACCAACCAGATGGCCACCAGCAGCAGGATGGCGATGGCCACCAGCTTGATGAGGGCGAACCAGAACTCGGCCTCACCGAAGAACTTCACAGCAATGATGTTGAGCAGCAACAGGACGAGCACGAGGACGGTTGCCGGGACCCATCGGGCGATGTTGGGCCACCAGTACTGGGCATATCCGGTGATGGCGGCCATGTCACCCATGGCTGCGACGATCCATGAGAACCAGTACGTCCATCCGGAGATGAACCCGGCCCACGGCCCAAGCATGTCCTCGGCAATGTCGCGGAACGACTTGTACTTGAGGTTCGACAACAGCATCTCGCCCAGGGCCCGCATCATGAAGTACATGAACACGCCGATGACGGTGTAGACGAGGATGATCGATGGGCCAGCAAGGTGGATGGTGCTGCTGGAGCCCATGAACATTCCGGTGCCGATGGCTCCGCCGATGGCGATGAGTTGCAGGTGACGATTACTCAGACCGCGCTGGAGCTCAGGCTCCTCGGGCAAGGCCTCTGACCGCTGTGATGGTCGCGGTACGCGAGTTGGTCGAGTCAGTCGTGAGGGGCGGTGATGGCCAGGTGTTGATGCAGATGTGGATGTACCCATGGGAACTCCTTCGTTCAGTGGGTTTCCAAAAGTGTCGGGGGACTGTCAGGGGAGCAAATACAGTGACCTCACCTCTCGTCTGCTGACGTTTTCCACACGTCAGCGCAGGTACTCGCTGTGAGCAACCCACCATAGGTGGGGCGCAGCCGGATCTCCGATCCCACTCGCAGAGTGGTGTCGCCGTCGGTGACGTCAATGATCAGATGGTCACTGCTCGCTCCCAGGACGATGTGGCCCGGGTCGACGGGAGTGAGATCCTCGGGGGCGACGTCCTGACGCCCCAAATCACAGATTGCGCGCAACCGCACGCCTCTGTCGACGAATTTCACCGTCTGGCCGAAAGCGTCCTGGCCACGTTCTCCTTGAGGTATTGATGGCTTGCGTTCCAGCTCGACGACCTCGGTGACGAGTTCCACCGTGTCCTGACGTGTTCCCGGCCACGCACTGCGGTCCAGAGTGTTGCGCCCCAGAATTGCAGCCTCGCCGATGCGCAACTGATTGATTTGAGCTGGCATCTGGCCGGAGACCATGAGTGGCAGGTTTGCCGAGTTTCCCCCGGAGATGAGTTCCAGCGGCAGGCCTGTGACGCGGCTGGCCTCGTCACGCAGGTCCACGAGCAGTTCCATCTTGTCAGCGGTGGGGATGACCCCTCCGTAACAGGCAAGATTCGTCCCCAGCCCCAGGATGTCGAGTCCCGGCAGATGGCTTGCCTGGCTGACGAGGTCGACGACGTGGTCGGGCCACACCCCTTCGCGCAGGTCGCCGACGTCCACCATGACGATGACCCCGTGGCGGGTGCCCACCATCTCGGCGGCCTCCGAAAGAGCCTGCATGGTCACCAGTGACGAGTTGAGCGACGCGTCGGCCACCTGAACGGTGCGTGCGGCAGTACGCGGTGCCGGAGGTCGTAGCAGCAAGGTGGGCAACCCCAGATCAGCGGCTGCGACACGTTCCAGATTGGTCAGACGGGAGTCGGCAACCATGGACACCTCGGTGTTCGGCAGTGCTGCCAGGAGGGCGGGATGGGCCCCCAGAACCTTCGTGACTGCGGCCACCTGCACACCGTGTTCGGTGCACTGTCCGACGATGGCATGCAGGTTCTCGGCGATTCGGTCGGTGTGGATCTCCAGACGTGGGGTGGGACGTATCATCGTGGGTCTCCTGTCTCCTCGTGGACCCAACGTGCGAAGGTCTCACGCACGAGGTCGGGGTAGGAACTGGCAATGGTGCCCAGAGCGGAAAACCGGTAATCCCGGTCGATGAGAATGGTGGCGTGAGCATCTGGCATGAGTTGGGTCCCGGCACCGGTGCACATGCGGGCCAGGATGGCGTCCCCACCGGGCACCCGAGTGAGGGCGCCGCCAGTACCGATGACCCAGTGCACGGCGGTGAGATCCTTGCCGCGCACGATCTGGGTCTTGCCGGTCGGGGTGAACAGCTCCACCACGGCTCCGGCGTGTCGGCCCATCCCGACCTCGACGGCTCGGCGAGTGAGCCACCTGGTCACCTCGGACTCGTCATCGGTGGCAGGAATGGCACGCAGGTTTGACAACCGCTCCTCGTCCTCGCCCTCAGCGGTCATGGCGGCCACGTGTCGGGCATTGACGAACACACCGAGATCTCCCTCGACGGTGCGTTTGGCCCGCGGCTCGGGATCGACAGTGCGACTGGTCCACTCCAAGGTGCCGTCGGTGACGCTGTGCACGTCGGTGGTGGCACCCCCGACGTCGACGACGACGGCGTCGCCCACGGCCTCGGTGAACAATTCTGTCGCCCGAAGCACGGCTCCCGGCGTGGGAAGGATGTCGTGCGTGGAGAGCTGGGCCAAACCGCCCATCCCCGGTGCGGCGGTGATGTGGTTGTTGAAGACGTCCTGGATGACGGCGCGTACCGGGTCGATGCGCAGCACATCAACCTGGGGAAAGACGTTGCTCACACAGGTGAGTGGTTCGCCAGCTTCGGCGAACACCGTCTCGACCCGACGTCTGGCCTGTGCGTTGCCCGCGTAGATCACCGGAACTCCCAGATGGGCCGAGGCGATCAGACGGGCGTTGTCGACGACAATGCGTTTCTCGCCGTGGTCGACGCCGCCGGCCAACAGGACGATGTTGGGACGAGCCTCGCACAGGTCCTCGACGTCGAACTCGTCCATGGGGCCCACCGTCGTGTGCACGACGATGGCCCCGGCCCCCAGGGCTGCCTCACGAGCAGCCCTGGCCGTCATCGAACTCGTCAGACCGTGAACTGTCATCCGCAGTCCTCCGGCCGCCGAGGAGTTGACGAAAATCTCCCCGGCGTCCAAGGCCAGGCCGTACTGATCACGCATCTGCGAGATCGCAGCGTCGGCCCCGATCCGCACGTCACCGGCACTCACCGATGTGGCGGCAAATCCCTGCCCAACATGGTCGAGGTGGTCATTCTCGACTCGGAAGGCATTGGCCTTGGTGATCGTCGAACCGATCTCCAACGTGGTCAGTACGGTCATGACGCTCACATCCCCCGACGAACTCGCATGCCTCGCACGATGGCGTCAAGGACGTCGATACCGTGCGAACCTCGACCGAAGGTGGCGTCCAGGCCGGTCTCGGCTGCCATCTCCCGGCTCACCTGGGTGCCGCCGGCAATGAGGACGGTCTTGTCGCGGATGCCCTTCTCCGTCGCCAGATCGTTGAGCTTGCGCATCATCGTGCGATGGATGTCGTTGTGGCTGATGATCGTCGAGATGAGGATGGCATCGGCACCGGTCTCGATGGCGGCGTCGACCATCTTCTCGATGGGCACCGAGGTGCCCAGGTAGTGGTACTTGACGCCCCACTTCTCGATGCCGCCGTGCTTGATGTCGAGGATTTCGCGCAGCCCCACGCTGTGCTCGTCCTCACCGACGGTGCCGGCGACGACGGTGACGTTGTGCTCCTTGACGAACTCGCGCATCTCATCCTCGGGCAGCAGCTCGATCTTCTCGGGGATCGTGAGTTTCGACGGATCGACGTCGAAGCCGACCTTTCCCTTGACCTCGACGAAGCATCCTTCTGCTGGTTGCAGCACTTGGAGGTTGCAGACCTGGGGATCCTCCAGACCCATCTGACGAGCCATCTCGAGAGCCGCCTCATGGGCGATGTCCTCGCCAGCGGGGATGGTGAACTGCACCAGGACCACGCCGTCACCGGCCCATTCGGCCTCCGGACGCAGCTTCGTGCCGTCCCGGTAGGGGCGGGTGCGCTCCAGACGCACGCCGACGGAGTCGGAGGGGTCCAACTCGTCGATGTAGACGATCTTCTCCGGCACGCACAGGGTGCAGCCGTCAATGAGGTCGCAGGGCTTGTCCAACCCCTCGGGCAGGTTGTTGGTGCCGAAGTGGTCACAGACTGGCGCCAAGTAGTCCGGGTCACGTTCGATGACGGTGCCGGCGGACACGCCGCCCTGACCATCACGGGCGATGCCGTCGTGGTTGCGCTCGGGGAACTCGGCTGAATCGACGAAGAACCCGTCCTCGACGGCGACGAAGTAGCCACCGACGTGCAGGATCTCGGCCAGGAAACCGATGGCCCTCTCCTTGAGGTCGCGCACCATGCTGCCCAGTGGACCATCCCGTTTGACGGTCACCATCTCCTTGATGCCGTCCAGGGCGGACCAGGTCTGCTTGACGGTCTGCACGCCGCGCACCGAGTTGACGTGCCAGGGCAGGTTGCGGCCTTCATCGGGGGTGATGGTGCTCTGGATGTCGGCGCTGGTGAGCATCGAGATGAGCGTGTCCACGGTGTGGGTGCGGATCGCCTCGGCAAGGTCGGACTCGATGTAACGGGTGTTCTGCTGGGCGCGCATGCGGTAGTCACTGAACAGGTCACGCAGGGCGACGGCGTAGGGCAGGTCGTACCACAGCTTGGGAGCTGGCGGGGCACTCGGCGGCACGGTGGACAGACCGACGAGGTCCTTGGGCATTCCGACCAGGGCCGAGAACATGCAGTTGAGGCCGTGCTGCACCATGAGCTCGGGCATGACCTTCCACCCGTACCGGGCCGTGGCGTTGGCATTGTGGGCGCCGTCGATCTGGAAGATCCTGGCCCCGGCCATGACCTTCTTCGCCTCACCGGCATCGACATAGCTGCGGTAGGCGTTGATGTTGCGGTACAGCACGTTGTACTGCGGATCCTGGTGGGCACCGTTGACGCCTTCCTCGGCGAACAGGACGGCCACCTCCGGCCCGGCGACACCCGAGACGTATGAGTGGAAGTTGATCGGACGGCCCACCTCGTCCTCGATGAGATCGCAGACCTTGCGGCTGGCCCGCAGCTCCTTGCGAGTGATCGGCACGCCGCCGATGCCCTCGGGGGTGCCCTCGAGCAGGCCGTCGATGTGGCTCTGGCCGGTGGTGCGGATCACCATGATGTGATCGGCACCATTCCAGGCGGACATGCGCATTCGACGCAGGTCGTCCTCGAAATGACCTGAGGCAATCTCGGAGGTGACGACCGGGGCTGGCTGAGGGTCCACACCGCCGAAGTACTTGGCAGCCGGCAATGGCTGACTGTTTCTCAGCGGCGTCGACATGTCCTTGTAGTGGAAGTCGCCCATGTCGACTCCCTCGGCAGGAGTGTTGCGCCAGGTCCAACCCTTGCGGCGAGGGTGGTAGTGCTCGAGATCCTCGAAGATCCTCTCGATGTCAAGTTTCTCGTTGGGGTCGAGAGCGTCGTACTCAGTGCTCATGATGTGCTCCCTGCAGTGCTGTGGCTCGGGCTGACGGCAGCGGGCTGCCGTCGAAGAGCCCGTCCAGGACGGTGGGATCGTCGGCGATCCGCTGGGCAGCTGCGCGCAGGTCGATGCCGTCGCGACGGGAAAGACGCAGCACGGCATGCCCGGCTCCCTTGCCGAGCAGCCCCGCATTGAGCACGTTCTCCACGACGGCGTGGGTCGTCACCGAGTCAATGCCCATGCGCAGCAGTACCGAACGTTCGATGGACGGGGTGGTGTGGGTGCGGGAGAAGTCGACGACCGGAGTCATGACTTCTTCGCACAGCTGCCAGAAACGGGCCTTGAGGGCGTCGTCATCCAAAGTGGCCAGTTCGGCGCGAAGGTCCTCGAAGCGGGCCACGCGCTTCTCATCGGCGGTGGACATCTTGCTCCTTTCAAAAGGGTCTGGTGCACAGCAGTGCCGGCGTTGGCGTTCTGCTGATGTTTTTTGTCACGGCGGTCAGGAGATGGCCCCCCGTGCAGGTGGGGTGAGTTCCTCCCACCTCGCGGTGGCGGGAAGTCACCCAGCCGGATCGTTGGATCCCGGAGGTTTGCGGGCGTTCTCCTGACGCCTTGTTCGTGGTGCGCTGGGGAACCGTCAGCGCCTCTCGTAGGCAGAAGGACCCATGAGTGCGCTCGGTGAAGGCAGGTCGATGACTCGTTTGAGTCCTGGTGTCGCGGCGAAGATGCGTGGAATCGTGTTGACGCAGATACCTGCGGTGGCCTTGCCACCAGCGATCTCGGGCTGGATGCACATGGAGATCTCCGGCACACCACTGATGGTGATGTAATCGCCGGTCTCAGTACCCTCGGCTCCGGGATCCACCTGCTGGGGGTGGATGAGTCTGATGACCTCCTCGTCGCCGCGGCGGCCCACGGCGGTGTGGTTGCAACCAGCCACTCGTCCGGGTTCGATGACGCGATCGCGGGCCTGACGGGCCACCTTGGCGATGATCGGCTCCACGTGTTGTTCGACGCAGTCCACTCCCAGTCCCAGGGCGTCGCTGATGAGACGTACCGACTCGGGGAAGCCGACGTGTCCGACGATGGAACCGTCGGCAACACCGGCCTCGAACTCCTCCGGAGTGGTGCCGACGCCCTGGGTGCGCAGCACCGTCTCACCGTAGGGGGCAAGGTCGTTGACGCGCCTCGCCTCGACCTTGGTGACCTGCTGGGACCCGGAGGTGAGGGCTACGACAAGGTGGTCCAGGACGAATCCGGGATTGACGCCCACGCCAACGATCGAGACACCGTTGGCCTTGGCCAGGTCGTCGAGTTTCTCGGCGAGTTCGGGGTTCTGGGCCTCTGGTGCCGACATCTCCTCGGCGATGCTCACGACGTTGACGCCGGCCGACAGAATGGTGCTGAGGTCGTCGATCTGGTTCTTGACCCACGAAGTGGTGGCGATGGTGACGACGTCAACCTTGCTTGAGTCGAGGATGGAGCTGGGATCGGTGGTGACCTTCACGTCGAGGGGATCGACGCCGAGCACCTCACCGACGTCCTTGCCGTCCAGAGCAGGGTTGACGTCAATGGCTCCGACGAGCTCCAGTCCTTCCTTGGTGGTGATGAGTTGGGCCATGCCGCGACCCATCGCTCCCAGCCCCCACTGAACGACGCGAATCTTCTTGTTGGAATTCATCTTTCCTCCTGCTGCGGTACTTTCGTCCTGTTGAGGGTCATCGCAGCTGGGTGCGGCGCGGACTCGCGATTCACCTGTGACTACGCTGTCCTGGTCGGCATTACCTGTTGCGTACCCTTGGTTCGTCAACGTTGAGCGAACCATTGGTGAGAGCTTCCCACCGCTGGTGGTGCCGGGGAGGATGTCGCGGTTCTCTTCCCAAAACATCGAGTGAGGATGCACGATGATTCCACGACGAAGTAGCTCTGTTGAAAATGTTCTCAGCCCGGAGAGTGATCGACGTGTACGAACAGCTTGACCGTCATCTGGCCCATCTGGTTCAGATGGATCCGAGGATCTCCTGGGCCAAGGCCGGGCGTCTCCTGGACATCTCACCGACGACGGCAGCCCACAGGTGGCAGCGACTGGCCGATGAGGGGCTGGTGTGGGTGACGACGTTCCCCAATCTTGACCGCCACCTCACGGCCATCGTTGAGGTGGACTGCCGAACCGAGTCCCTGCCCAGTGCCATCGCCACCTTGTGTGCCCACTCCATGGTGGTCTCCGTCGATGAGACGACCGGGCGTCGTGACCTCGTTCTCACCATCGTCGCTCCCGATCTGCCCACCCTCTCCGATCTCGTCATCGACTGGATCGGCAGCATTCCCGGGGTGTACAACTCGCGCAGTGCCGTGGTGACTGCGGTGGCGATCGGTACTGAATCGTGGCGGGTCAACGGGCTGAACCTCACCGACGCCGAACGTGCCCAGCCTCATCAAACTCGAGAACTGTGGGCCCTGCCCAATGACGAGCTCGATCAGCAACTCGTGACGCTGCTCGCCAAGGACGGTCGCGCCAGTGCCAGCGATCTGGCACGTCAACTCGATGTGCCCACCAGTACCTTGCATCGACACCTGCAGAAGGTGTTGGCGAGTCGCCAGATCCTCATGCGCTGTGATGTGGCTCCCGAATTGGGCAACTGGACGATGGAGTGCACCTGGATGGCGACCGTGGCCTTCAACCACAAGGTGCGGGTGCTCGAACTGCTCAAACAGCACCCCTCGCTGCGCTCCTGCCTGTGGGTGACGGGAAGTGACAATCTGCGGGTCAACTTCCGGGTTCCCCATCATGGCTCCATAGCGAAGATCGAGGCGGAGACTGCCAAGGCCATTCCCGGCCTGGCACCCACCGAGACGATCGTGCATCTACGCAGCCACAAGTCGATGGGCTGGATGCTCGATCGTGCCGGGCGATGCACTGGCAACCTCGTCTGCCCTCCGCTGCTCAAGGAGTCAGTGGAGGCCTGATCATCTTCACGGCCGGTTGTGGCTCCCCACGGATCATCGCCTGTCAGGAAGATTGAGATGGGTTCGGAGGCTGGCGAACCTCGTCGGAAACGGCGTGAGCCACCTTGCGCAGGTGCAACCACCACTGTTCGCGAGGTCGACGCGTGCCGACGTCCACCAGGGATGGCATGAGCAACATGTTGTTCGACTGGATCTCGCCCTCGCTCAGCCCGATGCAGCAGGCGTCGTCCCGACCGGTGGCGAGCAGCTCGTCAAGCAGGTTGAGGGCATGGTAGGAGAACTGTGTGGCGAGCAGCCGGTCGAACGGGGAAGGTGAGCCACCCTGCTGGATGTGCCCCAGAACCACCTGACGCACGTCGTACATGCCGTGGGACTCCTCCTCCAGGACCTTCGCGATGAAGTCGGTGGTGTAGTTCTGCGAGGCTGTCTCGTTGCGCACTGCCAGGAAGATTCGTCGACCGTTGCCGAACGATTCGCGCAGCCAGTGCACGTCGTGGGCGAGATCGTCCAGGCTGATGCCCTCCTCATTGAGGTAGATCCGTTCGGCCCCTGCGGCAATCCCCGACATGAGAGCCAGATAGCCGCAGGTCTTGCCCATCGTCTCCACGACGAAGCAGCGCCGGGACGCGATACCGGACTCCTTGATCTTGTCCATCGCGTCGACGATGACGTTGAGTGCGGTGTCAGCGCCGATGGAGAACTCCGAGCCGGGCAGATTGTTGTCGATCGATGCGGGCAGGCACACCGTCGGAATGTGGAAGGCGGGGTAGCGGTCCCGCTCGGTGGTCATGCAGTGGACGGTGTCGTAGGCGGCGTAGCCACCGACGACGATGAGCCCATCGACCCGAGCGTCCTCCAGGGCTCGGCTGATGGCGTACAGCTCACCGGTGCCGGGCATCTCGCGGCGAGTGCCGAGCTCGGCACCGCCCTCACCGGTCCATCCTTCAACGTCCTCCCAGGTGAGCTCTCCGATGTCTCCCTTGGCCAGGCCGACGAATCCGTTGCGAATGCCCAGCATGGTGTGGCCCCGCGAAATTCCCAACCTGGCAAGGGCTTGGGCGGCCGTGTTCATACCGGGGGCTGGTCCGCCGGCATGCATGATGGCGATGCGTTTGGAGTCCGGACCGCCACTGAGCTCGGCGGCGGTGCGGGCTGGCTCGGACAACTCGGTGAAGACGGCGTCCATCTCGGTGAATGAGCTGCCACGCATGGCCATGGCCTCGTCGTAGCGACCCTCCTTGATGAGCACCGGCACCTGCTGGGTGTCGTGCACCGCCGTCATGAGGTCGAGGCGGCGGATTCGGTTGCCGTAGGTCCCGATGACTCGGCCGGGGGAGTCCGGGGTGGCGGTGAGCAGCTCGTGGACGGCGTGGTACCCCTGCAGGGTCGACGCCCACCGGTCGTAGGCCGACGGTTTGCCACCACGCTGCACGTGGCCCAGGATCGTCACCCGGGTGTCCTCGCCGAGTCGGTCGGTGAGGACCTCGCGCACGTAGTCGGAGCGGATCGGGTTGCCCTCGCGGTCGGTGGCACCCTCGGCGACGACGACGATCGAGTCGCGTCGGCCAGCCTGTCGCCCCCGACGCAGCTCGGCACACATGCGTTCCTCCCAGCCTGGAGCCGGCGGCATTTCAGGGACCAGCACGTAGTCGGCGCCACCGGCCACCGCAGCCATGAGGGCCAGATATCCGCAGTGACGACCCATGACCTCCACGACGAAGGATCGCTGATGGCTTGCTGCGGTGGAGGAGAGGTCGTCGATTGCCGAGACGATGTGGTGCAGAGCGGTGTCGGCACCGATCGTCATGTCGGAGCCGACGAGGTCGTTGTCGATGGACCCCACCAGCCCGGCAATCATGAGGTTGGGATGCTCCTCGGCGGTCTGCTGGCTGATCTGACCGGAGGTGACGAGTTCATCGAGCAGGCCCGGCCACTCGGTTCGCAGCAGGTTGAGGCCGGTCAGCGACCCGTCCCCGCCGATGACGATGAGCCGATCGATACCGCGCTCCAACAGGTGGCGTACTGCCTTGAGGCGACCGGCGCGCTCTCGCATCTCGGCGCTGCGATAGGTGCCGATGACAGTGCCGCCGCGGTGCAGAATCGAGCCGACGTCGTCCCAGCTCATCTCGCGGATGCCGTCACCGCCGTCGATCATGCCCTGGTACCCCTCCAGGATGGCGAACACCTCGGCGCCTGCTGACAAGGCCGAACGCACCACGGAACGCACGGCGGCATTCATGCCCTGGGCGTCCCCACCGCTGGTGAGAATGCCGATGCGGACTGCTGGGGAGGGGGGAAGGTCAGGGGTTACGGTGTCGCTGTCTGTCACATCTGCCATCTTGCTACGCCCAGGTGGACGGAGCATGTCCAGGAGGCGAAATTCGGCAGGAAGAGGATGTGCAAGCGTTCGCCTGTCCAGGGGAGGAGCACTCAGCGGGATGATTGCAGGGATTCCTCCTGGCGCTGCCCTATGACGTTCTGCTGAGGTTGGCCCAGCTGGGCAGCTGCTGAGATCGCCGTGTTCTGCGGCCAACTGGATCCAACTCAAAATCCTGCACCGCCAGGGTCTTCGGGCACTACCTGGTGGTGAGCTCACGTGGCGGTGCACGTTTCTGATTCTCGGAGACACGTGCAGAGGGCCTGGGCGTCAAAAAGTGTCATGCCAGGAGGCTGCAGGACACATCTGGGGCAGGAGCTCGGGGGCAAGAGACAGAAATGCACAGCACGGGGATCGAGCAGCGCGGGGCCAATGGGTCGAAGAGTCAGTGTGGTGTCGATGATCCGGCCGATCGGCGAATGCGTGCGGCGGGATCCGTGGTTTGCAGTGAGAAAAGTGTCAGTTCTGATGGCGGGAGACACGCCGAAGGCTGAGAGGCCGGACTGAAGATGAAAATGTGCATCGAGCGGGGGAGGAGAGTCTGGTGGCCCCATGAGCAACTGGCGATCCTCGTGAACAAAAATGTCAGGTCTGGCTCGCAGGGGGCACACCAGTGCCAGAAGTGTGGAGCTGGGCTGAGAACTGAGAGACGTGCTGTGCGAAACCAATGTGATGGGTGGCCTTGGAAGGCAAGAGGCAGCCTTTGGAAGCCGAAGGCAAGGGGGGCAGCCTGGCGAGAGCCGTCAGTGACATATGCACATGCTGGTGCACATTTTTGTCAGGCGAGCAGAGGTAAGTGCAATCCGGTGATGGTGGGACGCGCCTGGCGATGATTTTGTCAATGGCTGAAAGGTGCAGTGATCACCGGGTTAGTCAGTACTGCTGGATGCCCGAATGCAATGGATCGCTGTGGAGCAGCACGCCAACCACGTACCTGATGATGGTGGGAAATCGAGGCTGGTGGTCAGGGTCACCTAGAGTGGGATCATGAGTAATAGCCCAAGTCCAAGCCCAACCCAAGTACCTTCTGCTCTGCGCTGGTCTGCGTGGATTGCCGTCGTGTCAATCATCGTTCAGACCATCCTCGCTGTGTGCATGCTTGCCGGGATACATCTTGGCGAGGTGCATGAAGGCTTCGGGTACCTCACTCTGGTTTCGAGCATCGTCGCCGCCGTCACAGCTGTGATGTGGAAACGACGTGGTGGACCGGCTGGTGTCATGGGACACGCTCTTGGCATGGCCGTGCTGTTGATCATCCAGTTCGCCCTGGGCGAGGTGGGACACCCAGTCAAGTGGGTGCACGTCGTTCTGGGCTTCGTCATCGTCGTCGGGTTGCTCACCTTGCCGCTGAGCCTCGACAAGAAGAAGTGAAACTCCTTTTTGCCATGTGAGCGGTCTGTGAAATTTCTGGAATCTGTGTCCGGTGACGATTTTCGTCACCGGACACAGTGCTGATCTGATACGTGTGGAAAGCTTCTCGCCGGTAGCATGCACACAAAGTGCTGCGGCAGAAGTCCGTCTGTAGTGGTGCTGGCTCCACATCTGTCACTCGGGAACGGGTGGGGGCACAGCTGTGCCAACAGTCTGGCCCTGGCGGGATTTTTTCGTCAGGGTTGCGGTGCGGTAAGGAGGGTTGCGGTAGGGGCGGAGGTTTTGTGAGGGGCGAGTGTGTTCGGGCCACCGCCCGATCTCGTTACTGTCTCGGATCACTCACCCCACGGGATCGAACTCCATCGCCCCAGGCTTGATCACTCCGCGCCTTGGATCGTTCACTGTTCCGGGACGCTGTCCACATCTGCCAGCCAGGCGGCCGCCGAGGCATCGGAGGGCATTCGCCAGTCCCCGCGTGGACTCAAGGAGCCGCCGGAAACCACCTTGGGGCCGTTGGGCAGCGTGGACCGTTTGAACTGGTTACCGACGAATCGGCGCAGGAACAACTGCATCCATCCCTTGATCGCAACCAGGTCATAACTGTTCCGGTCCTCGGCTCGGAATCCGGGTGGCCACGAACCGCTTTCGGCGTCTTGCCAGGCGTGATGTGACAGGAATGCGATTCGACTGGGACGCATGCCGTGGCGCAGCAGGTGGTACAGGGTGAAGTCCTGCAGCTCGTAGGGGCCGATCTTGGCTTGGGTGGACTGGATCTGCTCACCGGGGCGGGCCGGGACGAGCTCGGGTGAGATTTCTGTCGCCAGAACCGACTCCAGCACCTCATTGGTGTCTGTATCGAACTGTCCTGACGAAATGCACCACCTGATGAGATGCTGGATGAGGGTTTTGGGCACCCCGGTGTTGACCCCGTAATGGCTCATCTGGTCACCGACCCCGAAGGTGCACCAACCCAGAGCAAGTTCGGAGAGATCGCCGGTGCCCAGCACGATGCCTCCGTGCTGGTTGGCGATGCGGAACAGGTAGTCATAGCGCATCCCGGCCTGGACATTCTCGAAGGTGACGTCATAGACCGGCTCGCCATCGCCAGCCGGGTGCCCCATCTCCTTGAGCATCGCCGTGCAGGCGGGGCGGATGTCGATGATCTTGCAAGGCACGTCAAGGGCCTGACACAGGGCCAGGGCGTTGTTCTTCGTGTGGTCGGTGGTGGCGAAACCGGGCATGGTGTAGGCGAGGATGTCGCTGCGTGGACGACCCAGTACGTCCATCGCTCTGGCTGCGACGAGCAGGGCGTGGGTGGAGTCCAGACCTCCGGACACACCGATGACGATTTTTGGCGAACCAATCGATTCCATGCGTTTGACAAGGCCATACACCTGGATGTTGTAGGCCTCGTAGCAGTCCTGGGCGAGCTGGGCGGGGTCGTTGGGTACGAAGGGGAACCGATCGACCTCACGGCGTAGCCCGATGTCGTCGTGCGGTGGGTCGAGGGTGAAGGTGGTGACGCGCCACTGCCCCCCGGCGGGTTGCTCCAGGGTTCCGGCAGGTTGGGTGAGGGCATTGTCGTCGAAGGATCCCTGACGCAGTCTCTCCTGACGCAGCAGGTCGAGGTCGACATCGGCGATGCAGTAGCCGGGTTGGCGGGAGAAACGTTCAGTCGTGGCGAGCAGCGCCCCGTTCTCGTAGATCATGGCCTGGCCGTCCCACGACAGGTCGGTGCTCGATTCGCCCGCCCCAGCCGCGGCGTAGACGTAGGCCTGCAGATTCTTGGCCGAGGTCACCTTGCACAGGTCGTGACGTTGCCGGGATCTCCCGACCGTGATGGGCGACCCCGACAGGTTGACCTCAACCGTCGAGCCAGCGAGAGCCGCTCGTGACGAGGGCGCAACCGGCACCCAGAGGTCCTCGCACACCTCGACGTGGAAGGTGAGATCGGGTAGGTCAACGGCTTGAAAGAGCAGGTCGGTGCCGAAGGGAACCGCAGTGGCGGCGGAGTCAGTGGCACTCGTGGACGAGGTGCCAGCTGGGGAGATGCCAGTTGCTGAATTGCTGGTCGAGGGTGCGTCGGCGGAGGTGCTGACGGGAAGAGCGCCCAGTGGTGTGTTCACCGACGGTGCGTTCGCGGAGATTGCTCCGGGGGTGGGGTGACATTTCTGTCGATGGGCGAGGTTGATCGTCCCTGTGGTGCCTGCCCCCGCCGCGAAGTGACGTTTTTCGTAGAACTCCCGATAGTTGGGGAGATAGCTCTTCGGCACCACGCCGAGTACGCGGCCACGATGGACGACGACTGCGCAGTTGTACAGTCGGTTGCCGCGGCGCAGCGGAGCACCGACCACGATCACGGGAAACACATCGGTGGAGGCTTGGCGCAAGGCTTCGATGGCTTCAAGGGCGGAATCGAGTACAGCGTCCTGCAGGAAGAGATCGTCGATCTGGTAACCAGTGAGGCACAATTCGGGGAACACGGCGATGGCCACCGATTCGGCGGAAAGTTTGGTGACTGTGTCCATGATCTCGGTGGCATTGGCGGCCGGATCGGCGACGTGCACGGTGGAGGTGCAGGCGGCGACGCGAGCGAACCCCTGGTCGTAGCTGGAGTGGAAATTGCCGTTCACTCTGCCAGTCTCGCAGACCGCGGCCAACCATGCAGGGGGACGACTTGGCTGAGACGAGTGGTCAAGCTGATAGCGCGGTTGTACGGAAGGTGACGTCTGCTCAGCTCTCGTGACGGATCAGCTGTGAGCTTTCCGAGACACCATGATCCCCAGTGACCTTCCAACCCCTCTACATGGCTCAGAGGATTCAGTGACTTGGGCACTGGCCGATCCATGAAGTTGGAGTCGGGTACGGATCGACCGACCCTCGTGCGGCAACGTGTCTTTCCGATACTGGTCCGGGAGCGAAAGGCAGTCCCTCGCAATCCCCCGCATGACGGGAATGGTTCTCTGCGCACTATTGTGACGGGAAGTGGCGTCCCCACGACCCCTGAGCAGGCCAGGGCACTCGCGAGAATTCACCCGGACACCGCTGCGCGCACTCTCTCAGTTCCGAGCATCTTCGCCCAGATCGGCAAGGGTGGGTGGATTCGCCCCAGCCCTGCTCACGGTGATCGCCCCGATGTGTGCACAGCGGGTGAGGATGCGTCTCAGCGTGGCCTCGTCGATGGCAGCCAAGTCATCGCGATGCTCGACCCCCAGCAGTTCTGCACTCCACAGGCCGTCGAGAAGGCCGGACATGAATGAGTCCCCGGCCCCGACGGTGTCGACGACCTTGGCCGGGTGGGACGGGATGCTCAGGCTCAGCCCGCGATCGGTGAGAGCGAGAATTCCCGATCCGCCACAGGTGATGACCATCAGGCTCGGTCCAAGATCCAGCCAGTGGCGGGCAATGGTACGCAGGTCATCGCCAGGGTGCAGCCAGTGCAGATCCTCGTCGGAGGCCTTGACGACATCGGCTCTGCTCACGCAGCTCTCGATGAGGGGGCGGGCGGATTCAGGATCGTCCAGCAGGTCGGGGCGCACATTGGGGTCGTAGGTGACGGTGGCTTGTTCTTTGGCGCGGCCCATGACGTCACGAACGTGGTCACGGCCAGGTGCCGTCCACGAGGCGATCGACCCGGTGTGCACAACGATGGCTTCGTCTGGGATGTCCAGACGCGGTAGATCCCAGGTGAGGTCGAAGTGATAGCTGGCCTGCCCATCAGACGCCAGTCGGGCGGTGGCGGTCGCCGTGGTGAGCGCTTCATCGGAACTCGGGCACAGCTGAATGCCGTTGCCCTCGATGTGATCGCGCACGATCCGGCCATGACCATCGTCGGCGAATCGGGTGGCCAGCTGCGTCCGACGACCGAGCCGGGCCAGCCCCACCGCGACGTTGAGTGGTGAACCACCTGGATGTTCAGTGGTTGGGCCAGGCGGGGGAGGAGCGACAACGTCCACCAGGGATTCCCCCACGATGAAAGCCGTTTCCGTCATGTGCTCCTCCTTGAGCTTCAGTGATGCACCAGCTCCAGCCGATCGGCAACACCGCACATTGTGCCAGTGCTGGGAAACCTACCGTACCTGCTGTGGTGTGGACAATCGTCTGCTCACTGACTCTTGGAATCGCCTGAGTCTCGCGGTGGGGAGGCGGCGTTCGTGTGCTTGCGATTTTTGACATCCGGGAGGCGGGGAGGGCATCCCATTTCCTGCTGGGCGGCGCTACCGGGAATTTTGTCTTGAGAGGATTCGTCAGTGGTGAGGCTTCCGGGGATGACAAGCTGTCTCGGGACTGGACCAATGGTGATGTTGGGAGCAGCAGGCATGTGAAAAGTGTGGACGTCGGACACCGTGGCGGGGAGCGCCGCGTGCGGGGGCAGGGTGGGGTGCGCAGCACGTCGCCCGCCACGTGGGTGGAGTGTCTCGTGTGGGTTGCAGGGCGTGGCAGTACGGAGCTGACATTTCTGTCATCTTGTAAGAGGCGACGGCAGTGTGATGACTTTCTGTGCCCGAAGGTGACAATTTTCGTCACTCCCGCCACAGTGCGGACATTCTCGTGAGGCGCAGGTCCGTCGTGATCCGAGCCGAGGTGCAGACGCTGCCGTGAACTGAGCCGAGAGTCGGTGACAATTTTTGTCAGGCCACGTTGGGTCCAGGCGATGTGACGACCCGTTGTGCTGTGTGGTGACATTTTTCGTAACGGTCTTCATGAGCCGGGTACTTTTCGCAGCGGCTTCCATGAGCTGGGTTCACGAGCCGCTACGACGCAGGGACGACTGCCAATACGACGCAGGAGCGGTTGTGAAACGGGGACGCGACCGGCATGTGGTGAGTCGGCTGCCGCTCGATTTTCCGAGGCCCTCTCATGATCGGGCGGGATCCCGCTCTGTGCACCTCTGGTCCTAGAAGTTCAGCAAACGCTGTATCTCCGCGGCGTTCGGAGCTGAGATCGGCCCGCGCCGAGTGACTTTGATCGCTGCGGCTGCATTGCCCCATCGAGCAGCTTCGTGCCAGGTGAGGCCAGCCAATCTGGCTGCGATCATGGCGCCGGTATGGACGTCGCCTGCACCATTGGTGTCTACCGCCTGCTGGGGAAAGCCGGGGATCTCGCGGGCCGATCCATCAGCCAGCACCGCACATCCTGCCGGGCCGTCGCGGGTGATGACGGCGGTACCGGGATGTAGTCGTTCTGCGCAGGCGTGCAGGGAGCCGACCATGTCGCCCACCCCGCCCAGAGCAGCAGATTCCTCGGCGTTGCCGGTCCACACCGTCGTGTGGTCAATCATGTGGGTGCGTACCGACTCGTCCAGCTCGGCGAAGACAGCCCCGGGATCCAGGACGACGCCCACCCCGGCGGGCAGGGTGTCCAGCCAGGCCAGCAGGGGATCTCGCGTGGCGGGTAGTGCCAGAGAGTAGCCGGTGACGCACACCATGTCGCCGGGTCGGGGACTGCTGGTACCGAACGAATCGATGCTGACGGCCCGTTCAGCTCCAGTGGTAGTGATGAAGGTGCGTTCGGCGGAAGGGTCCAGCAGCACCAGACACACCCCGGTGTCGGCGTCGGGTACTCGAGCTGCGCTCATGGCGACCCCTTCCTCGGCCAGGGTGGTCGAGATGAGATCTCCATTGGGTCCGGTGCCGATCGCTCCGGCATGCACGGCCTGGCCACCGGATCGCGCGGCTGCGACAAGGATGTTCACAGCCCCGCCGGCATGGCGGGTGTATGAGGTGGCCATGACGTTTCCACCCCGTCGGGGAAGGTGCGGTACGTCGACGAGCACGTCCACCAGAGCTTGACCGGTGTGGATGAGTCGAGGTGTGTGGGTCATGGAGTGTCTTCTTTGTCTGGATCGTGGAATGCGTTCGTGTGAAACGAGGTGCTGGGCGAGTGCGTCAGGAGATCCACTCTGCTGGGGGTTGATGTGGGGAGTATCACATCCGAAAGCTGCATCCGTATTCCGAGGCGGGGCCTCTGGTGCGGCGTCTCGGAAAATGTCCTCCCCCTGTCGGAGATGGGGCCCTTGCCGGGGATGTGGGGATCCTCCCTCGAAGGTGACTTGTTTTGTTCAGCCCGACTTCGCTGGTGCCTCGGCGAATCCGCACCAGTAGCGCATCTGCTCGGTCAGCTGCTCATCGGTGGCGAGCTCGTGGCCGTCCACTCGCAGTACCGGGACGACCCCGCGTCCCGAGGATGCCAGCCAGACTCCTTGGGCCTCTAGGAGTTCCTCGGGGCGCATGAGGCGTGACGAGGTGGGAATGTCTCGGGCATCGGCGGCTTCCAGCACCTGTTCCACGGTGATGGAGCGCAGGATGCCGGTGGCTCCGGTCGGGGTGGTCCACAGCCGGCCGTCCTTCTCGACCAGTAGCCCAGAGGTGGGGCCCTCGAGCAGGAAACCGTCACTGGAAGTGAAGATGACGTCGTCAGCGCCGTGGGCTGCGGCGTGCCGACAAGCTGCGACGTTGACGGCGTAGGAGAGGGTCTTGACGCCGCCCAGCAGCCACGGAGCGCCGGCGAAGGCATCGCTGGTGAATCCCCGGCACGCAGTGATCACCGAGATCCCGGTGCGTTCGGCGATGGCATGGTCAGGCAGCGGGGCGATGGTGGCGAGCTGGGTGACCGGCCGCGTCTGTGCAACTGCCCCGCTCGGCTGGTCCCCGGTTTCCCCCGGCAGCTTCTGGGCGTCATTGTGAGCTGTTCCGGCATCCCTCTGATTCTGGGCCGCGCCTGTGCGACCGGTGAGGTTGCTCGTCTGCTCACCGGTTGCGCTGTGTACCCGGCGCGTCTCGGGGCCGTTGGTGTACATCACCTTGAGCACGGCCTCGCCCGGTCGTCGCCAGGCGGTGACGAGCTCGTCGATGAGCGCAGTCCACGCCTCGAGATCGGGTGCTGCGCCATTGACTCCGGCGATGGAGCGGGCGAATCGACTCAGGTGGGCCGACAGGTTGTCGATGTGGGAGGTGCCGTCCTCGGCGGTGACGACGCGGGTTGCGTCGAAGACTCCGTCGCCGCGGGTGAGACCAAGGTCGTCGGCGGTGAGAACGGGGTCGTCAGCTGCGACGATCCCGGTACCCATGACGGCTACGAGCAGTTCATCAGACATGAGTTCAGGGTAGCGGGTCGGCGTGCGGGGCGGTACATGTGAGACACGTCCCATGATCCTCACCTCATACATGCTTGACGAGTAGCGTGCACATGCCTCGTGCGTCACGGGGACGTAAGCTCGCCGTCGTGCAGAACACAGCGATCGACGACCGAAAATCCCTCAACAGGTTGATTCTCAATCTCGCGATCCCGGCCTTCCTGTCCCTGGTGGCCGAGCCGCTGTTCCTCATGGCCGACTCGGCCGTCGTCGGACACGTGGGCACCTCGCAGCTGGCCGGTCTCGGCGTCGCCAGCACGGCGCTGCTCACGGCCACCGGGCTGTTCGTCTTCCTGGCCTATGCGACGACGGCGACCTCGGCGCGCCGGATGGGGGCCGGGGACCGGGCTGGAGCCGCCACTGCAGGGGTGGACGGACTGTGGCTCTCGCTGCTCATCGGAATCGTCGTGGCTCTGCTCATCGTCATCCTCGACGTGCCGACCGCCCGGCTCTTCGGCGCTCAGGGTCAGACCGCCCAGTTCGCTGCCCAGTACCTGCAGATCGCCGGATGGGGAGTGCCTGCCATGCTCGCCACCATGGCCGTCACCGGGGTGTTGCGCGGGTTCCAGGACACCCGCACCCCGCTGGTGGCCACCGTCATCGCCTTCTCGGCGAACCTGGTGCTCGACCTCGTCCTGGTGCTCGGACTGGGCTGGGGAATTCGCGGATCTGCTGCAGCGACGTTGATCTGTCAGGTGGGGTTGGCTGGCGGACTGGTGTGGGTGTTCATCGTTCGTACTCGCGGGGTTGGGCTCAGCCTGGGATTTCACCCGGCGGGGGTGGCCGGATCCATGCGCGACGGGGTTCCGCTTTTCATCCGAACCCTTGCGCTGCGCGGCGCCATGATGGCGACGACGTGGGTCGCGGCTCGACTCGGGGACGTCGAGATGGCCTCCTACCAGGTGAGCCTCACGGTGTGGAACTTCCTGTCCATGGCCTTGGACGCCCTCGGGATCGCCGGGCAGGCCCTCACCGGCGAGGCGTTGGGCGCTGAGGACGGGCAGCGGGCCCGCAAGCTCACCGCCATCATGGCGCGCTGGGGAGCGTGGGTCGGTGTGGGCATGGGTGTGGTGCTGGTCGCCATCCATCGCCTGTTGCCCCTGGCATTCAGCACGCAGGATGACGTGCGCCTCGCCATCGCTGCCGGGTTGCTCGTCGTCGCCGTCCTGCAGCCGCTCAGCGGCCCCGTCTTCGTGCTGGACGGGGTGCTCATCGGTGCTGGCGACGGCAAGTGGCTGTCTGGAGCACAGGTGGTCATGCTGGTGGCGTACCTGCCAATGATCATCGGCGTCTACCTGGCTCAGCCCAGCGGTTCCATGGCTGTGGTGTGGCTGTGGGTGGCTTGGGCCGGATTCATGGCAGTGCGCGGGTTGTTGCTGTGGTGGCGTGCTCGGGGAGACGCCTGGATGCGGCTGGGGGCGTGAAACGGGGCGTCGCCACGACCGGGACGGGGATGGAACCGCCGTAATCCTCCCGGCAGCGTGCCTCTCCTGTCCGGCCATTGCAGACTGGGGCTGTGCAGGGATGTCGTCTCCTGACTCGCCACCAGACCCTGCCAGACAGCGATTCGGGAGCACTGTGTCTGCGTCGTCCGTATCCGGTGCAGCGATGGGCCTCGGGCTGCTCGCACTGTTCGGGGCCGCTAGCACTGCTCAGCTTGCTCACACTGACTCCCGGAACCCACCACCACTGGCCCAGCTTCACCACCGCCAGCTCGGGTGGTGAAACCATCTGCTCGCGTCTCCCAGCACACTCACACGCTCCGGCTCGGTTCCAGGCTCACCGTCGTGATGCCATCGCTGGTATCGAGCGTGTCGTAGCGTTCCGGGTCACAGGTGAGGACGATGATCTGGCAGTTCGTGGCCCCAGCCGCCATCTGCTGGATGATCCGACGAGCACGGCGCTGGTCGGAATACACCAACGCGTCGTCCAGGATGAGCGGCACCCCGTCACCGGGGTCGACGAGATTGGCCACTGCCAGTCGCACGATGAGCCCCAGCTGTTCCCGAGCTCCCGATGAGAGTTGACCGGTGCCCAGCCCCTGTCCGTCCAGGAGCCGCCCGCTGATCCGCAGCTCCTCGTCGATGCGTACCGAGAAACCGTCATGGTAGATCGCGGTACCGATCTGGTTGATCGCACGGGTCAGTGGCTCGTGATAGACCCTGTCCTGCTCACGACGAGCGTTGAGCATCATCTCGGCCAGGAGCTTGGCGGCCTCGGCCCGTTGGTCCACGCTTCTGATCTGCCTGTCGAGGTGGTGAATCCTGATGCGGGTGCGATCTGCCTCGTCCTGCAACTGCTCACGCCCCATCCCCGTGAGCTGACCTCGCAGCGACGACTGGCGGGACTGCTTCTGCGTCAGTCGTGCACTCACATTGGTGAGCCGATTCTGCGCGTCGGTCACGTCCTGGGCGATCTGGTCGGGATGGCGATCCTCGAGGTCCTTCCTGGCCCGATCCAGTGCCTCGGCAGCTTGCGTGTGGGCTGCCCGTGCTTTTTCCTCCTCGGCCCGGATGTCGTCGTCACTTGCCTGCTCACGAGCCAGGTGGAGCTTCTCGGCGAGTTCGGCGCGTCTGGTCTGGTCACCGGTCATCGTCGTCGTTGCCGCGACCATGCGCTCGCGGGCCTGATCCAGGCGCTCCCGGATTGCGCTGAGTTGAGCCTCCAGCTCAGCCACCTGATCCTCCGCTGTGGTCAGCTCGGCTTTCGCCGCCTGTACCTGGGCGTCAGGATCGGGAAGATCGGGGTACGAGGCCTCGCCGTCGGAAGCGGTCGATGAATCAGGTGCAGGAGTGCCCAGGTCAGTGGCGCCAGCGTCGTCCCCGCTGTCGTTCGCATGCGTGGGACGTGAGCTCCCACTGAGTGTTGCGGTGAGGCCGGTGCTCTCGCGTAGCGACGCGACCTGCTCGCCCATCTGCTCGATGGTGGCGTCCAGGGCATCCATGCTCTCGCCGTCCAACAACTCGTCGCGTTGGGCAGTCCGTTCCTTGAGCCGGGAGGCAGCGATCTGCTGGGCTTCACAGCGGTCCTCAGCCTGCGAGACGGACTCCACGTGGAGGTCGGCCAACCGATCGGTCAGCTGCGTGGCGTACTTCTCGGCGTCCTTGCGCAGCTTTTCCAGCTCGGCGTGTGGGGTGAGTGACATCTTCCACGACGCCCCCACCTGCAGTTGGACGGCCTGGTCGATCTGGTAGCTTCGCCCGGATTCCACCGGCTCGCCGTCGAGCAACAATTCCGGCGCATCCTCGGCCAACGTCTCAGCTGTGAGCACTGGGCTTGCCAGACTCACCTGGGTACGGGCATCCCGTACCTTCTGCTCAGCCTTGCGCAGCTGTCCCAGTTGCCTCTTGGTGATGGGATGATCGTTGACCTCACGAGTGAGCTCGACGATCTGCTCGTTGAGTGCTGCAGCGCGCTCGCGGTGTCTGCGCAGCTGAGCGAGCTTCGACTCCTGTGACAGCAGGGTGCGTAGGTCTTCTGCCTTGTTCACCGCATCGCGTGCTTTGTCGCGTGTGCTTCTGGCCTTGACCATCGTGGACTTCGCCTGCTCCAGCTCTTGGTTCACTGCGTGGTGCAGCTCCTCGGCTTGTTTCACGTCCGCTGTCGAGCCAGCGATGCGTTCATCCAGACTGGCCAGTTCGTCGAGCAGTTCGGTGCGCTGTTGGGCGGTTGAGGTGGCTTCGGTGAGAGTCAACTTGGCGTTGAGTTCGTCCTGGGCGGCTCGTTCGACGATGTCCTTGAGCTGTCTCAGGCCTTCCTGCTGCTCATTGGCCTCCGCCAGCTCACCACGTGCCTTGATCTGGTGTCTGTGCAGGTCGCCGAGCTCCTCGTCCAGGTCGCCGAGCTCGTTGACGAGCTGTTCGGCCTGGTCCAGAGTCTGCTTGACGCCAGTCAGCTGTGCATTGAGGGCATCGTGCTCCTTACGCTGGTCGTTGCGGGAGCGGATGGGTTTGCCGGTGCCAGTCCAATAATTTTGAGACTCCTCCTTGATGAGGTCGAACAGCCCGTGGTCGTCTCGCCGGGTGTCGGCGGCTCCGCTACGGGCGTCCAGGGCGGCACGCAGTGATTCCGAGGAGTCCAGCGTCAGCTCGGACCTGCCACCGGTCTGCAGCACCTGCAGCGCCGTCCACAAGGTGTCGTCCAGCCCCGAGATGAGTCGTTCCATCTCGCCAATGGCATCGTCGCCGGTGAACGAGTCCCCGGTACGCGGACCGCCGACATACCTCAAAACTGCCTTGGGGCTCACGAGGAACTGTTTGGTGTGAACCACTCGATGCTCACCGATGCTGAATTCCGCCTCGACGATCACCGGGACGTGTTGGCCGACTGGTTGGGCGTCCTTGATCGCCTGCTTCTTGGCCGTATGTTTGTTCCTGGTGTTGAAGACCAGACCGAGGGCCTCGATGAGGGAGGTCTTGCCCACCTCGTTGGGGCCGGACACCACCACCAACCCGGTGTCGGGGACGTGCAGGGTCTGCTCGGTGACGCCCTTGTAGTTCTCGATGTGGATGCGATGCAGTTTCATGACGTCTCCTGGCGCGATGGACGGACGCGGGATTGGTGAGGTGCGGGGAGGGGTGAGAGTTGGGGGTTTCGCTGCGTGGGGTTGGGAGTATCGGGCGAGGTGGGCGGTTCGGGGCTCTGGGAGTGTCGGGAGAGCGTGTCAATCGGGCGAGCGGAGCGGGGGATGAGTGCTTGTGCGTTCTACTTACGTATCTGATCAGTGCGCGAGCCGGTAGAGCAGGCTCAAGGCGTCGGCGGCGCAGTCCCGTTCCTCCTGTGGCAGAGCCGGGTCCGTGGACATGGCGGTGAGTTCCTCGACTCCCCGCTCGCCCCACGCCGGCAGGTCCAGGTCGGTGAAGTCGACGTCGTCGGGCACGACGGTGAGGTCATTGCGGTTGTCGCTGGGTTCCAGGCTCGCGAACTGGGTCTCGGCATCGTCCAGGATCTCGGACAGTCGAATCTTCTGCTGCAGCGACACCGAGCCGTGCAGGTCGTAACGCACGATGGTGCGATCAGGTTCGGTGAAGGCCGCGAGTTTCTCGCGCAACGTTTCCAGGTCTTCGTCGGTGCTGAGATCCATGCTGATCCGAGTGTGCAGCCAAGTGCCGACCTCCACGGTCTCGGCGGTGGCGCCATGTTCGTCGAGATCGACGACGACGGCGGTTCCCCGACCAGGTTCGTTGAAACTCGTCGTCTCCTGGGTGCCGCTGTAGCGAATGGGACCATGCGGATCGTCTGGTGGCCAGGCGATGTGGCGGTCTCCCAGGGCGACGTAGCCCACTGCCGATCGCTCGATGGCGGCCAGGAGGGGTTCACGGGCGAGGAGCGCCTCAGACGTGTTGCCGCTGAGCCCCTCCAGCTGACCGTGCCCCACGACGATTCGAGTCGTTGCGTCGGTGGCCAGATTCTTGACGACCGGTTCCAGCGGATCGGTGCTCTGGTGTCTGGCCAGCAGCGGCACTCCAATGATCTCGACGCCATCTGCCACCCGGATGGGATCGGTGCCGTCCAGCAGTGTGGCGTTGGATGGCAGCTTGATGCGCTCCCAGATGTTTCCCGGCTCCAGGGAGTCGTGGTTTCCCGGCAGCAGGTACACCGGCAGCTCGATGGACTCGATGGCCTTGAGGGACCTGGCCACGATGGTGGTGGAGACATTCTGCGTCTCGAAGACGTCACCGGCCACGACGACGAACTCACACTCACGCTGCCGGGCGAGCCCACCAATGGTGCGGATCGCGTCGATACGTGCCTGGGTGAAACGCGCTTGGGGATCGTCGCCGTCATTGCGCGGCGACAGGTAGTGGCGCACCTGCCCCAGTTGCCAGTCGGAGGTGTGCAGAAAACGGGTCATCGTCGTCTTCCTCTCAAGGATCCTGCCGGGAAGGATTCAACAGCTCAGAGCTTATGACAGGGGTGAGACACTTTTTGACGGGACAGCCGAAACGAAGTTGGCGGGTGGGCTGAAGCCCCAACCTGGCTGATGTGGTACTTCAACCCAATGGGGTCTGAGTGCTTCGGCCGATGCGGGGTGCAGCAAGGCCCTGGGAGATCTACCCGGGAGATCCACCAGAAGGTTGGATGGTGGGCCTCTCAGCGTCACCACTGCACAACTGCGACGTGACCCATGGCGATGGCGACGCCAATCTTCTCACGCTGTGAGACCCCATCGTCCGAGATGGGAGGTAGTCATTAGGATCGCCCAACCGGAATACACCTTGAGGAGCATTCAGATGACTCACTCCATCAGTGAGGCCAACGAGTCCGCTACAGCACCCAAGATGAAGGGCCGCCAGCTCGTCATGATGAGCCTTGGCAGTGCCATCGGCACCGGCCTGTTCGTCGGGTCAGGAAAGGGCGTGGCAGCAGCCGGCCCGGCGGTGCTGATCGCTTATGTGATCTCCGGGTTGCTCGTCATTGCCATCATGTACATGCTTGGCGAGATGGTGGCGGCCCACCCGGACTCCGGGGCGTTTTCCGTCTATGCCGAGCGAGCGATGGGCCCGGCAGTGGGCTTCGCCGTCGGATGGGTCTGGTGGATCCAGCTCGTCGTCGTCGTGGCAGCCGAGGCCACGGCGGCCGCCTCCGTGTTGTACGCCATGTGGCCAGTGGCTCCGACCTGGCTCATGTCGCTGATCTTCCTGGTGGCCCTCACCGGCATCAACCTGTTGGGTGTGGACCGGTTCGGCGAGTTCGAGTTCTGGTTCTCCCTCATCAAGGTTGCGGCGGTGGTCGTCTTCCTCGTCGTGGGAGTGCTCATGATCCTCGGGCTGACGAAGGCACCGGCCCCGGGGCTGAGCAACGTCATCCACCACGGTGGTTTCCTGCCCAATGGCATGAGTGGGCTGACCTCGGCCCTGCTCATCGTCGTCTTCGCCTTTGGCGGTATTGAGATCATGGCCGTTGCCGCCGCCGAGACCGAGGATCCGGCTCGCAACGTGGGACGTGCGGTGCGCACCATCATCTGGCGCATCCTGCTGTTCTACATGGGGGCGGTGGCCATCATGGTCGTCGTGCTGCCCTGGGACGATCCTGTCCTGGCCAAGTCGTCATTCGTGGCCGTGCTCAACCATGCCGGGATCCCGGTGGCCGCCGAGATCATGGGAGTCGTCATCGTCCTGGCCCTGTTGTCAAGCCTCAACGCCAACCTCTATGGTGCGGCTCGCATGCTGGGCTCCCTGGCCGATCGTGGTCTGGCCCCCCGCGCGTTGACTGCCTCGAGGACCCGCTCGGTGCCGGTCGCCGCGATCCTCGCCTCGGTGAGCATCGGTCTCGTCTCGGTGGTGTGCACCTACATCTGGGGTGACAAGGTGCTCGACGTGCTGCTCACCCTGGTCGGGGCGACGATCATCGTCACCTACACCTCGACGATCGCCTCACAGCTCATTCTGCGACGTCGTGCGGATGCCGCCGGTGAACACCTGCCACTGCGGCTGTGGGGCTACCCGTGGGTGCCGATCATCTCGGCCCTGGTCGTCCTGGCGATCGTCGTCCTCGGGATGACGGCTGACGGGTTGCGTCAGCAGTTGTTGTCCACCTTCGCCCTGACCCTCGTGATCTACCTCATTGGCAGGGTGCACGTGCGCCGGAAGGCAATGGTGAGCTCAGAAACAGCCGTGACCGCGGACCAGGCAGATAACTCCGAGTCTTCAGTGGGCTTGGATGCAACCGTGGAGCCGACGGTGACTGCAGACCACCGGTGAGTCCAGCGGACGCGTAGCTGAGGCAGTGGGTCGTGGCCGGGAATGGTCGCGGCCCACTCAGCGTTCACGGTGCACCGATTTCGTCGATGCAGATTTTGAGGGGCGATCTCCTTCCCCGCGTGTCCTGCACAGGACGCCCTTGGTTCCCTTTTTTACGGGGCAGCAGCGCGGCAACCCCGAGGATGAGCTCATCGTGGCTTCGCCAATGCGCATTCTCCCATGCCCATGTCGTGCAGGAGCCGACAATGTCTGGGACCGGCCATCATGCACACGTCGCTCAGCGGGGCTCTGGCGATGAACAGGCGATCTGTCCGAGGCCAGCCCATCCGCCACCACGGGACACCGGCTGGTCAGGTCGTGCTGAATGGCGACTGGTGGCCGTCACTGAGCCCCGTCGGCACCCCTCTCCTTCTTCCTGCGTGCTGCCTTCGCCGTCTCGAAGGTCTCGTGCACCTCCCGTCCCTCCAGACGGTCGCGCAACTGGGACCGGTAGATCGACACCTCACCCACGGCTCGCGAGGCCACGGCGACGGCAATCATCGCGGGAGCCAACAGGGAGAGGTTTCCCGTCATCTCGCCGACCATGAGCATCATCCCCAATGGGGCGTGCGCCACGGCCCCGAAGCAGGAGATCATGCCGACGATGACGAAACTCATCGGCGAGGCAGGCATACCGGGCAGGGTCTCCAGCAGTCGCCACATGGCCGCGCCGGTGGCCCCACCAATGACCATGCCGGGGCCGAACACACCGCCGGAACCGCCGGAACCGATGGACAGGGTCGTCGAGAGGATCTTCGCGAAGGGGATGGCCAGGACGATGATCATCGGCATCTTGACGAGCACGTCGGCGTACATCTCCTGCTGCACGTCGCCGTAGCCGGTGCCCAACGCCTGGGGCAGCAGCAGGCCGAGCAGTCCGACGCACAGGCCTCCCACGGCAGGCTTGAGCCAGCCAGGCAGCCGCAGCTTGGCGAACAGGTCGGAGCCCTTGTAGAACACCACTGCGTAGAGCCGACCCATGAGGCCGGCAGCCAGCCCCAGGAAGATGAACCAGATGAGTTGCACCGGTTTGGAGAACTGCACGCCCGACAGGGTGCCGAAGATCGGGCTGAACCCGTAGACGGATCCGAAGGTCACGTAGGCGACGATCGAGCTGATGAGCGAGGGCATCATCGCGTCGGCCTCCATGTCGTCGCGGTAGAGCAGCTCAGAGCCGAGCAGGGCGCCGCCCAGCGGGGCGCGGAAGATCGCCCCGATGCCCGAGGCCATGGCTGCTGACACGGCGATACGTGCGTCAGGGGTGCGGATGTTGAGCCGTTTGCACAGCGCCGACATGGCGGTCGCGCTGATCTGGGCCGTCGGGCCCTCGCGCCCGCCGGAACCGCCCGAACCGATGACCAGGGAGGAGGCAATGATCTTGACCACTGCCACCTTGGGTCGAAGCTCGGCAGGATCATGATGGACGGCGTGAATGGCGTTGTCAGTGCCATGTCCCTGGGCGGTGGGGGCGACGAAGTGCACCAGGATGCCCGAGACGAGGGCACCGCCTGCGACCACCAACGGGATGGCCCACGGCCGAGACATGGAGCTGCCAGGGCTGCCGTCTCCCTCACCCAAGGTGCCCGGGGGTCGATAGCCGCCCAGTCCCTCCAGCAGCCAGTGGGTGCCGGTCTCCAGACAGAAGAAGAAGATGATGGCACCGACTCCTGACAACAGGCCGATGAGCAGGCCCATGAGGAGCCAACGGTTCAGGGAGTCCCGGAACGCCTTGGGGCGGTGTGGGACGAGGGCCTTGCGGAACCTGCGCAGTCGTCTGACCCACCGATGCTGGGCCTCCTTGCGTACATCTCGGTTGCCGGAGCGTGGTTCTGGGCTCGAAGTTTGCACCCAGCCATTGTGACATGGCCGACAAGGATCGCGACAGGCACCCGGCGGCGGAGAAAGCCTGTCGGCAGGGGCGGGGTCCACCCAGGCTGGCGCCATGCCACCCAGCCTCAGGAGAGGGGCTGCCGGCAGGGGTGGGGGTGCTGCCCTGCCCCTGGCGGGAATGACTGGCCACCAACGTTTGGTTCGAGCAGGGGGACGAAGGCTGCCAAGGGAGACGCTGAGCTGCTCACACCAGCGCTTGGCCCGAGCAAGGACGACACTTGCCATCGCACGGCAGGGAGGCTTGCCGGTGCCCATGCGGGGAAGTGTCGTCTCCCTCCGCCCGGGATGTCCACCCGACATCATTCAGGCCGTGAGCAGCTTCCTTGAGTCGTCCCCCTCCACTCGGAATGTGCACCGGGTGGGGTTTGCCGGTGCCCTTGCGGGGAAGCGAGGTGTGTGCAAGAGGGGCAAGGTATGCCCATGCAGGGGGTGGCAGGGAGAACATGCATGGCGTTGGCGAGGAGGAACTGTCGGCGCAGGATTGTGCTCCGGGACCCGGCCCACGGTATTCAGATCTGTGCGATGTCAAAAAATGTCAGCAGGGCGGCAGGACAACACATCATTTGCAGATGACCGCTCCCAGTTGTGAGAAATTGACACGGGCTGATCGAGAGCCCCGTGGCGAGCACAGAATGCCTCCGACCTGACACAGTGCCGATTTGACTGGGGTGGAGGGCTCCATGGCAGCGGAACGCTTCATCCTGATTCCACCGCCGTCCTGCACAGGTGCCGACCTTCCCAGGAAGTGCACCTTCTCAAGGCCGCAGGCTGTCCTGAGTTGTGAGAAATGAGCACGAACTGAACACCGGGGTTCTGTGACAATCACGACCCCGGACGGGCAGGAAACGCCCCCAAGAATCACTGCACAGATCCGGATGGGGCATCTTTCGCACACGGCCTCCCCGTGCGGGTTAGCGTGGAGCCATGAAACGCATCGTTGTCACAGCACCTCAACTCACCGACATCGTCGCCCGTGAGCTCGACGGGTGCGAGATCATCGGCGGGGACCACGCAATGACGCGCGAGGAGCTCGCCGAGCAAATTGTCGAGGCGGACGCCCTGCTCAGCAGCCTGTCCGACCCGCTGGACGCCGACATGCTCGCCCGGGCCACCAAGCTCGAGGTCATCGGCCAGTGCGCCGCCGGATTCAACAACATCGACGTCGACGCAGCGTGCGGCCGCGGCATTGTCGTCACGACGACGCCGGGTGTGCTGCACGAGACCACCGCGGATCTCGCCTTCGGGCTCATGCTCATGGTGACGCGTCGGCTGGGGGAGGCCGAACGGTACGTACGGGCCAAGCAACCGTGGCATTACGACCACACCTTCATGCTGGGCATGGGACTGCAAGGTGCCACCCTGGGGATCATCGGCCTGGGCCAGATCGGTGAGGCCATGGCGCGACGTGCCGCTGCTTTCGGTATGGACGTCGTCTACACCGCGCGACACGACAAGGACACCTCGGCCATCGACGCCACCAACCCCAACACTGCCCCCACCCGACGTGTCGAGCTCGACGAGTTGCTGAGGACCAGTGACGTCGTCTCCGTGCACTGTCCACTCACCGAGCAGACCCGTCACATCATTGATGCCGAGGCCTTGACTGCCATGAAGAGCACCGCCTACCTCGTCAACACGGCGCGAGGTGCCTGTGTCGATGAGAAGGCCCTCGTCACTGCCCTGCGCAATGGCGAGATCGCAGGAGCCGGGCTGGACGTCTACGAGAACGAACCTGACATCGAACTCGAGCTCTATGACATGGACAATGTGGTACTGCTGCCCCACATCGGCTCAGCGGCTCGACGGACGCGCGAAAAGATGACCGAGCTCGCTGCGCGCAACATTGCCGTCGTGCTCGGGGGAAAGGATGCTCTCACCCCGGTGGGATGAGGACGTCGCGACGTACCTGCCATCTGCTCATCTGTGCACTTCGAGGGGGCACCGCTTCGGTGGGGTGATGACCGGTCAGGGTCCCCAGGCTGTTGAGCTGTGGCGATCGTGGTGACCCGACCAGATGATGACAACGATGTGGTGGTGTGGATGAGGAGTGGTGCAGCCTGAAGCACGGGCTTTCCCTCGTCGCGGCAGGGTCGGTCGTTCCGTGTCGAAAAATGTCAGCTGGGTGGGAGCGGCTGCACTGCAGTGCCCTGACTCCCTCCGACTCGATGAAAATTTCACACACCAGCCAAGGTCGAGGAGGATGACATGAATCGGCGGCACCTCAGCGTCACGGTCTCTGCCGGCCGGCAGCGGTCCTTCCTGCTGGTGTCGCGCCTACCGGCTGCCTCCGCATCGCGCAAGGTCTTGTGCGCGCAGGTCTTGGCCTATGGCGCCGTAGGTCCGCACAGCTTCCTGTCTGGTACGGCATTGCTCGTGCTGAGAAGGATGTAGTTCTCCTTGTCCGCAATGCGCTGATACCCCTGGTCCTCGTAATTCTTCAAGGCGTCTGAGGGCTTGGACAGACCATTGCCGGTGTCTGCCTGTGTCATGTCGAGAATGACGAGATCCGTTCTGGGGGTGGGGGCGCCGGGGACCGTGACTCGATTGGTTGAGGTGAGGTGGGGTGCGACTCGGTCGTCTGCGGTCACGCAGGTGTTTTCTGGTACCGCTGCGAGCATCTCATTGATGGCGTCAATCCGCGGATTGTCCTTGACCGTCCGCACATCCTGGGGAAGTTGCCGGAACGGTTCTGTCCACTCACTTTCCAAGTGCGCAATTCGATATGAGTAGGCGATGCTGACCAGCAGGACTGCCGCCACCGCCTTTCGCCAGTTTCTCGAGACCTTTCCCACGACTGTCACCGCTGCGATGGCGAAGATGACGAATTCGATGGCGTTGTAGTGGAACATGCCCATCCACAGCAGGGGGCGGTTCGACCACATCCGCGACAACAGAATTGGTAGGCATGGTAACCAGCGCACCGATCCGAGATACAGGAAGAAGAACGGTTCGACGAGGAGCAGGAGGGTCTGACGCTTGTAGCTGTTGTCGAATGCGATGCCGAAGCTTTTGAGAGGGTGCTGCACGATCATGGCGAGCATGTCCGAGAGGCTCGATCCGAAATCTGGGTAGTCCCAGTAGGCGAAAGAGCCGTCCGGTGCCAGCGACGGAATGACCAGCTTTGTGATGATGACGAATGCGACGATGCCCCCAAAGAACATATACATACCACGCAGCGCCTGTCGATGGTCGTGGGTCGTGCGCCATGCCTCCCAGGCCCAGACCAGTCCCAGCAGGGCGACAACGGTTCCCAGGTCTTCCCGCACGCCGAGCAGTAGGGCACATGCCACGATGAACGGTGTGAACGAGCGACGATCCAGGGCGTCATAGGCCAGGCAGACCAGGGGGATGGCCATGCAGATCTCGTGAAAGTTGAAGTCGATGAGCCCCTGCATCGGCCACGAGAAGGCGATGAGAACGGTGAAGATCCGTGCTGCGATCGGATGCATTCGTCGCTCGGCGATCCGGGTGAGCAGCGGCAGGCTCAATGCCACCACGATTGCCTGTCCCACGAGCAACATTCGCGGATCGTCCCAGATCCAGTACAGCGGTGCGAAAACCATCAGCAGCGGATGGAAATGGTCGCCGAGCAGGTTGAATGAGACCCCCTTGAGGGGTGAGTAGGGGAGGTGGAAGTGTGCATAATTGCGTACCGCTTGGTCGAAGATCCCTAGGTCGTACCCCGCTGACTTGAAGGCAGCGTGGCGAGTGAGAGCGTATGTGCTGTAGCACAGCGTCACGACGATGACGATCGACACGTCAGCGATCCGGGTGGCGGTTGTGGATGCACCGGTGCTTCCCATGCTGATCGGTACTACTGATGTTTGCTGATCAGGTTGGGTCTGGGACGCGGGGTGGCGCCTGTGAAGCATGACCATGTGGCTTTCATCTCGGCTGTGTCGGGCATGGTTGTGGTGTGGCTGGACACCGGGTGGCTGACAGAAGTGTAAATGGGCGATGCGCGTGGGCCCATGCGCCCAGCTTCCCCGAGGCAGGATCTTGCCGGTCAGCGCATAGGAGACGTCGCAGCTCGGCATCGTGGATTCCTTGTGCCGTGACGTGTGACAAGGCGGATGCACCTCGGGCGATGGACATGCTGGATGGGCAGCGTGTCAAAAAATGTCGAGTGGTGCTGGTGGGATGCATGGGAGTACCTCGCTACCGCATGGCACGGTGAAAATCGTCATTGACGGGAATCTCTTGCGGGGGGTCATCTCCGATTCGTGGGAGACATCTGTGGTGAGTTGATCTGGTTCCATTGGTGCGAGGCGCCTCGCCAGGACTCGCGCCTCATCACCGGTCAGGTGTCTGACGAGCCGTGGTCGGGACCAGCCATCCGCTGATCACTGGCTGTCAATTTTCGGTAGTTCCGCTTTCGGTCACCCCACGCCTTGGAGTGGTGGGTACGAAGAGCGGTTCTGCCGTGGTGAGCGCGCGATTCTCTCTGTGGAGGAAGCTCGGTTGAGGGCATGTCGAAAAATGTCGGTTGGCAGAGAACGGCCGCATCGCGGTGCCTGGTCCTTCGTGACCGGATGAAAATTGTCATGGGAGACAGTGCGGAGGTCTTTCAGCCCCAGGCACGAGCCACGCCACGTCTCACTAACGCCTCTCTCCTCACGCAGCGGTGCAGTGGAAACACGAGATCTCTTGAGACGGGTGCGAACTGTGAGGTGTCGAAAAATGTCACGCGGGGAGACTCAGCTGCACTGCAGTGACTCGATGCCCTCTGGCCTGACAAAAATGGTCATCCCGGTTGGTAGACATCGGTAGACGGTCGACATCCAGATCTTGTCCGTGTTGTCCGCCCCGGTCAGGTTGTCCGCCCTCGATCAGCTCGGCACGGGTGCCTCCATCGCCTCAAGACGATGGGCGTCACACTCCATGACGACGGGCACCGCTCCACTCGTTCTCGATTGGCTCGTCCAGCCCAGCACCTCCTGATGCATCCCATGGGATGCACATATTTCCTCCGGCCTGCACGTCCGTTCTTCACGTGTTGGAATTCATGCACGTTGGCAGGGCGCATAGGCACAGATGCATGGCGTCTCGTAATGTTGGTGACAAACCTGACAGTGTCGCAGGCGAGAGCCAGCCAGAACCCGGGCCGCGCACCCGGAGGGAGTACTACTTATGAGAACCATGGAGGCGGATGTCGTCGTCATCGGTGGCGGTGCCACCGGGGCAGGCGTTGTCCGGGATGTAGCAATGCGCGGGTATTCCGCCATTCTGCTCGACAGGGCCGACCTCGGCCAGGGCACCACGGGCCGGTACCACGGTCTGCTGCATTCCGGTGGACGTTACGTCGTCTCTGACCAGCAGTCGGCCACCGAGTGCGCCGAGGAGAACGCTATCGTCACGCGGATCAACGCAGACGCGGTCGAGAGCACCGGCGGGCTCTTCGTCGTCACCCCCGAGGACGACCTCGACTTCTCAGATCGTTGGGTCGAAGGGGCCACCGCTGCCAAGGTGCCCTTCGAGGAGATCACCGTTGGTGAGGCGCTTCGCCGTGAGCCCCGCCTCAACCCCGGGATCAAACGTGCCTTCGCGGTGCAGGACGGCACCGTCGATGGCTGGCAGATGGTGTGGGGAGCCGCCCACTCCGCCGAGGACTACGGCGCCCAGATCCTCACCTACCACGAGGTGACCGGCATCGAGCTGGACGGGGACCAGGTCTCCGCCGTCAAGGCCACCGCCCTCAAGACGGGCGAGCAGATCACCATCAACACCAAGTTCGTCCTCAACGCCGCTGGCCCGTGGGCCGGCAAGATCGCCGAGATGGTCGGATGTCACGACGTTGACGTCGTCGCCGGTCGCGGCATCATGATCGCCATGAACCACCGTCTGGTGAACACCGTCGTCAACCGGTGTATCTACCCGGCCGATGGTGACATCCTCGTGCCGGTGCACACCGTGTCGATCATCGGTACCACCGACGTCAAGGAGGAGGACCCGGATCGTCTGCCGATTCCTCGCAACGAGGTGCAGCAGATGCTCGACTCCGGCGAGGCCCTCATCCCCGGGTTCCGCGAGTCCCGCGCCGTGCACGCCTGGTCGGGCGCCCGCCCGCTGTTCAAGGACAAGCGCGTGGCAGCCTCCGACACCCGTCACATGTCGCGTGGCATGAGCATTCTCGACCACGGTTCCCGTGACGGCGTCAAGGGCATTGCCTCCATCATCGGCGGCAAGCTCACCACGTACCGTCTCATGGCCAAGAACATCGTCGACGTCATGGTCGAGCAGCTGGGCGACGATCGGCCCTGCCGCACCGCCGAGGAGGCCGTGCCCGGCTCGACCTCCGGCAAGAACTACCTCATCACCCATCGCCTGGGTGAGAACGAGGAGCGTCGTGCCGCCACCGGTCTGGTGCGCGGTGGCGATCCCGCCAAGGTGCCCGCCAAGTCCAAGATTGACGACCAGGTGATCTGTGAGTGTGAGCTCATGAGCCGCAAGGCCTTCACCGATCTGCTGGCCGAGCAGCCGGACGCCACCTTCGACGACCTGCGTCGTCAGCTGCGTCTGGGCATGGGGCCCTGCCAGGGTGGCTTCTGCTCCATGCGCGCCACCGGCGTCGCCCTCGAGGAGGGTGCCATCGACGCCGAGCGCGCCACCGGCCTGCTGCGCCTGTTCCTCAAGAACCGGTGGATCGGTCTGTGGCCGATCCTCTACGGTGAGCAGGTCCGTCAGACCGCTCTCGACGACTGGATCTTCCAGGGGACCTTCGACGTCGAGCACCTTCCGGTCCCCGAGAGCGAGGTTGTACTGTGACCGCCACTGCAGCACCTGAGTCCATCACCGTTGCCCGAGCCAATGCGCCCCACGTCGCCGTCATCGGCGCCGGTCTCGCCGGTCTCGTCACCGCGTTGCGTCTGCGCCGTGCCGGAGCACGCGTGACCCTGGTCACCAAGGGAGTCGGTGGCCTGCAGCTGGGCCACGGCACCATCGACCTTTTGGGCTACGACCCGGAGCGGGTCACCAATCCCGCCAAGGGAATCGAGGCCTTCGCAGCCAAGCACCCCGAGCACCCGTACGCCAAGATCGGCGTCGAGGCGGTGCGCTCCGGTGTCGAACTGCTGTCCGAGATCCTTGGTGAGAAGCTCGTCAACGGCTCCGCCGACGAGAACGTCCTGGTGCCGACCGCCGTGGGCGCTGCCCGTCCGACGGCGTTCATCCCCGAGTCCATGAAGGCCGGTGTACTGCATGGCGACGCCAAGATGGTCATCATCGGCGTGGCCCAGTACAAGGACTTCCACCCCTCGCTCATCGCGCAGAACCTTTCGCGCACCGTCCTGCCTGATGGTGGTAAGCCGCAGGTCCGCGCTGTCATGGTGGACTTCGAGGCTCGCCCCGGCGAGTACGACGCCACCGGCCTCAACCTGGCTCGTCGCCTGGACGACCCCGAGGTGCGCAAGATCTTCCTCGAGGGTCTCAAGGCATTCGTCAATCCCGGAGAGGTTGTCGGTCTGCCGGCCATCCTCGGTATCGACAACCATGACGAGGTGCTGGCCGACGCTCGCGCCATCCTGGGCACCGACGTCTTCGAGATCGCCTCGCTGCCGCCGTGCGTTCCCGGCATGCGCATGAACAATCGGTTGGTCAAGCTCGCCAAGGACGAGCGCGTCGACTACATGCTCGGCACCAAGGTCGTCGGTGCCACCGCCGGGTCCGACGGCAAGCTGGAGTCGATCACCCTGCACACCACTGGACACGAGCGCGAGCTCAAGGCCGACGCCTTCGTGCTGGCCGCTGGCGGTTTCGAGTCCGGTGCCCTGCAGCTCGACTCGCACTACGAGCTGCACGACACGATCCTTGGTCTGCCGGTGAAGATGCCCGAGGGCGTCAAGACGGAGGATCTGACGCATGGCGACTACTGGGGCGATCCACAGCCGCTGTTCCTCTCCGGCGTCGACGTCGATGAGGACATGCGTGCCATTCATGACGGCAAGCCCGTCTACACCAACGTTTTCGCTGCTGGTGGCGTGATTGCCGGCGCAACTCGTTGGCAGGAGAAGTCCGGTGAGGGAATCGCGTTGGGATCGGCGATCAAGGCCGCTGACGCCGTCGCTGCCCAGCTGGGCGTCACTGCTGCGGAGAGGAACTGATCATGGGTGTCATCGAAGAGACATTTTCCGGACACGAGGCCTCCCGAGCCTCGCTGGACGCATGCGTCAAGTGCACCATCTGCGAGACGATGTGTCCGGTCGCCAAGGCGACCCCGCTGTACACCGGCCCGAAGTACAACGGTCCGCAGGCCGAGCGGTTCCGTGACGGAGCCTCGGTGGACAACTCCCTCGAGTGGTGCAACTTCTGCGGCATCTGCACCCTGCACTGCCCGCAGGGTGTGAAGATCGCCGAGCTCAACGAGCAGGCCGCTGCCAAGATGAAGCACCAGAACGGTGTTCCGCTGCGTGACCGCCTCATCCCGCTCACAGTGCTCGAGGGCAAGGTGCTCTCCCCGATCGCTCCGCTGGCCAACTGGGGCCTCAAGCAGAAGCCGATCCGCTTCGCCGTCGAGAAGATCATCAAGGTGCACCGCGAGGCCCCGATGCCCGAGGCCCACACCGAGACCCTCTCCAAGTGGATCCGCAAGCACAAGCCTGCCACCAAGCCCACCAAGGGCCCGGTGATCTTCTTCCAGGGCTGCGCCGGCGGCTACTTCGAGACCGAGACCTCCGTGAAGTCCATCGAGGTGCTCGAGCACCTGGGCTACGAGGTGCTCGTGCCCAAGCAGGGGTGCTGTGGCCTGGCCCAGCAGTCCAACGGGCTGTTCAAGCAGTCCACCAAGACCCTGCTCGACATCTGCGACAAGATCATCGCACGCGGCAAGAACATCCCGGTGGTGTCCTCCTCGGGTTCCTGCATCGGCATGATCAAGCACGAGGCCCACGAGATCATGGGTGTCGACGACCCGCGTCTGCACGACGTGTCGGTGCGCTCGTTCGACTTCTGCGAATTCCTCATGGAGGAGTACCGCAACGGCGAGATCGACCTCAGCGACCTCAAGCCGCTCGACCTCACCGTGCCATACCACCAGCCCTGCCAGGTCAAGAGCCAGGGCATGGGATTCCCGGCCGTGCAACTCATGGAGCTCATCCCGGGCGTCAAGGTGCTGGAGTCCAACGAGCCCTGCTGCGGTATCGCTGGTACCTATGGCCTCAAGGCCGAGCGGTACGAGGTCTCCCAGCGGATTGGTGCCAAGGTCTTCGAGCACATGCGTGAGTACAACGAGGGCGTCGGCGTCTGCGACACCGAGACCTGCCGCTGGCAGATCACCAAGTCCTCGGGCGTGAAAATCGTCCACCCGGTGTGGCTGCTGCACCAGGCTCTGGGGCTGTCGGACAACCTGCTCGACTGAGAGAGAACCGAGAGCCGGTTGATCGGCTGCGGTCCGGTTCGACCGAGTGACATGTGAATCCGGGGCTGCCCTGTGTGGGGTGGCCTCGGATTTTGTGACCCAGCATCGTGGCTGTCTCGGGTCTGTGGTTCAGCATTGTGGCTGGTCTCGGGTTTTGCGATCCGACATCGTGACTGGCCCTGATTTCGGGCCCAGCAATTCGTGATTGGCAGCTGCCCCTGGGCAGAGGATGGGGCCACTTGGTGGCCATCGGGTCGTCGGTGACATGCCGAGCCGTCAAGTGCCAGTGGCGGCATCCTCTTCCATGACCGCGAGAGCGCCACTGGACGGTCCCCCTCTCTTGAGGCAAGGGAGTACCGAGGTAGACGCAGGCCGGTTGTCTGCCGACCCCCAGGTTCATCAGGTGTGGACGCAGGGATGTCCCACATCTCATAGCTGGCGAATGGGCGATGGATTGATGGACTCACTGGTGGGCACCGGGCAGGGTGACTGGACGGAAGAAGGTCAGGCCCGAGTGCAGCGCCGGGACGTGCCCCGTGGGAGCGTGAGTATGACCCGGTCGAGTCCTGATCCTTCGATTCTCGGGGCACACCACTGGGTACGAGAGTGGACATCTTCTAGCAGCAGGTTACCCCGCCCTGTACACGTGTGGCGAGCCGTTCCGCTCCTCCAATCATCTGAGCTGTAGGGGGTCGGTGGGCTGGACGGCCTCGCCGGACGTGCGTCAGGACCGAGGCAGCGAGTGGCCGGTCACTCCAGGACGATCGCGTCCGGGGTGGCCGTGGTGGCACGCATCGTGACGTCGATCTCGGCACCCACGGTGACGTTCACCCCACCCGGCACCCAGACCAGACTGGCCTGCATGTGGGGTGGCTCGACGAAGAACCGTTTGCGGCCCCCGATGCTGAACGGTGACAGGGCCAGCCGGGAGGCGTTGAGCAGACCACCCGCAGCAGCCGTGAGCTGCTGGCGCACCGAGGCGCCCGGGGTCGGGGCGCTCATGGCCACCCCGTGGCTCGTTCCCCCGTCGACGACGACCACTTGGCCGCCACGCGGATCGGGGACGGCACGCTGCCAGTAGCCCATCCGCTCACCACGGCTCACCTGGTGCACGTCGGTGACATTCGAGGTGTAGCGGTAGGCGTCCGGGCTGCCGAGCCACAGGTGCGTACCAACCCGGCGTCGCACCGGCACCGGCATTCGGTGACGCAGCACGTCGAGCTCGTCGTCGTCCAGGTGCGAGACCCACAGCGGCGCTTCGCAGGCAGCCACGGCCGAGGTGGCAAGATCGGTGGCCTCCTGCAGGTGCTCACCCGCCATGGGCAGGTGGATCGTCCAGCCGACGATCTCCAGACGATCTTGGCAGGCAGCCACCGCATGACGGAACTCCTGGGGAGCCAGCCCGAAGCGCAGCATCGAGGTGAGTACTTCCAGTATCACCCGTAGCCCGGGGCGTGACTCAGCCAGCGCTTGGGCGTCTGCCACCCGCGAGACCGTCAGGATGACCCCTGAACCGCTCCGGGTGGCTTCGTCCAGCATCTGCTCGACGATCGGATCGCCGGGTCGCCACGGCGTCAACACGACGACGTCACCGGTGAACCCACCGGCGCGTACCGCCGCGACCTCACCGGCCGTCCCCACGGCGACGACGTCCGCCGTCAGACGTGCCGCCTCACCGGCCAGCCGCTCCAGCCCGAACCCGTAACCATTGCCCTTGATCACCGGTACGGTCAGCCGGTCGCTGGCCAGAACGGCATCCTGGTGCGAACGCCAGGCTGCGGTATCGACGTGCATGACGAGACTCATCGGCTCCTCCGCTCCATGTAGAGGTCGAAGGCCTTGTAGAGCAGTGGATCGATGACGAGATCCCACTCGCCGATGTAGCTCACGGCCTGTCCGCCCGAGCCCACCTTGAACTTGATGAGGCCGAGTTCGGGATCGTCGGCGGCCAACCCCTCGGTGATGCCGCGCATGTCGTAGACGTCGGCGTCGACCGCCATGGCGTCCTGGATCATCTGCCACTGGATGGCGTTCGACCCGCGTACCTCGCGCTTGGCGTTGGTGGAGGCGCCGTAGGAGTACCAACAGTGCCGGCCCACGTGGATCCACGTCGTCGCGGCGACGACGTCGCCCTCGTGGCGAGCCAGGTAGACGTGCATCCGATCGGGATCCTCGGCATTGAGGGCGTCCCACATGTGTTCGAAGTACTCCAGCGGACGTGGGGTGAAACTGTCGCGCTCGGCAGTCTCCAGATAGACGGTGTGGAAGGCAGCCAGGTCGTCCCGACCACCGGTGACCACCTCGACGCCCTTCTTGGCGGCCTTGCGAATGTTTCGGCGCCACAGCTGATTCATTCCAGCCAGCACCTTGTCCTCGCTCAGACGTACCCGCTCACCGTCCTTCCACCGCACGAGGGGCAGCTGGAAGTTGAACTTGGGTTGGCCGGCGGCGAATCCCTGCTCATCCTTTGGTGGACGCCACCCCAGGTGGCGCAGCTGGTTGGTCAGGTAGGTTGCTCGGCGGTTCGTCCGGTCGGCAGGCACCTCGGACAGTGCCGTGACGGATTCATCGGCGATGGCTGCCTTGATGGTGTCCTTGGCCCACACGCGATGTGGCAGGGTGGGGCCGATGCGCAGGGCGAAGGCGCCGCGAGACTTCACGTGGCTGCGCAGGGCGGTGAGGATTTCCGGCAGCTCAGGGGAGGACCAGTCCATCACCGGGCCCTCGGGCAGGTAGGCCAGGTAGCGGTGCAGTTTGGGAACCTGGCGGTAGAGCACCAGGCCGACACCAAGCAGTTCGGTGCCGTCCCGCACGATTCCGATGGACTCAGAGCGCCAGTCGGTTTTCACCTGCGCCCAAGCGGGGGTCTGCAGGAAACTCACCGTTTCGCATGCCTGCGACCCCGGGCTCGCCCAGTCCTGTAGAAAAGCCAGATGTTGATCGGCAGAGATACGTCGTACCTGAATCGTCACCCCTCAACCATACGGGGTTCATGGGTGTCCAGCGAGCTCGCGAGCCGAGAGTTTTGTGCACCCGGATGCCACGAGGCGGGACGCGGCTGATCGAGAAGGGGTGGTGGAGTCTGAAAGTTCGTGGAGCTTGTGAGTGAGGCCCGTGGTGGATGTACAAAATTGTCGGGCAAGCCGCGGATGAGTCAGATGGGGGACTGTGGCACCGGTGAGTCGGGATTTTTGTGCATCGAGGCTGGCCGGCGACTGCGATCCCAGGGGGACGAGACTCGGGTGGGCGCAGAGGCGTGGGCGGTCGCCTAGGTGGGGGCTCCTGGATGGGGATGCTGCGAGCCGGGAGTTTTGTGCCTCGGGATGTGTGGCCGGTGCGTGGTCGGAGGCTGCTGTCTGAGTCGTGGAGTTGTGTCTGGGCATGGACCTTGCCAGCGGTGTGCACATTTTTGTCAGGCGAGGGGTGGGCGAGGCACTTGAGTGACGCGACGGACGGCGTGCTGGGATTTTTGTGCTCTGGGTTTCCGGCCCTGCGCCCTGTGCGCATCAGGCCCTGTGGGAGGCGCCCCGAAGGTGCGGTTCTGTTGAGGCCACGCCCCTGTGCGCATCTGGCCCTGTGTTCATCCAGCCCTGTGCCCATCAGTGCCGGTGCCTGATCCAGCCTGATCCTGAGCTGGTCAGCGGATTCTGGGGTGGGCAAGGGCCGCTGTGCAGATGTGGCGTCCTCGCTCCTTGTCACATTTCGTCGGGGTATGGCACCACGGGAAAGCAGACGTCGCAGGTGGGATCGTCGATGGCGGCATCGTTCCACTCACCCCAATACACCTCGCGGGGAGCCCCGTTGCGCTGCCAACCGCGATCGGTGAGGTCGGCATCCAGGCCGGCGTAGATCTCGTCGATCTCGGGAAAGGCAAGCTCAGCCCGGCTCACCGTCACCCACGCTTCCACATGCTCCGGCTCCACCCGCCGGATGATTCCCTCGGGCAGCTCCAGTCGACGCCCGAAATCGGGGTCGATGGGGTGGCACACCTCCACGGTTCCCGGAGAATCCACCGTCAGGCCGTCGTGGTAGATGACGAACGGGTACCCGTTGCCCTCCAGCAGTCGCGCCATGCCGTTCATCGCCTCGTCGATGAACTCGTCGAGCCCGTCGACGCTGACCCGGCGATTCACCGAGATGATGTGTTGATCGGCAACCACTCGTCTGTGGGGCTCCTTGGCGTTCATCGTGGGCTCCTTACGATTTTTTTGGGGGGTGAAGGCGGCTTGGTCTGGGCAATGCCAAGGTGAGGGTCGGTGCCCGGACGGCTCTGGGACGAGTGGCCGGAAGTAGCTTCAGTCATCCCTGTCGACGGCGTGTCGGCGCGTCGTCGATCTCACTTGGAATGGGGCTCCTCACCGGCAGTTTTCGTCGTCGACCGTTCCAGGGCGAGGGTGCGGGCGTACTCGGCAAGGGTGGGCATCCCGTATGCCCGGGCGGTCTGGTCATGCAGCTCGATGATCTGGCGGCGCACTCGTTCGGAGAACTTGTGGGCGATCTCACCAAGGGCCGGCTCCATCGGGTGCCCGTAGACGACGTGAACCGGCGGACGCCCCTTGGGCAGCCCGCTGTCGCTGGGCATGGCGGCGAAGGCGCCAACGATGGCCACCGGGATGATCGGCACCTCACGCGAGATCGACAGGGCGGCTGTTCCGGGCTTGAACGTCCCCATGGCGCCGGTGCGGGACCGGGTGCCCTCCGGGAAGATGAGCAGCGGCACGCCGTCGGTGAGCAGGGACCCGGCCATCCCATGTGCGGTGGTCCCTCGAGTGGCCACCCGAGCCTTGCCCTTGCCTCGATCGACCGGAAAGGCATTGAAGAACATCACCGGTGTGATGGCGTGTAGCCAGTTGGTGAAGAAGTGGTCGGCAGCTGCCCCGGTTGCCAAGTACTTCGACAGCCGACGTGGCATCGACCCGAAGATGAGCGGTGTGTCCAGGTGCGAGGAGTGGTTGGCCACGACGATGTAGGCACCGTCCAGGGAATCCAGATTGGCAACTCCGTGCACGGTGACATCGGTGAGACGCCACACCAGCGGCTTGAGCAGCAGTAGGTTGGCGGCCTCCCGGCTCACCGCTGACAGAGTGCTGGTGTAGCGCCCTCGTGACTTGGTTGGCTTGGCCCCCATGTCATGTCTCATGGGTCAGGCCTCGGTGCTGTGTGTGGAGGGGGCGTCGTGCGTGGTGGGGGAATTCGTCGTTTGCGGGTGGTCGTCCTTGTCACGACTGGAACTCAGGGTGCGGGAGAGGAACCGCATTGCTGAGCGTGGGGCGTGGCTGGCCACTCCGATGAACAGTTTCCACAGCGGAGTCGGCACGCTCACCACCTTGCCGCGGTCCAGATCGGCCAGGGCCTCGCGTACCAGCACGTCGGTCGGGATCCAGAAGAAGTCCGGAAGGTGGTTGGCCGTCACCCCGGCACGGGAGTGGAACTCGGTGTGCACCCAGCCGGGGCACAGGGCCATGGCGTGCACGCCGGTGCCGTGCAGCTCGTTGGCCAGGCCCTCGGTGAAGGTGAGCACCCAGGCCTTGAGGGCCGAGTAGTTGCCGGTGTTGATCCAGGCGCTGGAGCTCGAGACGTTGAGGATGGCGCCGTGCCCACGGGCAACCATGGCGCGCCCAGCCGCCGCCGACAGCTCCAGAACGGCGCGGCACATCACTTCGAAGGCGCGATTCTGCAACTCCAGCGAGTCGGGATCGAGGATCTTGGCGTGCACGGCGAAACCGGCGTCGTTGACGAGCAGGTCGATGGGGCTGTCCGGGTCCTCCAGACGCTCCGCCACCGAGGCCACGGCGTGCCGGTTGGAGAGGTCGGCCTGGATCGTCTCCATGCTCACGCCGTAGCGGGCCTCGATCTGCTCCTTGATCTGCGCCATCCGAGTGGTGTCCCGGGCGACGATGACGATGTCGTCGCCCCGTGACGCCAGCTGGGTGACGAACTCCCGGCCAATTCCCGACGTGCCGCCCGTGACCATGCTCGTTGCCATGACCACCAATCTACGGCAGCTTGCTGCCTCAGACCACAGCAGCCGAGGACTCTCTGGTTAGTCTTGGCCCATGAGTGCTCATCCCATCGGTTCCCACGTCAGTCTGGACGACGTCCTTGGTGGTCGTGTCGTGGGCAGTCTGGCCCAGGTGACGGTCTCGGATCCCCAGTCGTGGAAGAAGCCACGCTTCGACAACCCGGGCGGGGCCCAAGCCGTCCGGGAAGCGGCGCAGAAGGCCGGTGTCACCGTGGTGGTCCATTCCCCGTTCGTCATCAACCTCGCCTCGCTCAACAACCGGATCCGCATCCCGAGTCGAAAGCTCGTCCAGCAGACCCTTGACGCCGCAGCTGAGATCGGGGCGATCGGTGTCGTCGTGCACGGCGGGCACGTGCGTCAGGGTGAGCCGATCGAGAAGGGGCAGGACAACTGGCGCAAGGCCATCGACGGCTTCGACTTCCCGGTGCCGCTGCTGGTGGAGAACACTGCCGGCGGGGAGAACGCCATGGCTCGCACCCTGGAGCGACTCACCGGCACCTGGCAGGCAATCGGGGCGGCACAGGGTGCCGAGAACGTCGGATTCTGCCTGGACACCTGTCATGCGTTTGCCGCCGGTCTGGACATGGACACGCTCGTTGACGACATCCGAGCCATCACCGGACGCATCGACCTGGTGCACGCCAACGACTCCCAGGGGGCTGCGGGATCCGGACGTGATCGGCACGCCAACCTCGGGCAGGGGCAGATCGATCCGCAGACATTGGGCGAGGTCATTGCTGCCGCCGATGCCCCGACGGTGGTGGAGACCCCGGGCGACGAACCAGATCGTCGAGCTGACGTCGAGTGGATCGAGCAGGTCCTGGAGCGGCAGTGAACAAAAATGTCACCAGCCCGGGGCGTGCGTCTCGATCGTGACTGCAGCCAGCGCGGGGCGGTATTTTTCGCAAGCTCTGGTCCGACGCATCGAGTCCGGCGCATCGAGTTCTGACCTGCATCATGCTGGTCCGGTCACACCCGGTGGCTCCAATCACGTCCCGCTGAGCGGCGCTGCCCTGATTGAGTTGTCGAATTTCACCGGGCGGGACTGGGGCCTCACCGGGCAGGGATTGTCCGTGGCCCGGGCACCGTGCGCAAGGTCGTTTTCGTCGGGGCACTTGGTCTTGGCTTCACGCCCCTCGGAAGAGATGGTCAGGCCCCTGTGGGCTCCTGGCCCGTCCCCCATGGAGCGTCATGCTGGCGTTTGGCCCCTGTGCGTGGGCTCCTGGAGGGGCGCTGGGGAGAAAGTCCGATGGCAATCGAGATTTTCCGGGCGGAGGCTGCCCACGGCCACACAGGTTTACCGAGGTTCGCGGTCAGGTCGGGTTCCTTGGGCAGGATCGCCCCACCATACTCGCGTTTTCACCGCAATCGTGAGTTGCCATGCATTGCAAGGACGGAGGACTGCCGGAATGGACAGTTCTGTGCAACGAGTGGCGTGGGAGGTTGCCGTGGTCGAAATGGTGAGCTGGTGGCTGGAACAGGGCTGGGGAAGGTCTGCGTGCGATCGTGCTGCCGTCCGTCTGGCGTGGTCGCATTCCTGGTTGGCCACCGGTCAGACCGCCAGTGGCCGTAGGATGGATGCCATGAATTCGCTCTGCGGTCAGGAGTCATGATGACGCAGGAATTGGCCGTCAACCACTTGGCGCATCTGTTCGCCCGCACGCGGTCCCAGCACGGTTTCCGCCCGGCCACCCGGGTACGCCGTGAGGGGGGATGGGTGCTGCACACCTACGCCGAGCTGGGGCGTCGGGTGGACGCCATCGCCCGCTGCCTGGTCGATCCGGGGTTCGTCACCGACGACGGACTGTGCCGTGACGATCGCATCTCGATCTTCGCCCACAACTGCCCGGAATGGCTCGAGCTGGATCTCGCGGCGTTGACGGTCGGTGCGATCCCGGTGCCGATCTTTCCCACGAGCACCCCCGAGCAGATCGTCCACATCATCTCCGACGCGCAGGTGCGGGTGCTGGCCGTCGCCGACAAATCCTTGGCACAGCGCGCCTTGAGCGTCGCCGACCGCATGCCGAGCCTGGAACGAATCATCGTCCTCGACGGTGACCTGCCCGACGATCCTGCCATCGCCACGATCTCCTTCGCCGATCTGGTGGCTGGTGGTGGACTGGACGACTCCGGAACGCAGGCGTCAGATGGTTCGCGGTGGCCCGCCGTCGCGTCTGACGCGCAGCCCTCGCAGACGGCCCGCGTCGCTGGGCAACCAAGGAAGGGACAGTCAGAGCCAGGAGATGACCGACTGCGAGATGAACGGTCGGAGGGCTCGTCCAGCAGCGATCGGCCCAGCGCCGCCCAGGCGTCCACCGACCAGTCCGCCGACCCCGCCTGTGACGCGCAGCAGGGTCATCGTGCTCAGCTCGACGCGATTGTTGCCGAGCGGATGGATCAGGCTCGCCCCGACGACGTCGCTGCCCTCATCTACACCTCCGGGACCACGGGTTCCCCCAAGGGAGTCATGCTCACCCACGAGGGTGTGCTGTCCGAGATCGCGTCGCTCGACGCCTTCTTCGACTTCCAGCCCACCGACCACTCGCTGTGCTTCCTGCCCCTCTCCCACGCCTATGAGTGGGGTTGGTCGATGACGCTCATCAGTCACGGCTGCCTCAACACCTTCGTCACCAACCCCAAGACGGTCGGTTCGATGCTCGCCGAGGTGCGTCCGACGCTGTTCGTGAGTGTTCCCAAGCTCTACGAGCAGGTCATGACGGTGGCTCAGGAGAAGGTCTCCGACTCCCCGGCCAAGAAGCGGATCTTCGACTGGTCGTTGCAGGTGGGCAAGCAGTGGTGGGACGTCGGTGAGGCCGGCGGCACCCCCGGACGCATTCTCAAGGTGCAGCACAAGCTGGCTGACGCCTTGGTGCTGCACTCCATTCGAGACGCCGTCGGTGGCCCCAAGAAGGTGCTGGCCGCCGGTGGTGCCCCACTGCGCAAGGAGGTTGAGGAGTTCTTCGCAGCCTGTGGGATCCTCGTGAGTCAGGGCTACGGACTCACCGAGGCCAGCCCACTGGTGAGCTTCAACTGCCCAGCAGCCCACAAATTCGGTACCGCCGGACGCCCGATCCACGGTTCCAGGATCCGCATCGCCGACGACGGCGAGGTGCAGTACTGGGGCAAGAACGTCATGAAGGGCTACTGGAACCAGCCGGAGGCCACCGAGGCCGCGTTCGACGACGGGTGGCTGCGCACCGGCGATGTCGGACGTCTGGACGAGGATGGCTACCTGCTCATCACCGACCGGCTCAAGGACATCATCGTCACCCTCAACGGCAAGAACGTCGCTCCCCAGCCGATCGAGGCCGAACTGCTCAAGGACCCGCTCTTCGAACAGGCCGTGATCCTGGGCGACAATCGCCCCTGCCTCACCCTGCTCGTCAAACCGTCCCTGCCGCAGGTCGAGCAGCTGGCCGAGCGCCTCCACATCACGAGTCTGTCGGCCAACGAGAAACTGCGCAGCCCGGAACTGGCCGAGGAGATTCGCAGGCGGGTGGCCGAGCTGAGTGCCAAACTGCCCCACCAGGAGCAGATTCGGGATCTGAGCGTGCTGTGGGACGAGTTCACCACCGACAACGGGCTGCTCACCCCGACCCTCAAGGTGCGTCGTCGTGAGGTGGAGAAACGATTCGCCGAGCTCATTGAGGAGATGTACTCCAAGATCGCCATCCGACGTAGGGGCGGTGCCGGCAAGGATGCTCGCAGGAACGGTAGGGCGCACAAGGACGACGGGTCCAGCGTGAGGCATTGAGTACCGCATGAGGACGAGTCTGTGCGAAAACTTTCGGCTGGGGGAGCGGGCAACATGAGATGATTTTCGATCCGTGGTTCGGGCCAGGGCCCGGGTGGGGGCAGGCCAGGGGAAGATCTTCAGCTCGATTTCCCCACGAACGGACCTGTCCTGCGACCGGGATCCGACCAAGGGTGCCTGCTTCCCCTCGCTCACCTCTGGGCAATCGTGCCCACGGGGGCGGGGCCAAGGATCACGTCCACCCCGACTCCCATGGCTTTCCGACCGCACCACGTGGGGTGCGAGGCTCCATGGGGTGACTGTGCGGCATGGGGTCGGGCTGTGCGGCCTGCCCCTCTGTGCCCCGGAAAGCAATGACAAAAATTCCCACCAGACCCCAGCCTTCCGCACCCTCGTAGACTTTCACCCATGGGACTGCGCAATTTCCTCACCAATCACGGCATGCCCTCCGACGGTGTCGACGTGCCCACCGCACTGACCGCCCTGTCGAAGGGCGGGGTTCTCGTCGACGTGCGAACCGTGGGTGAGTTCGAGGCTGGCCATGCCCCCGGCGCCCGATGGGTGGACCCCAAGGAACTGCTCGCCGACCCGGTGTCGGCCGTCTGGGCCGATGACCCCCTGGCTGAGCCGGATCCGCATTTCGTGCTGATGTGCGACACGGGACTGCGCTCCGGGCATCTGGCCCATGCAGTGCGGGAGCAAGGTTTTCGAGCCGATTTCGTCACCGGCGGTTTGCTGGCCTGGCGCGAGGCGGGGGAGATCCTCATCCCCGGGCCGGAACGTCGGCACTGAGACGGTCGACCTCATTCGGCGTCATATTTTTCGTGGGCACCGAGAATCCAGCTTCGCTGGTCGGTGTCATTTCCCCCTTGGCTTGGTCCACGGGGCCTGAACAGATATAGTGAAGGCTCGGCGTCCTGTATAGACGTCGATGTCACCCCAGCCAACTGGAGTGGCAGGCATTACGCCCTCCTGCCACGGGACGTACCCGTGGCCGCAGAGACCAGAGGAGGTGGAGTCAGCGTATGCGTAAGTACGAGGTCATGATCCTCATCGATCCCACCGTCGAAGAGCGCCAGGTCGATTCCGTCATGGAGAAGTACCTGAAGGTTGTCACCGACGAGAAGGGAACCGTCGACAAGGTCGACGTGTGGGGCAAGCGTCGCTTGGCCTATGAGATTCAGAACAAGTCCGAGGCGATCTATGTCGTCCTCAACGTGACCTGTGAGCCGGCGACGGTTCAGGAGATTGATCGTCTCTTCGCCATTGACGAGAAGATCATGCGTACCAAGGTCATGCGTCCGGAGATTCACTGAGCAAACCCTCACGTGAGAGGACGCCCGCTGCGACTACCGGGCACTTGGTTGCCGTGTGGACCTGCTGGTCGATGAAGTTTGACAGGAAACTGTCTCACCAGTCGGGTAGACATGGAACCAACGGAGTCACGTGAGTGACCCATCGATCCACGCCTTTCTGATTCGGAGTCTCACATGGCAGGAGAAACATCCATCACCGTGATCGGCAACCTCACCGCCGATCCTGAACTGCGTTTCACCCCGTCCGGGGTTCCCGTGGCCAACTTCACGGTCGCCTCGACGCCGCGCACCTTTGATCGCCAGACCAACGAGTGGCGTGACGGCGAAGCCATGTTCCTCAACTGCTCGGTGTGGCGGCAGTATGCCGAGAACGTCGCCGAGTCGTTGTCGAAGGGCATGCGAGTCATCGTCCAGGGCAATCTGCGTGCACGCAGTTACGAAGCCCGTGACGGCAGCCGTCGTACCAATCATGAGATCGACGTCCAGGAAGTGGGCCCCTCACTGCGGTACGCCTCGGCATCGGTGACCCGAAATCCGTCCGGTCAGGGCGGGAGACGGGGTTCCTTCGGCGGCAACAACCAAGGTTTTGGCAATGGTGCAAGCCAGTCGTTCAACGGCGGCGGGCAGAGCCAGAACCAGGGACAGGGATCCTACGGGTCCTACGACCAGACCAACGACAACCGCGGCGGCGGTACGGACGTCTGGGGCCAGGCCAGCAGCGAGGAACCCCCATTCTGATCCATGTTGCCTCGTGCGAGGCAACCCCACATTCCATCAATCCATCGTCAGGTTCCGCGCCCCGCATGGGGTAGGGACAGGCACATTCCGGCGAGAGCCGGGCTTCTCAGAAGGAGAGCACCACAATGGCCAGTCCACAGCGCAAGTCTGTGAAGAAGAAGGTCGTCCCGGTCAAGACCGTCCACATCGGAGAGGTCGACTACAAGGACACCGCAATGCTGCGCAAGTTCATCTCTGAGCGTGGCAAGATTCGTGCCCGTCGCGTCACCGGACTGTCGGTGCAGGATCAGCGCAAGGTCGCCATCGCGATCAAGAATGCGCGTGAGCTTGCCCTGCTGCCGTACGCATCGACGGCTCGCTGAGGACGGAGGGACGACACATGAAGCTCATTCTCACCGCTCCGATCGACAAGCTGGGTGTTCCCGGCGACATCGTCGAGGTCAAGGACGGCTATGGCCGTAACTACCTGCTGCCCAACAACTACGCCATCCGGTGGACCCGTGGCGCCGAGGTGCAGATCGACCAGATCAAGCGTGCCCGTGCCGCCAAGGAGATCAAGACCAAGGAGCAGGCCGAGCTGGTCCGTTCCCAGCTGGAGGATCTCAAGGTCCAGATCACCGTCCAGGCCGGCAAGTCCGGACGCCTCTTCGGTGCCGTCACTCCTGCCGACATCGCCCTGGCCGTGAAGAAGGCTGGTGGCCCAGCCTTGGAGAAGCGTTCCATCGAGATCGCCAAGCCGATCAAGACCATCGGTACGCACACTGTGGCCGTGAAGCTGCACGACTCCATCACGGGGCATGTCAGCGTCGAGACGGTCGCCGCCAACTGAGTGTGGCCTGAGCCAAACTGAGTTTGGTGTGAGGGGCTCCCGGAATCCCGGGAGCCCCTCACACATGTTTAGGGGTGTCCGTAGCGCGGCGCTGGCAATGGGACCGGCAGAGGCGGGATCGGTAAAGGGCCCCTCCCATGTTTGGAGAGCCGTGGACGACACGGTCGACGAACGACAGGATTGGTAGTCCCATCTGTGCATGTCGAGGTGGTTCTCCGCTGTCTCGGCGGGGTGAACATCACCACCCCGGCAACGCGCACTGACTCGACGGGATACGGCCGTGGTGGTCGTCGGGATCTGGTCGTGGTGGTCACTTCGTTGGGGCCAGCCGTGGTAATCACCTCGTCGGCTACCGGATGATCGTGCGATCAGTGAGTGATTCTGTTGCGGGATTTCTGCTTAATCTCGCGCACCACTCAGTCATGTCTCGTGACGGCTGGTGCAGTCTCGGTGATCCCATGGCTGACGGATCTGGCCTGGCGCAGTGGTCTGGAAATTTTTCTGACGATGCATCACTGGTTGGGGAATCTCTGTTGCTTCGTCTCCCCGGAGTTGACATTTTTGTCACATCGTCACTCGCCTTCGCAATGTGGACTTCTCGGTTGAGGTGGTGGTTCCTCCCTGCAGCCCACATTCTGTAGCCCACATCGGGGACTGCGGGGAGGAACCACTTTCTTGAGGCATCCATCAGGAGGGGCTTTTCGGGACGAGGCTCTTCATCAGAATCTTGACGTACCGCGGGTATGACGCTCATGGCCTGGCGCTGGTGGTATGACACTGGGGAGACTGACAATTTTTGACACTCCCCGAGAGATGTGGGCGCTTGCGTGTCGGAACTGGGTTTCCGACGACGAAGTCCCCGCCGACTTGGACCCGGAACCTCAGTCTTGAATCCGGTGACCCCGGCACCCCAGCTTGACTCCGGCATCCCAGTATCTGATTTTGAGCTTCCCGAGTGTTGTCGGCACCGCCACCGAGGCGTTCCCGCGTCATGACCAAGGGGAGTCGACAATTTTGTCACCCGGGGCTCGGTGGCGTAGTTCGCGTGACCCCATCTGCCGTGGGGTGATGTTTTTGACACCTCTGGTGTTGGCCATCACCGCTGTCGTTCCAAGGGCCCGTTTTACTGTTCTGCGGGTGGTGCGACAGGGGAGGGGTACCGTCCCAAGGACGTAGCAGTCTGTCCAGGGATGAAGCAGCGCATACTGCCGTTCCGTGGGAGCACGCCGCTGACAATTTTTGACGCTCCGGCGGTGCTCCAGACATGTGAGTGACTGAGCCCCAGGGGAACTGACAGTTTTGTGCAGAGTCGTTGTGGGGCTTGTGCTCGTTGTGGGGGTTCGTGCAGAGGTGGTGCAAGACCACGTCAATTTTTGATAACGATTCGTTGCGAAATTTAGGTATGCTCTCGTCCATGTCAAAGGAACAGCGCCTGGTGCGGGTTCACGACGTCCGCCACGAGATCCCACACGTCATCTCGATCGACTTCGAGCCGTGCGGCATGCCACCCATCACCTCGGTCGATGACCACGTGAAGGTGGTTCTGCCACCTGATCGCTCCGATCGTCGCCATGACGACGATTCTGTCTCCCAGCCGCTGCTGCGTACGTACACTCGCCGTCGATGGTTCGAGGATGGCAGGTGGGGTATCGATGTGTTGCAGTTTGGCCCTGAAACTGGTGCTGCGGCTCACGATGGCCCTGGAACCCAGTGGTCGAGAACTGTCCAGCCGGGCGACGAGGTTGTGGTGCGTGGACCCGGGGGCCACTGGCAGATGCCCGATGATCTCACCCATCTGCTGGTCGTCGCCGATGCCGTCGCGCTACCAGCGGTTGCGAATACCCTAGCTGTCCTGCCAAGATCTGCTGCGGCAACCGTCGTTCTGGCTGGGGGACACCATGACTACCCCCTGACTGCCGACGAGCGGTTCACAGTCGTTCGAGTCCCTCGAAACCCTGATGGATCCCACGACCCTGCCAGTGTCATGTCAACCGTGCGGGAACTCGAACTCCCGGATGACGTCCATGCTTTCGTCCACGGTGAGGCAACAATGGTCCGTTCGGTGCGGCGCCATCTGCGTCTCCAGCGCAATCTCACCAAGGATCACGTGCACCTGTCCGCATACTGGTTCGCCGGGCGGGACGCCGACGGATGGCGAGCCATCAAGAAGGATTTCAACCAGTCAATGGAGGCCGAGTCCGGCGACTGAGCTGCTCGGTGTCGGGCATACGCGACATCCTCGATCAGGTCTTGCCCACCAGCGATCCGGTGTCGGTGTGTCGATCCGGCTGCCGTGCTCCGACTACCGGGGTGTCATGCCTTTTCGTGCCGCGCTTTCGTCTCGGCTGACATTTTTGTCACCACGGGTTGCCGGACAGCCTTCCAAGGCTCGAACCAGGCATCTGGATGCAGTAGACGTGCGGCGCTGTCACGGGCAGCACGTGCGCTGGATCTGCCACTACCAGCCCCGTGTGCTCCCACGCGTCACTACACAGGTGCCCGTGCGAAATTTCCCGCCACAGGCGGGATAGAGGCATGCATCTTCCCGATCATGCTGTGGGCCGTCAAAAATCGTCACGGTGCGGATGACAGGGGCTCGGTGGTGATCGTCAATTGCCCAGTTGCTCATCTGCCCGGACCGCACAGTGAGGTTCTCGGGTGCGTCTGGGCGCAACGCCGCCGAGGCGTGGTACGGTCTCCTGCGCTGGAAATGGAGTTCGCAGATCAGAAAGTGCCGGTGCTGTCCGTATCGATCGGTTATGGGATCCACCGCTGCGGGTATCTCGCCGATGGTGGTGGGGTGGTCCATACCAGCCACGGGATCCACACCTGTGCGAGGCTGAGCGCTGTGGATGATGCAACAGGGTGATGGAGGGCGAATGCCGACGGATGACTGGCAGAGCGACATCGTGTTCACTCATGTCATGTCCCTCGTCCTGGATGAGGCTGCGCAGCGCACCGTCTGCCACATTCGCGAACAGATGCGTGCTCACGGGCTGCCGGTGATCGATCAGCCTGCACACATCACCCTCACCTGCGTTGACCGCATCGAGGGAATCACCGCCGAGGTGGCTGGGGACGAGTGGCCGCGTGACGTCATCCTCAACGCAGCCTGCCAGCTTCCGAACTCCCAGAATGTCGTGTCACTGTGTCCACATCCGCCAGACGCCCCGCCGAGTATCGCCGCGAACCGGGCGGACGAATCGCTTGCCAGGCCACACCGGCTGCTCCATGAACGGCTCGCTGGGACTGGTGTGACGACTTTCAACTACTACGCTCCGGGGCGCTGGCACCCGCACGTCACCCTTGGGTACGGGGTGCCCGCCGAACGTCTGGACGAGGCTGCCCTTCTTCTGCAGGAGTGGGTTCCGATGCGGGTCGGGGTCGCCTCGCTCACCTTGTGGCAGGTCGGTCCGGATCACTACCGATCCACGACGGTGATGAAATTGTGAGCTGGTCGGCGACCAGAGTGAACTGGTGGCACGAGACGGTCGGGTGTACGGCGCAGCTGGTCAGCCGATCCGGGTGAGGCGTTCTGCAGCTCGGTATCAGCGTCTGTCGGCGGTGGCGTGGGTCGGGTGTATCTGGGCAAGGGCCGTGCAGCGCCGTGACGTGGAGCTGGCTGCGTAGTGAGGAACGCGCGTCATCACTGCAGGCCATCATCAAACGGTCACACGAGATCGCAGCAGATTTGAGCCAGTCACGTACACTGGCCGGGCGCGCGCCCACCCGCGCGCTGGCTGATGAAAGGTTGGACAGTGAACTGGCTCCACGCCGTCATCCTCGGCATCGTCGAGGGAATCACCGAGTTCCTGCCGGTGTCGAGCACCGGCCACCTGAGGATCGTCGAGAAGCTGCTCGGCTACGACATTCAGGGAGCGGGGATCACCGCATTCACCGCCATCATCCAGGTGGGGGCGATTCTTGCCGCGATCGTGTACTTCTGGTCCGACATCGTGCGGATCGTCGTCGCCTGGTGCAAGGGGTTGGCCAACACGTCGGCTCGCGAGAATCCCGACTACACCCTGGGGTGGGGGATCATCATCGGCTCCATCCCGGTGGCGATCGTCGGGCTGGTGTTCAAGGGCGCGATCGAGACGACGTTGTCGTCACTGTGGGTCGTTGCCGGGGCACTCGTCATCTGGTCGGGCGTCATGTGGATGGCGGACCGTCGCACCGATCTCGATCGCGGCATGAAACAGGTGTCACTGGTCGATGCCGTCATCATCGGATGCTTCCAGGCGCTGGCCCCGCTGTTCCCCGGGATCTCACGATCCGGGGCGACGATCTCGGCGGGCCTGTTCCGCCGGTTCGACCGTCCGACGGCCACCCGGTTGTCGTTCTTCATGGGCATCCCGGCCCTGGTCGCCGCCGGGATCTACGAGGCGATCGGGGCTTCCGGGGACATCGCGCACTCCTCGATCGGCTGGGGACCGACGATCGTCGCCACCGTCGTGTCGCTCTTGGTGGCCTACGTCTCCATCGCCTGGCTGTTGAAGTTCGTCTCGTCGAACAAGTTCACCGGGTTCATCTGGTACCGGGTGGGGCTGGGCGTGCTCATGATCGTGCTGCTGGCCACCAATGTGGTGACGGCCTGATCGGGTCATGACGCAGTCAGGCCCCGCCGACATGAAGCCCGAGGGCCCGGCGCATCTGGTGGCCTGATCCTGGCGGCGTCGAATGGTCGGGTCCCCTACCGCCGCGGCCGGCACACCGCCGTACCCGCTGCTGGGGAGCGGACGCGAGAGATTCTCCGGTGTTGCTCGGAGCTGCTCTGCTCGGGAGAGCCCCACGTTTCACCGGACTGGATTCTCTCGTACCGTCTCGGGGCTGCTCTGGGGCGGAAACTGTGCGAAGTCATCTGGGGTCTGTGTGCGGGTTCCAGTGCGGGTCAGGTCCCGGCTGTCGCTTGGCCAGTGCGGTCAAGTCTCAGTTGTTGCTTGGCCCCTGTGCGATCAGGCCCGGCGGCCGCCTGGTCCCAGCGCAACCAAGCTCCGGTAGGTTGCCTGGCCCCGACCAAGCTCCGTGCGGTCAGGCCGACAGGCCTGCATGGAGACTGCCGACACGACCAACCCTGTCTGCACACGCACGCACCAGCAGACAGCCCTGTGTGGAACTGCCCGCCAGAAAGCTCTGCGGGGAAACAGGGCCATCACACAATCATCCGAGGCCGCGAGCGGTGCACCTCGCCGTCGTGCCGGAAATCCAGGCCTGGTCGGGTGAGGGCAATGCCCTGGTACTGGATCTGTGCTGGGGACGACGTTGTCACCCAGCACGGGTCGAGGCTCAGAACGGGAAGTTCGTCCGCCATTCACGTACGCTGACCACGCGGACGGTGTCTGCCGGGTAGGGGTCGGGGGCCATGAGCTGGTCGAGTTCTGCGCGGTCCTTGGCGAGGTAGACGAGCACGGCGCCAGTACCGTCCGCCAAGGGGCCGGCGTTGGCCAGCTGGTGGCGTTCCATGAGGCCGTCAAGGTATTGCAGGTGCTGGGGACGGATCGCCAGGCGCTCTTCCTCGTGCGCGGGATCGTAGCGAGTTTCGACAATGAAAGCTGACATGGCGACAGCGTAGCGCCGCGCGTCCAGGTACGCGGGAAATTGATCGATTCATGATGACGATTCTGTGGCTGTGGCGTACCGGGAATCTCATTGGTGTGCGGCACATGGTGACGGGGCTCTCTCCGCGTCACCGAGGCAGCCGCGTCGGGAAGTTCCTACGATCCCCATCACGTGACCCGTCAGGACACGCCGAGGTGGGCTGGCTGGCACCAGGTGGCACCTGTTGTCCCCATGCCTCCCGTCGCTCGTGGGCGGATGGTGTGTCGACCTGATCGGACCAGGTCAGATCGGTATCAGTCCGTCCGGGATCGGGACCAGACCAGAACCAGGCCAGACCGGGACCAAGTCGGATCGGGACCAAGCCGGATCGGGTTCAGGGGTGTGGGAAAGTACTCCACAACCATCGCCTTCCTGTGGATAACTTTTCGGAACGTGGGGAAACCGGCGATGGAGCGCGGCGTGGCAAGGTTCGTTCGTGGTGGCATACTGTGCTGAAAAACCGCGTCATGTCGCGGTTGTGGAATGACACCGATGTGTTTTCCCCAGCCAGACAGGTTATCCACAACCCAGCTGTGTACAACCTGGGAACAGACGGTGGAAACGGTGGATTACTCCGATGTGAGCAGCGACTCACTGCCTGCCGACTCGTTCCCGGCGACGTCGTACGGATCGACGGTGGGCAGGTGCATGGTGAACAGGGCACCACCGCCAGGGGCCCGGGAGGCCTTGATCCATCCACCGTGGGAGTTGACGGTGTGGGCCACGATCGACAGCCCGAGTCCGGTGCCCGGGGTGTTGCGGGACTGGTCGGATCGGTAGAATCGGTCGAAGATGTGAGGCAGGTCCTCGTCGCTGATGCCCGGCCCCTCGTCGGCCACGGTGATCGTCTCGTCTGCCATGCGCACGGTGATCCTGCCCCCACTCGGTGAGAACTTCACGGCATTGTCGAGCAGATTCGTCACGGACCGCTCGATGGCCTGCGAGTCGCCGAGCACCAGCTGCGACTCGGTCTGCACGTCGAAAACCATCGTGGGGCCGCGGCGTTTCGCCCGCTGGACGGCTCTGGCCACCACATCTGCCAGATCCATGATCTCTGGACGGGGCGGTGGGGCGTCCTCACGGGAGAGCTGCACGAGGTCGCCGATGAGTGAGGAGAACTCCCCGAGTTGGGCGGCAATGTCGGTGAGGATCTCGCCACGTGCCTGCTCGGGAAGCATTCCGGTCTTCTGATCGGCCAGCAGCAGCTCGACGTTGGTGCGCATTGAGGTGAGGGGGGTGCGCAGCTCGTGGGAGGCGTCACCGATGAGACGTTTCTGGCGCTCCCGCGACTTCTCCAGGTTCGTCAGCATGACGTTGACCGAGGCGGCCAGCTCGCCCAGCTCGTCGTCGGAGTGCACCTTGATCGGGGTGATCTCGCCGGTCTCGGCCACCTCGTGCACGGCCCTCGAAAGATCACGGATGGGGCGGATGGTGTTGTTGGCAGCCCACAGTCCGGTGAGCGTGGTGGCAATGACCCCCACCGCTCCGGCGACGATGAGGATGATCCACAATGACTGCAGCACACCATATGTGGTGTCCAATGGTTCTCCGATGACCAGGGCGTAGTGCTCAACGGGGTCGGAATTGCCCCGGTCGATGCTCAGGGGTACGGCGACGATGCGGATCGGCTCGTTCTGCGAATCCACGCCGGTGCGCGAACTGATTCCCCAACCCAGTCGGGCAACAGCGAGTTCACTGGGTTCGGTGACGACGGTCCGGTTGGTTCCTGACACGGCTGTGATGGAGTTGTCGGCCCGTACCAGGTTGACGATGACCTCGTCGGTGACGTCGACCGAGCGGGAGCCCACACCGTCGAGGTTCTTCATGTCGACCTGGATCGGCCCGGAGACGGTGCTGGCGATCCGCGTGAGTTGGGAGTCAAGTTTGTTGAACAGCGTGATGCGGGTGGTGATGTAGGCGGCGACTCCCATGGCAATCACCGAGAGCGCCACGCTCAGGGAGACGAGCAGGGCGACACGTCGCCCCACCGTCATTCGGACTGTCCTCGTGCGTGGGTGCCATGCTCGCAGTCGCATCCACCAGCGGCGAATCACGAAGTCGCTTCCCGCATGACGTAGCCGACTCCGCGGACGGTGTGGATGAGCCGGGGCTCACCGTTCTGCTCGGTCTTGCGGCGCAGGTAGCCGATGTAGACCTCCAGGGAGTTCGCCGTGGTCGGGAAGTCGAATCCCCACACCTCGTGCAACAGCCAGGATCGCTCCAACACCTTCTCCGGGTTCTGCATGAAGACGGCGAGCAGCGCGAATTCGGTTCGGGTCAGGGAGATCCTGCGCCCGGCACGGGTGACCTCTCGGGTCTGTGGGTTCATGCGCAGATTGGCGAAGGTGAGTGTCTCGGTGTCGGGTTCACGCTCGCTCTCGTTGCGGGAGCGGCGGGTGAGTGCGCGCAACCGAGCGAGCAGTTCGTCCAGGGCGAAGGGTTTGACCATGTAGTCGTCCGCGCCGGCGTCGAGTCCGTCCACCCGGTCGCCGACGGCGTCACGGGCGGTGAGGATGAGGATGGGGACGTCATTGCCGTTGTCGCGCAGCATTCGCGTGGTCTCCAGGCCGTCGAGCCGGGGCATCATGACGTCCATGATGACGGCGTCGGGATGGTTGCCTGACAGCCAGGCCAGGGCCTCCACCCCGTCCTCGGTCGTCTCGACGCCGTACCCGCTGTACTGCAGGGATCGTGCCAGGGACTCGCGTACCGCACGATCATCGTCGACCACCAGAATCGTCATTGCCATGTCCGCACCTCCTACCGATGGTTTCAGCTCTCGATGGTTGCGCCAGGGCCGCCGACTGGGGACGTGGGCACATCGGGTGCGGTGCCGTTCCCAGCATCACCGGCCCGAGACGCATCGGGGGCCTCCGGTGCAGTGGGGTTCTCGGCGGCAGTCGAGGCCGGGGCGCTGGCGGCGCTTGAGCCTTTTTTGGTGTGTGCTCGGTTCTTGCTCGTCGCTTTCGGTGAGTTCCGCTGGGTTGGTGTGGAGCTCTTCGTGTCGGCGGTCTCGGTGGCAGCCTCGTGCACCTTGGCGGCTTGCCGAGCAGCCCGTCGGGATGCGGCGGCAACCTTGACGAGACCGTCGAATCGGGGTGGTGCCGGAGTGTGCGACGTGGTGATCTTGGGAGCCTGGCCATGCTCGGTGCGTACCAACACGCCGTCCGCCTGGGGAGTGAACCATCGCACGATCCCACTGCCCATGACGTGGCACCGACCCGAGGAATGGTGCACCACCAGACAGGTTTTCTCATCGATGGACACGGCCGAGCCCAGATGACCGGACTCAATCGCGCTGACGAGCATCCCTTCGGGACTCAACTGGTCAAGATGGGTGCTCACCGTCAGACCGATGAACCCCAGACCCTCGACGATCGTGAGCTCCTCGAACCCCCTCGAACCGGCCTCGGGGCCAATCTGACGCCCATCCAGACGCCATCCTCCGGCCAGGGTGGAGCACGAGCAGATCATCGCTCCGCCCGAGAACCCCAGCCACGGGGCGCCGCTGCGCACCATCCGGGAGAGCTGCTCGGCCGCTGGCCCCAGCCCGGCAAGATAGCCGGGTACCCAGCCGCCGCCGACGATGATTCCTGCCAACTGGTCGAGATCGGCGGGAAGCTCGTACTGGGGGTTCTCCGGCCAGGTGGGCACGCCGTCAACGATGGATGAGGTTCCCGGGCCATCCAGGTGAATAGGGACGATGGTGGCCTGAGGCCATCGGGAGCTCACGATCTGGCTGAGCTCCGCCATCTTCTGCTGGTTCTGCTCAGCCGGCCCGGTGACGGCGATTCCGACACGATCACCATGTGGGCGAGCCTCGTCGATGAACTCGTCATAAACCTGCTGCAACGATGCGTCATGGGGGCCACCGACCAAGAACAGACTCATGGGACACAGCCTAGCCGGGATCGGCGTCACAGGCCGTTTCGACGCCCGCGGCAGCTGCTTACCGACCGGCACTTTTGGCAGCCAGCGCATCTCTGCCCGTGCCCTCCTCGGCATGGGCGCTGTGCCCTTCACGGTGCGGGGGTGGATGTCATGGAGATTTCCCCTGTGGCTGCAGATCCTGCTCACCGGTTCTGTGCAGGTGACGCTGGTGTGCTTGTGCGGGTGGCGTCGGTGTCTGTGCGGTGGTGTTGGTGCGTCTGCCCCGGTGTGTGGATCGGGGGCGGTGTCTCATCGGGGCTCCGGGGGATGTGTGCTGAGTGACTGTCTCGTTGCGTGGGTCGAGGGCTTCGGGGGACGTGCTGAGGGGCTCCTCGTTGTCCTCGTTGCGTGGATCGGGCTGGTGTCAGCTCCTGGGGATAGCTGAGGGGATGCCCCGTTGTGCAGGTCGGGGCGGGGCTTGCAATGTCTCGGGGCTCGGGTATGGAAGTGCTCGCATCGGATGGCAATTTTTGACGGTTGCGGCCCCACTCAGGCAATCCACGTGCATGAAGGGGCTTGGCCTGTCAATTTTTGACAGGTACCTCTCGGCCACGTCTCTCAGCAGATTCTCGCTCGTAGGGCCTTCCCTCGGCAGAACTTTGCCTCAGCCAGAGTCTCGCTTGTGGCCCTCGCCTCAGCGGAGCCTCGCCTGTAGGTCTTCCCCCAGCGGGGCCTCGTAGGCCTCGGCTCGTGCTCTCGCCATCGCAGCGGACACTTCACCGTCCGTGCCGACACGGATTCCGTGCTTCCCAGATCCCCGCGTGCCGTGTCTTTCGCAAGTCACTGAGGTCTTCCGCAAGTCGCACCAGGTGGGGGAGTGTCGATTTCTGACAGCACCGGCCCCCCTCGGGCACATCATTTACCCGCAGGGGGCTGGGCTGTCATTTTTCGTCAGTGGTCACCGCACCGAGCAAGTTCTTGACGCAGACAGGGCATGCTTCTGGTGCGGATCGGGCATGCTCCTGGTGCAGAACCTGGTTCCGGGTGTGGGAGACACCTGGTGCAGGATGCGGAAGGTATGGGCACGGTCGCGGTGCCGGGGTCACTTCCTGATGGCTGCGACAAGGCCGGGCATGGCCGCCTCGATCTGGTCAGCGATGGTCTCGAATCCTGACTCGTCGCCGAACCAAGGATCATCCAGTGGGGTGCCGGGTGTCACCGAGGGATCGTAGTCGCGCAACAGGACGATGTTTCTCGTCGATGGTTCCATGCGGACCATGGTCTGCACCTGGTAGGGCTCGGCTGCCACGACGAGATCGGCACGGCGAATCTCCTCAGCACTGATCTGGTGGGCCGTGTGCGGGCGCACGTCGTAGCCGCGGCGGTTGAGCACCGCGCGGGCCCGAGGATCCATCGGGTTGGCGTGCTCCTCGTCGGTGATCCCGGCACTGGTGACCTCGACGTCCAGCCCGGCATCGGCGAAGAATCGCTGGGCGATGCGCTCGGCCATGGGGGAGCGGCAGATGTTGCCACGGCAGACGAAGATGACGTGCTGACTCATGCTTCCCACGATGCCACATGCAACGTGATGGCGGGGAACTCCAGAGCGGCACTTGCACGCACCGACACAGGCTGTCCACATCGACACAGGGCTGTCAATCTGGTGTCAATGGGGACGCCGATCGTGCCCATGATGTGTGCGTGGGGACGCTGTGTCCATCCATCTGGGTCAGCGGGCAGTCACCTTTTGGGTGGTCACTTTCTGTCCACGAGCGTACGGCTCTGCCGAGGATGCGTCGGCGAAAGGCCGAGTGCTGCCCACGTCGGCACTGCACAATCCGGAAGCCCTCTCCTGGAGGAGATGTGGCTCGCCCCTGCCGTTGAGGTCGACGGTGCCGAGATAGTGGGTGAACACGTCCTGGAGTTGTTCGGTCTCGGTGAGGAAGCCGTCGTGGCCCACGTGGGAGACGATCGTGTCCAGACCGAGGGGGTTGCCGAGATGCTCGGTGAGGAACTCCTGCTGGTGCAAGGGGTACAGCAGGTCGGTGTCGGCTCCGGCCACGAGCACCGGGATGGTGATCGAGGCGAGGGCCTCCTTGACCCCGCCGCGCTCACGTCCGACGTCGTGGCGATTGACGGCGTGGGTGAGGGCGACGTATGTGCCGGCGTCGAAGCGTTGGAGCAGCTTACTGGCCTGGTGGTCGAGGTAGCTCTCCACGGCGAAGCGTCCCTGCGAGCTGCGGTAGGCGCTGAACGGTTCCTCACCTTTCTGCGGAGCCGATCCGAAGCGGGCGTCGAGCTCTCGCTCACCCCGATACGTCAGATGGGCGATTCGTCGCGCCGCCCCCAGTCCCCGGTCGGGGCAGCGTCCGGTGTCGTAGTAGTCGCCGTTCTGCCAGTCGGGGTCAGTCTCGACCGCGCAGATCTGGGCGGTCTGGATGCCGATCTGCCAGGCCGAGGATCGCGCCGAGGTCGCGATGACGCAGGCCGACCCAGCCATCTCGGGGTACATTGCCGCCCACTCCAGGGCTCGTGCGCCACCCATCGAGCCCCCGACAACTCCCAGCAGCTCATCAATGCCCAGAAGCGCAAGTAGCTGCCTTTCGGCAGCCACCATGTCTCGAATGCACAGAGCGGGGAACCTCGACCCCCAGGCCCGTCCGTCAGGGGCTGGGGTCCCGGGGCCCGTCGATCCCGAACATCCACCCAGGACGTTGGTGCAGATGACGCAGTACCGGTCGGTGTCGATGACCAGACCCGGCCCGATGAGCCCGGGCCACCAGGAGCATGCGTCGGCGTCCCCGGTGAGCGCGTGCTCCACGAGGATGACGTTGTTCCCACGCTGCTGCCCCCACATCTCGTAGGCAATCCTCACCTGCGGGATGACGGCCCCGGCCTGCGTCGTGAAATCGCCGAGTTGAACATACTTCATCACCATGCCTCCTCTCCTGGGTGTGCGGATGGTGTACATACATGTGCTGCGGGCGTTGCGGCACATGGCATCCACGACGTACGCGATACGCCGTGGATGAGAGTGGGACGTTGCAGGTTGACGCCGCCCCGGGAGGGACGGCGTCAACAAGAGATGTGATCAGGCCTGTGATAGTGCGGCGAAGCCGAGCTTGAGGTCGTCGATGATGTCCTCGGGGCTCTCCAGACCGATCGAGAGTCGGATGGTGGCCTCGGTGATACCGGCAACCTCCTGACCGCGCTCGTCGCACTGCGCGTGGGTCGTCGTGGCCGGATGCACCACCAAGGACCGGCTGTCGCCGATGTTCGCGACGTTAGAATGGAGCTTGAGCGCGTCAATGAAGGCCCAGGCCTCCTTGCGTCCACCCTTGATGTCGAACGACAACACTGCGCCGACCCCGTCGAGGCCGAGCTTCTCCTTGACCGGGTACCACGGCGAGGACGGAAGACCCGGATAGTTGACCTTCGTCACCTGCGGCTGATCGGCGAGGAACTGCGCCACCTTGAGGGCATTCGAGCAGTGACGCTGTATCCGCAGCTCCAAGGTGTCGAGGCCCTGCAGGGTGACCCAGGCGTTGAACGGTGACAGGCAGCCGCCGATGTCGCGCAGGACACCCACGCGCAGCTTCACGCCGAACGCCATCTCGCCCAGATCGGCGTACACAATGCCGTGGTACGTCGGGTCGGGGTTGGCGAAGCCGGGGAAGATCGGCTGTCCGTCGCGGGTGACGGTCCAGTCAAAGGTGCCGCCATCGATGGCGATGCCGCCGATGCCAGTCGAGTTGCCCGTGTAGAACTTCGTCAGCGAGACCACGACGACGTCGGCCCCCAGCTCGAGCGGACGGATGAGCGCCGCGGTGGGGACAGTGTTGTCGACGACGAAGGGCACCTTTTCCTCGTGGGCGACGGCGGCGACCGCGGGGACGTCAAGGATGTCGACCAGCGGGTTGGCGGTGCTCTCGGCGAAGAACAGCTTGGTGTTCGGGCGGACGGCGTCACGCCAGGACTGCGGATCGTCGGGGTCGTCAACGAAGGTCACCTCGATGCCCAGCCTCGCCAAGGTGAACTCGAACAGGGTGAGGGTGCCACCGTACAGACGCGGGGAGGAGACGATGTGGTCACCGGCGCTGGCGAGGTTGAGAACCGTCGCCGTGATCGCGGCCATGCCCGAGGCGAACGCCACGGCGCAGCTACCGCCCTCCAAGGACGCCATTCGCTCCTCGAGGGCGGTGATGGTGGGGTTGTTGAGACGCGTGTAGATCGGGCCGTCCTCCTCCAGGCTGAATCGCTTAGCGGCGTTCTCGCAGGAGTCAAAGACGTAGGAAGCCGTGTTGTAGATCGGCATGTTCCGGGCACCTGTTGCATCGACGGGCTGACCCGCGTGAATGGAGCGGGTGCCGAAGGCCCACCGGTCGACCTCGGAATTGTCGTAACGGTACGTCATATCAATGTTCACTTCCCCTCGAGGGCGTAGGAAAATTTTTCTGCAGCATAGAAAATCCATTGTCGGCCCGCAATGGATTTTCCCCGATGTGGAAGTGGTGAGGAGGTGCCCTCGGTCAGCGGTATCCTTGATGTTCGTTTTGTGCCCAAAACCGTTCTCAGACGCTGGTGGTCGACAGGGTGGAAAGGCCCACGTGCTGGCTGGCCAGGCTGGCAGGGCCTGTCACTGCCATCGAGGTCACGCACGGTGCCGACACGATGGCACGACGGTGCGGGTGGGTGTTGGCCATGCCATCTGCCAATGGCGGCGTGGTGATGAGCCAGCACGCCCCACATTCCCGTTGCGATGGGCTCAACGCGCCGAGGATCGAGAACGCAACGGTGATCGGGAATTGCCATCACGAATCCGACTCAGCTGTCGATCCCCTCGGGCCCTCGTCGGTGTACCCCGCGGGGGTGTGGGCGCCCACGGGTCGGAGGCCAGGTCGAACCCGCCCCGGGAACAGTACTGACGTGTGGTGAACATTTCTGACGCCAGAGCGAGGGGCAGGGCATTGTCCTGACACGTGTGGCCGTGTGGTGGGAAAAATGTTCACGCTGTGAGGCGGGGATGAGGAGAGCTGCCCCACCGGTGGGAACGTAAGCACAATCATTCTTGACCTACCGGGGCGAGTGCGCGAGAAAACAATGGCGGGGTCTCGGGAACGTTCCCGAGACCCCGCCATGAACTGATCAACCGATGTGATCAGTCCGAAACACGTCGGTTCTGGACCACCTCAGTTGCCGGTTCGTGGCAGGGCAGGGGTGGCTCCCGCGGAGGTGACGTCGCTGTCCGAGATGGTTCCGGTGGCGCCAGCACCCGACTCCACACCCACAGCGGCGCTGGTACCCGCAGCAGCGCTGGGCGTTGTGCTTGGTGTCGCGGAATCACTGGGCGTCGCAGTTGCACCGGTTGCATCGGGCGTCTCGTCTGCCCCCGGGGTGACGTCGACGCTCGGGCTGGGATTGCTGCTCGGGGTGCCCGCCGTGGCACTTGGCTCGGGCGTTGAGGCGTCGTCCCTGGTGATGGTCACCTCCACCGGAATGACGGTGCCAGACTCCTCGGCGGTGAAGTAGACGACGTGCGTTCCGGACTTCAGCGAGGTCTTGGAGAAGTCGATCGTGCCGGTAGCGACACCGTCCTTGACGTCGAAGGTGGCCAAGGCCTTGGCGTTCGCATCCTGGGAGGTGCGGGCGACGAGCTTGGTGTTCGTCGGGGCGCCCTTGGAGGTGAGATCCAGGGTGTCGGGGGCGATGCCCTTCTCGGCGGTCTGACCAAAGGTGAACGAGAATGCGGTGTCGCTCACGCGCGTGGCAGTGACTGCCACGCCACGGCGGGCGAAGGATGGGGTGAGCTTGCCCTGATCCTTGATCCAGCCCACCCAGGTGTCCAGATCGACCTTGCCGGTGTCAACCGGCCTGGATCCCTTGGCGAGGGTGTGGAAGTTGTCACCGCCGTTGATGAGGAACGAGCCGGACCCCACAGTGTAGCTGGCCTTCGGGCCGATCGGCTTGCCGTTGACCCAGACGCTGGTGATGCGCTGCCCCTCCGGCAGGTTCTCGTCGTAGGTGTAGGAGACGTTGCTCGACAGCCCCAGGGAGAGGAACGGGCGCGAGGGCACCTGACCCTTCTCGTCGTGCTGCCACTGTTCCTCGAGCACCTGCTTGAACTGCTCGCCGGTGACTGTGGTGGTCATGAGCGAGTTGGCGAACGGCAGGACGAGGGCGGCGTCCTTGTAGGTGATCTCACCGGACTGCAACGAGGCACGGGTGCCACCGGGATTCTGGATGCCGATGAAGTTCGGATCGTCCTTGCCCAAGGTGTCCTTGAACATCTGGGCAACCATGTTGCTCATGGCCGATTCGCGATTGCGCACGCTGGAGCCAAACGACGAGTCCTGCGCGTCGGAGGCGGTGGTGATGGGTGCCGTCGCCGTGCCGATCGTCTTGGCGCCGATGACATCGGCCTGTTTCCTGGCGGCCTCGGTGTCGGAGTTGATCTTGGCGATCACCGGGTCGGCGAGGTTGGCCTCCTTGGGGGCCGGCACCGTCCTGGCGGCGGTGGAGCACAACTGGGCACTCTTGGTGTCGTAGGCGAGGTCCACCTGGGCCAGGTGGGTGCCGTAGGACGCGGCCTGCAGCAGTGGTGCGCCGTTGCGCCCCTTCCATGAGTACAGCTGGTGGGTGTGTCCGTTGAAGGTGACGTCCACGTCGGTGCTCAGGTCGTTGTAGATCGGGGCGAAGTTGCCGGTGACCTTGGCGGGGTCGAAGTCTTCGCCGGAGGCAGCACCTTCGTGGATCGAGGCGACGACGACGTCGGCCAGGTGCTCGGACTTGAGACGTCTGGCCTCGGCGTTGATGGCCTCGACCGGGTCGCCGATCGTCAGATCGGCAATGCCGGCCGGGGAGACCAGTGAGGGCAGGTCCTTGGTGACGGCGCCGACTACGCCGATGCGCACCCCGTCCTTCTCGATCACGGTGCTGGCCCTGAGATCGTCGGTGACGGTCGTGGTGCCCTTCTTGTAGACGTTGGCTCCCAGGTATGGGAAATCCCCGTCGATGCGTTTGTTGACGTGCTCGGTGAGATCGGCCAGTCCCTTGTCGAACTCGTGGTTTCCCACCGCCGAGGCCTCCAGGCCGGCGTCCTTGAGGATGTCGATCGTCGGGTTGTCGTCCTGGGAACCGGACTCGAATGTCGATCCACCGATGTTGTCGCCGGCCGAGGTGAGCAGGACGTGGTCGGCCCCCTTGTCGGCGCGGGCCTGCTGCACGGGGGTGAAGAGTTTGGCAGCCTCACCGATACGACCGTGGAAGTCGTTGAAGCTGAAGACGGTGACGTCGGAGTCCGGGGTGCAGGTCGCCGGGGAGCTGCTGGCCTGGGCAGAGCCGGTCGCGGCGCTGGTAGACGGGGTGGCGTCCTTGCTGGGTGAGCTGCTGGCCGATGCGCTCGCTGACGGAGCGGCGCTGGCAGATCCGGTGGGGGCTGCGCTGCCGGTGGGGGTGCTCGCGCCACTCGGTGTTGCGGACTCACTCGGACTCGGCGACTCGCTGGGGGTGGCACCTGCTGCCGGACCCGTCACGGCGATCGAACCGATCATCGCGGTGAGGCACAGTGCCGACAACGCGATGCGGTGCGTCGGGGTGTTGATCATGTGTTCTTCTCCCGGGGTGGTGAGGTGGCGCGTCATGGGTGACGGACCATCATCACCATCTCACCCCGTGAGAAGTCCTGGTGGCAAGGCCCGGGGGAAATTGTCACCAAGAGTTCAAGCGCCGGATCGCCCCCGGAACCAGCGGCTGAATCACCGCTCGATGCCCTCGGGCAGCTCGCCGGTGTACCCCGCGGGGATGTGGGCGCACGACGGGTCGGAGGCCAGGTAGTTGCCGGTCATGGCGTAGGCCGTGGACCTGGATCCGCCACAGAAGTGGTTGAACTCGCAGGCCCCGCACTTGCCCTCGAACCCCGACGGGTTGCGCAGTGCCCGGAACACCTCCGACTCGCGGTAGATCTGTGGGAACGGCGTGTCCTTGATCGAGCCACAATGGATCGGCAGGAACCCCGACGGATAGACGTCGCCGGTGTGGTCGATGAACGCGAATCCCGATCCGGAGTTGATGGCGAGTGGGGTGCGTGGGGGACGCGGCTCCTCGATGTTCTCACCGAGCAACTCGTGGGTCTCCTTGGTGAGCCAGTGGTACAGCTCCCCGTGCTTGGCCGGGGCAGCCTTGCCCTGCCGTACTGCCTCGCGCTGGAAGGCGATGCGGCGATACTGCGGTGCCTCGGTCGTCTTGATGGCGATACGGGTGGAGTTGTCGTGCAGCCAGTGCAGGACGTCCTCGCGCTCGTGGGGTGTGAGCATGTCGAGGTGCTGGCCGCGGCCGGTGGGCACCAGCATGAACGTGTAGAACATGAACGCCCCGAGGTCGATGGCGTTCTTGAGCATCTGGGGTGCCTCGTGGATGTTCTTGGCGGTGAACACCGTGTTGAGCTGGAACCGCATACCCAACTCGTTGAGCATGTGGCACGCCTCGATGGTGCGATCGAAGGTTCCCGGGAATCCACGGAAGGCGTCGTGGGTCTCGGCCGATCCACCGTCCAGCGACATCGACATCACCGACACCCCGGCGTCCTGCACCGCCTTGACGCGCTCGCGGGTGAACAGCGGCGTCACCGATGGCGAGATCGACACGTGCAGGCCCTTGCCAACTGCGTACTCGATGAGGTCGACGAGGTCGGGGCGTTCGAAGCAGTCGCCGCCAGTGAGGACGAGCATCGGGTAGGGACGCTCGTAGCTGGTGAGTTGGTCGATGAGCTCGTGACCCTCGGCGTTGGTGAGCTGACCCGGAGCGGCACGGTGCTGGGCCTCGGCCCGACAGTGCTGGCACACCAGGGCACAGGCGCGGGTGACCTCCCAGATGACGAGGAATGGTTTGTCGTTGAGATCGTGCTTGATTTCGCGCACCAGCGGGCCGTGGCCGGGATGCCCGCCCGGGTGGCCACCGGGATGTCCCCCCGCAGCTCCGGGGCGACCACCAGAGTGTCCGGGGTGGCCGGTGGAGCCGTGTCGGGGTGTCGCGAGTTCAGTCATGCAGTTTCTCCTCAAGGACGTCGGTGGCAACCTTGTTGCCAGCGATGATGGCGTTGGGCACACCTGCTCCGTTGACGCCGGCTCCAGCCGCGAACAGCCCAGGAAGCCGGCTCAGGCCGGTACGTACGGCGTCGATGCGTTCGTGGTGCAGCGGGCCGGGCTGCGGCATGGCGGCGGTGAATCGGTGCACCAAGTGGTTGTGTGGATTCACCCGCAGCCCGATGCGTCCCAGCTCCTCCACCGAGGCAGCGCCGAGCTCCTCGTCGGACCACTGGTCGATGTTGATCCCGCGGTCTCGCCCGACGTTGAGCCGAAGCAGATGTGTGTCGGCAGGGTGTCGGTCGGGCCACTTGTTGGTGAGGTTGACCACTTGACGGATGAGTGGCGACCAGGCCGAACCGACGAACCAGTCCACCGCCTCGGCGAGGGGATGCGTCGGACGGTCGATGCGCAGGACGACGGCAGCCACCGTCACTGCGCGCTCCCTCGACAGTGTCGAGGCGGTGTCGGGGGCAACCGAGCGCAGCAGTTCGGCGCTCACGGCCGTCGGGGTGGCCAGCACCACGGAGTCTGCGGCCAGGGTGCGTCGCCCGGACTCGTCGGCCACCTCCAGCAGCCAGCGGCCAGACGTGCCCTGCCGCTCCCGGCCATCCGCCGAGGCAGTCCTGTCCTCGGTACGGGTCACACCGTCTGTGCCCATCCCGCTTCGCGTGGCGTCCTGGGCGGTGGCACCCCGTGCCGTGTCGCCCTGAGCAGTGGTGTCTTGAGCAGTGAGGCTCTGTGCAGTGGCGTCCTGAGGTGTCTCTCCCCGGGTCAGTGCCACGGCACGGGTACCCGTGAGTACGGTGACGTTGGCCGACAGGGCAGTGGTCAGCTCGCCCATGCCCTGACGCCAGGACCCCATGGTTGGTGTGCGCGGGGCCTTGGTGGGGTGTTTGGCGTGACGGCCCGGGCGTGATCCGTTCTCGCCGAGTCCCAGCTCCCGGCGCACGGTCTCCTGCAGAATGGAGTCTCCCGAGGTCGCCGTCCGCACCAGGCCCGGCGAGACGCTTTCCAGTGCGAAGGCATTGATGTCCGCAGCGTGGATCGCCCCCACCAGGGGATCGACGATCGCCGTGGCAACCCCCTTGCCGAATCGTGCCCCGATGAACTCGCCCACGGTGACCCCGGCAGGCTGAGGGCGTGCCAGAACAGGTTCCAGACCAGCTCGTAGCAGGTCGGCTGGGGAGAGCACACGGGAGGCGATGGTGGGGAGCAGCTTGGTCGGCCCCACCGGCGTCACCCCGTCGGGCAGTGGCACGACTCCGTGCCGGCTGGACAGCAGTGAGGTTCCTTGGGTGGGGTGGATCATCGACTCGTCAAGACTGAGTTCGGTGATGAGTTTCTGGACTCCCGGAGCGCGCAGCGGCGCGGCTTCGGCACCTAGGTCGACAGCCTGGCCGTCCAGCTGCGCTGAGCGGACCTGTCCGCCCAAACCGTCCGAGGCCTCGACCAGTGTCACCTGGCACCCAGATTTCTGCAGACTGTGTGCGGCGACGAGGCCACAGACCCCGCCCCCGACGACGACGACCCGGCGAGCATTCACGTCATCAAACGTACCTCAACCACGGCGCATAATCCTCCCGGGGGACGTGCCTGGTTCGAGGGTTCCTCCCACCGGCGAACTGCCGGTCTTTCGCAAGGATTGTCGGGGGCAAGTCATTGCCGAGTGGGCGACGGCGTACTACATTGGCTACCGATCGGTAACTTACCGTTCGGTAGGTATGTGAGTCACGCACCCGACCCTGCTGGGAGGCAGTACATGGTTTCGCACGGCGACGCCACACACGGCAAGGGGTCATCAACCCACCACCTGTCACGAGGGGACGCGTCCCAGCCGCGCAGCGCGGCAGGGCACGACGGGTCCGAGCCCATGCAGCAGGGGCAGTCAGGCTCCATGCCGTCGGACCCGGCGCAGTCTGGTCCGGTTCAGCCGGATTCCGGGCAGCACGACACAGCCACCTCGGCAGACGGCACCTGCCCGTTGTTCGCCGATCTGGCCCAGCAGTTCCCGGTGGACCGGCCCGCGTCCGACATGATCCAGATCCTCTCACCCGACGGGGTGCGCACCGATCGCGACGACCTCCCCGTGCACGTGAGTGACGCCCAGCTCGTCGACGCCTACGAGAAACTCGTCATGGCCCGGCGGTTCGACATCGAGGGTACGAACCTGCAACGACACGGGGAACTCGGCCTGTGGCCGCCCCTCATCGGCCAGGAGGCCACCCAGGTGGGCGCCTGGCTGGCCCTGGGCAGTGCGGACCAGGTCTTTCCCACCTATCGCGAGCAGGCCCTGGCCACCTGGATGGGTGTCGAACTGTCCCAGGTGCTGGCCACCTGGCGGGGAACCGCACACTGCCCGTGGGACACCGTCGCCACGCACTTCTCGGCCTACCCGGTGATGATCGGCTCGGGCACCCTGCACGCCGTCGGCTACGCCATGGGCATCCAGCGTGACAAGGCCGCCGATCCGAGCGTGGACGCCGCCGTGCTGGACTTCCACGGCGACGGGGCGATGAGCGAGGGCGACACCAACGAGGCCTACGTCTTCGCCGCCGCCATGAAGGCCCCGGTGGTCTTCTGCGCGGTGAACAACCAGTGGGCGATTTCCGAACCGACCAGCGTGCAGGCGCCAACCTCGCTGTACCGACGCGGACTGGGATTCGGGATTCCCTCGGTGCAGGTGGACGGCAACGACGTCCTGGCGGTGGCAGCCGTCCTCTCGGCGGCCCTGGACCATGCCCGATCCGACCGGGGGCCGGTGATGGTGGAGACGTGGACCTATCGCACCGGGGCCCACACCACCACCGACGACCCGACCCGCTACCGCACTGCGCAGACCGACGAGTACTGGGCCGGTCTGGACCCGATCGTCCGGATGCAGAAGTATCTGCGCTCCCGGGAACTCATCGACGACGATTGGCTCGCCGAACTCGACGAGCGAGCCGAGCAGTTCGGCGCCCAGGTGCGCGACGCCGTCCACCAGCCCGACCCGGACCCGGTGGCCCTGTTGGACGACGTCTACGCCGACCCCACCCCGGACGTGCGGGCCGATCAACGCGAACTCGCCGAGTGGCTGCAGGGAGGCCAGTGATGACGACGATTGCCAAGGCCCTCAATGCCGCGATGGCCGACGCCCTGGCGGCCGATCCGAAGGTGCTCGTCATGGGCGAGGACGTCGGCACCCTGGGTGGTGTGTTCCGCATCACCGACGGGCTCAAGGAGCGGTTCGGCGGGCTGCGCGTCATCGACACCCCATTGGCCGAGTCGGGCATCGTCGGCACGGCGATCGGCATGGCGATGCGCGGTTACCGCCCGGTGGCCGAGCTCCAGTTCGACGGGTTCACCGCCCCGGCCTTCGACCAGATCGTCTCGCAGCTGGCGCGCTACCGGGCCCGGGTGGGCGGCCGGTGGTCGCTGCCGGTGACCATCCGGGTGCCCTACGGTGGTGGGGTGGGATCCCCCGAACACCACTCGGAGTCGCCCGAGGGGTTCTACGCCTCGGTGCCCGGCCTCAAGGTCGTCACCTGCGCCACACCCGACGACGCCTACTGGATGCTGCGGCAGAGCATCGACTGCGATGACCCGGTGATCTTCTTCGAGCCCAAGCGGCGCTACTACGTCAAGGGTGAGATCTCCCCGGCGGCGTCGATGGGGCTGCACCAGGCCAGGGTGGTACGCCCGGGGACCGACGCGACCCTGCTGTGCTACGGGCCGATGGTCGACACCTGTCTGGCTGCCGCCGAGGCTGGCGAGCAGGAGGGGATGGGTCTGGAGGTCGTCGACCTGCGTTCCGTCTCACCGATCGACATGGCCACCGTCGAGGAGTCGGTGCGATCCACCACCCGGGCGATCGTCGTGCAGGAGGCAGCCCGTACCCAGGGCATCGGCGCCGAGCTGTCCGCTCGCCTCACCGAGTCGCTCTACTACGTCATGGAGGCACCGGTACTGCGGGTCACCAGTCCGACGACCCCCTACCCACCGTCCCGGGTGGAGTCGAGTCATCTTCCCGACGTCGACCGCATCCTCGACGCCGTCGACCGATCACTTGCATACTGAATTCTGTCATTGTCAGGAGACCAGGAGACACCGTGAAGACGTACACCATGCCCGACCCGGGCGAGGGACTCACCGAGGCCGAGGTCGTCTCGTGGCTGGTGAACCCCGGCGACACCGTGAAGATCAACGACGTGCTGTGCGAGGTGGAGACCGCCAAGTCGATCGTCGAGCTTCCCAGCCCGTTCGCCGGAACGGTGCACAGCCTTGCCGCAGACGAGGGCCAGACGGTGCCGGTGGGCGGGGCGCTCATCGTCATCGACGACGGCTCCGGTGCCGACGATTCCCACCCCGGTGACGGTGCCGACCAGGCAGGGACCGACGACGCGGGGAAGTCCGGTGGCAGTGCGGCCGCAGACGGTGAGGAGAAGCTGCTCGTCGGCCACATCCCGGCGGCCGAAGGTGGTCGACGACGTCGCCGTCGCGGGGCCGGAGCTGGGCAGCAGGCGAGTGCGGCGCGCGGTGCCACTCAGCAGACCACCCCTGATGAGCCTCCGGTTGCAGCTTCCGCGCACCAGGACGGCCTCACGTCACCTTCCGCCCCGGCCGGACAGGACCGGAGCGCCGCCTCCCCACTACGAGACGCTGATCCCCATGGCACGGCGCCCCAACCCGATCCGTCGAATCCGCCACGCATGGACGCGAGCACCGGCCCGGAGCACGTGCTGGCCAAACCCCCGGCTCGTCGGCTGGCTGCCGAACTGGGTGTGGACCTCACCACCGTCACGGGTACCGGACGGGACGGCGTCATCACCCGCACCGACGTCAAGCAGGCTGCGACCGATCGAGGGGTGACGGACTCGGCGCCCCAGCCATCTGACCAGCGAGGTGCGACCCGGTCGAGCTCGGACGGGCAGCCCCAGTCGGTCACCCCGGCCCAGACCAGCGGCGACGCCCAACTCTTCGCCCAGTCGTGGATCTCACGGACCATGCTCGGCGGTGAGCCGACCGCACCGGGGGAACGGCGCGTCCCCATCCACGGGGTGCGCAAGGTGACCGCAGAAGCGGTCAAGACGTCCATGGACACCAAGGCACTCGTCACCGCCTTCCTCACCTGCGACGTCACCCCGACGATGGACCTCGTCGCCCGGCTACGGGCCGACCGCGCCTTCCGCGGGCTGCGAGTCTCCCCACTCACCGTGTGGTGCAAGGCCGTCACCTTGGCCATGCGACGCACCCCCGTCGTCAACGCCAGCTGGGACGACGAGACTGGCCAGATCGTCCACCACGAGCAGGTGAACCTCGGCATTGCCGCCGCCACGCCACGTGGACTCATGGTTCCGGTGGTACGCGATGCCCAGGACATGACGATGCTCGACCTCGCCCAGGAGCTCACCCGTATCATCGCGGTGGCCAAGGAGGGCCGTCTGCAACCCGCCGACTACACCGGCGGCACCTTCTCCATCACCAATGTGGGGGTGTTCGGGCTCAATGCCGGCACCCCGGTCGTCAACCGCGACGAGTCCGCCATCCTCGTGCTCGGGTCGATCGATCGACGGCCTTGGGTGGTGGGCACCGGAGACGACGAGCGGATCGTCCCGCGCTGGGTGACGACGATGAGCCTGGGATTCGACCACCGTCTCATCGACGGGGAACAAGGCTCGACCTTCCTGCACGACCTGGCAGAGATCCTCTCCGACCCGACCGCGGCGCTGCTGTACTGACCGGACTGGTGCCCGAAAAGCGCGGAGCAGGGCGGGGTGCGGCGGTGACGCGGTGAACGACCCGCGACGCGACGCAGCCATCTCGTCATCGTTTCGGTCTGGCCCAAGGAGATGCAGTGAATCCCACCAGCAACGCGAACCATCCACGGAACCATCGGCCAGACGCAGGCCGCACCCCAGATCCCGAGGCTTGGGCTCGCAGGGCACGTCTGGCCCATCGCACCCTCCGGCGGTACTTCCGAGCCGGTCGGGTGTTGCTGCACGAGGCCGTGCCACGTCGCCGTCAGGACCGACGGCACAGCTACGAGTGGCCGCATTCCCAGGTCACGGCCGCCGCCACCGACCTGGCCTGCGTCGGAATCGGCCTGGCCACTGCCCACGACGCTGGCCAGGAGACCTACTGGAGCCCGTTGCGGGGTGCCTACACATCACTGCCGCGCCCGCCGCACGGGGTGGGTGGACGCATCTACATCGACGACAACGCCTGGATGGCGCTCATCCACGTCCAACGAGTACTCGCTGGAATCGGCTCCGACAAGGACCTTCGTCGCGCCCAAGCCATCCATCGCTTCATCCAGCGCTCCCGGGACACCGATCCGAGTCATCCGGCTCCCGGCGGGGTGTTCTGGATGGCCCAGCCGATCTGGGCCACACTGCTCAGCCATTGCCGGTCGGGCGATGGCTCGGGCCGTGGGGATTCACGGTTGCGCGCTGCACCAGACAGGCGATGTTCTGGGATGCGGGTTGGATCGGCGCTGTCCGGGGGCCTGTCTCGCGCGTCGCACCTGCTCGGCGCGTCGGCCTCGGGCAACCACAGTCGCAACACGGTCTCCACCATGCCACCGACCCAGCTGGCCCTGCGACTGCACCAGGTCACCGGGGAGGATCGTTTCCTGCGCGACGCCCGGCCCATCTACGAGTGGGCCAGGGAACACATGCTCAGCCCGGACGGTCTGTTCTGGGACAACATCGACCTGGCTGGGAACATCGACCCCACCTTCTGGAGCTACAACCAAGGGGTGCCGATCGGTGTGGAGGCCCTGGCCTGGCAGATCACCGGGTCTGTGGTGCACCGACGTCGCCTCGACGAGATCATCGAGGCGTCCCTGGCGTATTTTCGTCCCGAGGAGCCGGACGGGCCGTTCGACGGGCAGCCGATCTTCTTCAACGCCATCTTCCTCAAGAACCTGCTGCTGGCCTCGACGATCATTCCCGATGACCGTGCCGTACGCATCACACAGTGTTACGCCGAACGCATGTGGCGCACCCGTTGCGACCAGGACTCGGGACTGTACCGACGCCCCAGCGCCGATCACACCGAGCTGCTGGAGCAGGCGGCGATGGTCCAGCTCTGCGCGGTGCTCGCGGCGGATCCGCGTTGCTGGACGTGGCTGTACTGACGGTCCGCTGGACGGCAGGTGTGCCCGCCCGCGGTGCTGGGGGAACCCGTTTTCCTGCCGTCGGCTCCGGAATGCCCGGCAGCGCTCGCCATCGTGCGGCATGGTGTCACTGGCTCGCGTTGATCCAGTACCGATCCACCCGCGCGGTGAGACCACTGGTGATCTCGTAGCTGATCGTCTCGGCAGCTGCGGCCATGTCGTCGGCGGTGATCGTCTCGCCTGCCTGACTGCCGATGAGGACGGCCTCGTCGCCCACCTTGGTTCCGGCGTGCGGGCCGGCGTCGACCATGATCTGATCCATGCACACCCGTCCGACCACCGGACAGCGCCGACCACCCAGCAGCACGACGCCCCGGTTGGAGAGCAGCCGGGGGAATCCGTCGGCATACCCCACCGGGATGGTGGCGATGGTCGTGCTTCGCTCGGCGGTCCACGTGCGTCCGTACCCGATGTTGGTGCCGGGGGCCACCTGTTTGACGAATGACACCCAGCTGCGCCACGCGAGGGCAGGGCGCAGGTTGGCGCGCTGCAGGCTCGGATTGGGGTCGTAGCCGTAGGCGGCGATGCCGGTGCGCACCATCGTCGTCGCTCCCAGATCGTGGCCGAGAACGGCACCGGAGTTGGCCACGTGCACTTGGGCGATGGGTCCGCGGGACGTGGCGGTACGCTCCACGGCAGCCAGGAAGTCCTCGATCTGGTGGGTGGTGAAGTCCTCACCGTCAGGGGTGTCGGACAGGGGAAGGTGCGTGAAGACTCCCTCGAGCTCGAGATTGGGCTCCCGGTCGACGAGGTCTGCCAGACGCAGCAATTCCTCGGCTGGCAGTCCGATGCGTCCCATGCCCGTGTCCACGCCGATGTGGACCTTGACGGTGCGAGCCAGACGGCGTGCGGACCGGCCGGTGGCCGCAATGTTCGTGTCGTCGGTGACGGTGAGCCGCATTCCCGATGTGGCGGCGGCATCGAGGTCGTGTGGCAGGGCGGGGGAGAGTTTGAGGATCGGTCTGGTGATGCCGGCGGCGATGAGTTTCTGGCCCTCGGCGACGTTGGCGACGGCGAACCAGTCGGCGGCGTTGGTGCGTTGGGCCTCCAGGGCACACTGGCTGGCTCCGTGACCGTAGCCGTCACCCTTGACGGCGAACATCACCTGGCGTCCCCCGGCCTGCTCACGAACCTGCCCCAGATTGTGGACGATGGCTGCAAGGTCGACGACGGCTTGGGAGGGCGAGGGGCAGTACGGCATGGGTGTCATTGTCCCACTGGTTGCCCCCACGACGGGAACGACGCCTTGTCGGGGCTGGGATGTGTCGGCGCCCATACTCCCCGTGTGGTGGGACCCCTGTGCGGTGGGTTCATCGGGATGAACGATGCGTGGCTCTTGTCTGTGGGTGTGAGGTTTTGGTGGGGTGTCTCGGTTTTGGGTTGGTGGTTGGG